>ENA-OQVM01000196-OQVM01000196.1-marine-metagenome-genome-assembly--contig:-NODE-196-length-98508-cov-5.416546_pt1 | contig 98508 bp, 85 predicted proteins | sample MGYA00237776_ERZ505498 | MGnify/ENA primary metagenome ERZ505498 (study PRJEB26159, sample SAMN06265151) | marine metagenome | isolation source: Helgoland LTER site | place: Germany:Helgoland, sampling... | reverse complement strand
GAAGGCGGCAATCTGGAAGATCCCTGGTCAGAAGCTGAAGATGATATGTGGCGCTGGACAGTTTCCCCAGAGGAAGCACCAGACGAAGCGACCTATATGGATATCCGCTACGAGAAGGGCGATATTGTGGCTATCGACGGTGTGGCTATGTCGGCAGCGACAGTGATTGAACATTTAAACGAAGTTGCCGGCGCCAATGGTGTGGGTCGACTGGATATCGTTGAAAACCGCTACGTGGGCATGAAGTCGCGTGGCTGTTACGAAACACCGGCGGGCACAGTGATGATGAAAGCGCACCGCGCCATTGAGTCATTAACTCTGGATCGCGAAGTGGCACATATGAAAGATGAGCTGATGCCCAAGTACGCCAAGCTGATTTACAACGGTTACTGGTGGGCACCAGAGCGTTTGATGCTGCAAGCGGCAATTGACCAGACTCAGGATGTGGTTAATGGTGAAGTGCGCATTAAACTCTACAAAGGAGGTGTGAGTGTTGTCGGACGACAGTCAGCCACTGACAGTCTGTTTGATGCCAATATCGCCACCTTTGACGATGATGGCGGCGCTTACAATCAGGCCGATGCCGAGGGCTTTATTAAATTGAACGCACTGCGTTTAAGAATTGCTGCCAACCGCGATCGCGATCTTGTGTAAGCAATAAGCTACAAAGCTACTAGTTACAAAGCTACTAAAAACGCCGGTGAAAAAACTTTCCCGGCGTTTTTTTTTGTGAATAATCTCTAGGTTACAAGCTCAAAACTCACCAGCCACAAACTTTCCCTCTCACCCCAGCTGCTTTCGGTTACTATAATCTGGCAGATAAATACCGGAGAGTAGAAGATGCCCGCTGAACAGAAAACCCATTACCGCGCCTGCAACCTCTGCGAGGCGATCTGTGGCCTTGAGATTAAAACTCAGGGCGATCAGGTGCTATCCATTAAAGGCGACAAAAACGACCCTTTAAGCCGCGGCTATATCTGTCCCAAAGGTGTGGCTATGCAGGATATCTACAGCGACCCCAACCGACTGCGCAAGCCAGTCAAAAAACACGGCGATAGCTGGGTTGAAATCAGTTGGCAAGAAGCCTTCGACAGCGTTGCCAAAAAGCTGGTGGCAGTGCAGGAGCAGCACGGCCAAAACGCCGTCGCTTTTTTTGCCGGCAACCCCAATGTGCACAATTATGGCAGCATGACCCACGCCGGTGTATTGCGCAAAGCGGTGCAGAGCAAAATTCATTTCTCCGCGACCAGTCTTGATCAGCTGCCCCATCACTTAACTTCCTACAGCCTCTATGGCCACCAGTCGTTAATTCCGGTTCCAGATATTGATCACAGCCACTATATGTTAATTATTGGCGGCAACCCGCTGGCCTCCAATGGCAGCATTATGACCTCGCCAGATATACCCAAGCGCCTAAAAGCTATTCAGCAGCGCGGTGGTCGCTTTATTGTGATTGACCCCCGACGAACTGAAACCGCAGAAATCGCCGATCAGCATCTGTTTATTCGTCCGGGCACCGATGCCTGGTTGCTAATGGCCATGATAAATACCTTATTTGCCGAAGATCTGGTCAAAACCGGTCATCTCACCGATTTACTGGTCGGCATAGATCAGGTTCGCAGTGCCTGTGAATCCTTTACCCCTGAGCTCGCCGAGCAATATAGCGGCGTGGCAGCAGAACAGATTCGCCAGTTGGCCAGAGATATGGCCAACACAGAAGGCGCAGTCTGCTATGGCCGTATGGGTGTCTCCGTACAGGTCTATGGCACCCTCTGCCAGTGGGCGATCCAGATGATTAATATACTCACCCATTCGCTTGATGTGCGCGGTGGCATGATGGCCTCATCCCCAGCCTTTGGTTATATAAAGCCCGGTGAATCCGGTGCCGGCCATTTTGCCGCCTTCCACAGTCGCGTCAGTGGCCTGCCAGAGTTTTCCGGAGAGCTGCCCGCCTCGGCAATGGCAGAAGAAATATTAATTGAGGGCGAAGGACAGATTCGCAGTCTGATAACCATAGCCGGCAACCCGGTACTCTCCGCCCCCAATGGCAATCAGATGGATAAAGCCCTTGCCGGACTGGATTTTATGGTCTCGATTGATTTTTATATCAATGAAACCACCCAGCACGCCGATATTATTCTGCCGCCCACCAGCGCCCTTGAACACGACCACTACGATATCGCCTTCCATCGATTTGCTATTCACAACACCGCACGCTTTAACCAAGCGGTCTTTGAACCCGCGCAGGATTCCAAGCATGACTGGGAGATATTTAATCAATTGGGACTGGCCATTGCCGCGCGCAAAGGTGTAGATGCCAAACCTCTGCCATCCCCGGATCAGATCGTTGATTACGGCATTCAGTGTGGGCCTTACAGTGCCAAAGCCGGCCACGAATTGGAGCTTACGCTGGATAAGGTAAAACAGCATATCCACGGTTTGGATATAGGCCCCTTGGAACCAAGCCTGCCTCAGCGGCTCTGTACCGCTGATGGAAAAATCACCCTAATGGCCGACTATATAGAACAAGATATAGCTCGCTTGAACGCGGATCAGCCGCTGATAGAGAAGGATGAATTTCTATTAATTGGCCGTCGCCATATTCGCAGCAATAACTCCTGGATGCACAATTCCAAACGATTAGTTAAAGGCAAGCCCCGCTGGCAGCTGTTAATGCATCCAGATGATTTGGCGGCTCACCAGTTACAGGATCAATCTCAGGTGCGTATTCAGTCGAGAGTGGGCGAAGTGCAAACCCAGGTGCTGGCCAGTGATGAAGTGATGCCGGGGGTGGTGAGTTTGCCCCATGGCTGGGGTCATAAGCGCGAGGGTGTGAATTTGGATATTGCGGCGGAGCAGGAGGGGGTTAGCTGTAATGATCTAACCGATGAAAAGTTGATTGATCAGGCCAGTGGCAACTCTGCGTTAAATGGAGTGCCGGTTAGGATATTTGCGGTTTAAACCTGCTTTTTATTAAAAGCTCTTAATAAAGGACTCTTAATAAAACGGCTCTCAATAAAGTGCTCTCAATAAGTGCTATGCCGTCCAACTACTATCCGACCAGCGCCACTGATTAGTGGCCTTATAGCCCTTGGTATAGGCAATTCCACGAATAAGATCGCCAGCCCCTTCAATACTGCCGCCAGTCTTATCATCCCACTCCAGCGTCAGCCGGCGCAGATCATGGCGCAACCTAACCTGCCCATAATGCACCCAGGCATCGCTGCCATAGTACTCATAGGTGACATACCAGCCCTCGGATTTTAGGGTTTTAATCAGGTCTCTAAATTCGTAGGTGGGAATTCCTTTAATCGTTGCCAGACCCAGCAGCCGAAAGCGGAGTTTGTGAAATGCTCGACAGATAAAATTCCTTTGTTTCATCCACAACCACTCCTTTGATGAGCCATCTTTATGATTAATATAGACGAAGTTTTTTAGCATGTAGGCGATTTTCTCTACATGTTCTTCAGCACCTTCAATACTGCCACCCTCTTTATTGTCCCATTCAAAGGACAGCTTGCTTGAATTGCACTCAAGCTTAATTTTCGAGTAGTGATCCAGAATATCGGCATCGTGATTTTCGCTGGTAATACGCCAGCCTTCTGACTTAAGGCTTTGAATAAGACTTATAAATTCGCTGGAGGGGATTTTTTTTATAGTAGCTGTGCCCGGGGCACTTGGACGATGCTCGGGAATTTTTCGTGAGATCCAACTACCATTCTTAATCATCCTTAAATTACTCCTTGTAATTACACTGAAAATCTATTCAGCTATAAATAATACATTCGGCGTGATAATTTGTCAAAGGGGAAATTTAAGAATAAATTTTTCCTATATGGGGGTTATCCAGTAGTAATAAATGGCTCCAGAGTTAATTCGGCCGATAACGAATTGCTGATCAGGCAGGTTTGTTCCGCTTTATGTAATAGCTTCTCAGCCTTGGCGCGATCATCCTCAGATAAGATAACCAGCTCCACCTTTGAAAGGATTTTGGTAAACAGCATCTTGCCGTCCACCAGATTAAGCTCGCCTTCGGAGACGCATTCGATAGATTTCCACTCCAACTTTGATGTTGCGGCAATCGCGCGAAATGAGAGTACTAAACAGTTGGCCACAGCGGCCATTAGTAGGTCTTCCGGTGACCATTTATCGCCCGGACCACCAAACTCTAATGGTGGGGAGACTTCTAAATCGGGAAGATGATCAGCGGAGGCAATCAGATCGCCAGTAGGAGCGCCATTTACTTTTATACTGTAGTGATGAGGGAGGCTAAGCATGGTCAAAATCCTTTTTTGAGATAGCATTTAAAGGGAGTGTCTACAGGTAAGTTTAGAATGAGTTTTTAGCGATGAGATTGAGGGAGGTCAGATTTAGCGCACATTTCAAACGTCGGGCTAGATTTTTTGGCTGCACGTTAGTCAATGGCGCTGAGTCACAGGTTTGAAAATCACAAAATTGTCTCATGGCATTTACGAACGAATTTCGGTTGTACGTGCTAGCTGCGCATATGCACATCCATCTGTGGGAATGGAATCTCTATTCCTGACTCTCGCAAACGGTTGTAGATAGCTGTCAGGTACTGTGATTTAACCAGCCCCGGGCGTTTTACCCACTCGCCCTTAGCCCAGACTATCAATGAGCACTCCACCCCTGAAGAGCCCAGCTCGGTGACCAGTACACCGGGTTTAATATCCTCGCGGTGCAGTGTAATTGGCACATCCTCAGCCGCTTTTAACCCGGCCTCTCGGACTGACGCCAGATCACTGCCATAGGCAACGCTAAAGTGAATTGAGAAGCGGCGAATATCATCGTTAAGCGTCCAGTTGTTAACCTGATTGCTAACAAAGTCCGCGTTGGGTACCAGAATATCCGCATTGTCCAGAGTGCGAATTAATGTGCTGCGAATATTGATCTCACGCACCTCGCCCAATAGCCCATTGGGCAGCTCGACAAAGTCGCCGATCCGCAAGGACTTCTCAAACAGAATAATAATGCCGCAGACAAAGTTATTAACAATCGACTGCAAGCCAAAACCAATACCCACACCCAGCGCACCGGCAACCAGCATCAGATTATCGAAGCTCACCCCGAGCGCAGAAAACGCCAACAGAATAGCAACGCTGTAAACAATATATTTCAGCACCCGCTGGACAATATAAATATTTTGATCATGCGCGCCGCTGCGCCTTGCAGCGGCGGAAGAGGCCTTGTTAACCACCCGCAGCAACAGTGCACCGAGCAATAAAATACCAAAAGCCGAAGCGACATCAGCAATTCGCAAACTGAAGTCGCCCAGGGTTAGCAGGGGTATAGATAGCCAGTTTTGTAATTGTCCTATCACAACGATTAATCCTTTTCGTTTTAGCACCGAGTGCCAAGTATATGGCAAATTATTAAAATCGGAAGAAATTAATATTGATCAAAGATCTATTGATTAGCCAATCTACAGCCATCGATTTATCGACTAGACTTTTTAAACAGGCACTTAAAATAACGCTTAAATTAGATCTGAAAATAAACTGCCTGAAAAAGCCCCTGCAAAACAATGGATTGATTATGGCGTTTAAAGACTACTACAAAATACTCGACGTCGCCGAAGATGCAGACAGCAAAGCGATTAAAACCGCCTACCGAAAATTGGCCAGAAAATACCATCCGGACGTCAGTGAACATAAAGAGGCGGAAGAAAAGTTTAAAGAAGTCACCGAAGCCTACGAGGTGTTAAAAGACTCGGAAAAACGCGCCCAGTACGACGAGTACCGCAAATATGGAGGGCGATCATCGAGCCAGCAGGATGGCAGTGATGGTAATGCTCAATTCGAAGGCGATTTCTCAGATTTTTTCTCCTCAATATTTGGTGGAACTGGCCCCAATAAAGGGCAGCAAAGGCAGAACTATGGATTTACCTCCCAGCAGTCGTTTAACCAGCGCGGCCAGGATATTGAAACCGATCTGCCGGTCTTTCTTGAAGATACTCTAACCACCGATGCCACCAAAACTATTTCCTACCAATTGCCTTACCGGGATGCGCAGGGACATATCAGTGAAATTAACCGCACCCTCAATGTAAAAATCCCCGCAGGAGTCGTTAACGGTGAGCGTATCCGTCTTAAAGGGCAGGGTGGACAGGGCATAGGTGGCGCCTCAAATGGTGACCTCTATCTACGCATACGTCTGGTGCCTCATCCCCTGTTTGATGTCGAAGCCCACAACCTGATTATCACCGTACCCCTGGCACCCTGGGAAGCCGCACTGGGCGCCACCATGGAAGTACCAACCCTAACGGGAAAAATTAAATTAACCATACCCGCCGACAGCCAGACCGGCCAGCGGCTGCGCATCAAAGGCAAAGGATTGTTGCGCAAGCAGGGTCATGGTGACCTCTATGCAGTATTAAAAGTGGTGATGCCCAGTGCCACTAGCAGCGAGGTTAAAAAGCAGTGGCAACAGCTAGCCAGCAGCGCGGTGTTTGATCCGAGAGAGGAGTGGAGTAAATAACCATGGAAAGCCAATATTTTAGTTTTCAGGAACTGTGCAATATCACCGCACTGCCATCGCAGACCATTATTGAAATTGTTGATCAGGGTATTGTTGAGCCTGAGGGAACCGACCCTGAAACCTGGTTGTTTAATACGCAGATGGTTAGCATCACTAGGAAAGCCTGTAGATTACATAATGATTTGGAAATTGATTGGTCGGGAATAGCACTGGCGATTAGTCTGTTGGAAGAGCTTGAAGAGATTCGCCATGAAAATCAGCAGCTAAAGGCACAGTTAGATCGGTTTATTGCCGGTTGAAGGACTGGCCTAAGTTCTGGTCTATGCTACCTAGTTATCCTCAGCCTAGCGCCGTAGGTTTTTTTTGAAGTAAGCCCTGAGAAACTTTCATCTGACCCTAGTTTCCGACCCTAGTTTCCTCCAACATAACCACTTAAACCTAGCCCACCCAATGAGTTGTATCAAGAAATCCACAGTTCTGTCCGACGAACGGTAATTCCCCAAATCCAATGCTAAGATAATGACCCTCTAATCAGCCGATTAAATCTCATGCAAAACCAACCCCACCCACGCTTCCATCTAGCCTTTCCAGTCACCAACTTGGAAGCCGCCCGCACCTTCTACTGCAATATCCTAAACTGTAAAACCGGCCGTGAATCCGATCGATGGATCGACTTTGATTTCTATGGCCATCAGATAGTCGCTCATCTGGTTGCCCCCGAAGATCACCCCATGGCATCAACCAATGCCGTAGATGGCCAAGCAGTTCCCGCTTCTCATTTCGGTTTGATTTTGGATTGGGATCAGTACCAACTATTGGTATCGAGACTTAAGGATTTGGCTGTGGAGTTTGCGATCGAACCGATTATTCGCTTTGAAGCTCGCAGAGGTGAGCAGGCAACATTATTTATTCGTGATCCCAGTGGCAATTATCTGGAGTTTAAGGCGTTTCGGGATATTGGAGCTCTATTTGATAAGGATCTAGAGCAGTATTAGAACTTTTGCAGGGCCATGTTACCAAGACCCATTATTGAATTGTCTATTTGCTCGTTTGCTAACCGATATTCAGTCGCCATATATACTAGGTGACTGTTGAAAAAAATGCTTATCTAATACTTTTGTATCATAGACCTGAGCAGCTTGGAGAGTAATATTGCATCCCGAAATACCATTTTTAAGGAGGTAAAAATCCAATAATTATTAAAAGCTTCATTGCAGTCAGGCTGCATGATGCTTAAAAAGGAAATAGTTTAATTTATCTAAAGGAGCTAGATAGTTATGTATGAAGTATTTTTAAGTTTATTTAAAAGGGCTGGTTTGTTGTTGGTTTTATTGACTTCAATGAGCGTATTCGCAGCAAAAAATGACCACCCACACTTTAAACTTATACCCAACAAACAACTTGAGCAGTTAAAACCCACCTCAAAAATTCAAACAAATTTATCCAATCCAGTTTTTAAGCCTTCATTCGATGAGTTGCATTATGAAGAAAGGAATCCTACCAATACTGCAGTAATTGTAGATACAGCGAGTTTTGACTTGTCAAAGCTGATGCTCCCTAAGGTTATGTCTCTCGACCCCTCTAAAGACGATATTACCTTGCCAGATCCCCAGCTAACCATTGATGGTAGAAATTTCACGCTGTCAGTTGTTGAGTCAGTGATAGATCCTAAGTTAGAAGTTCGCTATGTCACAGCAAGAATTGTCGATCATAAGGGACAGGCGCGCTTTATTATTGATGATGCTGCAGGTGAGGTAGTGGGAAATATTGAGATTGATGGGGATACTTATCGAGTATTACCACGAGAGATCAATCATAAGCAGCAATTGATTTATAAAACTAAACAATTGGGATTTGATAAGCAAACAGGTAGATCGAAGAGTGTCCCTGTATCTAAACCCAGTTACATCTCAGCCAATAGACTTGAGAAAGAGTTGCTTAAAACCGAGTTGTTGCATGCAATTGAGCCAGCCCTTTTTCGTGAAACTGTAAGAGCGGAAGGAAAAAGTACAAATTTAATTAAAGGTAAAATTGGCCGTATTGATGTGGCTAAGACACTTAAAAAAGACTCGTCAGATGTTTTGAGACTTTTAGTTGACCTTGATGCAATTACTCTTGCTCGAGATGATCTTGAGTATCGAATAACGCAGATTAGGGGAAGCAAAAAACATGGCTATTCTGTACGTTTCCGGCAGGTGGTAAATGGCATTCCCCTTCGGTCAGGATCTCGTATCAAATTTGACTCGGAGGGAAATGTTACCCAGTTATCAACACAGGTAATAGATCCTCTAATAACTAACGTACGGTCTTCAAAATTTTCAAAGTCCGAAGTTATAGAAATGGCTGAAGAAGCAATTCATAAGCATCTGGGTAAGCCTGGCTTGAAATTTATTATGCTCGATAAGATACCCATTAAACTTGAGTATAAGGTCATAGATAACAACTATACATTGACGCCTTACTGGGAATTGGTTTTCTTTGAGGTTCAGTCCGGAGAGGGTTCTTATAGGGTCTTTATTGATGGGCATACTGGTGAAGCAAAAGTCTCTGAAGCGGAAGATAGGATAACAACCCAGTTTCAAACTGATGTCTGTGAGCATGAATCCGGTGTTTCTTTACCCCTGTGTGAAGATGTAAATATTTATTTTCCACCGATTAACATAGTTTCAACGGTAAGAGATGTAATTGAGGAATCATCCACCGGCCAGTTTATCTGTAAGCTCTCGGGTTTATGCCAAGACCCGCAAGCAAAAAATCCATGGGAGGTTATAAATAATATGGAAGATTGGCTATCTGAAAGCACTGGTGATATATGTTGCAGTGATGTTGGCGGGATTTCTGATTCAGTTGATGTAAAAATCAATACTCAAGAATCAGGAGGTCCTTCCTATAATCACGGCACCGGCACTATTTCTTTTCCTCACCCCAGCAGTCTCGATCCAGCAGTATGGAATCCAGTACAAACTCAAAAAATTGACGATATCGTCGTTCATGAAGCAACTCATGCTGTTATTAGAGGCGTTAATGAGGACTTATCTGATGCTATTAATGATGGTGATCCATGGGCAAAAGCTATTAATGAGGGGTTTTCAGATGCAATGGCAGTACTTTATTCTGAGAAGTTTGATCCACCAGGCGATACAAAAATAGGTGAGGATGCTTTTAAGAATGCCAGTGATATAAGAGATATTTCTGAAGTTAAAACATTTGATGATTTTGTTGATAGTACAGCGGCCGGGATGGCTCAAGAAAACGGAAAAATATTTGGAAATTTCATTTATCGTGCACGAGAAGCCGGTCTAACTATTGATCAAGCAGCCAAGGCGATTGTCTGGATAGCTGAGACGGTCAATAGAAATGATGGTTTGATTGATGACAAGTTAGACGAAAAAGACATCAGGGATGCCATCGATGATATTTCAGTTTTAGATCAAGTTATTGGGGCCATACTCGACGCGGTTTGGGGGGAGATGAATGGCTATGAGGATCCTCCTTCAGGTGGCGGTGGCTCAGGAACACCTTTTGCGCCTTCATATGTATCAGGGTTCTTTACAGGTTGTAACGGCACAATTAGCTTGTATACGAATTCATGGGGTGCATCTTCTGGAGCAAGTTTTTATCAGCTGTATTACAGCCCAACAGGAGCTGGTTATATTTATTCGTTTAGTACTATCTTTCCTGGAGCGTCAACAGCAAACACTATAGATGCCTTTGTTAAGGTTAAGGCGTGCAATTCAAGTGGGTGTTCGGGACTTTCTAGCAGTACTTTCTTTCAGCCTCATTTGTGCGGAGGTTAAAAGTTATATTTATATAAAGTAAGTTTCTATGAAAAAGCGAAAGTGAATTATGCGCTTTCGCTTTTTTTAGAGACAATTTTGGCGTGATATCTCTTAGCCCATAATCTTCCGCACAATCGCACGGCTAACCAGCCTTAACTTATCCCTTCCCGAAAACCCGGCCAACGTAGCCTTTTCAACCCCTTCTGCGTAGTTGCTACGCTTTGAATAGTCGATACTGATATCAACAAATACCGGCTGCCCATGGGCGGCAGTTTCCAGAGCGCGGCGCAGGGCGGTATCGATTTCATGGTTATTTTTGATGGCGAAATAACCGCATTCCAGAGAATCCGCAAAAGCACCCCAGTTAACATTCCCCAGTTCGGTGCAGGTCTTCTGGTTGTATGCAATCTCCTGACTATGGGAGATCCGTGAGAGATGACCATCATTAAAGATGCAGTAGACGGTGCCGAGTTTTTCTCGCACGGCGATCAGTGCTTCCATACCGCTTATCAACATAGCGCCATCGCCGACTATGCCGATCACCTGTTTATCAGGATTGGCTAGTTTGGCGGCGTTAACGGCGGGTACGCAGTAGCCCATGGCATTAAAGTTTGAGGGCGAGATAAAACCTCGTGGGTTATTGATCGGCATTAGCTCTGCGGTAAGGAAGGTATGATTGCCATCGTCGGTAATAATAATCGCATCATCTTTAATAACCGTTTGCAGCTTATCGAAAAACAGCGCGGGGTTTACCCGCTCTTTACCGTTATGGCTGTGCCAATCATTTTTAAAGGCGGCTTTATCGCTGGCGATAGCGGCGCAGAGTTCATCGCTCTGGGCGGGCTGTTCCTGATGCGCCTGAAGCTTGTAGAGCAGGCTGTTTAGGATTTGTTTTGGCTCACCGCACAATGTCTGTGTGGCGGGATAGACGCGATTAAACACTTGCTTGTCGCTATCTATATGAATCAGTTTTTCTGGCGGCACGACACTGCCGCTGGCGGTGTCGATCTGGCTAAAGCTGGTGCCGATGGCAAGTAGGCAGTCGCAGTCTTCAAAGGCATTGCGTGCGCTGGGGACGGCGGCGGGGCCAAAGATCATACCGGCATGCAGCGGATGCTTGGCGGGGAAGCTGCTGATGCCGGAGAGGGTGGTGCTGACTGGCGCGCCGAGTTGTTCGGCGAGGGCGACGAGTTCTGGCTGGGCATCGACGGCACCCCAGCCGACTAGAATACCTGGGTGGTCGGCATCGAGTAGATATTTGGCGGCGTTGCTGATTTCGGCATCGCTGTATTCGAGTTTTTCTTGGTTGGCGGCGCTGAGGTGGATGGGTAGTGCTTTGTTAATAATAGCTTCGTTAATAAGAGCTTCGTTAATAAGAGCTTCGTTAATAAGAGCTTCGTCAATATCTGCGCTAGCAATCTGCACGCTTACGGGGATTTCGATAAGCACTGGGCCTGGTTTGTCGCTGGTGGCGATATTGTAGGCGTTAAATATGGTTTCGATGATTTGCTGATGTTCGGTGATTTTAAAGCTGGCTTTGGTCAGGGGTTTTAAAAGCGCTTGCTGGTCGATGCTGTCTTGGTGACTGGTGTTTTCATAACCAGTTTTTTCATAAGCAGTATTTTTATAATCGGCAATGCCGGCAATTATCAGCATGGGTATGCCAGCCAGATAGGCTTCGCCAATACCCGTGGCGCTATGGGTTACGCCTGCGCCGGAGACTATTAACATAACGCCAATACTGTCGGGGTTGGTGCGGCTAAGCGCGTCGGCCATAAAGGCGGCGCTCATTTCATGATTGACTAGGTGCGGGGTGATTTGGTCGGACTGATCCAGCTCGTCGTAGATTTCTGCATTGGCAATGCCGGAGATACCGAAGCTGTGGGCAATACCGAGCTGTTCGAGGGCATAACGGACTAACCATGCGCCGGTTTTATTCATTGTAGCCACTATCCTCTGTGCTATTTACTGCTCCATTTGGGTATCGCGTTTACTTACTTCTTTTCTTCTTAACTTTTAATTAATAGCTTAAGCAATATTACCTGTTGTTCTAATTCTTTTGGCGCCTTTAACCGGGCGATCTTTCTGGGCATCGGCGCGGCGTTTTATGGCGGCATCAATACTGTTTTTTCCGGCAATTAACAGGCCGGTAACTAGAAATGCGCCGGGTGGCAGGATAACGACCAGGAAGCTGTAGTTATCGCCAAAGGGCTGTATTCTCCAGGAGTCGGCCATTGAGCCGAATAGCAGATGCATATTGTCGAACAATGTTCCCTGTCCAAACAGTTCGCGAATTGCGCCCAGTACAACCAGCACTAGCAGAAAACCGAGGCCCATCATAAAACCGTCGAGGGCGGCATAGCCTATTGGGTGTTTGCTGGCGAAGGCTTCTGCACGTCCGAGGATGGCACAGTTGGTGACGATCAGCGGGATAAAGATACCGAGTATTTGATACAGCTCGTAGGTGTAGGCTTTCATCAGCAGTTCGGCGCAGGTGACAAAGGCGGCGATAATAATCACGAAGGCGGGTAGTCTTACGGCGTCGCTAACATGGTTGCGGATTAACGAGACGATGCAGTTGGAGCCAATCAGTACCATCATGGTGGCAATGCCAAGGCCCAGTGCGTTGACTACGGTGCCGGTGACTGCGAGCAGTGGGCAGAGACCGAGCAGCTGTACCAGTGCCGGGTTGTTTGTCCAGAGACCGTTTTTGGTGACTTCTGAAATGCTGACTTCGCTCATTGGGCTGCCTGCTCAGTGTTTAATGCGCTCTGCTCTAATAATCGCTGTTGATCATCATTAAAGTATTGCAGAGTTTTTAGTATTTGGTAAACCACGGCGCGCGGTGTAATGGTGGCGCCGGTAAACTGATCGAATTCGCCGCCTTCTTTTTTAACTTTCCAGCCATCGCTGCTGGGATTAACCAGCGATTTGCCATTAAAGTCGAGAATCCAGTCGCTCTTTTTCAGATCGACCTTGTCGCCGAGGCCGGGGGTTTCACGGTGCTCTACAACACGTACGCCAGCGATAGTGCCGTCGAAGTTAATACCGACGATCATGGCGATATCACCGCTGTAGCCGTCTGCTGTTACGGCGGGAATAATTGCCGCAACCGGCTGGCCATTGTCGCGGGCGATATGAATATTGCCGCCTTTTTTCAGTCCGAGCAGATTCCAGTACTGCTGGGGTACCGGCTGAACATCCATCAACAGATCATTGTTGTGGCGCTCAAGGGGAATAATTTCCAGTAGGGCGCGCTGTGCGGCGCGACGTTCTGAGTCGGCGATACGCTCTTTGGTCAGGTCGTTGGTGGTGGCGAGAATAATCGCTGTCACCAGTGCGAAGATGGCGAGGACGATGCTGTTAAATCCAATTGATTTAAAAACCATTAGCTTTCCTCTTTTTCAGTGGCGCGACGACGGTCGGTGTGTCCGTAGGTGCGCGGCAAGGTGTAGTTGTCGATAAACGGCGCGGCAAAGTTGGCGATCAATACGGCGAAGGCGACTGCATCCGGGTAGTTGCCCCAGGCGCGAATAATATAGACCAGTACGCCAATCAGCGCGCCGTAAATCAGTCGTCCGCGATTGCTGACGGCGGATGAAACCGGGTCGGTAAGAATAAAGAATGCGCCGAACATGGAGGCACCACTAAACAGGTGCATCATTGGCGTGCCGGGGCTGGTGGAGCTGCCGGAGTCGTAAAAGATGACTGACATCAGGGCCAGTGCGCCGAGCATGCCGAGCGGGCCGTGCCAGGTAAAGATACGGTTGGATAGTAGTATTAAACCGCCAGCCAGAAAGGCGATATTGACCCATTCCCAGCCGGCACCGGCAAACATTGCCAGGTTAAACAGGGGTTCGCGTTCGTAGACCTGATCGACTAGCAAGCCACTGCTGTGCTTAAACATATCCAGCGGAGTGGCGCCTGTGACGCCGTCGACGGGATTGATACTGCCAAAGACGATCTGTAGTGATTCGACTAATCCAGGGTGGGAGATACCTTCTGGCAATAGTGCCAGTGGTGCGACCCAGGTGGTCATCTGGATGGGGAATGAGATCAGCAGAACGACATAGCCAACCATTGCTGGATTAAACGGGTTGTAGCCGAGGCCGCCATAGAGCTGCTTGGCGACGACTATTGAGAATACAGTGCCGACAACAATTATCCACCAGGGTGCCAGTGGTGGCAGGGAGAGTGCCAGTAATAGGGCGGTGACCAGGGCGCTGTAGTCGCTGAGGTAAAAGGCGACCGAACGCCCACGCATTTTGACAACAATGGCTTCGCAGATAAGTGCAGTGACTGAGGCGATAACGACATTGATTAGGCTGCCCCAACCAAACTGCCAGGTCAGTGCGAGTATGCCTGGCACTGTGGCCCAGATGACTAGCTGCATAACCTTGGAGGTGCTCTGCGCGCTGTGGGCGTGGGGTGAGGTGACCTGTTTAAATGCCATTATGCTGTCAGCTCCGCGAGTTTGGTTTTTGATTGCTGCAGTTTCTGTCGGGTGTTTTCGACGGCGGCACTGAATACGGCCTGTTTGTCGCTGTCACTGGCTATGGCTTCGGCAAGTTTTTCTTCGGCGACAATTAAACGTTGTTCGGTGGCGGCGATAGTGCGCTCGAGCTTGGCTTGCTGATCTTCCGGGCTGGCCTGTTTGGCGGCGGCACGGGCCTGAGCGGCGGCAATAATATCCGCGGCTGAGGAGCTAGGCTTTGCTTCTGCTTTTTTGCCAGATGCGCCATCGGTCTTGTCAGCGGCTGGCGGATTGGCCTTAGCTTTAAGTGCCGCTTCACGGCGTGCAGCGCGTTTCTCTTCTTTCTCGCGCTCGGCCTGTTCAATACGCTCTTTGTGGAATTCAAAGCGCTCGCGGGCATGATCAGCTTTTACTTTTTCATCCTGAGCATGGCGTATTTCACCTTTGGCGGCACGGTAGTACTGCACCAGTGGAATATTGCTCGGGCAGACATAGGAGCAGGCACCGCATTCAATACAGTCGAATAGATTGTGCGCTTCCAGACGTTCATGGTCCTGAGCCTGGGCATACCAAAACAGCTGCTGTGGCAGCAGTGAGGCGGGGCAGGCTTCGGCGCACATGCCGCAGCGAATACAGGGCTGGGCCGGTTCGTCATCGGGAATTTCGGCGTAACTGGGTGCCAGAATACAGTTGGTGGTTTTGACTATGGGCACTTCTGCGGAGGGCAGGGTAAAGCCCATCATCGGGCCGCCCATCACTACGCGGCCACCGGCCTGTTGATCGTATTTATTGTGGCTCAGCAGATGGCTGACCGGTGTGCCGATCAAGGTGTCGTAGTTGCGCTGGATACCCACGGCATCACCGGTGACGGTGGTGACTCTGGAGACCAGTGGCTCACCGTCGATAATTGCGCGCTTAATGGCGTAGGTGGTACCTATATTGATACATACCATACCTATATCTGCGGGCAGTTTGCCGGAGGGCAGTTCTTGGCCGGTAAGGATATAGATCAGCTGCTTTTCACCGCCGGAGGGGTATTTGGTCGGGAATACCACAACCGAAATACCGGTGCCTTCAATATGGGGCGCCAGTGCTTCGATGGCTTCCGGTTTGTTGTCTTCGATACCGATCATAATATGGTGTGGGTGGCCGAGAATGGCGCTGAGGATTTTGATGCCCTCAACAATTTCTGCGGCGCGCTCGCGAATCGCAGAGTCATCGGCGGTGATATAGGGTTCGCACTCGGTGGCATTAACAATCAGTGTGTCTATGGGGCGCTGACGACCGGGATTGAGTTTTACCGCTGAGGGAAAACCTGCGCCGCCCATACCGGAGATACCGGCATTGCCGACCATCTCTACCAGTTTAGTGGGTGAGATATGTTCGTAGTCACTGATGCCTTCATGCTCAATCCAGGTGTCGGCACCATCGCTGGTGATCTCGATGCAGGGCGCGAGCATGCCTGAGGAGTGGGCGATAGGCCGATGCTCGATTGCGCTGACTGTTCCAGAGGTCGGCGCATGCATAGGGATACTCACCACGCCCGCAGGCTTGGCGATAACCTGACCTTTAAGCACGCTCTGGCCGACTTCAACACAGGGAATAGCCGCCGCACCAATATGTTGGCTAAGGGGTATTACCAGTGTTTCAGGTATAGGCAGTTGGCCAATGCCCTGAGTCACAGACTGAAGTTTGTTTTCCGGAGGGTGCACGCCGCCCGGTGTTACCCAGGTTTTGTTCATGCGGCATCTCCACTGGTTGATTGGTTTTCTAGCTCGCCGCGTCTGTCGGTGGCAATCATCTGTCCGGGCTGTCCAGGTTGGACGGGAATTGACCAGCGCCAGTCGGCAATAGTTTCTTCCACCGGCAGCATATCGATACAGTCTACCGGGCAGGGCTCAACGCAGAGGTCACAGCCAGTGCATTCATCGGCAATTACGGTGTGCATTAATTTTGCCGCGCCGAGAATCGCGTCTACCGGGCAGGCCTGAATACATTTGGTGCAGCCGATACATTCGTCTTCGCGAATATAGGCAACGGTTTTTACTTCGCTCTCTTCACCGTGTTCGGCATCCAGTTCCGGCGCCGGAACATCAAGTAAGTTGGCGATGGCATTGATCGTTGACTGGCCGCCGGGAGGACACTTGTTGATATCGTCGCCATTGGCAATAGATTCTGCATAGGGGCGGCAGCCGGGAAAACCACATTGGCCGCATTGGGTCTGGGGCAGTAGTTCGTCGAGCTGTTCGACAATCGGGTCGCCTTCGACTTTAAATTTTTCCGCGGCGAAGCCGAGCAGGGCGCCAAATAAGATGGCTAGTCCTACAAGTGCGACCAGTGCGGCAAGTATTGGGTTTTGGCTGATAAGTTCGATCATTTAAACGAGTCCACTGAATCCCATAAAGGCCAGTGACATAAGTCCTGCGGTGATCATTGCAATGGCAGCTCCGCGAAACGAAACCGGGACATCTGCAGAGGCGAGACGCTCACGCATTGCCGAGAAAAATATCAGTACCAGAGAAAAACCCGCGCCAGCGCCAAAGCCATACAACGATGACTGCACAAAGTTAAGGTCTTTCGAGGTGTTCTGAAGTGCTACGCCGAGTACGGCGCAGTTGGTGGTAATCAGCGGTAAGAATACACCGAGCACGCGGTAGAGCAGCGGGCTGGTCTTTTCGATAAACATTTTGGTGAACTGCACAACGGCGGCAATCACCAGAATAAAGGCGATGGTGCGCAGGTAGATTAGATCCAGGGGCTCGAGTACCAGAGCGTTGACTATATAGCTGGCCATGGCGGTCAATGTCAGTACAAAGGTGGTGGCCGCGGCCATACCTATGGCTGACTCGAGTTTGTTGGACACGCCCATAAACGGACAGAGTCCGAGGAACTGTACCAGTACATAGTTGTTGATCAGAATGGAACTGACCAGAATAACTGCAAATTCTTGCATGTTCTGTACACGTGTAAAGGGTTTAAGGGCTCTATTATCGTGGAATCAACTAGTTCTATTCAACATATATAGAGTGTGTTTTTAGTTCTTTTAGTAATAAGTAGCAGTCTCGAAAGTCTTAACTAACTGCTACGTAATTAAGTTACTCGCTGTCCCGGCTGCGCGCCACTGTGCGGCTCAAGCAGGTAGATACCTTTTTTATCCCCTGCCGCCAGCACCATACCTTCGGATATGCCAAAGCGCATTTTGCGCGGTGCCAGGTTGGCGACCATCACTGTCAGCCGTCCCTCAAGATCTTCGGGTTTGTAGGATGACTTGATGCCGGAGAATACATTGCGCGTTTCGCCGCCAATATCCAAGATTAGTTGCAGTAACTTTTCTGCGCCTTCGACATGGTTGGCTTTAACAATCAGTGCCACACGCAGGTCGACTTTAATAAAGTCATCAAAGGTTATCTCTTCGGCTATAGGTTCTCGGTTAAGAGTTTCGTCGGCGAGTGGGCCTTCGAGTGGTTTAGCGGCTGCCAGAGCAGCTTCTTCTTTACTGGCTTCAACCATAGCGTCGACCTTATCTTTTTCGATGCGCTGCATCAGAGGTTTAAACTTTTCAATTTTGTGATCAGTCAATGGCTGCTGAACGCTGTCCCAGTTCAGGCTGTCATTTAAGAACTCTTCACCCGCGGCGGTCATCGCTGGCAACACAGGTTTAAGGTACGTAAGAATCACGCGGAACAGATTAATACCCAGCGAGCAAATATCCTGAACTTCCTGCTGCTTGCCATCCTGCTTGTTGAGTTTCCAGGGTTCTTTGCCGGCAATATATTCATTGGCGGCATCGGCCTGCGCCATAATCTCGCGAATCGCTTTACTGAAGTCGCGGTTTTCATAGTGCTCGGCAATGCTGTCTGCCGCGCCGCTGACCTGAGCCCAGAGCTCGGGGTTTTCAATATTCGCCGAGAGCACGCCATCATTACCATTGGCAATAAACTTGGCGCAGCGGCTGGCGATATTTACCACCTTGCCGACTAGGTCGCTGTTGACCTTCTGCTGGAAGTCTTCGAGGTTGAGGTCGATATCTTCCACTGAGCCGGACAGTTTAGAGGCGTAGTAATAACGCAGATATTCCGGGTTGAGATGATCCAGATAGCAGCGCGCATTGATAAAGGTGCCGCGGGATTTGGACATCTTCTTGCCGTTGACCGTCACAAAACCGTGAACGCAGATTTTAGTCGGGGTGCGGTACTCAGCACTGCTCAACATGGCTGGCCAGAACAGCGCGTGGAAGTTGACGATATCCTTGCCGATAAAATGGTACAGCTCGGTCTTGGAGTCTTTATTCCAGTAGTGATCAAAATCCATGCCCTCGCGGTCACAGAGATTTTTAAAGCTGGCCATATAGCCAATAGGCGCATCCAGCCATACATAGAAGTACTTGCCCGGGGCATCGGGAATTTCAAAACCAAAGTAGGGTGCATCGCGGCTGATATCCCATTCCTGCAATCCGCTGTCCAACCACTCGCCAAGTTTGTTGGCGACTTCAGGCTGCACTGCGCCACTGCGCGTCCAATCTTTCAGGAACTGGGTAAACTCGGGCAGCTTAAAGAAGTAGTGGGTCGACTCTTTCTCGATGGGGGTGGCCCCGGAGATTGCCGATACTGGATTGATCAGGTCGGTGGGTGAATAGGTTGCCCCGCAAGCCTCGCAGTTATCGCCGTACTGGTCTTCGGTTTTACATTTTGGACAGGTGCCTTTGATATAGCGGTCGGCCAAAAACAGATTTTTCTCCGGATCAAAAGCCTGAGTGATATCGCGCTTGGCAATATGGCCATTGGCATTTAAGCGGTTGTAAATTAGCTCGGAGAACTCGCGGTTTTCCTCCGAGTGAGTGGTGTGGTAATTATCCACACTGATCAGAAAATCTTTAAAGTCGGCCTCGTGGATGGCGCGCATATCGGCAATATGTTGCTCGGCGCTAATGCCTTTCTCATCAGCCTTGAGCATAATCGCAGTTCCATGAGCATCGTCCGCAGAAAGGTAGTAACATTCGTGCCCGCGCATTCTCTGGAAGCGAACCCAGACATCGGTTTGGGTATATTCCAGAACATGACCAAGGTGCAATGCTGCATTGGCATAGGGAAGCGCGTTAGTGACCAGGATCTGACGTTTTGATGACATGGTAAGGTTTCTTGTTAAGGCTTTTAATAGCGCGCGATTATAGCGATTTTGCGCTAACTTTTCATAGGCAATTGACCTGAGCCGTTTAAGCGGGCGTAAAACAGGCAGTTAAGAATATATTTGGAGCTATTTAGTGTTGGATCAAGTGAAAAAAATTATTGCAGTGGCCTCGGGAAAAGGCGGCGTAGGCAAATCCACAACTGCGGCCAATCTCGCGCTGGCATTGCAGGCCGAAGGTAAAAAGGTCGGCTTGCTGGATGCTGATATCTACGGCCCCAGTGTGGCTATGATGTTTGGTGTACCAGAGGGTCAGCGTCCGGAGTCCCCAGATGGAAAATCCTTTATGCCGATTGTCGCCCACGGACTGAAAACCATGTCGATGGGCTATCTGGTTACCGATAAGACCCCCATGGCATGGCGCGGGCCCATGGCCGGTGGCGCGCTGCAACAGATACTGACCCAGACCAACTGGGGTGAGCTTGATGTACTGGTGGTGGATATGCCGCCGGGCACCGGTGATATTCAGTTAACGCTGGCGCAAAAGGCTGAAGTAGCTGGTGCGGTGATTGTGACTACGCCTCAGGATATTGCGTTGCTGGATGCCCGAAAAGGTATCGAGATGTTTACCAAGGTGAAAATCCCGGTGCTGGGTATTGTTGAAAATATGGCTGTGCATATCTGCAGTAACTGCGGCCATGAAGATTCAATTTTTGGCACTGGTGGCGGCGAGACGGTTGCTGAGCAGTACGGCACTGAACTGCTGGGAAGCCTACCGTTGGATAGAAGTATCCGCGAGCGCGGTGATCAGGGGGTGCCTTCGGTTGCGGCTGAGCCTGAGGGTAAAATTGCCCAGAGTTACCGTGAGATTGCGCGAAAAGTGCTGGAGCAGTTGGCGAGTGAAGGCAGTGATAGTGGGCCGGAAATTGTTTTTGAGTAGCTCTTTTAAGTCATATCGACAGAGCGCTTTTAAGTCATCCCGGAAGAGCTTATTTATGTCATCCTGAGCGAAGCCGAAGGATCTGGGCAGACATCAAGAGATTCTTCACATTCGTTCAGAATGACAGGAGCGTGTCATCCCGACAGAGCGAAGCGACGAGGGATCTCCTGGAGATTTCTCCCGCTGGTCGAAATGACAAATAAGCAGTTTGCTTTCAAATTTTTCCGCTGTTAATCTAAATTCTCGATCGCTTAAAACGGACTTACTTAACTTTTACAGGATGTAAAAACATGACGATCAATCTACTTATTACAGTCACTTTTTTCACCATACTAGCCAGCTGCGGCGGCGGTGGCGGCAGCTCAAACCCTACTTCTACCGGTACTTTTGTCGATAGCCCAGTGATCAATATCGGCTACCGAACCGAAACCCAAAATGGCGTGACCAATTCGCGCGGTGAATTTAACTATTTCCCCGGTGAGACAGTGACGTTTTTTATTGGTGACTTGGAGTTTCCATCTATACCCGCTGAACAAGTAGTGACGCCTTTGGATATGGCTGATACAGATGATATCTCTCATCCTATAGTTATCAATATTAGCCGGCTTCTTCAGTCGCTAGATAAAGATGGCAATCCTAGCAATGGTATTTCAATTACTGATATTTCTAAGCAAAACGCTGTGATATTGGATTTTGATGTTTCAGTATCTGTATTTGAGTTATCAACCGCAGTAAGAACAATGATTGCTAATGGCGGGCAAGATGATCCTCGTTTGGAACTTATTGATGTGGTGACTACTCTGGTTAATCTTGTAGCAGGCCTTTCTGCCTCTGGAGCCCTCTCTTCTGATCCTCAACCTATAACTGGTAGCGCTTTGATAGGTACTTGGGAAATTGCTAGTCCAACGCAGCTTGATCTCTTTCTGCTGAGTTTTTTTGAGGACGGTACCTATCTGCATGCAGAGGTTGATGAGACTGAGCCCAATGCTATATCCGGAATGGAATGGGGTAGTTTTACCTATATTGGTCTTGGAGAGACAACAGCTACACAGTTTTTGGATAATAATGGTGATGCCGGACTAAGTGATTTTTCGGGCGACAATGGTTCATCGTTAAGGATTTTACCGCAGTCATCAGGCTCTCTTATGTTTGGTCCCGACGATAATAATGATGGTATCAGCGATGGTGCTTTTGGGTTAAGAAAAATTGATTCAGAAGGTATTCTAGGTGCCTGGATTAGCACTACTACAGATGCAGAATTGTTGATGATTGCCTTCTTCGACAATGGTATATACTTTCACGCTGAGGTCGATCGCGATAACCCTGAGCTAATGTCAGGTATGGAGCTAGGCACCTATGCCCGCGATGAGAGTACCGGCTTACTCACCATCACCCAGACCTTTGATAACAACGGTAGCGCCGGTCTAACCGACTTTGTGGGTATTGGTGCGCCGGATGTTTTTACTGATGTTGCGGCGGATACATTGACGCTAACCATTGATGATGACGGCGATACTCTTATAGACGAGATGATAGTCTTTCAGCGCCACTAGGAGGCTGGGACCTCTTGCAGATCAATAGATACTGGCCTGCGCCAGTATGACGATCTTATGCTGGGATGACGGCCTCCTAGACTTCCCCTTGCCCAACCCGCGTAAATCGGTATCATACCGGCTGCACTTTTTATGAGCTGCGGTCTTTTGCTGCAAACTCATCACGACCAAATTAAAAAAGAGATTAATCAATGAGCATTAAGTCAGATCACTGGATTCGCCGTATGGCAGAGCAGCAGCAAATGATTGAACCATTTGAGGCGGGGCAGGTGCGTTACTCCGGTGATGATCGGGTGATTTCTTACGGTACATCTAGCTATGGCTACGATGTTCGCTGTGCCAATGAGTTTAAGGTTTTTACCAATGTCCACTCGAAGACGGTGGATCCTAAAAACTTTGATAATGACTCTTTTGTGGATATGACCGGTGACTACTGCATTATCCCGCCCAACTCTTTTGCTCTGGCGAGAACCGTGGAGTACTTCCGCATCCCACGCTCGGTGTTGACCATTTGTCTGGGTAAGTCTACTTATGCCCGCTGCGGCATTATTGTTAATGTCACACCCCTTGAGCCTGAGTGGGAGGGTCATGTCACTCTGGAATTCTCTAACACGACAAATCTTCCGGCGAAGATTTATGCCAATGAAGGTGTTGCTCAGATGCTGTTCTTTGAGTCCGATGAGGTCTGTGACACTTCCTATGCCGATCGCGGTGGTAAGTATCAGGGGCAGACGGGCGTTACATTGCCAAAGACCTAGATAACAGCCAGTTGGCGTTATTCAGATACAAAAAAAACCTGGGTTAATTGCCCAGGTTTTTTTTCGCTATCGATTTATGGCTTTAGCGTTTAAGGGTTTAGCTCTTAAGGATTTAGAAGTGCCTGCTGCAGAGCATAGGCTTGTTTCTGCAGGTGCTTGGTATTGTTGGGTCCGATTCTAAGCAGCTGCTTTTGCAATGGCGGCAGTGCTTCCAGAGCGGGGTCGGCAAATTTATAAACCACGGATTCTCTGGTGAGTTTAATCGGCTCGACAATAATTGGCGCGGCCAAAATCACATCTATGGCTTGAAGAACAATGCCGTCCATCTGTCGTGGGTTGTAGCCCATCTCTGCAAATGCCGCTTCTAATAAGGGTCGCGAGAAGTGAAACATCTTGGCTATCGAGGCCATATCTGTATTGGCAATGGCATTAATAGTGCGGTTGTAGCGCTCGTAGTTTCCGGCATTTAACCAGATGCTGCCATCGCTTTTATGGGTGGTAAATGCTCCCTCTGGCGGGGTTAGAGGGAATATCTTGGATAGCATGACGCCATTGGAGAGGCCGTCGAGATAGCTGGCGCTTCGTCTGACTAGGTCGTCAGCTTTTACCCAGTTTGAAAATTCTTTTTTGCTGTTAATTAGCAGTAGGCGTTCACGAACAAAGTCGTCGCTGTTGTCTAGGCCGGGTAGTTCTGGCGGTTTGGAGACCAGATTTTTCTGTGGCTCTGGTTGAGGTTCGGGCTCTGGTTCCGGCGCACTGGGGATTACCGCTTCTGGTACCACCGGGGCTTGAACCACTGGTTCAACTTGCTGTTCTGGTATTGCGACCAACTCGAGGTCTTCATCTGGCGTCGACTGTGATTGGTAAATAACTCCAACGACTATAGCGACTGCTATCAATGTGCCAATAATAAGTGCTGGGTTTGAACCAGAGGGTTTACGTGGGCGATTCATAGTTGCTTCTCGTCAGTTTTTGCCAGTGGGGTTAATTTTTTATTGTTTATCACAGCATCGAGCAGTTCCAGATAATGACTGTCTTTGCCTTTTGACTGCTCTAGTTTAACAATCAGGTAGTCCCAGTCACAGGCCAACCAGACGTTGACTTTTTTCTTGTCATCGTCGGTCACTCTTTCAACTTTAACTGTATTTAACGGGCCGATGGCAGTCTGCAGAATTTGTTTGGAGACCACTCTGTAATCGTACTGCTTCAGTTTACCCCGAGAAATAACCGGGTAGGAAAAAACTTGTTTGCCGGCGTTAAGGTCACGGCGCAGTTGCAGTCGATGGGTGATCATATCCAGATAGCCGGTTTCAAGATCCAACTGGCTGTTGGCGCTGTCCTCTTTTTTATATTGCACCAGGCTGTTCTGCCAGTCGAAACTCTGAACTTCCGAGCGGTCTCGGCCAAACACTGAGCGTTTGTAGCTGTATTGAGTGGGACTCAATTGCTGGTCCGGGGTTAGGGTAAAGGTGCTTTGCTCCTTAACCTTGCCGATAAAGTTTTTTGCCGAGAGGCTTTCGCGGTAAACGCCGGGTTCGATTTCTTCGAGCTTTTGTACGGCTTGTATATTGAGGCCGCTAAATTTGGCGGAGTAGTTTGCGTGGTAGAGGTTGATCGGTGATTCTGGTTGGCTGCTGTTTTGACTGGCAGTTTGGCTGGAAAGCTGGTTGCCAAATGCTGAGCTGCCAATAACCAGCAGCAGAGGTAAAAGCAGTTTTGTCAGGCCCATATTATGTGCAGTGATTGCAAATATGTTGGACGGTTGGACCATTTTGACCTCGGGATTATTTACTGATGTGGTTAGAGTACCAAATTAATAGAATGTTCTAAATTAAGTTTTTTCATGTATCTCTATATTAACCCCTTCGACCGGCAGCAATTGGTTGTCGAAGAGAACATCGCCATCTCTGAGTTCTATGCGCCCCTGACAGAACCACTCGGCAGCCAGAGGGTATATCTGATGTTCAAATTCTAATACTCGGGTTGCCAGTGCGTCTGCGCTGTCATTTTTTAATACCGGCACCTGGGCCTGAACAATCGCTGGGCCACCGTCGAGTTCCGCTGTTACAAAGTGCACGGTTGCACCAGCTTCACTGTCACCGGCATCTATTGCGCGCTGGTGAGTGTGCAGACCGGGATATTTTGGCAGCAGCGAGGGGTGGATGTTCATCAGTTGACCGATAAAGCGATTTACAAACTGTGGCGTGAGAATACGCATAAAGCCGGCCAGAATAATTAGGTCTGGGGAGAAGCTTTCGATGACATCACCGAGCGACTGATCAAATTCAGCGCGTGATTCAAAGCTGTTGTGATCGAGGATAATATTTGGGATACCGACGTTAGCGGCTCTTTCGAGCCCTTTAACGCCGGCTTTATTGCTGATAACGGCGACCACGTCGGCGTTTAATGTGCCGTCGGCGCAGGCGTCGATAAATGACTGCAGATTGGATCCGCCGCCAGATATCAGGACTACTATTCGTCGCTTGCGCGTCGAGTGATCAGTCATTATTTGAGCCCAACCAGTTGCACCTGCTCTTCGCCGGCGGCCAGTTCAGAGATGCTACCCAATTCAAACGCAGTCTCTCCGCTGGCAGCTAACATATCTAACGCTTCCTGGGCTCTATCAGCTGGAACACAGATAACCATGCCAACACCACAGTTTAGGGTGCGGTGCATTTCATGCTCGTCGATATTGCCGCCTTTCTGCAACCAGTCAAATACCACTGGACGCTTCCAGGCTTGAGTATCTATAACGGCTTTGGCGTTGTCTGGCAGAACGCGGGGAATATTTTCCAAGAGTCCGCCGCCGGTAATATGGGCCAGTGCATTGACCTGAGAGTTTTTAATCAGCTCAAGCAGGGGCTTAACGTAGATGCGGGTTGGTTCCATCAGCAGGTCGATAAGCGGTACACCATCGAGCTGTTCAACCGCTGGATCGGTGCCGGTGACTTCCAGTACTTTGCGGATTAATGAGTAGCCATTGGAGTGAGGGCCGCTTGAAGACAGGCCGATCAGCTTGTCGCCGACAGCCACTTTAGTGCCGTCGATCAGTTCTGATTTCTCGGCAATGCCGACACAGAATCCGGCGAGATCGTAATCTTCGCCTTCGTACATACCGGGCATCTCAGCAGTCTCACCACCGATCAGGGAACATCCGGAGAGTTCACAGCCATCGGCAATACCGTTAACTACGGCGGCGGCAGTATCGATCTCGAGTTTGCCAGTGGCGTAGTAGTCGAGGAAGAACAGTGGCTCGGCACCACAGACAATCAGGTCGTTGACGCACATGGCGACCAGGTCAATACCGACGCTGTCATGTTTGTTGTGATCCAGTGCCAGGCGCAATTTTGTGCCTACGCCGTCGGTTCCGGAAACCAGTACTGGCTGAGTGTAGCCAGTGGGTAATTCGAAGAGTGCGCCAAATCCACCCAAGCCTGCCATTACTTCTGGTCGGCGTGTGCGTTTTGCGGCACCTTTAATTTTTTCGATAAGTGCGTTGCCCGCATCGATATCGACGCCTGCATCTTTATAGCTTAATGATTTAGTATTTTCTGTCATGGCATTGGCTTCCGTTGTTGACCGGCTATTTTAGATGCAGTGGGCCTACTTTTCATCAAGCACTGATATAATGTTGCAAATTTTTTGGAGAAAAACCGTTGAAACGGACATTTATTTTGGTTTTTAGCCTTTTTTGCGCCTATGTGCCGACTGAAGTGACCGCTGAAGAAGTCTCTGGACTCTATAGTGGACAAGTTTCTGTTGCGGACCAAACAGAGCAATCGCGAAAATCTGGCGTGCGAGATGCCCTTGCTCAGGTGCTGGTCAAATTAACCGGTAATAGCAACATTATGCAAGTGCCAGGTATTCAGGAAGCGGTAAGTAATACTGACAATTACGTTGCTGGGGTAGGCTATAAAAGTTTACCTGCCGAGCAGGGCGAGCCAGCCAAAACCAGTTTGCAGGTGAGTTTTTCCCGTCAGGCGATTGATTATTTAATCCGCTGGGCACAGTTGCCGTTACTTCCCTCTGATCGACCCAAGCTATTGATTTGGATTGTGCGCGATGATCCCCAGAGCGGTCGCAAGTTTGTCAGCGATCAGACGTTACCTGAATTTACTCAGCAGTTTGAGGGTCTTATGCAGGATCGAGGTATGCCCTACCGACTGCCGGATTTTGATCTCGAAGATCAGCTTTCGCTTTCGGTAAATGAGGCTTGGGGCCTACAGGAGAAGGCGATTGAGGCTGCATCCCAGCGCTATCAAGCGGATGGCTGGGTGCTGTTGCGTTTCTTTACCACGGCCACCGGTGAAGCTCGCGGCGCCTGGATGTATCAGGTGGGTGATCAGCGCGGCTTTAATGATGTGCGTGCCGAGACCACTGGGTTATTTGTGCCTTTGGCAGTCAATGGTCTGGTTGATAGCCTCTCGGCGCAGTTCACCTATATTCCCCAGACCGATACCAGTGAGTTGGTGGTACAGATCAATCGGGTCGATTCGTTCAGCGATTATCAGGCGGTGCTATCACAGCTGCAGAAGCTGGAGCTGGTGCAGTCTTTAAATGTATTTGCAGTTAAGGGCGATAAGCTTTTCTTAACTCTGGATATTGAGGGCGGTGTTGATCTGCTCGAGTCAGCGTTGGCGCGCAGTGGTCGTCTGGAAAACCAGACTTCCCAAGCGGCGCGGTTCAGCGGAAATTTAGAATTTGATTGGATTGCCAAGTGAATGATTTTCAGCAGTTGAGTTTGGGTATCAAGTTAGATAACCAGGCTACCTTCGATAATTTTTATGCCCCCAATGGAACGCCACAGCATCTGGCTAAGATGTTGTTGCAGGATGAGGGTAAGCAATACGCTTATATATGTGGTTCTTCAGGCACCGGCCTGTCGCATTTATTGCAGGCGCTCTGTCAAACCCATTCACTGCGTCCCGCGAGTGGAGCGGCTATTTATCTGCCGTTAAAAGAGTTGTGTGATTACCCGGCGGAGCAGGTTCTGCAGGGTTTGGAGTCCTCCGATATTGTCTGTCTCGACGATTTGGAAGAGGTGGCTGGGCGTGAGGAATGGCAGGAGCCGTTATTTAATTTCTTTAATCTCTGCAATGAGTCTGGCACGCGTTTAATTATTGCCGCTCATACCTTGCCGGATTTATTAGAGGTGGTGTTAGAGGATTTACTGTCGCGTTTAAAGTCGGGAATTTCTCTGCAGTTGGTGGATTACAAGGACGCTGATCTGCGTCGTTTATTGCAGCATCGAGCCAGTGGCTTGGGTCTCTATCTCTCTGATGATGTGGCGCTGTTTCTATTGCATAGATTGCCGCGCAATACACATGTGCTGATGGAGTCCCTAGAGAAGTTGGATGCGGTTTCTCTGCGTGAGCAGCGCCGATTGACGCTGCCGTTTGTTAAGGGTGTTTTGGAGCTTTAGCTTTGGCCCCAGTTGGGTTTTTCTATGTCATCCGGACAGAGCAGAGCGAGGAGGGATCTAGAGATCTCTCACATTCGTTCGAGATGACAAGCGTCAGGGATGACAAAGAAACCACCGTCATCCTGACAGAACGCAGTGACGAAGGACCTCCATCAGATTTCTCCCTCTGGTCGAAATGACAGTGAAAGAGTTCGAAATGACAGAACGTTGTCATCCCGACAGAGCAAAGCGACGAGGAATCTCGTCCTAATCTGGACAGTCGTCGCAATACAGATAGATACCCCTAGGGTCCGTTAAAGTATTCAAAATCTCCAGTGGCTTCAACACCTTCACAACCTGATTCTGCAAACTCTCCGGCAACCAACTGTTAACACCCATAGCGGTTACAGCCGCGCTGATATTGCCATTAATCTCCATCATCACCTGTTCGATAAAGCTCAAGTTTTTACGTCGATAGTCGACTTTATAGTTGCTGATTCCTGCCAGTGTTGCGGCACTTTTAATCGCATCGTTAAGGTCGCCGAGCTCATCGACCAGGCCTAACTGCAGAGCTTTCTCGCCAGTCCAAACCCGACCCTGGGCAATTTTATGAATATCGCTAGGGGTTGAGTTGCGCGCATTGGCGACCAGCTTCAAGAAACGTGTGTAAACGTTCTCCACCCCGGATTGCATAATCATCCCAACTTCTGGGCTCATCGGTTGATCGAGCTGAAACATCCCGGAAATATTGGTAGTACCAACCCCGTCGGAGTGGATGCCCAGGGCTTTTAAGGAGTCTTCAAAGGTTGGAATAACACCAAAGACGCCAATCGATCCGGTGATGGTGGTCGACATGGCGAACACAAGATCAGATTCAGTGGCGATCCAGTAACCTCCGGAAGCGGCATAGCTGCCCATGGAGACAACTACAGGAATATTATTTTTGCGGGTTGCGGCGATGGCATCGCGGATTACGTCCGAGGCAAAGGCGCTGCCGCCGGGGCTGTCTATGCGCAGGACTACGGCTTTAACCTGATCGTCATCGCGTATCTCGCTAAAGATATTAGCGATGGTGTCACCACCCACGGTGCCCTCGGGTTGGTTGCCATCAATAATGGTGCCGCTAGCGACAACCAGTGCTATTTTGGGTTTGGTTTTATCGACTGATTTTAGTTTGCTGAGCTTGATATGGTTGAGATAGGCGGGCATTGAAATACTGGCAAAGTCACCGTTGGCGGTTGGCAGTATCTGCTCAAGATAGCTGTGAGTTTCACTTCTTGTGGCAACTTGATCGACTAGGCCCTGATCCAATGCCAGTGCTGAGATATCACCATTGGCAGCGGCCAACCTGCTGTGCATATTGTTGACCAGGTCGTCGATAGCGCCGGTGGGAAGGCCGCGTAGGTGCTCTACCTGAGATGTGTAGTACTTCCACAGCGAGCCCAGAAGTTCGGTGCGATCGGCCCGCGATTCGTCGGACATACTGTTGGACATATAGGGCTCAACTGCACTCTTATATTTGCCGACTCTAAAGATATGCATATTGACCTTAAGCTTATCCAGCGCCTCTTTATAGTAACTGTTATAAGAGCCAAAGCCGGTGAGCATAATTCTGCCCATCGGGTTAATAATGATTTCGTCGGCGTGGGCAGCGAGAAAGTACTGCTGCTGAGAGAAATTGTCGCCAATCGCGATAATAGGCTTGCCGCTTTTCTTAAAGCGTTGCAGGGCGCTGCTGATTTCTTCCAGTTTGGCGATGCCGCCACCGGCCAGATAGTTGGTGTCGAGCAGAATATGGGTGATACGCTCGTCGTACTGGGCATGGTCGAGAACATCGACTATATCTCTCACCAGCGTTTCGGCATCCCGTTGGTCGGTTTGCGAGAGTGCCTGAGTCAGGGGGTCAATATAGGAACGCTGGTCAACCAGAATACCGCTGGGTGCTAAATAGAGAGCGCCTTTGTCGGGTATTGGCTGAATATCACCGGCAAACAGTCCGCCGATAATGACAATAAAGAGAACCAGAAAAGCGAGACTGATCAGATGGCGAATAACGTTGACGATTTTGCCGACAAACCTGAAGAACCTTCGTATAAAGCCTATTTTCTCACTCATTTGGATTCCCTTTCAATTTTTATTCAATTTCTACTCGATTGTAGCGCCACTATATCAGTTAGTAGTTATAGATTATTTGTCTGTCTGATGCGTGCATAAAACATTGAAGCACTGAACAGTACAGTGGTTAAAACCAGTTCAGCTATATCCAGAGCCAGAGGTTCGGGAACACTCAGTTTGTAGACCACAATCACGAAATACATCAGCAGGGCAAAGCCCATCCAGATTAGGTTGCGGACGGTATCGGCAATCATTCCGGGAAGAAAAATAAGCAGCGGTATTAGAAAGAAAAGAAAAGCCGCCCAGGGTGCATTTTCCGTCCACAAATTAACCGCAATGGTCAGTATTAACAGTGCATAACTGCCGCGGGTTAGAAATCTGCTGATCGAGAGTTTAAGTTCAGTGGTCAAGTTAATCTGCCTTAGGGTTTATTAAGTTGGGTGGCCAGTTGGGCTATACGTTTGCCCTGAGTCTGACAGAGATTTTTTTCATCGGTGCTCAGGTTATCGTTCTCGACATGGGTGGCGCCGTAGGGTGTGCCGCCACTCATGGTGCTGTGCAGGCTTGGCTCGGAATAGGGGATTCCAGCGACCACCATGCCATGATGTAAAAGCGGAACCATCATGGATAGCAAGGTGCTCTCCTGACCGCCATGCATGCTCGAGGTCGAGGCAAAGACGCCGGCTGGTTTATTAATTAAGCTGCCATTCATCCACAGACCTGCGGTGCCGTCGATAAAGTATTTTAACGGTGCGGCCATATTGCCAAAGCGAGTCGGGCTGCCCATCAACAGGCCGCTGCAATTGGCCAGATCCTCTTCGCTGCAATAAATATCGCCGCTGTCGGGAATATCCTCTTGAGTGGCTTCGCAAACAGTTGAGACCGCGGGCACTGTGCGCAGTCGCGCTTCCATACCGCCAGCTTCAACGCCCAGAGAAATCTCTTCGGCGAGTTTTCTAACATGGCCGTTACGGCTGTAGTAAAGGACTAAAATATAGGGGGCTGTCTTTTCCGATGTTGCTTCTGACATTAAAGTATCTCCATTACCTGTTCTGGGGGGCGGCCAATCATGGCTCGGTCGCCACTGACGACAATTGGCCGTTCAATTAATTTTGGGAATTCGACCATGGCTTGAATAAGCTGGGTCTCTGACAGACTATTGTCAGCAAGGTTCTGCTCTTTGTAGGCCTGTTCGCCACGGCGCAATAATTGACGGGCGCTAATGCCGAGCTTTTTTAATAGGGTTGCTATAGTTTGCGCACTGAGCGGTGTTTCCAGATAGAGCACTACATCGGGTTCCAGTCCCTGATTTTTTATCAGCTCTAATGTTTGTCTCGATTTAGAGCAGCGCGGATTGTGGTATATGGTCGCCATCGTCTATCCTTTATCCCTATAGGTTTATAAATGATTAATAAGACTATTGTACGAGCAAATGGTTTTAAACAGAATGGGAGTTTTTCTCGATGACCAATGGGTTGCAAGCGGGTCTGCAAAATATATCTGATCATATGGTTCGCGGCGGGCATTTTCTGCGCTATCTGGTGCAGCGATTTAACCGCGATGGCTGTCGGCAAAGTGCCGCGGCTCTAACTTATATGAGTCTGTTTGCGGTAGTGCCGATGCTGACCTTGATGTACAGCATGTTTTCACTGGTGCCGGCCTTTAATGAGGTTGGTTCGCAGGTTGAGGCTTTTATCTTTTCCAAGTTTTTGCCAAGCAGTGGTCAGGAGATAAGTCAGTATCTGACGGAGTTTTCATCTCAGGCGCGCAAACTGAGCGCCGCTGGTGTGGTTATTTTGATGGTCACTTCATTTTTGATGTTGGCCAATATAGAGAAGACCTTTAATCATATTTGGGCGACTACCGGCAGTCGAAAAGGGCTGGCGGGATTTTTGGTCTACTGGGCGATTCTTAGTCTTGGGCCGCTGCTGCTGGCGGCGGGCATGATGATGAAAACCTATCTGGTGTCGTTTCAATTAATTGTCGATGAGGTCGATAGTCTTGGGGTATCAGCTATTCTTTTTTCCTATTTACCCTGGTTGCTGACCTGGCTGGCCTTTACCCTTCTTTATATAGCGGTTCCCAACTGTAAGGTTCGAACCTCCTATGCGATCTTTGGCGGATTGGTTACCACGGCGCTGTTTGAAACAGCCAAGACTTTATTTGGTCTGCTGGTGGCCCATTCCAGTTATACCAGCGTATATGGTGCATTCGCGGTAATTCCATTGTTTTTATTATGGATTTATCTGCTCTGGGTTTTGATTTTGGTCGGTGCCGAGCTGGTGCGCAGCCTCGAGACATTCCGCTATCAGGGGCGCGGTAGTGCGATGCCGGATTTGCTCGCGGTGGTAATTATCTTATGGCAGTGCTGGCGCCGTCAGCAAAATGGCGAGACGCTGTCTGATAGTGCTATGCATAGCCTTGGAAGTGAGGTGGGTCTGGATGCGGAGCACTGGCGAAGATTGCGTAATATGCTCTTGGAGAGGCATATTTTGGAGAAGACGTCGAAGGGGCAGTATGTGCTAATTCGAGATCCGAGCACTATTAGCCTTAATGATGTGGTCGGTTGGTTGGGGGGTAATTTTCTCAGCCCAACGGATGGGATGAATGAGAAGCTGCTTGCCGGTCACCCTTGGTATTCAAAATACAGTTTGCTGATCGGCGATAATCGCGAAGCTATTGAGCGTAATATGTCGGTTAATTTACAGACGCTGTTTGCGGTTGATAACAGCCCTGAGCTTTAGAAAGCCCTGAGCCATAAGAGAAAATTAATGTTTAAAAAATCAACAATCAAACTAATCCCATTCCTCTGTTTAATTCTGGCCGGTTGCAGTAATGATGCTAGCTATCCTCTGGCGGATGGTGGCAGCCATAGTTTTAAAAATGATCAGGGTAAGCTCACGCTGATTAATTATTGGGCTATCTGGTGTTCACCCTGTCGCGAGGAGATTCCTGAGCTAAATCACTTTGCTGAGGAGTACGCAGATCAGTTAACTATTCTCGCGGTTAATTTTGATAATGAGCAGGGTGAGAAGTTGCAGGCTCAGGTTGAGAAGCTGGGTATTGAGTTTTCATCTTTACAGTCTGATCCAAGAGCGCTTTGGTCTCTAAAGCCGGTGTCGGTTCTTCCTGAAACACTGATTATAGATAGTGAGGGTGTTTTGCTGCACCGTCTTATTGGGCCGCAGACGCTTGAGTCTCTTAGTGCTTTGATTGCTGAATAGTCACACTTATTTGTATCATAAATTTTTAGCCTTCTTTCTTGTTAGCCTTCAACATATCTGTCATCTCGAACGAATGTGAGAGATCTCTTGCAGGCCACTCCTTACAGGATATGAGTAACCTGATGGAGGTCCCTCGTCGCTGCGCTCTGTCGGGATGACGGTGGTTTCTTTGTCACCCTGAGTGGGTGTGAGACATACAAAGGATGAATGCAGAGGCTATTTTACTCGACACAAGAAGTGCATCATCAAGACAAACAGCGCGCGGACTCCCAAGCATGCATAGCGTGCTTTCGGGTTGTCCCCCAGAGATAGCCACCAATATTGCCACTCTGCTGTAAGACCCGATGACAGGGAATAAAGAACGCCACTGGATTTGAGCCAATCGCAGTACCGACTGCTCGAGCGGCCTTAGGTCTGTCTACCGCATCAGCAATCTGTGTGTAACTGGTTAAGGCACCCGCAGGTATTTGCAAGAGTGCTCGCCAGACGCTGACTTGGAAGTTGGTGCCAGTCACATGCAGTGATAGTGGGCGCTTAAGTTCCTGATGGGTAAAAAGAGATTCAATAATTTTAAGTCTGTCGGAATTCTGATTGCGCAAACTAGCTTTCGGCCAACGCCTTTGCAGGTCATCAATATGAAGCTCTACTTTATCCTGATCAATAAACGAGAGTTTACAAATTCCCCGCGCCGTAGCTGCGACAAATATATTCCCAAAGGGACTGTTGTAAACACCATAGTCGATGGTTAAACCGGCACCGCCACTTTTAAATTCCCCGGGGGTGACCGCTTCCAGTTGTACAAAGTGGTCGTGCAGGCGTGAGGTGCCACTTAAGCCAATTTCATTGGCCACTGCCAGCAGTGGCTGTGCCTCGGCAAGGAGCTGCTTGGCGCGCTCGACGGTGAGAATTTGCAGATATTTTTTCGGTGTTACACCGGCCCAGCGACTAAACAGGCGCTGAAAGTGGAAGGGACTTAGATTGAGCTGAGCAGCAATCACCTCAAGGGAGGGCTGTTGGTCTGCATGGGCATTAATAAATTCTATTGCCTCAGCGATACGTTGATAGTCTGAATTCATAGAAGCAGTATTGCTGACGGTGGATTATTTATCGACCCGAATCTTGCGCTTTATCGGCGGATAGGAAATAAATCAGAGCACCAACAATAATCATTCCAACCCCAATCCAACCCTCTATCGGCCTTGAGATTAGTACATACACCAAAGTCCACAGAGTCACGCCCAGATAGATTAACGGCGCAAAAGGATAGGCGAAGGTTTTATAGGCTCCGGCAATATTCATCTTGCGCCAGCGCAGCACAAAGACACCGAGCACCGAGAATAGAGTATTTACCCCAAGCACAAAGCTCGAGAAGATCAGCACTGATTCAAAGGTCGCGCTAAGAATAAATAATATGGCTAACAGTCCCTGAAAAATAATCGCCGTCATAGGCACGCCATGTTTGTTGTTGCGTGCCAGGGCAGCAAATAACTTAAAGTCTTCACCAATAACCTGCAGCACTCTGGGGCCAGCCATGGTCATGGCACTAACCGTTGAGATTAGCAGTAGGGCGAGCATGGCGCCCATGGCGCGACCGGCATTTTCTCCCAGTGCATGGTTGGCTACGATGACACCTATTTCCAATTTTCCTTCAAGGATGGAAATCGGCGCTGCACTTAAAAAGATAAAGTTAAGTAATAGATAGAGCAGCATAACTATAGCGGTGCCAACAAACAGCACGATGGGCAGATTGCGCTGGGGATTGTCCAGTTCACTGGTGACATAGGTGGCGGCATTCCAGCCGGTGTAGGCGTAGTTTACATAGATCAGTGATACCGCAAAGGCGCCGCTTAATAACAGTTTTTCGTCGCCCGCCTGAGGCATTAGATCGATCGACTGTGGGGTGCCGCCCCAGATAAATATCACTGCGCAAAAGACCAGAATCAGGAGTATCTTCAAGCCGGTAAAGGCCTGCTGAACGCTGCTGCTAGTCTGTCGGGACAGGCAGTGTATGGCGGTTAACAGAATCACCAGTGAGACCGCTGACCAGCTCGGTAATATATTCGGGAACACCGCGGATAGGTAAGCGCCAAAGGTCATGGCGGCCAGTGCGACTGGTGCGGCAAAGCCGACGGTGGCGGAGACCCATCCGGAGATAAAGCCGGCGCAGGGATGGTAAAGTCGCGAGAGAAAATTATATTCACCGCCGGAGCGGGGCAGGTTGGCGCCCAGTTCGGCGTAGGTCAGTGCGCCGCAGAGTGCAGTTAGACCGCCGATAAACCACAGCATCATCAAGACAAAAAAGGATTGAATACCCAACAGCTGAAAGCCGAGGCTAGTAAATACCCCGGTACCCACCATATTGGCGACCACAACTGAGATTCCGGTGGTTTTGGAGAACTTTTGCATAGGGGCTTCGCTGGTTTTTTTGATCACTTTACAGCAGTCGATGGGTCGGTGCAGTAAATACCCAGATTGGGGGAAATGGGTTAGACTCGAGTTCAGATAAAATAATAATAACAATAGTGGGGAGTAGCGGCATGGATAAAGGCTTACGGTTTGGCGTCGTGCTAATGGGCTTGATTGCCCTGTTGGGTGGCCTTGGGTTTGTCTTTGCGCCGACTCAGATGGAGGCGGATTTTTCTATCCTGGCCAGTCGTGTCGATGGACTTGGAACCATTCGCGGTGATCTGGGCGGTATGTTCTTAATGGCCGCCGGTTTTATGCTCTATGGCTCACGCCCGGGCAAGAGTGCGTGGCTGGTGGTGCCAATTGTTTTATTGCTCACGGTGCTATTTGGTCGCACGGTTCATATTTTGATTGATGGTATTTCTCAGCCGGCTATTCGCTCTACATTGGTAGAAATATTTGCTCTCGGGTTTCTTGAATTTTCCCGCCGAAAATTGTCTGTCAGTGATCACCAGGTCTAAATAAATGTCCACTCCCAAAATAGTTAACCTGATACTTTTTACGGCGGTTGCGGCGGTCACTTTTCCCTCTGTAGCAGAACCCGTTGTCGAGACCCGACAGGTCTATTTTGGCGATACCCATGTTCACAGTTCTTACTCTTTTGATGCCTTTTTAAATAATAATCACAGTGCCGATCCGGATACCGCCTATCGCTGGGCAAAGGGCCAGCCGGTGATTCACCCCTATAATAGAGCGCGGGTGCAAATTAATACGCCGCTGGATTTCATGGTGGTCTCGGATCACGCCGAGATGCTCGGTGTGATGCGCGCGGTGCGCAATGACAGTATTGAGTTTGAGGATCTTGGTCTAATAGGCAATATCAAACGCTGGCTGGGTATTAAGTTGATGATGCGAGCGATTGATAACAATACCGGTCTGGAATTCTTTGGCCGGTTTCTGCCGATTCCGGCAATCGACCAACATCACCCTGATCCAGTGGCTGACCGCAGCAATAATATTGATAGCGTCGACTTTTTTGGTGATACCAGCACAACTTCGATTGCAGCCTGGCAGGATATTATTCAGACCGCAGATGCGCATAATCAACCGGGCAAATTTAGCGCTTTAATTGGTTGGGAGTGGTCTTCAATCCCGACTGGCGCGAATCTGCATCGGGTGGTGATTACTCCGGATGGTGCCGATAAAGCCGGTCAGTTTTTCCCCTACGGTTCTGATATCAGTCAGTACCCAGAGGATCTCTGGGAGTGGCTGGAGGCAACCGAGCAGAGTACGGGCGCGCGCTTTATGGCGATTCCCCATAACTCGAATATCTCTAAGGGCTATATGTTCGACGATACCACTCTGCGGGGTCAGCCTATCAGTGCCGACTATGCCCGTCAGCGTATGCGTTGGGAGCCGATCGTTGAGGTTACTCAGATCAAGGGCGATAGTGAGACTCGCAGCGAGTTTTCTCCGGCGGATGAGTTTGCCGATTTTGAAAACTATGATCACTATATTCAGCTAGCGGAGAAAGGCGAGGAAGGACAAAAAGCCGAGAAAAAGTTTGCCTCCAGTTCAGGGGATTATATTCGTCCGGCTCTCAAGAAAGGTTTGGCTATTCAGCAGCAGGTGGGTGCAAACCCCTATAAATTTGGTCTGATTGGTTCAACCGATTCTCACTCGGGCCTTGCCTCTCCAGAGGAAAATAATTTCTGGGGCAAGACCGCTACTGATTCCACACCTGAGACTAAAACCGGATCCGGCAACAGCCCACTGACTAGCAATGGTTGGAATATGTCGGCCTCTGGTCTGGCGGCGGTCTGGGCTGAAGAAAATACTCGCGAAGCTATCTATGCAGCGTTTAAGCGTAAAGAGGTTTACGCCACCACTGGACCGCGTATGCGAGTGCAGATGTTTGCCGGTTGGGACTTTCCGGTTGGTGCAGAGAGTGCGGATAATTTTGCCACTGTAGGGTATCAATACGGTGTACCCATGGGCTCTGATCTTATTCAGGTGCAGGGCTCGTTAAAGCCACCGCAGTTTTTAGTGCGCGCGGTTAAAGATCCCGTTGACGCCAATCTCGATCGAGTGCAGATGGTCAAAGGTTGGGTTGATGCTCAGGGTCAGCAGCAGGAGCAGGTTTACAATATTGTCTGGTCTGGCGACAGAGTCCTCGATAGCCGTGGGCGTTTGCCGGCGGTCGGCAATAGCGTTGATTTAAAAACTGGACACTACTCTAATAGTATTGGTCAGGCAGAGCTCGCTACGCTCTGGGTCGATGCGGACTTTAACCCTCAGCAATCGGCATTTTATTATCTACGAGTGCTGCAGATTCCCACGCCGCGCAATGGTTTGTTAGACGCCATTGCCCTGCAGTTGGATAAGCCACCTCGCGGTCCAAAAACCATTCAGGAACGTGCCTATACTTCTCCGATCTGGTATCAGTCACAGCTATAAAGGCTACAGTTACCTGTATATCACTCCTGGTGGAATTGTCCTGACAGAGTTTCGCAGTTTAGACTATAGTCATTCGGATACTTCCCAAATTACGGATATATTTTTTGGCGACTTGTGAAAGGATTTATGAAAAAAATATTTAGAGAACCACTCTTCCAGTTTTTATTGATTGCATTGTTGTTACTTGGCGGTGAGCGGTTGATCAATGCCGACGACTATGCGGATCAGCAATACCAGATAGTGGTCGATGATCAGGTATTGCTGCAGTTTATGCAGCTGCAGGCTAAAACCTTTAAACCCGAGCAGGCTATGGCCGCGTTAAAAGCATTAAGCGCCGAGGACCGTCAGCGATTGGTCGATGACTATGCGCGCAATGAAGCCCTGTTTCGGGAAGCTATGGCCCTCAATCTGGATAAGAATGACCAGGTTATTCGTCGTCGCTTGATCCAGAAAATGGATTATCTTGCCCAGGGTTTTTACGATGAAGTGGCACCGCTGACAGAAGCTGATTTGCAGACCTACTATAAAGAACATCGCCAGGACTACAAAAAACCAGCCTCAACCACCTTTACCCACGTCTTTATCTCTAGCGAAAAACGCAGCGTTGAAGACGCTAAAAATCTGGCAGTTGAACTTCACAGTCAGCTTATTGCTGAACAAGTGGCTTTTGAAAATGCCCCTGGTTATGGCGAACGATTTTTGTATCATCGCAACTATGTCAATCGCGATGATGATGAGATTGGCAGTCACTTTGGTGATAGCTTTCAGCAGCAGTTATTTGCTTATCAGGTTTCCGATCAATGGCAGGGGCCAGTGCAATCTAACTATGGCTGGCATCTTGTGTTGCTAGTAAAAAATACCCCCGCTTATATTCCGGAATTGGCTGAAATAGCCTCGGCAGTTTTTGCCGATGCTCAGCGTCAGCGCCAGCAAGATATTAAGCGCAAGACTATTGATGGTCTAATTTCTAAATACAATGTCAGTGACCAGGGGCAGCAACAATAATGCGGCTAACTGTGAATCTAATCGCCGGTTTTTTTGCTTTCCTGACGGTTACGGTTTTTGTCACCCCTGCCTTTTCTGATGAGGCGCGTCCGGTCTATGTGGAAATTGCTCAACAGGCTGAAACTGAGTATCTGTTGAAGTGGAAAATTCCGCCGGTTATGCCTGCAGGACAAGAACCCGCAGTGGAGTTGCGTCATCAGGGCTGTGGTTTATCTGATGGCTCGGTGGGTGGTCGCCCAGCGGGTTTGGTGGGTAAAAAACGCTATAGTTGCAGTCAGCCCAATCCAACCTTTTCTATCGAGCTGATTTATCCGCGCAGCAATCCGGCACTCACCTCATTAATTGTCTACAAGCCTTTAGATGGCGAACCGCTGCAGATTTTTTCTGGCCCGGAAAAGACCCTGGTGGAGTTGCCCTTGGCCTCTTCAGCATCAGCCGTGGCCAAGCAGTACACAGTGGCCGGTATCGAACATATTTTGATCGGCACTGACCATCTGTTATTTGTTCTCTGTCTGATGATGATTGCCGGAACCTTTAAGCGTCTGGTGTTGACGGTAACCGGTTTCACCCTTGCCCACTCGGTTACCCTTAGTCTTGCAACGCTGGATATCTTTCGTCTGCCGACAGAGCTGGTTGAGCTGTTAATTGCTCTGAGTATTTTATTGTTGGCGGTAGAAATTGTTAAACATCGGCGGGGCGGTTCGGCAGAGAGTTTTACCTGGCGCTATCCGGTCAGTGTCTCTGTGGTGTTTGGTCTGCTGCATGGCTTTGGTTTTGCGGTGGTGTTGCAGGAGTTGGGGCTGCCCGGGTCGATGAAGGTTCAGGCACTGCTGTTCTTTAATATTGGTGTTGAGTTGGGGCAGTTGGCCTTTATTGCTGCTGTTTTACTGTTGGTATTTATTGCTACCAGACTGGTGCCTTTGATTGGCAGGCACCAGGTGAGGGTCGGTGATATAGCTGTCTATGCTATTGGAGTCTGCAGTGCCTATTGGCTAATCGAAAGAGCAGGTGCAGTTCTTTAAATACTTACTTTAGATTGCCGAGATTCTTCGCCAGTACTTTCAAGGTAGGCTTAAAAAGCTTTGGCGTGCAGGCAACTATATGCCCGGTATCCAAAAACTTCTCGCCGCCTTGGAAGTCACTGACCATTCCACCGGCTTCTCTTACGAGCAGAGCGCCAGCAGCTATATCCCAGGGCTTTAAGTACATTTCCCAGAATGCATCCATACGACCGGCAGCTACATAGGCTAGATCGAGAGAGGCAGCGCCCATACGTCTAATGCCTGAGGAGTTGTCGGCAAATTCATGCAGAGACTTTAAATAGTTGTCCATATAGTCAAAAGAGGGCGCGCTAAAGGGGATGCCGGTTGCGTAGAGTGCACCAGCTTCGCTAGTGCGACCCGAGACGCGAATGCGGCGGCCATTTAATTTGGCGCCATCACCGCGGCTCGCAGTAAATTCTTCCTGCTTGAAAGGCTCGAGGATAATAGCGTGCTCAATACGTCCTTTAATGCGACATGCAATCGATATAGCCACATGAGGTATGCCACGAATAAAGTTGGTGGTGCCATCCAATGGATCGATAATCCATTCAACGTCGCTTTCAAGGTTTCCGCTGACGCCGCTCTCTTCGCAGAGGAAGCGATGATCGGGAAAGGCTTTTTGAATATGGTAAATAATGGTTTCTTCAGAACGCTTGTCGACTTCGGTAACAAAGTCGTGACGACCTTTCTCATCCACCTTAACCGAGTCGAGACTGTCTGCAGATTTTACAATCATTTCGCCAGCCAGACGGGCAGCGCGAAGGGCAATATTAACCATTGGTTGCATATTAGGTTTTCCAATTAACTTTAGCAGTGACTTAAAGAGCGCGCGCATTGTAACAGAACTACAGTGCCAGAGAAGAGGGATTCTGCTACACTCGCGGCCGTTTTTTGGCCCATGGATTAATTGGGCTTTATAAGTCTTTAACGGGGCTGTAAAAAAGTCTTTAAGAGGTGCTAAGTGTCAATATCTGAGCGGCAGGCAAATATCCGAATTGTATTAGTCAATACAACTCATCCGGGCAATATCGGCGGCGCTGCGCGCGCCATGAAAAATATGGGTCTGGCGGAGCTGTATCTGGTTCAACCAAAAGAGTATCCAGCCCCGCGAGCGGTATGGCGAGCGGCCGGTGCCAGAGATGTGTTGGCCAATGCAACGATTGTTGAAACGGTTGATGAAGCGATTGCCGACTGTGGTCTGGTGGTGGGTACTAGCGCCCGTGAGCGTAGAATTCCCTGGCCACTGCTCAATCCCCGCGAATGTGGTGAGAAGATCTACCTCGAAGCGGAACAGCACAAGACGGCGTTATTGTTTGGTCGCGAAGACCGTGGCTTAACCAATGATGAGCTGCAAAAGTGCCACTATCATGTGCATATCCCGTCCAATCCCGAGTACAGTTCGCTCAATCTGGCGACCGCGGTTCAGGTTCTCGCCTACGAAGTGCGTATGGCCAGTCTTGCCGATGAGCAGGGTAATTTACCCTCGCTTACCGATTGGGATCAGCCGCCGGTTAGCGCCGGTGATCTGGAGTATTTTCATGAACATCTGGCCACCACTATGGCTGATCTAAAATTTTACGATCCCGAGAATCCCAAGCAGCTTTTAACCCGAATGCGCCGGTTGTTTAACCGCGTGCGAATGGATGAGATGGAGGTTTCCATCCTCCGTGGTCTATTGTCTTCGGTACAGCGTACAATCAAAAAATAACCCGTGGAATAGTTGATAAAATTAATCAGGTATTTAATTGACTAAAATAGTCAGGTATTAGATAATTTCGGCCTGAACAAGGTGGGAATATAGTATGCGACTGACAACCAAAGGACGTTATGCGGTTACAGCCATGCTGGATCTAACTATCCACGCTGACGACAAGCCTGTATCACTGTCCGAAATATCTGAACGACAATCGATTTCACTCTCGTATCTTGAGCAATTATTCTCGAAATTGCGGCAGTCTGAATTGGTTTCCAGTGTGCGCGGTCCCGGTGGCGGCTATCGTCTGGGGCGGTCCAGCGAAGATATTTATATCGCGCAGATTATCGAAGCGGTTAATGAGTCTGTAGATACTACCAATTGCCAGGGAAAGGGTGATTGTCAGGGCGGCGAGATATGCCTTACCCATGCACTCTGGGATGAGCTTACAGCAGAGATACACAACTTTTTAAACGGTATTTCGCTGGCCCATTTAATGGCTAGGCGCGATGTTAAAAACATTGCCCAGCGCCAAGTGGATCAGCTGTTAATTTTAAGTGAAAGCCCGCAGGCAGGTGCCTGCTAGAACTGGAGAAGTAAATGAGTCTTCCTATTTATCTCGACTACGCGGCGACAACCCCGGTTGATCCTGCAGTTGCAGAGAAAATGATGCAATACCTAACGCCAACTGGCCACTACGGCAATCCGGCGTCGCGCTCTCACACCTTTGGTTGGGAAGCTGAAGCGGCGGTCGAAGATGCCCGTGAGCAGGTTGCTAATATGATTAATGCGGATCCCCGCGAAATCGTTTGGACCTCTGGTGCCACCGAAGCCAGCAACCTGGCGATTAAAGGCTGCGCGCACTTTAACCAGCGCAAAGGCAAGCATGTGGTTACCTCGCGTATCGAGCACAAGGCGACTCTGGATACCTGTCGCCAGCTTGAGCGTGAAGGCTTTGAAGTTACCTATCTGGACCCAGATAAAAATGGCTTGATTCAGCCTCAGGCAGTTGCCGATGCTCTTCGTGAAGACACCACTGTTGTGTCGATTATGCATGTGAACAACGAGATCGGAACACGTAATGATATAGCCGCGATTGGCGCAATCTGTCGTGAAAATAAGGTTTTCTTTCATGTCGATTCCGCTCAGAGCGCCGGTAAGACGCCTATAGATGTCGAGGCGATGAAAGTCGATATGATGTCTTTCTCCGCCCACAAAATTTACGGTCCCAAAGGTATTGGTGCTCTCTATGTCCGCCGCAAGCCGCGCGTTCGTATTGAAGCGCAGATGCACGGTGGTGGTCACGAGCGCGGTATGCGTTCAGGCACATTGCCGACTCACCAGATTGCCGGTATGGGCGAAGCCTTCCGCATTGGTGGTGAAGTGCTTGCTGAAGAATCAGCGCGCATTGAAAAACTGCGAACAAGACTCTGGGAAGGCGTATCAGATATGGAAGAGGTCTATTTAAATGGATCTCCAGATCAGCATGTACCTGGTATCGTGAATATCAGTTTCGCCTTTGTTGAAGGTGAGTCATTGATTATGGCACTGCGCGATCTGGCTGTTTCTTCCGGTTCGGCCTGTACCTCGGCCAGCCTCGAGCCATCCTATGTGCTGCGCGCATTGGGTCTGAATGACGAGATGGCTCACAGCTCGATTCGCTTTAGTATCGGTCGCTATACCAGCGAACAGGATATCGACGATGCTATCGCAAAAGTACGCCATGCAGTGACCAAGCTGCGCGAACTGTCGCCACTCTGGGATATGTTCAAAGATGGTGTCGATTTAAGTCAGGTAGAGTGGGCGGCGCACTAAATTGCGCTCCGCTTACGTTCAAGCAAGTTAAAGCAACTTAAAAGTTATTAAATAGGAGTCATCAAAATGGCTTACAGCGAAAAAGTTATTGATCATTACGAAAACCCACGCAATGTTGGCAAGCTCGACGACAGCTCGAAGAATGTTGGCACTGGCATGGTTGGAGCACCGGCCTGTGGCGATGTTATGCGCCTGCAGATTCAGGTAGATGCCAATGGTGTTATCGAAGATGCCAAGTTCAAAACCTACGGCTGTGGCTCGGCGATTGCGTCTAGCTCACTGCTGACTGAATGGGTTAAGGGCAAACATATCGACGATGCTGCGGAAATTAAAAATACTGAAATTGCTGAAGAGCTGGCCCTGCCGCCAGTAAAAATTCACTGCTCAGTACTGGCTGAAGATGCCATTAAAGCAGCAGTTCGCGATATCCGGGAAAAGCAGGAGAGCTGATTAACCAATGGCTATCACAATGACACCAGCTGCGGAGCAGCATGTAACCAAGCACCTTGAGCATCGCGCTAAAGGTGTTGGTATTCGTCTGGGTGTTCGCACCACCGGCTGCTCGGGACTCTCTTATGTTCTCGAGTTTGTCGACAGCGCAGAAGCTGAAGACGAAGTTTTTCACTGTGGTGATATCAAGTTAATTATCGATCCTAAAAGTCTTGTCTACCTCGATGGCACCCAGCTCGACTACGTCAAAGAGGGGCTTAATGAAGGCTTTGAATTTAAGAATCCCAATGTAAAAGATGAATGTGGTTGCGGCGAAAGCTTCCACGTTTAATTGCCGACCATTAATTACCGACCTAAATGGTGTTGAGACATTGGATCTATCGACAAAGCTGTTAGAGACAAGCAACTACTACGAAATATTTTCCCTCCCAGCGGGTTGGCAGATAGATCGCACTGTTCTCGACGGCCGCTACCGTCAACTGCAGCGTGAATTTCACCCAGATCGCTACGCTGCCAAGGGAGATGTTGAAAAACGGCTCGCTGTGCAGACCACCTCGCTGATCAACCAAGCCTACGAAACCTTAAAATCTCCCCTTAAACGCGCGCAGTATATGCTCGAGCTGGAAGATATAGATGCTGGCCAAGAGAGTCATATCACCAGTGATATGAGTTTTTTGATGAAGCAGATAGCGTTTCGTGAAAATCTCGAAGAGATTCGCGATAGCGCCGATCCACTGGCTGGACTGGAAGCCATGCGCGACGATGTACAGGCTCAGTATCTGCAGCTGCAAGAGGATTTTCAGACCCAGTACGCCAATGCAAAGCACAGCGCAGACAATTACAATGATGCCCTGGATACAGTGGCAAAAATGCAATTCTTCGCCAAGCTGTTAGACGAGATCGAACAGCGCGAAGAAGAGCTAGAGGACTTTTAAACCGTGGCACTACTGCAAATTTCAGAACCCGGACAATCACCACAGCCGCACCAGCGCAAACACGCCGTGGGCATTGATCTGGGCACCACCAACTCATTAGTAGCCGCTGTCCGCAGCGGTATGCCGGAAACCCTTGCCGATGAGCAGGGCAGGCATCTATTGCCCTCAGTGGTTCACTATATAAAAGAGGGTGTGAGCTGTATCGGTGATGAAGCCGCCGAGCACAATGTTAGCGATCCTTTAAATACTCTTTCATCGGTTAAGCGCCTAATGGGCCGCGGTATCGCCGATGTAAAAACCTTCGGTGGCCAGTTGCCCTATAACTTTGCCGAAGATGATGGCGGTATGCCAAAAATTATCACTGCCAGCGGTGCAGTTAGCCCGATTCAGGTCTCCGCAGAAATTCTCCGCAAGCTTGCCGGGCGCGCTGAAATTGCCCTCGGCGGCATGTTGGATGGCGCGGTTATTACCGTTCCCGCCTACTTTGATGATGCTCAGCGTCAGGCCACCAAAGATGCGGCAACTCTTGCCGGTATTAAAGTATTACGCCTGTTGAATGAGCCTACAGCTGCAGCAATTGCCTATGGCCTCGATCAGGTCGAAGAGAGTGTTATTGCCGTCTACGATCTCGGTGGTGGTACCTTTGATATTTCAATTCTGCGGCTCTCCCGCGGGGTGTTTGAAGTGCTCGCAACCGGCGGTGATTCGGCCTTGGGCGGCGATGATTTCGATCGCGCGATTGCCGAGTGGATTCGCCAGCAAGTGGGGATGGATGAAAATCTTGAGCCGGTAGAGCAGCGCATACTTTTAGAGACCGCCAAGTCCGCCAAAGAAGAACTTACCGATCAAGAGTCGGTAGAAATAGAAGTTCTGGATTGGCAGGGAACCCTGAGTCGCGAAAAGCTCAATGAACTAATTGATAGCCTGATTGATAAAACCCTGCGCGCCTCGAAAAAATCACTGCGCGATGCCGGCCTCAGCACAGATCAGGTCGATGAAGTCATTCTGGTTGGCGGTTCCACGCGAACACTGCGAGTCCGTGAAAAAGTCGAAAGCCTATTTAATCGCCAGCCCCATTCAAAACTTGATCCGGATCGCGTGGTTGCCATGGGCGCTGCGCTGCAAGCGGAAGTATTGGTCGGCAATAAGTCCGGCGATGAGATGTTGCTGCTGGATGTGATTCCCCTGTCCCTGGGTATTGAAACCATGGGCGGCCTGATTGAAAAAATTATCCATCGCAATACCACTATCCCGGTATCCAAGGCTCAGGAATTTACCACCTTTAAAGATGGCCAGACGGCGATGGCCGTGCATGTATTGCAGGGCGAGCGCGAGCTGGCCACCGACTGCCGCTCACTGGCGCGCTTTGAGCTGCGCGGTATTCCGCCAATGGTTGCCGGTGCGGCAAAAATTCGGGTTACCTATCAGGTCGATGCCGATGGACTACTCAGTGTGACTGCCCGTGAAACGATCAGCGGTGTTGAATCGCGTATTGAAGTTAAGCCCTCCTACGGTCTGCAGGAAAATGAAATCACCGAGATGCTGCAGGATTCGTTTAGCCATGCCCGCGATGATATGCAGGCGCGAGCGCTGCGCGAACAGCAGGTTGAAGCAGATCGTATGATTGAAGATCTGCACGCGGCGCTAGAAAAAGATGGCGGCGAGCTGCTCGATCCCGAGGAATACCAGTGTTTGGAAGTAGCGGTTAAAGAACTGCAAGAAGTGCGAGCTAGCAGCACAGAGCATCGTGTATTGGCGAGACAAATTGAATCGGTGGGCAAGGTCAGCGAAGAGTTTGCCGCCCGCCGAATGGACGCCAGCATTAAAAGTGCGCTGGCCGGACAAAGCCTTGATGATGTGGAGACAAACTTATAATGGCACGCATAGTATTTTTACCCAACGAAGAAATTTGCCCAGAGGGTGCAGTAGTTGAATCAAACCCCGGCGAGAGCGTCTGCCAAGCCGCACTGCGCAATGGCATCCATATTGAGCACGCCTGTGAAATGTCCTGTGCCTGCACCACCTGTCATGTGCATGTGCGCGAAGGGTATGCGGAGCTGCCAGAGGCGGATGATCTGGAAGAAGATTACCTGGATATGGCCTGGGGCGTAGATCCTGATTCTCGCTTGAGCTGTCAGGTTATTCCTGGCGATACCGATCTGGTTGTAGAAATTCCCAAGTACACGATTAATATGGTGTCTGAAAAGCACTGAGTGCTGCGCTTTAAGTGCTAGAGTGAACGGCAAAAAATGGAGTAATAGACTATGCTAAAGTGGACTGATATACATGATATCGCCATTGAACTGACGGATAACCATCCAGATGTAGATCCACAGTATGTAAATTTTGTAGATCTGCGCAAATGGGTTCTCGGACTTGAAGACTTTTCTGATGACCCAGAGCGTTGCGGAGAGAAAATTCTTGAAGCAATTCAAATGGCTTGGATGGAAGAATTAGATTAAAAGTACAAGATTAAAATCTGATCAGAACTAATAACAAAATGCTGCAGTAGCAGCGGGATTTGAGCAAAGGATGCCAGCCAAGAATCAACTGTATAAAAAAGTTCTCGATACAGCGCCGTTTGGCACGGTGTTCTTTGCCTATGGTGTCTGCATTGATGCCAATGCTCAGGCCCTTTCAATTCTTAAATGCGATCGCGCGCAAATCATTGGTGCAGCGATTAGCGAAGACCAGAACCATCAACCCCAATCTATTCAGCAGCTCAAGCAGGTCGTAAGAAAACTTCAGGACGACCAGCTTAAAGGTATTCTGTGGCGCTCTGAAAATACGCTCGAGCAGGATGAAATCGTCGTTTCTGTAGGCTCCGTTGATAAGGCTGAAGACACCGATGATGGGGTGCTGTGCCTAATGCTCTACCCACTGCCATCACTGGCTCAGATGGTGGTTCAGGAGTTTGTCACTGAAGATCTGACCACCTTGGAAACTTCACCGCAAAGTCCTGAGGTTATTGATCAGCAGCCTCTAGAAAAACCGGAAGAAATTCCCGCTGCCCAAGCTCTGCCAGAAGAACAGAAGCTTGAACCTGAGATGCTGGATGATCAAAGTGCCCTCGCCGAAGGTATTAAAGCCGATCAGTATGAAACCCTCGCCGGCCTGCCAGTCAGCCCGCGATTGATTGAGAGTATCAGCAGTTATCTGGATCTTTCCCGGGAAGACAGTCCCTGTGGCACATTGTTATTAATCGACTTTGATAATTTTAATTCGATCAATGAATCCCTCGGTAAGCATGTCGGCAACCAGATTCTCGAGCGAGCTGCTGACACTATTCAGGGAATGTGCACAAATTTAATGCAAGTTGATCAGGTCGCCGGTGACTCATTTCTGCTGTTTGTAAGAGATATTGCCGATACCGCCGAACAGGCTCGCGAAGCCAGTCTCGCCATCGCCAATGAGATTCGCTGTGTGATTACCCGCCCATTCTTTACCGAAAATGGCGAAGTCAGTGTCACCGCCAGTGTCGGAATCAGTGTGCTCTATTCCGGTATTTACTACCCCTCAACGGATTCTCTATCGAATGCTGAAGAGGCTGTACAACAGGCCGAGAGTGCGATGTTTGAGGCCAAGCGTCGCGGTCGCGACACCGTGGTGCTGTTCGATTCGCAGATAACCCGGCAGGCTCGTCAGCGGATTAATATGCAATCCAGTCTGCGCAAGGCAGTGGCCAATCAGGATTTTGATCTCTATGTTCAGCCCCAGGTCTCAACTCACAGTGGCGATGTAGTCGGGGGTGAGGTGCTGCTGCGCTGGATGAACTCAGACCAGGCTCGGCACTCGCCAGCGGACTTTATTCCGATTCTCGAATCCTCGGGGATGATTGTCGATGTCGGGCTCTGGGTGATTCGCACCTCCTGTGAATATCTGCGCAATATGCTCGACCGCGGTCTGTGGGATGAGAGTATGCAGATGGCGGTTAATATTAGCCCCAAGCAGTTCCATGACCCCCATCTGATTAAATCTTTAGAGCACAGTTTGAAGAGCTACGATATTCGCCCAGATATGCTGACGTTGGAAGTGACGGAAAATTTGTTGATTGATGATTTTGAAACCGTTGCTGAGAAAATGAAAAAGATCCGCGATATGGGCACCCGATTTGCCATCGATGATTTTGGCAGCGGCTATTCCTCAATGATTTATTTAAAGCGCCTGCCGTTGGATATTCTAAAGATCGACCGCGAATTTATAACCCATCTCAATTCCGATAAAGAGACGCTCGGGCTAGTCGAGGCGATTATGATGGTTGCCCACCACTACGGTCTGGATGTTGTGGCTGAGGGGGTAGAAAAGCGCGAGGTATTGGATATTTTGCGCAGTCTCGGCTGTGAAAAATATCAGGGTGCGCACTTTAGTATGCCAGTCTCGTTGGATAAGTTTCAGCGTCTCTTGGTGGCATAACTAGTGTTATTAAAAGCCTTCTAAAAAGCGTTCAATATAAGCCACTCCAAAAAAGCATTGTTACCGCCCCCCAGTGCAGGTAAAATCCGCGCCATTGCCCAATTGGGCTATTTTTTTACCCCTAATACTAAACTTTTTTAATTTACTTTAGCCCTTGTTTGGAGAAATCTTCATGGCGACTGAACGCACACTATCTATTATCAAGCCCGACGCAGTAGCAAAAAATGTTGTTGGTCAAATCCTCAGCCGTTTTGAAGCCGCTGGCCTTAAAATTGTTGCCTGCAAAATGCAGCAGCTCAGCCAGGAACAGGCTGAAGGTTTTTACGCTGAACACAGCGAGCGTCCTTTCTTTAAAGATCTGGTTGCCTTTATGACTTCTGGCCCAGTTTCTGTTCAGGTTCTCGAAGGCGAAAACGCGATTATCACTAACCGCGATCTGATGGGCGCTACTAACCCTAAAGAAGCTGCTGCTGGTACTATCCGTGCAGACTTTGCAGAATCTATCGATGCTAACGCCGCTCACGGTTCTGACTCAGCTGAATCTGCAGCTCGCGAAGTTGCATACTTCTTTGCTGACAATGAGATCTGTGCTCGATAACAGCATCTTCTCGACATTAGAGAAATAGACATTTATGTCCCAAGCAGTTGAAGTAACAGCGATTGACGAACAGCCCCGAAAGGAAAAAACCAACCTTTTGGGGCTTTCTGCTTCCCGTATAGGTGACTTTTTAGAGTCACTCGGCGAGAAGCGTTTTCGTGGAACGCAGATTCTCAAGTGGATACACCAGCAGGGTGTCACCGATATCAATGAGATGACCAATATCTCCAAAGGTCTGCGAGCCAGCCTTAGCGAAGTGGCTGAAGTCATTCTGCCAGAGGTGGTCAGTGTTCAAGACTCGGTTGATGGCACTCGTAAATGGTTGATCCGTATGGATGGCGGCAGCTGTATTGAGATGGTTTATATTCCCGAGCGCGATCGCGGAACCCTCTGCGTCTCCTCACAGATTGGTTGTGCTCTGGACTGCAGTTTTTGCGCTACCGGAAAGCAGGGTTTTAATCGCGATCTTACCGCTGGAGAAATTATCGGCCAGCTTTGGATCGCCGCAGAATCCTTTGATCAGTTTGATCCCAAAACGAAACGCCGAGTCACCAATGTGGTGATGATGGGTATGGGCGAGCCACTGATGAATTTTGACAATGTTGTCGATGCCATGAACCTGATGCTCGATGACAATGCCTACGGGCTCTCCAAGCGCCGTGTCACCCTGAGTACTGCGGGTATGGTTCCCGAGGTCGATAAGCTCGGCGATGTCAGCGATGTGTCGCTGGCGATCTCACTGCATGCGCCCAACGATGAGCTGCGCAACGAGCTGGTCCCGATTAATCGCAAATATCCGTTGCAGACATTTGTCGATAGCGCCAAGCGCTATCTGGATAAGATGCCCGACAATCGTCGCAAAATCACCGTTGAATACACGCTGATGGATCGGGTCAATGATCGGGATGAACACGCCAAAGAATTATCGGTGCTGCTGCGCGATTTACCCTGCAAGATAAATCTGATTCCGTTTAATCCGTTTCCCGGTTCCGGCTACAAAACAGTCACCAAGGTGGCCCTTGGGCGGTTTAGGGACATTCTGCATAATGACGGGTACACTGTAACCGTGCGGACCACCCGCGGTGATGATATTGCCGCTGCCTGTGGTCAGTTGGCAGGCGAAGTAAACGACCGCACCAAACGTCAGGAACGCTATAAAAAACGTCTCGACGAGGAGCAGGTTCAGGAACAGGTGGTCAAAATTATTGAGTGAGGAATGCCGGCTTATACAGAGAGGCGACAGGGAGAGGGAATATGAATATAACAACAGGGTACGTTGTAACACTGATTAAACTGGGTTTTTTAGTGGCCGCACTGAGCATCACTGGCTGTGTGTCAAATGCTCCAAAAAGTGCCAACTCGGAAAACCCCGCTGCTGCAAGCCAGCAGCATATTAAGCTGGCGCTAAAATATATAGGTTCGGACAATCGCGATTTAGCCAGAGTCCACCTTGAAAAAGCTGCTAAACATCGCTCGCGTTCAGCCCAGTTATATAATGCTTACGCTCTGTTATACCAGAGCGAGCAAGAATTTAAGTTAGCCGAAGAGTTTTACCAAAAGGCCCTTGGCAGAAATAAAGGTTACACCCTGGCACGCTACAATTTCGCTGCTTTTTTGTACAATCAGGGGCGATTAGCTGAGGCCAGAGAGCAGATAACACTGGTTAGTGAAGATCTCGGGTACGAACGCCGCGCTCAGGCTTTTTATATACTCGGGCTGACCCAGAAAAGAATGGGCGACAACCCGCAAGCGCTTGAATCCTTTGAGAAAGCGACACAGCTTTCATCAGGATTTCCGCCGCCGTTTCTAGAGGCCGCTGAACTCTATTATCAGCAAAAGAATTTTCCTCTAAGTAAATTGGCGCTGGATCGCTTTAGACGACTGAGCCAGCCGACCGCCCAGAGCCTGTGGTTAGCCGTGCGAGTTGAAGAGCGCTTTGGTAATCTGGATAAAGCGGCGAGTGAAGGACTGAAACTAAAGAATCTGTTTCCGTACTCACAGGAAAATTTGGCCTATCAGGCCTGGTTAAAAAAAATTAATTGAGAAGTAACTGAGAAGTATCGGAATGTTTAGTGAAACACCTATAGTGCGACGCAAGTCGCGACAGATTATGGTTGGCAATGTCCCCGTAGGTGGCGATGCGCCAATTTCTGTGCAAAGCATGACTAACACCAGCACTGCAGATGTCGCGGCAACCGTCGCTCAGATAGAAAGCATTCAAGCGGCTGGCGCAGATATAGTCCGCGTCTCGGTTCCCTCTATGGCTGAGGCTGAAGCCTTTGGTCAAATCCGCAAATTGGTCAGCGTACCGCTGGTTGCAGATATTCACTTTGATCACAATATCGCCCTGCGAGTGGCTGATTTAGGTGTTGATTGCCTGCGTATTAACCCTGGCAATATAGGCCGTGACGATCGCCTCCGCGAAGTGATCGCCAAAGCCCGCGACCTCAATATTCCAATCCGTATCGGCGTTAATGCCGGTTCACTGGGTAAAGACCTGTTGCGCAAATACAACGAACCCACCGCTGAAGCCATGGTTGAGTCAGCGATGCGCAATGTCGACCTGCTCGACAAATACGATTTCCAAGATTTTAAAGTCAGCGTTAAGGCCTCGGATATATTTATGGCTGTCGCCGCTTACCGCGACCTGGCCACCCGTATCGAACAGCCCCTGCATCTGGGTATCACCGAAGCGGGTGGACTGCGTTCGGGCACCGTTAAATCGGCGATTGGTCTCGGTGCGCTATTACTGGATGGTATCGGTGACACGGTGCGCATCTCGCTGGCGGCTGATCCCGCAGAGGAAGCCAGAGTTGCCTGGGATATGTTGCGCAGCCTGAGATTGCGCAGTAAAGGGATTAACTTTATTGCCTGCCCGAGCTGCTCACGCCAAAACTTCGATGTGATTAAAACCGTCAATGAGTTGGAAACCCGACTTGAAGATATTACCGTGCCCATGGATGTGTCGATTATTGGCTGTATCGTCAATGGTCCCGGTGAAGCCAAAGAGTCCGATTTCGGCTTAACCGGTGGCACCCCAGCCAATCTGGTTTATGTCGATGGGGTACCGGATCACAAGGTTGGCAATGAAAATTTAGTCGATGAATTAGAGACACAGATTCGCGCCAAGGCAGCGGCCAAAGAGGCGCAGATGGCCAAAGATGCCGCTAACCTGATCGTTAAAAATTAGATGTATAAAGAGTATTGAGAAATAGATGAAAATCCAATCGATCCGGGGAATGAATGACCTACTCCCTGAGCAGTCAGCCACATGGCAGTACCTTGAGCGCGTTATCGCCGACGTACTTGGCCGCTACGCCTATCGTGAAATCCGTTTTCCGATACTCGAGCAAACTGAACTGTTTAAGCGCGCGGTTGGAGAAGTCACCGATATAGTCGAAAAAGAGATGTACAGTTTCGACGACCGCAATGGCGATAGTCTGAGTCTGCGCCCGGAAGGCACCGCCGGCTGTGTGCGCGCCTGCAATCAAAATGGTTTATTACACAACCAAACTCAGCGGCTCTGGTATACAGGCCCAATGTTCCGTCACGAGCGCCCGCAAAAAGGCCGCCTGCGTCAGTTCCATCAGGTTGGTGTTGAAGCCTTTGGGCTGGTTGGTCCAGATATAGATGCAGAGCTATTGGTGCTTACCGCACGACTTTGGAAAGCCCTAAATATCGAAAGTGCGGTTACCCTGCAGATTAACTCTCTGGGAACCTCGGCTGACCGCGCCAATTATCGCAGCGCACTGGTCGACTATCTCAGTGCTCGACAGGAGCAGCTCGACGAAGATAGTCAGCGCCGCCTGCAGACAAACCCGATGCGTATTCTCGACAGTAAAAATGCCGAGACACAGGCGCTGTTAAATGATGCGCCAAGCCTCGAAGACTTTATCGACGACGAATCCAAGCAGCACTTTAAGCAGCTCTGCGCTATGCTCGACGCCGCTGAAATCAATTACCAGATCAATCCGCGACTGGTGCGAGGACTCGATTACTATTCGAAAACAGTGTTCGAATGGGTGACCACTCATCTCGGTGCTCAGGGTACAGTCTGTGCCGGTGGCCGCTACGATGGTCTAGTCGAACAGCTCGGTGGCAAGCCCTGCCCGGGGGTTGGTTTTGCTATGGGTGTGGAAAGACTGGTGCTGTTGCTTGACGAGCTCGGCGTTGTCCCTGATAGTGTCGGGCAAATAGTAGATGTCTATCTAGTTGCTGTTGGCGATGTGGATACTCAGGCACTGGTGTTGGGAGAAAATCTGCGATCTAATTGCCCAACCATTCGTCTGCAGACAAACTGCGGCGGTGGAAGCTTTAAATCGCAAATGAAAAAAGCGGATAAAAGCGCTGCATCTATTGCCCTGATACTTGGCGAAGATGAAGCAGCGAATAAAAAAATTGGGGTTAAGTTTTTACGCGAAGACCGCCCCCAGGAAACCGTTGACCAGAAAGATTTGGCCAACTACATAATGACAATAATTACTACTTACTGATTGAGGAACACTCGTGGCAGATCACATTACAGAAGAAGAGCAAATTGAAGCTCTTAAGCGTTGGTGGGAAGAGAACGGCAAACAAACCATTCTGGGTATAGCCCTTATCGTTGGCGGATATTTTGGCTGGCAAGCCTGGACTGATCACAGCGCAGAACAGGCATCTGCTGCCTCATTGACCTATCAGGAAATGCTCGACAACCTGGTTGGCTTAACTCCCGGTGAAACTCTTGCCGAAGATAAGCAGCTTGCGGTTGGACTGTTGGCCGACAAACTCAAGTCAGAGTACAGCGACACTCAGTACGCAGTTTATGCGGCGCTGACCAAAGCCAAGCTTGCCGTTGAAGCTGAAAATATGGATGGCGCGGTTATCGAACTGCAGTGGGCTATGGACAATGCCGATGACGTCAGCAAATCTATTGCGCGACTGAGATTGGCTCGAGTTCAGGCTGCCCGCGGTGATCTGGATGCAGCGCTACAGTTGGTTCAGGGTGTTGATGCCGGTGAGATGAAATCTGCGTTTGAAGAAGCCAAAGGTGACTTCTACCTAGAGCAGGGCAACACAGCCGCTGCTTACAGCGCTTATCAGTCTGCTGCGGCGACAGATAACTCAGGTGACGCATCCGTGCGCGCACTGTTACAGCTTAAAATTGGTTTGGTTCAGCCTGCACAGCTCGAAGAGCCAGCGGCTGAAGAGTAAGGGATTTACCAACTAGCTGCCGAGCAGCCGGTCGAATAGGAAAACGCTCCATGAAAAAGTTAAATTTATTGCTCAGTGCGCTAGTTTGCGCATTCTTAGTCTCAGGTTGTAGCTGGTTTGGTGGCGACGACGAAGATGCTGAGATCAAGCCCGCAGAACTGGTTAAATTTGATCAGCAACTAACCCTCAAGAAACAGTGGACGGTGAATATAGGCGCGAGCAATAAAGATTTTTGGAACAGCCTGCGACCTGTTGCTAGCTCTGAGCTAGTTTTTGCCGCTGATCATGAAGGTGAGATTAGCGCGATTGATTTAGCTACAGGCGAGCGCCGTTGGAGTACTGAGCTGGACGTTCTAGTTTCCGGTGGTGTTGGTTACGGCTCTGGTCTGGTTATGGTCGGTACTATCGAGGGTCAGGTCTATGCCCTCAATGCAGACGACGGCACTATCGCCTGGACTAGCACTGTCAGCTCGGAGATTCTTTCAAGCCCACAGAGCAATGGTCAGGTTGTGGTGGTTCAGACTATCGACAATAAACTCTTCGCCTTTAATGCCGCCGATGGTTCCGCTATCTGGCAGCATGAAGATACTGCGCCACTGTTGAGTGTGCGCGGCACCAGCTCATCTGTTATTACCGAGAAAATGGTCTTAAGCGGTTTTGATTCAGGAAAGCTGATCGCCTTTAACCCGGAAAATGGCTCACTAATTTGGGAAGCACGACTGGCACTGCCCAAGGGTCGCACAGATCTCGAGCGTATGGTTGATCTCGATGGTTCTCCGCTATTGGTTGGCGATGTTATTTACGCGGTAACCTATCAGGGAAGACTGGGTGCGCTCGCGCGCGGTACCGGTCGCAGTCTGTGGTTTCAGGACAGCAACTCCCATCAGGCACCAGCTTACAGTCTCGAACAGGTCTATGTCAGCGAAGCCGACAGCACCGTTCGCGCCTTTCGTGCCGGTAGTGGCCAGGTTATCTGGAGCAACGAAGATTTGTTTTTACGCCGTGTAACCGGCCCGGCAAAACTTGGTGGCAGTATTGCCGTCGCCGATGCTGAAGGCTATCTACATCTGCTCGATCCGGTTGATGGCCGCTTTGTTGCCCGCACCAAAGTACATGGCAGCGGGGTAAGCGCGCCGATGCTAACAGTGGCTGATACACTGATAGTTCAGTCTAATAATGGCTCATTGAGCGCATTTAAAATTCAGTAGCGATTAATCGCACTATTTACAGTAGAATGCCGCAATTGAAACCTGCGGCATTTTTTTATCCCTATGATTCCTGTTATCGCCCTTGTGGGCCGTCCCAACGTTGGTAAATCAACACTCTTTAATCGACTCACACGCAGCCGCGACGCGCTGGTGGCCAACTATTCTGGCCTGACCCGTGATCGCAAATACGGTGATGGTGAGATGTTTGATCGCCGCTTTATGGTGATTGATACCGGTGGTATCAGCGGTGAAGAAGAAGGCATTGATGTGGGCATGGCCGAGCAGTCGCTGCTGGCCATGGATGAAGCGGATATCGTACTGTTTATTGTCGACTGCCGGTCAGGCATTATTGGTGCAGACTATATGATCGCCGAGAAGCTGCGCCAGAAGAACCGCAAGGTCTATCTGGTGGCGAACAAGATTGATGGTTTGGACCCCGCTGAGGCGTTGGCTGATTTTTATCAGCTCGGTTTCTCCGGTATGTTCCCGACCACGGCTACCCATGGTCGCGGTGTTAAGTCGATGATGGAAGAGTTGCTGGAGCCCTATCCAGAATACGTTGAGCCTGATAATAGTGGTTTAAACGGCATTAAGATCGGTATTGTTGGCCGTCCCAATGTGGGTAAGTCGACGTTGGTCAATCGCCTACTCGGTGAAGACCGGGTAGTGGTTTACGATGAGGCGGGTACTACTCGTGATAGTGTTTATATCGATTATGAACGTCATGGTAAAAACTATACGTTGATAGACACTGCGGGTATCCGCAAGCGTAAAAACATTAAGTTGGCGATCGAGAAATTTTCGATTGTTAAGACCTTGCAGGCTATTGATGACGCCAATGTCGTGGTGTTGATGGTCGATGCTCAGGAAGGACTAGTAGAGCAGGATATGCACCTAATGGGTTCAGTGATTGATGCTGGTCGCGGTCTGGTGGTGGGCATCAATAAATGGGATGGTCTAGATCCGGAAAAGCGCGAGAAGATTAAGGCGGATATTAAGCGTCGTCTGCGTTTTGCCGAGTTTGCCGATGTGCACTTTATTTCGGCTCTTCATGGTACTGGTGTGGGCAATCTCTATGACTCCATTGAAAATGCTTACCGAGCGGCTACAGACGCGCTGAGTACTTCGCGTCTAACCAAAGTGCTTGAAGGCGCGGTGGAAGAACACCAGCCACCGATGGTCCACGGCCGTAGAATCAAATTGCGTTTTGCCCATGCTGGTGGTCGCAATCCTCCGGTGATTATTATTCACGGTAATCAGACCGATTCTGTGCCTGCTCAGTACACCCGTTATCTGGAGAAGATTTTCCGTCGTGAGTTGGGTTTGCACGGTACGCCGGTCAAGGTTGAATTCCGTACTTCGGAGAACCCTTATAGCAAGGCTAAGCCGGATACCAAGCCGACCTTTAAGCGCAAGCCGGTGACTAAGTTTAGTAAGCGCAACGAAGCGAAAAACCCTAAGAATACTAAAAAGCGATAATCTAGGCATAGCCTAGATTATCGTCCTGAGCCGCGCAGCGGCGAAGGACCCCGTCCGTGAAACTCGCAGCGGCGAAGGACCCCGTCCGTGAAACTCGCAGCGGCGAAGGACCCCGTCCGTGAAACGCATAGCGGCGAAGAACCCCGTCCGTGACGCGCTCTGAACTATCGACGTGAAACCTAGAGTAGCAAAGAACCTCAAGCAGATCCTTCACTACGTTCAGGATGACAATCTTTTTGTCATTTCGGCCGAAGGGAGAAATCTCCAAGAGATCCTTCGGCTTCGCTCAGGATGACAGGAAAGGAGTTCAGGATGACAGGAAAGGAGTTCAGGATGACAGGAAAGGAGTTCAGGATGACAGGAAAGGAGTTCAGAATGACAGGAAAGGAGTTCAGGATGACAGGAAAGGAGTTCAGGATGACAGGAAAGGAAGTCCAGGATAACAATAAATAAAGGAGCCTTAGTCCGAGCTCTGCAAAGTTCTTTCCGTAGTCCCATCCACAGTAAAGCAAATCTCACCATCCACCATCTGACTTTTCAGCTTATCGCCAGCACTAACCCCTGCCACAGTCTTAACCACAGTCCCCCGATCATCACGAATAATCGAATAACCACGCCCAAGAGTCTTTAGCGGGCTCACCGTATCTAGCAGATGCATAGCCTGAGCAGTCTTAATCTTCTTTGTCTCAAGCTTCTGAACAATACCCCGTGACATCCGCTTAAGATACTCAGCCACCAACTGCTGACGGTTAACAATGGCATCGGCTGGATGCACCCGCGACAATTTATCCTGAACAGTATCCATCTGGTAACGCTGTTGCTGTAACTTACTGTTGATAGCGCGGCGCAGACGGATATCCAAATGATCCAGATGCTGTGCCTGTTCCTGCAGTTTACGCCCCGGGTGTTGCAGGCGTTTGTGTAGATTGGTGATCTGTTGGCGCAGCTGCTGGGTTGTTCTGGCCATAGCTTCGGCGAGCAGCAGTTCAAAGCCCTCAAACTGATTGAGCATATCCTCGCCATCGGGACTGATTAGCTCAGCCGCCGCAGAAGGGGTGGGCGCACGCAGATCGGCGACAAAGTCAGCGATGGTAAAATCGATCTCATGGCCAACGGCGCTAATAATAGGAATCTCGCTGGTAAATATCGCTCTGGCTACCGACTCTTCATTAAAAGGCCAGAGATCTTCCAGAGAGCCACCACCGCGACCGCAAATGATTGCATCACATTGACTCACCTGAGCTGTTTTAAGGGCCTCAACAATTTGCCCGGCAGCTTGCTCACCCTGAACTGCGGTGGGAAAGATACTGACTTTAATCGACGGAAAGCGGCGCTTGAGCACGGAGAGAATATCTTTTACCGCAGCACCAGTAGGCGAAGTAATAACACCTATATGACTCACGGATTCGGGCATTGGCTGCTTATGACTGGCCTCAAATAGACCTTCACTGGCAAGTTTCTGTTTAAGCTCATCAAACTGCCGTTGCAGCGCGCCAAACCCGGCTTCTTCCATATGCTCGATAATCAGCTGATAGTCGCCGCGGCCCTCATAGAGTCCCACCCGTCCACGCACCAATACCTGGGTACCATTGCCCGGTTTAAAATTGACGCGCATATTGCTGTTGCGAAACATCGCGCAGCGAACCTGAGCCTGACCGTCTTTTAGGGTCAAATACCAGTGGCCAGAGGCGGGGCGCGCAAAGTTGGATATTTCGCCCTCCACCCAGAGCATGGGAAGCTGGGTTTCGAGCAGATGGCGAACGCTTCTATTGAGTTCGCTGACGCTAAATATTTGGCGGTCGCCGGGATTAGAATTCATGCTGCCATTGTAGAGATAAAACTGTCGCTATATAAGCAGTTTTACCCGCAAAGGCAGAGCTGTGGAGGGGATAAATAGTTGTTTCCTTACATCGGTGGCTGATTTATAATGCGCCGCTTACTTTTTAAACCCTCATTGAGGTAAGCGTCCCTTATGTTACGCATTTCTCACGAAGCTCTAACCTTTGACGATGTACTTCTGGTACCCGGCTATTCAGAGGTAACGGCGAAAGATGTTACTACAAGCTCTCAGCTGACTCGTGGTATCACCATGAATATCCCACTGGTCTCAGCGGCTATGGATACAGTTACTGAATCTCGTCTGGCAATTGCTATTGCTCAGGAAGGCGGGGTGGGTATTGTCCACAAGAGCATGACTATCGAGCAGCAGGCTAAAGAAGTCTGGGCTGTTAAAAAATATGAAAGTGGCGTGGTTAAAAACCCGTTTACTCTTCAGGGAACTGCAACTCTAGCTGATCTTCACGCCTTTACTGAAGCCAATAATATCTCCGGTGTACCGATTCTGGATAAGAATAACCTGATTGGTATTGTTACCCGTCGCGATGTTCGCTTTGCCTCAGATATGGCTGCACCTGTTACTTCGGTAATGACACCGAAAGAGCGTCTGGTGACCGTTAAAGAGGGTGCCGAGCCCGATGAAGTGCGCGCTCTACTGCACAAAAACCGTATTGAAAAAGTATTGGTTGTAAATGATGACTTTGAGCTTAAGGGTCTGATTACCGTAACCGATATCGATAAAGCCGAGCAGTACCCCAATGCCTGTAAAGATGATCAGGGCCGACTACGTGTTGGTGCGTCAATTGGTGTTGGTGAGGGTACCGATGAGCGCATTCGCGCTCTGGTAGCTGCTGGTGTCGATGTATTGGTCGTTGATACAGCCCACGGCCATTCGAAAAATGTTCTCGACCGCGTGCGCTGGATTAAAGATAACTATCCTGAAGTTCAGGTTATCGGTGGCAATGTGGCAACAGGCAGTGGCGCTAAAGCCCTAGCTGATGCCGGTGCCGATGGCGTAAAGGTTGGTATTGGTCCAGGTTCTATCTGTACTACTCGAATTGTGACTGGTATTGGTGTTCCTCAGGTGACGGCGATTGCCGGTGCTGTTGAGGCACTAAAAGGCACAGGTGTTCCAGTGATTGCCGATGGTGGTATTCGCTACTCTGGTGATATGTCTAAGGCGATTGTTGCCGGCGCCAGTGCAGTGATGATGGGTTCCATGCTTGCCGGTACTGAAGAGGCACCAGGTGAGATTGAAATCTATCAGGGTCGCTCTTACAAATCCTATCGCGGAATGGGCTCTCTGGGCGCCATGGCACGCAATCAGGGTTCCAGTGATCGCTACTTCCAAGATGCTAATGCAGGCGCTGAGAAGCTGGTTCCTGAAGGTATTGAAGGCCGTGTTCCCTACAAGGGGCCAGTATCGGCGATTATTCATCAGATGTTGGGCGGTTTGCGTTCAGCGATGGGCTATACCGGTTGTACCACCATTGACCAGATGCGTACCGAACCAGAATTTGTTCGAGTGACCTCTGCAGGTATGGGCGAGAGCCATGTGCACGATGTGCAGATTACCAAAGAAGCTCCCAATTATCCGGCCGGTGGTCGTTAAGGTCGTTTTTTAAAAATCGCGTCAGCGCTTTTTACACATGTTATGGGGGGTTGTGCTGTGAGTGCAGCCCTCTTTTTGTTTTTATAGGATTGTTTAATGTCTGATATTCATTCGCAAAAAATTCTTATTCTCGATTTTGGTTCCCAGTACACTCAGTTGATCGCACGGCGTATTCGCGAAATTGGTGTGTTCTCCGAGATTCGCGCCTGGGATATCAGCGAAGAAGAAATTCGTGAGTTTAACCCCCGCGGTATTATTCTTTCCGGTGGCCCCGAGTCAGTAACTGTTGGTGCCACTGCACCCCGTGCACCAGACTGCGTATTCACAATGGGTCTGCCTGTGCTGGGTATTTGTTATGGCATGCAAACCATGGCCGGCCAGCTGGGTGGTCGTGTTGAGAGTTCCACAGTCCACGAATTTGGTTATGCGCAGATTAAAGTTGAGTCGGCGAATACACTGCTACAGGACATTAAAGATCATATAGGTACTGACGGCGAGTCTCTGCTCGATGTATGGATGAGCCACGGTGACAAGGTTACCGCTATGCCAGAAGGCTTTGAGCTGATGGCATCGACGCCATCCTGTCCGATTGCCGGCATGGTCAACGAAGAAAAGAAATTATACGGCATTCAGTTCCACCCAGAAGTCACTCATACCCTTCAGGGTGAGCGTATGTTCCAACACTTCGCACTACAGATCTGTGGCTGTGAAGCACTGTGGACAGCGGCTGCGATTATTGAAGACCAGATCGCTCGAGTTCGCGAGCAGGTTGGCGATAGCCATGTCTTGCTGGGGCTATCAGGTGGTGTTGATTCCTCTGTAGTTGCCGCACTGCTACATAAAGCGATCGGTGATCAGCTAACCTGTGTTTTTGTCGACAATGGTCTGTTGCGTAAAAATGAAGGCGATGCAGTGATGGAAATGTTCGCCAAAAATATGGGCGTAAAAGTTATCCGCGCCAATGCGCAGGATAAGTTCTTGGATGGTTTGGTCGGTATTAGCGACCCAGAGAAAAAGCGTAAAGTCATCGGTAATACGTTTATCGAAGTATTCGATGAAGAATCGCAGAAAATTGATAATGTAAAATTCCTCGCCCAGGGTACTATCTACCCTGATGTGATCGAGTCTGCCGCCTCTAAAACCGGCAAGGCCCATGTGATTAAGTCTCACCATAATGTAGGTGGTCTGCCCGATGATATGGCGCTGGATTTGGTTGAGCCATTGCGCGAACTGTTTAAAGACGAAGTGCGCAAGATCGGTGTTGAGCTGGGTCTACCTTACGATATGGTTTATCGCCATCCATTCCCCGGCCCTGGTCTGGGTGTGCGAATTCTCGGTGAAGTTAAAAAAGAGTATGCCGATATTCTCCGCGAAGCTGATGCAATCTTCCTTGAAGAGCTGCATAACTTTGGTTGGTATCAAAAGACCAGTCAGGCCTTTGCGGTATTCCTGCCGGTTAAGTCTGTGGGTGTGGTCGGTGATGCCCGCCGTTACGAGTGGGTGATTGCACTGCGCGCTGTTGAGACCATCGACTTTATGACCGCCCGCTGGGCGCACCTGCCTTACGAGTTGCTGGAGAAGGTTTCCAATCGCATTATCAATGAGATTCCCAATGTATCTCGGGTTGCTTACGATGTGTCGAGCAAGCCGCCGGCGACGATTGAGTGGGAGTAAAAAGGAGAAAGTTAGCATGGCAAAGATCATCATTACACAATCAATTCTTTGGGCTGCTGCGATAATCAGTACTGCTCTAGTTGCTCCCAATGAATCAGGCTGGTTGATACTAACTGTGTTAGCAACCCTATCGCTGGGAACGTTGAAAAATGGAATTGATTCAATCCAGAAGTAAGTAATTTTCTTGTTAATGCTGCTAATATTTTCTTTGTGCTATCTTCATTAATAGGTTACTTAGGGTGTCTCTTTATGTTTTTTAAACTCTCAAAGCTCGGCAAGTTGTCTCTTATTGCGGTTCTTTTTAGTTTTTTGACTCTGTCATGCTCGAATAAGACTGCTGTTAATCCAGAAAGTAATCTCGAATCAATCTCAAATACCAATGCAAGCGCCTGTCCGGCCGGTTCTGAAAATATAAAACTGGATCTGGCAAATATATCCCTTACCCGCGAAGAAAATATTCCGCTTATGTATCAGGGCTATAACAATCTTGAAGGCCCTGTATGGCACCAGGGTGCACTGTATTACTCGAATATGGGTACCCATCAGCCAGATGAAAATGGCTTTGCGCTGAGCAACCAAACCACTATCTGGCGTTGGATTATTGGCGAAAAACCACAGGTCTGGATGGAAGATACGCTTGCAGGCACAAATGGTTTAGCAGTAGATAGCAAAGGTAATCTGGTTGGCGCACGTCAGTTGGACGGCTCTCTTTCCTATATTGATTGGCAGACTAAACAGATCACGCCGATAGTGACTTCTTACCAAGATAAACGCTTTAACTCGCCAAATGACTTAACCATTGCTGATGATGATACGGTTTATTTTACTGACCCCAATTGGAATACACCGTCAAATATAAATCCAGAGACAGTTCAGGGTGGCGGATGGCCGGGTTCAACAGAACCAGGACAGCGTATTTACCGCGTGACTGCCGATGGTAGTGTAAATGCCACTGCTGTTACCGAACTTGTTCCGGAACTGCGTGATAAGCCTAACGGTATTATCTTGTCCCTTGATCAGCAGCAGATTATTGTCGGTGGTTTACGGGGGCTTTGGGCTTTTGATCTAAACGCTGGTGAGGTATCCAATCCACAGAAATTACTCGACTCGCCAATTGATGGCTTGGGTAAAGATTGCAGTGGCAATATTTATGTCACAACCACTCGAGAGTTGCCGGCCAGAACCGACGGGCAGGTGGTAGTCGTTTTAGACAAAAACTATCAAGAAATCGGAGAGCTAAACGTTGAAGGCATCCATATTGTGACTAATGTCGCTTTTGGTGGCGACGAGGGTAAGACCTTATTTGTCACTGGTTTAACTGCGCCGATGGACGGTGACAAACTTCGCCTCTGTGGTGATAAGCCCTGTTTAAAAGCGGGGATTTACACTGCCAAATTGAATGTTCAGGGCTTCCCTTTTTAATTTCATTTTAGTGTTTTAGTGACTCTCCGGTTTTTCACTGGATCCATAAGTGAAAACTGTTACTCTGGATAAAAGAATATCCACTACGAAAATTTAAAATCTATCGTCGAATAGAGTTTGTAGTGGTTATGGATAATATATTTTAGGGGAGAAAAGTATGTCAGAACAAACTTCAAAACAAATTAGATCCATGGTCACCAGCGATGGGAATATAGAAATCTCTATCGCCACTGTAGAAATTCCAACACCTTCAGAAAACGAAGTTTTAGTCAAAATAGAAGCCTCTCCCATTAATCCCTCAGACCTTGGTCTTCTGGTTAGCTTTGCCGCTGACTTTGATAGCCTCAGCGTTACCGGTAGCGGCGATGCTACTGTGGCTAAAATGAAGTTAAACCCCGCGCTCATGGGCGCTCTAAAGGGTAGGGTGGACCAATCGATGCCGATTGGTAATGAGGGCGCTGGGGTGGTTGTAGATGCCGGCGCTAATGCCAAAGGGCTGATAGGCAAGACGGTGGGTGTTGCTGGGGGTGCTATGTACTCTCAATACAGATGCCTTCCGGCTACTAGCTGTTTGGTTATGAATGAGGGCACAAGCTCTGCTGAAGCCGCCTCATCATTTGTGAATCCACTAACCGCGCTGGCCTTTGTTGAAACCATGAAAATGGAAAATCACAGTGCCTTACTCAATACAGCAGCCGCCTCAAATCTGGGTCAGATGCTGGTTAAAATCTGTCGCGACGACTCGATACCTCTGGTCAATATTGTTAGAAAACCTGAGCAGGTCGAAGTGCTTAAGAACCTAGGTGCGGAGTATATTTGTAACACCAGTGAGCCGACCTTTATGCAAGATTTAGTGGCTGCACTGGTGGCTACTGGCGCTACCATAGGTTTTGATGCCACAGGTGGCGGTAATGAAGGCAAGCTGCCTGGGCAAATTCTGGCTGCAATGGAAGTTGCGGCCAATAAAGCGGCGACTGAGTACTCTGTGTATGGCTCAGACACATACAAGCAAGTGTATATCTATGGTGGGCTAGACCGGACGCCGACGGTTTTAAATCGATCATTTGGCATGCAGTGGGGACTGGGCGGCTGGCTGTTAATGCCGATGATTGGTCGAATTGGCATGGAGAAATTTATGCAGATGCGCCAGCGTGTGGCCAGTGAGATTAAAACCACTTTTGCCAGTCACTACACCCAAGAGATTTCCTTCGAGGAAATGCTGCAGCCGGAAATTCTTAAAAGCTATGCCAAACAAGTCACAGGTGAAAAGTACTTAGTGAACCCGCAAAAATAAGAGCTAGTGTGAAAAGTCATTAAAGAAAAAGGGGTGCCAATTGGCACCCCTTTTTTTGTATCTACAAGGCCAGCATTTTCACACTGACCTTAGCTTCCAATTAACTCGTTGTGAGTTGCTTAGAAGTTGTAACGGTAGTTCGCGTAATAGAATGCACCACTGAAGCCCATTGGAGCGAATGCGCTGTAAGTGTTACCTACGGCGGCAGTCGCTGTGTTAAATCCAAGGCCGTGCATTTCAGTAGTGGTCTGGCCACTGTTGTCGAGAACATTGTTCACACCAAGCAGTACGCTAGAGTTTCCGTTGATTTCGTATTCAGCTTCCAAATCAACAACAAACTCTGAGTCAAACGTGTAAGCACCGTCATCTGCCAGAATGTCATCATTACAGCTTGAAGCAAATACATCACATTCGAACTGGTCGAACCACTCGTCATAGAAGCTTACACGAGCGAGGAAACGCCATGCGTCCATGCTGTGATTAGCTGACAGGTTCCAGCGCGTCTCAGGCGTAGTATCTTCGATTTGCTTGATACGCTGTGGGTCGATAGTTGCTGTGTTGTATTCAGTAACATCTGTCTTAGTTTGGTTGTAAGCAAGATTCCACTGAGTGGTTCCACCCATCCAATCGGTGCTAGTTGAAACGATAATATCGAAACCGCTAGTGTTAGTGTTGAAGTCATTGGTGAAGAAACGGAAACGTCTCAAGTCGCCAGCGCCAGGAACACCTTCAGCAATTAGATCGGCAATGTCATCATCGGTTAATTCAACTTCTGACGAGAGGTTTAAACGATCTTCTACATCGATATCGAAGTAGTCAACAGTGACATCAAACTCGCCTATGGTTGCGTAGACACCCAGAGTGAAGTTAGTTGCATCTTCAGCCTTCAGTGGCGCGCCACCGTTGCGAAGTGCTACAGCACTTGTTGCAGGGATCGTGCCATTGTTAACCAAAACACCACCGGTTAGCTCGGTAGAGGTATTTGAAGTGTTCGACTGACCGGGTGTTGGTGCTTTAAAGCCTGTGCTGTAAGTAGCACGTACACCCAAGTCTTCAGTCATACGGTAGTTAGCACCAATCTTGTAGTTGGTGGTAGTACCGAAATCGTCAAAGTCTTCAAAGCGCAATGCAGATTGAACTAGCAGATCATCAGATGCATCCCACTCAGCTTCTACATAGGCAGCGATGTTAGAACGGTCAAATACTCCTGAGGTTGCAGCTGGGAATCCAGGGAAACCGTTGGAAGATGTACTAAAGCCTTGGTCACCATAGCCGCCGTCAATAAATGACTCTTCTTGTCCGGCACCAACAGTGAACTCTTCAGTACGGTATTCAGCACCGAATGCCAGGTTTACTGCTTCGCTTAACGAGTAAGTGAAATCAGCATTCAGGTTCATATCAACCTGCTGGTAGTAACCCGGATCGAAGTCACGTGGAGTCAAATCCAGAAGGCTGGCATTCACAGTGTTATTAATATGGAAGTCAGCTTTGCTCTTACCGTAGTAAGTGCTAACGTCCCAACCAATACCGCCATCAGTTGCGCCTTTTAATCCAAACAAGAAAGACTGGTCAGTAATCTTGCCGCCAAAACGAGGAGTAAATCCACCAGGGATAGTCTCGTTGAAGTTGAAGCAGTTATCATCAGCAAGCAGATCTGCTACAACAGATGCAGAATAGGGTACTGCATACTGACCACAGTTACCCGACATGTCACCGGTGGTGTCGGCAACTAGCAGGTTGTCATCGTCGCCGCCATCAGCAAAAACGCCTGGACGGTTAGTTGGGTTACGGAAGAAGAAGCCACCGTCTACATCTTTGGAGTTGACGTTGGTGTAACCATACATTTCTGTACCGCCACCCAGGTCAGCACCAAAGTTGACGAAGAATTTCATGTCGTTATCAACAATTGGACGGCCCCAAACCATGGCCGGAGCTGGAACACCTTGAACGCCAGCGTCGATAAGACCCTGCGCATCATTACGCTGCTCTGAACGGCTAGTCGCGTCTGAGCTGCCATACTCAAGAGTCATGTTTACGAAACCATTGCTGCCCAGTTCCATACCTTTGTTCAGAGACACGGTCATTTGATCGCCGTCGCCCGCAGAGTACTGGCCGGCGCGCAATTCAATGCTAGTGCCTTCGCTTGCATCTTTTAGATTGAAGTTGAGTACGCCTGCAATTGCATCAGAACCATATTGTGCAGCTGCACCATCTCGGAGAACTTCAACGCTCTTTAGTGCTGCGGCAGGAATTGCGGCAGCGTCTGGTCCTTGAGAACCGTTTGAAATACCGTTGCCCAGCCAGGTAATAACAGCAGCACGATGACGACGCTTGCCATTAACTAGCAGTAGCGTGTGGTCAGGAGCCATGCCACGCAGGTTTGCAGGACGAACTAACGTCGCCGCATCACTGATTGGTTGGTCGTTTACACTATAAGAAGGGACCGTGTTACGCAGCAGGTTGCTGATGTTAGTGTCGCCTTGGTTAGCCAGTTCAGAGGCACTGATAACATCTACAGGTGCAGGTGTTTCAGTGGTTGAACGTGCTTTAACACGGCTACCAGTAGTTACAATCTCTTCTACCATACCTTCATCAGCGGCGATGGCTATTGTAGGAAGCACAGTGCTTCCAGCAATAATTGCAGCTGCAATCGTATTTAATTTCCAAAAGGTTTTAGTGTTCATAGATCTCCCCCGAGATAATTTTCAAAAAGGAACGATGCTTTAATTTTTTATTTGTATAAATGCATCGCTGATGAGCCAAGGTTGGCGCACCTATAATTAAACGAATGGGAAATCTATCCCCTCAGTTAATTGGCAATAAAAAGACGAATATTTTTTATTCGGGGGCGATGGTAGTTTTGGAGGGTTTGTTGGGAATTTCACGAACCAGTTTTGGCACTAGAAAACCGGGCAGAATAGCCTGTAGATCGGCGTAGATTTTCTTTGCTCGCCGCTCTTCAATATCGAAGTGGCTAGCACCGGCAACCGGGTCGAATAAATGCAGGTAATAGGGCATAACATCGCAGTCAAAAAGCTTCTCGCTAAGCTCGGCCAGACAGTCTGCACTGTCATTGATACCGCGCAGTAATACGCTTTGATTTAAGACTTTAATGCCGCAGGCCTGTAGCCGCTTAATGCTCTGAATAACCTCATTGTCTATTTCATTGGCATGGTTAATATGCAGAACCACTATAGGCTTTAGTCTGGTGGCGGTTGCCCAAGACAGAAACGATTGGTCGATTCGTGAGGGGATAACCACCGGCAGTCTGGTGTGAATGCGCAGCCGTTTAATATGCTTAATGTCGGCGATCTGTTCGGTTAGCCAGGCCAAAAAATGGTCGTTGGCGGCAAGCGGATCGCCGCCGCTGTAAATCACTTCGTTTATCTCAGTAGCACTGCGTATATAGTCTAAAGCATTCTGCCACTGTTCTTTATTCTGACGATTTTCCTGATAGGGGAAGTGGCGGCGAAAACAGTAGCGACAATTGATAGCGCAGGCGGGGCTGACGACTAAAAGAAGTCGGTTGGCATATTTATGTACAATGCCCGCAATCGGATTGTGGCTGACTTCGTCGAGAGGATCGTCGCTGTAGCCCGCGGCGCTGGAAAGCTCTGCTTTAACTGGCAGCACCTGCAAGAGCAGGGGGTCGCTGGGGTTATTGGCCTGCATACGGCTGATAAATGGCCGCGGCACTCGCAGTGCAAAATCTGCAATGGCTTGTTGGCTGGTGCTGAGCTGTGCTGCATTGAGGTTTAAACTGCCAAGTAATTCATCAATGGTGGTGACCGATTGACTGAGTTCCAACTTCCAGTCCGGAGTGATGCTGATAGGTTGTGGAGAATTTGGCATGAGGCAGCTTTTTTGCAAACTTTGTGGCTGATTGATTGGCGCAGAGTTTACGCTATTCCCGATTGGGGTGGATAGTTTGTTATTTAAAATACCGCCTGTTTGTAATCAAGCGGGTAGAGAATACAGGTGAGAATGTGACTGCAGATATTGAGTTTATGCGCCGGGCAATTGCCCTCGCCGAGCAGGCTGCCAGTGTTGGTGAGGTGCCGGTGGGCGCGTTAGTGGTTAAGGATGGTCAGGTGATTGGCGAAGGGTTTAATCAGCCGATTACCAGCTTTGACCCAACTGGCCATGCAGAAATTATTGCCCTGCGCAATGCCTCCGCGGCGCTGCAAAACTATCGTCTTAGCGGCTGTGACCTCTATGTCACTATTGAGCCCTGCACCATGTGTGTTGGCGCGATGATCCACGCACGAATTAAGCGCATTGTGTTTGGTGCCCCCGAGCCGCGGGCGGGCGCTCTCGAGAGTCAGCTGCGGCTGATGGATAAGAATCATTACAACCATTCTATTGCATGGCAGGGTGGTGTTTTAGCGGAGGAGTGCGGCGAGATTATCAGTGGTTTCTTTCGTCGTAAACGAGCTAAAAGTTAGCGCTTACTGTCGTTAATATAATTATTATTTATAGGGATGAAGGTCCAGAGCCTTCCCAGTCACTATTTTTTGATGCCTCGGCGGCACTGTCTAAATTGTTCTCATTTTCCCGCTGAATAGAGAGTGAATTGAGTTGCAGGTAACGTGTGTAGTACTGAATATTGTCGACATAGGTCACCGGCTCGCTGCCGCGAGCAAACCCGTATTTTAATGTTGAGTAATACTGTTTGTTGCTCAGCAGCGGCAGATGTTCGCGCACATCAACCCATAAATCCGGATTTTTGCCACTGCGCTCAGTGAGTATTCGCGCATCTTCCAAATGCCCCAGTCCGACATTGTAAGCGGCCAGACTCATCAGGGTGCGGTCCGGCTCAACAATCCGCTTCGGCAGTCGCCCTTTGAGCTTGGCCAGATAGGCCGCTCCACCCTGCAGGCTCTGCAGGGGGTCGAGGCGGTTCTTTATTTTCATTTCACGGGCGGTGCTCTGGGTTAGCATCATCAATCCGCGCACGCCGGTTGGGGAGCGCGCTTTGGGATTCCAGTGCGACTCCTGATAGGCAACCGCTGCCAGCAGATGCCAGTCAAAGCCATGCTGTTCGGCAGTTTCCTGAAACAGTACCTGATACTCCGGCAGCCGTTTGGCAACTAGCTCGCCGAGCCGCTGTGAATCGCCGACCGAGAAATCTTCGGTATGCGCCAGCAGCTCATCTTTTAGTGCATCCAGTTTGCCGCTAGCGCTGTATTCCTGCAAAAACCGATTCGCTGCTTTGAGTAGGGTGCCATCACCATGTTTTGGGAAAGCCCAGGCAATCGCCTGATTGTCGGAGATATCCAGAGCCCTGCGCACCTGCGGGTAGATATGTCGGCTAACCAGATAGGCCAGTGAGTCGACGACCGTATAGGTGATCTCTCGATCGTGAACCATGCGTAGCAGTTCGCTCATCTCGGCGCGATCATCTTCCTGCCAAACCAGATTGGGATAGTCTTTGGTCCAGTAATTGAGTCGCTCGCTGTGCGAAGAGCCTTTAATGACCATCAGCTGGCCATTGAGGTTGTTGAGTGAGCGCGGTCTTGAGCTGCCGCGTCGGTAAACCAGATGCTGGGTCACTTCCATATAGGGGGCGGAGAACTGTATCCAGCGATCACGATCTGGGGTGTGAGTAATATTGGCGGCGGCAAAGCTGCCCTCTGGACCACCTACTGACAGCAGCATTGAGTGCAGGGTCGGCTTGGATTTCATTACCAGATCAACACCCAGACTATCGGCAAAGGCTTTGGCGAGCAGATATTCAAAACCATTTTTGCCGCGACCATCCTCAAAATAGGTGGTCGGGCCATCGATAGTCAGCACATGGAGTTCGCCATTGGCCTGAATTTTTTCGAGGTCGCTGATCCGTGCAGCACTGGTAACATAGAGCAGAAATACGCTAGCCGACAGGATTAGAAGCCCGCGGTTGCGAATCCGTCTCGCTCTGTGTGAAAGTCCTCTCATAGAATTTTTAGGCCGCCAATTGCGATTTATTGTAGATAATTGCGGTTATGTTTTACCGGCTGAAAATAATTGTACATGGTTTGCTAAATTCTATCTGCCAACGAGCCGTTTTTCCGCTAGAATGTCGTGCTTTCCCAATCAGATGAATATGAGCACTCCATCTATGATGATCCTCAGTGGCGCACCTTCTCTCTCTGCGTTTAGACGTAAAAAATTACTCTCCACTCTGCAAAAATCCGTCCCGTCACTGGTCTCGGTTTATGCGGAGTATGTTCACTTTGCCGAACTCACTGAGAGCCTTGGCGATAGCGCAGAAGAAACCCTTAAGGCGCTGCTTACCTATGGGCCACGGGAAGAGAAGACATCTACCAAAGGCCAGTTGATTCTGGTTGTGCCGCGCCCCGGGACAATTTCACCCTGGTCGAGCAAGGCCACCGATATTGCCCATAACTGCGGTTTAGCGCAGGTGGTCAGAGTCGAGCGCGGAACCGCCTACTATGTTCATGCCGAAGAGACCCTTAGCGAAAAGCAGTTAGCGATGCTGGCAGCGGATCTGCACGACCGTATGGTTGAGACGGTGCTCGATGATTTAAATAAAGCCGATGTGCTATTCAGCCATCAGCAACCGGCGCCAGTAACCATTGTCGATACTCTGGGTGGTGGCGTTGAGGCGCTTAAAACGGCCAATATTGAATTGGGTCTGGCCCTTGCCGACGACGAGATCGGTTATCTGGTCGATAGCTTTAACGAGCTAAAGCGCAACCCAACCGATGTTGAACTGATGATGTTTGCTCAGGCCAACTCGGAACACTGTCGACATAAAATATTTAATGCCAGCTGGACGCTCGACGGCGAAGATCAGGAGCACTCCCTGTTCGGCATGATTCGCAATACCTACAAGGTTAATGGCGAGAATGTGCTCTCTGCTTATTCGGATAATGCCGCAGTTATAGTGGGTACCGAAGGCGGACGCTTCTTCCCGGATCCGGCGACCAAGCTCTATGGTTACAACCAAGAGCCTGTGCATCTGTTAATGAAAGTCGAGACTCATAATCACCCAACGGCTATTTCCCCCTATTCTGGTGCTGGCACTGGTTCCGGTGGCGAGATTCGCGATGAGGGTGCCGTGGGGCGCGGTTCCAAGCCTAAAGTGGGTCTGGTGGGCTTTAGTGTTTCCAATCTAAATATCCCCAACTACCGTCAGTCTTGGGAAGAGGATTACGGCAAGCCAGAGCGAATTGTTTCGGCGCTGGATATTATGCTCGAGGGCCCGATTGGTGGCGCGGCCTTTAATAATGAATTTGGCCGCCCCAATATCTGTGGTTACCTAAGAACTTTTGAAGTGGATTTTGACGGTCAGCGACGTGGTTATCACAAGCCGATTATGATCGCCGGCGGTTACGGCAATATTCGTGAAGACCATGTTGATAAACCCGAGTTTGAACCCGGCGCCCAGTTGGTGGTTTTAGGTGGCCCGGCAATGTTAATCGGCCTTGGTGGTGGTGCGGCTTCGTCGATGGCGACCGGCTCCAGTTCAGCGGATTTGGACTTTGCATCCGTGCAGCGTCAAAACCCTGAGATTGAGCGCCGCTGTCAGGAAGTGATCGATCAGTGCTGGCAGCAGGGTGATGAAAACCCGATTGCCTTTATCCACGATGTGGGTGCTGGTGGTCTCTCCAATGCCTTGCCCGAACTTGTCAAAGATGGCGGTACTGGCGGCCATTTTCAGGTGCGTAAAGTCCCCAACGATGAGCCCGGTATGGCGCCAGTGGAAATCTGGTGTAACGAAGCTCAGGAACGCTATGTGCTGGCAGTATTGCCCCGCGACCTGACCCGCTTTCTGGAAATCTGTCACCGCGAACGCTGCCCTGTGGCAGTGGTTGGTGAGGCAGTAGAAGATAAAAGCATTAAGGTTAGCGATAGCCATTTTGATAATGATCCGGTGGATCTGCCGATGTCTGTGTTGTTTGGCAAGGCGCCAAAAATGCACCGTGTTGCCGAGACCCTAGAAGTTAATGCCAGCCCGTTTTCTACCGCTGATTTAAATATTGATGATGCAGTGTTTCAGGTACTGCGCCATCCCACCGTAGCCAGTAAAAACTTCCTGATCACCATCGGTGATCGAACCGTTGGCGGTATGGTTGCCCGCGACCAGATGGTTGGTCCCTGGCAGGTGCCGGTGGCTGACTGTGCAGTAACCACTGTGACCTATGACAGCACCGCGGGTGAAGCCATGGCTATGGGTGAGCGCACGCCGCTGGCGCTGATTAATGCTCCCGCCTCTGGCCGTATGGCGATTGGTGAAGCGATTACTAATATTGCCGCCGCGCGCATTGGCGATCTTAAAGATATTAAATTGTCCGCAAACTGGATGAGCCCTGCAGGGCACCCAGGTGAAGATGAGAAGCTCTTCCGCACCGTTGAAGCGGTGGGTATGGAGCTCTGTCCGGCGCTGGGAATTACGATTCCGGTGGGCAAAGACTCGATGTCGATGCGCACCACTTGGAATGACCGTGGTGAAGATAAGGCGGTTACCTCGCCTATGTCATTGATTATTACTGCATTCTCGCCAGTGCTTGATGTGCGCAAAACCCTGACTCCACAGTTGCGAACCGACTGTGGTGAGACTCAGCTACTGTTGTTGGATTTGGGTGCCGGTGCCAACCGTATGGGTGGCTCGATTCTGGCTCAGGTCAATAATGAGATGGGCGATACAGCGCCGGATTTAGAAAACCCCGCACTACTTAAAGGTTTCTTTGAGGTGATGCAGGCGTCTATGGAGCAGGGCGATATTCTCGCCTACCACGATCGCTCTGACGGTGGTCTGTTGGCGACGCTGGCGGAGATGTCTTTTGCCGGTCATGTGGGTGTTTCTGTGGATATTCAGACCCTTGGTGATGATTCGATTGCTGCGCTATTTAATGAAGAGCTGGGTGCAGTGATTCAGGTGAGTGCGGAGCGCGCCAATAGCATTGCTGAGCGGTTTAGCGATGCGGGGGTGGATGTACATCTGCTCGGCGGCTTAAATGATCGTCAGGAATTGGAAATTGTTAAAAAGAAAAAGTCACTGTTCACTCGTTCGCGAATAGATTTACAGCGTACCTGGGGTGAGACTTCCTACCGTATGGCCGCGCTGCGAGATAATGCTGACTGTGCCTGGGAAGAGTTTAATACTCTGCGCATGGAAGATCCGGGTCTCTCGGTTGAGCTGACTTATAACCCTGAAGAAGATATTGCTGCGCCCTATATTAATAGTGGTGTTCGTCCCGCTGTGGCGATTCTGCGTGAGCAGGGCGTTAACAGTCATCTGGAAATGGCTGCGGCCTTTAATCGCGCTGGCTTTGATTCGGTGGATGTTCATATGAGCGATCTGCTGGCCGGTCGTCGCACTCTGGCTGATTTCTCTGGTGTGATTGCCTGTGGCGGTTTCTCTTACGGTGATGTGTTGGGCGCCGGTGAGGGTTGGGCTAAAACTGTATTGTTTAATGAGCAGATTCGCGATCAGTTTCAGACTTTCTTCCACCGCTCAGACAGCTTTAGTCTGGGCGTCTGTAACGGCTGTCAGATGTTGAGTAATTTGAAAACCCTGATTCCCGGTGCTGAATTGTGGCCGCGCTTTGTGCGCAATCTCTCCGAGCAGTTTGAGGCGCGTTTCTCGCTGGTTCGGGTGGAGGAGTCTCCCTCTATATTCTTACAGGGAATGGCGGGTTCGCATATGCCGATTGCGATTTCTCACGGTGAGGGTCGCGCGGAGTTTTCATCGCAAAAGGCGATGGATAGATTGCTTGAGAGCAATCAAATTGCTATGCGCTTTTTGGATAACCATGGTGCGGTTGCTGGGACTTATCCGGCTAACCCCAATGGTTCACCACAGGGTATTACCGGTGTTTCCAGTGCCGATGGTCGTGCTACATTGATGATGCCGCACCCAGAGCGGGTTTACCGCACGGTGCAGAATTCCTGGCATCCAGACGATTGGGGCGAGGACGGTGCTTGGATGCGTATATTTAGAAATGCGCGTAAGTTTGTCGACTAACTTGTAAAAATAGAGGAGCGGTTTATGTCAAAGTTACCTAATGAGGTGGAGTTGGTTAAGAAGGCGCTTCAGATCGGTGCTGTTTATGCTCAGAAGCGTGCCTATGGCGTGGTTGAGGATCAGGATTCGGTTAAGTTGAAGGTTGAGTTTATCTATAAGGTGTTGGTAGAGGATAAGCTGATTCAACCCTTGGCGAAGAAGGATATCAGTGACCCGAATATGCGTCATAAATTGGCGCTGTGGATCTCTCGTCAGCTTCCGGAAGGTCATCCACTGCTGTCTGAAACTAAGTAATCACTTCTTTTATTAAGCCTGCCAATTCTGGCGGGCTTTTTTATTCCATTCTGTTATCCCAGTTTTTCACCTTATCCTGTATCCCGACTATCCGTCTTGTCCTGTCATCCCGACAGAGCGCAGCGACGAGGGATCTCCTTGCCGGGTACTTCCTGTTTTGGAGTGGGTGGCCCCTGTGTATTGCCTTGAGATCGGTCCCATGGATTTGTAATTCTCAGCGCTCCCGCAACTCGCTTCGCTCAAACAAGCGCTCGCTCAATCTGAAAATTACAAATCTATAAGCGGGCCCTGACTGATCTCAAGGCAATACACAGGGGCTATTTGAACTATCGCAGTACAGTCAAAAAATATTTGAATTGCGCTCGGTGTTTGAGCTTAGTTGCGCGCCATACTCGCTACAGCGCCCCGTCATGCTGGCGAAGGCCAGTACCTCTTCAACCGGCAGCATAATTCGAAAGACCCCAGCCTCCGCTGGGGTGACGTTCTTAGCTGGAGTGACGTTTCAGCATCCATTTCCGACGTACATTTTAAAACCCCCTAAGAAACCCCCGTCTGTGCTATCCTAGCCGCGAGTTGACTAGACAGTCGCTGTGTTGATTTCTCAATTAATCGCTTGCGTTTAAAAGGGTGTAACACAGAGGAAAGTCCGGGCTCCAAAGGGTAGAGTGCCAGGTAACACCTGGGGGGCGAAAGCCCACGGCCAGTGCAGCAGAGAGAAGACCGCCGATGGTTCGTTCGCGAACACAGGTAAGGGTGAAAGGGTGCGGTAAGAGCGCACCGCGCTACTGGTAACAGTAGTGGCAAGGTAAACCCCACTCGGAGCAAGACCAAATAGGTTTCCATATGGCGCGACCCGCGTTGGGAACGGGTAGGTTGCTTGAGGCAAATGGCGACGTTTGTCCCAGATGAATGACTGTCCACGACAGAACCCGGCTTATCGGTCAACTCACCTAATTTTTTTATCTTATCTGCTCAGATGAGATATTCCATTTCGGTATATAAAATCCGGAATTTAGCTTAAATTATTCTTAAAACCCCATAAAGCTAGAAGTTACATTAACTTCTAGCTTTACGTTTATGTTTTATATTGCTAAATATTTAACCCCTTCAGCAACACTCTGTAGTAACTCAGCATATTGTCGGAACTTACTGATTTTACTCACTTTTTTAGCCTTGATCGATGCTTGACTTTGATACCGCCTGCCAATAGTGTACACATATGGGTAATTGTGGCAAAAAGTGGCGAATTTAGGCCGCGATAACGAGAGAAAGGGTAAAAAGTGTTTAAAGGTAGTGATCCAATCAATATGGACACCAAGGGACGGATGGCAATTCCGACCCGCTACCGCGCCCTGCTCGATGAAATATGCCGTGGTGACCTAGTTATCACCATCGATATGAAGTCTACCTGCCTAACCCTCTCACCGCTCCCTGAATGGAAGAGATTTGAAGAAAAAGTTGCCGCTCTGCCGGCGATGGATGATCTGGGTGAAATGCTCAGTCGTTTTGTGGTTGGTCAGGCCAAAGATCTTCAGGTTGATGGCAGTGGGCGAATTCTTATTCCACCAGAATTGCGCGGTTATGCGCAGCTTGAGAAAAAGCTGGTTCTGGTGGGGCGTACACAACGCTTGGAAATCTGGTCAGAAGAGAACTGGAGCGCCGAGCGTGAAAAATCTCAGGAAACTTATCGGAGCATGCTTCTCGATCGCGAGAACATGTCGGATGCTTTAAAGAATCTCTCTTGGTAGGGGACCTGTAGTGGAAAACATTGAAAAGCCAGAGCACACAACAGTTTTATTGCATGAGGCTGTCGACGCTCTGGTAATTGATCCAGATGGTTTTTATGTCGATGGCACTTTTGGGCGCGGCGGGCACACCGCTGAATTGCTTTCAAAGCTATCGGATAAGGGCAGAGTTCTGGCTATCGACAAAGACCCTCAGGCGATTGAAGCCGGTCGTGAGCGGTTTGTTGATGATAAGAGATTGACGATCGTCCACGGCTCGTTTGCCGATATGGGTGATTGGTTGGAGGGCAGAGAGATAACCGGTGTGCTGGTTGATCTCGGTGTCTCGTCCCCGCAGCTCGATCAGGCTGAGCGCGGATTTAGTTTTATGCGTGATGGACCACTGGATATGAGAATGGATACCAGCTCCGGATTATCGGCAGCAGAGTGGATCGCCAGCGCCGCTGAAGCGGATATTGCGCAGGTGATTAAAGAGTATGGCGAAGAGCGCTTTGCGCGCCGTATGGCCGCCGCGGTAGTTCGCGAGCGAGCCATTGCGCCGATTACTCGAACCGTGCAGCTGGCAAAGATTTTAGCGGACGCGCACCCGGCATGGGAGCGCGGCAGGCATCCAGCCACCAAAGCGTTTCAGGCGATTCGAATTTTTATCAATCGCGAGTTGGATGATCTGAGTTCTCTGTTGGGTCAGGTTATCGATTTATTGCAGGTGGGTGGCCGGCTGGTAGTGATCAGCTTCCACTCGCTGGAAGATCGCAAGGTAAAGCGTTTTATTCGCGATCAGGAGCGCGGCATTAAGTTGCCAAAAAATTTACCGATCCCAGATGTGGATCGTGGCGTGCGCTTAAAGAAAGTTGGCAAGGCGGTAAAGCCGCAAGGCTCTGAAGTGGATGGCAATGTACGCTCGCGCAGCGCGGTAATGCGCATCGCAGAGCGTGTTGCATGAGTGCTCCGGTACGCATAGGCGTGCTTTGGTTATTGGTGCTCAGCAGCGCTCTAGCAGTGGCCTTTGTCAGCCATGTATGTAGACAGAAGTATGACCAGTTGACTGCTCTCGAGCGGGAGAAGAATCAGCTACAGGTTGCTTACGGTAAATATTTACTTGAGCAGAGCGCCTGGGGATCACTGCAGCGGATAGAAACTATGGCTAAGGACAGTCTGAATATGCACGGTCCGCAGCCCCAAGAAATAATGATGGTGAAGCAATAACAGTGGCCAAGAAAACGGTAAAACATGTTATTCCGCGCTGGCGTTACTATTTGGTAATGTTGTTCCTGGGTTTACTGCCGGTGACGGTTGCGGTCAAAATTGCTCAGCTTCAAATCATGCCCAGCGAAGAGCAGGGCCGTGATTTTCTCCAGCATCAGGGTGACGCCCGTTCAATCCGCAAAGAAATTATTCCTGCCCACCGCGGTTTAATCACCGACCGAAATGGTGAGCCGCTGGCGGTCAGTACGCCGGTGACCACATTGATCGCCAATCCTCAGGATATCCAGAAGAGTGCCAGTGCAGCAGATATAGAAAAGCTCGCCAAGGCGCTGGATATCTCAGTTTCACAGTTAAAGAGTCGCTTAAATCGCTACCGCAATAAATCCTTTATGTATCTGGCGCGCCAGTTGCCAACCGCAGAAGCTGATCGCGTTTTAGATCTTGGTGTGCCCGGTGTTTCTGGTCGTCAGGAATATAAGCGCTTCTATCCCGCCGGTGAAGTAACAGCTCAGTTGGTCGGCTTTACGGATATCAATGATGATGGTCAGGAGGGCATGGAGCTTGCCTATAACGCATTTCTAACCGGTGAGTCGGGCTCTAAAAAAGTGGTTAAGGATCTTACCGGTCGGGTGATTAAGGATATTGCCCTGATTAAGCCTGCCAGTCCCGGCAACAGTTTAAAGTTGAGTATTGATCTGCGCGTGCAGTATGCGGCCTATCGTGCCTTAAAGGCCTCGGTGCAGAAGCATCAGGCACAATCCGGTTCGGTAGTGGTGCTCGATGTGCAGACCGGTGAGGTCTTGGCGATGGCTAACCAGCCTTCGTTTAATCCCAATGATCGCTCTAACTTGCGCCCCGATTCAATTCGTAATCGCGCGGTTACCGATCTTATGGAGCCAGGCTCCACGGTTAAGCCTTTCACCATGTTGGCGGCTCTTGAAAGCGGGAAGTTCGAACCTGAAACGGTTATCAATACCAGTCCTGGTTATCTAAAAGTCGCCTACAAAACATTTGTTGATCACCGTGACTACGGCCCTCTAGATATGGCTGGTATTCTGACTAAATCAAGTCAGGTTGGTACCACTAAAATTGCTTTAGCGTTAGATCCGGACACAACCCGTGAGCTGTTTGAGCGCATGGGCTTTGGTGAAGGTATAGGCAGCGGCTTCCCTGCTGAGACGGCGGGTAACCTTCCTGCTCACCGAAAATGGGATCTGGTGACTCAGGCCACCTTTGCTTTTGGGCACGGGTTAAGCGCCTCTTCGCTACAGTTGGCCAGAGCCTATTCCATTTTGGCCAACAATGGTGCTCGCCGTGAAATTAGTATGACAGCGACAGAGTCATTACCCGAAGCGACTCAAGTAGCCGACCCGGAGTTGGTTAAAAGTATTCGTGGAATGCTGAAGACAGCAGTTGGGGAAAAAGGTACTGGTAAGCGCGCCATGATTGATGGCTATTCGGTGGGCGGAAAGACAGGAACTGTGCACAAGGTTAAAGCTAGTGGCGGTTATGACCCCCACCGTTATATGTCGGTTTTTGCCGGACTTTCGCCGGTAGATGATCCGCGTTTGGTAACAATTGTGGTGATTGATGAGCCTCGCGAAGGTGACTATTTTGGCGGCCTAGTGGCAGCACCGGTATTTTCGGAAGTCACAGGCAATGCCCTGCGACTACTGCAGGTAACGCCGGATAATATGGATGTGGATCGCAATATCGCTAGCGTCAAAGCAATGCTGGCGAAGCGAGGGAATCCATGATGGCGCTATCCCAATCGCCCGCAATCACCCTTGTCGATCTTCTTAAAGACTTTATGGATACCAGTGGCTGTCCGTCAGTTTCTGTTACTGGCGTAGCCTTAGATAGTCGCTTGGTTGTGCCCGGCGATCTGTTTATCGCGGTAAAAGGCACGCAGACAGATGGCGCGCAATATATTGCTCAGGCTATAGAGAAAGGCGCCGTGGCTATATTGCTTGAGCAGAATATGGTTTCTGCCGATTGGGCAGTGCCAGTGATTGCCCTGCCAGAGTTAAGCGAATATGTCTCAGATATTGCCGGTGTGTTTTACGGTCAGCCGTCACAGCAGATGCCGGTTACTGCTATTACCGGCACTAATGGTAAGACCACCTGTTCACAGTTACTGGCGCAGCTGTTTGAGCTGCTTGGCGAGTCCTCTGGGTTTATAGGGACTCTTGGTTACGGGCTTAGCGGTAACGGGCTAAATACTAAAGATACAGGCCTAACCACCCCAGATGCAGTTTCTGTTCAGCGCATACTCGCCGAACTTAAAGATGCTGGCGCCAAGCGAATTGCTATGGAAGTCTCTTCCCATAGCCTTGTTCAGCGTCGAATCGCAGGGCTGCAAATCGATACCGCAGTATTTACCAATTTAACCCGCGACCACCTCGATTATCACGGTAATCTAAATAGCTATGCCGCGGCCAAAGCGCGACTGTTTGCCATGACCGGCCTTAAAAATGCCGTGATCAATATCGACGACAATGTCGGCCGGCTGATACTGGTCAATCTAGATCCGCTGGTGAATGGCATTAGCTACAGCGTCGAAAATCACAGTGCGGATATCCACTGCGACCGAATTTCGATTAGCGCCTCAGGTATAGATGCCGAGGTTGTCACTCCCTGGGGGAGAGGCCAGCTAAAGTCGTCGCTGCTGGGCAAGTTTAATCTCGCCAATCTGTTGGCAGTTATTGGTGCTGCAGGCATGCAGGGCTTTGCACTGGATAAAATTCTTCAGGCGGCAGCGTCCTTAACCGCGGTGAGCGGGCGTATGGAGCTGGTGGATGCCAATGTCCTTCCAGTGGTCGTTATTGATTATGCACACACGCCGGATGCATTGGAAAAAGCGCTACAGGCACTGCGCAATCACTGTCAGGGCGAGCTCTGGGTTGTGTTTGGCTGTGGTGGTGATCGCGATATCGGCAAGCGCGCCGAGATGGGTAAAGTCGCCGATCATCGTGCCGATAACATTGTGGTGACCAGCGACAATCCGCGCACTGAGTCACCAGAGAAAATTATTGACCAGGTTCTTCTGGGCATCACTCGTGATGTATCTGTAGTTGTGGATCGCAGGGATGCAATCCGCACTGCAATAAAAGATGCTCAGCCCAATGATGTAATTTTGATTGCGGGCAAAGGCCATGAGGATTATCAAATTCTCGGTGCCCAGCGACTGCCATTTAGCGATCAGGCCGAAGCCAGACTTGCCCTGCGCTCTCGTGAAGGGGGTGAGCAATGATCAGTAGCTTGCGCCTTACCGATGCCGCGGTTCGATTTGGTGGCACATTGTTAAATCCGGACTCTGAGTTTGATTCAGTCTCCATTGATAGCCGCAAAACTGAGCATGGTGATCTATTTGTCGCGCTGGTTGGCGAGCGTCTGGATGCTCATAACTACCTCTATCAGGTCAGCGATAAAGCTAGCGGGCTAGTGGTTTCACAGCCTGATAAGCAGCTGCCATTAGCCCAGTGGGTGGTTGAAGATACCACTGTCGCTCTGGGGCAGTTGGCTGAGATGCGGCGCGAGCAGCTAACCGGTACCGTTGTTGCCATAACCGGCAGCACCGGTAAAACTTCGGTCAAAGAATTAATTGCCTCAATTCTCGGGCGACTCGGCGCGGTGCACGCAACCAAAGGTAATTTCAACAACCATATTGGTGTGCCATTAACCCTGTTGTCAGTGGACAGCGATGTCGACTTTGCAGTGATTGAAATGGGTGCCAGTGCCGGTGGTGAAATCGGTTACCTCTGTTCGATTGCCCAGCCACATATAGCCCTGATCAACAATGTACAGATGGCGCATATTGAAGGTTTTGGCAGTATCGAAGGTGTGGCTGCAGCCAAGGGTGAAATCTACAGTGGGCTGCAAGAGTCCGGAATTGCCGTTCTTAATATTGACCAGTCCTGGGCTGATCAGTGGCTTGAGCTGATTGGCAGCAGAGACTGCCTGACTTTTTCTCTGGACAATCCAGCCGCCGATATCAGCGCCGCCGACATAGTGGTTCTGGATAACGGCTGTTGCCAGTTTAGCCTGCAAACAGCGATGGGTAATAGGCAGGTTGTTCTGACTATTCCCGGCCGTCATTCGGTTAGCAATGCACTGGCCGCAGCGGCCTGTGCGGTTGCCGCCGGCGCTAACCTCGAACAGATAGTAGCCGGACTCGAATCAGCCATATCGCCTGATCGTCGCCTACAGGTTAAAGCCCTGCCCGGTGGCGGATCAATTATTGATGACAGCTACAACGCCAGCCCCTCTTCAGTGCGTGCCGCGATTGATGTGCTCGCCAGCAGTGCTGGCCGCCGCATCATGGTACTTGGGGATATGGCCGAGTTGGGAGCCGACGCCGAAGATCACCATCAGCAGGTGGGCGAATACGCCCTGCAAGCCGGTATTGATGCGCTGTATACGCTGGGCAAATTGAGTGCCCATGCCAGCGCGACATTTGGCGGCAAGCATTTCGAAAACATAGATTTATTAACCCAAGCGCTCTGTAATGAGGCGCTTGTGGCAGAAGATAAAAGCAGCGACCTGTGTATTTTGGTCAAGGGATCGCGCAGTTCTCAAATGGATTTGGTAGTGGATAAGTTACTGGCGGAGAAATCCTAATGTTGTTATGGCTCGCTGATTATTTAAGTCAATTTTATAGCCCGTTCTCGGTGTTTAAATACCTCACGTTGCGGGGCATTTTTGCAGTGATTACTGCGCTGTCTATCTGTTGGATTTTTGGTCCAAGAATGATTCGTCTGCTCAATAATTTGCAGATGGGTCAGGCGATACGCAGCGATGGCCCCCAGAGTCACCTGAGTAAAGCGGGCACCCCAACCATGGGTGGCGCGCTTATATTGTTGGCAATATTTATCAGCACCTTACTCTGGGCAAATCTTGAAAATGTCTATGTCTGGGTGGTGCTCGGTGTCACCTTTAGCTTTGGCCTAATTGGCTGGGTCGACGACTACCGCAAGGTAGTGCATAAAAATCCTCGCGGTCTTCCCGCGCGCTGGAAGTATTTCTGGCAGTCGCTCTGTGGCTTTGCCGCGGCAGTATTTTTGTTTACCAACGCCGCATCCCCCGCCGAACTCGAATTGATTGTGCCGTTCTTTAAAAATGTCGCCCTTAATCTCGGGCCGTTTTATATCCTCTTTACCTACTTCGTTATTGTCGGTACCAGTAATGCGGTAAACCTTACCGATGGTCTCGACGGTCTGGCGATTCTGCCAACTGTACTGGTGGGCGGTGCGCTGGGTCTTATGGCCTACCTGACCGGTAATTATCAGTTTGCCGCTTACCTGCATATTCCCTATATCAGCGGCGCCGGCGAACTGCTTATTTTTACCGCCGCGCTCTGTGGAGCCGGTCTGGGTTTTCTGTGGTTTAACACCTATCCGGCGATGGTCTTTATGGGTGATGTCGGCTCGCTGGCGCTGGGTGCTGCGCTGGGCGTAATTGCCGTGATTATCCGTCAGGAAATAGTGTTGGCAGTGATGGGCGGCGTATTTGTCATTGAAACTGTATCTGTGATTTTGCAGGTAGCCTCTTTCAAGCTGACCGGCAAGCGTATTTTCCGCATGGCGCCACTGCATCATCACTATGAATTAAAAGGCTGGCCAGAGCCGCGAGTGATTGTGCGTTTTTGGATTATTACCGTTGTGCTGGTTCTGGTTGGACTAGCCACATTAAAACTTAGATAAACAGTTCTAATAAAGAGCTTAGATAAAAGAAGATATTGAATAAGATGATGACAAATTTAATCGCAACTAACCGCAATACAGCTATCGTTGGCATGGGTGCCACCGGTCTGTCTGCGGCGCGGTTTTTGTCGTCTATCGGAAAGTCTTTTGTCTTTGCCGACAGTCGCAGTGAACCGCCGCGCCTGTCAGAAGTACGCGAACAGTACCCGGATGTCTCGCTGATGCTCGGGCCATTTGCCGAAGACCTATTATTAGGCTTTGACCGCGTGGTGGTCAGCCCCGGTGTCTCACTTGAAGAGCCAGCACTGGTCGCCGCCCGTGAGCGTGGCGTTAAGCTGATTGGCGATGTGGAATTATTTCTTGAGCAGGCGACTGCGCCAGTTATTGTAATCACCGGATCTAATGGTAAAAGCACAGTAACCACCCTGTTGGGCAAAATGGCTGAGGCCTGTGAGCTCAGTGTTGGGGTTGGCGGCAATCTTGGCACGCCAATGCTCGATCTACTCGACAAGCGCCATCAGCTTTACGTTATTGAACTATCGAGCTTCCAGCTTGAGTTAGTGACTGATACTCAGGGTGCGATTGCCGGGCTGCTAAATATTAGCCCTGACCATATGGATCGCTATGCGGGACTCCAGCAGTACCATGCTGCAAAACATCGAATATTCCTCGGTGCCAGTAGGGTGATTAATAACCGTCAGGACCCGCTGACCAATCCGCTGCTCTCAACCAGTGTTAAGCAGAGTAGTTTTGGGCTGAATAAACCTGATCTGGGCAGCTTTGGCCTAATTGATGATCAGGGGCAGCAATGGTTAGCCTGTGGTTTGCAACAGCTGATGCCGGTCTCGGAAGTCGCCATTAAAGGCACTCACAATATCGCCAATGCACTGGCGGCACTTGCCCTTGGGCAGGCGGCTGGTCTGGAAATGTCGGCGATGTTGGAAACCCTAAAAACCTATTCCGGCCTACCACACCGCTGCGAGCATATCGCCACCATCGATAATGTGATGTATATCGATGACTCCAAAGGGACTAATGTCGGCGCCACCATTGCCGCATTAAATGGCTTCGGTGATAGCGCCGCAGCCAAGCTAATTTTAATTGCCGGCGGTCAGGGTAAAGAGCAGGATTTCAGCAAGCTGCAAAAGCCGGTTAAACAGTTTGTAAAACAGGCCGCTCTGTTTGGCGAAGATGCCGCTTTGATAGCCGCTGCACTGCAAGGTACTACCCAGGTTGAGCTCTGTGATTCGCTGGAAGATGCGGTTGCAAAAGCCCATGCCAACGCCGAATCGGGAGATATTGTATTGCTCTCACCGGCCTGTGCCAGCTTTGATATGTTTTCCGGTTTTGAACAGCGCGGACGCTGCTTTCAGAATGCGGTCAAGGCGGTGGTCGCATGAATTTAACTATGCCGTTTAATTACTCCGCTATCACGCGACCTGCATGGCATATAGATATGCCGCTTCTGGTCACCGTATTGGCACTGCTATCCATAGGTCTGGTAATGGTGGCCTCGGCTTCGTTTAGCTACGCCGAGCACAACTACAACAATGAATTCTATTTTGTTAAACGCCATCTGATCTATTTGATTATTGCTGGCTGCGCCATGGCCTTCACCTTTTTAATGCCGCCGACAGCCTGGTCTGAATACAGCCGGCTGTGGATGCTGCTGGCGGTATTGCTGCTGTTGTTGGTGCTAGTTCCCGGTATTGGACGCGAAGTTAATGGCAGTCGCCGCTGGTTGTCCCTGGGCGGTATGACCCTGCAGGTTTCCGAGCTGGCCAAAGTGGCTACCGTGGTCTTTCTCGCCAGCTATTTCGATAAGCGCCGCGAGAATTTTGGCGATGACTGGCGTGATTGGGCCAAGCCGATGATTGTTTTGGCCGTTCCTTTAGTATTGCTGTTGTTAGAGCCTGATTTCGGTTCAACGGTTGTTCTGGCCGCCACCTTTATGGTCATGTTGTTTTTAACCGGTACAAAATTTTGGCACTACTTCCTGATTATGTTGGCCGGTGTCGCGCTGATTTATTTTGTCGCCGAAGCAGCTCCCTACCGAGTAGCTCGCCTCAGCACTTTCCTCGATCCCTGGTCTCATCGCTTTGATTCCGGTTATCAGTTGACCCAGTCACTGATCGCCTTTGGTCGCGGCGAATGGTTTGGCGTTGGTCTCGGTCAGTCGGTGCAGAAGATGCTCTATCTGCCAGAAGCCCACACTGATTTTGTCTTTGCAATCTTCGCCGAAGAGTTTGGTTTCTTCGGGGTTCTCTGCCTGCTCGGTCTCTACAGCCTATTAGTTTTGAGAATTTTCCAGCTCGGCAAGCGAGCCGTAGCTCAGGAATATTGGTACGGCGCATTCCTATTGATTGGCTTTGGGCTTTTGATCAGCGGTCAGACCTTTATTAATCTCGGGGTTAACGCCGGTCTGTTACCGACCAAAGGTTTAACCCTGCCGTTTGTCAGCTATGGTGGCAGTAGCCTGTTGGTTACCTGCGGCATGGTCGGCATGATGTTGCGGATTGGTCACGAGATGCATAGCGACACTCAGGTTATCAGGAGGGTCAGCCGTGGTAGCTGAGATGCACTGTAAAGTGATGATTATGGCCGGTGGAACCGGTGGCCATGTATTCCCTGCGTTGGCTGTGGCAGATGAGTTGCGCGCGGCGGATGTCGGCGTCAGCTGGCTGGGAACCCGAGCCGGTATCGAAGCGGAACTGGTCCCTGCCAGTGGCATTAAATTAAATTATCTGGATATCGAAGGTATTCGCGGACGCGGCCTGTTGGCTCTGTTAAAAGCGCCGCTATTGCTCTGGCGTTCTATCCGCCAGTCACTGTCGGTGTTGAGTGAATATCAGCCGCAAGTTGTTTTGGGTATGGGAGGATTTGCCTCTGGTCCCGGCGCCGTGGCCGCTCGACTAAAAGGCATTCCGGTGGTTATCCATGAGCAAAACTCGGTGGCTGGCACCACCAACAGAATTGCCGCGCGAATAGCGCGCCGCGTTATGCAGGGTTTCCCCGGCGTATTTAAACGCGGTGAATGGTGTGGCAATCCGGTGCGTCCCTCTATCGCCAATATGCCGACGCCCGATGTGCGCTTTGCCGAGCGCACCGGTGCCGTGAACCTATTGGTTCTGGGTGGCAGTCGCGGTGCATTGGCAATCAATAAAATACTTCCAGAAGCGCTGGCGTTAATTGACCCAGAGCTGCGTCCTCAGGTAATGCATCAGACCGGCAAGCTGCACTGTGAAATGACCAGTGACCTGTATAAAGCAGCTGGTGTTGAGGCCCAGGTAGTGCCGTTTATTGAACAGATGGAAGAGGCTTACGCCTGGGCAGATTTTGCCATCTGTCGCGCTGGCGCGCTGACAGTCGCCGAGCTTACCTGTGCCGGTTTAGGCTCAATATTAATCCCCTTTCCCCACGCGATTGATGATCATCAAACGGTTAATGGGAAGTTACTGGTTGAACAGGGTTCGGCTTTAATGATTCAACAAAAAGAGTTGAGCGCAACAATGCTCGCCGAAGAAATTACTAAACTGTGCAACAGTCGCGGCCAACTTCTTGATATGGCTATGCGCGCACGGCAACTGTCTAAAACCGGTGCCGCATCGCGGGTTGCCGAAGTTTGTATGGAGGTGGGTTGTGAGAAATAGCACCGACTTTCAACCACCGGAAATGCGCCGTATTCGCCGTATCCACTTTGTCGGAATTGGCGGCAGTGGTATGTGTGGCATAGCTGAAGTGCTATTAAATCAGGGCTACGAAATATCCGGATCCGATATCGGCCGCGGGCCGAGCATCAAGCGTCTTACCGATGCCGGTGCAACCGTGTTTATCGGCCATCGCGAAGAAAATATTCAGGGTGCTCATGTGGTGGTTAAATCATCTGCGGTGACTCTGGAGAACACTGAAATTGCAGCGGCTCGAAAACAGGGTATTCCCGTGGTGCGTCGCGCCGAAATGCTCGCGGAGTTGATGCGTTACCGACATGGTATTGCGATTGCCGGCACCCACGGCAAGACCACCACCACCAGTTTGATTACCGCTATTTTTGCCGAAGACGGCCGTGACCCAACCTTTGTGGTTGGCGGACGTGTTAACAGCGTTGGCACCAATGCCAAGCTCGGTGGCAGTCGCTATCTGGTCGCTGAAGCCGATGAGAGCGATGCCTCGTTCTTGCACCTGCAGCCAATGGTGGCAGTGGTCACCAATATCGAAGCCGATCATATGGAAACCTATGATTTCGACTTTAGTCGCCTGACCAAAACCTATATCGAATTTTTACATAACCTGCCATTTTATGGTCTCGCGGTGATGTGTATCGACGATCCGGTTATCCGCGATCTACTGGTCGATGTTGCACGCCCGACCCTGACCTACGGCTTTAGCGAAGATGCCGCTTACCGCATTAAAGATATGCGCGTTGAGACAAATCACAGTCACTTTGTGATCGAGCGTCCGGATGGTCTGTCGCCGCTCAATATCAGTTTGAATATCCCTGGCCAGCACAATGCGCTAAATGCGGCGGCGGCTATTGCTGTTGCCAGTGATGAAGGAATTTCCGATCAATCCATTATTGACGGATTAAACAGTTTCGGTGGTGTTGGCCGGCGCTTTGAAATTTACGGCGAATACCCGGTTGCCGGAAATGGACAGGCGATGCTAGTGGATGATTACGGCCATCATCCCACCGAAATCAAAGCTACGGTTGATGCCGTGCGAGGCGGTTGGCCAGATAAACGTCTGGTGATGATTTTCCAACCCCATCGTTACACCCGTACCCGGGATCTCTACGAAGATTTCGTCAAGGTACTGGCGGAAGTGGATCTGCTGATTGTATTGGCGGTCTATGCCGCCGGTGAAGAGCCTATTGCCGGAGCGGGCAGTAAAAATCTCTGCGGTAGCATCCGTCAGCGCAGCTCGGTGGACCCGATTTATATCGAGACCATCGAAGAGGTGCCGGCAATGCTAAATGATCTGCTGCAAGATAATGATCTGGTCATCACTCAGGGTGCTGGCAGTGTTAATAAGCTAGTCGCGCTTTTAGCCGACGGCGGTCTTGGACAGACCACTGCGGATAAGGAGGGCCAAGCCTGATGAGTAAACTAATGGTTGAGAAGTTTGGTCGCGTCGGACTGCTTTACGGCGGCACATCCTCAGAGCGCGAAGTCTCGTTGATGAGTGGCGCGGCGATTCATCAAGCACTGCAAAACCTCGGTGTTGATGTGGTGGTTATTGATGTCGGCGAAAATCTTTTGCAGGAGCTGCCGAGCTACCAGCTCGATCGCGTGTTTATTGCTCTGCACGGTGAGGGCGGTGAAGACGGCACCCTACAGGGTGCACTGGAATATTTGAATCTGCCCTACACCGGCAGTGGTGTACTGGCCTCTGCACTGGCCATGGATAAATTGCGCTGCAAGCAGATGTGGCAGGGCATGGGTCTGCCTACCACCGATTTTTCCCTGCTCGACAGTGATTCGGATTGGGCGGCAATACTCGAGCGATTGGGTGGCGCAGTGATGGTTAAGCCAGCCTGTGAGGGTTCGAGTATTGGTATGAGCCGCGCGCAGACTGCTGAAGAATTAGAAAAGGCCTGGCGAGATGCTGCGGCAACAGATAGCAGCGAGCAGATCGCGGTCATTGCCGAGCCATTGCTGCCGGGGCCTGAATATACCGTGGCTATTTTGGACGGCCAGTTACTGCCATCGATACGCATTGAATCGAATGCAGAATTTTATGATTACCAGGCGAAATACTTCTCAGACCAGACCCAGTATCTATGCCCTAGCGAACTGTCAGAGCAGCGTGAGCAAGAACTGCAGCAGCTCTGTTTACAGGCGTTTGACTCGGTCGGTTGTCGCGGCTGGGGTCGGGTGGATGTGATGGTTGATGCACAGGGTCAGTACCAACTGCTTGAGGTCAACACTGTGCCCGGGATGACCAGTCACAGCCTAGTGCCAATGGCGGCCAAGGCAGCTGGATTAAGTTTTGATCAGCTGGTGGAAAAAGTACTCGAGGTCTCTCTGTAATGGCCACGCAGAATCGCCGCGGCGCAAACCGCACTGGAAATCAGTCAGCCGATAAGGCTGATAGCGGTAGCAATGTGCTGGGCAAGCTGTCGACAGTGCTGTTGATGGCCGTGCTGGGCTTGGTGATTTACGGCGTAGGCCTGCTCTACAAGCAGATCGACAAGCCACTGACCAATGTGATGATCGGTGGCAATTTTACCTATTTAGAGACCGCAGAGCTCTCCGAGCTGGTGGTTAAAGAGATTGATGGCGGATTCCTAAGTGTTGATTTACGCCGCCTCAATGACGTTCTGCGTGAGCATCCCTGGGTTGATGAGGTCAGTGTTCGCCGCGAGTGGCCATCGATTTTAAAAGTTGAGGTGGTCGAAGAGGTGCCGATAGCACGCTGGGGCGAAAAGGGGTTTCTCAATCGTCTCGGCGAAGAGCTGATTATTAAAAATAACAGCCACCTGGGTGCGCTGCCTGAACTGCGCGCTAATTTTGGCAGCTCTCGGGAGATGATGGAGAACTATCAGCTGATGGCTGAGTTACTGATTCCAACCGGGCTAAAAATTGCTCAACTCAAGCGGGATAGCTTGGGTGTTTGGTTTATTGATACAGCAACTGGGTTGCGACTGGTGATTGGTCGCGATCAGGTCAGTGAAAAGATTAGACGTTTTACCACGGTTTGGGCCGCAGGCCTCAACCAGCAATTGAAACATATTAAAACCATAGATCTGCGTTACCCCAATGGCTTGGCCGTGGCATGGAAAGACGATGCATCGGCAGCAACGGGATACAGCGGTTTAAAAGGCAATCGACAAGAGATAGCAGGCACTGTTCAGGCATAACAGAGAGCTGGTGAGGATAAATTATGGCTAATGAAAATGAAGAAAACATGATCGTCGGATTGGATATTGGTACCTCCAAAATCGTCGCTATCGTCGGCTCGGTTAGCCCGCGTGGAGAGTTGGAGATTATAGGTACAGGTATGTATCCATCCTCAGGTCTAAAGAAAGGCGTGGTGGTCAATATTGAAGCCACCGTCAACTCGATTCAGCGCGCGATTGAAGAAGCTGAACTGATGGCCGGCTGTTCAATACATTCGGTGTATGCGGGTATTGCTGGCAGTCATATTCGCAGCCTTAACTCTCACGGTATCGTCGCGATTCGCGACCGTGAAGTTCAGGATATGGATGTGGACAGGGTGATTGATGCGGCTCGAGCCGTCGCCATTCCCGCAGATCAGGAAATTCTTCACGTGTTGCCGCAAGAGTACATTATCGACGATCAGGAAGGTGTTCACGAGCCGATAGGTATGTCTGGTGTGCGCCTTGAAGCCAAGGTGCATCTGGTGACCTGTGCCGCCAATGCCGCGCAGAATATTAAAAAATGTATTCGTCGCTGCGGTCTCGAGGTAGACGATATTACTCTCGAGCAGCTGGCTTCTAGCCATGCAGTTTTAACCGAAGATGAAAAGCAGCTCGGTGTTGCACTGGTCGATATAGGTGGCGGAACCTCGGACATCGCCATCTTTACCGAAGGCGCGATTCGCTACACCGGCGTTATACCCATTGCCGGTGATCAGGTGACCAATGATATCGCCATGGCACTGCGCACACCGACGCCCCATGCGGAAGAGCTAAAGATCAAATATGCCTGCGCACTGGCCAAGTTGGCCCGTCCAGAGGAAACCGTCAAGGTACCAAGTGTTGGCGATCGCGAAGCCCGGGACCTGTCTCGGCAGTCACTGGCTGAGGTGGTGGAACCGCGCTATGACGAGCTGTTCACACTGATTCAATCAGAGCTCAGACGCAGCGGGTTTGAAGAATTAATTGCCGCCGGTGTAGTACTCACCGGTGGTACGTCGAAGATGGAAGGTGTTGTTGAACTGGCTGAGGAGATATTCCATATGCCAGTGCGAATCGGCACCCCGGTCAACGTCAAAGGATTGTCAGATATTGTCAATAATCCAATCTACTCAACCGGTGTTGGGTTGTTGCATTTTGGCGCTCAGGCACAGCGTAAAGAAAGTGCTGGCGAGTCAAGTAAGGGGTCAGCTCCGAGTATGTTTGAAAAAGCCAAAAGCTGGTTCCAGGGTGGTTTGTAATTGTCATCAACAATGATGGCTGTGAATTTTAATTGAGAGGCGCAACTAAGGGGTAACATATGTTTGAACTAATCGAGAGCATTCCAAAGAATGCAGATATTAAAGTAATCGGAGTCGGCGGCGGCGGTGGCAACGCAGTCCGTCATATGATCGAGAGCAGTATCGATGGTGTGCAGTTTATCTGTGCCAACACCGATGCTCAGTCGTTAAATGATCTGGATACAGCGACCATCCTGCAGCTGGGTGGAACACTGACCAAAGGTCTGGGTGCTGGAGCCAATCCGGAAATCGGCCGTCAGGCTGCCCTCGAAGACAAAGAGCGTATTGCTCAGGCTATCGAAGGCGCTGATATGGTCTTTATCACCGCTGGTATGGGTGGTGGAACCGGAACCGGTGCAGCACCGGTTATTGCTGAAGTGGCCAAGCAGATGGGTATTCTTACCGTCGGTGTTGTCACTCGTCCATTTGCCTTTGAAGGCCGCAAGCGCATGGATATTGCCAATCAGGGTATCGCCGCACTGAAAGAGCGCGTTGACTCACTGATTATCGTACCCAACGAAAAACTCTTGCAGGTACTCGGCAAAGAGATGACCGTGATCAATGCCTTTAAACAAGCCAACAATGTGTTGTTCGGCGCGGTTCAGGGTATTGCTGATCTAATTCTGCTCGAAGGTCTGATCAACGTGGATTTCGCCGATGTTCGCACGGTAATGTCTGAAATGGGCATGGCGATGATGGGAACCGGTGAAGCCACAGGCGCTGACCGAGCCATTATTGCTGCGGAGAGTGCGATTAAGTGTCCGCTGCTTGAAGATATCAACCTGCAGGGTGCCAAAGGTATTCTGGTTAATATCACCAGTGGTTACGACCTGACTCTGGGTGAGTTTGAAGATGTGGGTAATATTATCCGCGACTTCTCTGACGAAGATGCCACCGTAATTGTCGGTAGCGTATTTGATCCGGAACTCACCGATCAGCTGCGTGTAACCGTGGTTGCTACAGGCCTTAAAGAGCCCGGTGAAAAGCAAGTTCCGATGAGTGTTGTGGTTGATAATCCTCCGCGTACAGCGCGCGGCGAAGTGGATTACGGTAGTCTGGCCAAGCCAACGGTAACCCGACGTGTGCAGGGTTCAGCCCAGTCAGCAGCGCGGCAAATGGATCTCAATGCTGATCCAGAGCTGGATTATCTGGATGTGCCAGCGTTTTTACGTAAGCAGGCAGACTAAATAAACAGCCCCTCTATTGCCTTCGCCTCAGATTTAAAATCTTGGTGATAGAGGGGCTTGTCTGTTAATATCCCGAGCTTTGGCCAAGCATAAGTCTAAGTGAGTTCGGGTATGATTAAACTATGATTAAACAACGCACGTTAAAAAACGTTATACGTGCTACTGGCGTGGGCCTCCACACCGGTGAAAAAGTCTATCTCACTCTGCATCCCGCTGAACCTGATAGCGGTGTTGTCTTCCGTCGTACAGATCTAGATCCCGTCGTAGAAATTGCAGCCAAAGCTGAAAATGTTGGTGACACCACCCTCTCTACCACATTGATGAACGGCGATGTTCGCGTCTCCACAGTAGAGCATCTGCTCTCCGCCTTTGCCGGTCTCGGCCTCGACAATGTGATTGTCGATGTGTCCGCACCGGAAATTCCGATTATGGACGGCAGTGCCGGTCCCTTTGTCTTTTTATTACAGTCCGCTGGTATTCGCGAGCAGGACGCCGCCAAGAAATTTATTCGCATCAAGCGCGATGTGACCATCACACAAGACGATAAAGTCGCCACCTTTAAGCCCTTTGACGGGTTTAAGGTCAACTTTGTGATCGACTTTGATCATCCAGTTTTCAAACATCATGCGGTTAAGGCGAGCATTGATTTCTCCACTACCTCATTCGTCAAAGAAGTCAGCCGTGCCAGAACCTTTGGTTTTATGCACGAGTTTGAATACCTCAGATCAGTGGGTCTGGCCCGCGGTGGCAGTTTTGAAAACGCCATTGTGGTCGATGAATTCCAGATTTTGAATGAAGATGGTCTGCGTTACGAAGACGAATTTGTAAAACATAAGATTCTCGATGCTATCGGCGATCTCTACCTGTTGGGCAATAGCCTGATCGGTGAATTTAATGCACATAAATCCGGTCATGGGTTAAATAATGCCTCAGTGCGCGCACTGATGGCCGACACCGATGCCTGGGAAATGGTTACCTTCGAAGATAACCCGCAGGATGTGCCGATCAACTATATGGCTGCGAGTTAACGCCACCCGTGAAAATTATTCTTATCAGCAATCGGGCCGAAAAAGCCCGCACCCTAACGCTCAATAGCTGGGCGAAAGGACTGCTGTCTGTGTTGTTGCTGGGTATTCCAGTTGCCGCCGGAACCATGATGGGAGTAAAAATTGCCGATGGTCGCTGGGAGCTGTTATTTGAAAACAGCATCAACGAAATGCAGCATGAGATTGTCGTTCAGCAGTCCGAAGTCGACGCCGGACGCACGCAGGCCAACAATACCCTGACTGCCATGACCCTAAAGCTGGCAGAAATGCGCGCCCGTCTGGTGCGCCTCGACGCCCTCGGCGAGCACCTGACGCAGATTGCCAGCCTTGAAGATGGCGAGTTTGATTTCTCTTCTACCCCCGGCCTCGGTGGCCCGGAAGAGCCTGCGTTATTCGCAGAGACAAACCAGTTATCGGCCCAGAACCAACTGGCAGAGATTTTTTCCAATCTCGACCGCCAGCTAGATAGTCGAGAATCACAGTTACAGATTCTCACCTCAATGATGTCAGACAACCGCCTTGAAAAAGAGCAGACCGTTGCTGGCAGACCTATTCTAAAAGGCTGGATGTCCTCAAAATACGGTATGCGTACCGACCCGTTCCACGGCGATCAGCGCTGGCACGGTGGTGTGGATTTTGCCGGTAAAGAGGGTTCAGCAGTTGTTGCCGTCGCCTCTGGTGTAGTTACCTGGTCGGGCAAACGTAGCGGCTATGGCAATCTGGTTGAGCTCAATCACAGCGATGGCTTTGTCACCCGCTATGCCCACAACGAGACAAACCTTGTTGAACTCGGCACTGTGGTCAAAAAAGGCCAACAGATCGCCCGCATGGGAAGTTCAGGCCGTTCCACCGGCCCCCATGTTCACTTTGAAGTCTTCAAAAATGGTCGCACTGTCGATCCTGCAAGCTATATTCACAAAACCCACCGCTGAATATCCCCACACCCTAATCTGTACTATGCTCTATGCATTTAAGCTTAGAGCATCCTGTAATTCTCGTTATTTATTTATGGAAAAATGTAATGATTGCCAATCTGATTAAAAAAGTTTTCGGCACAAAAAATGATCGTGAAGTGCGTAAACTTCAAAAACTTGTCAATAAAATCAATGACCTGGAAACTGCTCTCGGTGAGTTAAACGATGCGGACCTAAAAGCCGAAACCGGCCGACTGCGCCAGCAGCTGGCCGAGGGCAAAACCCTTGATGAGTTGCTCCCGGAAGCCTTTGCCGTGGTTCGAGAGACCGCTCGTCGCGTCATGGGAATGCGTCATTTCGATGTGCAGATGATCGGCGGTCTCACCCTGCATCAGGGCAGAATTGCCGAGATGCGCACCGGTGAAGGTAAAACTCTGGTAGCAACCCTGGCTGCCTACCTTAATGCACTGCCTGAAGAGGGTGTGCATGTGATTACCGTTAATGACTATCTTGCCCGTCGTGATGCACAGTGGATGGGACCACTCTACCGAGCGTTGGGACTTTCGGTGGGTATTATCCAGTCCTATCAGGGACAAGATGCAGCCAACTCATTCCTGATTAGCGACTCTGATGAGCCACAGCCCTGTAGCCGCCGCGAAGCCTATGCGGCGGATATCACCTACGGCACCAACAATGAATTTGGCTTTGACTACCTGCGTGACAATATGGCCCTGCGCCTGACGGATAAGTCCCAGCGCGGTCTGGCCTTTGCGATTATCGATGAGGTGGATTCGATTCTTATTGATGAAGCCAGAACACCTTTGGTTATCTCCGGCGCGGCGCAGGACAGTTCGTCCCTCTACCGCAGTGTTAATAAATTGATTCAAAGCCTTGAGGCGGGTACTCCAGCGAGCAGCATAGAGAGTACTGAAGACGCTGTTGAAGAGAAGCTCGGTGACTTTACCGTTGACGAGAAAAGCCGTCAGGTAGAACTGACCGAAGAGGGCTTCCAGAAGATTGAAGATATCTTGATAAGTGAGGGCCTACTTCAGCCAGAAGAGAGTCTCTATCAGGCAACTAATCTGGGTTTGCTGCACCATGTGCACTCGGCACTGCGCGCCCACAACCTGTTCCAAAAAGATGTTGAGTATATAGTTCAGGGCGGTCAGGCAGTCCTGATTGACGAGCACACCGGTCGAACCATGGCCGGTCGCCGTCTTTCCGAAGGTCTACATCAGGCAATTGAAGCCAAAGAGGGACTGGAAATTCAGCAGGAGAGCCAGACACTGGCATCAACCACCTTCCAGAACTACTTCCGACTCTACGGCAAACTCGCTGGAATGACCGGCACCGCCGATACGGAAGCCTTTGAATTTCAGCAGATCTACGGCCTGCAGGTGATGGTTATTCCGACCAATGTCGAAGTAATGCGCAAAGATCTCAACGATCTGGTATTCCTCACTCAGGAAGAAAAATTTAATGCAGTGATTGAAGATATAGGCGAAATCACCGCTAAAGGCGCCCCAGTACTGGTCGGCACCGCCTCGGTGGAAACCTCTGAGCTACTCTCCAATATGCTCAATAGCGCAGGGGTTAAACACAATGTCCTCAACGCCAAACAGCACGAGAGAGAAGCCAATATTATTGTTGAAGCCGGCCGACCCGGTGCAGTGACCATCGCGACCAATATGGCCGGTCGTGGTACGGATATTGTTCTCGGTGGCAATCTCGAAGCAGAGATCAAAGCACTGAATAAGCCTAGTGAAAAGCAACTCGAAGACTTAAAGGCCGACTGGCAAGAGCGACAAACAACCGTACTCGACGCCTGTGGCCTGCATATTATCGCCACCGAACGCCATGAATCACGGCGAATCGATAACCAGTTGCG
>ENA-OQVM01000195-OQVM01000195.1-marine-metagenome-genome-assembly--contig:-NODE-195-length-98862-cov-13.618312_pt1 | contig 98862 bp, 86 predicted proteins | sample MGYA00237776_ERZ505498 | MGnify/ENA primary metagenome ERZ505498 (study PRJEB26159, sample SAMN06265151) | marine metagenome | isolation source: Helgoland LTER site | place: Germany:Helgoland, sampling... | reverse complement strand
TCGTTTCAGAGTTCTCCCAATTACGCTTATCTTGATAAAGCCCTTTAAAATGCATACATTCTTTAACGACTGACGCTTTCCGAAATACCATACGAGCATATTCACTGCTAGCTTTGTAGGGTGGATTCCATTCAAACCGAAGGCCTAAATCCCATACATATTCGGCAGGGTTATAAGCCTTTCCGTTATATGACCCGCCCATAAAATCATTAACTGGATAGTCATCTTTATAACTACATACATCAACAAAGGTGAATACGTCATCCCAATCGACAGTTGTATTATTGTAGTTAAGGCAGGCGGCTAAGCCTCAGGCACATGAAATTGACATAGCAGGTTATCCTTACTCAGCTTGAGGTTTTGAGTAGAGGCATGTTGCCACCAACGTTAGCCGTACAACGCAGTAACTTCAAACATAAGGAAGAAATTATCACAACTGGGACAGAAATACTTACCGTCATGAACTTTCAATTCTCTACCTAATCTATCTGAGGTATTCCAAGAGAATATTTCGTCCACCATCTGGGGCGTTGATGTTAGGACATTGATAAAACGCGAACCGCACTTTGGGTAAGTCGCAACGCGACGTAGCCCAAACGGAGCCTCTTAAGCCCTCAGGCCGGGGAGACCAATTCCTATGCCCCCACAAGCCTATCTAACACTAAACGCTCTATTGATACCGACATCTGAGCTGGACGGGATAACAAACGTCACACCAAAATTGACCTCGGTTAAATCTTCATTGAGGATCAAGTCAACCGGGGAATCAGCTAGAGGATAAAGACCACAGGCTTCACCGGGCCCACAAATATAGCCATCGTTGTCACTATCCGAACCTGCAATCAGGTTGTAGACACCGCCCAGACTGTCCAGACTAAATTGATATTCCCCATCCGTCGCCGAAGAAATTGTCGAGGACACTGTTTCATCTACTGCCACATTATAGAGAATGGTGTAGATCAGCCCGGCATTACCCGAAGTCAGATCATCTTCTGCCGCCACCTCAAATCTCACATCAAGCGCAATATCACCGCCATTGGAGCTGAAAGTTATTGTTGCGCCATAGATACCTATATCCATCCCGATGCGATCTATACTCACTTGGTAGGATCCCAGACCATCGTCCGAGCCAGGGCTGGTAACTGTCACAAAGCTCTCTGACACTTGCACATCAGATATCACAAGATCGCCATTACCGCTATTGTAAGTCGACACATTAATGGAGCTTATCAAGCGACCAAAATTCAAGTAGGAGTAACTCATCTGCAAAATAGGCGTAACCGGAATAGGTGTTCCATTGGCCAGCAGATTGGCATAGTTCACGGCTTTTAACGCATCGATACGACCATGGCCAAAGTCGTTATCTCGTCCCGCGCTGCCCAGATCAACACTGATATCACCACTGACAATGAGCGCATCCAGATCATCCGGCGTCAGCTGGGGGTAAATAGCTTTTATCAGCGATACTACGCCGGCCACATGAGGGGCAGCCATCGATGTGCCCTGATAGGCGGCCACAGTAGGCTGTATAACGCCATCTTCAATAACGGCCAGGGTACTGAGTACCAAATCCTGATAACCATCACCATCCGCGTCTCCATACTCCCCACCTGGGGCACTGATATCAATGCTAGTTCCGTAATTTGAATAGCTGGCAAGGCCATCCTGTGTATTGGTTGCAGAGACAGAGACAACACCCTCATAGGCCGCCGGGTAGGAAGGTTGCGAGCTGGAGGAATTACCAGCAGCAGCGATAATTACCACCCCTGCATTGCGGGCATCTGTCACCGCCTGCTGCATTGTGTTACTACTGCCGCCACCGCCGAGACTCATATTAATAATATCCGCGGGATCAGCCACAATCACGCCAGATGAATTTTCTAAACCAGCGGCATACCTAATGGCATTGGCGATATCATAGTCATAGCCCCCAAGGCAGCCCAGCACCCTGAGATTCATAATCTCACCAGCCCAGGTCACACCAGACACATCCATACCATTATTACTGTCAGCACCAATGGTCCCCGCCACATGAGTACCGTGAAAGCTGGAGGTAGCATAGTCACTGTTCGAGCACAGAGCATTGTCGCGACCATCTCCCGGGTCACTGCCATCGGCATCCATTCCATCGCCATCACCAGAATTGCTGGCATCCTCAATAAAGTCATAATCATCAGCTGACATGCGATTTACCAGATCCGGGTGCTGATCAAAGACCCCTGTATCCAGCACTGCCACCTTTACATTGTTATCACCGGTACTGATATCCCAGGCTGCAGGCAGATTAATTTTCGGATAGTGCCACTGAGCCTGGTAGCGAGGATCCTCAGGGGTTGTTGCCAAATGCTTATGTATATAATTTGGCTCTGCGTATTCCACTCCATCCTGTTTCGCTATGGCTTTGACCCTGCGCAATGTCGCTGCCTTGAGTTCTATTTCGGAAAGCTGTGCTGCCATTGATCTGGCTCTAACACTGACAATCTCATCAGCAACAGATTGCCCATACGAATACAGCGCCGGACCAAAGTTACCGGCACTGCGGACTGTAGCAATGGATTTCTGCTGAGCCATAAAATTGTTGGTCGAAAGCAATTTACTCTGACGCTGCTGAACAATCACATCACCAATAACAAAATCATCTGCTGCCGACCAACCTGTGCTGGCCTGCTCGGTATCGCGACCAATAGTCAGCACATAGGTCGAAGCGCCAGTGTCATAGACAGTGACATTGATATAGTAGATTCCAGCATTATCTGGAAGCTTGGAGCTTTCAAACTGGGTAACACCAATTGAGTAATCGACCAGGTCCCCTGCGCTGTTATAGATATACAGGTCCAAATCCGTTTGATTAGGGTCAGACATATTGAGGTTAATTATTTCGCCGCCGAGTGCATTGACAGCATACACATCATCAACATCACCAGAAGCCCTGGAGGCACCCTCCTCCCCCTCTCCAGCAGTGTTGGCATAGCCAGCCAGGGTCACTGGATTAGGAATCAGCTGAGCTGCGTCCAGACTATTATTACCAGTGGGCAATGAGTCGCTATTATTAACATCCGAATCTACAGCCATGGATTCAGCCACCACAATGGTGCCAGAAACGCTGTAACTGGTCTCTGAGGGGGACACGGACATGACCACAGCTGCACTGTGGGTTAAGTCATCCTCATTAGTGATGGTTAATTCCGCCGAGAACTCCCCATCGGCAGCGTAGACATGCTCAACTTGCTGGCCATTGGCCTGAGCTCCATCGCCAAAAGACCAGCTATAAAGAACATTATCGGCATCGCCGCTGCCCACATTGCTCTGAGTTCCATCAAAATTTACCATCAGAGGCACAGAACCAGACAATACATCAGCAGAAATAATCACTGTTGGCGGGGTCAGACTGCTGTCCAGAGGGAAAGGATCACGGTTATCCCCAACACCATCATTGTCATCATCCGGGTCCTGGTTATCCCCTATCTCATCGCCATCGGTATCTACAGTTTCCGAGCTATCTCTAGGAAAAGCATCCTCTGAATCCAGAACACCGTCTCCATCGTCATCCTCATCCACCACGTCCGCAAGCCCATCCTCATCCAAATCTGGCAACAGCTCAAAGACTGGCAGCTCAGCAAACAGCTGACCCAATGACGTCAAGCTATCAAACCCTGCATTATCAATCGCGCCTGAACCAAGCTGCTCAACCGCTGTTTGCAGCTCGACTTGGGAACTACTGATCACGGCCGCCGCAACCTCTTCGGTTGGGGCAATCTCAGAATCCATCAGAATGTTATTTAATATCGCCAATCTGGAGGCAATAATTTCTGCCGACTGATCAGCTAAAGGTACTTCGAGGGTAGCGGCGGTATCATTCAGCAATGAGCCAAGAACCTCAGCTCTGGCCAGATTTATAGCATCGCTGTTATTTTGCGCATAGTCCGATAACAGCTCAGCCAGTGTTGCATTGACATCCGCGGAGCCAATCTGACCACCAATGTTGACAAGACTATTGGCTGTTAACATCAGGCCAAGTAGTTGTTGGTTGGTGCGCAACAGCTGCTCAGCCGCGGGATCTTCGTTCTGTGTCAGCTGCCAGGGATCCATGGTGGCTATATCCGCCACCGTCAGCCCCAGACCAAAGCCGTCTAACAATAGCTGGGGATCGGCAGCATTAACCAGCATGGTACTGATGGGGGTAATGTTAAAATCCTCATCGAGCAGGCCAGCACCAGATAAAACCAGATCCCCCAAATCATTATTGGTGGCAATATCTACACCACCCACAGCCAGAAAAACCACATCACAAACCTCCAGGGCAAGACAGCTGACCTCAGGTGCCTGCATTGTAAAAAATCCCTGGGCATCAGTGGTGGTGGTAGCTTCGTTTATATTAGCGATAGAATCGCCATTTTCATCAATAAATACCTGGCTGCCGGAAACAGGCCCATCCACAACCCGTGCCTCCATAACATTAATCAGGCTGATACTAATATTTTGACTGGTCTGGTTGGTGCCATCTGAGGCTGTAACAACAAGCTGATAATTATTGTCTGCGCCCTGATCACCGGGGTTTTCATAATCAGGCAAAGTGACAAAATCAAGGGTTCCGGAGACGGATATTGCAAACTGATCCTGATCCTCACCACCAGTGATGGATTGTGTTAAAGAGCGCCCCTCCGGATCCGAAAAAGACAGGCTCAGGCTGAGCTCCTGTGCCTCAAGAACTTCAAAGCTGCTGGTGCCAGAAAATAACGGAGCCAGATTGACCAGGGTAGAGAGACTATTGCCAGCACCAGAACCTCCTTCACCTCCACCTCCACCTCCACAGGCAGCAAGGAGACAAATCACCGATATCAAAATGGTTCTACAATACAAGTGCATATCTCTCCACGCTTAATATTTTATAATCAAAACCATAAACAGCTGAGGACACAAAGTCCACAAATAACTCCTGCAGCTTGCGGGTTAGAATATAGGAAGTTGACTGGTACAGAGCATAGATAACTGGTGTCCCGTGAGGGACTTGAACCCCCAGCAGTCGCTTAGGAGGCGACGGATTTATCCAGTTAATCGAACGGGACATTGGCGTTATTATAGGGCAAATGGAGCAAACCTCCAGTATCCGCGACCCCTAAACCGATGAATATCTATTACAATCAGGCCTATGAATTTACTGCTACTGAATCCACAGCAAATCAACAGCGATTGTGCACTGATCACAGGTCGCCAACTTGAGCATCTTATATCAGTGCAGCGAGCTGCAGTGGGGGATTCAATTTGTGTTGGGGTAATCAATGGGATGATGGGTCAGGGTTTGATCAGCGCCCTTGATAACCAGTCTGCGACCATCCAGCTCAGTCTTGATACCCAGCCTCCGCCACCATTGCCCCTGACAATGATACTGGCTCTGCCCCGTCCCAAAATGCTGCGCCGAATATTGCAGACGATCTCAGCTATGGGCGTAAAAAAGCTCTACTTGATTAACTCCAGCCGAGTGGAAAAAAGCTTTTGGCAAACGCCATCTCTGCAACCGGAGGCATTACAGGAGCAGCTTATTTTGGGGTTGGAGCAGGCGCGGGATACTCATATGCCAGAGATTATTATGCGCAAGCTTTTCAAGCCTTTTGTAGAAGATGAATTGGGGGGGATTATTGCTCAAAGCAGGCCGCTGGTTGCCCACCCAGGAACAGCCAAGGGCTGCCCGGTAAACAGCACCGAGCCGGTTAGCCTGGCCATTGGTCCGGAGGGCGGGTTTATCCCCTACGAAGTGGAAAAGCTCAATCAGCTGGGCTTTGAGACAGTGCATTTAGGGCCGAGAATATTGCGCGTTGAAACTGCAGTCCCGGCGCTTATCTCTCGCCTGTATCCAGCCTCTTAGCTCCTCAGAGACTAGCCTCTTCTGCGGGGTGCTGAGCGAGATGACCTAGACTGGGGCCGCGGCTTCTTGGATTCGCGCTTCTTTACCTCTTTTTCCCGGCGCGACTCACCAGGTACTAGGAACGCATCGCCACTACCAATCAAGTCTGCCCTGCCCATACGGCGCAAAGCCTTGCGCAACATTGGCCAGTTTTCCGGGTCGTGATAACGCAAAAATGCCTTGTGCAAGGTGCGCTGCTCTTTGCTCTTGGCGCTGAATATCTTTTCATCATTGTTGCGCCCAAGGGGCTTTAATGGATTCTTCTCGGTGTAGTACATGGTTGTGGCTGAAGCCATGGGAGAAGGATAAAAGTTCTGCACCTGATCTACCCGGAAGCCATTGTTTTTTAACCACAGCGACAGGCTCATCATATCTTCATTTGTGGAACCCGGGTGCGCTGAAATGAAGTAGGGAATCAAATACTGCTTCTTCCCGGCCTCCTTGGAGAAGCGCTCGAACATTTCTTTAAATTCATAATAGCTGCCCATGCCAGGTTTCATCATCTTGGTCAGTGGGCCGTCTTCTGAATGCTCTGGGGCAATTTTCAAATAACCACCCACATGGTGGGTCACCAGCTCCTTGACATATTCCGGGTCCTTAACCGCAAGGTCATAGCGCAGCCCTGAAGCTACAACCACTTTCTTTACGCCCTCCAGCTCGCGGGTTTTGCGATACAGCTGAGTGGTGTGCTTGTGGTCAGTTTCAAGATTGACACAAATCGACGGATACACACAGGACGGCCTGCGGCAGGTTTCTTCAATCTTTTTATCTTTGCAATTAAGGCGATACATATTGGCGGTTGGTCCGCCAAGATCAGATATCACGCCAGTAAAGCCCGGGGTCATATCACGAATTTTTTCCACTTCATCAAGAATGGATTGTTCAGAGCGACTCTGAATAATGCGCCCCTCGTGCTCAGTGATAGAACAGAATGTGCAGCCACCAAAACAGCCGCGCATAATATTCACTGAAAATCGAATCATATCGTAGGCGGGAATTTTGCTCTCACCATAGGACGGATGAGGTACTCTTTTATAGGGCTGCTCAAATACCCAATCCAACTCCTCAGTCTCAAGGGGAATCGGTGGTGGGTTGACCCAAATATCATTGCGGCCCTGATTCTGCACTAACGGCCGCGCATTGCCCGGATTGGTCTCTCGGTGAAAAATTCGGTCTGCATGGGCATAGAGCACAGGGTCAGCGACCACCTGATCAAAGGACGGCATGCGTATATAGGTGCTACCGGGATCAGTTTTAATCGCCTGGGTATCAGGGATAATTGCCAGGGGCACTGTTTCCGCCGCCGGGGCTGCTTCGGCCATCGCCTTATCCGCTTTAATGCGGATATCTTTGGCATCGTCGCACTGTGTAGGGTGGGCGCCTTCGTAGGGGTTCTTTTGTTTTTCTACCCGGCCCGGCTGATCCACAGAGGTGGAGTCAATCTCTGACCAACCGGCGGGAATCTCACGGCACAGAAAGGCACTGCCGCGCAAATCGGTAATCTGGCGAATATTCTCACCATTGGCCATACGATGGGTCAACTCCACCATGGCCCGCTCGGCATTGCCGTAGAGTAGAATATCGGCAGTCGAGTCCATCAATACACTGCGCTTTACGGTTTCCGACCAGTAATCATAATGGGCCAGTCGACGCAGGCTGGCCTCAATGCCACCGGCAACCACAGGCACATCGGAATAGGCTTCACGACATTTTTGCGTGTACACCGTTACTGCTCGATCCGGGCGTTTACCGCCCTCGTCGCCCGCAGTATAGGCATCGTCGTGACGCAGCCGTCGATCAGCTGTGTAGCGATTGATCATTGAATCCATATTACCGGCGGTGACACCGAAGTACAGGTTGGGCTTGCCCAGTTCACGGAAAGCCTCTTTGTCGCGCCAGTCGGGCTGGGACAGAATACCGACCCGGTAACCCTGAGATTCCAGTACCCGCCCTATCACTGCCATGCCGAAACTTGGGTGGTCCACATAGGCATCGCCGGTCACCAGAATCACATCACAACTGTCCCAGCCCAGCTGCTCCATCTCCCCGCGGGTCATGGGCAAAAATGGCGCAGGCCCAAAGCACTCAGCCCAGTATTTTGGATAATCGAACAGTGCCTTTGGCTTCGCTGAGAATGCAGTCATAACTGAAATACGCTTTATTGGCAGATTGGATTTACAACCGCGGCATTGTAGCTGATTTGTGCCATCAATAACCTAAAAAATACGCCAATGACCCAAATGGCAAGGGCTTAAACTATTTTGCGAATGAGAATCAATATTATTAACATTTAACCAAAACTGTCGTACAATGCCCCCAACAGCAAACTATTAAGTAAAAAAGTAGCAGTAACCTGAAAACTAAGGTGCGAAATAATATGACTCTTTGGGATCTTACGCAGGGCGCCAGCGCCAAAGTCAGCAGCTTTAAATCCAATATTCAAAGCGGCTACCGCACCCGCCTCAGTGAATTGGGTTTTCACCCTGGCGAGCATATCTCCTGCGTGTTATCTCCCAGCCTAGGTGCTCCCAAACTCTATCGCGTCAACAACACGGTCTACTCTCTCGATGATAGTATTGCTTCGTTAATCGAAGTAGCCTAAGCGCGACCACCACCTATGCCAATCGCCTCTGCAGCCAAAATTGCATTAATTGGCAGTCCCAACTCAGGCAAGAGCCTGTTGTTTAACCGTCTTACCGGCCTCAATCAAAAAGTTGCCAACTTCCCGGGCATCACCGTCGATATTGCCTCTGGGCAAAGTCTGGACGATAGCAGCATACAATATCTAGATTTTCCCGGGGTCTATTCTCTACAGGCAATTTCAGGTGAAGAGAAAGTTGCTGTGGAAGCATTTACCCAGGCTCTGGAAGAGAATCTTTTAGATACCGTAATCTGCGTCGTCGACAGCACCAGACTGGAAAAAGGTCTTATTTTTGCACTCCAGGTACTGGAAACCTGCCATAACTACAACAAGCCTATGCTGATCGCCGCCAATATGGTGGATGTTTTAGATCAGCACAGCATGCAGTTTGACCCCCAGGGACTGGCAGAAACCCTGAAGATACCTGTATTACCCATATCCGCGCGAACTGGCCTCGGTCTGTCTGAGCTTCCCGGTGCCATTGCCACAGCCAATGTGCCACCGCAGAAATTTGAAAGCGATATTATTGCCAGTGATGAGTCCATCAACCATCTCCATGCCCAGCAACTAGCGGAACAGCACGGACCCAAAGGCGATCTGCTAATCAACACCCAAACCAGACTGGACAGCTTTTTCCTCCATTCATGGTTTGGCGGTCTGAGCTTTTTTGTCATTATGTATCTGCTGTTTCAATCTATTTTCTCCTGGGCGGCACCGGTGATGGATGCAGTAGAAGCAGGCATCGGCTGGCTGGCGTCAATAGTACTGCCGGTAATCCCCGTCGGGGTCGCGACTGACTTTGCCTCTGATGCCATCTTTGGAGGCATAGGTGCATTTCTGGTATTTGTGCCACAGATATTCGTCCTCACATTAGTGGTTGGCATGCTTGAAGATAGCGGCTATCTGGCTAGGGCCGCGGTGATCTGTCACAAACCTCTGCGCTTTTTTGGCCTTACGGGTAAAAGCTTTATCCCCATGCTGTCAGGTGTCGCCTGTGCCATCCCGGGAATCTATGCCGCACGCACGGTGGAATCAACCCGCAAACGCTGGCTGACCTATCTGGCCATACCACTGATGCCCTGCTCTGCCCGCCTGCCGGTTTACACCCTGATTATTGCTGCCTTTATCCCTGCCAATAAAGCCCTTGGCGGACTGCTTGGCTGGCAGGGGCTGGCCATGTTTTCGATCTACTTGCTAGGCATTGTCTGCGCCCTGCTAGTCACCGCCATCGTCTCTCGCAGCAGCGCAGAGCTGCGCACAGATCTGCCCTTCGTATTGGAAATGCCTCCCTATCGCCTGCCTTCCTGGAAGCCCTTGGTACGCAATGCCTGGAATCGCTGCAAACACTTTGTCACCAAAGCGGGCAAGGTGATCTTTATGGTCACTGTAATTATCTGGATACTGGGCTATTTTCCCAATTATGGTGAGTCACTGGGCGACTCCTGGCTGGGAACCATGGGCCAGTGGATTGAGCCTGTATTTGAGCCCATTGGTCTGGACTGGCGCTATGGTGTCGCCATACTGTCATCATTTCTCGCCAGAGAGGTGTTTGTTGGCACCTTGGGCACCATGTTTGGTATTGAGGGTGCTCAGGAGGACTTCAGCTCCCTGGCCCAGCAGATTCAGGATAGCGGCCTGCCCCTGGGCTCTGGTGCTGCCCTGTTAGTGTTCTTTGCCATTGCCCTGCAATGTGTATCAACCCTCGCGGTGCTACAGCGGGAAACCGGCTCCTGGCGACTGCCTGTACAGCTATTTATCAGTTACAGCATCTTTGCCTATATCGCGGCACTATCAGTGTTTAATCTGGTCGAGTTGTTCACTTAAATCTAGCCCAGCATCTGCTCAAACATCAAATATTCACAGACCTCCATGCCGCACTCTTTGTAGGTGGCATGGGCATTGGTATTCTCGGTTTCAGCATAGAGCCTGAAACCGCAGACAGGAACTTTGGAGGCATCTGCCATAGCCTTGAGCTGGCTGTACATGGCCCGGTAAATTCCCTTGCGACGATACTCTGGTTTGACATACACAGACTGAATCCACCAGATAAGGCCATTGCGCCAATCAGACCATTCATAGGTTACCATCAGCGTCGCCGCTGCTGTGGAATCCTCCTCAGCCACTAGATAAAACCCAAATTGCGGCCGCTCAAACAGCCCCTCAACTCCCAGAATCGCCACTTCTGGATCCAATGTCTTATTTTCAGTTTCCAGCGCCATGGCGCAGTTGTGAGCTGTTAGCAAACCGCTGTCCTCAATGGTCCCTGTACGTATTTTTAACATCTGCCTAACCCCTCAGAATATTGCCTTATCCAAATGTAAATTAAACCACTGATCTCCATAATTGACCATTGCGTATTCCCATCGAAGCACATAGAGTGCGAGCTTTAAAGGCCTTCATCCAGCGCCTGTAACTAAGAGCCCCAAATGCAAACCATTGAAGTCAAAGATATCCCCTATCAGGCCGACAGCGCACCGCTATTTGCGGCTCTGCGCGATCTGCCCGAGGCGATCTGGCTCGACAGTGGCAAGCCCAAAAGCCTGCAGGGTTGCTTTGATATTATCTCTGCCAGCCCGGATGCTCTGATTGAAACCAATGGTCAGCTGTCGACAATTTATGAGGGCAATAAGGAGCGCAGCTCTGATACCGACCCCTTTACTCTGGCCAAACAGTTACTGGAACCTCTGCTGCCCATAGACCCCAGTATCGACACGCCCTTTGTCGGCGGTCTGCTGGGTTATTTTGGTTATGATCTGGGCCGCCATGTAATAGGTATTGAGGACCTTACTAATACTGTTGCCGAACTGCCGGATATGCGTCTTGGCCGCTATCTATGGAGTCTGGTGGTCAATCATCAGTCCCGGCGCAGCCAGCTGTTTTTCCACCAGCGATGTCCGGCGGCACTGCAGCAGAATGTCTGTGAGCGCCTGGACAGAGCCATGCATATGGATCAACCTGAGCCGGCCGCAGGCTTTAAGCTATTACAGCCCTTTGCACCCACATTGACTCGCCAGCAGTACCGGGAGTCTATAGGCACGATCAAAGACTATATTGCCAGCGGCGACTGTTACCAGACTAACTTTACCCAGCACCTTAGCGCTCGCCATCAGGGGGACCTGTGGCAGGCCTACCTGGCCCTGCGGGATGCGTCACCTGCTCCCTATGCTGTGTTCTGGCAATGGGCTGACAAAGCCGTACTATCACTATCACCGGAACGATTTATCAAGGCCGATATCGACAACGCACAGATTACCGTGGAGACCAAGCCCATTAAGGGCACAGTACTCCGTGGCAGCACGGTGGAGCAGGACCAAAAGAATGCGATTGAGCTGCTCAACAGCACCAAGGATCGCGCTGAAAATCTGATGATCGTAGATCTGCTGCGCAATGATCTGGGTAAAAACTGCGAGCCCGGCAGCATCCGGGTACCAGAACTATTCAGTCTTGAGAGCTTTCCCAATGTGCATCATCTGGTGAGTACAGTCACCGGCGTGCTCAAGTCTGATCGCAGTGTTATTGACCTGCTCCGGGACAGCTTTCCCGGGGGCTCAATTACCGGGGCACCGAAACGGCGTGCTATGGAGATTATTGAAGAGCTTGAGCCGGTTAAGCGCTCTCTGTACTGCGGCAGCATTGGCTATATCAGTGCATCCAACCGCATGGATACCAATATCGCTATTCGCACCATGGTCGCCGATGGCGATAGTATCCACTGCTGGGGCGGCGGTGGCATAGTGGCAGATTCCGAGGCCGACAAAGAGTTTGAAGAATCCATGAACAAGATCTGCCTGTTGCTGCAAACATTGGAAACAATGTAAAACGGGCAGTGCAGCCAAGACCTTAAAGCTGGTGATCAGCGCGCCAATCCCGATCAATAATATCTCCCTGATTATCCAGGGCCGGATACTTAAGCTGATGCTTTTGGCAATATCTGGCAAGCAGCGGCTGGGACCATTCAAACAGCAGCTGCCGGTAGCGATCGTCATCTAGCCTGCGCTGCTGATAAAAACCCGCATCCTCTCTCTGCCTTCGGGCCTCAGCCAAAATAATGGCGCAGGCAACACTGACATTAAAGGACTCCACCATGCCCAGCATGGGCACTGTAATTCTGGTATCGATAAAAGCGCTTGCTCCATCACTGATACCGTACTTTTCAGCACCCAGCAGCAGTGCTGTAGGCCGGGTAAAATCAACCTCTCTGTAGTCCACAGACTGGCCCGCAGTATCAGCTGCAACCACCTGGTAGTTGGCGGATTTAAGTTGTTTTAAGGGCTCGGAGACATCCTGATAGACATGGGTCTGAACCCATTTGTGGGTACCCATGGTGGTGCCTGTATGGGCGCGGAAGCTGGCCTCATCAAGGGCCGAGTGCACATCCATAATCCCCACTGCATCGCAGGTGCGCACAATGGCCGACAGATTCTGCCCTTTGTGAACAGAGTCACTCACCACAGTGAGGTCCGGCTGGCGCAAATTAAGCACCTCTACCAATCTCGCAAACCGCTCAGCCGTCATAGACAAACCTATACTGGTTGTATCTCCTGCTGGTAGGCCGCCATCACCTCTTCAGCAATCATTTTAATGCCCAGCTCAACAGTTTTGGCGTCCTGAGCGTAGGACACGCGGATACATTCCTGCTGATGCCGCCAGGCAGAATCCATACCAGGGAAGAAGTTATGCCCTGGAACCACCAACACCCCGCGAGCCTTGAGCCGCTCATACAATTCCTGACTGCTAATAGGCAGACCATCAAACCAAAGCCACAGGAATATAGCCCCCTCTGGCCGGTGAATTCTATAGGGCAGATCACCCAGTGCCACCCTAAACAAACTGACCGCCTGCTCTGCTCGCTGTTGATAAAAAGGCCCGATCAGCTGGCGACTCAAACTAAGAATTTCTCCTGTACGGAACAGTTCTCGAGCAATAGTGGGCCCAAGATTACCGCAGGCAAGGCTGACCACGGTATTGGCATTGCTATAGGCCTGAATTATGTCCTCCCGAGCTACAATAATGCCGGTGCGCACCCCGGGCAGGCCGAGCTTGGATAGACTCAGCACCAGTATTGTATTGTCGTTCCAATGGGGTTTGGCCTGGTTAAACAGGATACCTGGGAACGGCAGACCGTAGGCGCCATCGATAATAAAGGGAATATCTGCACCCCGGGCAATCTCATCCAGATGCTCTATTTCATTATCCGTCAATACATTGCCCGTGGGGTTGGTGGGCCTGGAGACACAGAGTGCCCCTGTGGATTGCTCACTCACCTCTAGCCGGGAGAAATCCACATGGTATTTAAATTGGTTGTCCTCAAGCAGTTCAATCTCCGGCTTGGTGGCGGTAAAAAAATTATCTTGCAGGCCTATATCCCCATAACCAATATATTCTGGCGCCAGAGGCAGGTGGATGGACTTGCTGCTGCCATCGGGCATTTTGCCTGCCAGCATATTGTAGAGAATAAAGAATGCCGACTGGCTGCCATTGGACACCGCGATATTACGCCCACTGAGATTCCAGCCAAATTCTTTTCTTAGCAGACTGGCAATCTGATCACGGAACAGTCGATCACCCTGGGGTGACTGATAGATACCCATCAGGCTGTGCAGCTGGTCTGGATCTGCCAATACAGTCTCCAGGCGCTGTTTAAAGATCGCCTCAGCCTCAGGAATTCGTCCCGGATTGCCGCCGCCCATAAAAACCATATCCGGGTTTTCATTGAGTGCAGTGCCCAGATCATCCATCAGCTCAACGATGCCCGTGCCAGCAGTAAATTTCTTGCCAAAATTTGATAACTTCAAAACGCACATCCTGTAATCATAATGTTACTCCATATACCTAAAGGTAAAATTGACCCTGGGTTCCTGTAAATCCCCCACCTTGGCCAGACGGTGCTGCCAGTGTTGCTGAATACCCGCGCCCATCAGTAGCAGCGACCCGTGGGGTAGGCTGATGGACAACTTCTCCCTACTGAGATTGTGGCGCAGCTGGAACACCCGCTCAGCTCCCAAGCTGACAGAGGCGATAACTGGCGCCGGACCCAGCGCTTTTTCATCATCCGCATGCCAGTCAACACTGTCGCGGCCATGGCGGTAATAGTTAACCAGGGCGCGGTTGAATGGCTGCCCGGTCTGGCCCTCTACCGACAGCCTAAGCTGCTCCATCCAGTCGGGAAAACTGACGGCCTGTAAGCAAATACCCGAGTAAGTATAGCTGGTTGCAGGATCGCCAAACCAATTTTGTAGCCTTGGCACAGGGATAATTTTTCCGGCAATTCTGATATTGTCCTGGCGCCAATCTGTCTGTTCAATCGCCCTGCTTAACAGCTGATCTGCCTCTGCGCCAGACAGCCAGTTGGGCCAGAAAACAATATTGCTGGTCCCCAGCTCAGGACTAAGGTTCACAGGTATTACTTGCTGGTCAAATAGATCCATAGCGGCCCTGCTACTCTGGCAAGCCATAGATCTGTGGCTCAATCTCAAGGGCGATAGAAAAGCGCTCCTGCACCGCGCCCTGAATTTGTTGAGCCAGGTGTAAAATCTCGGCGCCAGTGCCACCGAAATTAACCAGCACCAGAGCCTGGTGCTGATGGACACCCACATTGCCAGAGCGCAGCCCGCGAAAACCACATTGGTCAATCAACCAGGCTGCAGGCACTTTGGCCCTATTATCGGGCTGCTGGAAATGGGGCATAGAAGTATTGCTCCCCAGTAATCTGTGCAGCAACTCCGCTTCTATCACCGGGTTTTTAAAGAAGCTTCCGGCATTAGGAATATTCTGGGGATCCGGCAGCTTTTCCCGGCGGATCCGACAGACTGCGGCACTCACCTGCTCGGGACTCGGGTCTTTACCCCGCAGTGCCTCGGCCAATACCGGGTATTGAATATTAACCTGCGGCTCAGAGGACAGGGCCAGGGTTACCTGGGTAATCAGATAACGACCTTTACCTGCCTGTTTAAAAATACTGTCGCGATAGCCAAACTGACAGGCCTGCTTATCCATCACCACCAGCTCACCGGAGCTGATTTCAATTGCCTCCAGACTGACAAACAGATCGCAGAGCTCAACACCATAAGCACCAATATTCTGTATCGGTGCCGCGCCCATATTGCCGGGAATTAAGGACAGGTTTTCCAGCCCGTACCAGCCCCGCTGCAGGCAGTGGTCCACTGCCTGGTGCCAGTTTTCACCGGCGGCAAAGCTGACATAAAAGTGCCCTGGAGAAAATTCAGAAGCATGGATTCCAGTTAAATTGAGGTGCACAACCAAGCCAGCAATATCAGCAGCTAACAGCAGATTGCTACCGCCCCCAAGAGCTGTTACTGGCAGCCGCCTGTGGTTGGCATAGTCCAGCGCCTGCAGCAACTGCTGCTGGTTATCAACTCGGCAAAAATACTCAGCCCGACCGGGCACAGCCATGGTGTTAAAGGGCTGAAGATCAGCATTCTCGATGATCTCAATAGTTGGGGAATCGGTCACAGCTGAGCCGCAATATGATCAAGCAGTCCGGCCGAGGCATCCTCGACCAGATCCAGGACCAGGGTAAAACCATGATCACCGCCATAATAAGGGTCCGGCACCGCACTAATATCCGCATAATCCGGGTTGACTGAATAATCCAGAAATAGCCCAAGGCTACCAGGATAATCTGCTGGGCACATGGCTTTTAAATTGGCCAGATTTTCCTCATCCATAGCGACTATATAGTCAAATTGCTCAAAGTCACCGGCCTCCACCAGCCGTGCCCGCAGCTGGTCCATATCATAGCCCCGCTGCGAGGCAACAGCGCTTGTTCGCCGGTCTGGGGCATGGCCCAGATGCCAGTCGCCAGTGCCTGCGGAATCTACGCTAACCTGCTGTGCCAGACCCCGGTCATCGACCATTGCTTGAAACACAGCATGGGCAGTGGGCGACCGACAAATATTGCCGAGGCAGACAAACAGCACTGAGATTTCACTCATAGATCACCAAAATTACTTAATGTATCTTCTAGATAAATAATATAATATATTGAATTATAACGATTTTATTATATTTAAAACCGATTCAAGATCCTGCTTTGTATCCACGCCCCCGGGCACAGCTTCCACTGCATCCGCCACATGAATACCCACCCCATTGGCAATAAACCGCAGCTGCTCCAGAGATTCAAAGCGCTCCAGCGCAGCCACAGGCCAGCCGACAAAACAGTTTAGCTGGGCCACTCTATAAGCATAAATACCTATATGGCGGCGAGCAATAAAGTCTTCCGGCATGCCATCCTGCTGTTGCTGAAAATGATCCCGGGGCCAGGGAATCGGTGCACGGCTGAAGTATTGGGCCATACCCTGATCGTTAGCCACTAGCTTAACCACATTGGGATTGTGAAAATCATCCACCATGGACAGTGGCTCACAGAGAGTTGCTGCTCCAGCCTGGCTGTTTCGAGCTAAATTACCAGCAACCTGATCAATCACTGCAGGGGGAATCAATGGCTCATCCCCCTGCACATTGACCACCAACTGCTCATCTCCCAGCCCTAATATCTGCGCCACCTCTTGCAGACGATCCGTGCCAGACACATGATCTGCGCTGGTCATACAGACCTCAGCACCAAAACCCTCAGCAGCTGCCTGAATGCGGCTGTCATCTGTGGCAATCACTACTCTGGCAGCGCTGCTTTTCCCAGCCTGCTGCCAGACATGCTGAATCATGGGTAGACCGGCAATATCCCGCAGCGGCTTGCCCGGAAGGCGGGTGGAAGCATAACGGGCTGGTATCACTACAATAAACGACATAACTGGCACCTAGGACTTGCGCCCGATAAATAATTTAAGCTGTTGCTGCAATCTTTCGACAAACTGCCCGTCAGTAACTGTCTCGACCTCAAGAACCCAGACATTCCCTGGCGCGGCGCCTTTGAGCTTCACTGCATCCTTGGCTGTAATAATGACAGGTCTGTTATCGGTAAAGCTAATATCAGCCTGCTGTAGTGGTCTGTGATCGTCTTTAGGGTGCAAACTGACATCTAGCCCAAGATCTTCTAAAGTCCGCGCAAATCGCTCAGGATTCCCAATAGCGGCCACTCCATGGACTGCGGTGGATTCGCTCCAGCTGTTGGCTGCCACCTGGCGACCATCGGATAGATTGCGAAATACTCTTGCCTGAAGGCTTACCTCTGCATCCACCAAACCCTGAAATGCCGACTCAACGGCCCCATTGGCAACCACAAAATCAACCTCAGATAGCCTCTGTATGGGTTCACGGAGAGGGCCAGCGGGCAACAGCTTGCCATTGCCCAGCCCTCTCGCCCCATCGAGGACCGCGATCTCTATATCCCGGTGCAATCCATAGTGCTGCAGACCATCATCGGTCAGCACCAGATCGACGTTATTATTAGCCAGCAGATACTCAACGCCGCGACGACGATCCGGGTCAACCACCACCGGGCAATTGAGTTGCGCAGTTTGCTGAGCGATAAGCAGTGGCTCATCGCCAGATTGACTCGCATCCCCACCCTCAGTAACCATTAGAGGATAATGGTCTGCACTGCCACCATAACCTCGGCTGACCACACCAGCTTGAAGACCACTCTCGGCTAATGCTTTGACCAGCGCGATAACCAACGGGGTTTTGCCGCTGCCACCCACAGAGATATTACCTATCACCACAACAGGTACAGCAAACGGCTTACCCTGGTACTGCTTTTGTAACCGCGAGCGACGATTGCCTGCCAGCAGCTTAAACAGCCAGGCTACTGGCATCAGCAAACTCAGCCACCAGCTGTCGCTATACCAGGCAGAAACCAGTACGCGCTCTAGAGAAAAAGAATTTTTAGCCGACAAACTCAGCCCACCGACTCATCAAACTGATTATTGTAAAGCTGCGCATAGCGCCCCCCCTGCTGCAATAGCTGGCGGTGGGTGCCCTGCTCAACAATGCGCCCCTTTTCCATCACCAGAATGCGATCGGCTTTTTCCACCGTGCTCAGGCGATGGGCGATAACAAAGGTGGTGCGGTCTTGCATCAGCTGCTCAAGAGCTGCCTGTATATGGCGCTCGGAATCGGTGTCTAGGGCAGAAGTAGCCTCATCCAGAATCAGAATAGGAGCATTTTTTAACACCGCTCGGGCGATGGCAATACGCTGACGCTGACCGCCAGATAACATTACACCGTCATCACCAATATGGGTGTTGTAGCCCTGTTCCATCTGCTCGATAAAATCATGGGCATGGGCAACTTTGGCCGCAGCCTGTACCTTTTCAACACTGCTTCCCGCCAGCTCGCCATAGGCAATATTATTGAAAATATTGTCATTAAACAGGGTGACGTTCTGACTCACGATGGCAATATGATGGCGCAGGTTACTGAGATTAAAATCATTCACATCCACAGAATCGAGCAAAATACTGCCCTCAGCATGGTTGTAAAACCTGGGAATCAGGCTCACCAACGACGTCTTGCCGCTGCCAGAAGAACCCACCAGAGCAATGGTTTCACCTGGGTTCACCGAGAAATTAATATCTTCCAGTACCATCCGGCCCGTGCCTGGATAGGCAAAGTTAATATCGCGAAATTCAAATTTGCCCTGCACAGAGTCACGCACCACCGAACCACCATCAACCTCGGAATCACTATCAATAATCTCAAAGATCGACTCGGCTGCAGCAATGCCCTTTTGAATCGCACTGTTGACCTCAGTAAGCTGGCGAATTGGTTTGATCAAGATGCCGGAAGCCACCAGAAAGGTAATAAAGCTACCAGTGGTCATGGTTTCCAGAATAACCGGATTAAGCATAAAGCCCGTGATGGCGCCGAAAGTCAGTGACACAATCAACATTACCAGCGGGTTGCTCAACCCTTCGGTCAGAGCCATTTTCATAATCTGCCTGCGGTTGCCATGGCTGGCATCTTCCATGCGTTTGCGCTCGGCAGCCTCAGCACCAAACATGCGCACTTCCTGATAGCCATTAACCACTTCCTGGGTAACATGGGTAACATCACCCATAGCAGACTGAATCCGCGAACTGATCATGCGAAAGCGCTTGCTGACCAGAAACACCAAAACTGCAATCACAGGCATCACCCCAATAAAAAACAGGGTCAGCTTCCAGTTCACATAAAATAGATAGGCCAGCAAACCTATAACCAGGCTGCCCTGCTGCAACAATGTTTTAATTGCCTTAGTGCCAGCCTCCGTCACCTGCTGCACATTGTAGGTAATCACTGAAACCAGATGCCCAGACATGGAACGATCGAAAAACTCAAAAGGCAGCTTGAGATACTTGTGCATAATTTCCGTACGCAGAGCGTGCACCAGATAGCTGGCAACATAGGCAAGGCCGTAACTGCCAATCAGATAACCAATGCCGCGCATCACGCTGACAACCACCAGAAACAGCGGTATTACTAGCCATTGATTGCCTATTAGCGCATCCCCCAGCAAGGCATTGGCTACCGTGGCGGTCATGCCCGTACTCGGCAGTTGGTTTTCAGAATCACTGCCGGTCATCGTGCCCACAGTGTCGGTAATGTAGCCAAGCAAATCGACAAAGGCGACTTCGGCAAAGGAATGCATCACCAGACCAAAAACACTGAACAAAAATGCCAGCCAGTAGCGACTTACATAGCCGATAAGCCTTGCGTAAGTTTTGGCTCCATTGGGGGCGGTCTTCTGGGACATATTATTATTGCTCATGGGGTTGCTGGGTGGCGATATTCAACTGCTCAAATCCAACTCGACCTGCTGCATCCATGGCTGTAATAACCGATTGATGGCTGGCATTGGCATCTGCAGTAATGCGTATGGGGGCATTTATATCACCTTCAGACGCCTGCTTTAAAGCCGCCATAATGGTGCTGATCTCTCTATTAATCAAATTCTTTCCATTGAGACTGTAACTGCCCTCGGCACTTACGGCCAAATCCAGCAATTGCGGGCTGTTTTGTGCCACTTCACCGCTGGCTTCAGGCAGCTTGATAATAAGTTTGCTCTGCTTGGTAAATGTGGTGGTGACCATAAAGAAAATCAATAGCAAAAATACCACATCAATCAGGGGGGTCAGATTGATTCCCTGGTCCAGTCTCTTTTGACGACGGAATTTCATTTTTAAGAGAGCTTGAGCATATCGCTGTGCATGGCATCAACCAGCTTGGTTGCCTGAGCTTCCAGCTGCACTACCAGCGAGTCAACACGGCGCTCAAAATAGCGATGGGAGACCATCGCCGGAATGGCGACAGTCAAACCTGCTGCTGTGGTTACCAGAGCCTGGGAAATACCCCCGGCCAATTGGGAGGCATTGCCTGTGCCCAGCAGCATAATATCGGCAAAGACCTGGATCATACCCAGTACAGTGCCCAGCAACCCCAGCAGTGGCGCTATATTTGCAATAGTACCCAGCACGGCAAGAAAGCGCTCCAGACTGTGTATTACCTGCCCCGCCGCTTCTTCGATACTATCTTTCATCACATCACGGCCATAGGCAGAATTGTTCACCCCCGCAGCCAGAATATAGCCAAGGGGCGAGGAATCCCGCAGGGCTTTAAGCGCCTCCCCATGTAGCTCGCCGCTGCGCAGCTGAGTCCAGACAGAGGCCAACTGGCCAGTGGGAACAATGCGATTGGGCACAAGGGCAATAAAGCGTTCAATAGAAATAGCCAGGGCGACAATGGAACAGAATAAAATAGGCCACATCAACCAGCCCCCAGAAAGAAAAATTTGATACACAGCCTGTCTCGCTCTATCGAAAAAATTCGCAGCAACTTTAGCATAATCCCACAGGGACTACATGCCCTCGAAGCTCTCCTGACGCCACCAAAACCGCCATCCATTCCGTCTGGCACTGGCAACCTTTGCTCGACCGGACTCATTCCAGACAAAAGAAATAGCGCCATGCTCGGCAGTATTCCAAATTCTGCTGCCAGTAGCCTGATAACGCTTTACAACCTGAGGGTGTGGATGACCAAAATGATGACGGTAGCCAGCAGAAAAAATCACATTCTCAGGCTCAAGCATAGCCACAAACTCCGCCGTTGAGGAAGTCTTGCTGCCATGATGGGGTGCTACCAGTAATGTGATCGGCTCGGTCAGTTGCGGCGCCAGCTTGGATATCAATAGAGCTTCCGCAGCTCGTTCAATGTCTCCCGGCAGCAGTATCCTCTGGTCTCGCCACTCAATCAGCAGTACACAGGAGCTGTTATTACCGTCAAAACTACTGTCTGCAGACGGACTGAGAATAGAGAGGTGAATGGGCGCTGATGCCGCTGTTGACAGACCAGGTAGTGAAGACTGTGAAGACCAGATCCAGCGCTGACCAAAATAGCAGTTGCTATGCCCCAAAGAGTGCTTTCCGGTCGGCGAAAAATCTGCGCCAAATAGCTGATTATCTGCATTCACAGACTGCATCAGCCCCTGGTAACCCCCGGCATGATCATTATCACCATGGCTGACAATAAGCAGGTCTATATGATTGATACCGCGGGACCTCAGATAGGGAGCAATAACACCAGAGCCCCCATTAAACCCGCTGCCAAAAGCTGGCCCGGTGTCATAGACCATAGTCTTGTTCCTGGTCTCAAGCACCAGCCCTAAGCCCTGCCCCATATCCAACACGGTCAATCGCAGTGGCATTGTTGCAACAGGCGCCAGCAACATTGCACAGACTGGCAGGCAGCACAGCCATTTGCCCCGCAGTCCACCAGGCATAAGCAGCCCAAAAACTGCAATGGTAGCCGCTAATATCAGCCATATATCAATGGCAACCGGAGAGGTAATCAGACCCATCGACTGGGGCACAAGATCCAGCACCAGCCACAGGGCTGACACCGAATAATCTGCCAGCTGCCATAAAAAAACAGCGGCGACCTCGGATACAGAAAACACCAGGCTAGCCAACACACAGAGCGGCACCGTAACCAGAGATATCCAGGGCACTGCAATAATATTGACCATGGGAGCAAGCCAGGAAGCCTTGCCCATATACAGCAAGCTGGGCACCAACAGTGCCACCATAAGCGCAAACTGTGCACCGGCAATAGACCTGAAAGTCGACCTGACTACTTTTGGATGCCAGGGCAAAAACCACAGCAGCAATAGAGCCACGGCTAAAAATGAAAGCCAAAATCCCGCACCCAATACTGCCAAGGGCTGGTCGATGGCAATTAATAGCAATGCCCAGATCAAACAGCTAACGGGATTGATGCGCCGATACAACAATCGCGCCAGCATAACCACAGCCACGGCAATCAATGCCCGCTGACTGGGCAGAGAAAATCCCGCCAGCAGGCTGTAATACCCTGCTCCTGAAAAACCAAGTACGGAGGGCAGCCAGCGCCCAACTTGCAACTGTCCCTGTAACCGCCCCTGCAACAGCAGCAATCGACTCAGGCCAGACCCCAGCCAGGTGCACAGAGCAGCAACCAGACCTATATGCAGACCGGAAATAACCACCAGATGCACAATACCCAGGCGGGCAAGGTTGTCCCATTGATCAGTCAATTGTCTTTTGCTGCCAACACTCAGCGCCACCAGTATGCCACTGTTGGTCATATCGGCGGCATTGATGCTGGCCTGTATCGACGAGCGCAGCCGCCCCAATCGAGCATCAACGGCAGAGCTGCTAACGCAACCTTGCTTAAGACTGCGAACCGAACCCACTGCAGAATATCCCTGTTGCAGCAACCAGCTCTGGTAGTCAAACCCAGCATTGTTCACCAGCCCTCTGGGCCGCCGCAAACGCACAATAAAATTGCATTTATCGCCGGATGCCAGCTGATCCGCCTGCGGGCCATACCAACTTAGCAACAGCAGGCGCAAGTCCGGCCGGCCCTGTGGTTTATCCCCGCCATCAATGGCAAAACTAAATCTGCTGCGGCGATCATCCCGATCCACCAATCCAATAACAGTGCCAGTCACCATGAGATCCTGCCCTTGCAGCTCAGCTGGCAACTGATGATCCAGCAGATCATGGGCAGACCAGAGACCCCAGAGACTTCCCCAGCCAAAAATAACCAGCAGCATCGCCACCGACTTCAACCTGCTACCCAAGGGACAGCAGCTAACAGCGACAGACAGCAGGCAAATAAACGCAATAGACCAGTACAAATCTGGCAGCGTCGGCCACCAGGCAACGGAGAAAATCCCTGTACTCAGTGCCGCCAAAAATCCCATGCCAAGTCCCTGCTTGAAGTTAAAAGCCAGACTGTTACAGTCTCTATGCAGCAGCTGACGGCAATCCATTGTAGAGGGCTCAACTTTTAAAATGATAATGGCAACCACAAACTGATGAAAAATCTACTTATTGTCTATCACAGCCAATCTGGCAATACCCAACAGCTGGCTGAGTCGGTGCTAGCTGGTTGTCAGCAGGAATCCGGGGTCGACAGCAAACTGGTGCGAGCCTTTGATGCTGTGCTGGACGATCTGATCTGGGCCGACGGCTTGCTGTTTGGTACCCCGGAAAACTTCGGCACCATGAGTGGCGCTCTCAAGGATTTTTTCGACCGTACCTATTACCCAGCGGAGCCCCATAAACTAAACCTTGCCTACGGCCTGTTTATTAGTGCCGAGAATGATGGCACTGGCGCGGTGCGGGACATCGACCGTATTGCAAAAGGCTATCCCCTGCGTAAGATAAGCGAACCTCTGATTGCCACAGGCACCATTACACCAGAGCATCTGCAACAGGCTGAGGAATTTGGCCAAGCCATGGCGGCAGGCTTGGCTCTGGGGATCTTTTAGGCCGTAACTGTTTAAACAAGGAATCGCTAAACAATGTCCAGAGCTCTAGTATTAACCGGTGGCGGAGCCCGCGCTGCCTACCAGGTCGGTGTCCTCAAAGGCATAGCATCGATTCTGCCAAGATCAGTCTACAATCCATTCCCGATTATCTGTGGCACCAGTGCCGGTGCCATCAATGCCCTGTCTATTGCAGGCCGGGCAGGCCCATTCAGGTTGCGCAGCAAAAAACTCGAGACTATCTGGCACAATCTGCGCGCCTCGGATATCTATCGCACAGATTTCTGGGGTGTATCCGCCAATGCATTCCATGTAATGGCCTCATTTCTGCACAGTGGCTATGGCATAGGCCGCCCTATTTCCCTACTGGACAACACACCACTGCGGCAGCTGCTGGAAAACTATGTCAAATTCGACTATCTGGATAGCGCAATAAGCAATGGCGAGCTGGAAGCCATTGCCATCAGTGCCATGAGCTATAGCTCTGGGCAGTCAGTCACCTTCTTCCAGGGCCAGGAACATATCCCCCCGTGGAAACGGGCCCGCCGGCGCGGCGAAAAGACCGAGATCAATATAGACCACCTGATGGCCAGCACCGCAATCCCGAGCCTGTTTCCCGCCGTGCAAATAGGCAACCGCTACTATGGTGATGGTGCTGTGCGTCAACTTAAGCCAATTAGTCCAGCCCTGCATATGGGCGCCCGGCAGCTATTGATTATCGGGGTCAGTGATAATGCCACCACAGATACAAGCGAGACAGTCGCGGATCATTCACCGTCCATCGCCCAGATTGTCGGTCATATGTTTAACAGCGCATTTATCGACTCTGTGGAGAGCGATCTGGAGACATTGCGCTCGATCAATCGTCTGGCCAGCGCCCTGCCCGAATCACTGCGCGCCAACAATGGCATCACTGATCTCAATCCTGTGGATGTTTTGTCAATCTCCCCCAGCCAGTCCATTGACCAGATCGCTCAGGAACATATCCATGAATTACCAATGTCTCTCAAGCTGTTTCTGCGCATCACTGGTGCCAATGCCCAGGGCGGAGGCACCAGCGCGGCAAGCTATCTGCTGTTCGAGCCAGGCTTTTGTCGAAAACTCATTGAACTGGGCTTTCAGGACGCAATGACCCAGAGAGAAGATATCGAAAAATTCTTCCACTAGGCTGTTGTTTTGTAGCAGCTGGCATGATTTCAGGCAAAAAAAAGCGGACCCTTTCGGGTCCGCCGGCTCTCCCCCTCTTGTCTTATCATTGGCTGATGGCTCAGCGACAATAACAAGAGGAATTACAAAATCTAACTCTTTAACGAAGCAGTGATTATATGCCTCATAAAAAAGGCAAAAAAAAACGCAAAACCGAGTTTTGCGTTTTTTAATTGGAGCGGGAAACCGGGTTCGAACCGGCGACCTGTACCTTGGCAAGGTACCGCTCTACCAACTGAGCTATTCCCGCAGAAGCCAAGAATCTGGCAACGTTTAAAAATGGCGTCCCGTAGGGGAGTCGAACCCCTGTTACCGCCGTGAAAGGGCGGTGTCCTAGGCCTCTAGACGAACGGGACGTGACTGGCTAGGAGGCGCGCATTCTAAGTAGCGGTCGGTACTCTGTCAAGCCTTATGCCGCTTAAATTTCAGTGTCCCTGCTGTTTTCCCAATTGATCTTGCAATATGGTCAAAAAACCCTCAATACGACGGGCATTCCTGCCCATATCCCCAAAACCCTGACGGGATGATGAGCGCATATCAACGGTTAAGTTATTCTCTCCCGCTGCTGTCACCCGCAATACAATATCGTCCTCACAACCCATAATTGGTGTCAACACCACAGCCTCAAGCTTTCCAGTGCTCCAGTCGTCATAAGTAATGGTCCAGCCTTTAGATACCGCAGCATTGCGCAGTGCGCGAAAGGTACTGCGCATAGATTGATCAGTATTGAGACTGACAATATCAGGATAGCTATATGCCTGTAGAGTGCCGTTGGCCAAATTGTATTCCGTGCTATTGTGACCCGGGCCGCGCAGATTGGCTGCCTGAAGATAGATTGGCGGATCCGTTATATCCGTGCTGATATCCACAAGATATGGTGCTTTTAACCCTTCAATGCCAACAACCTGCTGAAAGATCGCCATGGGTACCACGCAGATAAAAGCCAGCACCAACCGATCTCCCGGGGAACGCAAGCGAAAAACAATAGCAGTGAGAAAATATAACAATGCCAATATGAGCGCAGCAATACACAGCAATGCGCCTACAGCCAAGATCCTGATGGACAGGCCCCAGGAGATCAGGTCAAAGCGAAACAAAACAACGGAACAAATTGTGGCCATAGCACCCAATGGCCCGAAGATATCCATTATTTTGCCGATACCGTCCCCAAACGCTCTGGTATTGGCTACAATGCGCACGAGATAACCAAAAAACTATGCATAATAGAATAATGACTGAATTACTCAAATCACACAAGCTTGCAGATGTCTGTTATGACATCCGAGGTCCTGTGCTCGATCATGCCAACTGGCTTGAAGATCAGGGGCAGAAAATCATCAAACTCAATATAGGCAACCCAGGAGCCTTTGGCTTTGATGCCCCAGATGAAATATTTCAGGATGTTATCCAGAATCTGCGTGAGGCACAGGGCTACTGCCACAGCAAAGGCCTGTTTTCTGCGCGCAAAGCGGTGATGCAGCGCTACCAAGCTCAGGGTATTGCCGATGTTGATGTCGACGACGTGATAATGGGCAATGGGGTCAGCGAACTGATTGTGATGGCCATGCAGGCCCTGCTTAATCAGAATGATGAAATTCTGATTCCCTCCCCTGACTATCCCCTGTGGACGGCAGCCGTATCTATGGGCGGTGGCAAGCCTGTGCATTACAAATGTGACGAGAATTATGACTGGCAACCAGATATTGCAGATATAGAATCCAGAATTACCCCTGCCACCAAAGGCATTGTGATTATTAATCCCAATAACCCTACCGGCGCAGTATATTCGGCTGCCGTGCTGCAGCAATTAGTTGAGCTGGCTGAACGCCACAATCTGGTGGTTTTTGCTGATGAGATTTATGACCGTATTGTCTATGACGATGCTGTCCATATTCCACTGGCCTCAATAGTCAACGAGGTTCTGTGCCTGACCTTTAATGGTCTTTCCAAAACCTACCGCATGGCCGGATTCCGCTCTGGCTGGCTGGTAATGACCGGCGCCAAAGAGCGGGCTAAGAGCTATATTGAGGGCCTGGAAATGCTCGCCTCTATGCGTCTCTGCGCCAATGCTCCGGCTATGCTGGCGGTACAGACAGCCCTGGGTGGACGACAGAGCATTGAGGATCTTATTACCTCCGGTGGCCGCCTGCTTGAGCAGCGCGATCTGGCTCACAGCATGATTACAGCAATTCCAGGGGTCAGCTGCGTCAAGCCAAAGTCGGCTATGTATCTGTTCCCCAAGCTCGACCCGGAAATCTATCCCATAGCGGATGATGAGCAGCTTGTTCTCAACTTGCTTAAAGAGGAGCGCATACTGATGGTGCAGGGTTCAGCGTTTAATCTGGCTGACAAGCAGCATTTTCGTATTGTCTTTCTGCCAAATAAGGATCAACTGACTGAATCTATTAGCAGATTCGCCAATTTCTTGGAGCGCTTGCGCGCCTGATACGCCGGTTAAACAAGGAGCCGACTATGGCCAAGGATACAACTAAGGAAAGTGACAGCAACCCACCGCAACCTAACTTTAATGGTGCCGCAGTCATTGATGAACATGGCAATGAAATTCCCATCACTGAAGAGATGATCAAAAGCGCCTGTGATGAGCTAGAGGATGGTAAATCCCAATCTTGAGCAATCCTCCGCGCACTGGCCATTGGGGTCAATGGCATAGTAGCCAAACTCTCGTCGCACCGGATAGGTCCTGCGCAGGTTATCAAAGCTCTGAGCGACTGGTATAGCAGTATCTGCCATGGCTGAGCGCATACGCTGATCGTCCTCAACCACAGGGTAACTGTGAAAGATAGCCTGATTAATATTGCTCACCTGCAATACAGTTTCAGCCTTTGAGCTGTGGAGAGAGGCGTGAGGATTTGACTGAAAATCAGCCAGTCCGGCCCAGTGGCGAAAAGCCTGATGAACCATCTCTGTGCCTCTGACCTTACCCTCGAGACTGTAGCCAGCAATATGGGGCGTAGCAATTGCCACATAGTCCATCAGATTCCTGTCTACCGCAGGTTCAGTTTCCCAAACATCAAGTGCCACCTGAGCCTTAAAACCGCCCTTAAACGCTTCCAGCAAAGCCTGATTGTCAATTACCGCACCACGGCCGGCATTAATCAGCAGCACATCAGGTTTAAGCGAGGCCAAAACCTCGGCATCAAATAAATGGTGACTGGGATAGTCCCCTGCTGTGGTTAATGGCGTATGCAGACAAATAATATCACAGGCCAGCACTGCGGCTAAGTTACCCAGGTCGGCAATAGTCCCGGCCTCCAGCAATGGATCATAAACCGCACAGTTGACCCCCAGATCACACAGCCGCCTATAGAGCCGACCACCGACATTGCCGCAGCCAACAATACCTACTTTCTTGCTCCGCCACTGGGGCATTAACTCAGCCATCACTGACAGATCATACTGCACCACCGCCTCAGCATTACAACCCGGAGCATGGGCAAATTGAATGCCGGCTTCGGCCAGATAGTCGAGATCAATATGATCAGTGCCTATGGTCGCCGAACCCACAAAGCGCACCCCAGTGCCCTCAAGCAACTGGCGATCAACTCTGGTGACAGAGCGGACCAACAGCAGCTCCGCATCAACCAGATCCTCAGAGGTAATAGCCCTGCCCGGCAATAGCTTCACGTCGCCATACTGGGTAAATAGCTGCTCCACCAAGGGCATATTCTGATCGGCGATAATCTTCACTGTCTATCTGTATCCATCGAGTTATTATCAATTATTCTGTTATCAGTTAAGAGTAACCTGGCGGCGCCATCTCTCGCTGCCTGAGATTTGCTGCTCTGGACATAAAGGTATTGGCAAACCCCATCTCCTCACAAAATATTTCGAAGGCATCATAATAAATACCCTGCCAGCCAATATCATTGAGCCCCGGCGCCTCATCGATCTGAGTCACAATAGTAGCCAATTGGCGGGATAGCATTAACTGCTCACGGTGCCCATTCAGCTTATCGGCCAGTTTACCAGCGCCGCGAATGGGCAGATCCTGCAGCTGATCAAGGTGCTCAAGAATCACCTCCACCGAGGGGTAGTGGGACAGTAACTGTTTGGCGGTCTTGGCCCCTACTCCCGGCACCCCGGCAATATTATCACTGCTATCCCCCATCAGTGCTAAATAATCTGCCATCTGATGACAGCCCAGCTCTAAATGGGCCTCCAACTGGGCCTGAGTCTGGGGTTGAGATTTGCCAAAATCCCAGTACAGATCACTGCCCTGTATCAGCTGAGCCAGATCTTTATCACGGCTGACAATAACCGGCTGCCCACTGACCTGCCTGACTTTGCCAGCAACAGCACCAATCAGATCATCCGCCTCATAGATCGCTGATGCCATCTCTTTGATGCCCAGCACCCGGCACAGCTGACGGCAGGCGTTTAACTGAAATGCCAGAGCCTCATCGGGCAGTTCACGGTTGGCTTTGTAATCGGGACAAAGCTGATGACGAAACCCTGAGCCCAGGCTCTCATCAAAGGCACAGAACAGATAATCTGGTTGTTTTTGGCGCAATATATCCAGCAGAAACAGGGTAAAGCCATAGACCGCATTAGTGGGATACTGTGATTCCTGAGCCTGCCAATTTTCCGGCAGTGTAAAGTAACTGCGAAAAATATAGATAGAGGAATCAATTAGAAAGGCCTGCATGCTATTACCCTGTTTTATCGATAATGTTGTTGATCTCTTGGGTTGGCCAGGGCAAATCGCTCTACCAGAGCTGCGAGAAACTGCTCTGCTCGAGAGGGCATTGTGCCCACTTCACACCAGCTTTTGGCCTGCTCCATCACCGCCTGGGAGAACTCGCCGCTGGGCTGGGACTGACCACCGCTCAGATTATCTGCGCTAGGCTGAAAGCGTTGACCACAGGCGACGGAGAACATCCACTCCAGCGCCTGGGGGCGCACCTCGACAGCTTCAAATACCTGCTGTTGCTCGGCACTGCGGCCATCAGGCTGGTACCAGTAACCAAAGTCTTCCAGCAGCAGCCGCTGTGTTCCTGCGAGGCACCAATGGGCAATTTCATGAAGTGCGCTGGAGAGATAATCCTGGCGAAAGCATAGACGATGATACGCAGTGCCTCCAGCTTGATTCTGCTGTGACTGCTTATTGTCAGGCATATCTGCAGGTAGATAGACAGGCTCCTCGGCACCAGAGATTAACCTGGTATTGTGGGAGCCCAAAAACAGCTGGTCGAACAGGGCAATAATAGCGTCCAGCTGAGCTGCCTGTTTGCTCAAGACCACTCCACCGAGTTAGCCAGACATTCAGTATTATTAATGCGCTGCCAATAGTCTTCAGTCAGGTAGTCGCGACCCGCCAAAAGGTGCTCGATATACCAGCGCCCGGGCAGAACTGTGTCGTCCAGCACAGCGGGATTGGCCACATAGATCCAGGCCGGCTGCACTGCTCCGCTGGTCTGCACATTGAACAATTCGCGACTGTAGCGCCAGGGAGACCCCTCGTGGGGATCGAGTTTAATAATCTCCTCAATCGATTCCAGCTCATAGAGAATACCCTGAATACGCTCAGATCTTGCCCAGACCATATTGGCACAGGCCAGATTATCATCCCGTCGTGAGCGCTTGTTAAAGCGCAGCCCAAAGCCGTCCAGCCAACCGGCGGTCATGGAAACAATCTTCATATCACGGCCAACCATGCGGGCCTGATTCATATTTGAGCCATAGGCAAAATAAAATTGTGCGGCAGATCTGCTGTCCAATGGAAAGTCTCTGAGAATGATTTATGGCGGTAAGTTTACAGCAAATAATCCATCACCAGTAACCTCGCCGCAGCTCTTTATCAAAGAGACAATGAAAGGATCAAACACTAATTGTTGTGCTTTATGAAATTCTGGAGTACCTTATATAGTGTCAGTATCGTTTTGTTATCATCTGTCCCAAGGAGATATATTTATGCCCAATATGGCGATTGATCACCAGCTGGATAATGTGATTGATATCTTCACACGCAAACCCCTCTCAGAACTTTCCAATAACAAACTTATACGTATTGCTCCCGAACTCGATGGTCTCGAAATGCTCTATAGCAATTCCGAGAATCCGGAAAAACTATTCTCCGTAAAAGTACTGGCCTGGGGTCTACGCCTTAGCGGCGAAGTCGTTGGGCTAGTGCCCTGGCTCGATGAGCTGGTTGCCTGCGATGAGATCAATGACCCCCTTAACGGTCAGTGGCAAGGCTATTACGATCAGGGTGTTGATGAGTTATTTTTCGCAGCGCCACTGCATAAGGTGGTCGAGCTGGAAACCGCTGCTGATTATTATGAATATCAGTGTGACTCTGGACGAGAGATCATTCAGGAAGTGCCAGATAGCATTGGCACTCATGCGGTATTGTCCGCCGATGGCTTCCACAGTATTACCCTTAAGGAAGTGATCAGCTGGCGACTGCTGCAGGATGGCACCATGGAGGCCATGTTGATCGATGAAGACAAGGTAGTTAATACGCCAGTACTGCCTGGGGACAGTTGCCTGTGCGCCGCAGACAAAAGCCAGGATTTCAGGTATTTTTTCCAGCACCATATAGCCAACCAGCTAAAGTCTCAGGATCCCGAGGCTATAGCAGCTATATCATTGCTGGAAGAGAATTAGGCCTGCTAGTAAAACCTTAGTCGGGTCTGCCGTAGGACATTAGGCGCTGGTAACGGCGCTCTAGCAAGTCGTCTACAGGGATGGCCTGAAGCTCATCAAGCTGGGTCGAGAGATGCTCCTTGATAGTCGCACTCATCGCTTCAATATCTCTGTGAGCGCCACCCATAGGCTCTGGAATCGTCTCATCAACAATACCCAGGTTCTGCAGATTATCCGAGGTAACACCCATGGCTTCAGCGGCCTGGGGAGCCTTGTCACTGGTCTTCCAGATAATATTGGCACAGCCCTCGGGAGAGATCACAAAGTAGGTGCTGTACTGCAGCATGTTGAGTTTATCGCCAACACCAATAGCCAGAGCGCCACCAGAGCTACCCTCACCAATTACGGTGCAAATAATAGGCGTTTTCAGCCGCGACATAACTGCCAGATTGCGCGCGATGGCCTCAGAGATATTGCGCTCCTCCGAGTCGATGCCAGGATAGGCTCCTGGGGTATCAATCAGGGTAATCACGGGCAACTTAAACCGCTCAGCAGTCTCCATCAGACGCAGTGCTTTGCGGTAGCCCTCAGCTTTGGGCATACCAAAATTACGCATGACTTTTTCATTGACGCCGCGACCCTTCTCTTCGCCAATAACCATCACTGGCCTGCCGTTGAGTCGAGCAACACCACCGACAATAGCACTGTCATCACCGAAGTGACGGTCACCATGCATCTCTTCCCAGTCGGTAAAGATACGCTGGATATAATCAAGGCTGTAGGGGCGTTGAGGATGGCGGGCCACCTGCACCACTTGCCAGGGGCTGAGCTTGGCGTAAATACTCTCAGTCAGCTTGCGTGACTTGTCCCGAAGTTTCGCCACTTCTTCAGCAATGTTAAGTTCATTATCATTGCCAACCAAATGCAATTCTTCAATTTTTGCTTCCAACTCGGCAATTGGTTGCTCAAAAGAAAGATAGTTTAAATTCATGGTTAGAAAGTCTCTGCGGGTGCCCGGGGGCGCATTTTAACATCTCTGCGCGGGACTGCCAGCCTGTTGTGGCTTGATTACCTAATGATAGTGCAAGCGAACGCTGTTTTTACCAAAATCTTCCCGCAATCGAGCAATCAATTCATCTTTTGGCTGCACCAGCCACTGTCGACCCAGAGACAGTCGACCCACCGCGCTTGGCACAATGTACTCCAGGATAATGGGGCAGTTGCCATTGCCATATTCACTGATGGTGCGGTGAAACTGATCCACCCAACCATCGGCAGCCCCAGACTGAGAGATGGTCAACTGCAGCTTGCTAAGCTTGCTGCAGCGTGCTTCATAGATAGACTGAATAGATTCAGCGACCATTTTTAAACCACCGGTAAAGCTATCCTCAGACACCACACCCTGCACCACAAGCAGCGCATCTTTGGTAAGAATATCCCGATAGGCATTAAATTTTTCCGCCCATACCGACAGCTCAACACGGCCACTTTTGTCATCCAATGTCAAAAATGCAAAGCTGTCTCCGCGCTTGTTTTTCATCACCCGCATGCCCACCACCATGCCGGACACGGTTGAGCCATCTTTACCTGGTCTCAGATCGGCGATACGGCTGGGTACCATGGAGCGCAATTCATCCTCATATTCATCGATTGGGTGACCAGTCAAATACAGGCCCAATGTGTCTTTTTCGCCATTTAAACGTTCACGCACCGAGAGCACACGGACGCCGTTATAGCTGTTGTAGTTAATATCCACAGCGCTATCTACAATGGAGTCGCCAAAGAGATCGCCCATGCCACTGCTGGTATTGCGTGCATGCTGTTCCGCCAGCTTAACCGCCTCATCCATTCCCGCCAGCATCACCGCACGGCGATAACCCACTTCCCCTTCAGGACCAATATTATCCAGAGCACCACTGCGAATCATCGCCTCAAGGGCGCGCTTATTGACCTTGCGGCCATCCACTCGGGCACAGAAGTCAAACAGATCTTTAAACGGCCCACCCTCAGTGCGCGCCGCTATGATATTGTCTACCGGGCCTTCACCCAGCCCTTTGATAGCGCCAAGGCCGTAAATCACACGCCCGGGGCCATCGACACTGAAGTGAAACTGCCCATGATTGACATCCGGGGGCAGCAAATCCAGACCCATAGCCCGGCATTCATCGATAAAGGTCACCACCTTGTCGGTTTTATCCATATCAGATGAGATAGTCGCCGCCATAAACTCGGCGGGATAATGGGTTTTGAGCCAGCCTGTCTGATAGGCCACCAGAGCATAGGCAGCACTGTGGGATTTGTTAAAGCCGTAACCGGCAAATTTTTCCATCAGGTCAAAAATATTCGATGCCAAATCCTGGGTAAACCCTTTCTCCACTGCACCCTGGGTAAATAGCTCTCGCTGCTTTGCCATCTCTTCAGCATTTTTCTTACCCATGGCGCGACGCAACAAATCAGCGCCGCCAAGGGTATAGCCACCCATTTCCTGAGCAATCTGCATCACCTGTTCCTGATAGAGAATAATGCCGTAGGTGGGTTCCAGTGCTGGCTTTAAGGATTCATGCTGGTACTGCACATGGGGATAACTGACCTCAGCCCGGCCTTTCTTCCGATTGATAAAATCATCAACCATGCCCGACTGCAGTGGACCAGGACGAAACAGCGCCACCAGTGCGACAATATCTTCAAAGCGGTCAGGACCGAGTTTTTTAATCAGGTCTTTCATGCCGCGAGATTCAAGCTGGAAGACTGCGGTGGTTTCAGCCCGCTGCATCAGCTCATAGGTGGCCTTGTCATCCAGAGGAATCTTTTCGATATCCAGACAGTCTTCGCCATTAGCTGTGCGGGTGCGATTAATCATGCGCACAGCCCAGTCAATAATGGTTAATGTGCGCAGCCCCAGAAAGTCGAACTTGACCAGCCCGGCCTCTTCCACATCATTTTTGTCGAACTGTGTAACCACCCCGCCGCCACTATCATCACAGTAGATCGGTGAAAAATCGGTTATCTGTGTCGGCGCAATAACCACGCCACCGGCATGCTTGCCACAGTTGCGCGAAACCCCCTCAAGCTGCAGTGCCATACTCCAGATTTCTGCGGCCTCTTCGTCCTGGGCGAGAAACTGCTCCAGCTCCTCTTCCTGCTCAACCGCCTTTTCCAGAGTCATGCCCACTTCAAAGGGGATCAACTTTGACAGTTTATCTGCAAGCCCGTAAGACTTGCCCTGCACACGGGCCACATCTCGCACCACCGCCTTGGCAGCCATGGTGCCAAAGGTCACAATTTGCGACACTGCATCGCGGCCATACTGCTCCGCCACATAGGCAATCACGCGGTCGCGACCCTCCATGCAAAAGTCGATATCAAAATCCGGCATGGATACCCGCTCAGGATTTAGAAAGCGCTCAAACAGCAGATCGTATTCAATGGGGTCAAGGTCAGTGATTTTTAATGCATAAGCAACCAGTGAACCGGCTCCAGAGCCGCGGCCTGGGCCCACAGGTATCTGGTTATTTTTAGCCCAGCGAATAAAGTCCATGACAATTAGGAAGTAGCCGGGAAAACCCATCTGAATAATAATATCCAGCTCAAACTTAAGCCGCTCCGCATACAGCTGCTGAGTCTCAGCAAAGTCCGGAGCCTGGGTATCAAACAGCACTGCCAGCCGCTCCTGCAGACCCTGCTCGGACTCGGCGATAAAGAATTCATTGATGGTCATGCCTTCAGGGATTGGATAATCCGGCAGGAAGTACTCGCCCAGACGCAGATCCAGAGTGCAACGCCTGGCGATCTCTATGGTATTTTGCAGCGCCTCGGGAATATCGGCAAATAGCTCAGCCATCTCATCGGCACTGCGCAGATACTGACTCTCGGAAAAACGTCTCTCGCGGCGGGGATCATCCAGTGCACGCCCCTCATGAATACACACCCGCGCCTCATGCGCTTCAAATTCATCCGCCTGTATAAAGCGCACATCATTGGTGGCCACCACAGGGCAGCTGTACTGAGAGGCCAGACCTACCGCAGCATGGAGATAATCCTCCTCGTCGGCACGGCCAGTACGCTGTAGCTCGAGATAAAAACGGTTGGGGAAAAGCTGCATATAGTCCAACAATAGCTGCTCTGCCTCCGCCCCGCGACCAGAGATCAGTGCCACACCCACTTCACCGGCGCGTCCCCCGGAGAGCGCAATCAACCCATCGCTCGCTCCTTCCAACCAGGATCGTTTAATTGTGGGGACGGCCTGACGCTGGCCTTCCTGATAGGCTCTTGACACAAGTTTGGTTAAATTCTGGTAGCCAGTCTGGTCTGCAACCAATAGCACCAGCTGAGCAAGCCCACCTTCACCGCTCTCGTCCTGAATCAGCATGTCGGCACCCAGAACAGGCTTAACGCCATTGTTCTGGCAGGCTTTATAAAATTTGACTAGGCCGAAGAAATTATTAAAGTCAGTCAGAGCGACTGCTGGCATACCCATCTCGGCAACCTTGGCCGCCAGAGGTTTAATGCGTACCAACCCATCAACTAATGAGTATTCAGAATGCAGTCGAAGATGGACAAATGATGGGGTCATTTAGATAACAGGTGCTCCGCATCGACGCCGTAATAGGCAAAGCTGTCTTTCATCAAATCAAATACCGTGCCCTCAAAGGGCGCAATATCTGCATCGCTGTGCTGCAGTGGCTCAACCCTGTCACCCCAGCGGATAATTCCTGCACCACAGGTCAACCCGGCACCAAAGGAGGCGGTTAAAATAGTCATGCCTGGTTTCACTCTGCCTTCAGCCAGCGCGTCACAGAGGGCCAGAGGAATAGCCGCAGCACTGGTATTGGCGTATTTATCAATACAGACCATTATCTTCTCCATGGGGAAATTAAGGCGTTTAGCTAAGGCCTGAATAATGCGAACGTTAGCCTGATGGGGGACAAACAGATCTATATCATCTGCAGTTAACCCCTCTCGTCGAAGCACCTCGGCAATGGATTCACTCATGCCTTTAACGGCACTTTTAAAGATTTCCTGGCCCTCAAAATTGAGTGACACATGGAGATCATCAGTCCAGTGCATCGTCGACAACCCCCACTTGGGAATATGCAGGCATTCGCGGCTATCGGGCACACAGCTCATATGTGCGCTAAGCAGGCCAGTCTTTTCTTCCGAGGCCTCAATCACAACCGCACCTGCACCATCGCCAAACAAAAAGCAGGATTCGCGCTTGCTCCAGTCCATGGCCACAGAAATACGCTCTGCACCAATAACCAGTGCCTTTTTAATAGACCCCGACTTGACCATATCTGTGGCTGCATTAAGCCCATAGAGCCAGCTGGTGCAGGCCGAGTTCAGATCAAAGGCCGCGGCCTTTGTCGCACCCAGCTTATTCTTGATTATACTTGCGGTGTTGGGGCAGTACTCTTCCGGCGTGGTTGAGCCCAGAATCACCAGATCCAGTTCATCAGCGCTAATACCGGCGGCGGCCAGAGCTCTCTCTCCTGCCAGCCAGCCCATCTCACCAGTGGTGACATGGCTGTAATGCCGCTGGCGAATACCAGAGCGCGAAAAAACCCACTCATCATTGGTATCAACAATTTTAGCCATATCATCATTGGTCATTAGTAATGGCGGCGCATATTTGCCCCAACCTGTAATCTGTGCGTGTGTCACCACTTCAACCCCAAATATTAGTTGTTTTTATACCGTCGAATGTAAAGCCTGTGCCACCTGAACTCAAGGCTAAACTGACTTTTTAAACTTAAACCTGCATTTTATTTATCAGCGGAACTAGCGGCCCAGCAATGCAGCTCAAAACAAATCAGACTGATCCAGGCCCATTTCCTTTCTCACCGGGGCAAATGAACGCCTGTGGATAGGCGTGGGGCCCAGCCGCTCCAGCGCTTCCAGATGCTGAGCCGTGCCGTAACCTTTATTGCTGTCGAAGCCATAGCCCGGATATTTAATATGCATCTCGGCCATCTCGGCATCACGCACCACCTTGGCGATAATGGATGCTGCACTGATCACCTCAACTCTACCATCGCCTTTCACCACGGCCTCGGCACTGTATTCCCACTGGGGTACACGATTGCCATCAACGGCGACATAATCTGGCTGCATGCGCAGCCCCATCACAGCCCGGCGCATGGCCATCAGAGTGGCCTGCAAAATATTGAAGCGATCAATCTCAGCCACCGAGGCGCGCCCCACAGCCCAGCAGTCCGCATGGCTGATAATATCGCTATATAGGTTTTCCCTCTGCCGGGCAGACAGCGTTTTAGAATCAGCCAACCCTTCAATTCTGTGATTGGCTGGCAGTACTACAGCAGCAGTAACCACATCTCCCGCCAGGGGGCCGCGGCCAACCTCGTCCACACCAGCCAAACATTTAACCCCTACCGGAGGCTTCCAGGGCTTCACTGGGCCAACAACTCGGAGATAGCGCGGGCAGCAACAGCACCAGAGTCCACAGCCAGCTGTTCTTGCAATCGGGCAAACTCTACCTGCAACAGCTCACGCCGGTCTGCATCAAATGCATCAATCACTGCTGCAGACAAGTTGTCCACTGAGGCATCATCCTGAATCAGCTCTGGCACCAGCATCTTATTGGCTAGCAAATTGGGAATAGAGGCGTAGGGGGTTTTAATCAACCTGGATAACAGCTTATAGGTCCAGGCCCCAAAACGATAACTCACCACCATAGGCTTCTTTAGTAGCATAGCTTCCAGAGCCGTGGTGCCTGAGGCAAGCAGCACCACATCAGCCGCTTCCATAGCAAGATGGGATTGCTGCTGTAACAGCAGGATATTTAAATTGGGCCTGTGGCCCAGAATCTCCTCAACCTGTTGATACCGAGCCTGATTGGCCGCAGGTATCACTAGCTGAATATCTGCGTTCCACGTCTGACGGACAACCTCAGCAGCGTCGAGAAACAGATTCGCCAGTAACTCAACTTCGCTGGATCTGCTGCCGGGCATAATACACAGCACTGGTCGCTGGGGGTCGAGGCCAAGCTCGGTACAGGCTGAATTTTTATCTGGCTTGTCGCCAAACTGCTGAGCCAATGGATGGCCGACAAAGCACACCGGCACCTGATGCTGGCGATAGAAATCAGCTTCAAAAGGCAGCAAGGTCAGCATAAGGTCAACAGACTTTTTGATCTTTTTGATTCTACCCTGACGCCAGGCCCAGACCGAAGGGCTGACATAATGGACAGTTTTTACCCCGGCGCGATGGAGTCTCTGCTCTATGCCTGAATTAAAGTCAGGAGAGTCAATACCAATAAAGACCGCTGGCCTGTTATTGCTATAGCGCCGGACAATATTGCGCCTGATGCGCAAAAGCTCAGGCAGCCGTTTTAGGGGCTCAACCAGACCCATTACTGAGAGACGGTCCATTTCATACAGGGACTTAAAACTCTCAGCCTGCATCTGCGGGCCACCTATGCCCTCAAAAATAGCGTCTGGAAAAAGTTGTTTAAGTGCCCGTATCAGATTTGCGCCGAGAATATCCCCGGAGGCCTCTCCTGCAACTATGGCGAAGACTGGGCTTGGCGCAGACATAGACTAACGAATAATGCCGCGAGTACTGTGCTCAACGGAAGATAAAAACATGGTAGTGACCCTATTGTCGCCCAACTCGGCAATCGCCTTAAGTGCCTCATCAAATTGCAGGCCACGGCGATAAAGTAATTTATAGGCCTTGTTGGCCATGGCGATTTCATCGGCGCTAAAGCCACGCCGCTTTAGCCCCTCTCGATTAATGGTGCGAGGTTCTGCAGGATTACCTGAAGCCGTCACAAAGGCTGGTACATCGTGGTAACAGAAGGCAGCTGTAGCAATAAAACAATGGGCACCAATATGAACAAATTGATGGGACAGCGCGTACCCGGCCAAAATGGCCCAGTCCCCCACATGCACATGCCCAGCGATAGTCGCGTTGTTGGAAAAAACAACATGGCTGCCGATCACACAGTCATGGGCAATATGAACATAGGGCATAAACAGATTATCACTGCCAATTACCGTCTCATAGTTACCCTGCACAGTACCCCTGTGCACTGTGACCCCTTCGCGGAACACATTGTTATCACCAACCACAAGCCTGGTTGGTTCGCCATTGTATTTAAGATCCGGAGTAGCATCGCCTATAGTGGCAAACTGGAATATCTTGTTGCCGCGACCCAGAACCGTAGGTCCTTTAAGCACCACATGGGACGCGATTTCACAGTTATCACCGATCTCGACATCCGGGCCGACAATGGTCCATGGCCCGATGCTGACGTTATCGCCAACAATAGCTGAAGGATCAACAATGGCCCTGGGATCTATCATGCAACCTCACCTTTATCTCTGTAGGCGCAAAGAATTGTAGCTTCGCAGGCAGTCTGCCCATCAACCTTGGCAGTACAGCGAAAGCGCCATATATTACGTTTAACGGTCTCAACCTCGGAGGTCAAATCCAGTCGATCCCCTGGAACCACCGGGCGTTTAAAGCGCACCTTATCGACACCGGCAAACAGGTATAGCTTATCGTGGTCCGCGGTCTCACCAGTGGTGGCAAAACCCAAAATACCAGAGACCTGGGCCATGGCTTCAATAATCATTACACCAGGAAAAATAGGCGCACCAGGGAAATGGCCATTAAACACCTCTTCATTGATACTGACATTCTTGTAACCCGCTATGCTCTCGCCGAGCACCACATCGGTGACTCGATCAACCAGCAGAAACGGGTAGCGATGGGGCAATAGATCCATTATTTCATTTATATTCATTACAATATCCAAGTTACATTTGTTGTCTGGTCAAACCCTAACCGGCCACCATTACTTAATTTTTATTATCTTCCAGTCTTTTCAAGCGCTGCACAATATCTTCAAGCTGCCCAATGCGCACCGCAGTTTTGCGCCACTGTAATGACTCCATCAGTGGGGTTGTGCTCGAAGAGTATGATCCAGGCTTCGCAATACTTTTGGTCACATAGGCATGGGCGGTCAATATCACATTGTCACAGATCGACAAATGGCCGACCACAGTGGCATAGCCCCCCAGAACACAGTTGCGACCAAGCTTTACACTGCCCGCAAGAGCACAAAAAGCCGCGATAGCAGTGCCATCTCCAACCACACAGTTGTGGGCTATCTGCACATGATTATCAATAATCACAGAATTGCCAACCACTGTGTCTTCAAGAGCACCGCGGTCTACTGTGCTGCAGGCACCAATCTCCACCCGGTCACCAATGCGCACACCACCAAGCTGGTGAATCTTCTGCCAGCCACCCTCGCCATTGGGTGCAAAGCCAAAGCCATCTGCCCCGATCACAGAGCCACTGTGTACAGTGACTCCACCGCCTATGACCACATCATGATAGACGGAGACATTGGCCGCGATCAGGCAGTCAGCACCCAAAACTGAGCGACTGCCAATAAAGCTATTGGCGGCAATAGAACAGCCAGAGCCAATAATCGCACCCTCATCAACCACAACATTGGGGCCAATAGACACATCATCTTTTAGATCAACACTGGGATGAATAACCGCGCTGGGGTGGATACTGCCACCGGGAACTGGCGCTCGATTAAACCAGGCACTAATCCGGGCATAACCCAAATAAGGGTTATCCAATACCAGGCTGTTGCCTGCGAAACTGTCGGCCTGGTCTGACTTAAGGATTACAGCCCCTGCTCTGGTATCGGTCAACTGGCTTATATATTTGGGATTGGCAAGAAATGCCAGATCCCCCGCTGCTGCACTGTCCAGACTGTTAAGCCCTGAGATTCGCACATCCGCATCACCGCGCAACTCAGCATTGAGAAACGCGGCAATTTCACCTAGGGAATAATCGAGCTTCATCCGGCAGCAGGCTGACTAGAACAAACTTACTTTGTTTTTTGGTTTAGCCGGTCAGCAACCTTAGCCGTTAGATTACTCTCTGGGCTGGCGACCATTACAGATTCGGCACGCAGTAGAATAGTAACGCCCTCTTCCGCGATAACTTCCTGCAGAGCTTCCTGGGCCTTGGGGCCAAGCTCTTGCATGATGCTCTGCTGCAGCTGTTGCTGTTCCGCCTGAATCTTGCGACCGGCTAGCTCAGCATCTGCTTTGGCATATTCCATTTTCTTCTGATGCTCAACTGCCTGTTCCTGTGACCATGTCAAACGCTTGCTCTCTGCTTCTTTGGCCAATGCCTGCAGGTCTGCTGCTGAACCCTCGTACTTAGCTTTAAGGCTGACAAAATCAGCTCCCTGCTCTGCCTGTTTTAGTTTAGCCTGAGCTGCATTAGAGCCAAAAATAGCTCTCGCCATATCGACTACTGCAATTTTCTCTGCCGCCACTGCGCTCAAAGGTGCAACCGCAAACAGGCTGGCTACCAAAACTAAAACAAGTGCTTTTACATTACCCACAATACTTCTCCCTACATTTTATTAAAATTGATTACCCAATGAGAACTGGAAAACTTCAGTTTCATCGAAATCGTTCGAATTGAGCGGCTTGGCGATACTAAACGTAATCGGCCCAAAGCCACTTAACCAAGTTGCACCTACACCTACAGAGTAGCGTAACTCTCCTACATCAGGTTTAAAACAGTTAACCTGAGTTTCACCACATTTAGTGTTGAAAATATTGCCCGCATCAACAAAGAATGTGGACTGCACTGACCGCTGATCTTTAAGAAACGGCAGTGGAAATATTACTTCGGCGCCCAATTCAACTTGAACATTTCCGCCAATGGGATCCGGATCGTCGATAAAGCTTGTGCTACAGGGTGGATTCCTCAGATGGCATGGAGTGTCCTGGGGACCCAGAGTGTTGCGTTTAAAGCCGCGAACTGAGCCAAAGCCACCGCCGTAGAAGTTTTTGAAAAACGGCATACTGGTAGTGTCGCCATAGCTTTCACCATAGCCAAGGTCCGCACGAAGCTTCAATGTCAGTGACCTGGTTAATCCACGCAGATGCTGAAGGCTATAGGTCGTCTTGTAATACTCCAGCCCTGAACCGGGAACAGCTATATCGAGCCCCACCCGCTGAGAAGTACCACGGGTAGCAAAAACACCGCGGTTGAGCGTCGATTTTATCCAGTTAACATTGAGGCTGACAACATCGAAATTATCGCCATTTTCGCTGACAAAATCACTGATTTCCTGAGAGGCGAAAGAGCCAGTCTTAAGATCCAGATTTTCATAACCCAGGCCCCAGCCAAGTCGTTCGATCTCCGACACCGGGTAGCTCCAATTAACACTGGCGCCAAATGTATTGGTAGAGAAGCTGGCAACATTGATGCGATCATAGTCGGTATCTCGACCGTACAAATTATAACCAACACTGATGCCATCCACAGTGAAATAGGGCTCGGTATAACTAAAGTTCACCGACTTCTGATAGGTGCTTTTGTTGAGACCGACCCCCACTTGCTTACCTGTACCCAGAAAGTTGTTTTCGCTGAGATTGGCACCCAGAATAAGACCGGTACCCTGAGCATAACCCACACTGGCACCCACAGACCCGGAGGGCTGCTCTTCAACTGTATAGACCACATCAATCTGATCATTGGTTCCTGCCACTGGCAGGTTCTCAACATTCACTTCTTTAAAGTAGCCAAGACGCTCGAGCCGCACCTTGGAGTGCTCTATCAGAGCATTGTTCGCCGAACCGCCTTCCATCTGACGCATCTCTCGACGCAGAACCTCATCGGCAGTCTTGGTGTTACCCCGGAACTCAATACGGCGCACATAAGCGCGCATGCCGGGAGTTACCATAAAAGTCACTGTGGCAGTCTTTTCATCTTCGTCTACCTCAGGGTAACCATTGACCTCCGCAAAAGTGTAACCACCGTTACCCAGAGCGCGAGTAATATATTCACTTGAAGTAGTCATCAAGGACTGGGAGAAAATCATACCTTTACGCATCAGGATAAGCGCTCTTATCTGCGCCTCCTGCAACTTCAATTCCCCGGACAGCTCCACAGCACTGATTGTGTAGACATCACCTTCATCGATATTGATAGTGATATACACGGACTCTTTATCCGGGCTGATAGATACCTGAGTACTCTCTACGGCAAACTTGAGATAGCCACGATCCAGGTACCAGGTCTCCAGAGTTTCCAGATCTCCGGTTAGCTGTTCCCTGCTGTATTTATCGTTGCTGGAAATCCACGACAGCCAGCCTGTCGTGTTCTGCTCAAAATTTTCAAGCAGCTCTTCCTCGGAAAACTGTTTGTTGCCAACAATATTGATATGGCGAATCTTGGCTACATCACCCTCATCGATATCTATATTGACCGCCACCCGATTGCGCGGCAGTTGTTCAACCTCTGTTTTGACCAGAGCGCCATAGCGGCCCTGTGACACATATTGGCGCTGCAGCTCCTGAGTCATTCCCTCAAGCACAACCTGGCGGAAAATTTGACCTTCAGCAAGGCCATTGTCCCGCAGAGCATCGAGTAATTGATCCGTCTCTATGGCCTTATTACCCTCGAGATTAATCTCTGTTACCGCTGGGCGCTCAGCCAGACCTATAACCAGAACACCATTATCTCTCGCCATCACCACATCGGAAAAATAGCCGGTTCGAAACAGAGATCTGGTCGCCTCACGGATGGCAGGCTCGTCCACCAGATCACCCACACTGATTGGTAGTGCTGCAAATACGGTACCAGCGGATACTCGCTGCAAGCCCTCAATACGGATATCCGCAACCTGAAAGACTGCAGCATAGGCAGAAACTGTAAAGGAGAAAAGGACTGCAAGTAGGCCTTTTAAAAGTCGCTTCATGTGTAATTCAAACCTGATTGTCAGTTATATTTTGCGGTTTAAAATGTCCGCGTTACATCGTTGTAGGTGGCAAATATCATCAACCCAATCAACATCACAAACCCTACTTTATATCCCACAATCTGAATTTGATCAGATACAGGAGAACCCTTAACCACCTCAATCAAGTAATACATGAGGTGACCACCATCCAACACCGGAACTGGCAACAGATTCATTACGCCAAGCATTATACTGAGAATAGCCACAAAGCGAATAAAATTGTCGCTTCCAGAGCGGGCACTGTCACCAGCGACCTTGGCAATTGTTATGGGACCACTGAGGTTCTTTGGCGAAAGGTCGCCCACAATCAACTTGCCAATGGAATTAAGCACAAAAATGCTGGTATCTGCAGTTTCCTTAATGCTCCGAGGAATAGCAGTAAAAACACTGTAATCCACGTCGCGCAACAGCTCATCCGGATATTTGCCAGTAGAGGCTAGGCGCACCGCTAACTGCCCCACCTGGCGGCCATCTCGTTCGGCCAGCCGAGGCACAGCCTGAATAGTTAGGGACTCAGTGTCGCGCAGCACCTCGAGAGTAATTTTCGTACCTGCGCTGGAGGCCACAATATTGATAAACCGGTTTACATCTTCGATCGCCAGCCCATTAATGCTAATCAGCTGATCCCCTGAGCGCAGGCCCGCACTGTAGCCCGCGCCATCCTCGAACACTTCATTCAGGGTCAGACTGTCCAATTCAAATGGCGGGCTGATACCAAGTTCACGCAGGGGCATTGGCTCCTCAGCTTCCCGCAACCAGCGGTCTACAGCAACATTAACCTCATAGCGAAGATCCGAATCGCCATAGACAACAGTAAAGGGAATATCGCCGCTGCTGCCAATAAACCCAAACAGCTGCTTGGACACTTTGCCCCAGGTAGGAGTCTCAACACCATCGATAGCAACAATTTCCATACCGCTTTCAAAGCCAGAGTTAGCGCCGAGAGAGTTTTCCTCAACCAGCCCAACCACTGGGGCAAGGCCCTTTTCCCCAGCCAAAAAGACCCACCAGAAAGCCACAAGGGCCAGCAGGAAATTAGCAATCGGGCCAGCGCTGACGATCGCCATACGCTGCCAGACTGATTTGCGATTGAAGGCATGGTGCAAATCATCAGAATCTACATTACCTTCCCGCTCATCGACCATTTTAACATAGCCACCCAGAGGCAGTAAGGCGAGAACAAATTCCGTATCCTGCTTATCTCGCCAGCGCACCAGAGGCGTTCCAAAACCAATAGAGAACCGCTCTACTTTGACCCCGCAGCGCCGCGCCACCCAAAAATGACCGAACTCGTGAAAGGTTACCAGCACACCCAGTGCAATGAAGGTATAAAAAACTGTATATAACAGCTCCATAAACTAAGACTCTATTCCAGTTACATAGGCAGCACTGTGACTGCGCGCTTTTTTGTCGGACTCTTGGACTGCATCCAGTGAATCTGGTTCACCAAGCTCAAGACCAGAGAGAGTATTATCTACAACCTCTGCTATCTGAGTAAAGCCAATACGTCCATCGAGGAACGCTTGAACAGCAATTTCATTGGCGGCATTGAGAATAGCCGGAGCATCACCACCGGCTGCAGCCGCATCTGATGCCAACTGCAAACAGGGGAAGTTAACCAGGTCAGCCCGCTCGAAATCCAATCTGGCAATATCGAATAAATCAAGCTCAGCCACCCCGGCGTCCATGCGATCTGGCCAGGCCAGGCCGTAGGCAATCGGTGTCCGCATATCCGGGTTGCCCAGCTGCGCCAGTACCGAGCCATCAACATATTGCACCAATGAGTGGACTACGCTCTGGGGGTGCACCACCACTTCAATCTGAGAGGGCGTCACTGCAAACAGCCAACAGGCCTCAATCAACTCAAGACCTTTATTCATCAGTGAAGCGGAATCGACAGATATCTTGCGGCCCATGGACCAGTTGGGATGGGCACAGGCCTGATCTGGAGTCACAACAGCCATCTGCTCAGCTGACCAACCGCGAAATGGACCGCCGGAAGCAGACAGCAAAAGCTTGCTGATACCACTGGTTTCGGCCTGCTCGTAGTTGGCTGGCAAACACTGAAAAATCGCATTGTGCTCACTATCTATGGGCAATAGCTCCGAACCAGACGCCTTAACCGCATCCATAAACAGGCCGCCGGCCATCACCAGAGACTCCTTATTGGCGAGCAATATTTTTTTGCCTGCCTTAACTGCAGCCATAGTTGGCACCAGCCCGGCCGCACCTACGATGGCGGCCATTACCCCATCCACCTGAGCTGCGCTCGCGACCTGACAGAGAGCTTCAGTACCGTAAAGCACTTCGGTCTTGGTATTGTTTGCGGCCAACATTGTCTGCAGCTGTGCAGCAGATTTGGCATCATTGACAACAGCAAACTGAGGCTGAAAACGCTGGCATTGCAGCGCAAGTTTTTCAAGCTGTTGATGGCCTGTTAAGGCAAAGACTGAGTATTTATCCGGGTGGCGGGCAATAACATCCAAGGTGCTCTCACCAATAGAGCCAGTCGCACCAAGCAGGGTAATAGATTGCATAGGTCAGACAAAGCTCGACTGCGCGAGCAGCAAGCTGAACAGAGGCAACGCCGCCATAATGCCATCAATACGGTCCAGCACCCCGCCATGGCCAGGCAGTAATTGACTGCTGTCTTTAACACCACTGTGGCGTTTAACCATACTTTCAAAAAGGTCCCCCAGCACAGAATAAAGTGCCACAGGAATAATCAAAATTGATAATGCCAAGGGACTGAACTCAGGCCTTGCCCAGAGCAAACCCGCAATCAGCAATAGCTGCAAAAACATACCGCCGATAAAACCCTCCCAGGTTTTTCCCGGGCTCACAATAGGTGCCAGCTTGTGTTTGCCGAAAAGTCTGCCTGCTATATACCCCCCCACATCTGCCAGCACCACAATCACAATAGCAAGCAACAGCAACCAACGACCGGAATCCCTATGCAGGATAGAGGCCAGAGCAACCCAGGTTGCGACCAGCAAAATCAATCCAATCAAACCCAAAACAGGTTTCGGCGACCATAGAATCGCGCTGGACGGATAGCCCTGCAGCCATAAAAAAATAACCGCCCAGAGGCCCACAGCAATCAGACTGATCTGTTGCCCCAAGGCAAAATCAAACTCACCGAACAGACCGAGACTATAGCCAGCAGCACCAAGCAGCAGAAACAGCGCTGTCAGGTAACCTGTCCTGGCAGCCACATTGTCTAGCTTCAATAAATTAGTCCACTCCCAACCGGCAACCATTACCAACAGCATAATAACCAGGGAAAAATCAGTGGCAGACAGGCTTAGTAGGAGCCACAGAAACAGAGCGACCAGGATTACCGCGGTAAAAACTCGCTGCTTAAGCATGGACGCTCTCCCCTCGATCATGGTCCAGTTCAGCATCGGGCTCATCATCAGTGCGAAGACCAAAACGCCGTTGCCGACGATAGTACTCAGTCATAGCGAGCTCTAGGGCATTGGCATCAAAGTCGGGCCAGTAGCAGTCAGCAAAATACAGCTCAGTATAGGCTAACTGCCACAGCAGGAAGTTACTGATTCGCTGTTCACCAGCAGTGCGGATACAGAGATCCGGATCTGGAATACCATCCTGCTGCAAATATTTACCAAACAGATCTTCATCGATATCTGAAGATCGCACCCGTCCCATCTGCACCTCAGAGGCCAGCTTTTGCGCAGTTTTTGCAATATCCCAGCGACCGCCATAGTCAACACAAAGATACAGCGTAAACTTACCGCTGGCAGTCTTTGTCTCTGTATCGCTGATAAGGCGCTTTAAACGATCACTAAAATGGCTGCGATTGCCAACCACTTTGAGCCGCACACCATCATCGCGGAGTGTCTTGGCTTCTTGCTTTAAATAGGAGGAAAACAACGACATCAACCCGCGCACTTCAAGCTCTGGACGCTTCCAGTTTTCGCTGCTAAATGCGAACAGGGTCATGGTATCAATATGGGCTTTTTGAGCTGTCGCCAGAACGTCGCGGATACGCTCTACCCCAGCTTCGTGTCCAGCGATACCGGTCAGTCCACGCTGCTTCGCCCAGCGGTTATTGCCATCCATAATAATGGCAATATGCCTGAGCGGATACACTGACGTCAGGGGAGTAGGATCAACCATGATCTGCACCTTTATGGAGATCAGATCTCCATCAAATCCTTTTCTTTTGCCGCTAGTGCTTCTTCAACTCTGGCGATAAAACTATCGGTGATTTTTTGCACATCATCCTGTGCCTTGCGCTCTTCATCTTCGCTGATATCTTTGGCTTTCTGCAGCTCTTTAATATCGGAGATGACATCGCGGCGGATATTGCGGATTGAAATTCTCGCTCCCTCGGCTTCAGCCTTGGCCTGCTTACCGTAATGCTTGCGAGTCTCCTCGGTCAGTGCTGGCAGCGGCACACGAATGACTGCGCCAGCTGTGGAGGGGTTTAAGCCCAGATCCGACTTCATAATTGCTTTTTCGATTTCCGGCACCAGAGACTTTTCCCAGGGAGTTACCGACAATGTGCGCGCATCTTCAATGGAAATCGAAGCCGCCTGGCTCAGAGGCGTATCAACACCGTAATAGTCGACTGAAAGCCCATCCAGAATACTGGGGTGGGCGCGACCAGTGCGAATCTTGTTAAAGGCTCCGCCCAGTGCGTCCACAGCCTTGATCATGCGCTCTTGCGCATCCTGCTTTAATTCTTCAATCATTTACTAACCTCTTCTCCCTCTTCGATCAGCGTGCCTTCAGCGCCGCCAACCACTAGATTCAACAATGCACCCTGCTTGGACATACGGAATACTCGAAGAGGCATATTGTGTTCGCGACAGAGACAGATTGCTGTCAGGTCCATCACTGCAAGCTTCTTGTCGAGCACCTGATCGTAGGTCAAATGAGAGTATAGCTCAGCATTGGCATCCAACATTGGATCGGCGCTGTACACACCATCGACCTTAGTGGCTTTGAGTACCACATCAGCATCGATTTCAATGCCCCGGAGACAGGCTGCAGAGTCTGTAGTGAAAAATGGATTGCCAGTTCCTGCAGCGAAAATTACCACATCGCCATCTTTAATATAGCGTATAGCGCGGCGGCGATCATAATGCTCTACCACGCCACTCATAGGAATCGATGACATAACATGGGAGGAAATATTGGTGCGCTCAAGCGCATCACGCATTGCCAGGGCATTCATCACCGTAGCCAGCATACCCATATGGTCGCCCGTCACCCGATCCATACCAGCAGCGTTCAGAGCAGCCCCGCGGAAAAGATTGCCACCACCGATAACCAGTCCTACCTGCACGCCAATGCCCACAAGCTGACCAATTTCAAGAGCCATGCGATCCAGGACCTTGGGGTCAATCCCAAAGCCCTCTTCACCCATTAACTCCTCACCACTTAGCTTGAGAAGAATACGTTTGTAGGTTTTCTCTTTACCGGTGGTTGGCATAAATGCTCCTGTTATCTATTACTCGCCGGCACCTGCAACCTGCGCGGCAACTTCAGCGGCGAAATCAACTTCTTCAACTTCGATACCCTCGCCCACTTCAAAACGGACGAATGAGACAACTTCAGCACCACTGGCTGCAACCAGCTTGCCCACTGTAGTATCTGGGTCCTTAACAAAAGGCTGGTCGATCAGGCTGCTCTCTTTCAAGAACTTGCTGACCCGGCCGCCAATCATTTTTTCAATAATCTCTTCAGGCTTGCCACTCTCGCGCGCCTGGGCAGAGTAGATCTCTTTCTCTGCAGCAATCAGCTCCGCAGGCATTTGATCAGAGCTTACTACCGCAGGGTTAACCGCTGCAACATGCATGGCAACATCCCGGGCCAACTCCTCGGTACCTGCAGTCAAACCAACCAGCACAGCAATGCGGTTGTTGCTGTGTACATAGCCACCGATAACCGGCGCTTCCAGACTAGCCGCGCGACGGGCCGAAATATTCTCACCAATCTTCTGTACCAGAGCTTCACGATCAGACTCGAGGCCAGCGGCCATCAGGACAGCGATATCGGTTTCTTTGGCGCTGAAGGCGGCGTCCATAACAGCATTGGCGAAGCCCTGAAAACCCTCATCACGAGCAGCAAAATCAGTTTCGCTGTTAACTTCCAGCAGCAGTCCATAGCCACCTTCAGATTTGAACATAACAATTCCATCAGCAGCTGTGCGGCCTGCTTTCTTGGCGGCCTTCATCCCACTGGACTTGCGCAACTCTTCAATTGCCTTATCAATATCAGCACCAGCTTCAGCCAATGCTCTCTTGCATTCCATCATGCCTAAACCAGTGCGATCTCGTAGCTCTTTAACTAAAGATGCTGTTACCTGTGACATTGTATTCCTCTCTATAACATTTAATCAGTTGGAAAAAAGGGGGCAGCGGCCCCCTTTAATTTGTTACCTGTGCTGTGCCCCATCGGCTGCAGTGGAAATTATTCCGCTGCGGCTTCCTTGGGTGCAGCTTCAGCTGCTGGCGCCTCCGCAGGAGCGGCTTCCTCAGCTACTTCTTCAACAAACTCGTCTTTACTGGTGACAGTGGCTGACTGTGCCTTGCCCTCAAGAACAGTGTCTGCGACAGATGCTGCATACAGCTTGATTGCACGGATGGAGTCATCATTGCCCGGAATCACATAATCAACGCCATCGGGATCGCTGTTAGTATCAACAATGCCCACCACTGGAATACCCAGCTTGTTCGCTTCATTGATGGCAATGCGCTCGTGATCCACATCCACAACAAATAGGATATCCGGCAGACCGTTCATATCTTTGATACCACCGATGCTGTTCTCAAGCTTGTCCTTCATGCGCGTGCGCATCAGAACTTCTTTCTTGGTCAGCTTCTCAAAGGTGCCATCGGCTTCCTGGGTTTCCAGCTCGCGGAAACGACGGATAGAAGCACGGATTGTTTTGTAGTTAGTGAGCATGCCGCCCAACCAGCGATGGCTGACATAGGGCATACCGCAGCGCTCTGCTTGCTCTTTAACGATTTTCTGCGCGGCACGCTTGGTGCCAACAAAAAGAATTTGATTACCTTTGGCGGCTTCAACGCGCAAAATTTCTAATGCTTCGTTAAAGGCTGGCACAGTGTGCTCAAGGTTAATAACATGAACTTTGTTTCGCGAGCCGAAGATATACTGGCTCATTTTGGGGTTCCAGAAGCGGGTTTGGTGGCCGAAATGCACACCAGCCTGCAACATATCGCGCATACTGACAGTAGACATAAAATTTCCTCTTGGGGTTAAGCCTCCACATCCCCCAATGATCAACCCGATAAGCATTTTGCTTGCGCTTAACAGGCACCCAGAACATCGTGTCGGAATGTGTGTGTCGTTTAATTTAAATTACCGCTGAGAGGACATCCTCGCAACGGCGCGCTTTATACCATAATGGTACAGCCATATAAAGCAAAACCAGCGACAAATTACCGCCTGCAAACCCAGCTCCGACCGAGGGGAGACCAAGATCTCGCAGATATTCACTATGTAAGTAATGAAATATCGCCCAAAGACTCCCTCATCGACCCATAGACAGGTACAATGCCGATGGTAACTAATCCCTTGAGAGTCTCAATGACAATAGAACTTCGCACTCCAGATCAGATCGCTAAAATGCGCATTGCAGGCCGTATGGCCGCCGAAGTACTGGAACTGATTGGTGAATATGTGGTGCCTGGCGTCAGCACTGAAGAACTAGACCGAATTTGCCATGAACACATAGTCAATATCCAGAAAGCGATTCCAGCCTGTCTCGGCTACCGCGGCTTCCCCAAATCTATCTGCACCTCAGTAAACCAGGTGGTCTGCCATGGCATTCCCGCAGACAAAAAGATCCTTAAGGCCGGAGATATTATCAATATTGATGTCACTGTTATCAAAGATGGTTGGTATGGCGACACCAGCAAGATGTATTGTGTCGGCGCCGTTCCCAGTCATGCCCAGCGCCTGATACAGATATCCCAGGAATGCCTGTACAAAGGTATAGAGCTGGTGCGACCGGGGGTACGCCTGGGTGATATAGGTCATGCCATACAAACTCATGCGGAAGCCAACTACTACTCGGTGGTGCGCGATTACTGTGGCCACGGCATAGGCGACGAGTTTCACCAGGAGCCACAGGTACTGCATTACGGCAGACCGGGCACCGGACTGGAACTTCTCGAGGGAATGACGTTTACCATCGAACCCATGATCAATGCCGGCAAGCACGGCACCAAACTCAAACGTGACGGCTGGACAGTGGAAACCCAGGATGGCCGACTGTCATCCCAGTGGGAACACACGATGCTAGTTACCGCCGATGGCGTAGAAGTCTTCACCGCTCGTAGTGAAGAGGCCTTCACAGCTCGGAACGAAGAAGCCTCAAACGCCCAAAACTGAAAAGCCTTCACCGGCTTAATCAAAGAACCCTATTTAAAGAGCAACTGCCCGAGAAACCTTTAATGTCGCCGCAACTCGATGCCACAACACTACCTGCAGGATTGGCTGCCCCACTGTTTTTTGATCAAAAGCGTTTTGCCGCGAATCTGCTGACCGAAAATCCCGTCACTGTATTTCGCAATGCCCTGAGCGCAGCTCAGAAACATTTCAACAACCGCTTTTATGAAGGGGAAGAAGTTCACACCCTGGTCAACGAGAGCGCCCAATTTGCCGATATTATCCTCGCCTATGCCTGGCATCGTTTTGAATGGGACAACGATATAAGCCTGATCGCCGTTGGCGGCTATGGTCGCGGTGAACTGCACCCACATTCAGATATCGACCTGTTAATACTAATGCGCCGCAACAAGCCGGAAAAATATCGCACAAGCATAGAGCAGTTCCTCACCTTTCTTTGGGATATCCAGCTCAAGATCGGCCACAGTGTGCGTTCCCTGTCTCAATGTGTCGATGAAGCCAAAGCAGATATCACCATTGCCACCAACCTGATGGAAACTAGACTACTGTGCGGCAATAGAACATTGCGCGACAATATGCTGAAAAAAACAGGCCCCAGCAAAATATGGTCATCGACCGACTTTTACCGCGGCAAGATTGATGAACAGAGCGCCCGCCACCGCAAACATGATGACACCGAATACAATCTCGAACCCAACATTAAAGAAGCCCCAGGGGGTCTGCGGGATATTCAGTTAATCAACTGGACCGCCAAGCGCCACTTCAATCTTCATCGCCGCTCGCAACTTGTCCACGCAGGATTTTTATCCGATGAGGAATATTTAACCCTGCGCTGGGATGAAGAGTTTCTATGGAAAGTTCGCTACGGCCTGCACCTGATTGCCGGCCGCCCGGAAGAGCGCCTGTTGTTTGACTACCAGCGCAAACTGGCGGTGATGCTCGGTTATACCGACAGTCCAGGTCGACTGGCGGTGGAAAAATTTATGCAGCGTTACTATCAGGTGGTGCTGTCTATTCGAGAGCTCACCGACGTACTGCTGCAGTATCTCGATGAGGCGATTTATCGCAAAGATAAAACCAAGATTGAAACTGTCATCAACGAACGCTTTTTAGTGCGCGACAACTTTCTCGATACAGCTCACGAGGACGTGTTTATCAATCGCCCATCCGCCCTGATTGAGCTATTTGCCATTCTTGGCGAGAACGACAAGATCGAGGGGATTCGCGCCTCGGCTATTCGCCAGATCAGATTGCACAGGAATCTTATTGACGACAAATTCAGAGCGGATCCGGAAAATCGTGAACTATTTATGCGCCTGCTGCGGGCGCCAAATAAACTATCCATACAGCTCGCGCGCATGAATCGCTACGGCATTCTCGGCGGCTACCTGCCAGAATTTGGCAAGATTGTCGGCCAGACTCAGCATGACCTATTCCATATCTACCCTGTTGATGTCCATACATTACAGGTGATTCGCAATATTCGTCGCTTCGCCAATCCAGAAGTTGCAACCGCATTCCCAGTGGCCTCCCATATTTTTAAAAACCTGCGCAAGCCAGAGCTGATTATTATCGCAGCGCTGTACCATGATATTGCCAAGGGCCGCGGTGGTGACCACTCAGTATTGGGCTCTGCCGATATCAAACAGTTTGCCGAGCGTCACGGTCTTCCACCCCAGGAAGTCAAACTACTGCAATGGCTGGTCGAAAACCATCTGTTGATGTCCACAGTGTCGCAGCGAGAGGACACCTCAGACCCAGATGTAATCTACAAATTCGCCGCCCATGTTGGAGACCTGATGCATCTTGAGCACCTGTATTTGCTGACCGTTGCTGATATTAACGCCACCAATCCGCGCCTGTGGACCGACTGGAAAGGCTCATTGATGCACAATCTTTATTTTGAAACCAAGCGCGCATTGCAAGAAGGGCTTGGAGTTCCAGCAGATAAAGACGAATGGATCAAACACGCCAAAGATGCCGCTCTGCGGTTGCTAGCGACCGACGGCATCAGCGAAGCCCAGGCACTTGCAGCCTGGAGCGATGTTGATGAAGAGTTCTTTTTGCGTGAGCGGGCCGACGATGTGGCTACCTTTACCAAAGCGATTATCGCCAACGAAGACGACGATGCACCAGTACTTTTACTCCGCGATGTGGGCGGTGAATTTCCTGTGGCCACACAAATTTTTGTCCATGCTAAGGATCGCCAAAATATCTTCTCCATTATTTCGGCCATTCTCGACAAGCTGCATCTGAACATTCAGGATGCGCGACTGCACACCACCCACGACAACCTCGCCTTTGACGTATTTTATGTACTCAACGAACAGGGCCAGCCAGTGGGTGATAACGCACAGCTTTGCGCCACCATTGTGGAAACATTGCGCAGTGGTATTTTGGATCCAAGTGCCGTCAGCTTTGACGTGCATCGACGCACCACCAGACAGCTTAAAAACTTTACCCTGAAAACTGTCGCTTCATTGCGCAATGATGTGGAGACCAACACCACAGTGCTGGAAGTGATTACTCCAGATCGTCCCGGCCTGCTCGCCCATCTGGCCAGCATCTTTTTGCGCTACGGACTCAACCTCTACAACGCTAAAATTTCAACTCTGGGAGAGCGGGTAGAAGATACATTTTATGTTACCGACTACAACCATCAGCCGCTGACCGACCCGGATTTTAGCCAAAAAATTCAACAAACCATCTGCACAGAACTCGACCAGCGCAATCAGGAAGATGCCCAAGGCACAGAACTGCAGCAATTAAATGTGTGGCAATAGTTATTATGAATTCTCATTTAAAGCATCTTCATCCCTACCCCTTTGAACGCCTGAACCAGCTTAAAGCCGGTGCTGTTCCCCCTGCCCATCTCAAACATATTCCACTGTCCATTGGCGAGCCCAAACATCCGTCGCCGGAGTTTGTGAAACAGGTGATGAGCAATTCCATCGAAAAACTTGCCCAGTACCCCACTACCAAAGGTGGCATTGAACTGCGGCAGACTATCGCTCGCTGGCTGGAGAAACGCTTTAATCTAGGCACTGACAGCATAGATCCGGATCAACATGTGCTGCCGGTCACCGGCACTCGTGAGGCTCTGTTTGCCTTTACCCAGGCAGTGGTCAATAACGACATGGATGCGCCAGTAGTGGTATCGCCCAACCCTTTTTATCAGATCTACGAAGGCGCAGCCATATTAGCGGGAGCGGAACCCTACTATCTCGACTGTGTTCCAGAGCAGGGGTTTATTCCTGATTTAACTACAGTACCAGAGGCAATCTGGCAGCGCTGCCAGTTACTGCAAGTCTGCACCCCGGGTAATCCCACAGGGGCAGTAATGTCCATAGAGCAACTGCAGCAAGCCATAGCGCTGGCTGATAAATATGACTTTATAATCGCCAGTGATGAATGCTATTCCGAAGTGTACTTTGATGAACAAACACCGCCCCCAGGACTGTTGCAAGCCTGTGAGCAAATGGGTCGCAGTGACTACAGCCGCTGCGTCGTGTTCCACAGCCTGTCCAAACGCTCCAATCTACCCGGTCTGCGCTCAGGATTCATTGCTGGCGATGCAACTATCCTCAAAGACTTTCTCAGCTATCGCACCTACCATGGCTGCGCCATGTCACTGCCGGTTCAGGATGCCTCAGCCGCAGCTTGGAATGACGAACAGCATGTCGTCGACAACCGCACGATGTACCGGGAAAAGTTTGCCGCCGTCACAGATATCCTCGCTGATGTTCTAGACTTTCCCCAGCCCCATGCCAGTTTTTACCTGTGGCCACAAACGCCCATAGATGATCGCGAATTTGCCCTTGGTTTATTTGCCCAGCAAAATGTCACCATTCTGCCCGGCCAGTATCTGTCCCGGGACTCTGCCACTGGCAACCCGGGCAAAAACAGAGTGCGCATGGCACTGGTTGCCAGTACAGAGGAATGTATCGAGGCGGCACTGCGCATCAGACAATATGTGCAGAACCTTAGCAGTTGAGGGATGCAGCTAAAGGGCATGGCTAAAGGACACAGCTAGAGGAAAGTGTATGCTGAAAAAACAACGTGCGGCTTTTATTCTCCAGCGGTTAAAGGAACTGTATCCTGAGACCCCTGTGCCCCTGGATCACAGCAATAATTTCGAGCTGCTGATAGCCGTGCTTCTCAGTGCTCAGTGCACAGATATCCGCGTCAATCAGGTAACACCGGCCCTTTTCGCCCTGGCCGACAATCCCTTCGATATGCAGCATGTTCCTGTCGACAAAATCTATAATGTTGTCCGCCCCTGCGGCCTGGCGCCGCAGAAATCCAGCGCCATCTCCAAACTGTCAAAGATTTTGGTCGAGCAACATGGAGGCGAGGTCCCGGATGACTGGAAGGCATTGGAATCCCTGCCTGGTGTCGGCCATAAAACCGCTGGCGTGGTCATGTCTCAGGGCTTTGGTCACCCCGCCTTTCCGGTCGATACCCATATTCATCGCCTGGCCCAGCGCTGGGGACTGACCAAAGGCAAGAACGTTACCCAGACAGAGCGAGATTTAAAAAAGCTCTTCCCTCGAGAGGAATGGAATGCATTGCATCTGCAGATAATTTTTTATGGCCGTGAATACTGTTCTGCCCATGGCTGTGATGGTCGCGTTTGCGATATCTGCACCACCTGCTATCCCAATCGTAAAAACCCATTTATCGCCCATAAGCCCTAGCTCTTTTGCTATGCTTACGACCTTAAAATCAAGGAAGGTAGTACAGTGACAACAACTCTCTACGGCATCAAAAACTGCGACACGATTAAAAAGGCCCGCAACTGGCTGACAGACAATGGTATCGACTACCAATTTCACGATGTGCGCGCCGATGGCATTGATGCAGCTACCATAGACAGCTGGTTGCAACAGGCCGACTGGGAAACTGTGTTAAATCGCCGCGGTACTACCTGGCGCAAGCTCGATAGCGCGACCCAGGAAAATGCTAATGTAGGCAATGTTGCCGCCCTGCTGTTGGAACATCCGGCCATGATCAAACGGCCAGTGCTGGATGTGGATGGGGTGATAACCATTGGCTTTAAAGCCGATCAGTACCAGAAAATCTTTAATTAATTTAAATCACAAGAGTAAAGACATGAGTAATTTGTACAGTTTAGCCATAGGCGTCGGCACCAAAAACAGCAGCGGCGAATGGCTGGAAGTGTTCTATCCTGCACCAATATTAAACCCAGAGCAGGCCCTGAGCGATATTTTTATCGCCAGCCTGGGCCTGACTGCTGGCGATATTGAGCCAGACAACAAGCAGCTGACATCATTGCATACTGCCCTGAACCAAAATGGCTATTCTGAATTGGCCGCCGCTGTTGAACAGCTGGCCGCATCCAGCCGCCCTGTTGTTGCAGTGCTGCTGACCGAAGATAGCCCGCCAAGTTCTGTGCCCCAGGGTTACCTCAAACTGCATCTGCTGTCTCACCGACTCGTCAAGCCCCATGGCACAGATCTGACCGGTATATTTGGCGTGTTGAAAAATGTTGCCTGGACCAGCGTTGGCGCCATTGATATTAATGAATTACCAATCCGCATATTGCAGGCGCGCATGGCCGGGCAGCCGCTATCCGTGGACTGTGTGGACAAGTTTCCCAAGATGGTCGATTACATAGTACCCAACGGCGTCCGTATTGCGGATACTTCAAGAGTGCGCCTCGGCGCCTATGTCGGTGAAGGCACCACGGTTATGCATGAAGGTTTTATTAACTTTAATGCAGGCGCCGAGGGTCCAAATATGATCGAAGGCAGAGTATCTGCTGGCGTTTTCTGTGGCGCTGGCTCTGATGTTGGCGGTGGCGCTTCAATTATGGGTACCCTTTCCGGTGGCGGCAGCATGGTAATTTCCATGGGCGAAAAGTGTCTGCTCGGGGCCAATGCCGGTCTCGGCATTCCCCTGGGTGATCGCTGCACATTGGAAGCTGGCCTCTACATTACTGCCGGTACCGTTGTCACCATGCTGGATGATCAGAAGCAGGTCAGCGGCAAGGTCAAAGCCCGGGATCTGAGCGGCAAAAGTGATCTGCTGTTCAGACGCAACTCCGTTACCGGCACAGTTGAGTGCCTGACTAACCAAACTGCTGTAGAGCTTAATTCGGCGTTGCACAGCTCAAACTAGGGGTTCTACGCCCCCGGCTTCTCAGGGGCCTATGCGCCCAGCAGACTCTGTCCGCAAACCCGCACGGTATTGCCATTAATGCCTGCGGCTTGCGGACTGACAAAGAAGCCTATCACCTCAGCCACATCCACCGGCAATCCACCCTGACTCAATGAAGATAATCTGCGGCCCATCTGTCTGGTCACAAAGGGAATCGCTGCGGTCATCTGGGTTTCAATAAAACCTGGGGCCACTGCATTAATGGTAATGCCGCGCTTGGCACAGGGTTTCGCCAGACTATCAACCATGCCAATAACGGCTGATTTGGAAAAGCCATAATTGGTCTGGCCCACATTACCGGCAATGCCACTAATTGAGGCCACTCCAATAATTTTGCCGCCATTATCCAGCAGGTCGGTGGCCATAAGAGCATCGTTAATACGCTGGGCGGCACCCAGATTAACCTGCATCAGCAAGTCCCATTGCACATTGGTCATACGGCTGAGCATTTTATCTCTGGTAATACCGGCATTGTGAATAATGCTGTGGAGACTACTACCCTGTTCCTGACAGAAGTTAACCAGGATCTCGGCCGCCCCATCACTGGTGATATCCAGAGGCAGGCAAAGCCCTCCAATACTGTCCATGGCGGCTTTAAGCTCAGTCTCAGCCTGAGGCACATCAACGCCAATCACAGTGGCACCGTCTCGCGCTAAGACCTGGCTAATCGCCAAACCTATGCCTCTGGCGGCCCCAGTGACCAGCGCAATCTTGCCCTCCAATGGCCTTGTCCAGTCGCCAGCACCATCAGTGACCGGCTTGCCTGCAGTTAGTACCTGAGCATTCATAAAGGCAGAGCCCGCTGACAATAAAAACCGCAATGGTGCTTCTATAGCAGCTTTGCCGCCCTTATCCACGTAGATCAAATTAGCGGTTGCCCCCTTGCGACCAATCTCTTTGGCAACAGATTTAACAAAGCCCACCAGGCCACGCTGCAAAGTAGCATGGGTAGTATTGCTGAGGGATTCTGGCCGGTGGCCAAGTACGATCACACGCCCACATTGGGCCAGTAATTTTAGATTCTGGTTAAAAAACTCATACAGCTGAATACTCTCATCGGCACTGCTAATTCCCGATGCATCAAAGACCAAGCTGACCTTATTGTCATCACCTGCATTGACCATAGCCAAGGGCGTAGAACTCAGGATTGAGGTGATTTCGCCGCTAAAACCCGCACCCTGGCTACTGCCCAGCAACACATTGCCCGTCAGCTGGTGGGGGTCAGCATTGTCTTCTCTTTTCAGGCGTACCGGTGTCGGTAAACCCAGGCCGTCAAACAGAGATTTGGTCAAATTAGTATTGGCAAGTTCCAGATAGCGATCAGTCATCAGTTGGATCCTTTGGGCAGTTAATGGTCAACGAGGCAAGTTTACCTCGAGAGCCTGCAACTCCATTGGCCGAGATGCCAATCTCTATAGCCCATTGGCCAATGGTTGCTGCATTGTCTTTGGTTAACCTGCTGGCCTATTGCTATTAAACAGATTAGAGCAATAATATCTGTCTAATTAATATAACAATCGACACTGGAAAAATATTATGAGCGAAATACGCAGAGTTGCCATTATTGGCGGAAACCGTATCCCTTTTATGCGCAGCAATACCGCCTATAGCTATGCCAGCAATATGGATATGCTCTCCGCCACCTTGCAGGGTCTGGTCGAGCGCTTTGGTCTTGAGGGCGAGCGCCTGGGTGAAGTCTCTGCTGGTGCTGTTATGAAGCATTCCCGGGATTTTAATCTGGCCCGCGAAGCCACATTAAACTCTGGACTGGCACTGGAAACCCCAGCCTATGATATTCAGCAAGCCTGCGGCACCGGTCTTGAAGCGGCGATTCTGGTGGCCAATAAAATTGCTCTTGGTCAGATTGATGCAGGCATTGCTGCAGGCACAGATACAGCCAGCGATGCACCTATTGCCCTGAATGAAAAATATCGCCGCATGATACTGGATCTGAACAAGGCCAAAACCATGGGCGAGCGACTCAAGACTCTGTTGCGCTTTCGCCCCAGCTTTATTCTGCCCTCCCTGCCAGCCAATGCGGAACCGCGCACAGGCCTGTCTATGGGCCAGCACTGTGAGCTAATGGTTAAACAGTGGGGCATTAGCCGTGAAGCCCAGGACCAGCTAACCTGGAACAGTCACCAGAATCTGCTGGCCGCTTACGATGAAGGCTTCTTTGAGGATTTGATCAGCCCATTTAATGGCGTCGAGCGAGACGGTATTATGCGCGACACACCAATGGAAAAACTGGCGAAATTAAAACCCGCTTTTGACCGTGAAAACGGCTCTTTAACCGCGGCTAACTCAACCACATTGACCGACGGCGCCGCGTCAGTGCTGCTGGCCAGTGAAGAATGGGCCGCTGAACACAATCTGCCTGTTATGGCCTATCTAAGTTTTAGCGAAGTGGCAGCTGTAGACTTTTTTTCCCAGGGTGAACATAGTGAAGGCCTGCTGATGGCACCGGCCTACGCCGTGCCGCGCATGTTGCAGCGCGCCGGCCTCAGCCTGCAGGACTTTGACTTCTACGAGCTCCATGAAGCCTTTGCCGCCCAGGCTCTGTGCACCATGAAAGCCTGGGAAGACGACGACTTCTGTAAAAACAAGCTCGGCCTGGACAAGGCTCTGGGCAGTATTGATCGAGAGAAATTGAATGTAAAAGGCTCCAGTGTTGCCACCGGACACCCATTTGCAGCAACAGGGCCAAGAATAATTGCAACATTGGCAAAAATATTGGAACAAAAAGGGGAAGGCCGCGGTCTTATTTCTATATGCGCTGCTGGTGGCCAAGGTGTCACTGCAATAATTGAGAGATAGAAATCAGCAGCAACCGGTTTTCTCCCCCTGGGGTCTCATGTTTTTCCAAGTGAGACCCCTTTTTTCATCCCCGCTTTTATCACCACCTGATGCTAGGCCTAAAACTTCGTCGATTAATGCCCTTTTATGCAGTTTGTGGCAATAAGTTCGGCGAATGTCGGCAAAAGAGCCTGAGGCAATGTGTGTCCCATGCCGTCAAATAGTCGCAATTCTGCATGCTCAATATGCCTAGCTGTATCAATCCCGCCACTAACTGGCACCAGCACATCCTGCTCACCATGGATAATCAAAACCGGTACTTTGATTGTTTTAAGCAGCCTGGATCTGCTGGGTGCGGTGCGAATAGCGGCGATCTGACGCATATAACCAGCCGGGTTGCTTGAGCGCTTATGCTCCGCCTTGACCAGGGCCCGCACCGCCTCATCAGTCATAGGATAGGCTGGGCTTCCAATCATCTGCCAGGTGTCCACGGCATTATCCAGAGCGGTACGGTCTTTTGAGGTCGGTCTGGTCATCTGCCTGGACACCTTGAGTGAAGCAACACCTTTGCCCCATTCGCCGCTGGTCGACATAATAGAGGTCAGGGACAGAATTCTGTCTGGATACAAGCCAGTAACCAACTGGCTGATCATCCCCCCCATCGACATACCAACGATATGGGCCTGGGGAATCTCCAATGCATCCAAAATTCCCACCGTATCTGCGGCCATATCACTGAGGCTATAGGGTGCTGAAACCGGAATACCCAGATAATACCTGAGCATTAATCGCAGAATGCCCGGTGCCTTAACCCCATCCATCTTATCGGTTAGGCCAATATCACGATTATCAAAGCGAATAACACGAAAACCCCTTGCTACCAGCAGCTCACATAACTCTGCGGGCCAGCGCACCAGCTGATTATACAGGCCTGCTACCAGTAAAATAACAGGATCATCGGCATTGCCGAACTCCTCATAGGCAATACGAATTCCATTGGACCGAAGAAATTTGGTTGACTCTATAGACACTAAATAACTCTTTTATGGTTAGATTTATTAATAATTGTTACCCGGCTAATGTAACAGTCCTGTCATCTGCGACTTGTCACCAGAGCCCGGTTTATTCAAGACTGGCAATGCCAATTGCCTGCTCCCCCGCGCCCACATAGAGCAAATATTTGCTGCCATCTTGATCTTTAAACAGGTAGGGATCACGCAACTCATTGGCCACCATCACCAGTTCTCCTCGCAGCGATGGCAAGGGCTCCATATCCACCCCCTCCCAGGACAGCTCAGGCCGCAACAGCTCGACACCCTCAGTGGCACGCCAGCGATCCCAGTCAGCTGGCGAGAGATCAATCTGCGATAGCAGTATTTTCTCTGGTGCCTCCCCCACACGCGACCAGGCTACCATCAGGCTGTCTTCCTCTAACAGCAGTGCTGCATGGCGAATATTGGGTTCAAATAATGACCTATCTCTGGGCTGATAAGGGCCAAGCAAACTATCACTGCGAAATAAAATACCGGGGGACCCCAGCAGATACTGCTTATTCCGGTATTCAAAGTGGCGCATATAGACACCAGCCACGGTTTTGCCTGTGTTGGTAAAGCTAATGCCATCCCCAGAACTGGCAATACCGGTGATCTGGGACAGGGTATCCCGCTGACCATGGTAGAACATTAAAATACGCTGATTGTCATGATCCACCACCAGTTCCGGACTGGCTATATGGGGGGTCTTGTCTTGACTCAGAGCAATGCCCCGCTCCTGCCGGGTCTGCTGATCCGTCACCAAGGCCTTGTAAATAGCCAGCACGGCGTCCCGAACTATATAAATTGAGAAGTTTTGCCACAGCTCGGCAAAGCCCGCTTCAGGGGTCAACTGGGGCACGGAGTTCACGGGAAAACCAGAACCCTCCAATGACAACACACCTGCTTCATAAACCGTCCAGGGCCCCTCAGGCATATCCCCATAGGCCATACGGATAAAATCCCCTTTATGGTGAGAGAAATACAGATAGTATTTACCCAGGGGATGCTCAACCCAATCGGGCACCAGAATCATGCTGGGGCCATTGATATTTATATACCCTTCCGCCTCCGCCAGCTGTTGCAGTCGAGGGCTATTATCTACGGTGATTATAGGTCTGTGAGCCAGCCGCTGAGCGGTAAAGGGCAATGCTTCGGGGGACAGATAGTTATTCTGCGGCCAGAGTACTGTCAGCAAGGCCACAAACAGCATCAGCACACAGGCCAGTGTCCAGCCAAGCGCCCTTATTCCCACTCTAATACCAGGCATCATCTATAATCCCAACCAATTACGGCGTTACTATATTAAAGTTATCGTTACTCTCTCCCAGCAGAGAGAAGAATTTAAGCAGCTTTATCACACTACCCTCAACCGCCAGTTCATCCGTTGTCAGCAGCTGCTGAATACCCGCCTGCCCCAACAAAATATCCACAAATAAATTCTTGCTTAGAGCAATGCTCACATCTGCATTAGCTGCTGCTGGTGACTCCTTGTAATTCATCACTGAATTGCGCACAGTGAGGACAAAATTCTGTTGCTGATCGGTAAATAACACATTGAGTACCAGTCGCTCGCCCTCTGCTTTTTCCCCATCCAGCCTGACAGACAGTGCCTTCATAAATTGCACCAGCGGCACCTGTTGCACAAATGCCTTGGCAAACACCGGATCGTAATACTGATCTGGTGTCCCGGACAGCAACTCAAGCGCACCCGATAGATAGATATCCCGCCAGGGGCCGGACTCAGACTGATAGCCGAGCTGTTGATAAGCCTCTGCCAACATCCGCTTGGCCGGGCCATTATCCGGCTGGGCAAATACTAGATGATTAAGTACCTCGGCAACCCAGCGATATTCACCTAGCTGCATGGACTCTGAAGCCTTTTCAAGAATAGCCTCAGCCCCCCCCATAAATTCCACATAGCGCAGCGAAGACTGCTCCGGCGGCAATGGATTAAGCTGGGCCGGGTTACCCTGATACCAGCCAAAATAATGCTGATACACCGCCTTGCTGTTGTGGCTCAGGGTGCCGTAGTAACCCCGCAGATGGAAATTCCCCGCCAGGCTCTCGGGCAGTTTCAGGCGCTCGGCAATCTCTCTGGGGGTATAGCCCAGATTAGCCAGCCGCACTGTCTGGTCATGGGTAAATTTGTACATATCCTGTTGCTGTTCCATCTGGGTGATAATTCGATCATGACCCCAGGTTGGCCAGTGGTGGCTATTAAAAAACACCTCAACATCATCCAGCCGATCTATGGACTGGCCGATATAATCACTCCACAGCAATGCATCGCGCACTTTGGCACCGCGCAGGGTGAGTACATTGTGCATCACATGGGACAGCACCTCGGCACCACAAAAAGCCCTGTGTTCAGGAAGATAGAAGGTCAGTTCTGCCGGCGCCTCAGAGCCGGGCATATTGTAGAAGTCGAACTCAACACCATCGACAGTCATGGCCATTTCCGGTTGATCAATCACTACCGTTGGCTGAAGAATAGAAGTGCTGCCGTAAACCACCTGCTTGCCCAGCCCAGCATCCACATGGCCGGTGGCAGAGCGCGGCAGGCTATTGCCAAACATATAGGTGCCGCGGCGGGTCATAGCTGGGCCAGCGATGACATTTTCGCTGGTGGCCTCTTGCATAAACCCGGATGGCGCAATAATCGGCACAGTATTATCCGCCGCCTGTTGAGCATTAATCAGCGACAATACCCCACCAAAATGGTCGATATGACTGTGGGTAAAGATCACACCGGTCAACTTTATTTCGCCCAGGTGCTGTTCGGCAAAGGCCATTGCCGCTTCAGTGGTTTCCAATGTGGTCAATGGATCAACTAGTATCCAGCCGGAGTCACTTTTAATCAGGCTGGTGTTGGCCAGATCAAAACCGCGCAGCTGATAGATTCCTTCATCAACTTTAAACAGCCCGCGAATATTATTAAGTTTGGCCTGGCGCCAGAGGCTGGGATTAACCGTATCCGGCGCTTCTCCCACAATAAAATCATAGGCACTGGCGTCCCAGACCTGCACGCCAGACTCACTTGTTAGCGCTGCATTGGGGGCCTCGGCAACCATGCCTCTGCGGGCATCCTCAAAATCCTGCTGGTTGTCCAGATCCAGGTTTTCCACAAAGGCTCTATTGCTGGCAATGGTAAATTGACTTGCAGCAGATGAGCTAGCGCTCTGCGGCGATGAATTAGGTGATTGATCACAGCCGGAGACGACCGCGACGGCTAATAGGAGTGCAATAATTTTATGCTGTGCGTAGCCTGCTTTATTATCCATTATTCCAACTCAGCCTCTTATTATGATTGCTTGCTGTTAGAACTCTTCGACTTTCAGCTCTTGCTGCAATGCCTCAATATCAAAGATCATATATTTGTCCGCCTGCATCTCCATAATGCCTTGCTCTGGGCAAATAGATTGCGATACAGCTGGGAGTATTATTCTCCCACTTCCAGACTACATCAGCTAGCTTTTGCAGTGCGTCCTGAGGTAGATCCAGGAACCAGGGGGATTCTTGAATGACCCTGGGAATAACGTATTTATTGGTGCTGGCATTCGTTATTGTTTGCCTATGCCTGAAATATTTTTACACCTATTATCTTGGCAATGATGTTAACAAGTCAGTCCCGTTGGCTATCAAACCTGCTGTAGAAGATACGCTGAAAATAAAGCCTGTTATATCCCCATACTTAAACGCCACCGACCTCAAAAAAGGACCCGATGGCGCCAAGCACAAAATACTACCGTAAAGTTTTACAGAACCTCAAACAACCCAGCAGCACCCATACCACCACCAACACACATAGTGATGACCACATACTTCTCACCACGACGCTTACCTTCCATCAAGGCATGCATCACCATACGTGCACCACTCATACCAAATGGGTGACCAATAGAAATAGAACCGCCATTAACATTCAAACGCTCCATAGGAATGCCCAACTTATCGCGGCAGTACAGAACCTGCACCGCAAACGCCTCGTTCAGCTCCCACAGACCAATATCTTCCATCTTCAGACCAGTGCGCTGAAGCAGCTTGGGAATCGCGAAAACCGGACCAATACCCATCTCATCAGGCTCACAACCAGCCACAGCCATACCGCGATAAACACCCAGAGGCTCAAGGTTGCGCTGAGAAGCCAGAGTGCCATCCATAAGAACAACGGCAGCAGCGCCATCGGATAACTGAGAAGCATTACCGCCGGTGATGGTGCCGCCATTGCGCACAGCATTCAGACCGGACAGGCCCTCCATATTAGTGCCAGGGCGGTTGCCCTCATCCTTGGTAAGAGTCACTTCCTCTTCCGTCACTTCACCAGTTTCACGGTTGGTCACAAGTTTGGTGGCAGTCACAGGAACAACCTCATCAGCAAACAGACCAGCTTCCTGAGCCGCCGCAGTGCGCGCCTGAGAAACAACCGAATATTCATCCTGGGCCTCACGTGAAATGCTGTAGCGATTAGCCACAGTCTCAGCGGTATCCAGCATGGGCATATGAATCAGTGGCGAGTGTTTCATGGCTAGCGGATCAGCAACACGGTGAGCATTAAACTTCTCGTTTTGAATCAAGCTGATGCTCTCACAACCACCGGCAATAACCACCTGAGAGCCATCGTTAGTAATATTGTTGGCGCCGATAGAGATAGCCATCAGGCCAGAAGAGCACTGACGGTCAACAGTCATACCGGAAACAGAAACAGGCAGACCAGAAGCGATCGCCGCCTGGCGACCTAGATTCATAGTCTGAGTGCCCTGCTGCATCGCAGCACCCATAATGCAGTCATCAATCTCGGCGGGGTCAACACCGGCTCGGGCAACGGCTGCATTAATAGCATGAGAACTCATAGAGGGTGATTCAAGATTATTGAATGCACCACGGAAAGCTCGACCAATCGGAGTGCGAGCCGCTGAAACGATTACTGCTTCTTTCATAATAATATCCTTAGTTATTTTTTTAAAATAGGTTCAGCTCTGACGGTTAAGCCTTGAGCGCCGCCATAGCCTTCATCAAAAATTTCTCGGTTTGCTTGCCACCGGACTCCAGTGGCTGCTGATTGGAGTTGTCACTGAGCTCATCCCATTTAGCAACAATGCTGTCAGGATTTTGATCTTCTTTACCCATAAAGATACCGTCAGTTTCATACATACTGGCCACAGCGTAACCGCCAGCACCAGCACAGAGGATCGTTCTTGTCGGTGCCTTCCTATCACAGAGAATAAGAGCTCCCGCAGTAACAGATTCCGCCGTCAACATGCCCAGGACTTCCGGAGGCATCAGATCTTCAGTCATACGCGTACCAGCCGTTGGCGCCAGAGCATTTACATGAATATTATTCTTGCCACCCTCAAGCACCAGAGTATTCATAAAGCCCAGCACCGCCATTTTGGCCGCGCCATAATTGGTCTGGCCAAAGTTACCGTACATGCCACTTGAAGAAGTGGTCATCACAATACGGCCATAGTTCTGCTCCCGCATAATGTCCCACACCGCCTTGGTGCAGTTGACCGAGCCCATAAGGTGTACATCCATTACCAGCTGAAAATCCGCCAAATCCATCTTGGCAAAAGACTTGTCCCGCAGAATACCCGCATTGTTAATCAGAATATCCACCCGGCCCCACTTGTCCATGGCCTGGGCAACCATATCCTGCACTTCATCAAACTTAGCCACATTGGCGCCATGGGCAAAAGCTTCACCGCCCGCCGCCTCAATCAGGCCAACCACCTCCATCGCTGCATCAGAGGAGGCACCAGTGCCATCCCTTGCGCCACCCAAATCATTGACCACAACCTTGGCACCACGCTCAGCCAGCGCCAGCGCATGGGAACGACCAAGGCCATTGCCCGCGCCTGTGACAATGGCCACCTGTCCTTCAAAATTAATACTCATCACTTACCTCATTAATCACATTAGAGTTGTGGGCTAGTTAGCCATCTGCACGCTGAGCCACTCAGCAACCAGTGCTGGCTTATCACCGCCTTCAATTTCCACTGAAACCTCAACCTTAAAATCGTACTGTCCAGGGCGCTTCTCACTGATATCAAGCACAGTGGCATGACAGCGTATTTTGCTACCCACACGAACAGGCGCAACAAAGCGGACTTTATCGAAGCCCTTGTTAACACCCATGTAGATGCCTTCAATCAGCAAGTTATAGCTCTCAGAAAAATAGGACAGCATCGACAGAGTCAAAAAGCCGTGGGCAATAGTGCCGCCGAAGGGGGTTTTAGCTGCTGCTTCCGGGTCGATATGAATAAACTGACGATCCAATGTGCACTCGGCAAACTCATTGACCTGCTCCTGAGTTACCTCAAACCAATCAGTGGGCTCGCAGACATGGCCGATATACTGTTCAATTTCAGATTTCTTAATCACTTGTGGCATAGCATTTATCCTCTGTAGATCTGACCCTCGGTCAGAATAGAAATAGCCTGTATAGCTCATTAGACGAGGCGGAGTCTGACCCGCCAAACCATTGATGACCACGACATTCTATGTCCGGTTAAGGCTAACTACCATCACTGAAACTAATTGTGATCATGGGCTATACAGTTGTGCTAAAAGCTTGGTATGACTACCATAGAGGCCTTCAAACAGGATTGTGAGCAACAGCAAATTACTACCGCAGATACCAGCCAGTTGTTTGGCCGCTTCCTGAAATTCTGGCGCGGCGTACACAGCCTCAGCCAGGAACAGCTTGCCGACCTGATCAACAGCTCGCCCCGCCATATCAGCCGTCTGGAAAATGGCAGCAGCCGCCCCAGTCAAACCATAGCCACCGACATAGCAGAAGCACTGCAACTGGGTCAACGGGATACCAACCATCTGTTAATTGCAGCTGGCTTTCTGCCCAGCAACTCAGAGCTGGACTTCCACGCCCCCGAATTGCGGTGGCTGCGCAACACCATGACCATGTCACTCAAGGCTCTGGACCCCTACCCGGCCATTGTCCTCAATGAATCCAGCGACATTCTTATGGTCAATCGCGGCTGGGTCGGGCTGTTTAATCAGACTATTAACAAAGCCATCCTTGACCGCGTCAGCAATAACTTTGAATTTCTGTTTAGCCGTCAGGGTGCTGGTACCTTCATCAGCGGCTGGGAAGACACCTTGTCGGTTATTTTGATGTCTCTGGAGCAGAGAGCTCTTTTTAGTAACGATCCCAGCGACCATGATATGCGCGACCGCTTAGCCAAGCATGAAAATGTGCCTGCAGACTGGCGCCAGCGCGCGGCCAGACTGGAGCCTATGTCCAGCTTTCGCATGCAGATCAATCTCAATGGCGAGCTGAAGAAGTTTTTCAGTGTCCACAGCACCGTCAGTACATTGGGGCCCTCAGCATTTTTGTCGGGGCCCAGTATCAATATCAACACTCTCTATCCGGAGGACGAGAGGCTGGATCTGGGACAATTTTGTAGCGGCGAGCTCAGTCACCCACTGTTATTTTATTAATGGCGTAAATTCCCGTTCAATGGATGCAAGGACTCTGAAGAAAGAAGTATCTTTACTACCCTAATATGTCAAATTATGCTTGAATAACCGCTGTTTTTTGGACCTGCTGACAGTGCTGCCGTCACAACTATCCTCTATTTGAGAATAAGCCTGCCGGCGTTTTTTATACCTGAAAAAATTCTATACATAAGGAATATGGATGGCCAACTTTTCGGACCTTTATCTCTCACAACTCAATGAACATATTGAGGTCATGAATATGGCCAGAGGGCTTGCGTCAGCTGTGAGTTCGGCCGGTCAAAAATGGTTGGACAGCCTTGATAATGGCGGCAAAATTTTACTGATGGGCAATGGCGGCAGTGCTGCAGATGCTCAGCATATAGCAGCAGAATTAGTCGGCCGGTACCTCAGTGAACGCAGAGCTCTGCCAGCAATCGCGCTAACAACAGATACATCGATCTTAACCGCAGTGGGCAACGACTACGGCTTCGACTGTATATTTTCACGACAGGTTGAAGCTCTTGCCCAGCCGGATGATGTGGTAGTGGGCTATTCCACTAGTGGCAATAGCCAAAATATCTGCGAGGCAATGAAAGTGGCGCAGGCAAAGGGCTGCTGCACCTTGGCATTGACTGGCCAAACTGGCGGCGCGCTGGCAAAAATAGTAGATAACTGCATTGCTGTGCCCTCAGCCTGCACTCCTAGAATTCAAGAAGTACATAGTTTTATTGGGCACATGCTGTGCGCATTTGTTGATGCAGGCATTAATCGCGAGTCAATCTAGAGGTGCAATCATGAAAGTGGCATTTCTGGATCGAGATGGCGTTATTAATGTAGACAACGGTTATGTTCATCACCGAGAAAACTTTGTCTTTACGGAGGGCTGCACTGAAGCGCTGCAACTACTTGAGCAAAAAGGCTTTGCCCTGATTATTGTCACCAATCAATCGGGCATAGGCCGCAATTATTATTCGGAGCAGGATTATCAACAGTTAACCAGCTGGTATCGCGAACAACTATTACAGCACGGCATAGCGATAGCGGGCATTTATCACTGCCCCCATGCCCCCGAAGCCCTCTGCGATTGCCGCAAACCTGCCCCCGGATTATTTCTGCAGGCAGCAGCCCAACACGATATTGATTTTGCTTCATCTATTATGATCGGCGACCAGCAGTCAGATGCCGAGGCAGCGACTGCGGCGGGCATTCGCCACAGCTATTTGCTAGGACCAGCCTGCGGCGCATCAACAAAAAAACAGCCACAGTATGCTAGTCTATTGGACTGTGTACGGAACATCATTTAACGACAAATATTTAGAGACCGATTGAGAATGTTTAAATGAAACTGTTAGTCACCGGTGCAGCCGGTTTTATAGGCTCTCATGTCAGTCTCGCGCTTGCAGCCCGAGGGGACAAGGTCATTGGTATAGATAATATCAATGATTATTATGATACCAGCTTAAAATATGCGCGCCTGGACTGGGTTACTGAGGCCAGCAGTCGATCAACCAGCCAGGGAAGCGTTTCCTTCCAGCAGATAGATATCTCCGATCAGACTGCCATAGATCAGCTTTTTACCCAGGAGAAATTTGACAAAGTTATACATTTAGCAGCGCAGGCAGGCGTGCGCTATTCACTGGAAGCCCCCCGCGCCTACATTGACAGCAATATTGTCGGCTACACCAATATCCTTGAAGCTTGCCGTCGAAATCAGATCCAGCATCTGGTCTATGCTTCATCCAGCTCTGTATACGGTGCCAATGAAGCCACTCCATTCTCGGTCAAAGACAATGTAGACCACCCACTGTCACTCTATGCAGCGACCAAAAAAGCCAATGAATTAATGGCACATACCTACAGCCATCTCTATCAGCTACCTACTACAGGACTGAGGTTTTTTACCGTCTATGGCCCATGGGGCCGACCGGATATGTCACCGTTTCTATTTGCCGATGCTATCCTTAATGACAAGCCGCTGAAGGTGTTCAATTATGGCAATCACCGCAGGGACTTTACCTATATCGACGATATTGTAGAGGCCATTGTGCGAGTCTTGGATATCAATGCTACCGGAAACCCGGACTGGTCAGGCATTAAACCCGACCCAAGCAGCAGTAGAGCCCCCTGGAAGATCTATAATGTTGGCTGCGGCAGCCCAGTACCATTAATGGATTATATCGGTGCACTTGAGTCAGCTCTGGGCAAGTCGGCACAGATAGAAATGCTGCCTCTACAACCTGGAGATCTTCCCGAGACCGTTGCTGATACTAAAGAATTAATTGCAGAAATTGGCTACAAACCTGCAATATCTATATATAATGGTATAGGTAAATTCGTCGAATGGTATCGCGGTTATTACTAGGTTTAAACAGGGACAGTATGAATGTCAAACCAGTTTTTTGATTACACAGCTATAGAGAAGGCCAGCGTAAAGCGGCAGCCTTTCACTTTCTTTGGTGTTGATAATGCGCTCAATATTTCTCGTCACAGAGAGATACTCGCCAACTTCCCCGATATTTCCAGTGGCGGCAGCTATTCTCTAAGCGATATTACCATTTCAGATACTCTCAATGAGCTAATCAATGAAATCGAGAGTGACAGATTCCGTGCTCTGATAGCGAAAAAGCTCGATGTAGATCTAACTCATAAGCCTATTTTAGTCACCGCTCGCGGCAACTCGCGACTGCGGGACGGAAAATCACATACAGACTCCAAAACCAAACTTATCACTGTTCTACTGTATTTCAATGATGGCTGGGAACATAAAACAGGTCGCTTAAGAATATTGAACTCGGACAATGTCAACGATTGTGACACGGAGTATTCAGCCGCTATAGGTAAGATGATCGCCTTTAAGGTCACAGACAATTGCTGGCATGGCTATAAGCCATTTGAGGGGCAGAGACAGTCACTGCAAATCAATTACCTCACAGATGCCAAATATAGCAGGCAGCATATTGTGCGCCACAGAGTCAGTGCCTTTTTCAAAAAACTCCTCAAACCTTTCGCCAGTCTATAAATAATATGCGCGTACTGATAATTAAACTGAGTTCCATGGGCGACCTTATGCATGCCCTGCCGGCACTGACTGATGCGGTCAATAATGTCCCCGGAATCAGCTTTGACTGGGTAGTAGATGAGAACTTTGCCGAGGTGCCAAAATGGCATCCCGCCGTGGAGAAACTGATTGTCAGCGCCCATCGTCGCTGGAAGAAAAACCTCAGAGCTGCATGGACCAATGGTGAGTTCAAAGGCTTTTACAAGCAGCTAAATCACAGGGACTATGATCTGGTTATTGACCTGCAGAGCAATTTAAAAAGCGCGCTGGTGTCGCTGCTTCGTCGCAGCCCCGTGTCCGGATACGACCACCAGTCATGCCGTGAAAAACCAGCCCATCTGAGCTATAAACATCAATACTCAATCCCGGTGAACCAGCATGCTATAGCTAGACAACGACAGCTATTTGCCAGGATTTTCGGCTACCAAGAGCCAAACACAGCGCCCGAGTACAATGTTAATTTTACTCAGTTTGCCAGCCCGGACATCAAACCCAAAAACAAGTATGTGGTATTTGTGCACAATGCCAGCTGGGAGACTAAACTATGGCCTGTGAATTACTGGCAAGACGCAAGTCAGCGGGCAGCGGACTTAGGCTATACAGTGGTACTACCGAGCGGCAACGACAAAGAGTTTAAACGGGCGCAAAAAATCGCAGAGGGATGCTCTGCGGCAGTAGCCCTCTCCAAAACCAACTTGGATGATATAGCGGCAATTATATCGGGGGCCACAGCAATGCTTTGCAGCGATACAGGCCTGGCCCATCTCGCTGCAATGGCTGCCACACCAGCAATCACATTGTATGCCGTGACTGATACCAACTTAATTGGTACTGTAGGCGACAATCAACGGCATATAGTCGCCGCTCAAGACGCCAACAATGGCAGCATGGCAGATATCTCTGTAGACAGGGTCTGGGCCGAATTCTTACCTTTGCTAACAGAGTAATAACGAGTACTCAATATATGCACAATATTTTCCCCGATTATCATTCCGCAAAAGTCGCGGTAATTGGCGATATTATGCTGGATCGATATTTCTATGGTGATGTTACTCGCATTTCGCCAGAGGCTCCGGTTCCGGTAGTACAGATTAAACGCGAGGAATGCTCGCCTGGTGGAGCGGCCAATGTTGCCGTCAATCTGGTATCCCTGGGGGTCACCACCAGCCTGTCTGGCCTGGTTGGGGACGATGCCGATGCCGATCAACTTCAGGCTCAGCTCAGCTCAATTAATGTTGCCTGTGAGCTGTATCGATCAACTACCGCCACCACAGTTAAATCGAGAATTATGGGCGGCATGCAACAGTTTTTGCGCATGGATTTTGAGTCAATATTTAGCGACAACGACTGGGCTCCTCTGTGGGCCCGAGCCCAGCAAAACCTAGTTGATGCAGACATTATTGTGCTGTCGGATTACAACAAAGGGACATTGAGCAACTGTCAGGCAGTGATCAACTATGGTGCCGCAAATAATATCCCCGTAGTGGTTGACCCCAAGGGTAGCGATTTTAACCGCTATGCTGGCGCCACCCTGTTGACACCTAATCTGGCAGAATTTATCACCATTGTGGGCCCAGTCGACTCAGAGCAAGATATGGCAATCAAAGCACAGCGGTTGATCAAGCAGCTAAATATTGGCAGCCTGCTGGTCACTCGCAGTGAAAAAGGCATGACTTTATTTCGCCCCGATGAAAACCCGTTTCATCTGCCCGCCCTGACTAAGGAAGTCGCCGATGTCACAGGTGCTGGCGACACAGTGATCGCCACAGTGGCGGCCTCACTCGCCGCTGGCGCTAATATGGAAACAGCAGTCAGTCTGTCCAATATTGCCGCCAGCAATGTTGTGAGCAAAATAGGCACCAATGCTATTACCGCGCCAGAGCTGGAACTGGCATTTTTAAATACTCAGCAAAGTCATGGAGCGCTCAGTGTTGAGCAGCTTTGTCTGGCCGTAGAACTGGCCAAGAAAAATGGTGAGAAAGTAGTATTTACCAACGGCTGCTTTGATATTCTCCATGCTGGCCATGTCGCCTATCTGCAACAGGCCAAAGCGCTGGGGGATCGACTTATTGTCGCCATTAACAGTGATGAATCTGTCACCAGAATTAAAGGTGAAGGACGACCAATCAACAGTCTCGAACGTCGACTGGCGGTTATTGAGGGACTGCAAAGCGTCAACTGGGTATCCTGTTTTGAAGGGGACACACCAGAGGAGTTAATCGCCCAGCTCCAACCTTCCATCCTGGTTAAAGGCGGTGATTACACCGAAGAGCAAGTGGTGGGCAGAGAGATCGTTGAAGGTTACGGCGGTGAAGTGCGAGTTATGGCTATGGTGACAGACTGTTCAACCACTGACATTATAAATAAAGCTCAAAGCTGATTATTGCAGTAACTGGCGATAGCTTTTTTGGCATTATCGACAATATGAGCTGGGTTTATTGATCCCAGAACAATACTGCTGACACCCTGATGCTGATAAATACAATCAAAACTTTGCTGCACGATATCTCCCTCAGCCAGATTATCTCCCAACAGTGCATTGCCACTGGATAGCGCCTTCTTGATAAAGACCCCAACTCCCCTGTCCCCAGCATGATCAATCACCGCAACTTCATCCCGGTAATCAAGATTATGAGTCACCATCACCACATCGGATCGGGATGCGGCCAGAATACCTCCGGCAACCGTCTTGGTTGACATACCAGTTGCCCGTATCAGCCCCTCTTGTTTGAGTGCCGCCAGCGAGTCAAGGCCACCCTGCTTGAGTATAATGTCCTCGTCATCACCGTTGGAATGCAGCAGCACTATATCCAGATGATCAAGACCCAGCAGCTGCAAGCTGTTCTCTACGGAAGCTCGTATAAATTCCGGGCTAAAGTTGTAACTGGATAGCCCAGTGCGGGGATCAAAGATCTCACCCACTTTGGTAGAGACCAGCCACTGGCCAGATGCCCTCTTTAACAACTGCCCCAAACGCTCTTCACTGGCACCATAGGCTGGGGCGGTGTCCAGCAAATTTATGCCAACATCTGCCGCGCAATCGAGAATATTTAACAGCTGCCGATCACCGGGAATAGCATAGGGATCGGGATATTTAACCCCCAGGCTGCGCCCAAACTTGACGGTACCAAGACCCAGCACGCTAACCTCTAACCCGGTACTGCCCAGCTTAGCGAACTCCATGGAATGATCTCTCCCAAAGATTTTCCGCCTGAGTGGCGGCAAATTCTGCCGGCATAGCCTGATCTATTTGCTGATGATTCAAACCTGAATCTGGTTGAATATTCTGCTCCGCCAGCTCTATTTCAAATCGATCGACCAGATCCGGTGCCAGCGCCAGTTTGGTTGGCCAGGCAATATGAACATTACCCACTGAGTTGAGATACGCCGTATCCGGGCGCAGCAGTCTAGACTGGGCAGGCTCCGCCCGATTAATTTTATGGGTCGCCCAGCTAACATTATTCAGATCCACCCATGGCAGCAATCTGGACAATGTTGTTTCAGCCTCTGCAATCAAATCATCAGCCGCAGCATCCACGCCCTCTTCCGCCAGTTTGCCACCTATATACCAAACTGGATCACCATCAGAATGATAATGGGTGGTTATGGTGGCCAATGGTTTATTGCTGGCACCAATACAATGGGCATAGATTGGCGGAAGATTTTTACCCTTGGCTAAAATCATATGTAATGGGCGGCACTGCATTTTGGGCTTATCCATCGACAGCTCCGTCAACAGCGACTGGTTGCCTTCACCGCTGCTCAGTACAAACTGCGATGCGCTGATCTGCAACTTATCGGCAACCTTTAAGCCAGCCACAAGACCCTGAGCATTGCGCCCAAACTCATATTCCTGTGGCAACTGCAGCATACGCTGCCGCCATTTGCCGGACAGCTGCTCCACCAGAGATGACACATCGACAACAACTTCATTTAATCGGTAGAGGCTGCCATTAAATTGTTTAGACTGAAACGCCAGCGGATAATGCTCAGGGCTGAGCTGCTGAATCTTGCCATTGACAGCTTTGCTGCCAAAAAAAGAAGTCAATTTTGAGGATAGCGCAGTAGTGGACCACATAAACTGGTTGGCACTAAGCACCCTCAGTCCCGATAGATCTATCTCGCCCTCGGCCTCCATGCATCGCTGCCAGCGATCTGGCATAGCAGAGATCGCTGAGGCGGAGGCGGTCATCATCCCGGACAATGTATATTTGCTGCCACCGTGGATAATGCCCTGTGAGCTTAGAGTCTGCCCCCCGCCCAACCCCGCTCTGTCGAGCAAGATTGTGTAATAGCCTAAATCATTGAGCCGACGGTGCAGCCACAGGCCCGCAATGCCCGCGCCTATAACAACAATATCCGCCTTTAACTCAACCATTGCAGACTAGGCGACTGTTTTCGCTGGAGCCTGAGATGACTGCAGACGATTTAAGAAATTAAATGACAATCCAAACAGCATCATTGTCAGCAATCCATGCTCATGATGAATGGTGGTATTGACCAGTCCGATAACGGTAACAATAGCCATACTAGTTGCTGGTATAACCCAGAATGCAGCAGAGGTGCTTTTATGCAGCATAAACTTCCGATTGCGCCACAGACAAATAGCCGGCCCCACCAATAGCAGCATCAAGCCAGCGAAACCAAATATCCCACCCTCGACTGCGGAGTTTAGAAATCTATTGTGGGCATGGGAGGAGTAATAAAACTGCTTGTTATCAGTGAAATCTTCATCAGGGAACCAGAGGCTTAATTGCTCCGGATCAATAATACTGTAATTGCCAAAACCAATACCAAATACCGGCTCTTTTTTAAGTCCATACACAGCAGCGTTCCACAGCTTCTCTCTAGGTGCTGGCGTATCCCCCATATACAGCATGGGCCGATCAACCAGCTCTTCAACCACCTTGGGCGGTGCAGAGACCATATATCCACCAGCCGCAATAGCCAATAACAATACAGCAACACCTGTTTTAAGGTGGAACATCAGGCTATGCAGCAGGGCAATTGCAACGATAATCGCCAGAGCCACAATCCCCGCCCTGCTATCTGCAAAGAACAGCCCTGCGGTCAGAATAATCGCCATGGGCATAAGCACCAGACGAGCCTGAAAACTGCTAGTTCTAGAGAGTAGCAAAGGGACGACAGCACCCAGCGTCAATGCGATAAATATCGCCGTATGGTTGATATGCCCCACAGAACGCAACTCAAAAGCCCCGCCCTGCCAGTAAGCTGTCTCAAGATAAGCGACAATCACACCAATACTGGTAGCCACAAAAAGTAGTGCCAGAATGGTATAAATTTGCTGTTTGGATAATGGGATATACATTAGCATCCAGCCCACCAGTCCGTACCTGATAATATCGCTGATCTTGCCCGAGTCATAACCATTGAAACTGGCTCCCACCGCAGCCACAGCACTCAGGAGCATAAACCCGAGAAACATATTACCAAGAAAATCTGCCAACAAATCTTGTTTGGTTTTTATATTCCTGATCGCAAAAAAAATCACCAACATAAACCAGGCTAAGTTTTTTGTGACCTCAACAATCGGCAGACTAGCCGCCAGAAGACAGAGGGAATAGAATTCCCATTTTACCGATACAGCTGGTTGATCCTTCATCTGTTATTCCTGTTAAGAATGGTTAAAAACACTGAATTCATTCGGTCCCTCATAGCACTGATATCACAGTTTTGCCGCGCAAACAGCAATGCTCGCTCAGCGATTGACTGGCGCAGATTGTTATCCTGCCTGAGAGCTGTAATAGCTTTAGCCAGGGCAGCAGCACTCTGTTTTTCAACAATAATACCGGTGTTATTGTCATCGATAATTTCAACAATACTGCCCACATCTGTTGAGATAACCGGCAACCCACAGGCCATCGCCTGCATCAAGCCCTGGGGAACACCTTCATTGGCATAGGACGGCAGAGTAAAAATATCCATAGCCTGCATCCAGGGCACCACATCCTGTTGATCGCCGCACAATGTGACTTTTTCCCTGAGACCCAAGCGGTCTATTTGCTTATTGATATTGTCCCACTGAGGGCCATCACCAACAACCAGCAAATGACTGTCTGACAGATCAATTTGACTAAATGCGTCGAGCAAATAGCTGTGCCCTTTCCAACTCCGCAAAGTGGCAACAATGCCGATAATGCATTTATCCAGCGGCAGATCCAGTGCCTTGCGCACTGCTTCGACATCCTTGGTCGGAGTAAAAATATTACAGTCAATACCAGTGGGAACAGAGGTCACATTATCCGGACTAATGCCATTGTCACGAATCAGAGTTTGCCGCAGCCTCTCACCAGTGGTGACAACATGAGCCGCTGCTTTTTTATATAGCCAGCTGGTTGAGCGATTGGTCGAAACCGGCGCCGACACATGCCTGGTTCGAATGATTGGTGCGGCCTTTAAGGTCATCAACATAGCCACCGCCACCATCCAGCTATCCGATGAACTATGGGTATTAATCAGGTCAAAATCATTCTGCACAATCCATCGCCGCAGGGCAAACAAACCTTTAATGGTTTTCTTACCCATAGGCAGTTGCACCGTAGTGAGTCCATATTGCTGCGCCCGCAACGCTATGGGAGAGCCAGCATCACAGACCAGAGTGACCGGAAAACCGAGCTTAACGAATTCACGTATCTCATTGAGAATACGGATCTCCTGACCACCCCAGCCTCCGGAGGATTCAGTGTGCACAATATGATAAAACCGACTCTCTGCAGTCATTAATTCAGTATCTCCCTATACAGGCTCAACAGGCTCGTCTGCATTCGCTGCTGGGTAAATGTCAATGCCAGTTCCCGCGCCCTGCCAGACTCTACATTGAGTCGTTCAGCATCCTGATAGCCAGCCATTGCATCAGCCAGCCCCTGATCATCAGCCACCTCAACAATCACTCCACAATTTGCACCGGGAATAACATCAACAGCGCCGCAATTTGCCGTAGTGATGCAGGGCAGCCCAGTTGCCAGGGCCTCTAAAATCACATTGGGGAATGGATCATAGATGGTTGGCAGTACCAGCACATCGGCAAGCTGATAAAGGGTCGGCATTTTAGATTTTTCCTGGGCACCAAGAAAGCGCACTCGATTGCCACAGTTCAATTGATTGGCCAATCTGTGATAGGCACGATGTTTTTTGTCTCGGCCAACCACGACCAGATAGCAGTTTTCTGGCAACTGACTAAAAGCCCGCAGCGTAGCACCCAGGTTTTTGCGTTCAAAACCAGAGCCGGCAAAAATAAACACCAGCGCGCTCTCGGGAATATCCACAGCCTGGCGCAGTTCCGCCTTCACCTGACCCTCTGCAGGCTTATAGCTCTGGCTATCCACAGCATTATAGATAACCGCTAATTTATGCTTATCTATGGCAAAGTTACGGGCAACCTCCTCCCTGACCATATTTGAATTGCAGATCACTTTTTGCAGTGAGTCACTCTCAAACATAAGCTTTTCTTCAGCCAGCAAATCTCTATGATAACTGGACTTTGACTGCCACCAGCGCTGCAACAGATTGGCTGTTTTCGCCCGCTGTTGTAACCAGACCTTGTGCACTCCATCCCCAGCTCTAAAAATATGACAGCCATTAAGCCGCTCGTGGGATTGAATAATATCGAATGAATGGTTGCCCAGATAATCTTTAACCGCCTGATTAAAAGACCGCTGCTTATCTCTGCGCCCGCGAAAGGGAGGGTCAATAATCACCTTACCTTCGGAGCCCGCAGCTGAATCCCATTGCCGGCACAGCAGTGACAGTTTGATATCCTGCCGCTGACGCAAAGCCTGCAACATAAGGTCAATAATCGCCTGAGCCCCACCGTCACCGCCGGTTTGCTCCTGTCTGATCAGGGCAACATCAATAGTCACAATAATCCCTACTGCTGATCGCGGTGGCGCTGCAGCTCAATCAATTTTGCGTACTTGCAAAACCCTGTAAAACAACCGATTGAGATATGAATAAACCCAGGCAGGCCATCGAGAAAGCCACGCCGGAAAATATAGAATTTAATAAAGCGTATTAAAGGGCTGGTAAAGCACTTCCATGGCCCAACCATTTTGCCACGGGCAAACAGTGCCTCGGCTTGCAGATCAGTGTACACAGCCTGCTTTTCAAGATAACTGGCAATACTGTCCTCGGAGAAATGCAGCAGATCCCCACGCAGACTGCTGACCGGCCCATCGGCTACCACCGTTTCATGGACAGTATCATCCGACCAATAAGCCTGCCTGCGATTGAACAGCCGCAGACTTAAATCCGGGTAGCCTTCGCCATAATTAAGAGCCTTGCCCAAAAAGTGATTGCGCCGGGGGAATCTGTAAGCCGCTGTCTTATCAGTGGCAAAATCCAATTTCTGTATCTCAGTTTGAAGAGCAGCGCTGACCACCTCATCTGCGTCAATACAGAGCACCCAGTTATGTTTGGCCTGATCTACCGCAAACTGTTTTTGCCTGCCAAAGCCAAGCCAATCCTGAGTAATAACCCTGGCGCCCGCAGCTTCCGCCAGAGCCACCGTATTATCTGTGCTACCGGAATCCACCAGCACAATATCATCGCAGAAACTGAGGCCAGCCAAACAGCGCCCAATGTTCACACTTTCATTTAAACTGATAACAACCGCAGATATTGAGCTTCGACTTGGTGCAGACATGGCGAGTTTTTGCATCGTTGCTATAGGTGCGTGCATAATACAACAAGGCCATGAAAGTGTCTGTAACACAGTGACAATAACCGTCGACAACCGCCAATGACCAGAGTAAAAACAGCTTCAGTCCACATTGTTCGCCAATATGGCACCAATGGGGGCATGGAGAAATATGTCCACAGCCTGACATTGGCTCTGGTCCGACAGGGGCAACCAGTGACAGTGCTCTGTGAGCATGCACAGCCTCTGGATTCTGTTGCTGAAGGAATTACTGTTATCGAACTCGGGCAGCCTGTTTTCAGACCCCGGTGGCTGGCGCAATGGGTGTTTTCCCGGCGGGTGGCCAGACATGTCGCAACCACTGACTACTCAAAAGCGATTATCCACAGCCATGAAAGAACCTCAGTTCATCAGGTAACAACCTTTCATGGCCCGCCCTTTGCCATGCGCAGGCGCAGACTGCTGGACTTTCTCTCGCCCAGAATCCATATGTGGACATATCTTGAAAAGCGCGAACTGCTAGCCGATCAGGTGCAGCAGATACTGCCCAATTCGGCACTGATTGCCAGCTATCTTAAAGACCTCTACCCGGCAGCAGCAAAAAATATTGCAGCCCCAGCTCACCCGGGGGTAGATGCCAATCTCACCAACCTCAAAACAGACCCCAGAGGCCTGACGATAGGCTTTATGGGTCGGGAATGGCACAGAAAAGGCCTGGATATCGCCTGTCAGATTGTGGAGACCACCCGCCAAAGACTGCCAGATGTAAAATTTATTGTTGCCGGATGCGATAAAGAACAGATTGGCCCAATGTTTAAACATTGGCCAGCAGATTCCTATCAGCTATTAGGCTGGCAGGATTCCACCGAGCCCTTTCTCAGTCAGATTGGCCTGCTGCTGCACCCGGCCCGAGCCGAGCCATTTGGCATGGTGATTGCCGAGGCCAATGCCGCCGGGATTCCAGTGCTGATCTCCGACAAATGCGGCATCGCACCGCTTATTGGCCCCCAGCAGGGAGAGGTTTATTCAATGAATGGGGATAATCCGGATATTGCAGCCTGGGCTAATGCTTCTGCTGCTCTGCTACAGTCACGGCAGAAGGTCGCGCCCTTAAATCTAAGCTGGGACAATCTGGCTAGCCAGCACCTCGAACTCTATCAAAAACTGCTCAGTCCCTGATTGGCAGCCTGAAGAACGGCCCAATCACAGACTTAGCCAATAGCATCAAGCTCATTAATCACGGTATCAACACCCAGCTGGGTCATACATTTATGATGCCCCTGGGGACATTGCCGCTGAAAACAGGGGCCACAGTCAACCTTCACAGACAGTATGCGGGCATCGCGACACAGAGGCGGCGTAAATTCGGCAGAGGTCGGGCCATAGAGAGCAATCAGCGGTCGATTTAACGCCGACGCAATATGCATAAGCCCAGAGTCATTGGACACCACCTTCTCAGCCATAGACAGAATATCTATGGCCTCCTCAAGGCTGGTTTCTCCGCACAGATTAACAATAGACTCAGAGTCAACGCTACTGGCAATATCCTCACCGGTCTCAACATCAGAGGGAGAACCCATAATCGCCACCTGCCAGTCCTTATCAATAAACTGTCTGGCCAGATTAGCGTAGTAATCTACCGGCCATTGCTTGGCGGGACCAAATTCAGCTCCGGGGCAGATGGCCAGCATGGGCTGCCGCGACAGATTGAACTTCTCAGCCAGCGCTGGCAACTGCCGGGGATCTACTTGCAGCGCAGGCAGTGGGCAATGGCCTAGAGCCTCGCGCTCTGCACTGGCTCGGGGATAGGCCAGTGCTACATAGCGCTGCACCATCATCGGTAATGTGGTTTTATTTAACTTGCGCAGATCATTGAGCAAAAAGTATCGCGCCTCGCCCTTCCAGCCAGTGCGTACAGGAATATTGGCAAACCATGGAATCAGCGCCGACTTCCAGGAGTTGGGCAGCACAATAGCCTGGTCATAATGTTCATCGCGCAGACTGACACCCAATGCTTTGCGTCCCTTGAGATCAAACTTGCCATGACCCAGAGGCATCGGGATAGTGCGATTGACCTGGGGCATCCGCGCAAGAATAGGCCTGCACCAACCCAGCGCCAGCACATCAATAATAGCCCCGGGCTGCTGTTGCTTCAGGGCAATAAAAAGCGCCTGGGCCATCATCATGTCGCCGACCCATGAAGGACCAACCACAAGGATTTTTGGCGCAGAACCGGTCGCTGCGACTGTCTGTTTGGGATTACTTGGAGGCATTGAGAAATAGTGTAGATTAAAACCAACACGATAACCTTTGGCTGGGGCTTACTGCAAATAAAGTGCAAATAATTTGCCCACCCAAAGCAGTAAAGGGCGGTGGTCAGCTATCAGATAGCGACCTTGATATGGGTATATAAACAATAAAAAAATACAGGTATATACATATATTTATCAATTGGTTATCGCACTATTGTGATAAATAACATTAATCATTAATTGAGATGCAAACCCTACTCAATCAGCCCCAGGCAGACTCTTAGATACAGCCAATTGGCGCCAAATCTCTATCGATTGGCACCAATTAAAAAGACTCTTGGGGCCCCCAGGGCTAAGGTTGCGCAAAGCAAAAATAAATTGAGAGATCTACAGCTATGGCTACCGACAAAGACCTGCAGGAATTTCGCGCTGAAGTCGCCGACTGGATAAAACACAACCAACCAGCTGACCCCGGCTTTCTACTGCCCCAGACCTTTATGGAAGTTGGCTCCGAACAGGTGCTGGATTTCCTTCGGGAATGGCAGCACAAAGTCTGGTCTGCCGGCTATCTGGGCATGGCGTGGCCAGAGAAATATGGCGGTCGCGGGCTGTCACCGAGCTACCAGAACATTGCCGATGAGGAAATGAAGTTAGCCCGAGTACCCATATGCTTCAATGTGATTGGGCTTGGCTGGGCCGGGCCATTAATCCTCGACAAAGGCACTGACTACGAGCGAGAGAAATACCTTAAAGGCATTCTTAATGCTGAGGATATCTGGTGCCAAGGCTTCTCAGAGCCCAACCATGGCTCCGACCTTGGCAGCATCCAGACCAGAGCCGAACGAGATGGCGACCACTATCTGGTTAACGGCAGCAAAATCTGGACCACCATGGGCAACTATGCCAAATATATGATTCTGCTGGCCCGCACCGACAGTCAGGCTGAGCGTAAATATAACGGCCTGTCATTTTTCCTCGCCCCGATGCATGTAGATGGCATAAGCACCCAGCCCATCAAAAAGCTCACCGGCGAATATGGCTTTACCGAAACCTTCTTTACCGATGCACGCATTCCAGCCGACTGCATTATGGGCGAAGAAGGTCAGGGCTGGCGCATTGCCATGCAGACATTGCAATATGAGCGCGGCGCAGAAGCCGGTGCAGCTGGGGGTATTTCAATACTCTCAATCGTGATGAATGATCTGCTCAAGATGGCCGCAGAGATTGAACGGGAGGGCCAGCCACTGCTCAAAGATCCCCTGACCAGAGACAACCTGGTCAAATTTCTGATTGAAGAAAAAGCCCTTCACCTGGCTGAAAAACGCATACAGACCCCTGCCCTGTGCGCCGACTACCCCAACTCCCTGTCCCTGTCGGGCAAGCTGCGAAGCACTGAGTTCTATCGTCGCATGCGCCAGTACGCGCTAAACCTGCAAGGTGCCCAGAGCGCCCTCTATGTTGGCGATAAAGATGCGGTTGACGGTGGCTTCTGGCAGCGTGCCTACATGAACAATTTCTCCACCACTATTGGTGGCGGCACCAGCCAGGTGCAAGCCAATATCGTCGGCGAGCATGTGCTCGGCCTGCCCAAAGATTAGAAAGGACTGAACCCATGACTTCAAGAACAGCAAATATGGCCTTTGCCTTTACCGATGAGCAGGCAATGATATTAGACAGCGCCAAGAGCTTCTGTGCCGACAAATCCGATATAGGCACAGTGCGCAGCCTTATCGCCTCCGACAATGGCTATAACCAGCAGGTATGGTCAGAGATGGTCGAACTGGGCTGGACAGGCATTGCCATTCCAGAACAGTACGGCGGCTCGGAACTGGGCATCGGCTCCACCGTCGCCCTGATCGAAAGCATGGGCCGGCACTTACTCAGTACCCCCTATATCGCCACCACCCTAGCCAGTCAGGCCATCCTGCGGGGTGGCTCCGACCAGCATAAAACCCATTGGCTGCCCCAGGTTGCCGAGGGCAGCATAGGCACATTGGCATTACTCGACAATGAGGACTGGGGTGCCATAACCACCAGCTGCAACCTCAGCGAGAGCGGAGATAAGCTGATATTAGAAGGCAGCAAACTGTTGGTGAGTGATGCCGCCGTTGCCGACTTCTTTATTGTGTCAGCCAATCACAATGGTGCCCAGGTGCTAGTACTGGTGGCCGCATCCAGCCTGAGCCCGGATGCCCTCAGCCGCAAAGTGCTGATTGATGAGACCAAGCGCGCCTGCACCGTGAATTTCAGCGGCGTTGAGGTTACTCCCAATGATATTCTGCCCCAGAGCGAGACTGCCCTGCGCGATATTAAACTGATCGGAGCACTACTCATTGCCGCAGAGAGCACCGGCACCTGCGCTGCAACACTGGACACTGTGGTCAGCTACCTCACAAGCAGAATACAATTTGGCCGCCTGATAGGCTCCTACCAGGCCCTTAAACATCCCACCGTAGATATATTGATACAGATGGATTCCGCCCGCAGCCTGATCTATCATGCTGCCACAGTGATTTCCTTGCAGCCCCTGGATCAGGATGCTGAAATTGCCTGCCGCATGGCCAAGGCACAGGCCACAGAGGCACTGTTGTTTGCCGGTGACCGGGCAATTCAGTTCCATGGCGGCATGGGTTTCACCTACGACTGCGATGCCCAGCTCTTTCTCAGACGCGCACTGGGGTCACAGCATCAGTATGGGGATGCTCAGCACCACAGGCTGCATCTGGCAGGGTTATTGCTGGACTAAATATTTATCGATTGAACAAACGAGGCTAAAGACAAGCTTAGATGCGGCTGAAAAATCTACTGATAATAACCGCGATAATAATAGGCTTGATTACAGGCCTGTTGGTATATCTGGGCAAAGACAGTATCGACCTGGATAACCTAGTCACCACCACAGGTGCTATTAATACCCCAGATCCAGTCACAGCCAGAGAGACAGCCAATGGCCCGGTTATAGGCTTCTCATCGAGCAAAAACACCTTCGCCTGGCTGGGCATACCCTATGGGGCGCCACCAGTTGACCAGTTGCGCTGGAAAGCACCGAGGCCAGTGCAAAACTGGCAGCAACCATTGCTGGCCCTGAAAAATGCTGATCCCTGCCCCCAGCCCTGGACCTTTCTTGCCGCAGAGGGCGGCAGCAAAGGCGATATGGTGGGTAGCGAAGACTGCCTCTATCTCAATATCTGGGCACCACAAAAGCTCAGTGCCGACAGCACAGATCCATCTACCAAATTACCAGTGATGCTGTGGATCCATGGCGGCGGCAATAATCTCGGCTCCGCGCGGTTTTATCAGGGCCACAATATAGCCGCAGACCAGCAGGTGATCTTTGTCTCCCTCAACTACCGGCTGGGCCAGCTCGGCTCCCTGACTCATCGGGCTATTCGCAATACTGCCACCAACCCAGAGGATGCATCCGGCAACTACGGGCTGCTGGATATTATTGCCGCCCTGGGATGGGTGCAAGCCAACATCCATACCTTTGGCGGTGATGCCGACAATGTCACAGTGTTTGGCGAGTCCGCAGGGGGACGCAATGTTTTTGCCCTTATGGCATCGCCATTGGCCACAGGACTGTTTCACAAAGCGATTAGCCAGAGCGGTTCATCGCGCACAGAGAGCCTTGCCAGTGCTGAAAATTTCCATGACGAGCAAACCCAGCCAGGCTGGCCAGTCAGCTCCAATGAACTAGTTGCGCAGCTGCTGATCAATCTGAATATTGCCACTGATCGCAGTGAAGCTATAGGCGACGTCAATAATATGACCGACGCTGCCATTGCCGGACTGCTTTACAAGCAGAGCCCCGCGGCCCTGATGAAGGCCAATTTGCAGACTGCGCGCAACAGAGACAGGGTGCACATACCACAACTGCTGCGGGATGGCCATGTGTTGCCCTCACAGCCTTTCGCCGAAGTCTTCAGCAACGCCGAGACCTACAATTCAGTGCCCATGATTATCGGCTCAAATCGCGATGAAGAGAAATCCCTGATGGCCAGTGATCCGCGCTTTGTCGACAGGCAACTGGGCTTCAGGCTCAATATAAAAGATCGCGCCGATTATCAGCGCTATGCAAAATATTACTCCCAGCGCTGGCATGTGCTGGGCGGCACTGAAACGGCGCGACTGATGACCGGTTCACAGCCTTCGCCCCAGCAGAACAATATTTACAGCTATAGATTTGACTGGGACTCATCGCCCAAAAGCTGGGCAGCCAATCTCCCTGAACTTGTGGGTGCCGGCCATGGTCTGGAAATAAGTTTTATTTTTGGCGACTTTGCCGGTGGCCTGAGACTGCCTTTCCTGTACGGCGAAGAAACCAGAGATGAACGGGAGGCCCTATCCAAAGCCATGATGAATTACTGGGGTCAGTTCGCCCACACCGGCTCCCCGGGCAAGGGGCGCTACTTACAGCAACCAGACTGGATCCCCTGGGGCGAAAACAAACCCAATACAATGATCTTTGACAGTGTCGCAGATGGCGGCTGGCGCATGGAAAACTATAGCCCAAGTGTTGAGGATATGATCACCCGTATTGAAGCGGACACAGAATTCAAGCAGCAAAAAGACCGCTGCAAACTGTTTGTAGAGAGCTTTTTAATCTCCTACCACAGCAGCGACTTCTGGGACCCCGAGCGCTATAGCAATCTGGCCGGAGGCGGCTGCAGGGAATTTGACCCCTATGTGTTTATGGATGCCTTTTAACCGTACCAGCAAAGCAATCTAGTCAGCTGCCAAATGCCGTATAAATCCAAATAATAGTTAACGACCAGTTGAGAATAATAATGAAAACAACTAACAGTATTATCGGCATTGCCGTATCCCTTTGTATCGCAGCCCTTATCTTGCTGGCCGGTAGTCAGGGCAGCACCAGCGTCCATGGAATGCCATTATTTCTTCTCTGCGGTGCCATTGGCCTTGTTCTGCACTGGGTTATATTTCTCCCCTCCTTTGCCTTCCAGACAGAGCATTACTTTGATCTGACCGGCTCTATTTCTTATATCAGCACTGTAATCGCCGCCGCCTGGCTCAATCCTGATCTTGATTTGCGGGATCTAATTATCGGTGCAATGATCCTGATCTGGGCCCTGAGGCTGGGGTCATTTTTATTCTGGCGAATCAAGAAAGACGGCCAAGACAAGCGCTTTAGAGTGATGAAAACCAAATTTGTCTGGTTTTTGATGACCTGGACCTTAGGCGGAGTCTGGGTACTGGTCACCATGGCAGCAGGACTGGCCGCCATGACCTCAAACACCACAGTAGCACTGGGCCCATTGGCCTACACAGGTATAGCGCTGTGGATTGCAGGCCTGCTGATTGAAGTGATCGCAGACAGCCAAAAGACCAAGTTTAGAAAGAACCCGGACAATCGTGACCGCTTTATCACCACTGGCCTGTGGGCCTGGTCCAGGCATCCCAACTACTTCGGTGAAATAACATTGTGGTTGGGTCTGGCGCTGCTGGCCCTACCAGTTCTCAGTGGCTGGCAACTGGCCACCATGATATCGCCGGTATTTGTCTATGTGCTACTGACTAAAGTCAGTGGCATTCCACTGCTGGAAAATCTGGCACAGAAAAAATGGGGATCGGACCCGGAGTTCATTGCTTACACAGAATCAACCCCGGCGCTAATGATGCGCAAGCCCAAGGGTTAATTATCGAGAATGACGGTCTAGAAAACCACTGATCTGCTGGAAGGCCAGTTCCGCTTCTGGCAGGTCGGGATAAAAAATCGGCCATACATGGGGCATTTTCATAAAGTAGACAAACTCAGCTTTTGACCCTGAGGCCACTGCTTTATTCACATAGCGTCGCCCATCATCCCGCAGAATCTCATCATGACTTGCCAGCACCAATGTGGGTGGCAGGTTTGACAGATTCCCAAGCAATGGCGAAATCAGCGGATCACTGGGGTTATCCCTGGCCAAATGGCGGGCACTTAGGCGCAGCAGAATTTTGGGTACTCTGGTAATGCGACTGGCCAGAGGCTTAAGCATCACGTCAGAGCTCAGATTGGAAAAAATACTGGGGCTGTTAAACCGGCAGTCAGTGACAGGTGACAGGCACACAGCGGCATTGGGAGCCCGGCCTCCACTATCTCGCAACAGGGCCAGCAGAACCAGGGTTAAGTTTCCCCCGGCTGAATCTCCGGCAACCAGCATAAAGGCGGCTTTGCCTGGGCCCTGAGAGCCATTATCCAGCAGCCATTCATAGGCAGTATGGCAGTCTTCAACGGAGTTTCGGCGGCTGTATTCAGGCATCAATCTATAGTCGATGGCCAGCACCGAGCTATTGGTAATTTCTGATAACTTACTGGTAATCACCCGATGACTTTTAGGGCTGCCAGCGAAGAAGGCGCCGCCATGGATATACATCAGGCGGCGGCTATTATCTGCATCAACCCCAGGTGCCACCACCCATTCAGCAGGCACACCGGCGGCATCCACAGGGGTAAAGGTACTGACCGCCAGCTTCTCTGTCTCGGCAAAAAAAGTCTCCATGGCCTCCCGCATAATTGGCACACGGCGCTTGATGGAAAGTTTGCTGGAACTGGCCGCACTAGCCTTTAGGCGCTGAGTGATCGCCACTAGCGCCTGCTTGGACTGAAGCTTAGCCTCTGGGCTATCCACCGAAGCCAGGCGCCCCAGTGGAAGGTCAAATTGCGCCAATGGATCTCGGCGCAGTAACCTGTAGCCCCACCAAGTCAGCCCGGCAGCGCCGAGGCCAACAGCCAGGGTGGGCAGACTCATCATCAAGCAGAATAACTGAGTTGGTTAAACTTCTTCTGATGGTAATCGCCATCGCCAAAGCTCACATTAATCATCATCAGACGCTTCACATAATGCCCGATATTTAGCTCATCAGTCATGCCAATACCGCCATGAATCTGAATCGCCTCTTCACCAATCAGCTTGCCATAGCGGGCAACAGTGGCCTTAAGGGCATGTACAGTTTTTAACAGCGCCGCAGAATCATCTTCACCCGCCTGACAGAGTCCGCGATAAAGCATCGATTTAGTCTGCTCGCAGGCCATAAAAGTATCTACCATGCGATGCTGCAGCACCTGGAAAGAGCTGATCGGCGTATCAAACTGCTGCCGCACCTTGGAATATTCAACCGTAGCCGTATTCAGCGTCGCCATAATACCCAGAGCTTCAGCACTGAGACCCATCAGAATCTGCGGCATCACCTGATCAATCAGGTCCATACCTTCGCCCGCTGTGTTGAGCAGCTGACCTGCAGGTACCATCACATCTTTAAAGGTCACTGTGGCTGCACTCTGGCCATCCATCATCTTGTAGCTTTTAACCTCAACCCCAGGGGCAGAAGCATCGATCAAAAACAGGCTGATGCCCGCGCGATCAAACTGTTCACCGCTGTGGCGAGCGGTAACAATAAACTTGTCCGCTGTGCCGCCATTGGCCACAACAGTCTTCTCTCCGTTGATGTTGAAACCACCATCAGCGGCTGTTGCTGTGGTTGCAACGTCACTCATCTCATAGCGAGACTGAGCCTCGGTAGAAGCCAGTGAACCCATGCAGCTACCATCAATAATGCCGGGAATTACCTCAGCCTTGAGAGCAGCGTTATCTGAGGCCGCCAGCAGGCCACCAAACACCACAACAGTGGACGCATAGGGCTCAACCACAATACCCTTACCCAACTCTTCCATCACCGCAGCTATATCGTCAACAGTGCCACCAAAGCCGCCGTACTCTTCGGCAAAGGGCACAGACAACCATCCCAGCTCCGCAAACATGGACCAGAATTCCCGGCTAATGCCCTCGTCTGATTCAACAATTTTGCGTCTGGTATCAAAGTCATATTCATCTCGAACAAAGCGCGAGACACTGTCCTTGATCATGGTTTGTTCTTCGGTAAAATCAAAATTCATCTGTATTAACTCCTGAAATCTGTTTATAGCTCAACCCGCAGGGAGCCTGCTTGTAATCGTAAAGACCTTTAAATAGCCCTATAAACCCAGTACCGCTTTGGCGATCACATTGCGCTGCACTTCATTGGACCCGCCATAAATAGTGGCTGCGCGACCATACATGTATTTACCTCGGGCCTCGAAAGCAAAGTCATGGCCCAATTCATCAGCATTTAGATTTTCCGGTAATGCGCCGCCATAAAAGGACGCCAGCTGCAGCTGCAGCTCGTGAATCGCCTGACTTATTTCAGTGCCTTTAATTTTCAACAGTGATGACTCTGGTCCCGGCATACCCCCCGCCGCCATAGAGGCAAATACCCGCAGCTCGGTGTACTCGAGAGCCATCAGCTCCATCTCGATATCCGAGAGACGCATCTGGAAGATAGGATCATCAATCATCGCCTTGCCGCCATTCACTTCAACGCTGGCGCGCTGCTTGAGAGAGTCCAGCATACGGGTAGAGTCCGCCACCTCGGCCATGCCTGTTCGCTCATGGGCCAGCAGCGCCTTGGCATAGGTCCAGCCCTTATCCTGCTCACCAATCAGATTCTCGGTGGGCACTGCAACATCTTCAAACAAAACCTCGTTGAGGCTGTGCTTGCCGTCGATAGTCACAATTGGCTTAACCGTAATACCTGGAGTATTCATATCGATCAGCAAAAAGCTGATGCCCTGCTGTTTGCGCATACCTTTGCTGGTGCGCACCAGACAGAATATCCAGTCTGCATACTGGGCAAAAGTGGTCCAGATCTTGCGGCCATTAACTATATAGTTATCGCCCGCATAGTCAGCCGTAGTATTTAGCGCGGCTAGATCTGAACCCGCACCAGGTTCAGAATAACCCTGACACCACCAGTCGTCGCTTTCAAGAATACGCGGTAGAAAGCGCGCTTTTTGCTCTTCATTACCAAAGGTGTAAATTACCGGCGCAACCATTTTCAAACCAAAGGGAACCACATCTGGAATACCAGCCAAACCACGCTCAGTCTCAAAGATAAACTTCTGCGTCGCCGACCAGTCAGTGCCACCATATTCTTTAGGCCAGCCAGGCGCGACCCATCCCTTGGCATGAAGTTTTTTCTGCCAGGCCACAATGCCTTCTTTATAGTCAGTACCCGCAGCACTGCTGAGTTTGGCAGTAATTGAACTGTCGTATTCCTGGGTAAAAAAGTCCCGCACCTCATCGCGAAATGCCAGATCCTCTGCTGAAAATTTAATGTCCACGGACGCTCACTCCTCAAAAATTTAGGGCCACACCATATGTTATGGCACTTATTATGTCAATATAAAACAAGACCATCTGTTGTACGTACCAGAGACTCCTTCCAGACCAGTATCTGTCTCTGTTACAGGTGCCTTTACCGGACTCGGCCTGTGCTATATAGGATGAGATAATAGGTTATAAAACCATTGCATGGATCTCTTAGCTACGACCGGGCGGTCACCCTTTCTCGCCACCATATACCTATGGTTAAACCGCGGCGGCCAAATAGCTGGCCTGATTAATCGCCGCCTTGGCATCCAGTTCAGCAGCCTTATAGGCTCCACCAACCAGACTGATGGCAATACCAGTGTTAGCCAGCTCATCATAGAGACCCCGGGCCGGTGTCTGACCGGCACAGATAATGACCGTATCTACCTCCAACACCTGGGGCTGACCTTCAATACTGATATGCAGGCCCTTATCATCAATTTTGCGATACTCGATGCCATTCATCATTTGCACCCCACGCTTGGCCAGCGACATACGATGGGTCCAGCCTGTTGTCTTGCCCAAACCGCGACCCACTGGCGTAGATTTGCGCTGTAGCAGAAATACCTGCCGGTCTGCCGCCTCAACCTGAGGAACAACGCCTGTGACACCACCACGGGGATGGTTGACAAAATCCACCCCCCATTCCCGGGCAAATACCTGTTTGTCTGTAGCCGCAGAAACGCCCTTGTGCATAATCAGTTCCGAGACATCGAAACCTATGCCCCCGGCACCCATTACCGCAACGCGCTTGCCCACCTCAACATTGCCGCGAATCACATCCACATAGCTGACCGCCTTGGGGTGATCAATACCCTCCAGCTCTGGCACCCGCGGCGTAATACCGGTGGCCACAACCACATGCTCGTAACCAGCAGATACAAGATCCTCAGCATTGATCCTCGTATTCAAGCGCAGATCTACATGATGCACATCCAGCATGCGCCGGTAGTAACGCAATGTTTCATAAAATTCTTCTTTGCCCGGCACCTGCTTGGCCAGATTAAACTGACCACCAATCTCACTGGCACTGTCATAGAGAGTCACCGAATGCCCCCGCTCCGCAGCGACAGTGGCATAAGCCAAACCGGCCGGGCCTGCGCCGACCACAGCAATCTTTTTCGGCTCCTGACTGGGCTCATAGTTAAGCATGGTTTCATGGCAGGCCCTAGGGTTAACCAGGCAGCTGATTTCCTTGCCTTCAAAACCATGATCTAGACAGGCCTGATTGCAGCCAATGCAGGTATTGATCTCATCCTCTCGGCCTTCAAAGGCTTTTTTTACCAGCTCAGCATCCGCCAGCATAGGTCTGGCCATAGAGACAATATCCGCCTCCCCATCGGCCAGCACTGCCTCCGCCACATCGGGCATATTGATGCGATTGCTGGTAATGCAGGGGATACTCAGCTCTTTGCGCAGGCGCCCGGTCACCCCGGAAAATGCAGCACGAGGAACCATAGTCGCAATGGTCGGCACCGCCGACTCATGCCAGGTAAAGTGGGTGCTGATAATAGTAGCACCGGCTTTTTCCATTTCTTTGGCCAGCAATACCACTTCATCCCAGGCCATGCCGCCCTGCAACATATCCATGGCGGCGATACGGAAGATCAGAATAAAGTTTTCACCAACTTCAGCGCGGCAGCGGCGCATAATTTCCAGGGGAAAGCGCATACGGTTTTCAAAGGCGCCACCCCATTGATCTTCCCGCTGATTGGTCTTTTCCACCAGAAAGGTACTTAGCAAATAACCAGCTGAACCAATAATTTCGACGCCGTCGTAACCGGCCAGTTTGGCCATTTTGGCGCTCTGCACATGGTCATTAATCTGTTTCTGTACACCGGCTTCATCCAGCTCATTGGGCACCAGAGGGGATAGCCTGGAGCGCACAGCGGAAGGGCCGACTAACTTTGGTGTCTCGGCCAATGGCCCGGCATGGAGAATCTGCATACAGATTTTGATATCCGGATCCACCCCATGCACAGCCTCGGTTATCTGCCGATGATCTGCCGCATGCTCAGGCGTCGACATCTCCGAACCCATGCCACCCTCTTCATTGGGGCTAATACCGCCGGTAATCATCATGCCCACACCACCCTGGGCGCGCTCGGAAAAATAGGCTGCCAGACGCTCAAAGCCCCCTTCCACCTCTTCCAGTCCTGTATGCATAGAGCCCATCAGGGCGCGGTTTTTAAGCTGGGTAAAACCCAGATCCAGCGGCGTAAAAAGATGCGGGTATTTGGAGTGAGGCTGAGTGGTCATGGTAAGTCCTGTTATAAATTTTTTCTAAACCATTGCTGCGGACTCAAAACGGGTGGCGCGCTGGAACCCAGGTCGCGCCTTTAGGCGCTCGTAATAGGCTATGGTATTAGGCTTAAAGCCCTCGCCCAGCCTCAGGGTCTCGGCCAGATAGAGAGCATAGCCCACAGCGATATCGGCAATGGTAAAGCGGCCAGCACAGAGGAACTCCCGGTCTGCTGTCGCCTCTTCTACGGACCGCAGGCGGGCGTGAAACCATTTGGCGTAGTCTGCTGCCACGCTGGGCAGGCGCTTCTCTTCGGGCTCGAGAATGGTATATCTCAGCACCAGAGTCTGGGGAAATGTGAGGGTAGCATCACTGCGGTGCAGCCAGTTTAGGTAGAGGCCATAGTCGGGCTCATCAACACCCAGGGCAAGATCTGTGGGGCCATACTTATCCACCAAATACTGGCTGATTCCCGCTGATTCCGTCATCTCTACATCGCCATCAGTAAAAAATGGCACAGTGCCAATAGGGTTAATATCTGTGTAGCCAGGGTGGACAAAACGCGGCGGGAACTTCATCACCTCGATATCATAATCAATCCCCATTTCCTCTAATGTCCACAGGGGGCGAATCGATCTTGAACCGGCGCAGTGCCAAAGCTTTAGTGCCATTAGTTGGCCTCTTGTTGTTGGTTTATTTCAATTAATACGTCATCGGCCGCCACTTGGTTGCCTGCCACCGCAGTAACCTCTTCCACGGTACCGTCCACCTCGGCAATAATTTCATAGTGCATTTTCATAGCCTCCAAAACAGCCAAATTTTGTCCTCTGACCACCTGATCTCCCGGCTTAACCAGCACCTCAAGCAGTAGACCATGCATTGGCGCTATCACGCGGCCACCGCCAGCAGTTTCATCCACAGCACCGTCGAGAATAATCTGGTCTTTAAACAGGGCACCGCGACCAGCGATGGAACAGTACAGCTGACCATGCTGGCGCAGCTTAAAGGTCGCCAACTTAGCAGAGCCATTCATTGACAGGCTGGCACTACTGCCCTCGATTGTTAATACCTGTATTTCAATTTGCTGTTGCGACTGGGCACAGGTAACCAGGTAGCTGTCTGCGCTATTGGCTACTGGTGAGATAGAGAAGTCAAAGAGACTCTCGCCAAACTGGTACTGCTTGCGAGAGACCAGCCCACTGGCCATGGTCCAGTTCTTAAGTTTGTGGCTGCTCAATGTACTACTGGCAAAATAACGCTGGTATTCAAGATTTAAATCAATTACCGCAGCGGCCGCAGCGTCTTCGACGCTGGGTTCAGCCACAGCCAGATCCGCCTCGGCAAACTCCTCAGCAATAAATGCTGTAGTGGCGGCACCATCAATAAAACTCTGTTTTTCCAGACACTGAATCAAAAAGTCTTTATTGTTGGCTGTGCCAAATAACACAGTTTCTTTTAATGCAGCGATCAGTCTTGTTCTCGCCGTTTCACGATCATCACCATAGCCAATTACCTTGGCTACCATGGGATCGTAAAATGGTGAGATTGCCTGACCAGTACAGATTCCAGCATCAATCCGCACACCAACTCCGGTGGCTGGCTGCCATAGATCCACCGGCCCCGAGGCGGGCAAAAAGTCCTGACTGGGGTCCTCTGTATACAGACGCACTTCTATAGCAGCGCCCTGCAGTTTTACATCCTCTTGAGTGAGACCCAGAGAACAACCCTGGGCCACATTAATCTGTAACTCCACCAGATCCAGACCGGTAATCAGCTCGGTTACTGGGTGCTCAACCTGCAGTCTGGTATTCATCTCCAAAAAGTAGAAAGCACCGCTGGCATCGAGCAAAAATTCCACCGTGCCCGCACCCCGATAGTTAACACTTTTTGCCGCATCAATAGCCGACTGACCCATCTGCTCGCGCAGTTCCGGCGTCATAATCGGGCATGGTGCCTCTTCCACCACCTTCTGGTGACGGCGCTGCACCGAACAGTCCCGCTCCCCCAGATGGATGGTATTGCCCTGGGTATCAGCAAATACCTGAATCTCAACATGGCGCGGCTGGATAATGGCTTTTTCCAGAATTAGCTCACCGGAGCCAAAGGCGCTTTCGGCCTCAGCTCGGGCCAGCTTAATGGCGTTGCCCAGTTCCCCGTAATCATGCACCAGGCGCATACCGCGACCACCGCCACCGGCAGCGGCCTTCACCATTAATGGCAGATCAATCTTTTTACCCTCGGCCAATAAGGTTTTATCTGCCTGATCCAGCCCCTCATAGCCAGGCACACAGGGCACACCTGCCTCAATCATGCGGCGTTTGGACTCGGCCTTATTGCCCATTACATCAATGGCTTCTTTAGTGGGCCCTATAAACACTAGCCCGGCAGATTCAACCGCCTCGGCAAAGGCGGCATTCTCGCTAAGAAAACCATAGCCTGGGTGAATAGCTTCAGCACCACTAGATGCTGCGGCGGCCAGAATATTATCCGCCAGCAGATAGGACTCACCCACCGGCCCAGGACCAATACAGACTCCAGCATCGGCCAGCTGCACATGGGGTGCGCCAGCATCTGCCTCGGAATACACCGCAATGGTGCGGTAACCCAGTTGTTTGGCGGTACGAATAACCCGGCAAGCAATCTCGCCGCGGTTGGCAATCAAAATACTGTTAAAGGGTTTCATCAATAGAATTCCTATTATTTATTCCAAGAGGCAG
>ENA-OQVM01000194-OQVM01000194.1-marine-metagenome-genome-assembly--contig:-NODE-194-length-98867-cov-5.680676_pt1 | contig 98867 bp, 86 predicted proteins | sample MGYA00237776_ERZ505498 | MGnify/ENA primary metagenome ERZ505498 (study PRJEB26159, sample SAMN06265151) | marine metagenome | isolation source: Helgoland LTER site | place: Germany:Helgoland, sampling... | reverse complement strand
ATATGATCGAGGACAGAAAAAGTGACCACCTCTACAAGCTCTGTTTTATTTGAAAAATGAGCGTAAATGGTTTTCTTTGAAATCCCCATAGCATTTGCGATGTCATCCATTGTGACACTCTTAAATCCTAAAGAGAAGAATAACTCTTCTGATTTTGATATAATTTTCTCTTTCATAGCGAGCTGCAAATTTACAACAGGAAACTTAAAAAACAATTAAAGTTTCCAAAGTTTTGCAATTTTTTAACATTTATTATTTTTGCTTTGCAACATAGTTTTAGGAATTCACTTATTTTTGCCTCATGAAAGCCATTGAAACATACCAAAAACAATTTTTAGCATATCTAAAGGATTACAAAACAACACGAGAGCCTAAAAATCTTTATGAACCTATTGACTACATATTAAATTTAGGAGGAAAGCGCTTACGCCCCGTGTTGACCCTTATGACTGCGGATTGTTTTGAAGGGGATGTGAACAATGCACTAGACGCCGCTTTGGCAGTGGAGGTGTTTCATAATTTCTCACTTATTCACGATGATATTATGGACGCGGCGCCTTTGCGACGTGGCCATCAAACGGTGCATGAAAAATGGGATCTAAATACAGGAATTTTATCAGGAGACGCCATGCTGATTATGGCGTATCAATTGTTTGAGAATTACCCACCAGAGGTCTTTCAAAAACTAGCCATACTCTTTAGTAAAACCGCTTTGGAAGTTTGTGAGGGCCAACAATACGATATTGATTTTGAAACCCGTGACGAAGTTTCAATCGCGGAGTATCTAAAAATGATTGAATACAAAACCGCAGTCTTGGTTGGAGCTGCCATGAAAATGGGGGCTATAATTGTCAATGCATCTGAAGCGGATCAAAATCGCTGTTATGAATTTGGAAGAAATTTAGGCATTGCCTTTCAATTACAAGATGATTATTTAGACGCTTTTGGGGATCCTGAAACGTTTGGAAAACAAGTGGGAGGAGACATTATTGAGAATAAAAAAACCTATTTATATTTAAAGGCGCTAGAATTTTCGTCTGAAAAGGACCAACAACAATTGAGACATTTATTTAGTACAGAAGGCAATGATTCTAAGGATAAAATACAGATTGTAAAGCAAATTTTTACAGCATCGGGTTCTTCTGAGGCGACTAAAAAGGCGATTCAACACTATACGTCAGAAGCATTTTCAGTATTGGAATTACTGACTATTTCAGAAGATAAAAAGGAGCTTCTCAAAACGTTTGGAATTAGTCTTATGGATAGAACTGTCTAATGAATGTCCCATCTAACTTTGAGGATTTAATTGCTGAGGTGAATCAGTTAGATTTATATAAAAAATTAGTTCTTCAGCTTAATAAAGATTTTTTGCGCGCCAATGTGGACTTAAACTTTCATGAAGAAGTGTTGCCAACAAGCTTAAAATTAGTGCTTCACGAAACGGTCTATACGCTGATCCAAGAAAAATTCGGCGACGGCATCATGTCCGCGATTGACTTTGATATGACCGTCACACGAGTCGAAAATCCGAAAGGAGACCGCGTGAAGGTTGAAATGTCCGGCAAATACCTAGGCTATAACAGCTGGTAGGCATGCAGTGGGATCGCTTTCTTGGGCGGCGCATGTTGCCCGGGAATGATCCGAAAATTACCAGCCGGGCAAGTCGTCACCATCGTCGACAATAGGAGCCCGCCCTGGTCGCGCGGTTTTCGCATCTTCTCAAAGCGCCTCTTGCCGACATTTGATGATCAACCGCTTTGATAAATCGTAGACATGGACGAAGCGATTCAATTCAAACATTTCCCTTTGTCGGTTTGGCGTGAACGCCGGCAATGCGGGCTACAGGTGCGGCATGAAAACTGTCTGCTAAATGTCTTATTGGGGCCGTGATTTCAGCCGCCATTTTGCCTGTCTTCCGAAACCGGACTTTGGCTGCGATGCGGAAATTCGGTAACGTGGGCTCGTTGCTGATGGGGTGGATGGCTCCTGCTTCATCCGGCGTCGCAATGCGCCATACTGCAGATGTCGTTATCTGTTTATGAGAGGAGCCACCCCATGGAAGTTACCACAATTGGCCTTGATCTGGCTAAGAACGTTTTTCAAGTTCACGGGATCACTGCTGACGAAGAGGTTGAATTCAATAGACCGTTGAGGCGTGCGCAGCTGTTGCCGTTCTTCGCAAAACTTGCGCCATGTCTCATTGGTATGGAAGCTTGTAGTAGTGCGCATCATTGGGCGCGCGAGCTGACGGCCATGGGTCATGATGTGCGGCTCATCCCACCGATATATGTAAAACCATATGTCAAACGCGGCAAATCCGATGCGCTTGATGCCGAAGCGATTTGCGAAGCAGTGACCCGTCCAACGATGAGGTTTGTTGCAATCAAGACAGTAGATCAGCAGGCATTGCTTTCTTTACACCGAGCCCGTGATTTATTGGTCCGACAACGCACGCAATTGATCAACGGCCTTCGAGGTATGGTCGCCGAGTTTGGTGTTTACATCGCCAAAGGTCTCGCTCGGGTCATCGGGTTTGCCGAGGACATACTGGCTGGTGAGGTTTTGGATCTGCCAGATATCGCAAATGAAGTGATCCATAACCTCTGCGAACACCTGATGGCCCTTCATACTCGGATCCGTTGGTACGAAAACCGCCTCAAGCAGGTTGCTAAAGAAGATGCGCGGGTGCGGTTATTGCGTACCATTCCAGGCGTTGGCGTAGTGACCGCGTCTGCGATTATCGCCAGCATTGGAGATGGGCATCAGTTTGAAAATGGTCGCGCATTTGCAGCTTGGCTGGGCTTGACGCCAGCGAACAAATCCAGTGGAGGCAAAGAGAAACTTGGCCGAATTACAAAAATGGGCGATCAATATCTGCGATCACTGCTCGTCGTTGGTATGACGTCATTGGTCCGACAAACGCGGTCACATCCTGAGCGCGCCAGCAAATGGCTGACGTCTTTACTAGAACGAAAACCAGCACGTGTGGCGACCGTCGCAATGGCCAATAAGACAGCAAGGATCGTCTGGGCCGTTCTTACCCGAAACCAACCCTACAACCCGCACACAGCTTGAGAGGAACCCAAACAACGAGTTAGCAAGACCTGCGAGATGATGGTGCATAAGTCTGCCGCCAAAACCAAGACACCCCGTCGAATGTCCCGGGCGCAACAGCCCGCATTGCTGTAAGGGACTTGGTTTGCGGAACCCATCAGGGCCAGCGGTCAAAACCGCGCAAACAGGCCGGACACATGACTGCTTCTGACAAATGCACAAATCAGATCAAAAATGTCTTGCTATGCAGGAGCCATCCACACACGACATTCGATGCTCAAAGCACAAATGACCGCTAGCCATCCATAATCTTTAGTAGCCCTGCGTTGCTCAGCAGCCCCGCGTTTTTCGCAGTCAGTGCATTCAACCTAACGTCGTCAGTTGCAGCATAGTCGGCTTTGCCAACACCTAATGTTGCCAACAGCCCTGCTTCATCCAATGTGCCGTCGGCCAACATCGCAAAAGCGTCGTCAACGACGCGCTGTGCGCTTCCTGTAGGCACCTTCTCCACATCCTTGCGCATACTGCGTCCACTATGCAGTTTAGCGTTAAGCAACGAGCTATATTTGCTGTAGTGCTTGTCCACCATCGGCGTGCTGGTGCCGATCTGCTTTGCAAGCATGTGCGCAGTCATGCCACTGGAAAGGTCGCGTGTCGCATAATAGTGGCGGTAACTGTAAAGCGTGCGCGATTTTCCATCCGCGCCAATCTTTAAACCTAGCTGATCGAGCAGCTGGTTAAATGCGTAGTTTAAGTTGTGGATGCTAGCGACGTGGCCAAGTCGTGTTGTAAAAACGAACTCATTGCTCTTGGCAGCTACCAGTTCATCAAACGTGTCATGATCAAGCCTTGGATTTTGCAGCCTTTGACGGTCTAGGTACGTTTCAACAGTGTCGCGCGCGACCACGCTGCGCCCTTTTGTTTTGCCATCAACGTTTACAACCAAATAACGTTCGCCATCATGCTTGTACCACTCAACGTTTTTCCAGCGCAGACCAAGCGCCTCAGTGCCATGACAGACACCAGTATTTGCAAGGAACAGCGCATACCAACGATAGAACGTCGTCCGAGGGATACCCAGCTTGGCCAGTGTCCGGCGGGCCGACAGATGGCTTTCTTCCACGAGCCGAATGATCTCCAGCTTCTCTGATGCAGCATACCTCATTCGCGGTCGTCCCCATCCCCGAGCATGCTTTTTTTGAGAAGACGCAGTTCGAGCGTTTGTTCCGCTACCACCTCCTTGAGATCCTTGGCCTCGCGACGCAGCGCTTTGACCTCATCGGCGTTAGCGGCACGAGCTGTGTCGCCCGCAAGCCGCTTCTTCCCGGCTTCCATGAAGTCCTTCGACCATTTGTAATAGATGCCCTGTGATATCCCTTCACGGCGGCACAGCTCTGAAATGCTGTCCTCGCCGCGCAGCCCATCAAGCACGATCCGGATCTTCGCTTCGGATGAATAATGTTTGCGGGTCGCCCGCTTGATATCCTTGACGATCTTCTCGCCGGGGCTCTTCGTTGTCTTTCTCATCGTCCACTCCTCGGTGGCTACGATGAGCAACAAACACTCTCTTAGCAAATTGCCCTAATTGGACCCATAGGCGCTGACGTCAGACACGCTGGTACTTGTCACTTTGCAAAAGACACATCTTTGCTTACCATAAATTCGCAAGCTGCGAAGAGCTTGTTTTTCTTTAAAACGGCGCGGCGATGACGAAACTTGCTCAACTGATCGGTCAGCTTAAAGGTCACTCGTTCTTTTTCGTGATCGGCTCCATCGCTGCCGCAATTAGCGCGGTTGTCTATTGGGGCGATCTCACCCAGCGCTTTCTTGCTTGGGTAAAACCGCCACCTGTGCGCGCGGCGCTCACCGATTTTACTGTTCAAAATGACCGGGTATATGCCGCACTGACGGTCGAGGCCGAGGCGCTCACTGGCTCCTATGCCTGGGTCTGCACAATGCATGGCATAAGCAACGTGCATGTGCTGCCGATCGCCCGCTCGACAGCTCTGCGTTTTTCCATGCCTACGGGTCTGCCTAACACGCATGTCTACCTTCTCCTGGCGCACGGCGACTTGCTGGAGGTTTCGGTCGACTTGTATTCCGGGACTGCATCGGACGCAGCTATCATCACTGAAGCGGACCAAAAATGCGGCTGATACTGTCCTGTTTCATCTGCATGATGGCCGTGAGCATTATGGAGGGTTCGGCCCGAGCCCAGAACGGCCTGTTTGATGCGGTAGCCGGATTCCGCGATAACGGCGGGGCTCGCGTTTGCGACGCTGACACCAGTCGCGACAATTTGCCCGCAGACCACCAGGAATTGATCAATAGCCTCTACGTGCCCTATGGCGACATCGGCGCAGGCCGGGTTATCTATATCCTGTCAGCACCTTGGTGTCCGTTCTGCCGCCGCGTAGTGCAGGAAGATGCGAGTTTTCTTAGGGGCATAGAGTTGCGCCTTGTGATAGGTGACTTGAGCAACGCTATTGATATGTCGCGGTTTTACCGGCTGGCGACAGGTGGGGCGGACGCAGTGCCGCAAATGTTTACGGGCCCGCCGCTTCCACTGAACGGGGTGGCTACGGAGCGACGTAAGCTTATCGTTGATGCGATGCTGCTGAATGCCCACGCTCTCGAAATGCGGCACCGTGCCATCCATAGCTATTTTCAGCAGATTGGAGAGGCGGAACCCGGCCCGTTCGGATACCCGGCGTATATTGTGCCGACGGGAACCGGCGCAATGGCTAGTACAACGCCGATCCTCGGGTCAATAAACCTGAATGCAATACGCAGTGACGGGCAATACCGAATGCTTGGTGTACCGGCTCATGAACACTGGTTTGTGCGAAACCCGCCGGTTCCTTCTGTAATCGAGCGCGGTGTCTACTCTTGGGAGAGTGGCGTGCGCGTCCAAGCCTTTCCAGACAGGAGCGCGCCTGGGTTTTGTTATGACGGGCGCACATCACTTTTCGTAACAGGCGCTTTGCGCACCGATGAAGGCATTTGGGCTTATGTCGAGGCATTGGACCTTGCCCTCGTATCTGGCGCTGGAGGCGGATACGTAGCGAATGGCTATGTGTTAGTCGAAGACTGACCTGACCCAAAGGCTACTCGATGAAAAGCGGTGACGGGACGGTAAGACTTAGCAATATGTTTTTGCCGGGCGCAAGACAGTGCTTCATATGATCTAGCCAAAGCCGCCATTGGCGCAACCGCAGCGAATTCACCTTTTGTACCGCAGTCTGTGAATTCGCCCCTCGCAGTTTTTGTAGTTGCAGCGAACGGCCGATCTGGCGGGCTGCACCGCAGCATAACGGTATTGGGTGAACGGCCGGTTTGGGCGTATTTCGTTGAAAAACTCGTCCTTGATTGCCGGGTAAGTCGCTGATTTAATTCGTCCTGTAGAGAGGGATTGGCGATGATGGGACCAAAGCAGGAAGCGCAGGCGGCACTGTTCTACGAGTTCTCGCTGCAAGATTACGTTCCGCAAGATCACCTGCTGCGCTCGATTGATCGGTTCGTTGATCTGGCGAGTATCCGGGCGCATCTCACGGACTTCTACAGCCACACCGGTCGCCCTTCGCTCGATCAGGAACTGCTGATCCGCATGCTTCTGGTTGGGTACTGTTTTGGCGTCCGGTCGGAGCGTCGCTTGTGCGAAGAGGTGCATCTGAACCTCGCCTATCGCTGGTTTTGCCGCCTTGATCTGAACGACCGCGTTCCCGACCACTCCACCTTCTCGAAGAACCGGCATGGCCGTTTCTGGGAGAGCGAACTGCTGCGTCATCTGTTCGAGACAACCGCTGCCCGCTGCATTGAGGAAGGTCTCGTCAGCGGCCAGCGCATGGCGATTGATGCGAGTCTGATCGAGGCGGATGCCAACAACAGAACTCAACACCGAGGGACGAGTGGGATGCGGCAAGTATCGATCCGACCGATGCGCCACGCGCCGTCCGCGAGTACCTCGACACGCTGGATGAGGCCGCGTTCGGAGCAGCGAGCGAGGTTCAGCCCAAGTTCACGTCCCATTCCGATCCGGCGAGCCAATGGACGGCGGCACGCAAAGGGCCCGCATTCTTTAGCTATTCCGACAACTACCTGATCGACACGGATCACGGCGTCATTGTCGATGTCGAAGCCACGCGATCAATCAGACAGGCCGAGGTCGGTTCGACCAAGACTATGCTGAAGCGGGTGAAGGCGAAGTTCGATCTTCATCCTGAGCGCCTGATCGCAGACACTGCAGGCCGTCGGCATAATCGGCTTGCACCTTCTCGCCAGTCTCGCCCTCGACGCTGATTGCCATCATGTAGTTGGAAACCTCATTCCGCCGCGCCGCGCTGCGCATCATATAAACCGAAACGGTATAATCGCCGGAGAAAGGAAGAACCCCATCGAAAATGTTCAGATCGGGTACCATCGGCCCCATAAACTGGCTGTTGATCAAGGCCTCTTCGCTCGGACCCCTGCCGGGAGCGTAGACGTTGAAATAGGTGGCGGCGTTTGATGGCTCGAGCCGCACCTTCATCCGCTGACCCGCCGCGGCACCGATCCGGTAGAGGACGCTCTCGTAGCCGGTGATGGAATCGTTGATGCTTGTACCAGATGCGCCGGCAGCAAACCGAACCTGTTCGTTGCGGACCTCATCCTGTGCGAGCGCCGGTGACACGCCGCCGAAGGCTGCTGTCAGACCAAGTGCGACGGCAGCTAAAAAGTTGCCAAAAAGTGGTGTGATCCCGGCCATTTTGCGAACTCTCCTTGAATTTGAAGCGCAGCGAGGCGATTCCCGTACTGGCTGTGGGCGTGACGGCGACTCGTCATGTAGATTTGCAATTCAGAAATAACCTGTCTATCCAATAGGCGCAGTAGATATCCAAAATCCGTAAGGCAGGAAGAATTGTTTTATTCGCATGAAAACTCTCCCAAAGCGCTCTTTGAGTCCGTTCCCAGAGTTTTGAGCGAGGCCAGCAGTGACAAGCTTTCAACTGGGGTCGGAGGGTTCCGTCTGAGCGCGTATTACGGCGGCGAACGCTCGAAGCTATTCAGACGCCAGTTTACCGGAAAAACCGCGCTTGATCTGCACGATGCGAAGAATGGCGAAGCTGTCGTGGCAATCAGCGATATCGGATTCATGAGCCTGGCCTATGTCAGATCAACCGGTCATGATGTTTCGCTGTTGGAATTTCAAACACCCAACCTCTTGGTGCCGATCGCAGGCACATTGTCGAGCCGGAACGAACACATGCTGTTTGAGCGCGAGAACGAACCATGGCTTCTGATCGGCCGCGGTGCACGTCAGACGACTGTCAGACCTGAAATGGATGCCGTTTACCAAGCATTTGTGCTATCCATGCCTCCTAATTTGCTAGGTGATCGTCTTACACGCGTGGAAGCGCGTGGCGGCATGATCTGGGGAAGTGCGAGCAGGGACAACGATCTCCAACTTGCCCGTCTCACAGTCGCACTCGCAACACAGATTACTCTTTCGACGGATATGGAATTGGATGCGCATTTGGTGGAGGCGTGGACGACGGTCGTTCTCGACCAGATGAACCGTTGCCTTGATGCGTGCCTCGGTGAAAGCTTGCCAGAGCCGGTTGCCCACTCTCACAATCCGTCTTTGATCCACGTTCGAAAAGCCGAAGCACTGATCCACGAACGACCCAATGAGATCGGTAGCCTTAAGGATATCGCTTGCCATGTCGGTGTCTCCGAACGAACCCTGCAAGCCGCCTTTCGCAAGGAGCGCGGGGCCACGCCGATGCAGCTGCTTGCCTACGCAAAGCTTTATCGTGCAAGACTGGCGTTACTTGACCGGGAAGGTCCAAATACTGTGTCGGACGTCTGTTCGCTGTGCGGGATCGAGCACCACGGACGCTTCAGTAAGCGCTACAAAGAAGCCTTCGGCGAAAGCCCCGTCGCGACCCTCCATTCACGCGCGCAACGATAGCTGGCGAACTTTGTCTCTTTCCACAACTAATTTATCTTTCTCGAAAAATTTCAGGCACCGAAAACGAATGCCCGCTATTCTTGCTGCAGCGCAGCCGGTGATTTCGGTCTGAAGGCTCTCTGCAGCTGCGACCGTCGGACATAGAACGCTTCTGGTATCCGTCATGATGAGCTGCTGCCAGTTTCGTGGACAGCAACTCAGCCTTTGGTTCATAAGGTCCAGAGGCTAAAGGACGATGAGACAGGATGGATTGGTCTGAGCCGATCTACTCGGCGATATGCTCCGGCTTGTCAGGTTTTCGCGCGGGCTGTGAAATTTTTAGGTGTGTGTTCAGGTGTGTTCCTCTGAGGCAGTAAGTTTAATATATTGATATTAAAGACTATTTACCGGATTTCTGCGCTCTCTTACGGCTCCCCAAAACTCCAACAAATTGATCAGCGGGTAAACGCCGACGTTGCCCACAGCGCTACCTTATTTCCCTTGCAGTTAAAGTTGTGGATTTGGCGGTCCCAAAGACTCGCGCAGTTCCACCAACGCTTGCAGCTCAACTGAATTGCCCGTGCTGGTTTTTTCCACCAGATTGACCAATTCGGTCGCCGCCGCACGCCCCATTTCGCGGTGAGGGACATGTACGGTCGTCAGGCGGGGGGTGACGATTTCTGCGAGTTCGATGTCGTCAAATCCGGTGATCGACAGGTCCTCAGGCACTCTGAGGCCCAAATCCTGTGCGCGGCGCAGTGCGCCGACTGCCAGAACATCGTTGCCGCACATGATTACCGTTGGCCGAACGTCTGCCGTCATTAAGCTGTCCAGAGCCTCTCGTCCGCTTTGGACGCCATACGACGTCTCTATAACCGGCAACTCTGCGGGATCGCGCCCAGCGTCGCGTACGGCGTCTTTGATGCCGTCCAGTCGCTGCTGGGCGCGGTCGTTCCATTTGGTCACGCCAGAAATGACCGCGATGTTTTGATGGCCCAGCCCGATCACATGTTTGGCCAAACGGTGCATCGAGCGGCGATTGTCAAAACCGATGGAGGTGAGCGCCTGATGTTCTGAAAATGCCCATGCGATCAGAACTGGAACGTTCCGGTTTTCCAAAAAGGCATAGATGGACGGATCACGTTCGTAGCCGATCAGCAACAGCGCATCTGCGCCACGCGAGACAAGCGCACGTATCTGTTCTTGTTCGACGTCGGTTTTGTATCCGGTGCTGGACACCAGCAGCGTATACCCGCGTCTGTTGAGCTCTTCCTGAAACGCCTGCAGACCACGGGCGAAAATCGAGTTCTCCATGGTGGGGATGATCGCACCGATGGTAAAAGTTCGTTTCGCGGCCATCGCGCGAGCACCAAAATTTGGCGTATAGCCCATGTCTTGAACGGTTTTCGTTACCCGATCCAAGGTCGCTTTGGCAACCCGGTCGGGCAAGTTCAGGCATCGCGATACGGTTGCGGTCGAGACACCGGCAGCCTTGGCAACATCTTCTAATGTGGGGATATTTTTGTTTGACTGCATATCCATCTCTACTCCTGCTGACCATAAACGTGGTCGCAAAACGGAGACCCCAAGTCGTCATGTCAACGTAGTTTATCAGACCTTGCGATGTAAAGGATTGCATAATGTTTATGTAAGCGCTTACACTGACAGTGAACTGATTCAAAAAGGAATGCTCCACATGTTTCTTGCAGCGTCGATTGTTGTGTTTGTTATATACTTCGCCAACGTCGCATTGGGCGCTTTCGCGAGTGCTGCGTTTTTGGGGGACGTGGGCGAGATGTTGGTTCTGTTCACTGCTTCGATCTTATTCGTCGTCGCAATTTTACAAAAAGAAGCTGCACGCAAAAACAAAGACGGCAGCTAACAGTCTTTCGGGAGGAACGACATGAACGATGAACGCAAAGAGCTGGCTTCGGCTGAGCGACGCAATTTTTTGAAACTTGCAGGCACAGGTAGCTTCACAGCAGCCATGGTTGCAGGTGGTGCAGGGATGCTTTGGTCTTCCGAAGCGGCAGCGCAGACCCAGAATGAAGAGCGCGACCGCGAAAAAGCGGCAGAGCACACGATGACGATTGCCACAGCCTATGTGCTTGGTGCCTCGCGCAGCTACCCGATCATGCAGCTGGACCTGAAAGAGAACATTCAGAACGCAACCAACGGCAAGGTATACGTCAAACTTGCCCCCGGTGGCCAATTGGGGTCGGGCGGCAACCTTGTTCAAAAAGTCCAGGGTGGCACGATTCAGGCGGCACAGCATTCGCTGGCCAACTTCGCACCTTTCGCGTCCACGGTTGATCTGATCAACATGCCGTACCTGTGTGGTTCCAACCAACGCTTTACGAACCTCGTGACATCCGACTTCTGGAACACGACTGTGCACCCAAAAGTCGAACAGGCCGGTTTCAAGGCGCTGTTCTATGTCAACATCGATCCACGCGTCGTTGCCGTGCGCAAAGGTGGTGCGGGTGCGGTTCTGTCGCCATCCGATCTGTCTGGTGTCAAATTCCGGGTGCCCGGTTCCAAGATGCTGCAGCAGTATTACCGCATGGTCGGTGCCAACCCAACGCCAGTGGCATGGGGCGAAACACCTTCGGCGATCAAACAAGGTGTGGCAGATGCGCTCGACCCATCCGTCGGCGCGCTTTATGTGTTTGGCTTCAAGGACATCCTGTCCCACGTGACATTCACGCAGGCCGTTCCAGACAGCCAAGTGTACTCGTGTAACCTTGAATGGTTCAATTCCATGCCTGCCGACGTGCAGGAAGGGATCATGTGGGGCTCTGAGATGACAGCGCACCAGAACCTGTCCAAAGTGCCATCTGCACGTGCCTATGCCATGGCCGAGCTGTCCAAGGCGGGCGTCGAATTCCACAGCCTGTCCGAAGATCAACTGGGCGAATGGAAAGCCGCAGGCGGTTACCAGCTTGCCGAGTGGGACACGTTCAAAACAGAACTGGCCGGTTCCATGGATGCGTTTGCCCAAATGGAAGAGGCCGCAAGCACTCAAGGCAAGTACTACGTACACGACGCCTAAACACCCCTTTGCCGGGCGCAGTGTTTGCGCCCGGCCTTTCCCCTTCGGTCCAGATGTCGATCCTCCCACCGCCTGAATGCAGGTGGACGGGTACCGTTTGGCCAGATGATAGGACACACAATGGGTATTCTACGTAGAATTGACCGAGATGCCGAACTTTGGCTGCTTTTGACCTTTTACGTGATGTTGGTCATCACAATGGCCATTGAAGTGCTCAGGCGCGAATTGTTCTCTTACTCCTCGATCTGGGGCGAAGAGATCGTACGATACTCGTTCATCTATCTCGCGTGGATTGGTGCCGCTGCGGCCGTCAAGGAACGCGCGCACATACGCATTGACGTTGTCATGCACTACCTTTCGCCACGACCCAAGGCGCTGCTTTATATCTTTGGTGATCTGGTCATGTTCGTGGTCGCGGTCATCGCGCTCTACTGGTCCTTTGAGACGGTTCATGTCTCTGCGAAATTCGGATCTGTCACGGACGGGCTGCGCATCTCCAAGGTTTGGTTTTTGATGTCTGTGCCGCTTGGCTTTGCCTTGATCGTTTGGCGTCTCTTGCAATCCTTTCGTCGTGATTTCCGCAGCCTGAAGGACGGTACGCCCGTCTATCAGGGCGACACATTGTTTGATTAAGGGAGACAGCTAATGCTTTGGAATGCCGTTGGTCAAACCGTTGAACTGGGCTGGGATTTCTACCTGCCCGTAATCCTATTTGTTGCGCTGATCGCGTTGGCTGTGCCTGTTTGGGCCTCCATCGGGGCTGCTGCGATATTGATGCTGTGGATGTCAGGTGATCTGCCGCTCAGCCTTGTGGGCGAAAGCCTGTTTTCGGGCATTGATGCCTTTGCGCTTACGGCCGTGCCGCTGTTTATCCTGACGGGTGACGTGCTGGTGCGAACCGGGCTAAGTCGAAAATTTCTGGATGTGGCCGAGGCACTGACGAACTTTGCAAAGGGCGGCTTTGGATCTGCCACTGTTCTTGTCTGCGGCATGTTTGCAGCCATCTCCGGCTCTGATGCTGCTGGGGCTGCGGCGGTTGGTCGTATGACGATCGCGCGGCTGGTGGAATCCGGGTATCCACGCCCTTATGCCTGTGCGCTTGTCGCGGCGGGGGCCTGTACCGGCATCCTGATCCCACCCTCGATCGCCTACATCATCATCGGGTTGGTGCTGGGCATATCTGCATCGACCCTGTTCCTTGCGGCGCTGATCCCCGGCCTTGCGATCCTTTTGTCGATCCTGATCACGAACCTGATCGTAAACCGCATCCACGGCTATGAGGGCGGCGGCAACATGAGCTTTGGCGAGTGGAGCAGCAATTTGGTGCGCAGCCTGAAATCCGGGTGGTATGCGTTCATTGTGCCGGGCATCATCTTTTATGGCATCTTTTCGGGCCGACTGACCCCGACAGAAGCAGGGGCCACAGCCGTTGTCGTGACGATCATCATGGGCTTCATCATGGGCACGCTCAAGCTTGCGGACTTTCCCGCGATGCTGCTGAGCTCTGCCAAGGTGAACGGTGTAATCCTGCCGATCATCGCGTTTTCGGCCCCCTTGGCCGAAGCGCTGGCGATCATGGGTGTGCCACAAGGGTTTGTGACGTCCATCACAGGTCTGACGAACGAGCCATGGATTCTCATATTGCTGATGATCGGCATCCTGATCGCAGCTGGCTGCGTGATGGAAACGACGCCGAATATCGTGATCCTTGCGCCGATTCTAAAGCCGCTGGCGGACAATATCGGCATGAATGAAATTCAGTTCTGTATCATGATGATCACGGCGCTGGGCGTTGGTTTCATTACACCACCGCTTGGGCTTAACTTGTTTGTCGTTTCTGGCATCACTGGCGAGTCGATTTTAAAGATTGCAGCCCGTGCTGTTCCCTTTGTTCTTTGCATGTTTGTCGTGGTGTTGTTGATTGCCTACGTGCCAGCCATCTCAACCAGCTTGCTGCCTGAAATCTATCAGTAGGATCCAAACTAAATGACCCGTAAATATCTGAAAAAAGCAACGTTGACTGCCAAGTCGGATGCGTCTCAAACCCACGAGATCGTTAAGAACATTCTCGACGAGATTGAGAAAGGTGGCGACGCCAAGGCGCTGGAATATGCGGCCAAGTTCGACAAATACGAGGGCAACGTGCTTCTGACCCCGGAAGAGATCGAAGCGGCCTGCGCGCAGGTGTCTGACAAGCTCAAGGCTGATATCCAGTTCGCCCATGACAACGTGAAACGGTTTGCCGAGGCGCAAAAGGCCACGGTTTCGGACGTGGAAATGGAGATTGTTCCGGGTTTCGTTGCCGGGCAAAAAGCGATCCCAGTAGACGCTGCAGGCTGTTATGCGCCCGGCGGGCGGTACAGCCACATCGCCTCGGCGATTATGACAGTGACCACCGCCAAAGTGGCTGGATGCCGCCATATCACGGCTTGTTCCCCACCGCGCCCCGGCGTCGGCATGGCCCCAGCGATTGTTTATGCCGCGCATATTTGTGGCGCGGACAAGATCATGGCGATGGGTGGCGTGCAGGGCGTTGCGGCCATGACGTTTGGTTTGTTTGGCCTGCCCAAGGCGAATATTCTTGTCGGCCCCGGCAACCAGTTTGTTGCTGAAGCCAAGCGTATCCTGTTCGGCCGCGTGGGTATCGACATGATCGCAGGCCCAACCGACAGCTTGGTCCTCGCGGACAAGACGGCGGATGCGCATATCGTTGCGACGGATTTGGTATCACAAGCGGAACATGGATATAATTCGCCGGTCTGGCTGATCACGGACGATCAGGCGCTTGCCGAAAAGGTTATGGACATGGTGCCGGGCCTGATCGACGATCTGCCTGAACTGAACCGCGAGAATGCTTTTGCCGCATGGCGCGACTATGCCGAAGTCATCGTGTGCGAAGACCGCGAAGACATGGCCGCCTGCTCTGATGAGTACGCGCCCGAGCACCTGACCGTTCAGGCCGAAGATCTGGAATGGTGGTTGGAGCGTCTGACATGCTATGGGTCGTTGTTCCTTGGCGAAGAGACGACAGTGTCCTACGGCGACAAGGCGACGGGTACGAACCACGTGCTGCCCACCTCGGGGGCGGCCAGCTATACAGGTGGTCTTTCGGTTCACAAGTACATGAAGATCGTCACATGGCAGCGCGCCACACGTGACGGATCAAAACGCGTAGCCGAAGCCACGGCACGGATCTCACGCCTTGAAGGCATGGAAGGTCACGCGCGGGCTGCTGATGTGCGTCTGGCGAAATATTTCCCGGGCGAAAACTTCGATCTGTCGTCTGATGACTGATACGCCGCACCTTTTTGATCTCACGGGCCGCGTGGCGTGCATAACCGGGGCCAGTTCTGGCCTCGGGCGTCGCGCGGCTGTGGCACTGCATGCTGCTGGTGCGCGGGTTGTTGGCGTGGCTCGCCGCGCCGAAGCGCTTGCATCCCTGAAGGATGAATTGGGTGATGGATGCGCCGTTGTCACGGCAGATGTTGCGGCGCGAAATGGCGTGTCTGATTTGTGCGATGCTGTGTCTGCAGCCTTTGGTGCGCCTGACATCTTGGTGCATGCGGCGGGTGTAAACACCCGTGAGGCGGCAGATGATGTGACGGCTGATGGCTGGGATCAAACGCTGGCGCTGAACCTGTCGGCTCCGTTCTTTATCAGTCAGGCCTTGGTGCCTGCGATGAAGGAAAAAGGCTGGGGCCGTATCGTCAATTTCGCGTCGCTTCAGACAAGCCGCGCCTTTCCGGGCGGTATCGCCTATGGGGCAAGCAAGGCAGGCATCGGTCAACTGACCCGTGCCATGGCCGAAGCATGGTCAAAAGACGGCATTACCGCCAACGCCATAGGGCCGGGTTTTTTCCCGACCGAATTGACGCAGGCGGTATTTGATGACCCAGAGCGTGCCGCGCGCAATGCGGCCCAGACATGCGTGATGCGTAACGGACGTATGGAAGACATCGACGGCCCGCTGGTCTTCCTGTGCTCTGAGGCGTCTGCCTTTGTGACGGGGCAGGTTCTGATGGTCGACGGGGGGTATACCGCGAAATGAAGGCATTGGTTTATGATGGGGTCGAAACGCTTGGCTTTCGCGATGTGGCTGATCCTGTCGCAGCGGCAGATGAACATCTGATCCGCATCGAAGCCGTAGGGATCTGTGGGTCAGACATGCACGCCTATCTTGGGCATGATGCGCGTCGCCCGGCACCTTTGATATTAGGGCATGAGGCCGCTGGGACTGTCATGGGCGGAGCGATGGATGGCACGCGTGTGACAATCAATCCGCTTGTGACCTGCGGAACATGCCCGGCCTGTCGATCGGCCCGTGAAAACCTGTGTCCGACGCGCCAAATCATTTCGATGCAGCCGCGCGAAGGCGCGTTTGCGCAGTATATTTCGATGCCCGAAAGCAACCTTGTCGTGGTCCCGGAGGCGGTGCCTTTGGCCAAAGCATCATTGGCCGAACCACTCGCGGTCAGTTGGCACGCGGTACGGCTCGCAACCGAAGCGTTACACGCCACTTCAGAGCGGCGCGCGCTTGTGATCGGGGGCGGCGCGATTGGTCTGGCCGCGTCACTCGCCTTGCGGGCCATGCATGTGGCGGATGTCACGATCGTCGAACCAAACGACACCCGCCGCGCCTTTCTGGCAGAGATTGGGGAAAACGTCGTGGCACAAGCCGAAGGGCATTTCCCACTGGTTGTGGATGCTGTCGGATATGCAGCCACACGCGCAGCCGCGTCGGCCTTTGCTGCGCCGGGCGGCGTGATTGCGCATGTCGGTTTGGGCGAGGATGCAGGTGGGCTGGACATCCGGCGCATGACCTTGCAAGAGATCACTTTCATCGGAACCTACACCTATACGGCCCAAGACTTTAGAGATACGGCGCAAGCCATCTTTGAGGGTCGTCTTGGATCGCTGGATTGGATCGAAAAACGCGCGCTTTCAGAAGGCGCGCAGGCCTTTGCTGATCTGCGGGCCGGGGCTGTTGCCGCGCCCAAGATCGTTTTGAACCCATGGCCCTAACAGCCACATCGGAGAGCACCCATGTATACTAAAATCCTGGTGCCAATGGCCCTTGATCACGACATCTCGCCCCAGACTCTGGCCATTGCCGAAGCGTTGCGTGCGCCGGACGGTCAGATCATGGCGCTTCATGTTCATGAAGAACCCCAAGGTTCTGTCAGCAGCTATCTGGACAAGGACACCGTCAAAGCAGGCGTTGATGCGGCCAAGAAGATGCTCGAAGAAAAGACGGCATCGCTCGCCAATGTGACGCCGGTTTTTGTGACGGGCCATTCGGCGCGCTCGATTATCGACTATGCCAATGCCAATGACGTGGATTGCATCGTCATTGGATCGCATGCGCCGGGTTTGCGCGACTATTTCCTTGGCTCAACCGCGGCACGTGTTGTGCGTCACGCCGGATGCGCCGTTCACGTTCACCGAAGCTCTGACACCTAATACGCTCCAACACTTACACCGCCAAATAAGAAAGGCCTCTACCCATGAACATCGACAAGAAGATCGTAGATGATCTTGTCGCGAACGATGTCTCTTTCGTCACTACCGTGCCCTGCAAGCAGCTGGCCGGTGTCATCGAAGAAGTCGAAAACCGCGATGAAATCTTTCACATTCCATCCAACAAAGAAGACGAGGGCATGGGGCTTTGTGCTGGTGCCTTCATGGGCGGCAAACGCCCCATGATCATCATGCAGAACACCGCCCTTGGTGTGACGCTGAACACATTGGCGACGCTGACGCAGTTTTATCGTATGCCGCTGCCGATGTTGATCAGCTACCGTGGTGAGCTGCGCGAGCCGGTGGCCTGTCAGGTTGAAATGGCGGTCCACACCAAGGCGTTGCTGGCACAGTTGAACATCCCGACCTACCATTTCCATTGGCAAAAGGATGTCGAAGAGTTCGACAACATCCTGAAATACACCTTCATGAGCAACAAACCCGTTGCAATACTGACCGATGCCAACTTCTGGGGAGGCTATGGCGACCAATGATCCGTTCAGAAATCTTGAGAGAAATCGCCCCCATCATCCGGGATCACCTTGTTGTCTGTAACATCGGTCTGCCCAGCCAAGAGCTGCATATGATCGACGATCAGCCCACCAACTTTTACATGCTGGGCACCATGGGTCTGAGTTCGTCCATTGGCTTTGGACTGGCGCTGGCGCAAGACAAACCAGTGATCTCCATCGACGGTGACGGGTCTGTCCTGACCAACCTTGGCACATTGCCCACGATCGCAAACAACGCAACGGGCAATTACACGCTTTTGATCATCGACAACGGGTCCTACGGCTCTACCGGTGATCAGCCGACGTATGCTGGCATGAAAACATCGCTCAGCGCTGTTGCAACGGCCTGTGGGTGTGAGAACGTCATTGAAGTGCAGGACAAAGACCTTGGTCCAGTTTTGCAAACGGCGATCGACAGCGATCAGATGACAATCATCGTGTGCAAATGCGACAGCGGCAACATCAAGTTGCCAGTCATCACTATGGACCCTGTCGTCATTCGCCATCGCTTCATGGAAGCTGTCGCGAAGTGATGTGTGCCGCTGGACACCGTATCTGATGTCGGCAAACGCCATCCACAGCGCAGAGGATGCTCGCCGTTTGGCCAAACGTCGTCTGCCATGGATGGTGTTTGACTATATCGACGGGTCCGCTGGACGCGAAACCGGGGCGGCCCGTAACAGGGCCGCCTTGGATGCCATGACGCTTCGGCCTCGCATTCTGCGTGACGTCAGCAAACGCTCGCTTGCGACCACTATGTTTGGTGCCGCCGCTGAACGGCCTTTTGGTATTGCGCCAATGGGCATGTGCAACTTGTCGGCACCCGGTGCCGATCTGATGCTGGCGCGGCTTGCGGCCCGTTACAAGGTTCCGCACGGTGTCTCGACAGTGGCATCCACCCCTTTGGAAAAATGCATCGAAGTTGCTGAGGGCCACGCATGGTTCCAAATTTATTTCAGTGGCGATGGTGTAGGCACATTCAAACTGATCGAACGCGCCCGGCAAGCAGGCTATGAGACGCTGGTTGTTACCGTCGACGTGCCAGAGGTTGGCCGCCGCCCGCGCGAGTTGCGCCATGGTTTTACCATGCCGTTCAAAATTGGCCCCAGCCAGTTCATTGATTTCGCGCTCCATCCGCAGTGGTCCTTGACCGCCTTGTTCAAGGGCAAGCCGCAGATGGCAAATTTCGAGATGCCCGGATACGCGTTTGACCGCACCGAAAGTCGGGCCGCCGCAGATTGGAACACACTGTCGCGTATTCGCGAGGCATGGCCCGGCAAACTGGTCGTCAAAGGTGTGCTTGACCCCGAAGACGCGGGCACGTTGAAAGCCAATGGTGTGGATGCCATTCAAGTCTCAAGCCACGGTGCGCGCCAATTGGAAAGCGCACCTACACCTTTCGTGATGCTGCCACGCATTCGCGAGGTCGTTGGGCCGGACTATCCTTTGTTCTTTGACAGCGGCCTGCGCAGTGGCGAGGACGCGCTAAAGGCGCTGCATGCTGGCGCTGATTTCACGTTTTTCGGGCGTATCTTGCAATTTGCGATGGCCGCCGGGGGCGAAGCGGGTCTGAACAAGCTGTGGCAGGTTCTGAGCGACGAATTGAGTATCGCAATGGCGCAAACCGGCATAACGGGCGTTAGCCCAACAAATCTGCACCATGGGACCAAGCCAAACGCAGCGAGTATCGCGTAGCGCGACTTTGATTACATGGCACCGATTAAGGTGCCTTTGACATGTGTTGCCGCAGACTGGCTGAGGTCTAAACGGTCTCATTGATTGATTTCGGGTCTTGGCCGATTAGCTTAGGGTCAAGCCAAGGACACATCACACACATGAGCGAGCATTCTCAATTGTCGCGCCCACTGGCGGTGCCAACCGGACGACTGTCGCGCATGGCGCGTATGGGATCGCTTGCGGCGGGCGTGGCCGGCCGAATGGCTGTCGACGGCGTGCGGCAGTGGGGGCAGGGCAGTCGCCCCACAACGCGCGATCTGTTTTTGACGCCGTCCAATATCCAGCGGGTTGCTGATGAATTGGCGCGCATGCGCGGTGCCGCGATGAAGATCGGTCAACTTGTGTCGATGGACACAGGCGATGTGCTGCCACCCGAACTGGCTGAGATCATGGCCCGTTTGCGCGCCGATGCGGATTTCATGCCACCCAAACAGTTGCGTGATGTGCTGGACGCCGAATGGGGCACAGGGTGGCGACACCAGTTTGCACAGTTCGATGTTCGACCCATTGCCGCCGCGTCGATCGGGCAGGTGCACAGGGCACGTTTGCCAGATGGCACGGATCTGGCGATCAAAGTGCAATACCCCGGAATTGCACGCAGTATCGACAGCGATGTCGCAAATGTCGGGCGGCTGATCCGGATGTCGGGCTTGCTGCCTGAGGGGTTCGAATTGGGCCCCTATCTGGACGAGGCCCGCGCGCAGTTGAAGGAAGAAGCGGATTACATGGCCGAAGCTGCCCATCTGCAGCGTTTTGGTCACCTGCTGGAAAGAGACCCACGGTTTAAGCTGCCGAATTTATACGCGCCGCTGACGACGCAAAAGGTGCTCGCCATGTCCTTTGTCCCCTCGGACGGGATCGAGAGCGTCGCGAACCTGGCCCAAGAGACTCGCGATCAGGTGATGTATGACTTGTGTGCTCTGATGCTGCGCGAATTGTTCGACTTTGGCACGATGCAAACTGATCCGAATTTCGCCAACTATCGTTTTGATCCGGCCAGCGGGCGGGTCGTCTTGCTGGACTTTGGGGCAACCCGTGCGGTGCCGCAGGACTTGGCAGATCAGATGCGCGCATTGATCCGGGCGGGGATGGCCGGTGCGCGGAGCGATGTGGCGCGTATTGTTGCGGTGATGGGACTGGTGCCTGACACGGTAATGGATCCGTTTCGGACGCGTATCCTTGATATGATTATGATCGTGTTCGATGAAATCCGGGCGGCCCCGTTCCTTGACCTTGGTACGTCTGACCTGTCCCGGCGCTTGCAGCGCGAGGGCGAGGCGTTGGCTGCCGACGGCTTTGTGCCGCCCCCGGTTCCGATGGACCTGCTTTATGTGCAGCGCAAGGTTGCGGGGATGTTCCTGCTGGCCAGCCGGTTACGTGCGCGGGTTCCGGTCGCTGACTTGATCGCAGGTGGTATGGACACCGAATGACCAAAGCGAACCCAGTGCTGATCCTTGAGGATGTTGAAAAATCCTTTTTCGGGGCCGATGGCGCGGTGCCTGTGTTGCGCGGTGTTGGCCTGACTTTGCACCCCGGCGAAACGCTGGCGCTGACCGGGGAATCTGGCAGCGGCAAAAGTACGTTGTTGCATATCGCAGGTGGGCTTGAGACCGCGGATGCGGGTCGCGTTCAAGTGGCAGGGCATAGTTTGGGCAACATGTCCGATACTGAGCGGGCCGCTGTGCGGTGCAATGACGTGGCGGTGATTTTCCAGCAATTCAACCTGATCCCGTCGCTAAACGTGGCAGACAATATCGCGTTTCAGGCCCGGCTTGCCGGGCGGAGCGACGATGGGTTGACCGTGGACCTTGCCACGCGTCTGGGCCTGTCCGAACAGTTGCGCAAATATCCCGAGGCATTGTCGGGCGGACAACAGCAGCGTGTCGCCATTGCGCGTGCCATTGCAGCCCGCCCGCGTGTTTTGTTGGCGGACGAGCCAACCGGAAACCTGGACGAGGGAACGGCCAGCGATGTGATGGATCAGCTTCTAGCCTTGGTGGCTGACACAGGTGCGGCGCTGTTGTTGGTCACGCATTCCCCCGCTATCGCCGCGCGCATGGATCGCCGCCTGCACCTAAGCCGGGGACGCATCGTGTGACCCGCGCGTGTCTCGCTGCATTGCTGTCGCATTGGCGGCGCAATCCTTTGCAGTTGTTTGCCTTTCTTGCGGGTCTTGCACTGGCTACGGCCCTGTGGTCCGGCGTGCAGGCCATCAATGCCGAGGCGCGCGCCAGCTACGGCGCGGCGGCGGCAACCTTGGGCGAAGGACAATTTGATCAGATCGTTCCAGTCGCTGCTGAGACACTCAGCCAAAGTGATTTCGTCATGCTGCGGCGATCCGGTTGGCTGGTGTCCCCCCTGATCGAAGGGCGGTTGGGCGATGTCCGGCTTGTTGGGTTTGATCCGCTGTCGTCGCCCGCAGGCTTTGTGGCGGCAGAGGTCACACAACCGGACGACTTGGGCGGGTTTCTGCAACCCGGACAGCTGTACGCCGACGCAGATACGGCCGCGCAGCTTAGCGTCGACGTGGATGTTGTCATCGACCCAAACGTGGCACCGGGGATTGCCGTGGGCGATATCGGTGTCGTGCAGCGGTTGCTGAACCGGACTGATCTGTCGCGCTTGTTGGTACAGCCAGAACAACCGCTGCAACGACCGGTACTGGACGACATCGCCCCTCATTTGCGCATTCAAGCCGCAAGTCAGACGGCTGATGTGGGCGAATTGACGGACAGCTTTCACCTGAACCTCACGGCCTTTGGTCTACTGAGTTTTGCGGTGGGACTGTTCATTGTTTATAGCACCATTGGCCTAGCCTTTGAACAGCGGCGCGGCATGGTGCGGACGTTGCGCGCGCTTGGCGTGTCGTTGCCACGGCTTGTCATGCTGATGATCCTTGAGGTTCTGATGCTGGCCGTTGTGGGCGCGGGCATTGGCGTGATGCTGGGCTATCTGATCGCCGCGATGTTGCTGCCGGATGTCGCTGTGACACTGCGTGGACTTTATGGGGCCGATGTTGCGGGATCACTACAATTTCGGGTGTCTTGGTGGGGCTCGGGCATGGCGATCGCAGTCGTCGGGGCATTGGCCGCGGCCGGTGCCCGGTTGTGGCAGATCGCACGGATGCCACTGCTCGAAAGCGCGCGGCCAAGGGCATGGGCCATGACCTCAGGGCGTGCGCAGCGGGTGCAGGGTGCGATTGCAGGTGTTTTGTTGCTGATCGCTGTAGGGCTTGCTTGGGGTGGGACGGGATTGATGGCTGGATTTGCCCTGCTGGGGTGTTTTTTGATCGGTGCTGCATTGGCCTTGCCCATTCTTGTGCGCCCGCTGCTGGCCTATGCGGAAAAAGCGGCGCGGACGCCTGTCGCTCGTTGGTTCTGGGCAGACACGCGCCAGCAACTTCCAGGGCTGAGCCTTGCCTTGATGGCGCTGCTGTTGGCGATCTCGGCCAATATTGGTGTTGCCACGATGGTGTCCAGTTTCCGGCTGACCTTTGTCGCGTTTTTGGATCAACGACTGGCACCCGAACTTTATGTCGAGACGGCGAATGCTGTGCAGGCCGCTGCGATCGAGGCGAACTTGCCCAAAGTGGGCGCGAGCGTTCTGCCGCTGCTTGCTATCGAAATAACGGTCGCAGGGCAGCCAACCCGCCTGTTTGGCGTGCGCGTTGGCCCCACTTATTGGCAGAACTGGGTGTTTCTGGATACAGCCCCGGACGCGTGGGATGTCGTCGATGCAGGCACCGCCGCGGTGATCAATGAACAACTGGCCCGAAGGGCCGGGCTGTGGGTTGGGGACATGGTGGATGTCACGCCTGCGCGGGCATTGCCCATTGCGGCCATCGTGGCCGATTATGGCAATCCGCGCGGGCAGCTGATTGTTGGCGAGGGATTATTTCGTGCACTTTACCCTGACGTCTCTGCGCGGCAATTTGGCGTCCGCACGACCGATCGTGCAGGGGTGCGCGGCATCCTTACGTCCGAACTGGGCATTCCCGACAGCGCAATCACGGATCAATCAAACCTCAAGGCGTTTTCACTTCAGGTGTTTGATCGCACCTTTACGGTCACGGCTGCGTTGAATGTGCTGACGCTTGCAGTGGCTGGTTTTGCGATGCTCATGAGCTTACTGACCCTTGCGGATCTGCGCGTTCCGCAGTTGGCACCTGTGTGGGCGCTGGGCCTGACCCGGCGCAGGATCGGGCAGCTTGAATTGTTGCGCGCCGTTGTGTTCGCTGTGGTGGTTTGTATTTTCGCCCTGCCCGTTGGTCTGGGGTTGGCGTGGGTGTTGCTTGCCATCATCAATGTCGAGGCCTTTGGCTGGCGTCTGCCGATGCATTTGTTCCCGGCTGATTACGCGCAGTTGGGTGTCTATGCGATGCTGGCCGCCGTTGCAGCGGCGGCGTGGCCCGCCTTGCGGCTGATGCAGACACCCCCGGCGACATTGCTCAAGGTGTTTGCCCATGAACGTTAAAGTACTCATCTTGTTGATCCTATGGCCCTTTGCCACGTTGGCTCAGGGGTTTGCGGGCCTTGGCACCGATGCAAATGGGTTTGCTGTGCCACAGCCGAACCCCGTGTTTGACTTTCCTTCCGATCACGGACCGCACCCCGACTACCGGATCGAATGGTGGTACCTGACGGCAAACCTGCAAGATGCTGATGGTGTTGACTTTGGCTTGCAATGGACGCTGTTCCGCACCGCCCTTGCCCCCGGCGAGGCCAAAGGTTGGACGTCGCCCCAAGTGTGGTTTGCGCATGCCGCCGTGACCACGCCCGATGCCCACTATGCCACTGAACGCTTTGCGCGTGGCGGCGTGGGCCTTGCTGGCGTAGAGGCAGATCCGTTCCGGGCGTGGATCGACGAATGGGCGATGGAGGGGCCAGATTTTGATACGCTGTCCCTCACTGCGCAAGGGCCTGACTTTGGCTATGACATGGCGTTGCAGGCAAATGGGCCGTTGGTCTTTCACGGACAAGACGGGTTTTCCGTCAAATCCAACGAGGGGCAGGCCAGTTACTATTATTCCCAGCCGTTCTATCAAATCAGCGGGACCTTGCATTTGCCCGACGGGCCTGTCGAGGTCACGGGCCGCGCATGGCTGGATCGTGAATGGTCGTCGCAACCCTTGTCGGACAGCCAATCGGGTTGGGATTGGTTTTCTCTGTCGTTTGACAGCGGTGACAAACTCATGGGGTTTCAACTGCGCCAGCGCGATGGATCGTTTTACAGTGCATCCACATGGATTGAGCCCGATGGGCGCATGACGGCCTATCCGGACGGTGCGTTTTCAGCAGTGCCTGTGGCACAAAGCAGTGTGGCTGGGCGTTTGGTTCCGACCACATGGCAAGTCTGCTTGCCCGATCGTGCCTTGGATGCGCGTGTGGGGGCTGTGAACACACAAGCGTGGATGCCGCTCAGTATACCCTATTGGGAAGGGCCGGTGAGTGTCAGCGGCAGCCATGCAGGTGTCGGATATTTGGAGATGACAGGCTATGAGTGATTTGGGTGATCTAGGTGCGTTTCTGGACGCAGGGTGGCAACATCTGAGCCGTGGCGCGGCCGATAGCCGTTCGCCTGCGCGCTACCCGACGTTTGCAACTGTGTCGCCGGGTGGCCTTCCCGAGGCACGCACCGTGGCATTGCGCTCTGCCGCACAGGGTGACGCAGTCGTCGAGGTGCACACCGATATTGTCACGGCCAAGATCAAAGCGCTCGAGGCGTCGCCGCGCGCTGCGTTGCACGTATGGTTGCCAAAACCACGGCTGCAAATTCGTCTGACAACGACAGTTCAGATCGTGACTGGCGAGGCCGTCGAAACCGCATGGGCCAAGGTCCCACCGGACTCGCGGGTATCCTATGGCACAAACCCTGATCCGGGCACGCCGATCCCAGATGTGTTCGACTATGACAAGCCACCAGTGCGCGACAGGTTTGCTGTGTTGCGCTGCGTGGTCGATCACATTGATCTGGTCGAATTGGGGGAACGTCATCGGCGCGCGGAATTTATCCGTGCGGACGGTTGGCGTGGAACGTGGCTGGCACCCTGATACCTGCGTCAAGATCACTTTTCAGGGACTTCTGACACTGGCCCTTCGAACCCTTCCTTACCTCACAAACATAGAAAAATTAATGGGGTTTGAAAAAGACTGAAATCAGCGCAGAAACGAACGATTATTTCGCGCTAAAATCATAAGGAACGACGCTGGCATCTGGGTGCTAGGGATGAGTCGTTCGACGCGCACATCTGTGAGGTCGATTTTCGCAGGGTCTGCGTTGGCAGGTGTGTTCTGACAATATGTCGCAGGGAATTTCACATTGCACCTCCATTTCAGAGGTATGCAGCTGCATACAATTGTATGCCGTTAGCGATAGCGTAAAAAATTCACCTTTTTGTTAACCTACTAAAATTTATGAAAAAAACGATGTTTGTAAAAAATTTAACAGCTAGTATGCCATGTTAAATAGATAAATTTACACAACATTACTGGGAAAAGCCGCAAATGCGCAAAACCAGCAATTACGTGTTTATGCTTCTTTCCTGAGTGGTCCTGCCGACATCGTCGCTGCCAAATCGCTCAGGAGGAGACAAAAAATGACTGACACCACCACAGCCCAAATTCAAAGCCACGCACCATCCAGCGCGACCGTTTCCAAGGCGCATGTGACCGCTGCGGACTATGCCAACATGTACGCAGAGTCGGTTGGCGACCCAGATGCCTTTTGGGCACGCGAAGCGCAGCGGATCAACTGGATCAAGCCATTTACAACTGTCAAAAACACGTCCTTTGCCCCGGGTAACGTCGATATCCGCTGGTTCGAAGACGGCACTTTGAACGTGTCAGCCAACTGCGTGGATCGCCACCTCGCCACGCGCGCTGATCAAACTGCGATTATCTGGGAACCCGATGATCCGGCCAAAGAAGCGCCGCTGCACATTACATATCGCGACCTGCACACGTCGGTGTGCAAAATGGCCAACGTCCTGAAGGACCTTGGTGTTGCCAAGGGCGACCGCGTCGTCATTTATCTGCCCATGATCCCTGAGGCGGCCTATGCCATGCTGGCCTGCGCGCGGATCGGTGCCATTCATTCCATCGTTTTTGCCGGTTTCTCCCCGGACGCCCTGGGGGCGCGGATCAACGGTTGTGACGCAAAGGTCGTCATCACCGCTGACTTCGCCCCCAGAGGCGGACGAGAAACCAAGTTGAAGTCAAACACAGACACCGCGCTGCTGCACTGCAAAGACAAAGTGCAATGCCTTGTCGTGAAACGCACCGGAAGCCAGACGACGTGGACGGACCGCGACCACGACTGCACCGCTTTGATGGCCCAAGCAGACGCAACCTGCGCACCCGAAGAGATGAACGCCGAAGACCCCTTGTTCATTCTCTATACTTCGGGATCGACGGGTCAGCCCAAAGGCGTTGTGCACACAACCGGCGGCTATTTGACCTATGCGGCGATGACCCATGAAATCGTGTTCGATTATCATGATGGTGACGTGTTCTGGTGCACGGCCGATGTGGGTTGGGTGACTGGACACAGCTATATCGTCTATGGCCCACTCGCTAATGGCGCGACGACGATCATGTTCGAAGGTGTCCCGACCTATCCAGATGCGGGCCGGTTCTGGGACGTCTGCGCCAAGCACAAGGTCAACCAATTCTACACTGCTCCGACAGCCATTCGTGCCTTGATGGGGGCTGGCAATGAGTGGGTTGAAAAGCACGACCTGTCGGACTTGCGCATTCTGGGGTCTGTCGGTGAGCCGATAAATCCCGAGGCGTGGAACTGGTACAACGATGTCGTCGGCAAGGGCCGTTGTCCCATCGTCGATACGTTCTGGCAGACAGAAACCGGTGGCCACATGCTGACACCGCTGCCCGGTGCCACTGACCTGAAACCCGGTGCCGCCCAGCAGCCGTTCTTTGGCGTGCAGCCGATTATCTTGGAACCCACCACGGGTCAGGTTGTTGAAGGCAACGACGTTGAGGGCGTGTTGTGCATCAAGGACAGTTGGCCCGGTCAGATGCGGACCATCTGGGGGGATCACGAACGGTTCGAGAAAACCTATTTCAGCGACTACAAAGGTTACTATTTTTCCGGCGATGGATGTCGCCGTGATGCGGATGGCGACTATTGGATCACGGGCCGCGTGGATGACGTCATCAACGTCTCGGGCCACCGGATGGGGACCGCTGAAGTCGAAAGCGCGCTTGTCGCCCATGCCAAGGTCGCCGAAAGCGCCGTCGTTGGATACCCGCATGATATCAAGGGGCAGGGCATCTATGCCTATGTCACCCTGATGAATGGCGAAGAGCCATCAGATGCCTTGCGCAAAGAGTTGGAAGTCTGGGTACGTACCGAAATTGGCCCCATTGCAAAACCTGACTTGATCCAATGGGCTCCGGGCCTGCCCAAGACACGTTCGGGCAAGATCATGCGCCGCATTCTGCGCAAGATCGCAGAGGATGATTTTGGCAGTTTGGGCGACACATCGACCCTGTCTGATCCATCTGTCGTCGATGACCTGATTGCGAACCGCATGAACAGGACGGACGCATGATGGACGGCGCAGATATGTCACAATCGGCACCCGTCCTGATCCTGCTTGGCCCTCCGGGTGCTGGCAAAGGCACGCAGGCCCGCATGTTGCAAGAGGCCCATGGCCTTGTACAACTTTCGACCGGGGATCTGTTGCGCGCAGCTGTTGCTGCGGGCACCGCGGCAGGCAAACAGGCCAAGGCCGTGATGGAAGCGGGTGGTTTGGTCAGCGACGAGATCGTCATATCGATCCTGCGCGATCGGTTGGCTGAGCCTGACGGGACGGCGGGCGTGATCCTGGACGGGTTTCCACGCACCACCGTGCAGGCGAAAGCGCTGGATGCTCTGCTGGAGGACAGCGGGCAACGCATCGACGCGGCGATCAGCCTGGAAGTGGATGATGGCGCGATGGTCGAACGGATATCGGGCCGGTTCACATGCGGCGGCTGCGGTGAAGGGTATCACGATAGTTTCAAACCCACGACCATCGCGTGCACATGCGATCATTGCGGATCCCAAGACATGAAGCGCCGGGCGGATGACAACGCCGCAACTGTCGCGCAACGTCTTGCCGCCTATCACGAACAGACAGCCCCTTTGATTGAATACTACCAGGACCAAGGTGCGCTTTTGCGCGTGCCCGCCATGGGCGTCATTGACGACATCGCGGCCGCACTCGACGCCATTGTGTCAGACATCAAAGCGTAACGATCGACTTTGGGGGGCCTGACCAGCCTTTCGGGAAATCACATGGAGGAGGAAAAATCTCATGTCCCAAAACAATGCAGAAAACAACGCCTACTGGAGCGCAAACGTGCGTCTGATCCTGATCAGTCTCGCGATCTGGGCGATTGTCTCGTTCGGCTTCGGGATCATTTTGCGCCCGCTCTTGTCGGGGATTTCGGTCGGAGGAACAGACATTGGATTCTGGTTCGCACAACAAGGGTCGATCATCGTCTTTCTGGCGCTGATCTTTTTCTACGCCTGGCGGATGAACAAGCTCGACAAGCAATATGGCGTGGATGAGGAATAGGAAAAATGGATCAGTTTACACTTAACCTGCTGTTTGTGGGCGCGTCCTTTGCGCTCTATATCGGCATCGCGATCTGGGCCCGTGCCGGGTCTACATCAGAATTCTATGCGGCGGGGCGCGGCGTGCACCCTGTTACGAACGGCATGGCGACGGCGGCGGACTGGATGTCTGCGGCGTCGTTCATTTCCATGGCCGGGCTTATCGCGTTTACGGGCTATGACAACTCATCCTTTTTGATGGGGTGGACGGGTGGCTACGTGCTGTTGGCCCTGCTTCTTGCGCCGTACTTGCGCAAGTTCGGCAAGTTTACAGTGTCAGAGTTTATCGGCGACCGGTTCTATAGCCCGACGGCGCGTATGGTCGCCGTTATCTGTCTGCTTGTGGCGTCCATCACCTATGTGATCGGCCAGATGCAGGGTGTTGGCATCGCCTTTGGTCGGTTCCTCGAGATCGATACAACTTGGGGCCTTTTGATCGGCTCATGTGTCGTCTTTGCGTACGCGGTGTTTGGTGGCATGAAAGGCGTGACATACACCCAAGTCGCGCAATATTGCGTGCTGATCATGGCCTACACGATCCCCGCAGTTTTCATCTCGTTGCAGCTGACAGGCAACCCGATCCCTGCATTGGGTCTGTTTGGCAATACTGTTGATGCAAACGGTGTGGATACCGGTATGGCATTGCTGACAAAACTTGACCAGATCGTGACCGACCTGGGCTTTGCCGAATATACGGCGGCGCATGGATCGACGCTTAACATGGTGTTGTTCACCTTGTCGTTGATGATCGGTACTGCGGGCTTGCCCCACGTCATCATGCGCTTTTTCACGGTTCCCAAAGTTTCTGACGCCCGCTGGTCGGCTGGTTGGACGCTGGTGTTCATCGCGCTGCTTTATCTGACTGCCCCTGCGGTCGGTGCCATGGCACGTTTGAACATCTCTGAGCTGATGTGGCCCAATGGGACCACGGGCGAAGCCGTCAGCGTTGAACAGATCGACAATGATCCGGAATACGCATGGATGGCGACGTGGCAGAAAACCGGCCTGCTGGGCTGGGAAGACAAAAACGGCGACGGCAAGATCCAGTACTACAACGATCAAAACGCCGAGCTTCAGGAACGCGCTGCGGCCAACGGCTGGGAAGGCAACGAGTTGACCAACTTCAACCGTGACATCCTGGTTCTGGCCAACCCGGAAATCGCTAGCCTGCCGGGCTGGGTGATCGGGCTGGTTGCGGCAGGTGGCCTCGCGGCGGCTCTGTCCACAGCGGCTGGTTTGCTGTTGGCGATCTCTTCGGCTGTGTCGCACGACTTGCTCAAAGGTCAGTTGACCCCGAACATGTCCGAGAAATCCGAGCTGATGGCGGCTCGTATTTCGATGGCTGCGGCCATTGTGGTTGCGGTTCTGCTGGGTCTGAACCCGCCGGGATTTGCGGCGCAAACCGTGGCTCTGGCCTTTGGACTTGCGGCGGCCTCGATCTTTCCTGCGCTGATGATGGGGATCTTTTCGACCCGCATCAACAACACAGGTGCAGTTGCCGGGATGTTGGCCGGTCTGGTGGTCACGCTGGTCTATATCTTCTTGCACAAGGGCTGGTTCTTTATCCCTGATACCAACAGCTTTACGGATGCAGATCCGTTGCTGGGTCCGATCAAGTCCACCTCGTTTGGTGCAATCGGCGCGGCGGTCAACTTTGGGGTCGCCTATCTGGTGACTGGCATGACCAAGGAAACCCCGCAAGAGATCAAGGATCTGGTCCAAAGCGTGCGTATCCCCCGCGGTGCGGGCGGTGCAATCGAAGACCACTAAACCCCGCTGGGCCCCGTTTCGTGATGGGGTGGGGCCTGCGTTCTGATACACGTCCTGCCCGCATGTGCGCGGGCAGGACATCTCATTTACACAAGGTCACTCGCATGCCCATCTCCGCACATCTGACGCAATTCCTTGCCTCTGTGCATCCCTATGACAGCTTGACGGAGGCGGACCTCGTTGCGCTGGCGCAGATATGCGAAGTGCAAACCAACGCCACGGGCGAGGCAATTTTCAGCGTCGGTGATCCGGTGCGAAACCTTTATATCGTGGTCAAGGGCGAGGTCGAAATCACCGATGAAACCGGTGTGCCTCTCTCTCTGTTGGGGCCGCGAAATTCCTTTGGGGAACGCGCATTGCTGCGCGATGAACAGGCCGGACGTACGGCCACGGTCTTAGACCCTACGACGTTGATTGTGATGCCTGCTGCGACCCTGTTCGGGCTGATCGACACACATCCGGCCGTCGCCAGATTTTTTGATCGCCGCCGCCCACAGCGCGAGGATCGCGATGATCTGGCCACCATGGCTGTCGATCGGTTGATGAGCCGCGATCCCGTGCGCTGTGATCCCGACACGCCAATCCACGTGGCTGCGCGCCTGATGGATACGCACCGCATTTCGTCGATCTGCATCACGGATGGCGACCTGTTTCAGGGCATCGTAACCTTGCGCGACATGAACAGCCGCGTCGTTGTGGCTGGGGGCGATACGCAGGCCCCTGTGCGTTCGATCATGACGGCGGCACCGCTTACCTTGGGGCTCAAGGCGCTGGTCACAGACGTTCTGCACATGATGGTGGAACGCGGTATTGGTCACATCCCAATTGTTGAGGGTGATGCCCTGCTGGGCATTGTTACGCAGACGGATCTGACGCGCGCGCAGGCGTTGTCATCCGCCGAGCTGGTCGGGCGCGTAGCCAAGGCCAAGGACGCGGCTGAAATGGCGCTGTCGACTGCGAAGATTCCGCGCCTGTTGGTGCAGCTGGTGGACGCGGGAAACCGACACGAGGTCGTGACTCGTTTGATCACAGACATCGCAGATACCGCGACGCGCCGCTTGCTGAGCCTTGCCGAAACCGCGCTGGGCCCCGCCCCTGTGCCATATCTATGGCTGGCCTGCGGATCGCAGGGGCGTCAGGAACAGACAGGCGTTTCGGATCAGGACAATTGCCTGATCCTATCAGATGACGTGACACCGGCGGACATGCCCTATTTCACGGCGCTGGCAAAATTCGTGTGTGACGGATTGGATGCGTGCGGGTATTTCTATTGTCCGGGCGACATGATGGCCAGCAACGCGCGTTGGTGCCAGCCGCTGTCGGTGTGGCGCGGGTATTTTCAGGGCTGGATCGCCAAACCTGACCCAGAGGCACAAATGCTGTCGTCGGTGATGTTCGATCTGCGCCCGATCGGCGGGGATCACAGCCTGTTTTCCGGTTTGCAAAAACAGATGCTGAAACGCGCCTCCAAAAACTCGATCTTTACGGCGCACATGATTTCGAATGCTCTCAAACACCAGCCCCCCATCGGGTTGCTGCGGGGGTTGGCCACGATACGGTCGGGTGAACACCGCAACCAGCTTGATCTAAAGCACAACGGGATCGTGCCTGTGGTCGATCTGGGGCGGGTCTATACGCTGCAAGGTCGGCTTGAGGTGGTCAACACCCGCGCTCGGATCACAGCCGCCATGTCGGCGGGGATCATTTCTCAGGTGGGTGGCGCGGACTTGCTGGACGTGTACGACCTGATTGCGGCGGCGAGGCTGGACCATCAAGTGACTCAGATCAAAGCGGGGATCAAACCGGACAACTACCTTGATCCCTCAAACCTGTCAGATTTCGAACGCAGTCATCTGCGCGATGCGTTTGTCGTGGTCAAAACCATGCAATCTGCGTTGGGATCGGGCAAAGGCGTATTAGGATGACCTTATGTTCGTAGAACTTATCGCAACTGTTTTTGCCGGGATCGCCTGTGCGGGGATCGCTATGGCGCTGAACCTGCTTACTGGTCGTCGATTGCCCAAGTGGATCATGCCCATTGCCGCCGGGGCGGGCATGATCGGCATGACTATATCAAACGAATATACATGGTTTGGTCGCACCGCAGACCGATTGCCAGATGGTGTCGAAATTGCAGTCACCATCGAAGAACAAAGCTGGGCCCGTCCATGGACCCAGATCTGGCCTTATACAAAAAGGTTCGCGGCGGTTGATACCGGGCTGGTGCGCACAAATGAAAACTTGCCGGACCAGCGGCTTGCCGATCTCTACTTTTTTGGCCGTTGGTCGCCCGTCAATCAGGCCCCGATGCTGTTTGATTGTGCCGGGGCACAATCGGCCCTGCTGATTGATGGGGCGTCTTTTGCATCGGATGGCACGGTTGAAAATGCCGATTGGCAGGCGTTGGATGCCGACGATCCCGTTTTGAAACTGGTTTGCGACACCTGACATGTTCACCCGTCTCAGCCTGCGTTTGCGCGTCTTTCTGTTTTTCTGCCTTCTGGCGGGCGGGGGGGCTGCACTGGCGGGTGGGGCGCTGTACTTTGGCTGGGCGCGCAGTGTTGATCCCTTGCCTGCCGCGCCCTTTGTCGTGGCATTCGTGCTGTTTGCTTTTCTGAACACGGGCCTCGCGGTGGCGGTTTGGTTTCTGTTTGACGAACATGTGGCAAAGCCGATTGGCACCTTGTCTGCCCACTTGCGGCTGCGTGCCCATTCGGGGATCGAAGGCCCGCTGACGGTGGATGCGGCGCGCTATCTCGGCGATCTGGCACCTGCGGCTGATGCGATGTCGAAAACGCTGACGACGTCGGTTCTGTCGACAGCCAGCAAGGTGGCGCGCGAAACCCAGCGGCTCAAGGCAGAGAGCGAGCGGTTGACGGCCTTGCTGACGGAAATTCCGGTCGCAACGATCCTGATCAACCCAGCGCGTGAAATTGTTCTTTATGATGGGCAGGCGGCGGATGTCATGTCCCTGATCGCGCCGCCCCGACTTAGGGCCCCGTTCGAGGATTTCTTTGATCCGCGTCCGCTGGTTGATGCCATAAAGTGCTTGTCGGATGAAACCGCAGAGGTCGCGTTTACGCTGTGCGACGAGGCTGGATTGCATCGATACGAGGCGCGTGTGAAATCCTTGGCCAACGACGGTCACATCATTCTGATCGATGTGAAATCCGACGTGGCGACGCCATTGTCATCGCGGCCACTTGTCTTTGATTTCGATCTGATCGACGCGCGCGTCCAAACCGCGATCAGTGAGACCCGGTTGCATGATCTGTGTTTCGTTGTGTTCGACACGGAAACGACCGGTTTGAGTATCGAAAACGATGACATCGTTCAGATCGGGGCCGTGCGGGTGTTGAACGGTCGGATCGTTGCGGGTGAAATTGTTGATACCCACGTCAATCCCAACCGCCCGATCCCGCCTGCTTCTACTCGCATCCATCATGTGACGGATGCCGATGTGGCGCAGGCCCCGAATATTGATCAGGCTGGGTGTCAGTTGCACCATTTTGCACGCGACGCGGTGCTGGTGGCGCATAACGCGCCCTTTGATATCGGATTGTTGCGTCGGTGCGAGGCGCAAATGGGTGTCCGCTGGGATCATCCGGTGTTGGATACGGTTCTGCTGTCGGCGGTGGTGTTTGGCACGACTGAAACACATACGCTTGATGCTCTGTGCGATCGGTTGTCGATCACTATTCTCGACCATATGCGCCATACCGCACTTGGCGATGCTCAGGCCACAGCAGAGGTGCTGGTCAAATTGCTTCCCTTACTCGACGGGAAAGGTCTGAACACGTTTGGCGCAGTGATCGAAGCGACCCGTCAACACGGTCGGTTATTGCAAGATCTGAACACCTGACGCCGATCCCGCAGACTTGCCCTTGGGCAGCTTTTACAGCAAGCCATCCGGCATTTTCTGTTCCGCAGCAGTGTTGGCCCGGCGGAAATACAGCGTGATCAACGTCGATACGATCACGATGAACAGCGAATACAGCACGGGCACGGCATTGATTGCCTGTTGTTCCACCCCGGAAAAGGTGAAGGCGATGATCGCGATGGCAAGGGGCCCGTTCTGAATGCCCGTCTCAAGGCCGACAGTGCGTGCATTTCGTGGATGCAGCTTGAGCGCTTTTGCGAACAGGTAGCCGGTCGTGATGCCAATCACCCCAATCGCGATAGAGGCGACATAGGTTGCCCAGCTGGTTTCCATAAGAAACGTGAAATTGCGCGGGATCCACGACACGATCAGGAACACGATGAAGAACACCGCCAGCAAAGACCCCATGAATTCGGTCACAGCGCCGATATTGGCGTTCGATTTGCGCAGGACCATGCCAATTGCAACTGGCACCAGCAATAGAACAAGGGTGGCGATGATGTTCTCGCGGGGAATTTCAATGTCCAATGCACCCGCATATAGCACCAGCACGATGGGGATCAGGATCACACCAAAGACTGTCGACGTCACAGTCATAAGGACGGAGAGGGCCAAGTTGCCTTTGGAAAAGTAGGTAAAGATGTTGGATGTCGTGCCGCCGGGCATACAGGACATGATCAGTATCCCGATTTTGATCGGATCAGACACTGGCAGGGTCAAGGCCAGCAGAAACCCGATAAGGGGCATGAACCCATATTGGGATACCACACCGATCATCAGCCCATAGGGGCGTTTCAGCGCAAGAACGAAGTCGCGCGGTGTCAGGGATGCGCCCATGCCCAACATGATCACAAAGATCATGAGCGCGAGCAGTGCCTGTTCGAGGGGTCCGACCATAAAAATGTCTACCTGTAGCTAATGGGGTTAGGACGTAGCGCGCTGTGCTATGTCTTCTTGACGCAAATCCTTGCGCAGGATTTTTCCGACGTTGGATTTCGGCAGGTCATCTCGCATTTCGACGATCTTAGGCACTTTGTAGCCTGTCAGGTGCTGTTTGCAGTAGGCGCGGATCGCGGCACTGGTCAGCGTCGCGTCGTGTAGCACGACGAAGGCCTTGACCGCTTCGCCCGACGCGCCGTCTGGCACACCGATCACTGCGGCCTCCATGATGCCGGGATGGGCGGTGAGGCAGTCTTCGATCTCGTTGGGATAGACGTTAAAGCCGGACACAAGCACCAAGTCCTTCTTGCGATCCACGATGGAAAAATATCCGTCGCTGTCCATGACCCCGATGTCACCGGTCAGCAGCCAATCGCCTTGCATGGTTTTCGCCGTCTCTTCGGGCTTTTGCCAATAGCCTTTCATGATCTGCGGACCGCGCGCGGCCAACTCACCGGGTTGCCCCGGTTCGACGTCGTTGCCATCCTCGTCCAAACACCGCAAGTCAGTGGAGGGCACCGGAATGCCGATTGAATTGCCGCGCGTCTTGCCCAGTGGATTGAACGTGATGACGGGCGAGGATTCGGTCAGGCCGTACCCTTCAAGCACCGGCTTGCCTGTCACCTTTTCCCATTTTTCTGCCACGGAACTTTGCAGTGCCATGCCACCAGCAGAGGCAAATTTGAGGTGTTTGGGCGGTGAATCCAGAAACCAGATTTCATTGCTCAGCCCGTTGAACAGCGTGTTGACGCCGCTCATCCATGTGATGGGGTAGTTTTCCATCGCCCGTTTCAGGTTGGTCAGGGGGCGTGGATTGGGGATCAGGATGTTGCGTGCACCCAACGAGTAAAAGCCCAGCAGGTTCACGGTAAAGGCAAACACGTGATACAGCGGCAGCGCGGTCAACGCGACCTCGCGTCCCTTTTCGACCCCTGAAATCATGGTCATCGTCTGTTCCATGTTCATCAGCAGGTTGGCATGGGTCAGCATTGCCCCCTTGGACACGCCTGTCGTGCCGCCTGTGTATTGCAACACGGCGATATCGTCGGGGGACAGGGCCGCCCGGTATTGCTCGACGGCGATCTTGTCGGCGGCGCGTTTTTTGCGCCCTGCCTCGATCGCATCTGGAAAGCGGATATGGGGTAGGGTGATCGGGGACAACGTGCGGTCCCAGTGTTTTTGCACCAAGCGCACGATCCCGCGCGGCATTGCGGGGAAAAATTCAGCTACTTGGGTGACGATGATGTTGGGAATTGGGTGCCCTTTCAGGGCGTCTGTCAGCTTGTCGGCAAATATATCGACGACAATCAGCGCTTGCGGGTCAGCGTCTGCGAACTGGCGCGCCATTTCTTCGGCGGTATAGAGCGGATTGACGTTCACAAGGACGCAACCCGCCTTGAACACTGCGAAGGCAGCGATCGGAAAGGACAACCCATTCGGCACTTGCAGTGCCACCCGGTCGCCTGCCTTGAGGCCTCCCGTTTCGCGCAAGTATACCGCCAGCGCATCTGACATTTCGTCGACTTGTGTAAAGCTGAGCGTGCCGTTCATGCCATTGGGCAAACAGGTCGTGAATGCAGGCTGTTTGCCATAGATATGCGCAATGGCGCTGACCATATCGCCAATCGTGCGATAGGGCGCGGCGTCGATTTCCGCACGGACGGATGGGCCGTAAAACGCGGTCCACGGCCGTTTGTGTTCGCTCATGTTGTCTCCCCCCAACATCGCATGCTGCTCGCGTGCGGTCTGTTATACTCAGAATTGTGCTTAGCGTGAGTGTATCCTTACGTCACATGGCGCAGCCCCGATGATTTCGTCAATGGGGCTTGCGGTTTTCCGAGGGGATGTCGGGGTGCGCGAGTGATCCGGGCGTAAGGGCGCTATTCGGCAGCTAGGCGCGGCACCGTAGGTTTGGCGACATAGCCGTCCCGCGTTTGCGGCGTCCTAATGCCCAGCACAGAGCCTGCGATTTGTGTCCGCAAAATTTGTGCAGTGCCGCCGCCGATGGTGAACATCCGCACGTCACGATACATCCGTTCAAGCGGTTCTTGTTCGCTATACCCGCGCGCGCCGAACATCTGCAGCGCGTCGTTGACCACCTTGATCGCCATTTCTGAGGCAAACAGTTTTGCGCGCGCGGCTGTCATCATATCGGGGAACTGACTGTCGTTCGGCCCGCGCGACGTTGCTGCGTCGTGCAGCATCAATCGGGCCGCGTGCACTTGCGTGTCCATATCCGCGATCATCCACTGCAGACCCTGAAATTCGGCCAAAGGGCGTCCGAACTGTTGGCGTTCCAGCAGATAGGCCTTGGCATGGTCCAGCGCCCCTGCGGCGACACCCATCGCGATCGTACCCGCTCCGACGCGTTGCGAGTTGTAGGCGTTCATCAGATCAGCAAAGCCGCGACGAAAGCCCGACGGTGGAACCAATGCCATATCCTGATGGACCACCAGATTTTCGAACCTCAATTCGGCTTCGGGCATACCGCGCAGACCCATTGTTCGTTCGCGGCTGACCACTGTAAAGCCATTGGGGCTGACGCCTGCGTCCGGGTCGACATGCACGATGAACCCGCCAATGCCCAGTTCCACACCCGCCTCGTCCAGAACGCGGGCAAAGATCAGGTGCAGTTTCGAAACTCCCCCGCCCGTGATCCAGTGTTTGGTCCCGTTGATGACATACGTGTTGCCACGTTTGCGCGCTGTGGTGTGCATTTCGGTTGCGGCACTGCCTGCCTCAGGTTCGGTGATGCAAATCGCGGGCTTGTCACCCGCCAGAACGATGGGGGCGCAGAACGCCCTTTGTGCGTCCGTTCCATAGGCCATGACAGCGCTGATCCCGCCCATGTTCGCCTCGACCACAACGCGCGCAGTCAGCGTGCAGACCTTTGCAATCACTTCGACCACCTCAACCACATCGAGATAGCTGGCACCCAGTCCACCCAGTTCCTTGGGAATGGTCATACCCATGATCCTGGCATCCACGAGGTCCGCGATGTTGTCCCAGCAATACGTTCTGTCGGAATCCCATCTGTGCGCCCGCTCTGCGAAAATTGGGGCGAGGGCGCGGGCGTTGGCGAGTGCGGGATGTGTCATGATGGTCCTTCCACGGTCAGACCAACAGGGTACTTGTGGATTTATTCAATACAATAAAATAAGAGTGTACCTAAAATTCAGGAATTTTGAACTTATGCAGACCCGCGCCCTTAGAAATCTTGTCAAAATCTCGCAAGTCGGATCATTCCTGCAGGCATCTGAGCAGTTGAATATGACCCTTTCCGCCCTTTCGATGCAGATGAAAGCGCTGGAAACTGAACTTGGCGTGGCCGTCTTTGATCGATCAGTGCGCCCTCCGCGGCTGACGCCCATTGGGCGCGCGATCGTCACCAAAGCGGCGGCTGTCCTTGAACGCGAGGACGCCTTGCTTGCTCTGTGCGCACCTGACGACCGACTTGTCGGCCAGTTCAGCATTGGGTTTGTCACAAGTGCTGCGGCGCGGCTTTTGCCCGGATTCTTGGAAAACGTATTGCGGGATATGACGGGTGCTCAGTTTGCATTTGAAACTGGCCTTTCGGAAACTCTGCAACAAAAGGTGCGGGATGGAACCTTGGATGCGGCGGTCGTGACGGGCACAGAGGTCAATGCCCAAGGGTTAAATCAGGTGGAACTGAGGGAAGAACCGTTTGTGTTTGCCGCACATGCATCCATCGCATCCCAAGGGATCGACGCGTTGATCGCGCATCACACCTTTTTTCACTTTATGCCGCAGACCGGCATCGGCAAACTCATCTCGTCGGCGATGCAGCAGATACAGCGCCCGCACGGTGCGACGGACATCATGTTGGATAACCTGGAAGCGATCATGGGATGCGTCAAGATCGGTCTGGGATTTACCCTTTTGCCCGCACCGGATGTTGAACGCTACGCCACCCCCGATCTGGTGTTTCTGTCCGCGCCTGCAGATGTGCGTCGCGCGTTGATGCTGGTCACGCGGACAGGCCATGTGCTGACCAAACACGTTGATATACTGACTCGACAGTTCAACGCGGCACAGGTGCAGCGCGGCATCTGAGGTGGTAGCGCCACCATTGGTGACGGGCGCATTTTTTTCTTCCCACAACACAGAGTTTGTATGGGTTATGTGGCAAAATGCCCATTTTCTGAGTTGGTAACCGTATTGTTTTCGCCTAATTAGCGGACAATGCCCCTCAAGATGATAGTGCCAGCATGACGTGTTGGCCTGCGAAGGGGCACGATAACATAGTGGAGGAAACACTTATGAAACTTGTAGCAACATTCGCCGTGACCGCATTGGCTGGAATGGCCGCATTCGCTGACGGGCATCAAGATCGTACCGGCTGGCCCGAAAGCTTTACGGTCGCAACCGCGTCGCAGGGCGGCACATATTTCGCATATGGGTCCGGCTGGGCGAACCTGGTCGCCGAAGAGCTTGGCCTGACAGGTGGCGGTGAAGTCACAGGTGGCCCAGGTCAGAACATGGCGCTGGTTCACACTGGCGACGCGCAGTTCGGTATGACCACAATGGGTCCAGCCGCCGAAGCGATCGCAGGCCTGAGCCCGATTGCCCCCGGTCTGGCAATGGACAACGCATGCGCGATGTTCCCAATGTACCAAACACCGTTTTCCGTGACGGCCCTGACGTCGTCCGGCATCACAACGATTGCTGACATCCCTGCAGGTGCGCGTATCGGTTTCGGCCCAGCTGGGTCCACATCCGACACGTATTTCCCACGCATGATGGAAACGCTTGGCGTCGAATTTGATCGCCGCAACGGCTCGTGGAGCGACCTTGGTGGTCAGCTGCAGGATGGTCTGATCGACGTGATCGCATTTGCCGCCGGTGTGCCCGTGCCAGCCGTCAGCCAACTCGAAGTGCAAACCGACGTGAACATCATCGAGTTCACCGAAGCAGAGCAAGCGACCATCATGGAAGCCTTCCCTGTTGCGTCCTTTGACATCGCGGCCAGCACATATTCCACACTCGAAGCGGACGCGCGTTCTGTTTCCATGTGGAACTTTGCGATTGCCAACTGCGACCTGCCTGACAGCATGGTCAACGCGGTTGTGGACATCATCATGTCCGACAACGAGCGGATGATGAACATCCACAAGGCCGCCCGTTCGACCCTGCCTGAAAACTGGGACAAAAACGGTGGCGTAATCGCATGGCACCCAGGTGCGGCGCAGTGGTTCATCGACAACGCAGGTGCCGACATTCCTGTGGACCAGATCCACGGCAACTAAGGCTTTTGTTCATATGGGTGGCCGCATCATGGGTGCGGCCACCCATTTTTCATGTAACGTGATATCCAACGACAATTGAATTTCGATGTTGCCCGCCGATAATTGCGCGCGACATCATTAGGGGCCAGCGATGACCAGCGACATCCAAAAAGACGATATTTCTGACGGCCCCATAGTGGTGGAGGGCGTCGATGACGAACCCATCGAGCACAATCGCCGAATTTTCGAAGGCCGCGCCTATCTGGTGATTGCCGCCTTGTCAGGGCTTTACGCCATTTTCCACATGGCTGTTTTGAACGGTTGGTCGATCAATTCCTGGACCGGTATCGACATTCCCGGCCTTCCGGTTTTCCCGATGGAAACATGGAACTTTCGTATCGTGCACATTGCTGGCGCGTTGATCCTTGGGTTCTTGTTGTATTCGGCCCGCGCGTTTCCGGATCAGGACAAACGTGGTTTGCACCCGCTTGATATCGTTGCCTATATCGCGGTGCTTCCGGCCCTTTATGCCTGTTACACGGCGGTGACATTTGCCAATGACATTGCGGGTGGTGTGATGTGGAACGGCATTGATCCGGGTATTCGTGCGGCCGAAATCTGGCACTATGGTGTGCCGTTGATCAGTGCGACGGCGATGGGCATCGTCCTTGGCTGGATGCGTCCACGCGTGCGCGGCAGTATCGCCGCCGCTGATCTGGTGCTGGTCGTGTGTTCGGTTGGTGTCGCGATCTATCTGATTACGATTTTCGGTACGCTGATGCGGAACGCAACAGGCACCCCCTTTGCCCCCATCGGCATGGGCCTTGCGGCTGTCGCGGGCACTGCGTTGATTATGGAAATGACACGCCGTGTGGCAGGCCTTGCGCTGATTGTCATCGCTGGTGTGTTCCTCGTTTACGTCTTTGTGGGTGATATGTTGCCCGGCTTTTTGAATGCGCCTGACATCGCGTGGGAACGTTTCTTTAGCCAAGTCTATACAGACGCCGGTATTCTGGGGCCAACGACGGCCGTGTCTTCGACGTATATCATTCTGTTCATCATTTTTGCCGCCTTCCTGCAGGCGTCAAAGGTTGGCGAGTACTTTGTCAATTTCGCCTTTGCTGCCGCTGGGCGTGCGCGTGGGGGCCCGGCCAAGGTTTCGATCTTTGCCAGTGGTCTCATGGGCATGATCAACGGTACCTCGGCTGGCAATGTTGTGGCCACCGGGTCGCTGACGATTCCGTTGATGAAAAAGGTGGGCTACAAGCCGACAACCGCAGGCGCGGTCGAGGCTGCGGCCTCAACCGGCGGGCAGATCATGCCGCCCATCATGGGCGCGGGTGCGTTTATCATGGCCGAGATTACGGGTATCCCGTACACGGACATCGCCATCGCTGCGGTCATCCCGGCGGTGCTCTATTTCGTGTCGATCTACTTTATGGTGGATTTTGAGGCCGCCAAACTGGGCATGCGCGGCATGCGCGAGGACGAGTTGCCGAAGTTCCGCGATATGGCGCGCCGGATATTCTTGTTCCTGCCCATCATCATCCTGATTGCGGCTCTGTTCATGGGTTATTCGGTGATCCGGGCGGGTACCCTTGCAACTGCGGCCGCGGCCGTGGTCAGCTGGTTCACGCCTTATCGCATGGGCCTGAAATCTGTATCCAAGGCCTTTGAGTTGGCAGGGATCATGTCGATCCAGATCATTGCGGTCTGTGCCTGTGCGGGTATCATCGTGGGTGTGATTTCGCTGACAGGTGTCGGCGCGCGGTTCTCGTCTGTCTTGCTGAGCATTGCGGACACCAACCAGTTGCTGGCCCTGTTCTTTGCGATGTGTATTTCGATCCTGTTGGGGATGGGCATGCCAACGACTGCTGCCTATGCAGTTGCGGCGAGTGTGGTGGCCCCCGGTCTTGTCCAGCTTGGCATTCCTGCGCTCACCGCGCACTTCTTTGTGTTCTATTTTGCCGTTGTGTCTGCGATCACGCCGCCTGTGGCCTTGGCGAGTTACGCCGCCGCCGGGATATCGGGTGCGAACCCGATGGCCACGTCCGTTGCCTCGTTCAAGATCGGCATCTCAGCTTTTGTTGTGCCATTCATGTTCTTTTACAACTCGGCTCTTTTGATGGACGGCACGTGGTTCGAAGTGGCGCGCGCAGGGGCCACGGCCATCTTTGGCGTGTTCCTGTTGTCGTCGGGTGTGCAAGGTTGGTGGGCCGCCCGCATGGCAAGTGGGCCGATCCGCGTGGGTCTGATCGTCGTGGCCTTGTTCATGATCGAAGGCGGTTTGATATCTGACATCATCGGTGTCAGTGGCGCGGTTGGTCTGTACTTTTTGTCACGTGTCACGGCTGGTAAACAAACGGCGGCATAGACGGGCGTCAGCGTTTGCGCGCATGGTAACTTTATCCGTCATCAGACGGATTTTGTGCCGTATCGTGTAAATGAGACCCTAAATCGGCATTGCCCACTTGCGAACACTGCCCGAAGTGGCAGATGTTTGGCATGTGGATGTCGACCCGCGTGATACTCAGACTTGGCAAGAAGGATGCATTTGATGCGTTACGAACGACCTGAAACCATACAGGCTGCAACGACCTTGCTGGCCGAGGCGCAGGACAGTGTTTTTGTCCTTGCCGGTGGCACTGACCTGTTGGTCAGAATGCAGCGTGACGATTTCGAGGCGGAACTGGTCGTCGATATCAAGTCCATCGCAGGCATCACAGACGTGATCGAAACGGACGATAGTTTTGTCATTGGCGCGGCTGTGTCCTGTGCCGCCTTGGGTGAACACGCTGCACTACGCGCCGCCTGGCCCGGTGTGGTCGAGGCCGCCAATCTCATTGGCTCTACACAAATTCAGGGCCGCTGTACTGTGGTTGGCAACCTGTGCAACGCGTCGCCCGCCGCCGACAGTGTGCCGGCTTTGATTGCAGCCGGTGCTCAGGCGCGGATTGTTGGCCCGAATGGAACCCGCACCGTCCCGGTCGAGGAGGTTCCGACAGGCCCGGGCAAGACGTCGCTGGCCAAGGGCGAAATGATCGATGCGATTGTGATTGCAAAGCCCGAACCCAAGTCAGGCGATTCCTATTTGCGCTTCACTCCACGGACCGAAATGGACATCGCCGTTGTCGGCGCGAGCGTGCATCTGGTTCTGGATGACGCAGGTACCGTCAAAACAGCCCGTGTTGCATTGGGCGCTGTTGGCCCCAAAGTTCTCGTTTCGCAAGAGGCAGCACAGTCCATCATCGGCACCACGCTGGACGCCGCCGCATTGGATGCACTTGCGACCGTCTGTTCGGCAGCAAGTACCCCGATTGATGACAAACGCGGCACCGTAGACTTTAGAAAACAGGTGGCAGGGGTACTGGCCCGACGCGCCGCATTGATCGCCTTTGAGCGCGCAGGAGGAACCCAATGAGTTCGATAGCTGTATCAACCACGATCAACGGCGATGACGTTGAGTATCTGTGCCAAGCCGATGAAACGCTGTTGGATGTCCTGCGCAACCGCCTTGGGCTTATGGGATCCAAAGAAGGCTGCGGCACCGGCGATTGCGGAGCATGCAGCACGATCATCGATGGTCGCGTCGTCTGTTCCTGTCTGGTTCTGGGGGCCGAAGCCCAAGGCCGCACGATCGAAACGATCGAAGGCATGGCGAATGGCGCTGCGCTGCACCCGCTTCAGACCAACTTTATTGAACATGCCGCACTTCAGTGCGGTGTGTGCACACCAGGTTTCCTGATGGCTGCCAAGGCGCTGTTGGATGTGAACCCGGACCCGACCGAAGAAGAAATCAGGTTCTGGCTGGCGGGCAATTTGTGCCGCTGCACAGGCTACGACAAGATCGTCAGGGCGGTTCAGGCCGCAGCAGTTGAAATGAGAGGAGAACAGGCATGAGTTTTGATGCAGGCTATCAGAGTCACAAGTTCAAATCCGTTGGAACGCGGCCATTACGACCCGATGGCGTTGACAAGGTCACGGGCCGTGCGCGCTATGGCGCTGATTTCAACATGCCCGGCCAGCTTGTGGCGCGTGTTCTGCGCAGCCCGCACGCCCACGCGCGCATTGTGCGCATCGATACGGCCAAGGCGGAGGCTCTGAAGGGCGTCAAAGCTGTCGTAACGGCAGCCGATCTGCCGGACCTGACCAATGGGGATGGCGCGTTGTTTGCGATCCTTGACAACTGCATGGCGCGCACAAAGGCGATGTATGATGGTCACGCCGTCGCTGCGGTTGCTGCGATCGACGAAAACGTTGCCAAGGCCGCGCTCAAGCTGATCGAAGTCGAATACGAACTCTTGCCGCATGTCGTTGATGTGGACGCGGCAATGCAGGCGGATGCGCCCGTATTGAATGACACGATATTCACGACGGGTGTAGACCCGAAACCCGAGACACCATCCAACATCGCAAACAGATCTGAATTTGGGCATGGTGACGTGGATGCAGGTTTTGCAGCGGCAGATTTCATTGTCGAACGCAGCTACAAGACGGAACAGACGCATCAGGGCTATATCGAACCTCATGCATGCGTGGCCAATTGCAATTCTGACGGTTCTGCGGATCTTTGGGTCTGTACCCAAGGGCATTTTGTGTACCGCCAAAATTGTGCCGACCTGTTGGGGTTGGAGGTGTCGAAACTGCGTGTGACCTCGTCTGAAATTGGTGGCGGTTTCGGTGGTAAGACACACGTTTGGACCGAACCGGTTGCGCTGGCGCTGTCACGCAAGGCGGGTCGTCCGGTCAAATTGGTGATGTCGCGCGAAGAAGTGTTTCGTGCGTCAGGGCCAACAAGTGCCACGTCGATTGATGTGAAAATCGGAGCGCGTAAGGATGGCAAGATCACGGGGGCTATGGCGACTTTGCGCTATACCAGTGGACCCTACCCCGACATGTGGGCCGAACTGGGCGCAATGACGTCTTTTGCCTGCTACGATTTGGAAAACGTCAAGACGGTTGGTTTTGAGGTTGTTGTGAACCGTCCAAAAGTGGCTGCTTACCGTGCCCCATCTGCGCCGATGGCCGCTTTTGCCGTAGAAAGCGCAATGGACGAGCTGGCGCATAAAATTGGTGTGAATGCCGTTGATCTGCGGGTCATGAACGCAGCCAGTGAGGGTACGAAGTCATCTTATGGCCCTGTGTACGGACCCATCGGCATTGGGCCCACCTTGGAAGCCGCTCAATCGCATCCCCACATGAGCGCGCCACTCGGTAAAAATCAGGGCAGGGGCATGGCCTGTGGCTTTTGGTTCAACTTTGGCGGTCAGACCTGTAGCGATTTGAACGTCAACGCAGACGGGACGGTCGGATTGGCTGTTGGCACGGTTGATGTGGGCGGGTCGCGCGCGTCACTGTCGCTGATCGCGGCCGAAGAACTTGGTATCGATTATCAGGATATCAAAGCGGTGATCGCTGATACTGCTACCCTTGGTTACAACGATATGACTGACGGCAGCCGGGGCACGTTTTCGTCCTCCATGGCGACGATTTCGGCGGCGCGCAATGCCATCGATGTCATGCGCGCGCGGGCTGCTTTGATGTGGGATATTCCGGTCGACGACATCTATTGGGAAGAAGGGCACGCCAAGGCGGCCGGTTCAAAATACGGCAACCTGTCTCCATTGTCCGTCAAGGAAATCGCTGCTGAATCCGGCAATACGGGCGGCCCGATCGCGGGACACAGTGAAATGATTGCCGATGGTGCTGGCGTGTCCTTTGGCACGCACATCTGTGACGTCGAAGTTGATCCCGAAACAGGATCAACCCGCATCGTGCGCTATACGGTCATTCAGGACGCAGGCAAGGCCGTGCACCCTTCCTATGTCGAAGGGCAGTATCAGGGCGGTGCGGCTCAAGGGATCGGATGGGCGCTTAACGAGGAATATGTGTATGGCGACGATGGCCGTTTGCAGAACCCCGGGTTCCTAGACTACCGGATTCCGGTTTGTTCGGACCTGCCCATGATCGACACGCAAATTCTTGAGATTCCAAACCCGAACCACCCGTATGGTGTCCGCGGTGTGGGCGAAACACCCATCGTTCCGCCCCTTGCCGCCATCGCCAATGCGGTGTCGAACGCGGTTGGCGTCCGCATGTCGCACATTCCGATGTCGCCGCCCCGTATTCTGGCGGCGCTGAACGATGCTGCGAAAGGGTAATGGTTGAGGTCACTCTTTGGGCAGGGCTTGTCCCGCTCGCGGATGATCAAAAGACGGTGACGGTCGAGGCCGAAACCATCCGCGAGCTTCTGCGCAAGTTGGGCGAGCGGTATCCAGCGTTAAGCGGCCCCATCAAGGATCAGGTGGCCGTTGTGATCGACGGGGTTGTGTATCGAAATGACTGGTCTCAGCGCATCCCCGAAGGCGCTGAGGTCTTTTTGATGCGACGCCTTGCGGGCGGGTAGGCTTGCTGTTTTTCTGCGCGGGTTTTCAAGCGCATCCAGAATGTGGCCGGGCGACTTGCCCCATGCCAAGATGAGGCTTGCGAGTACGCCGTGTTATGCAGTTCACTCTAACGCATAGGGGGGCATCATGACGGACGATATCTTATACGACGCGCAACATATTGGCTTTCTTGAAGAGATTTGGGGCGATGGTTTCCTGTCGCCCGGCGGACCGGACGAAGTTGCCCGCGTGCTTGATGGTGTGGATGTTGACGGCAAGCGCGTCATGGACATCGGGTCGGGATCGGGGGCTTGCGCGATATTGCTGGCGCGGGACTACGGTGCGGCACAGGTGATCGGCATCGACGTCGAAGAGCCGGTTTGTGTGGCTGCACGGGAACGGATCGAACGCGAAGGTGTCTCTGATCGGGTCGAGATCGTGCAAGTCGTACCTGGTCCATTTCCTTTTGATGACGCCAGTTTCGATGTGGTGTTTTCAAAGGATTCAATCATTCACATTCCAGACAAAGCCGCGATGGCCAAGGACGCGTTTCGCGTGTTGAAGCCGGGTGGCTGGTTTGCCGGGTCGGATTGGCTGATCAGTCATGATGGCGAACCGTCGGCGCAAATGGCCGAGTATATCAAAGAAGAAGGTCTGGATTTCGCTATGGCGTCGCCCACCACCTATGCGGCGGCGATGGAGACTGCGGGATTTGTCGATGTCGTTAAGGTCAATCGCAACCCATGGTATGCCAAGGTCGCGGCCAAGGAACTGGAATGGCTGTCGGGCCCAGAGCGTGCCAGGCTGTCAGAGCGGCACGGCAAGGATTTTATCGACCATCAGATCGCGATTTGGGCCAAGCTGGTTGGTGTGCTGGAAAGCGGAGAGCATTGCCCGCATCACATCCGGGGCCGAAAGCCCGCATGATGCATTTTGGCGCGTCGATTTCTAGGGTGCATTGAGTGGGCGGAACCATGTTGCTCGCCTGTTTTGGCAGCTCTGCATTGTGCCCGATGAAACGTCTGATTGCGTCTGACCCAGTATTCTTTGGCTGGCGTTGAACAGTGGGCTCACTTGCGCATAGTATCCTCTAAATCAAAACATAATCGTTATTTAAGCTGGGTGTTTGTGCCCGGCATAGGGGAGTGCAGAACGTGACGCTGACCACAGGCCACAATCGCGAAATGGAAGACATGGTTGCGGCGGATCGCAAGTATCACTTGCACCCTTGGGAACACCTTGGCTCTTGGAAAGAGGCCGAAAGATATCCGTTCACGCATGCCGAAGGCATCTATGTTTACGATGCAAACGGGCGTCGTTTTATTGATGGGCCTGCGGGTATGTGGGCGGTCCAGATTGGCTATGGGCGTCAGGAAATGGCAGATGCCATTACACATCAAGTGATGGAATTGCCCTATGCGTCACCGTGGACTGCAACGACTGCGCCTGCGGCATTGCTGGCGGAAAAGGTCGCCAGCCTTGCGCCGACAAATCTGAACACGGTGATGTTCACCACGGGTGGCTCCACTGCCGTGGACACCGCACTGCGTACAATGCAGTTCATGAACAATCGCCTTGGCCGTCCTGAAAAGAAGATCATCATCGCTCGTGAAAAGGGTTATCACGGGTCGACCTATCTTGCCGCCAGTGTCACGGGCAAAGAGCGTGACAAAAGCTGCTTTGATTTCGAGGATCGGTTGGTGCGGTTTCTGCCGGACGTTAATCCATATATCCGACCTGACGGTATGGACGAGGCAGCGTGGTGTGACGCCAAAGTCGGCGATTTGGAACGTCTGATTGCCGAGGTGGGTGCCGAATACATTGGCGCATTTATTGCAGAACCTGTGTTGTGTTCCGGCGGCGTGATTGTCCCGCCAGAGGGCTATCATCGCCGCACGCTGGAAATCTGCCGCGCGCATGACATCCTTTATATTTCTGACGAGGTGGTGACTGCCTTTGGCCGGCTTGGTCAATGGTTCGCATCACAAGAGGTGTTTGGGATCGAACCCGACATCATAACCTGCGCCAAAGGTATCACATCGGGCTATCTACCCCTGGGCGCGTGCATTATCTCTGATCGGGTGATGGAACGGATGACCGGGTCGGACCACGATATCCTGTTTCCGAATGGGTATACCTATTCCGCGCATCCGGTATGTTGCGCAGCGGCGCTCAAGAACATTGAGATCATTGAACGTGATGGTCTGTTGGACCATGTGAACGCCATCGCCCCCCAGTTCCAAGAGCGGCTGGCTGCACTGGAATCGTCCCCCATCATTGGGGATGCACGGGGCATGGGTCTGCTGGGCTGCCTTGAGGGGCTGATTGACGGGCGCAAAACACCGCTTGATGTGCAACGCACCCTTGGCGCGCGACTGGATGAGGCCTGTGACAAGCGCGGTCTTTTGGTCCGCCCGCTCATCAACATGTGCGTGTTTTCACCACCGCTGACCATTTCGCCTTCGCAGATCGACGACATGTTCGACATCATCGACGACGCGATCAAAGAAGTCGAAAGCGAGTTCGAAGGGGCCTGAGATCAGCCCCTTGTGATGTAGCTTGCGGTTATCGTCCGTGTCCCGGCCTCTATTGTCCAACCGACTGTTCCGCCTTGGTGGATATAGGCCGTTTGACCAGCGGTGAAGCTATGCGTTGTCTCGCCGTCGTTCAGATGCAGCGTGCCATCCAGCACGGTGATCAGTTGGTTGTCCTTGATCCCAAAGCCGGGTTGAGACATCGCGCCGTAGGTTTGAACACCCACCCGCATGTTGCCAGCTGGGTTCATAAAGTCCGTGCGGTCACTGATCAGGTCCGGGCTGGCATCGAGTGCGGCGAGGTCAGGCACGCTGATCCGGGTGAGTGATGCATTCTGCGCCTCGGGCACGTCGCCGTCGAGGATCATAAAGATTTTGTGGACGGGGCCGTCTTGTTTCCATTGACACATCAAGCCTTTGGGGATGACAAAAGCGTCCCCTGCAGTGATTTTTATCTCTTCTCCGTCGGGTATTATCATTTTCAGATCCCCGGACAGGAACAGCATATATTCGTCGACGGAGTAGGGCATCATCTTGTCTACGAACGCGGTGCAGTTCCAAACCCCAACCATGTATCCGCTGTCCTCGATCTCGTGATAGAGATGGCCATGCTGCACAGGGGTGCCAGATTCCAGACTGGCGTAATCCATCTGTTCCCATTCCTCGAGGCCATTTGGTCCATCGCGTTCTATGCGGGTGATCGTTGCTGTCTTGGTCATTGTCTGTCCTTTTCTTTGGATGCGTGCGGCCAGGGCTGGTCAGCCCCCACATCCACACGGTCGTGTTTCAGCGGCACGTCGATATCAACGTCTTCCTCCAACTCGCGGGCATAGCGGTGCCCCGCATAGGTCGCACCGGCGACAATAGCGGGTGCGTCGCAGTCGCCAATGCGTTTGAGCGTGAAGGGAAGCTTGCTGGCGTCGCCATCAACACGCGCAAGGATTTCGTGGTACAGAGCGACATTCGGTGTGCGTTGCGTGACCATGACGACAGACGAAATGGGGATATCCCGTTTGCTGCCGGTGAACTGACATTCCAATGTTGCCGTCTTTCCATCAAAGGCGACGAGAGCTTGCGATGTTTCAATGGCCATACCAAGGCGCATCAGGTGTGTGCGTATTTTCCATCGTTCCGACGTCTTGCCAGCCCATTCCGACACCACTTCGGACGGTGTGCACAGCGTAACTTGTACGCCAGCCGCCTTGAGCTTTTCTGCGATGACGCTGCCCATGTAATACCCGTCCTCGTCATAAACGAGTGTGGGGCTGGTTGGTCTTTTTCCGTCCATGACATCGTCGGCTGTCAAAATGGTTGCGTTGCTGTTGGGCGCTGTGATCGAAACATAGGTTTCGCCGTCGAAACGGTCGGGCCGCCAGCGCGCACCTGTTGCCAAGGCCACGTGATCCGCCCCGAAATCGATAACGTCCTGCGCCGTCAGCGCACTTTCAAGAAAGACCTGAACATTGGTCATCTTGTGGAACTGCTGTGCGCGGTAGTCACGCACGCGGATGTATTCGCTCATGCCGGGCAGGGCTGCTTCGCGGGGCAGGCGTCCGCCCAGTTCCTTGCCAGCGTCTGCCAGCGTCACTTGATAGCCGCGCTTGCCCAAGGCATGTGCCGCCTCTAGCCCTGCAGGCCCCGCGCCGACGACCAAAACAGAGGCATCAGACCGTGCCGGATTCATCTGTTCGGGGTGCCAACCTTTGCGCCATTCCTCGCCCATGGTGGGGTTTTGTGTGCAGCGGATGGGCACGCCAATCGTATCCCCGGAATAGCAAATGTTGCACCCGATGCATTCGCGGATATCTTCGAACCGTCCTTCTTTGATCTTGTTGGGTAGGAACGGGTCCGCAATGGACGGGCGCGCGGCCCCGATGAAATCTGTCACGCCGCGCTTGATCTGACTGACCATCGTATCTGGTGAGGTAAAGCGCCCCACGGTCACCACTGGCTTGCTGGTCTGGCTTTTTACGAAATCCATGTAGGGTTCCAGCGCCGCCTCTTTGGTAAAACGGGACACGCCCATTTCGACTGAATAGTTGGCGATGTTGATGTCCCAAAGGTCGGGCAGTTCGGCCAGCATTGAGAACATATCGCGCCGTTCGCCGTGGATGGGGACACCGTCCTCGCCAATCTCTTCGTCGGCGGCGAACCGCACGGCAACACCACAGCGGTCACCAACGGCCTCTTTGGTCTCTTCGATCAGTTCGCGCACCAGACGGATCCGGTTGGTCAGGCTGCCGCCGTATTCGTCGCTGCGTGTGTTTACCTTTGGGCTCAGGAAGTTCGACAACAGATATGTGTGTGTCGCGTAAACATAGACGATATCGAATTCCGCGTCGCGTGCGCGCAGTGCGGCCTTGCGGTGCCAGCGGCGCAGGTTTCGGATGTCTTGTTTGTCCATGGCACGGGTTTGAAACGGGTGCCCGACGGCATTTGGCATACTGCCCAGATCAAGCGCAACTTCGCGTGTCATCATATTTGCGGTGCGGGCCCCACCATACCAAAGCTCTGCCCCGGCAAGCGCGCCGTGTTCGTGCACCTTGTCGGTCATCAGCCGATGGGCGCGCACATCGCTGTCATCCCAAAGGGACGCGGACACATGGGTCAGATCATCTGATGATGGGTGGATCGAATTGTATTCGGTACATACGACACCCCAGCCACCTTCAGCCTTTTTCGCGCGCATCTCGGCGAGCATGCGGGGCCGAAGGTACCCCATGCCTGTGCAATGCGGCACTTGATAAAACCGGTTCTTGGCCGTGACGGGCCCAATTTTCTGTGGCTCGAACAGAACGTCGTAACGTGGATCTCGGGACATTGGGGTACCTTTGGTCAGGACGAGGACAGGTTGATAAGTTCGCGGCGAAACGGGACGTTTCCAGCGTCAGGTTCGCCCAGCTCGCGCGCAAAGCGGTGACCACTATAAACAGCGGCGGCAATCGTGGATGGACCAAGCGCATCGCCAATCCGTGTCAATCCGGGTTGGCCGGTCCACAGATCGTCAACGGGGCTGCGCATCGTGACCAGTACAGTCGCGGCGCAGTCCAAGGTTTGCGCCTGATCCGTATAGGTACATGCGATGTCGACTGCGCCGTGGCGGATAGCAGTCAGATTGTGTGCAGTCATGATCCGGACACCCAGTTCAAGCAGTTGCTTTTGAACGGTGTGCTGGTCCAGCGTGTTTTGCGTCCATGACGACACTTCGCTGGCCGGTGTGACCAATGTCACATCGCATCCCGCGCGCCGCAGTTGTTCGGCAATGGCCCCACCCATGTAGAAATGGTCGTCGTCAAAAAGGACCACGGGTCCGGTTGGAACAGCACCTGCCATGACATCGTCCGGGGTCAGCACGGTTGCGTCCCCAGCAATGCTGATGCCCAGAGGGTTTTGGCGGCCAATGCCGTCCGATGTCCACTGCGCGCCCGTTGCCAGTGCGACGTGATCTGAACCGAATTCAATCAGTGTTTCGGGGGTTATATCGCTTTCCAGATATAAATCGACGTTGGGCATCTGGCTGATCTGGTACAGCCGATAATCAGCCACGCGACCCCATTCGGCCAATCCCGGCAGTGTTCGTTCGCGCGCGACGCGCCCACCTGCGGCGTTTGCCTTGTCCGCAAGTGTAACCTGATAACCGCGCTGACCCAAAGCGCGCGCGGCCTCAAGTCCGGCAGGACCTGCCCCGATGATCAGAACGCTTTCGTCGGATGTTTTGGGTGCAATGCGTTCGGGATGCCAGCCCTTGCGCCATTCCTCGCCCATAGTGGGGTTTTGGGTGCAGCGGATCGGCACGGAATAGTTGTCGCCCGAAATACAGATATTGCATCCGATGCATTCGCGGATGTCTTCGATCCGGCCCTCTTCGATCTTTTTGGGCAAGAAGGGGTCTGCAATGGATGGGCGCGCTGCCCCGATCATGTCCAACCGTCCTTGTTTGATCAGGGCGACCATCGCGTCGGGTGACGTGTATCGTCCAACCCCGACAACTGGCTTTGTTGTCACCTCTTTGACGAAGGCCACGTAGTCGTCTTGAAATCCCTGAGGTTTGAACCGCGACGGCGCGCTGTCGTTTTCCCAGCTGCTGATGTTGACGTCCCACAGGTCGGGGACCTCGGCCAGCATTTCGATCAGATCGCGCCCTTCGCCTGCGCTGGTGAAACCTGCATCACCCATCAATTCATCCACTGCAAACCGCAGTGCAACAGCGCAGGTGTCGCCTACCGCATCCTTGGTATCCTCAAGGATTTCGCGCAAAAGGCGGGCGCGGTTTCCAAGCGACCCACCATACTCATCCGAACGGCGGTTGCGATAAGGTGAAAGAAAATGGGAAATCGTCGACAGTTGGTGACCAGCATAGACATAGACCAGATCAAAGCCCGCCGTTTTGGCCCGCAGCGCCGCGTCGCGATGCCATTTGCGTAGATTTCGGATATCCTGTTTGTCCATCGCGCGTGCTTGCACCGGGTCATGCAGGGCCACGGGCAGATGTGACGGAGCCAAGGGCACTTCGCGGCTATATCGGTTCGCGGCCATTTGCCCGGCGTGATTGATTTCGGCACCGGCAAGGCTGCCAAATTCGTGGATGCCGTCACACATTTTGGCCAGAACAGGAATGTCACTGTCATCCCACAGTCTCCCGCCCGCCCATGGCGAGTGATCGCCTGACGGATGAATTTCCATTTCCTCGGTGCAGATTACCGCCCAGCCGCCTTCTGCTTTGGTCCGTCGCATTTCAGCCATCGACGACGGAAAGCTGCGCCCCATCCCATTGCAATGGGGGACCTGATAAAACCGGTTCTTGGCCGTGACGGGGCCGATTTTGACAGGTTCGAACAGGATGTCGTAACGCGGGTCTCTGGTCATGGTGCACCTGTTTTTGAGGATTGTTTGATATGCATCAGCGCGCTGCGATGCCGTGTGCGCGCTGTGTCAGCGACAGGACGTCCTGTGCTGCGCGCTTGCCGCTGAGGTATGCGCCGTGGACAGTTGCATAGGCGTCCGTCATCGTCGCTTCTCCGGCAAAATGCAGGGACTCGTCGATGGGTGCTGCCAGCACCTTGCGGCTGTCTGCGGCACCGGGTCGCGCATAGCTATAGGCCCCGACAGTGTTGGGATCGCCGCGCCATGCGGTTTCTGTTGTGCGCAGGATGGATTTTTCGATGTCATTGCCAAACATTGAACGCAGAGCCTCCAGGCAAAATGCGGTGGCGGCACCGGTCCCTTGGGTTTCGAGGTGATCCGCAAAGCTGCCTGCGACGAACCCTGTTGTCAGCGCAGAGCCATAAAAGCCGAACAAGATGTTGCAAAAGTCGTCGTCGCCGCTGTGGTAATCGGCCATGTTGCCTTCGACCGCCTCCTTCCAGGTGGGGTCAAATTCGATCCCGACCTTGTTCAGCAAACCATTTGGGACCATGTCGATGGCCGCGCGCTTTTGTGCGGGCAAGGGGGGCACGAATTCGATCGTTTCTTGGGCCAGGACCCCGGTTGAGACGGTAACGATCACATACGGTGCTTCTAGCGTGCCTTGGGGCGTGGTGACCCGGACGCGAGGTCCGGTCGTGTCAATTTTAGAAACAGGGCATTTGCAGCGCACTGGCACATCCCGGTGAAGCCCGCCGATAAACGCGCCCAAGCCGCCTGTGATCAGCCAATCGCCTTCGCCGTCCGCATAGTTGCAGACATCTTGAGCTGACGTCGCATCGGCGTCGCCCCCCATCATCTGTCCGATGACGTGTTTGGCGGATTCGACCCATGGACCATCCGGCAACACGGAACGGTTGGCCACATCAGGAAGGTCGCCGTCAGTTGCGTTGATCGCCTCCCACAGGTCGTCTTGATACTGTCGATAGTCCGCCAGTTGATCATCGGACAATCTGTGCCCCATCGTCTGAACATGGGACCAAACCCAAGGGGTTTTGTGCAATTCTGCGCCAGACTGCTCTGCAAGGCGGGCCAAGGGATTGATTGACGCATCATGCATCCACGATCCGCCGCGATCGAAGGGGACAGAGAATGTTGTGCAGTCCGTGACACACCGCCCGCCCACATAAGCGGCCGCCTCAAGGATGACGGCGTCCAATCCGGCTGTGCGGAGTGCTGCGGCAGCTGACAGTCCGGCGGCCCCGGCACCGATGACAATGACATCGGGATTTTGCGCAAACGAGTTCATCGTGCATCACTGGGTTGCAGTGGTTTGTCAGCATGCAGTGGCGTCACGCCCTCGTATATGGCGACCTTGATGGGATCCTCGTTGTCGAGTTTGCTACAAACTCGGTAAATTTCGAGCATTTGGTGTGACATCAGCCCTTGAGTGTAAAAATGCATGGCCGCTGCATAGCGCGCAGCACCCGACCCGGCTACGCCCAACGCGGTGTGCAAGAGGGCGCTGTGATCGTCAGGCTGAATGGCCTTGGCGCGCGCTGTGCTCATTCTTGCGGTGTATCGCGCATAGACGCATTCAGGGTCGCAATGCCGTCTTCGGCGGGGGCGTCCATGACGTTGTAAATGGGTAAGATGCCGCGCAGATGGTCGTGGTGCGATCGGACGCCGTATTCCAGATCGGACAAATAGAACCCTTCAAAGGATGCAGAGGCCATAGAATCGTTTGACCAAATGGTCAGTTGAATGTCCTCTTCGAGTGTTTCGCGATCAATGCGCGCGGCCAAGTAGCGCGCGGCGCGTTGTTGGCGGTCCTCGTTTGGGTTGCGGTACGTTGCGCTGCGCAACACTGATTTGCCCGTCGCTAGCGGGAACTCTTGGTAAAACAGCATTGTTTCTGGCGTGACTGCGATCACGGCGTTCGGGAAGATGCCGTAGTATAGCCACGTCTTGTGCAAATGTTCCGGCAGATGCGGCTGCGGTTTGGTCATTTTCTTATAGTTGCGCACCGCCCAGCGACGTCCCTTGGTGGGTGTGAACCGTCCATCGGATCGCGAAACGCCATCCACAAAGGGTTCGTCGGCATAGGTCGATCCATACAAGTCCTGAAGCGCCGGGTGCGCCAATGGGACGTGGTACCCTTCGTTGTCGACATCCCGCACGGATTTCCAGTTTACGGGCGTTTCTTCGGTCCAGAAGCCATCTGTTGGGACATGGTCGGCAATTTTGTAATGCGCTGCCTCGGCTTCGATTGGGGCCAGTAGCTTAGCGACAGAAGGTTGGGGGCCGTGGTTAAAGCGAACGAACACCAGACCGTGCCAAATTTCCATATCGATGGATTTCAATCCAAATTCATTTTTGTCCAATGTGGGAAAGGACTCTGGACGCGCGGCACCACGCAAGGTGCCGTCAAGGTTATAGACCCAGCCGTGAAACGGGCACACCAGCGCACCCGGACAGGTGCCTTGTTCGTTGGAAACCAGACGTGATCCGCGATGGCGGCATATATTGTGAAAGGCGCGCACGTTGTTGTCTTTGTCGCGCAGGATGATTGCGCGTTCTTCGCAAAGATCGAACGACACATAGCTGCCCACATCCGGGAGGTCCGAAATGTGGCATGCGATCTGCCAATGCGTCTTGAACAGCTCTGTTTTCTCAAGCTCCAACAAGGCAGGGCTGTGATAGCACCATCCGGGCAGGCCGCGGCGATCCCAGTTGGCGGGGATTTCAATATTGCGCACTTTGTTTTCCATTTGTTTTACCAATCATTGCCACGTGCCGGCCAAGAAACACCGAAGATCTGCGTTGCGACACGATCCAATTTCACAAGCTCAATGCGTTGCGGGCGCAAAGCCATGGCCGTTTCCTTTGGATGCCGTTTGAGTTTTGATCGTTACCTATTTTTGACTGAACAACCAGTCAGAAAAATTCCGAAAAGTTGATATTTAAAAGGCAGTCTAGCCGGACCTTTTACAAAGCGAAACCATCATCGATGCGGTGATATTGGGCAAGTTGATCAACGTACTGCCACAATGTTGTGCAGCAACTTGACTCAGGAGTTTCTATCAGCTTACCGTCGATTTCGCCTTGCACTGTGTCACGCATCACAAAAAGATCGATGCGCCGCATCCATGGGCATCGAGGGAAGAAACAATAGCAGACGGGTCGCGCCAACGCTTGGTAAGTCGCTGAACCTGATCCGACAGCAAAAATAACGGGGATACAAAAAGTTGATCATGAAAACAAAGCATGGTGTTACAGGACTGTCCGTCGCGGCAGCGGTTGGGATCGCATTCGCGGGTGCAGCCACAGCGCAGGACCGGGTTCTAAAGGTGACGAACTGGGGTGAGTATATCGCCGAGGATACAATCGCCAATTTCGAAAAGGAATTCGGGATCACGGTCATCTATGACCCCTATGATTCCGCAGAGTCGATTGATGCGAAACTATTGGCGGGCAACAGCGGATATGACGTTGTCAGCCATGCTGGCAGTGACAGTGCCCGACTGATCAAGGCGGGTATCCTTTCGCCCCTCGACAAGAGCAAACTGGACAACGTCAAACACATGGACCCTGCGCTGATGGAACAGCTGGCGCGCGATTGGGATCCCGAAAACCAACATTTCATCCCCTACATGTGGGGTACGCACGGCGTCACCTACAACAAGGAACTGGTTCTGGAAACGTACCCGGACGCGCCAATCGGTTCTATGGATATGGTATTTGACCCTGTTCACATGAAAGAGCTGGCAAAATGCGGTGTGTCCTTCTTGGATTCTCCGGGCGACATCATTCCAATGGCGCTTGCCCACATGGGTCTGGACCCGAATTCGACCAATTCCGAGGACTACGCCAAAGTCGGTGAGATGCTGGCCGAAATTCGCCCCTATATAAAAACATTTGATAACTATGCGTATCAGCGGATGCCGCAAAAGGAATTCTGCGTCGCAACAACGTGGGGGCCCGATGGCCTGCTGGCGATGTCAGGTGCTGCCGAGGCAAACACCGGTGTCGTTCTGGACTTCTTCCTGCCCGAAGGCGAAGGCGCGGCACAGCTTTGGATTGACGGTTGGTTGATCCCTGCGGATGCGAGCAACAAAGACGACGCACATTTGTTCCTGAACTACATGATGCGTCCCGAAGTAGGTGCTGCCGATAGTAACTACACATGGTACGCGACAGCCAACAAAACCGCCAAAGCCATGGTGGACGAAGAAGTGACATCTAGCCCAGCGGCGTTCCCGACGTCCGAACAAGTGGCGCGGATGTACACAACTGCTGTCCTGCCCCCACGGGTTGAACGGTTGCAGACACGGACCTGGACCAATTTCAAAGCTGGTAACTGATCCGCACTTCTGAATAATTACAGCGGCGGCCAAGCGGTCGCCGCTGTTGACCCCACAGCTTACTCTGACAGATTACGAGGGCTACATTGACCGTTTCAGGAAGTGTAAGCGATACGCCATGGCTTGACCAAGATGGGCAACGGCCGCTGGTCCAAATCAAAGGTGTCTCCAAGAAATACGGCGAAGTAACCGCAGTCGACAACGTGGACTTGGATATTTACCCAGGTGAGTTGTTCTGTCTGCTTGGTGGCTCAGGATGTGGTAAATCCACATTGCTGCGCATGTTGGCTGGATTTGAGGATTTGAATGCGGGCAGCATCCTGATTGATGGCGTGGATATGGCGAACGTGCCCGCCTATGAACGCCCAACAAACATGATGTTCCAAAGCTATGCTTTGTTCCCGCACATGACGGTTGAAAAGAATATCGCGTTCGGGTTGGAACAGGACAATGTGCCAAAAATGGATATCGCGGATCGTGTCCACGACATTCTGAAACTGGTCGAACTGCAGGATTTCAAGAAACGCAAACCCAAGCAATTGTCAGGCGGGCAATGCCAGCGCGTTGCCCTCGCGCGGGCTCTGGTCAAACAACCCAAACTATTGCTGCTGGACGAACCTCTTGCCGCTCTGGACAAAAAGCTGCGCAAGCAGACGCAATTCGAACTGGCCAATATTCAAGAGAAAGTCGGCGTGACCTTTGTTGTGGTCACCCACGACCAAGAAGAGGCGATGACGCTGTCCACGCGCATGGCTGTCATGGATGCCGGGCGGTTCAAACAGATCGGGACGCCGACAGAGATTTACGAGTTTCCCGACTCTCGCTTTGTTGCTGATTTCATCGGGTCCGCGAACATCTTTGATGGTCGGGTTACCGAGTCTGGGCCGGACCACGTAAAGGTCGAAACAGGTGTGTGCGATGTATTTATTGATCACGGCCATTCCGTAAAGGTGGGCGGCAATATCTGGATTGCGATCCGCCCCGAAAAGATACGGATCGAAAAAACGGACGAACCTGCAACTGGCCCCAACCAGGTCAGCGGTGTGGTCGATGATATTGGATATCTCGGCGAAACGTCGATCTACAAGGTACGATTGCCGAACGGTCAGATCGTGGATGTCACGGCACCCAACAGTCTACGCCCCATGAACCGGACCCATCGCATCACTTGGGAAGACAAGGTGAACATCGCCTGGGATCCATCTAGCGCCATGTTGCTGACGTCATGACAGACACTGCCGCGCAAGCTGTTAGCCCGGTCGCTGCGGCACAAAAGTCGTTTCCAGCCAGAGTTATGCGGCGTGTGCAGGACAACTGGCGCCAGATCATTATTCTGATCCCGTTTGTGTGGCTGCTGGTCTTCTTTCTGGCACCGTTCTTTATCGTCGCCAAAATCAGCCTCGCTGAACTGGCTATCGCAAGCCCACCTTTCACTCGGATGATCGAATGGACTGACGGTGGGATTGTGACGATCCGATTGGTGTTCGACAACTTCATCTTCATTCTCGAAGATCGCCTGTACCTTGATACCTATCTGAATTCTCTCAAGATTTCGATCACGTCCACAATCATCTGTCTGCTGTTCGGATATCCAATCGCCTATGCGATTGTCCGGTCAGGGCCTGTGGCCAAACCGGTACTCCTGTTTTTGATTATCTTGCCGTTCTGGACGTCATTCCTGCTGCGGGTCTATGCATGGATGGGTTTGCTGGCGGATCAAGGCACGATCAATAACCTGTTGATCTATATGGGCTTCATCGATGAACCCATCCGGATGCTGTATACGGAATTCGCAGTCTATATCGGGATCGTTTACACCTACATGCCGTTCATGATCCTGCCGCTCTATGCGAATATGGAAAAGCTGGACGAAAGCCTGAATGAAGCGGCCGCAGACCTTGGGTCGCGCCCGACGAACACGTTTTTCAAAATAACGCTGCCGCTGACCATGCCGGGGATCATTGCAGGTTGTTTGCTGGTCTTTATTCCAGCGACTGGCGAATATGTGATCCCTGATTTGCTGGGTGGCGGAAACGTGCAGATGATTGGCCGTGTTCTGTTCAATGAATTTTCGCGCAACAGCGATTGGCCTGTCGCCGCTGCGGTTGCGATCGTTTTGCTGTTCCTCTTGGTGTTGCCGATCATGGTCTTTCAGTACTTCCAAGGCAAAGCGACAGGGGAGCGGTGAACATGCACAACAAACGATCCCGCTTTTTGACCATTATGCTGACGCTGGGTTTGGCGTTCTTTTACGTGCCGATGATCATGTTGGTGATCTATTCATTCAACAATTCTCGCATCGTTCCGGTCTGGGGGGGATGGTCCCTGCGGTGGTACGAGGAACTGTTCAAATCAGAAGAAGTCTGGAGCGCGGTTTCGCTGAGCCTACAAATCGCGTTCGTGAACGCGACCTTTGCAACGTTGCTGGGCGCTCTGGCCGCGATAGCGATGGTGCGCTTTGGCAGGTTTCGGGGGCGGACCCTGTTTGGGGGTATGATCGTGGCACCCCTCGTGATGCCAGAGGTGATTACCGGCCTGTCCCTGCTCGTCTTCTTTATCTCATTGAACCAGATTTTTGGCTGGCCAGCGGAACGTGGTTTCACCACGATCACAATCGCACATATCACGTTTTCCATGGCCTACGTGGCGGTTACGATACAGGCCAGATTGACCGGTATGGGCCAATCCCTCGAAGAGGCGGCAGCCGATCTGGGTGCCAAACCGTTCAAGGTTCTGACGGCTATAACAATCCCGCGTCTGACGCCGGCGCTCATTTCCGGCTGGCTGTTGGCGTTTACGCTGTCTTTGGATGATCTGGTCATTGCCAGCTTTGTCACCGGGCCTGGGTCAAATACATTGCCCATCCTCATCTTTTCGCGCATTCGGCTTGGACTGCGGCCAGACATCAACGCTCTTGCTACGATCATGATCCTTGCGATTGCGATTTGCGTCACGATCGCGGCGATTATCATGTTCCGCCAACAAAGAGCTGATCTGTTGGATCAGCAAATGGCTGAACGCGAGGGATAAGCAATGGGAGCGAAAGAGCCGTCCGTAAAACGGCGGACCGAACCCCGTGAAGTGCGTCGATTGCAGCTGATCATGGCGGCCATCGACTCTATTTCAAAACGCGGATTTTCCGACACCACCCTGCGGCACGTTACCGAAACCGCCAAGGTGTCCCATGGCGTCGTGAACTACCATTTCGAAAGCAAAGAAGCGCTTTATGACGCGACCTTGGGTTTTTTGGCGCAGGAACACTATGACAATTGGACAAAATACTACGACAAGTCCAAGCCAACTGCGGCCCACAGGTTGGCCGCGATCATCAGCGCGGATTTCGACAGGAGCATTTGCACCCACAAACGGCTTGCTGTCTGGTTTGCGTTTTGGGGGCAGGCAAAATACCGCCCCAACTATCTAAAGATACATAACAAGTACGACAACGAACGCTTTGCACGCATACAAAACCTGTGCGCTGAACTGATCACCGACGGGGCATACCACGACCTTGATATCGAACGCGCCGCACGCAGTATCGAGGCGCTGTCGGATGGGTCATGGTTGTGTCTGATGTTGTATCCGACGATGGCGGATCGCATAGTGTACCGCGATGATTGTCTGGATGCGCTGGGCCGATTTTTCCCCAAGCACTTTCCACTGTGATCTAACCACCGTGGGGCATGCCGCGCGCCCTGCACACCCGGTTCAGCCCTAACAAGAGCGCGCGCGGTGGGTTCCCGGCTTAGCCCCCGATCAGGCGTGGCAACGTCAATGATATGGCGGGTACAAAGGTGATCAACATAAGCGCCACCAAGATTGCCATGTAGAAGGGCCAGATCGTCTTGACTGCTTGCTCCATTGGTAACTTGCCCACTGCGCATCCCACAAACAGGCAGGATCCAACGGGTGGCGTGCACAGGCCAAGACCAAGGTTGACCAGCAAGATCATCCCAAACTGCAGCGGATCAATCCCGAGGCTATGCGCGACGGGCAAAAAGATCGGCGTGCAGATCAGGATCAGCGCTGCCATGTCCATGATCATGCCCAAGATCAGCAAGACAAGGTTGATCATCAACAGGATGAGAATTGGGTTGTCCGTCAATACGGTCAGCAGTTGGACCGTTTTGTCGGGTACCTGATAAAAGGTGAGCATGTAGGCGAATGCGCCAGCACAGGCGATCAGGATCATGACCATCGCAGTGGTGCGCACTGCCGATGTCACCGCAAGTTGGAATTTGCCCCATGTGATCGACCGATAGACCAGCAAAGTGACGATGAACGCATAGATGGCACCAAACGCACCGGATTCTGTAACCGTGAACACACCTGACAAAACGCCGCCCACGATGATGACAGCTGTCAACAATCCAGGGATCGCACCAAAGAACGCGATGGCCAGTGCCGTCCAGCCGGGGAATTTTTCGGACTTGTACCCGCGCTTGACCGCGACAAGGTAGGCGGCAAGGGCCAGACAAATGCACATTAAGATGCCGGGCACGACGCCGGCCAGAAACAGCTTGGAAATCGAAATACTGCCACCTGCTGCAATCGCAAAGATGATCATGTTGTGGCTGGGAGGGATGATGATACCCGCGATAGACGACGTCACAGTCACGTTGACCGCATAGTCCGCATCATACCCTTTTTCTTTCATTACGGGCACGAGGATGGACCCGAGTGCAGAGATGTCTGCAATGGCCGATCCTGAAATGCCGCCAAACAGCATGGACGAAAACACGTTCACGATGCCCAAGCCGCCACGCACAGCACCCACAGCAGCAGAGGCAAAGCGCACCAGCCGCATCGCAATGCCGCCGTGGAACATCAATTCGCCCGCAAAGATAAAGAAGGGAATGGCCATAAGGGCAAAGACGTTGATGCCACTGATAATCCGCTGGAAGCCGATCATTAGGGGCAGTCCCTCGTACCAGAAGGCCGCGATCGCGGAGATGCCCAAGGCGAACGCCACTGGCGTGCCGATCGCGACGCAAATGGCAAATATACCCAAAAGAACCAAAAGCCCCATGGCCGTCCCCTATTCTATGCTGTCGCTGCGGTCATCAACGCCCAGACACAGGCGGATGAGGTGACCAATGGAAAATAACAGGATCAGTCCGCCGCCAATCGTAAGAGGCAAAGATCGCAATCCTTCGGGCAGCTGAATGAGGGGAATGAGGGACCCCCATTTGAACATTGTAAGCTGCGCACCGTACCACAGCATCAGTGCGCCAAATCCAGCCATGGTCAAATCTGTTATCACCACAAACACTGTGCGAATGCGCGCCGGTACGGCACTGCGCAATACAGAAACAGACAGGTGCGTATGTTCGTGAACTCCGACAGCCGCGCCAAGAAAGGCGATGAACATGACCAAGAGCAGCGCGACCTGTTCGACCCATGTTGGCGTTGCGTTCAATACGTAGCGCCCAAAGACGAGCCAGCCGAAAATCGAGGTCAAAAAGACCAGCGCGACCCCCGTCATGATGCGACATGCCAATGCAATCATATCAAGCACTGTGACCATGCGTTGGACAAGGGGGGGGAGTGTGGATGTACTGCTCATCTCGGGCCTCCGGCAAAAAAAGCGTCCAGCCCCAAAGATGCGGGGCTGGACGCCATTATTCTAATTCAGGGTCCGGATCAGTCCGTGGCCTGAATGAGTTCTACCAATGGACGCAAGTCCGGGTTCGAAGCGAAGTATGCTTCGTACACGGGTGTCATTGCCGCTTGGAACGGCGCTTTGTCCGCCACTTCGTTGACGACAACACCCGCGGCCTCTACGGCTTCACGGCTTGCAGCTTCGCGGGCTGCCCACAATTCGCGTTGCAGCACTGCGGATTCCTGTGCGGCCTCGGTGACGGCGGCCTGCATGTCTGCAGACAGAGCCGCAAACGTGTCGGCATTGACGCAGATACACTCGGGAATGATCAGGTGCTGTGACAGCGAATAGTAACCAGCAACTTCAAAGTGGCCGGTTGATTCATAAGATGGCCAGTTGTTTTCGGCACCGTCCACAACGCCTGTTTTCAGGGCTTGATAGACTTCGGCAAAGGCCATTGGTGATGGGTTGCCACCCAATTCTGCGATCATGCCAGTGAACAGGTCATTGTTCATGACGCGCACTTTCATCCCCACAACATCCGCTGGCGTATTGATTGGGCGATCTCCGTTATAGAACGAACGCGCACCGGCGTCATACCATGCCAGTGGCAGCAGACCTTTTTCGGCCATACCAGCTGCGATAGCATCACCACCTTCGCCTTCAAGGACCCGGAACATGTGTGGGATGTCTTTGAAGATGAATGGCAGCGAAACGACGTTGGCTGCGGGGGCGATTGGACCAATGGGGCCAAGGTTGAAGTTGCCGATTGCCAGGCCACCCAAACGCACTTGTTCGACCGCGTCAGGTTGGCTGCCCAGCGTGCCGCCGTGGAACATTTGCAGCGTGATTTCACCATCTGTTTTTTCGGCCAGAAGTTCGGCGAATTTGTCCATCGCGGTCGTGTTTGGATAACCATCCACGTGAATGTTCCAGCCGCGCCAGTTGTCTGCAAATGCAGCGGTGCCAAGTACAGTCACAGCGACTGCCCCGACGAGTGATTTGGTAAGATTATTGAACATAGCGTCCTCCCTTTTGAGTTTTGAACTCTTGGTTAACCAAGGCAAATCCAAAGTTTGGGGCGCGCAGATCCTCCGGCCTGCGGTACCCCGGATTGGCCCGAGTCTCATTTTCCATCACTCAAAAGAAGATTAGTATACTAGATTTGTCAACTTAGAAAAACGGCGTCAAATTGTTTAGCATGCGCTTACAGGTCAACATCTGCCTGTCCTTGTTGGCCGCAGCCGCGATGCGGGTCAGGCTGTGCCTCGAACTGGACGGTCGTTGGTGATGTTGAACGTCATCCCATCCAGCAACTCATCAAGATCAGGGCGCGCGGCGGGGCCGTTCGAGATATCGACAAGCATCAAGGTGCCATTGGGTCGAATGCCAAAGGCGCCGGGTTCCGCGAACCTGTGCGATGTTTCGGCGTCTGACAGAGGGTCGGACACATAAAGCCCAAGGGCGCGCATCTGTGCCTCTGTCAGGCCATAGCAAAGATCGAAATTCCATCCAAACTCGGCCTTGTCTTGCCGTGCCTTTTCTTGGGTATCTGCCGAGACGACAACGACATCCATCACATCCGTCCACGCGTCCAATGCGTCATTCAGTTTGTTCAGAAACCGTTTGCAGCGCGGGCAATGACGCCCCCGGTACACGAATAACATGGTCCAACGATCTTTGGCCGCACCAAGCGTCATCATCCCATTTTCGGTGGTCGCTAGAGCCATGTCACCGATGGGTTGGCCGACGTTCGGTTTGGAATTTGTCATGTGGTATCTTTCATGTTTCTAGGCGTCGGGCGCGCTATCGAGCTCGAAATAGTTCGCGTTGGTGGCTGATATTTGTTCGATTGTGCTATCAAGCCGCGACAAGTGCCGCATTCCAAACATGACCGCCTGTTCGGCGTCATGGCATTTGACGGCGTTGGCTATATTGCGGTGATCATCGACCAGCTCTGGCAATCGATCCCCCTTGGACAGGCTCAGCGTGCATAGACGGTCAACTTTGGATTTTTCGGCCATAATCACATCAAACGCGAAATCCGTTTTGGCGATTGCACAGAGTATCTTGTGGAATGCGTAGTCAAGTTTGCCGAAGGCTTCGACATCGCCGATCTGTGCGACCTTTTCCTGTGCGACAAGAGCCGCGTCCAGGTCTGCCGCACCTTGAGCATCGCAATGCTTGGCGGCGCGACGCAGCACTTCTTGTTCAATGGCGGCGCGCACAAAACGCGATTTCATAATCTCACGGGTCGAAAACCGTTTCACTTCAGTCGCGCGTTGCGGGCGGATCAGCAACAGGTCGCGTGTGGCAAGCCGGCTGAACGCATCGCGGACAGGTTGGCGCGAGACACCAAATTGGGCGGCGACTTCTGCTTCGGAAATTTTGTCGCCGGGACGCAGGCGTAGAGACAGGATTTCACTATACAGGTGGTCAAAGATGTCATCGACACTTGTCCGCCGTTCGCTGATTTGAGCTGACTGTGCCATTCTGCTGCCTCCGCCTAGTTTCGCCTCTGCGTCTTCTATCCAAACTTGCGCCAGAACAGAACCGTGACTGCACCGCGCAATTCCACAGTAGATATAACTAGTATACCAGTTAAATGACTAGTACACCAGTATTGGTATCAGAATGGGGAAACAAGACATGAAACTTGCCGGGCAAACTGCGATTGTAACAGGCGGTGGTCGCGATATTGGGCACGCTGCCGCACTAAAGCTGGCCGCTGAAGGAGCCAACGTTGCGATCAATTATTATTCCAGTGGTCAGGGCGCAGAGGCAGCCGTGGCCACAATTGTTGCCAATGGCGGTCGCGCTTTCGCGATGAAGGGTGATCTGACAAAGCCGGCGGATGTGGACGCGCTTGTGTCAAAAACAGTGGCGGAATTTGGTGGGATCAACGTGTTGGTCAATAATGCTGGCGGCTTGATTGCGCGCAAAACAGTGGCAGACATGTCGTTGGACCATTGGACCGCGGTCATGGATTTGAACCTGACCAGCATCTTTTTGATGACCAAGGCGTGCCTTGCGCACATGAAAACCGGGGTCATTGTGAACCTCGCCAGTCAAGCAGGCCGTGATGGTGGCGGGCCGGGTGCCGTTGCCTATGCCACCTCCAAAGGGGCGGTGATGACCATGACACGTGCCCTGGCCAAGGAGGTCGGCCCAGACATCCGCGTGAATGCGTTGTGCCCCGGCATGATCGATACGGATTTCCACAACGTGCATACTCCGGACGCAGGCCGGCGTGGGTATGAGGCCGCAGCGCCCGTCAAACGGCAGGGCAACACGGACGACACCGCGAATCTGATCCTGTTCCTTGCTTGCAATGACTCTGCGTTCATGACGGGTACCAATATCGACATAAACGGCGGCATGCTGTTTTCCTAACCTTTCCGAAAGGACCGGCCATGAGTGATTTTCCGATCGTATCTACAGGCGCAAACGTAACCAGACAGGTGATGGCGGATCATCCCGACCTCATGGTTGTCGCATTTCGATTTGATGCTGTGGGTGCAGAGGGTGCGTTGCACAATCACCCGCACGTGCAGTCCACTTATGTCGAAAGTGGCCGCTTTCGGTTCTCCGTCGATAGTGTCGAACAAGAGGTTGGGCCGGGCGACAGTTTTGTTGTTCCCACGCAAGCTGTTCATGGGTGCGTTTGTCTGGAGCCGGGAACCCTGATTGACTGCTTTACACCGCGCCGCGACGATTTCCTGTAAGGCCACGTTTTCAGACGAAACGGCCGATTACGCGCCCGTCACCACGCGGGCGCGTCCCCAAAACCGAATTTGACAGTTGCTGCGTTGCGGCGACTTCTTCATTGTGGGGGCAAGGAGATCCCCAAATATGTCAATCACGGCCAAGATCTACCATCTTACACATTATAAGTATGACCGCCCGGTGACGCTGGGGCCGCAATCCATTCGGATGCGCCCGGCACCGCATTCGCGCACGCGGGTGATTTCACACAGTTTGACTGTCTCGCCCTCGGCGCATTTCGTGAATCACCAACAAGACCCGTATGGCAACTGGCTGGCGCGTTTTGTGTTTCCAGAACCCGTGCGGGAATTCAAGATCGAGGTCGATTTGGTGGCCGACATGTCGGTTTATAACCCGTTTGATTTCTTTGTCGAAGACACGGCAAAGGATTTCCCGTTTTCCTATGACGATGACATCGCGCCGGACCTGAGCATTTACTTGCAGTGCGAGCCCGTTGGCCCACTGTTGCAGAAATTCCTGTCTACGGTGCCGCGCACGCCCATGGTCAGCATTGATTTTCTGGTGATGTTGAACAGCCGTCTTGCATCTGAGATCAACTATGAAATTCGCATGGAACCCGGTGTGCAGACGGCCGAGCAAACGCTTGGACGTGCCGCAGGATCGTGCCGCGATTCAAGCTGGTTGCTGGTGCAGGCGTTGCGCAACCTTGGGCTGGCCGCGCGGTTCGTGTCCGGTTATCTGATCCAGCTGAAACCTGACCTGATCGCCATTGATGGGCCGGCAGGGACGGACACGGATTTCACTGACTTGCATGCTTGGGTCGAAGTGTATCTGCCCGGTGCCGGTTGGATTGGTTTGGACCCGACGTCTGGTTTGCTGGCAGGCGAAAGCCACATTCCGCTCGCTGCGACCCCGCATTATCGCCACGCCGCGCCGATTTCTGGCGTCGCCAGTGCGGCAGATGTCGAATTTTCCTTTGACATGCAGGTTATTCGTACGGCTGAGCACCCGCGTATAACCAAGCCGTTTTCCGACACTGCATGGGATGAGCTGAACACGCTGGGCCAGCAGGTTGATGAACGCCTTGCTGCAGGTGACATGCGATTGACAATGGGTGGTGAGCCGACATTTGTATCGATTGACGACTTTGAGGCCGCTGAGTGGAATTCTGACGCAGTCGGCCCGACCAAACGCGGTCTGGCAGACACGTTGATGCGTCGCCTGCAGGGCAAGTTTTCCAAGGGCGGTCTGCTGCATTACGGCCAAGGCAAATGGTATCCCGGTGAAACCCTGCCGCGTTGGACGTTTTCGCTCTATTGGCGCAAGGATGGTCAGCCCATCTGGCGCGATCCCGATCTGCTCGCCCGCGAAGACACGACTGAGGACGTCGGGCCAAGTGACGCGCAGGCCTTGTTGCAAGCCATCGCCGCGCATTTGTCGGTGCCACGCGAAAACGTGCTGCCCGCCTTTGAGGATCCCGCCGAATGGATCATCAAGGAAGGTAACCTGCCCGCCAACGTCACGCCTGAAAATTCCAAGCTCGCCGACCCCGAAGAACGGGCGCGCATCGCCAAGGTGTTTGAGCGCGGTCTGACGACGCCCGCTGGCTATGTTCTGCCTGTGCAGCGCTGGCAGGCGCGGGCATCTAGTCGGTGGATGTCCGAGGTGTGGAACCTGCGGCGTGGCAAGGTGTTCTTGGTCGCGGGTGATAGCCCTGTAGGCTATCGTCTGCCTCTTGGGACGCTGCCGCACGTCGCCGAAAGTGCGTATCCATTCATCAACCCCCAGGACCCGACAGAGCCACGTGACCCGCTGCCTGTTCCCGCCGCCGAAGCCCCGGAAGCGGATCAGCCCATCGCCCACCGCACCGACGCCTCTGTGGGACAGACGCAGGTCGAACAAACCCTTGGCGATTTGAGCGGGCGTGTGCGCACCGCCGTTTCCGTCGAGGCCCGCGATGGGCGTTTGTGCGTGTTCCTGCCGCCTGTCGAAACGCTAGAGGATTATCTGGAGCTGATTGCAGCTGTCGAGGCTGCTGCAAAGTCCACCGGCCGCAAGGTTCTTATCGAAGGATATGCGCCGCCTCATGACCCGCGTGTCGAGGTGATGCGCATCGCGCCCGATCCCGGTGTGCTAGAGGTCAACATCCATCCCGCAGCCAGCTGGGCGGATTGTGTCGCCACCACCGAAACCGTCTATGAAGAGGCGCGGCAGTGTCGTTTGGGTGCGGACAAGTTTATGCTGGATGGTCGTCATACCGGCACCGGCGGGGGCAACCACGTTGTCGTGGGCGGTGCCACGCCTGCCGACAGCCCGTTCCTGCGCAGGCCCGATCTGCTCAAGAGCTTGATCCTGTTCTGGCAACGCCACCCCAGCCTGTCCTATCTGTTTTCTGGTACCTTTGTTGGTCCCACGTCCCAAGCGCCCCGGATCGACGAAGCGCGTCATGATGTATTGTATGAGCTGGAAATCGCGCTCGATCAGATTTGGCCGCCCAGCGATGGAACGCCTCCGCCGCCATGGTTGACTGATCGTCTGCTGCGCAACGCGCTGATTGACGTGACCGGCAATACGCACAGAACAGAAATTTGCATCGACAAGCTGTTTTCACCGGATGGCCCTACGGGCCGGCTGGGCCTTGTGGAGTTTCGCGGCTTTGAAATGCCCCCGAATCCAAGGATGAGCCTGGCCCAACAAGTGCTGTTGCGCGCGATCATCGCGCGGTGCTGGGAAAATCCGATCAGTGGCAACCTGACCCGCTGGGGCACCACTTTGCATGATCGTTTCATGTTGCCCGCCTTTATCTGGGAGGATTTCAAGGACGTCCTTGGTGATCTGCGCGCACATGATATGCCGCTTGATCCTGCGTGGTTCGAGGCGCAGGCGGAATTCCGTTTCCCGTTCTGTGGCGAGGTTACCTACGAGGGGGTTACGCTGGAACTGCGGCAAGCGTTGGAACCGTGGCATGTGCTGGGTGAAACCGGCGCGATCGGCGGGACTGTGCGCTATACTGACAGTTCATCGGAACGCTTGCAGGTCAAGCTGACGACCATCAGCCCGGACCGCTATATCGTGACGGCCAATCAACGCGCTGTCCCGATGACCCCGACCGGAGCCAATGGCACCCGTGTTGGCGGAGTGCGTTACAAGGCGTGGAAACCTTCGCTGTCGTTGCATCCGGTGCTTGAGGTTGACGCACCGCTGACCTTCGACATTTACGACACCTGGAGCAACAAATCACTGGGCGGGTGTCGCTATCATGTGGCGCACCCCGGTGGGCGCAGTTTTGAAACCTTCCCTGTCAACGGAAACGAGGCAGAGGCCCGCAGGTTGAGCCGATTTGAAAAGATGGGACATACTGCGGGGGCGTTCGTGCCGGTCCCGGAACGGCCGCATCCCGAGTTTCCCATGACGCTCGATCTGCGCCGCCGTCCGGGATTGTAACACTTGGAAAACCCGCACCTTCAGACAGATCCAAACCACTATGCCGCGCTTTTGCGCGGCTATAGTGCGCGGGTCGCGGCAGGGGCGTCGCACAACGACGAAATGCTGACCCCTGAGGGGAACATCAAACCCGTTTGGGCACCGTTTTTTGATCATCTCAGCGGCTTGACGGACGATGAGTTGGCGCAACGGTTCAGCCGGGGCGATCAGTACCTGCGCGATGCGGGCGTGTTGTTTCGGCAATATGACGAAACGCTATCCTCGGAACGCGAATGGCCGCTCAGTCATGTGCCGGTCATTTTGGGTGATGAGGAATGGCAGACGATTTCAGCGGGGCTGATGGAACGTGCGGACCTGCTGGAATATGTCCTGCAGGATTTTTACGGCGACAACGAGTTGGTCAGTTCCGGCCAGTTGCCCGCCACATTGCTAAGCCAAAACCCTGCATGGCTGCGCCCGATGGTGGGTGTGAGGCACAAGGATACGCATCTGCTGAATTTTCTGTCGTTCGAGGTCGGGCGCGGCCCGGACGGCAAATGGTGGGTCATCAGCGATCTGATCGAGGCCCCGTCGACCGCAGGCTTTGCCATCGAAAACCGCATCGCGATGACGCGTACTTTTCCGAACTTTTTCAACAGTGCGAACATTCACCGGCTTGCCGGGTTCTTTAACGATTTCCAACAAAGTCTGTTTGACCTGAAAAGGCGAAGCGCGGGTGATATCGCTCTGTTGACCCCCGGCCCATTGAACCAAAACTATCCCGAACATGCTTATATGGCGCGCTATCACGGTCTGCTGCTGGTCGAGGGCGAAGATCTGATTGTCCAGAATGGCAAGGCAATGGTGCGCACGGTTGCAGGGCCGAAACCGATCAGTCTGCTTTGGAGCCGTCTGCCAAGCGCCATGTTCGACCCGCTCGAACTTGATCCGACATCTATGCTCGGGGCTGCGGGGTTGGTACAGGCGCTGCGCGACGACGCGCTAAAGACCGTCAATATGGTCGGGGCAGGGGTGCTGGAAACACGCGCTCTCATGGCGTTTCTACCCAAGATCGCGCGTGCCCGGCTGGGGCGTGGTTTGGCCTTGTCCAATATCGCGACATGGTGGTGCGGACAGGATGAACAACGCGATCATGTGATTGCGAACCGGCATCGCATGATGGTGGGTAATGCGTTTTCGACGACACCGCTGATGGCGGACCCTTCGACCGTATCGCTGGCGGATGGCACCGACGAAACCTATGCCGCCACACTGTCCGAGATGTTCCGCACCTCTGGGCGCAATCTGGTGGGTCAAGAGGCTGTGACCCTGTCCACCACACCGTCCTTCGAAAACGGCGCATTGGTGCCACGCCCGATGTGTATTCGCATCTCGCTGGCGCGCACCGCAGATGGGTGGGCCTTAATGCCGGGGGGCTATGCGCGTATCAGTGCGGGCGAGGATGCAAAAGCGTTGGCCATGCAGCAGGGCGGACGGGTGTCGGATGTCTGGGTGACCAGCGCGGTCCCGGTTGAAACACCCAAAATGCGATCACAAGAGGCAGGCGCGCTGACGCGCAGTTCAACGCAGGCCCTGTTGCCGAGCCGCGCGGCTGACAATTTGTTTTGGCTAGGGCGGTATGTGGAACGGTCCGAACAGAATATGCGGCTGTTCCGGGCCTATTTCGCCCGCATTTCCGATGGTGCAGAACACAGCGATGCGATGCCAGCCTATCTGCGCAGTCAGTTGATGGATAATGTGGCACCAGCACCGAGCGCGATGGCAAAGCGGTTCGTCGAGCCATTGGGCCTTGGGTTGCAATCGGCCTCGCGGATTTCGGATCGATTTTCGCCGGACGGGATGATGGCCCTGCGCACCCTGGTGCATGAAATGGAAATGTTGGAATATCGACCTGTTCCGCTGGACGATATCCCGGTCGAGACGAGTAATTTGCTGCGACAGATCACAGGCTTTGCCGGGCTGGTGCACGAAAACATGTACCGGTCTGACGGGTGGCGGTTTCTGAGCCTTGGGGTCTCCTTGGAACGCGCTGCCAATATGTGCGCTGTCCTTGCTGCGTGCACAGCCGACGACGCCCCGGTCGGAGCGCTTGATCTCGCGCTGGAGATTGGGGACAGCGTCGTGTCGCACCGCGCCCGTTTCCTCGTGTGGGCCAACACGGCGTCCGTCATTGATATACTTGGCCTTGATGTGAACAATCCACGGTCGATCCGCTATCATATTTCGCGCGCCAAGGATCACATCACGCATCTGCCACAGCAGCAGTCAGAGTATAATATGACGGACGTGGCCCGCATGGTCTTGATGGCTGAAACCCAGTTAGCGACCAGCTTGACGACACATATTACAGCCGAATTCCTGGATCAGATGAAACAAGACATTTGGCGCATTTCCGATGCACTGAACGAACATCACCTCGTTTGACATGATTTATAGCATCCGCCTGACCATCACCCATCACTACAATCAACCCGCTGCTAACAGCCGCCATTTGATCCGTGTCCTGCCAATCAACATCGTGGGTCGTCAGCGCCTTGCCCGGCATCTGCTGGATATCACCCCTGAGCCGGATGCCAGATCAGATGCCTTTGATTTTTTTGGCAATATGGCAACCACTTGCGCCCATTCCGATCAGCACGGGGAAATGTCGATCCGTCTGGCCTGCCACGTCGAGGTGTTCCGCCCACAGCCCTGGCTCGATATCTCTCCGAGTGTTGCGAACTTGCGCCATCAATGGGGGGCGAACACATCCCTGGGCCCAGGATCACCGTTGCACTTTCTGGGACCAACGCCACGGTTGGCACCGGATCGCGCGATCACACAATATGTTCAAAGCATCTTTGACCCACAGCAGTCTACAGCTGCTAACGTGATCCGGTTCGGACAGGCGTTGCATGATGTGATGACGTTCGACTCTACGGCGACAACCGTCGACACAGATGCATCCGAAGCGTTCAAGCTAAAGCGTGGGGTGTGTCAGGACGTCAGCCATATCATGATCCTTGGGCTGCAAGCGCTGGGCATTCCTGCAACCTATGTCAGTGGATATCTACGCACCCTTCCCCCCGAAGGCGGCGTAAAGCTGGAAGGGGCCGACGCGATGCATGCATGGGTGCGTGCTTGGTGTGGGCCGGATCAGGGGTGGATCGAATACGACCCGACCAATGCGACACTTGTTGGCACAGATCATATCGTGGTTGGGTACGGGCGGGATTATTCCGATATTCCGCCTGTAAACGGGCACTTGCGATCATCAGGCGGGCAGCGAAATACCCAAGCCGTCGACGTCGCGATTGTGCAGTAAGCGGAATTTGATCCACGGCCTGTCCGTTTTGGGTCGGTACAGGCACGTCTTTGGCGTTGCACGTTAACCCGGAACCCGTTTCACCTCGACGGACTGTTCTCTCAGCTCCATCCATCCATAGGACGTCATGAAAGACGCGTCCGCCGCATCCCGGCCCACGCAGATGCGCGCAATGTCAGGGGCTGCGGCCATGCCAGTTGGATCAACGATATGCCACTCACCGTTTAGATACACCTCGACGACGGCGTGAAAATCTTGCGGCGTGACGTCTGGTGCATAGACGCTGACAAACCGCGCTGGAATGCCGGCCGCACGGGAAAAAGCGATCAGCACATGCGCATAGTCTCGGCATACGCCAGCCAGACTTGCAAAACTGTCAGTCGCGGTGGTCCCGGCAAAGCTGGCCCCGGCGTCATAAGTGAAATTGCCATGAATCCAGTCGCGCATCGCGGCGATCAAAACACCCCCGCTCAGGTCTGCGAATTGGGTGGCGACAAAATCCAGAAACAGTTCGGAATGGCAGTAGCGCGATGGCATCATGTATTTGATGATGTCGCCGGGGATGTGTTTGCGCGGTGTTTCATTCAGGGTCTGGATGTCTTCGGCGGCGCGCGTCACCTCGACCGTGGTTTCATAGTGGCATTCAAACCGCGGGGCGGCAGTGACCCATCGGCGTTTGCCCAATCCTTCTTCCCCGTCGAGTTCGTAAGATACTGACACCGGGTCCAGCATAAGCCGCGTCGCGCGACATGTCTGAGCGCTGTCGTTCATTGCCTCGACTTGCAGCAACAGGTCGCAGGCCTGAGGTGTTTCATACAAAAGATGAGTCTTGATCGAAAGCTGCACGGCATGATCCAAGGCGTAAGAGCACAATAGCTGCCCCATCGCAGGCAGACGTCGCCCTGTCCATTCCTTACTTGTAGTCGGGGTGTTGCAACTGTGATTTGAATGTATGGGCACGGTTTTGATACCCCTACGGTTTGAAAAAGCTCAACTTCGATCAACATCTGCTCATCCCCGCACCAATCGAACATATCCAGTTGATCAATGTGCATCATCCGTGGTTCATTTGACGCACGACCTTGGCAATAAAGGCATTGCGCGCTGCTGCTTGGGAGAGCGGAGCCTTTCTGCTCATCTTATCGGCCATCTTTGGCCGCAAGCGTGCATCTGGCTCCATTCATATTTCATCAGGCGGCGCGCCGTCTTGGCCGAAGGGTATGCCATGTTACACAATGATAAACTTGAACAATGGGACCGCGAGAACTTCTTTCATCCATCAACGCATCTCGCTGAATTTGCACGGGGCAACCTGCCGCAACGCGTCATCACCGGTGGAACCGGGTGTCATATTGAAGACAGGGATGGCAATCGCATGCTGGATGCATTTGCGGGCCTTTATTGTGTGAACGTCGGTTATGGCCGTCCAGAGATTGCAGAGGCGATTGCGGATCAGGCCAAGGAGCTGGCCTATTACCATTCCTATGTGGGGCACGGCACCGAGGCGTCGATCACACTGGCCAAAATGGTGCTGGATCGTGCGCCTGAGCATATGTCGAAGGTGTATTTTGGGTTGTCCGGGTCGGATGCCAACGAAACGAACATCAAACTGATCTGGTACTACAACAACATTCTGGGTCGCCCCGGGAAAAAGAAGATCATCTCGCGTTGGCGCGGCTATCATGGGTCCGGCCTGATGACAGGTTCGTTGACGGGGCTGGACCTGTTTCACAAGAAATTCGATCTGCCACTGGCGCAGGTGGTTCACACGCAAGCACCGTTCTATTTCCGCCGCCCCGATCTTGACCAAAGCGAAAGCGATTTCGTCTCTTTCTGCGTGTCCGAGCTTGAGGCGCTGATCCACCGTGAAGGGGCAGATACGATTGCGGTCTTCATTGGGGAACCTGTGCTGGGCACAGGTGGGATTGTACCGCCACCCGCCGGATATTGGCCTGCGATCCAAGAGGTGCTGGATCGGCACGACATATTGCTGATCGCGGATGAGGTCGTGACCGGCTTTGGCCGTTTGGGGACGATGTTTGGATCTGATCACTATGGGATGCGCCCCGATCTGATCACCATCGCAAAGGGTTTGACGTCAGCCTATGCGCCGCTGTCAGGGTCGATCGTGTCGGACAAGATGTGGGCTGTTCTTGAACGGGGTACAGACGAAAACGGACCCATCGGGCATGGCTGGACCTATTCGGCCCATCCGATCGGTGCTGCCGCCGGTGTTGCCAACCTGAACCTGATCGACAGGCTGGGGTTGGTTGAAAACGCTGGAACTGTCGGGGCCTATCTGAATGCGCAAATGGCCGCAGCCCTCGCGGATCACCCCCACGTGGGGGACGTGCGCGGTGAAGGGATGATTTGTGCCGTTGAACTGGTTGCCGACAAGGAAACGCGCGCGTTTTATGATCCGGGCGACAAGATCGGCCCGCAAATCGCCGCCAAAATGTTGGAGCAAAGCAACGTAATCGCGCGCGCCATGCCTCAGGGGGATATCTTGGGATTTGCCCCACCGTTCTGCTTGACGCGTGCCGAGGTGGACCAAGTGGTCGCCGCGACGCACCGGGCAGTCAAAACCGTTCTGGGCTAATCGTTACAAAGGAAAATGGGATGGCCACGCATAACGCCGCATTCAAAACCACTGAATATGCTCGCCGTATCGCCAAAACCCGCAGCGCCATGGCGGCCGCTGGATTGGATGCCCTATTTGTCACCGACCCGTCCAATCAGGCATGGCTGACCGGCTATGATGGGTGGTCGTTTTATGTGCATCAAGGCGTGATCCTGACCATGCAGGGTGAACCTGTCTGGTGGGGACGCCATATGGATATGATGGGCGGACGGCGCACGTGCTGGATGCAGCACGACAACATTGTCGGCTATGGGGATCACTATGTGCAATCGACCACACAGCACCCGATGCAGGATCTGGCACGGCAGCTACAGCAGCGCGGACTTGACCGGGCCCGGATCGGCGTCGAGATGGAAAACTATTACTACTCAGCCAAGGCGCACGCCGTACTAAGCCAAGAGATGCCTGACGCCGATCTGATAGACGCGACAGCGCTGGTCAATTGGCAGCGGCTGATCAAGTCGGACGCCGAAATCGGCTTTATCCGCAAAGCGGCGCGTATTTCCGAGCATGTCATGCATACTGCAATCGAACGCGCCGCCCCCGGTGTGCGCAAGAATAATGTGGTTGCTGACATCATGCATGCAGGTATCACGGGCGTTGGTGATGATTGGGGGGATTACCCCGCCATTGTGCCCCTGACCCCATCTGGTCTGGATGCAACCGCCGCGCACCTGACATGGGATGGTGCGCCGATGCGGGCTGGCGAGGCCACGTTTTTCGAGTTGTCAGGCTGTTATCGCCGCTATCATGCGCCGATATGCAGAACCGTCTTTTTGGGAACGCCGCCGGACGAAATGCGCCGTGCGGAGCAGGCCCAGCTAGAAGGGATCGCAGCTGGCCTTGACGTGGCGCGTGCTGGCAACCGGACGTGCGACATTGCCAATGCATTTATGAACGTCATGGCTAAACACGGGATCGAGCGGTCGGGTCGTATGGGGTATCCCATTGGCCTGAGCTATCCGCCTGACTGGGGCGAACGGACTGCGTCGATCCGAACCGAAGACGACACTGTCCTGGCTGCAGGTATGACGTTTCATTTCATGCCCGCCCTGTGGATGGACAGTTGGGGGCTGGAGACCACTGAAACGATTTTGATAAAGCCGGATGGCCCGGCAGAAACCCTGTGCGACATTGACCGGAAGCTGTTCGTGAAACACTGACGGACATACGCTTGGGCCCTAAAGTTGAACGTTCAGCGGCCATCTCGAACTTAGATAGAGACTCGCGATCTCTGGTGCCGGCACCCTTGGTAGGTTTGGGAAAGAGCTGCAGCGCGGTACCTGCCAACTGTGTTTTGACGTTGGAATGCGCACGAGTTTTATCTTGCCGAAACCGGTTTCGCTAAACAAGGTGATTCTGGGGAGCGACAAAATCCACATGTCATCAAGTCAAGAATCAGCCATTCGCACCGCGAAACGCGTGACCATATCTGATATGGCCGAAGCGCTGGGGGTCACGAAATCAACGGTCTCGCGCGCCATGAATGGGTACCCTGATATTTCTGATGCGATGCAATTGCGGGTCAAGCACCTTGCCGCAAAGCTTGGGTATCAGCCGCTCAGCCATGCACAGGCAATCAAAACCGGACGGACCCGGTCATTGGGCATTGTATTGCAGTTTTCTGACCATGACGGGCAGCGCCCGTTCCTTGCGGAATACTTGGCCGGAGTGTCAGCTGGGGCAAATGTGCATGGTTGGACACTGACTGTTTCGGCGTCCAGCGATGACGCTGAGCTGATGGACACGTTCCGCGCGCTGATCCGGGATCGCAAGGCGGATGGTTTTATCCTGCCCCGCGCCCTGATGGATGATCCGCGGGTCCATTTGCTTCGCGACGCCAAAGTACCCTTTGTGCTGTTCGGGCGGCCAAAGGATGACAGTGAGTGTGCGTGGTTCGATATCCTTGGTGAAAATGCGATGCGTGATGCGGTGCAGCATTTGGCGTCGCTGGGGCATCGCCGCATCGGGTTCATCAATGGTGGGATGCAATATGCCTATGCTGCCCTGCGTGATCAGGGGTTTGCCCAAGGCATGGCGTTGGCCGGGTTGGATATTGATCCTGATCTGATCTTGGAAAACGCGCTTACGGTCGACGCCGGGGCTGCGGCTGCGGCAGCCATGCTTGACCGTTCTGATCCACCAACGGCAATTGTCTGCGCTGTCGATTTTGCGGCGTTGGGTGTGTACCGCGCCGCCGCAGACCGTGGGTTGCAAGTCGGGCGTGACGTGTCCGTCGTCTCATATGATGGCATCCCCGAAGGGGCCTATGCCAAGCCACCTTTGTCCACTTTTTCGGTGGACACGCGGGCGGCGGGATCGCGTCTGGCAAACCTGTTGATCCGGCGCATTCAGGGGGAACCCGCCGAGCAGTTGCGCGAAACGGCTTCGGCGACATTCATCGACAGGGGCTCTATCGGGCCACCTGTGTGATGCAAGCAAGAAAAGTTTAATACCAACCGGGAGGAAGACCATGAAACTGAAAACCAAGGCGATGTTGCGATCCGCAACGGCGACGGCGCTGATCCTGTCAGCAGTCGGCGCGCACGCAGAAGAACTGCGGTTCTGGACAACCGAGGAACAGCCAGAGCGGCTGGCCCGCCAAGAGCAGATGGCAGCCGCCTTTGCCGAACAATCGGGTCACACTGTGCAAGTCATACCGGTATCTGAAAACGATTTGGGTACACGGGCCACAGCCGCCTTTGCGGCAGGTGATCTGCCGGACATCATTTATCACACGCTGCAATACGCAGCACCTTGGGCCGAAGCCGGTATTCTGGATACCGATGCTGCGACTGACGTGATCGAAACGCTGGGCGGCGGCACATTTGCCCCCGGTGCTCTGGAAATGGCAGCCGTTGATGGCGGATACGCCTCTGTTCCGGTGGATGGCTGGACGCAAATGCTGGTTTATCGCGCGGACAAGTTCAAAGAAGCCGGGCTTGAGCCGCCCAACTCTTATGCCAATGTTCTTGCTGCGGTCGAGGCACTGCACAATCCGCCGGAAATGTATGGTTTCGTGGCCGCCACCAAGATTGACGAGAATTTCATGTCGCAGGTGCTGGAACATGTGTTCCTTGCCAACGGCGTGTCACCCGTCGGCCCGGATGGTGTTCAGGAACTGGACGAAGCGGCGACAATCGAAGTGCTCGATTTCTACAAAGCCATCGCAGAGGCATCACCCCCCGGTGATCTCTATTGGGATCAATCGCGCAGTCTCTATTTCAGCGGCAACGCGGCAATGATTATCTGGTCGCCGTTCATTCTGGACGAACTTGCCGGTCTGCGCGACAGCGCCCCGCCCACGATCAACGATGACCCAACTTCGTCCGCACTAGCGGCGGCCACTGGTGTTGTCACCAATTTCTCTGGGCCATCGAACCCGGACGGTGCGGCATGGGGCGACGTGCGTTACTTTGGGATCACGTCGGATGCCTCAACCGATGCGGCGATGGAATTTGTGACCTACTCGATGAACGAGGGCTACGGATCGACGCTGGCCATCGCCCCAGAAGGCAAATTTCCTGTGCGACGCGGTACGGCTGACAATCCAACCGAGTTTGCCGATCTGTGGGCGACGCTGGATGTTGGCGTTGATCGCAAGGCACCGTTGGGCGATCTCTATGATCAAACGATGATCGATGAAATCGTTGGCGGTTTGGACGTGGCGCAGCGTTGGGGCGTGGCTGATGGTCAGCTTGGTGCGGCGTCTGCCATCATCAATTCGCAGGTCATCAACCGTCTGGTGCGCGAATACATTGACGGCGAACGTGACGCCGCAGCGACCGTCGCCGCGCTGAACGAGGCGATTGCCGCGGTCAACTGATCGCATTCTGGCGGGGCACTGAACCTTGGTGTCCCGCCTTACGCCTTCGATCCCACCACACCCTCCACATTCAGGAGCGACATTAGTCATGGCGCAAGCCTATCCCCCATCCGGCACCGGCCCCTTGGCAAAGCGCGAGGCGCGTCTTGCGTGGGGATTGCTGTTTCCAACGATCACTGCTGTCGCTCTGGTTGTCGTCATTCCGCTGCTTGCGATCTTTTGGATTTCGTTCAAGCCTGTCGAACTTGGCGACTTGCGCGCCCCCGAAGTCGTGTTGCGCGAGGACTTGCGCGGCAACCCCAAGGCAGCAGGCGATGAGGCCCAGATCCGCTATCGGCTGCGCAACTCATCTCAAGACCAACCGATCCGTGGGGTCTCTTTTGAGGATATTGTTCCAGAGGGTCTCCGCGTCCAAGCGGTGGATGATCGCTGTGATCTGTCCGGGCGGAATTTGTCGTGCGAATTTGGCGACTGGGAGCCGGGTTATCGTGAAACGCTCACCATCCCGGTCATTGTCGAACAGACCTATCTGGACAATGCGCTGCGCCCCCAAGACAGCGCGCCAAACATCCGTGGCACATCGTCAAACGTCCTGACCAACGGTGATTTCACGCTGGGTAACTTTGCCCGCATCTTTAACGGGGATGAATTTTTCGAAGTGCTGTGGGTCACGCTGTTTTACACAGTGTTTGGCACAATCGGGGCGCTTTTGGTGGGGCTGTTCGCAGCGTTGCTGTTGAACAAATCATTCAAGGGACAAGGCATCTTGCGGGGGCTTTACCTGTTTCCCTATGTGGCACCGGTCATCGCCGTCGCCTTTGCATGGCTGATCCTGTTCGATCCGTTTTCGGGGTCTGCCAATGCGCTGCTTATTCAGATGGGTGTGTCCTCTCAAGCGATCAACTTTTTCGGTGAACGGCCGCTTGCGCTGATCATGGTGACCATCTTTGAAATCTGGCGGTATTTTCCACTGTCTTTCCTGTTCATCCTTGCACGGATGCAAAGCATCGACACCGATATGTACGAAGCGGCCGATATGGATGGGGCATCGCCGTTTCAACAGTTCTGGTACCTCAGTGTGCCGCAACTGTTGGGCATCCTCAGCGTCCTGTTCCTGCTGCGATTCATCTGGACGTTCAACAAATTCGACGACATCTTTTTGCTGACAGGGGGCAACGCGGGGACGCGGACGCTGACGGTCAACGTCTATGAACAGGCCTTTGCGATTTCCAACATCGGTGCGGGGGCGGCAGTTGCCGTCGTGATCTTTGGCTGCTTGCTGACGTTCTCGATCTTCTTCCTCAGATATATCTCGCAGGAGGAAGGGCTATGAGTTTCCTACGCCAAGGGTTTGTGACGGGTCCGGTTCTGGGCGCGCTTTGGATGATTGTTTTGGCGGTGACTGTGGCCATCGTCATGTCCTTTGCCACAGGCGAAGCGTTTCGCCCCAGCATCCTGCTGTCTGTAGTGTGGGGGGCTGTGGCTGGCGGTGCGGTTGTTGCGTTTGGACGGTCTTGGGCCGTGCAGGGGTTGATTGGTGTTGGTGTGCTGGCACTGGTCCTGATTGGGATCGGCCCAATGTTGACTGGGGCTGACAACACTGCATTTGCGCGTGTTTTCGGTGCAGCGCTGGTCGCCGTCAGCTTTGCCATCTCGGTGGTCGTGATCTTGAACGAAGTGGTACCCGCCGCATTGAACCGCCACGAGTTTGAAGGGGCGGTGATCCGGTTCTTGACAGGATTTGGCTATATCTTTTTCACGGCCATCGTTCTGATCCCATTTTACGTGATGGTGATGACCAGCTTGAAAAACCAGTCAGAACTGATCCAGAACCCGCTCGATTTCTCAATCGACCTTTCCAAGGGTGTCGAGCTGTTCCGGTCCTATGATGAATTGTTCACGCAGTTCAATTTCGGGACGTATCTGTTCAATTCGTTCTTCATCTCGGTGCTGACGGTATGCATCACGTTGGCCTTTGCGATACCGGGGGCATATGCGGTTGCGCGGCTACGGTTTCGGGGGCAGGCGGCGTTTTCGCGGTCGATCCTGCTGATCTATATGGTGCCGATGATCGTTCTGGCGCTGCCGATCTATATCGCCTTTTCAATGACGGGTTTGCGCAATTCCTTTGTTGGGATCGTGCTGATCTATCCGGTCACGACCATTCCGGTCGCTCTGTACATGTTGCAGGGCTACTTTCGTGGACTTCCGGCCGAGGTCGAAGAGGCGGGATTGATGGATGGGCTGTCGCGCCTTGCCGTGGTGTGGAAAATCACGTTGCCTCTGTCGCTGCCCGCGTTGGCATCTGTGTCGCTGTACGTTTTCATGATCGCGTGGAACGAGTTTTTGCTGGCTTTCATGCTGCTGGACGATCCGTCCAAGTTCACGCTGACGCGGGGGATTGCGTCGCTCAATTCTTCGGAAATACCGCGCCAGCATCTGATGGCAGGGTCGGTGATTGCGACCGTGCCGATCATGGTCCTGTTTCTGGGCCTCGAAAAATTCATGACCAAGGGGCTGACCGCAGGGTCAGTCAAAGGATAGCAAATGACATCTCTAGACGATCGAGCCCGCGATATCCTGCGTCAGAACGACAGGGGCGGATATACCGTGCCGACGGCGGGCCTGTATCCCTATCAATGGAACTGGGACAGTGCATTTGCAGCGTGGGGGTTTTCAACATTTGATCTGCCGCGCGCATGGGACGAACTGGATACGTTGATGGCGTCCCAATGGGACAGTGGCATGGTGCCTCACATCATTTTCCATAAACCCGACCCCGACTATTTCCCCGGCCCGGACGTGTGGTCCACGGGACAGTCGCCCGCGACCTCTGGCATTTCACAGCCGCCTGTCGCCGCCACTCTGGCGCGCCTGATCTGGGAGAGTGCGCCGCAGGATAGCCACGCACGGATGGCGGCACTTTATCCCAAATTTGTCGCATGGCACCGCTGGTGGCACGAGGTGCGTTGCACATATGGGCCCGCCGCGATCACCCATCCATGGGAAAGTGGGCGGGACAATTGCCCTGACTGGGACATTGGGATGGCTGGCGTTGATGGGTCCAGCGCGGGGGAATACACCCGACGCGATACAGGTCATGTCGATCCGTCGATGCGTCCACAAAAGGAAGAATACGATCGCTATATCGCAATGGTGCAATTCGGTGTGAAATCTGGGTGGGATGGGGCAAAAATCGTCGCTGACGGCCCGTTTCTGATGGCCGATCCCGGCATCACATTTATTCTGCTGCGCGCGCACCAAGATCTGGCCGCGATGGGGCGTGCATTGGGTCATGATGTCACCGAGATCGAGGGCTGGGCGCGCGCCTTGCGTGCGGCATTGCCAAGCATCTGGAACCCGGCGCTGGGCGTGTATGACGCCAAGAACCTGCGCACCGGTGATTTCGCTGGTGTCTTGGGGTCTGGCGCGCTGCTGGCCTATCTCGCGGATGCCGGCAACCCGGAACTGGACGCGCAGTTGATGCGGGTCTGGGATGCGGTCAGCTATGGCATCCCGTCAGCCGATCCGCACCATCCATCCTTTGATGCGCGCCGCTATTGGCGCGGCCCGTCATGGCCGTTCCTCAACGCCTTGATTGCAATCGGTTTTCGCGAGATGGGGCGGCACGACCTAGATCACAGGCTACGACGCGAAACCGCTGCGGCCATCGCCAAGAACGGCTTTGCCGAATACTTTGATCCGCATGACGCAACCGCTTGCGGCGGAATGGATTTCACCTGGACAGCAGCCATCTGGCTGACTTGGGCCGGGCTGGATGCAGAAGAAAACCGGGGGGCCACCTGATGCCGTCAATTTCACTCAACGCTGTCGAAAAATGGTTCGGAAACGTTCAGGTCATCAAGGGCGTCGACCTTGCCATCAATGAAGGCGAGTTCGTCATTTTTGTGGGCCCATCGGGCTGTGGCAAATCCACGTTGCTGCGCATGATCGCCGGGCTCGAAGAAACATCACGCGGGTCGATCATGATTGGGGATCGCGATGTCACAGCGGAGCCGCCCAGCAAACGTGGGCTGGCGATGGTGTTCCAGTCCTACGCGCTTTATCCGCACATGTCGGTGCGTGATAATGTCGGCTTTCCGCTGAAATCAGCTGGGCTGCCCAAGGCAGAGATCGACGCCAAGGTGGATGAAGCCGCGCGGGTTCTCAAGCTTGACGACTATATGGATCGCCGTCCCAAGGACCTGTCCGGCGGTCAGCGCCAGCGCGTCGCTATCGGGCGATCCATCGTGCGCGATCCGACTGCATTCTTGTTTGACGAACCTTTGTCCAACCTTGATGCGTCCCTGCGGGTCGAGATGCGGTATGAGATTGCCAAGCTGCATCAGGCCCTGAAATCGACGATGATTTACGTCACCCACGATCAGGTCGAGGCGATGACACTTGCCGACCGTATTGTCGTGCTTGAGTTCGGGAAAATCGCGCAGGTGGGCACTCCGCGTGAGTTGTATGAACACCCCGCAAACCTGTTTGTCGCGCAATTCATCGGATCACCCCGCATGAATACGATGCCTGCACAGTCCGTGCCTGACGCAGACCTGCCGGCGGGGGCTGTCACGCTAGGTATCCGGCCAGAGCACATTTCGCTTGTCGAGCCGGGGGCTGGCAATCTGCAAGGGGTTGTTGATGTGCTCGAATACCTGGGTGCAGATACGTTTGTTATTATGGATTGCGGGTCTGCGGGGCAGATCACAGTCCGCGTGAATGGTGATGTCAGCCTGAGGCCTGGTGAGAAGTCTGGGTTGTCTTTTGCGAGTGACAAAAGGCATGCGTTTTCTGACGATGGTCTGTCCATTCCTGTGCCCGTTTCGGCATCGAATTGACGTTCCGTACCGACAATTGGATGCGTTCCGTGGTGTCACCATGGTATGTATAGGCTTCGCATACGGCCCAAGAACTGGCAACTTGCCCGTAGTACCAACACGAATGCGACTGCACTTTCCAACCTAAAGGTAACATCCAACCATGAAATACGCATACGGTTTACTTGCGTCTATCGTGTGCCTTGCCACGTCTGCGGCTGCGGGCGAATTGACTGGCACGGCATCCTACCGCGAACGGATCGCATTGCCGCCTGAGGCGCAGTTTCAAGCAATCCTGTATGACATATCAGGGGACGATCAGGTCGAAATCGCGCGTTCACAGAGCGCCGGGGATCAAGGCCCGCCATACAACTTTATGATCGACTATCCTGACGCAGCGGTGACTGCAGATGGGCAATATGCGTTGCGTGCGCAAGTCATCTGGTCCGAGCGCCCCTTTTTCGTGGCCGATACGACCCTGGACGGACTGGTGGGCAAAGCTGACCTTGACGTGACCCTCGTCATGATGCGTCCGGGCGCGGATCAGGCCAACGCGGGCCCCTTGGGCAGTGGTGTCGCCCCCGTTCTGATTGGCGGGATGATGACCTATTTCGCCGACGCAGCCGTGATTGAGGACTGCGTAAGCGGGCAGACATATCCGGTGGCGACAGATGGTGATTACCTCGCGCTGGAGGCTGCGTACCTCGCGGATCGGCCCGAGCCGGGTGCCCCGCTTTATGTTGTTCTGGACGGTGGGATCGAGCTGCGCGAAGGGATGGAAGGCCCCGCCCGAGAAACCGTCACAGTCGTCCACTTTGTGCGAACCGTCCAAGGGATAACCTGTGAACGTCAGCGGGCCCGTGCTAGCCTTAGCAACACCTACTGGCGGATTGATCAACTGGACGGTGAAGTGATCCAGACAGACCCGTCAAATCGCGAGGCGCATATGCTGCTTCAAGACAATGCGGATAACAGTTTTTGGGCCACGCTTGGGTGCAACCAAATGGGTGGCACCTTTGAAAGCGAGGGAAATACCGTTGCCTTTTCACCCATGTTGTCGACGATGATGGCCTGTCCGCCGCCCCTTGATAGGCTTGAGACACAGTTCGGGAAAATGTTGTCAGAGGTGGTGCGTTTTGGAGTTACCGGCGAAACCCTCGTGCTGAGCGATGATACCGGCAAACCGCGCGCAGTATTCTCCGCGATTTACTTCTAACGCAGGAGCCGTTTTTTTCAGCGCGTCGCGGTTTGTACATGCAAATGCAGCCGCCGCCATAGAAGATGGTGCGGCATCGATGTGCTGTCTCAAAATGCAGGAACGGTGTTTGACAGCATCTCTATTATTAGTAGGGTCAAGGACAGTGTACTTGGGCCAGTTTTGGCAAATTCGGTTGAAGTCAAAATTTTTCCGCCAACGAAAAAAGTTGAGCTTCGGAGATCGAGTCCGAAGCTGACTAATGAGGAGTTGTGTCATGATATACAAATATGCGCTAGCAGCCGTTTTGCCGATCGCTTCCACGTTCAGTATCGCAAATGCTGAAATCCTTGTTGGTGTGGCGGCACCTTTTTCGGGTGCTGCGTTGCCCACGGGCGAGCAAGTCGAACTGGGTGCGGCAAAGGCGATTGATGATCTGAACGCTAGCGGGGGTGTATTGGGTCAGGAACTGATCTTTACGTCTGTTGATGATGCCTGCAACGCCGAACAAGCGGCCGCTGCAGCCCGCCAATTGGTGGCCGAAGAAGTCGTTTTTGTTGTCGGGCATGCTTGTTCATCGGGTTCCATCGCGGGCGGGCCGATTTATGCTGCCGAAGACATCATTATGATATCGCCAGCTTCTACAAACCCGCAGGTGACCGAAGCGGGGCTGGAAAACGTGTTTCGCGTCATTGGGCGCGATGATGAACAAGGGTTGATTGCCGGGAATTTCTTGGCAGATACCTATGGCGAACAGAATATTGCCATTTATCACGACAACTCTGCCTATGGCAAAGGTTTGGCCGAACTCACCAAGGCACAACTGAATGCGCGCGGTGTTACCGAAGCCATCTTTGGCACGTATGAACCGGAACAAACCGAGTATTCACTGCTGGTGGCCACACTGAAAGAAAAGGCTGTCGATGTCCTTTATACCGGCGGGTATCAAGGCGACTCTGGCATTATCATTCGCCAAGCCAAAGCCCAGATGCCTGACCTCAGACTGGTATCAGGCGATGCTTTGGCCAGCGAAGATTTTCCGTTGATTGCGGGCGATGCCGGGCTTGGATCGTATTTTACTTTTGGTCCGGATGCGCGCGAAAATGAAACCGCAGTGGATATTGTGGCGTCATTCCGCGACGATGAAGGTTTTGAGCCATCTGGCTACACGCTTTACAGCTATGCCGCAGTTCAGGCTTGGGCACAGGCGGTCGAAACAGTCGGTAGCATGGACAAGAAAAAGATAGCTCAGACTTTGCGGACCGGTGAATTCGAGACCGTTCTTGGGGTGATCGGATTTGACGAAAAAGGCGATGTCACCGGAATTAAATCCTTTGCTTGGAATGAGATCGTAGAAGAAGGGTACGTGCCAGTAGAGCAATGAGATGGCCGATGTACAAACACCTCCGTTTTCATCTCGCCGCAGTGCCGATCTTTTGACTGTTGAAGCCTCAAACTGCGTGTCGGTCAACTGATGGGCGTTCGCGGTAGCCTGCTTTTGGCGTTCTTGTCGGTCAGCATGTTTTCGTTGGTTGCTGCGGTCACAGGGATTCTGTCGCTGACCCAAGTCAGTAGCGCGCTTGACGACATTACCGAAGAACGCGTGCCCGAAGCCTTGGCCTGGTTAGAGCTGTCGCGCAGCATCGAGCGGGTTGTTCAGGTCGCCCCGGCGCTGTTGGCAGCCACGACAGAGGGCCAGCGTGAAACCGTGTCATCCGATATGTTCCAGCAAATGCAGGACCTGTCTGCTTTACTTGATCGTGCGCGGTCCTATGGCGGCAACAGTGAAGGCAGTGCGTTTATGTTGGATGGGGCCATCGACGTCAGCGCGGCGGCCAATCGTGCGACGGAACTGGTCGAGCGGATCAACGAGAACTTTGTCAGCATCGACGAGTTCGTCGTCGAGCGCCTCGCAATTATTGACGATAAAAGTGCTGCGTTGCGTCAAATTGCACGTGGAAACAGCAATGCTCGACGCATTTTGGCCCCGGGATCGCGTATCGTCCAATTTCAGGTCACAGACTGGACTAACAGCAGTGCCGCCCAAGATGGCTCTGAATTGTCGATGGAACAGGCGGATCTAGCCCGATCCATCATCAGTTTTTTGCCAGAGCAACAGGCAGCTGTTCTGTTTGATGAATTCAACAGTACAATGCTTGTGATCGCAGATGCCGAAACTTCAGAGCAGGTCGACGTGCTGTCGTTTCCAATCGAAAGCTTGCTGCAAGGTATCTCCACCCAGATCCTGGCCATGCCGACCCGCGTCGCCAATAGGCTTTCAAAGCAATTGGAACGACTATCGGGATTGTCCACTGGGCCAGATGGCTTGCCAGAAATTCGCAAAAGAGAGTTGATGGCGATCACACAGGCCGAAGAGCTGTTGGGATTGAACAGACGCCTGTCGTCATTTCTGGCAAATCGCACACAGACGCTGGTCACAGCCGCAAATCAAAGGATCGAAATCGCAAACGAAGCAGCGATCGAAACCGGTATTCTTAACCGCAACATCCTGTTTGCCGTCGTTGCAATGAGTATCGTGTCATCTTTGATGATCGTTTGGTTCTATGTGAGCCGAAGCCTGACTGCGCGCCTGACCGCGTTGAGCGATTCAATGATGGCAATTTCAAGCGGTGATCTGCACGCGACCCTGCCGTCAAACAAAGGCAATGACGAGATCAGTCGCATGGCCAATGCTCTGGTTGTGTTCCGGGACACCGCCATAGAGGTTGAAGAAAGCAACCTGCGCGAAGTCGCCACCGCCCGCCAAAGGCTGATTGATGCCATCGAAAGCATTAACGAAGGCTTTGCATTTTATGACGCCGATGATCGGCTTGTTTTGAGCAACGAGCGTTACAAGGATTTGTTATACGATCAGGTGGACGTCGACATCACGCCGGGGACCTCGTTCGAAACCATTTTGCGCAATGCGGTGGATACAGGTTTGATCGACGAGGCGCTTGATGATCCCGAAGCGTGGATAAAAGGCCGCATAGAGCGCCATCAAAATCCGGGTCAACCGTTGCTGCAACAACGTGCTGGCAACCGTTGGATCATGGTCAGCGAACGCAAGGTCGCCGGGGGCGGAACCGTCGCTTTGTATTCCGATCTTACGACCATCAAAGAGTACGAACGAGAACTGCAAAACAGCCAGGCCCGGTTTAGCCAATTGTTTGAAAACGCGCCTGTGGCCCTGTTTGAAGAGGACTGGTCTGGCATCAAGAGTGGAATTGAACGCCTCAAGAGCGAAGGCGTGACCGACCTGGAACGCTACTTTGAAGAGCATCCTGAGTTTGTCGCGAATTTTGCCAATCTGGTTGTATTGAAGGATTTCAACCCGGCTGCTATCTCGCTTTATGGCGCAGAAGATGTCACATCCCTGCGCGCGCACTTGAGCGAGACAGAGGTGGGCTACGACTGGGACATTTATGCGCAAGCCGCTTTGGCGTTTGACCGAGGGGAAAACCATGCTCCGCGCGAAGTGATCGAACAGACTGTAGACGGCCAGGATATTACCATCGTATTTACTTGCCAGATTGGCAGCGACCTGTCCGACTGGTCAAGCATCGCCACCACCAGTCAGGACATCACCACGCTCAAGAAGCGCGAAGAACAGCTAAGCCACGCCAATCAGCAAATTATGTCATCGGTGCATTATGCCAGCCGCATCCAAGAAGCGATGCTGCCGTCGCGCCGTGCGCTTGGGACAGTTCTGCCCGAGCATTTCCTGATATGGGAACCACGCGACATCGTCGGCGGTGACTTCTTTTGGTGTCACGAAACGGATCGGGGTGCATATATCATCGTCGGGGATTGTACCGGTCACGGCGTACCGGGGGCGTTCATGACGTTGATCGGCTGCGGCCTGATTGACCGACATTTACGTACCAATGATCGGATGACACCCAGTGAATTGCTGTCTGCGATGCACAAGGACCTGCAGGAACTGTTGGGGCAAAACGAAAAGAACAGTGAAACAGATGATGGCCTTGAGGCGGGTGTGTGTTTCATCGACCGTGCGAGTGGTCAAATGACCTTTGCAGGATCACGGTCCAGCCTGTTTGTCGTCACGGACGACAGCATCGACGAAATCAAGGGCGACAAAGCCGGTATCGGATATCACCGCTACAGCGCCGATACGCAGTTTACGGACACCAAGGTTGCGGCGCATGCCAATGATCGGTTTATTCTGGCAACGGATGGATTGTTTGATCAGGTCGGTGGTGAAAAACGCCGTGGCTTTGGCAAGGCGCGGTTACGTGACTTCATCGACGCGCACCGCACGACGCATATTGCGGAACAAGGGGATGCTTTGCGGGCGACGCTTGCTGGGTATCAGGGCGACGAATACCGCCGCGATGATTTGACCGTTCTCGGATTTAAAGTACCGTCTTCATAGGAGCCTACAAATGCTGGCATCAGACCTTTTCGAACTTCGAAAAACACTTGTACGCTCAGGCGTCATGTTCGCCTATTCGGGATACATGACGGAACAAGTTCGACTGGCCGTTGGCGAAACCCTCAGGCAAAAACTGTCGATGGAGGATGCAAACACCAAGACGATCCGCAGCGTGTTTGCAGTGTTTGTCGAACAGATGCAAAACGTGATCCGGTACTCGGCCGAAAAGGTTCCCGAAGAACAGATTGAGGACACAAGTGAGTTGAGTTTCGGCGTGCTGACCATCGGCAAAGAGGGTGGTGATTACGTGCTTTTGTCGGGCAACTTGATCCGGCGCGAGGATGTCGAACGTGTTTCTGCTAAACTGAACGAGATTCAGGGGATGGACCACGATCAGCTAAAACGTCATTACAAACTGAAGCTAAAAGAAGGGCCTGACGAGTTCAGCCGAGGTGCCGGAATCGGGTTTATCGAAATCGCACGTCGCGCTTCGCGGCCTATCGAGTTTGATTTTACGGATGTAGACGAGCGGCACAGTTTTTTCGCGCTTAAGGCCAATATTTGAGGAGCATGAAAACATGGACCCGTTGAAAATTACCGCGACCGCAAACACACCTGAAGTTAACTTCGATTTCCCAGCCAACATTTTTAGCCTCAAGGGGGAATCCCATCCCGAAGATGTGACCGAGTTTTACCAGCCGATCATGCGCGCCCTTGAGGCCTACCTGGGTGACTTGGGCGATGGTGCCTGTACCTTTGACTTTGAATTCATCTATTTCAATTCGTCCAGCGCCAAGGTGGTCATGACCCTGATGGAAATGCTGGACGAGGCCGCGGCCGAAGAAGCCAGTATTCTCGTGCGTTGGATTTACGATCCAGAAGACGACAATATGCTCGAGCTGGGTGAAGAGTTCGGCGAAGATCTGGAACACGCCAAGTTCGAGTTGTTGGCACAGGAAGAGACGTGAGTTCTGATGCGCTATTTGGCAAGGAGATGGCGGTCATCGAACGGGCTGCTTCTGCCCTTGAAAATGGCGCGTCACTCGATGACGTGGATCGTGCCGCGTTCAACGAACTCTACAAAGCCTATCAAAAGTTGTTCAGAACCTCGAAACGTCTGATCCGGCTTTCTGACCGCAACGAACGCGATCTCGCGGCAATGGCCGACAAACAGCGCGCCGCCGCCGAAGAGATTGGCCGCAAAAACACAGAGCTGGAGGCGTTGTCGGTCAAACTGTCAAAGTACTTGTCGCCCCAGGTTTACGATTCAATTTTCAGTGGCCGCCAAGAAGTCCGGCTGGCCAGCCAGCGCAAAAAGCTCACGGTATTCTTTTCCGACATCGCGGGATTCACCGAGACCACGGATAAAATGGAATCCGAGGATCTGACCAAGTTGATCAATCATTATCTTACCGAAATGTCTGCCGTCGCACTGGAACATGGTGCCACCATCGACAAATACATCGGTGACGCGATCATGATCTTTTTCGGGGATCCCGAAACTCGCGGGGTCAAAGAGGACGCATTGAATTGCGTGCGCATGGCTGTGGCCATGCAGGCTCGCATGGCAGAACTGGCCAAGGACTGGCGCGCCCAAGGCATCGAAACCCCATTGCAGTGCCGCATTGGCATCAACACAGGCTATTGCACGGTCGGAAATTTCGGCAGCAACGACCGGATGGATTATACGATCCTTGGCGGTGCCGTGAACCTCGCCTCTCGGATGGAACAGACCGCAAAGCCGGGCGGCATATTGGTGACTTACGAAACCTTTGCGCATGTCAGTGATGAGCTGGACTGCATCGAGGCAGAAAGCGTGCAGGTCAAAGGCATCGCCTATCCAGTATCGACCTATGAGGTCATTGGTTTGAAATCCGAAATGTCGTCGCATACGGGCCCGGGCCTGCACGAGGCGCTACCGCATTTGGAGCTAACGGCAGATATCGACAAGATGACACGCGCAGAACGCGCTGCAGCTGCAGAAATGTTGCAGGCCATTGCGGATAAAATGCGAAGCGTTGAAACTTGAACTGAGAGTGTAATGCGCGGTGCGCGCGACCTCGTGCTGCTTTCGCCATATGCCCTACGGTCGACACGCCACCGAAAACGACGCCGTTATCCCTAATTTTACATTTCGAAATGCCGTTTTGGGCAAACGAGTGGCCTTTTTGGCAGCCAGGTTTTCGCCGTTTCACACGGCCATCTGACGCGTTGTCCCTTGTGAAAAACTCTGAGGCCGATCAATTTCATAAAAAGTTCAATTTATGGCACATCATCCCCGAGTTGCTCTTGCCCTCCCCTCCGACTCAGACTACTCGTCTCGACGCGGGATGGAGCAGCCCGGTAGCTCGTCAGGCTCATAACCTGAAGGTCGTAGGTTCAAATCCTACTCCCGCAACCAACATTACGCTTTAGTATCAATGCTTAAGCGCCCCTTGGGGCGCTTTCTGCATTTATAGCCCACGCGTTGGTGCTACAGTGGTGCTACGTTCGAGTTTCCCAACCATAGCCGACGCCTCCAGCGACTTTACCGTTGAGGATGCGACCTTTCTGACCACGTTTGACTTTGTCACGCAGGTCCGATGAAAATTGATCTGAGACTGCCCCAATAACGCCAACAAGCATCTTGTTCATTTCACCATATTGGATCGTGAATAGACGAACGCCTGCAAAGTCGAGTTCATCAAGAAGTTGGGAACTAACAGCAAGGTTGCGAGACAAACGATCAAGGGATTCAGAGAGAACAACGTCAAATTCACCACGATCAGCATCTACTTTGAGACGTTCAAAGTCGGGCCGATTAGGTGAACCACCACTCATCGCGGCGTCAGCATAGACGCGGACCACGGTCCAGCCGTGCCGTTCAGCATACTGCCGAGCCTCGCGTTCCTGATCAATCAAAGACGACTCTTTTTGCATTTCAGTTGAATATCGACAGTAAATTGCGCACCGAGTCATTCTGATCCTCCTTCGTTCAGAATGTCAGGATCGCGCATAAAGTCCAATGCACATTGCTTCGCAAGCAAACGACTCAGCAGGAGCAGGGCTTCATCCAGTGCATTCGGCTGATGTTGGGTGATAAGTTGTGACGGAGATTGATCCGAAGTGAAAGTTTGGGTTTCCATGTTCAGGCCCACTACTTGGGTCTGAGTTTTCCACCCTCAGTTCCAGTTATTGAAGCTCACAAATAGGCTCGGGGCCATGACACCGAATACATCTTGTTTGACCTATTTGTGGTTCGGCTCGGACTGGTCGTCGAAGCAAGGGAACATCACATGAATGGACAAGTGTGGTTCGTGCAGGATGATTTCAAGTCCTGTCAGAACCATCAGTCTGACAACAAGACTTCTGCCAACCCATCCAAGTGATGTTTAGCTTTGCGCCAATCACCAGCATGGGCGTCGATCAGCTTCCAGAACTCCGTGCCGTGGTCATGGTGCTTGAGGTGGGCAAGCTCATGCACAATTACGTAGTCGATGCAGGCGCGGGGTGCTTTGATCAGGTGTCGGTTCAAGATGATCTCGCCCGCCGGTGAACAACTCCCCCATTGGGTGGCCATCTCAAGCAGCCGGAATGGCGGTGGTGCTTTGACCCATGGTAATGACTGGGACAAGCTATCGATCCGCCGGACGAAGTAGTCACGACCTTTGACCCGGTACCATGCCCGCACACGCCCCCTGATGTCGTCAGATGTGCCGCTGACGGTTTGAACTTCCAGTCGATTGCCTAGGAGGCGGGCTGCTGCTGGCTTTCCCGACACGGGAATGACCTTCAGCATATACCGACGCCCCAGATACAGGACCTGCTCTCCTGAAACGTATTCCTTTGGTCGCACGTGAGCGTAGCGTTCTTTGGCCTGCGTCACGTGGTTCACGACCCACTTGGCACGTTTTTGTACCGCGCTCTTTATGCTGTTGTCATCAAAGCCTTTGGGGGCATCGACCGACACAGACCCATCAGGGTTCACGTGGATGGCCACACGGGATGTACGGGTGTCGTCATAGGCAACTTTATACGAGATACGATCTTCGCCATATGCCAGCACGAATTGGGTCACTGAGCATCTCTCGCTGATCCTGCGCGTACAACGGCCAAAACCTGATCGATCAATGCATAAGCTGCATCGGTCCCGCCCAGCAGGTTGAAATATCGCACCAACAGACCCTTCTTAATTGCTGCCTCCAAGTTGCCGGGGCTGATTGAGTGGGATTGCACGGCATCAATCACAACGGCCTCGATGTGTAAGGCTTCTTCCACCAGCGTGTCTTCGGTAGGGTTCGTTCCGTTCAGGTGATCCAGCAGCAGCCCGTAGTATGCTTTGGCACGGGGGTGGTCGGTGAACCGATCTGGAACACCGGGCGTGTTGCGCTCGGAGACCTGTACTTCAAGGTCCTTGAACATCTCGTATTGCTTACCGGGGTGATCGAACATTGCCTCAGCGGCTTCAATGGCCTCTTTCAGCAGTTCCGAAAACACCCGTTGCGCATACGGATCATCAATCAATTCTTGCTCAATGGTCTTGCGCAGGCGGGTCTTAATGACATCGGCCTCGGTACGGGTCTTGTCGTCGGACCAGTCATCCGGGTCGTCATTCTGTCCAAGCGTATCAACGCGGATGAAGCCCTCTGGATCGATGATCTCTTGGCCAATGACCTGTTTGTCCACCATGCGCCTGATCTGGTCTTCGTATTCTGAGAAATCGACAGTCTCACCTGCATCGCGTTTGGCTTGCACCCGGAGTTCAGTAAAGAACCGCAGGTCACGCTTGTACCGCTGAATCGTCTTCTCATCGAATGCACCGTCATCAAAAAATGTGCGGGACGATAGGGCCAGCTTGAGACACATGCCAAAGGTGGTGAGCGCATCGTAGAAGTCTTCGCGTACCTTCTGGGCCTGATCAAAGCTGTGACCAGTCTCATCCTCAGTAACCCGTGGCACCAGCACCCGGCGAAGCTGCTCGTGGTCCCCTTTGTTCTGGACGGATGCAAAGATTGCCCACAGCGCATCATGCAGGCTCGGCAGACGCTTGTATTCAGTTGAAACGTTGGAGAATGTCCCGATCAGGTCATCCACATCGTAGCCATTTTGGGTTTGTGCGGCGAGGTCCTGATAGTCTTGGATCGATGTGTCCAGTTCGCCGAGGATGCCACGGTAGTCGATCAGGTAGCCGAATTGTTTGGCCTCATGCAGGCGGTTCACCCGTGCGATTGCTTGTAGCAGGTTATGACTCTTGAGGTGCTTGTCGATGTAAAGAACCGCATTGCGGGGTTCATCAAAGCCCGTCAGCAATTTGTCTACGACGATCAGGATGTCAGGCGCACCATCTGTCGCGAACCCAGCAATGACATCGTTCTCGTAGCCCTCTGGGTCGTTGCCAACGGTGTTGTTCCACCATGTCTGCACCTCAGGCGTCTTGGCCTCATCGGTGTCATCATGTCCTTCGCGGGTATCAGGTGCTGAAATCACCACAGCACTTGTTACCATGCCTGTGTCGTCCAGTGCCTTCTTGTACCGGATCGCCGATAGTTTGCTGTCCGTGGCAAGCTGCGCCTTCAGGCCGGGGCTGCGTTCGATGAAGTTTTCTTTGAAGTGTGCAGCGATGTCCCACGCGATCATCTCGATTCGGGCCTCGGCCTTATAGACCTGCCCACGTGTCGCGTACTTCTGCTTCAGGTCAGATAACTGCTGATCCGAAAGTCCCATGGTGCGCTGGTCAAACCACGCGTCCACAGCACGTTCATTGATATCCACAATGGGTTTGCGTTCTTCATAAACCAACGGTGTGACAGCACCGTCTTCGACCGCATCTTGCATCGTGTACGCATGAAGGATTGGACCAAATTTGTTGCGGGTCTTGTCTTCCTTCAGCAGCGGGGTACCGGTGAACGCGATGAAAGCCGCATTCGGTAACGCTTGTCGCATTCTCTCGTGGTTCTCACCACCCTGACTGCGGTGGCCTTCATCGACCAACACGATCAGCTTGTCGGACATGTTCTTGCACTCTGGCAGTTTGGTGGCTGAGTTGAACTTTTGCAGCAGCGTGAAAATGATCCGACCGTTCCCCGATCCGATCTGTTTCGCCAGATCACGCCCGGACTGAGTCTTGGCCTTCTCACCGTCCTTCTTGGTCGCAACGACCGACCCGAACGCACCACCTGTCAAGAATGTTGCGGCCAGTTGCTTCTCCAGATCAACGCGGTCCGTGACAATGATGATACGGCTGCTGGCAAGCTCAGGATCAAGCAACAGCGCCTTGGTCAGCAACACCATCAGGTTGGACTTGCCCGACCCAGTGGTGTGCCAGATCACGCCGCCTTCGCGGCTTCCATCAGGCTTCTGCTTGGCAACCTGTGAAAGGATTGCTTTGACGCCGCCAAATTGCTGGTACCGGGCTGCGATCTTCTTGGTGCCTCGGTCGTAAAAAATGAACCGCCTGGTGAAGTCGAGCAACCTGTCGGGCCTTAGCAGGCTGATGATCATCCGATCCTGCTCAGTGGGCAGCACAAGGC
>ENA-OQVM01000190-OQVM01000190.1-marine-metagenome-genome-assembly--contig:-NODE-190-length-99735-cov-7.071053_pt1 | contig 99735 bp, 101 predicted proteins | sample MGYA00237776_ERZ505498 | MGnify/ENA primary metagenome ERZ505498 (study PRJEB26159, sample SAMN06265151) | marine metagenome | isolation source: Helgoland LTER site | place: Germany:Helgoland, sampling... | reverse complement strand
AGAAGAGGATGCGACGTAATGAGGGCGAGCACTATCTCGAATAGTGGGGGTAAGAGCTGTTTTCTGTGCACAACCATAAGAGTTTTCCCCAAACTATCCACAGGTTGTCCACAAGTTTCAATGCTTTTCCAAAGGAAATACATCAATATCAATTGGTTATATGATTTTTCGTATTCGTCACCGAGTCTCGACCTAAAACACGATAAATCGTCAAAGTAGATATAATTAAATGGCCGATGGCACGCCCCTTTGTTGCATCGCACCCAAGGCGTTGACTTGCATGAAAGTGGCAGGTAAAAATTGGAGCTTAGATTTTGGCGCTGATTGAGCGCTTCCGAAGGAAAGGCATTTCAGATGACGACGCGAAATCGCCCCGTCTCTCCGCATTTACAGGTCTATCGACCGCAAATCACGTCGATATTGTCGATTACACACCGTATTACGGGTGTTGCTCTATGTGGTGGCGCCGTTTTACTCACCTACTGGTTAATGTCAGCAACCTATGGCGCAGAATCATATGCTAATGCTCAAGAAATTTTGGGTTCATGGTTTGGACGTCTCGTGCTTTTTGGCGTGGTCTTCTCGCTTTGGTTCCACCTCGCCAATGGTATTCGTCATTTGGTCTGGGATACCGGTCGTGGACTTGAGATGGAACAGCTTCGGTTGAGTGGATTGGCGGTTGTTGCAGTTTCTGTTGTGTCAACGCTGGTAACGTTCTTCGCAGCTTACTCGGTGGGAGGCTGATCATGGAATTTCGCTCACAGCTTGGCCGTGTTCGTGGCTTAGGTGCGTCGCATGAAGGCGCGCATCATTTCTGGGTGCAACGGGTTACAGGTGTTGCCCTCGTCCCACTTCTTCTTTGGTTTGTTTTTGCAGCGACGAGTATGGTCGGTGCAGATTTAGAAACGTTCAAAACCTGGGTTGGCACACATTACAATCCGGTTTTGCTTATCTTATTGATTCTCGCGATGTTCCATCATGCCCAGCTTGGCCTTCAAGTCATCATTGAAGATTATGTTCACAGTGAAGCGATAAAAATTACATCGTTGATCCTTACTAAGTTTGCGGTCGTACTTATTGGTGTATGCGCTATTTTTGCAGTCATTCGCATGACCTTTGGGAGTTGATTTAATAATGCCTCAGTCTTACGAGATCGTTGATCATAAATATGATGTTATTGTTGTTGGAGCAGGGGGTGCTGGTCTCCGTGCGACCTTAGGTATGGCCTCCGCAGGTTTGAAAACAGCATGTATCAGCAAAGTATTTCCAACACGTTCACACACGGTTGCGGCTCAAGGCGGTATCGGTGCTTCTCTTGGCAATATGGAGGAAGACAACTGGAAGTGGCACATGTACGATACTGTGAAAGGTGCTGATTGGCTGGGTGATCAAGACGCCATTGAGTATATGTGCCGTGAGGCAGTACCTGCCATTTATGAGCTTGAGCACTTTGGTGTGCCTTTCTCGCGTACGGACGAAGGTAAAATTTACCAGCGTCCATTTGGTGGGCACATGGCAAACTTTGGTGAGAAGCCTGTTCAGCGAGCCTGTGCAGCTGCGGATCGGACTGGCCATGCTATCCTACATACACTGTATCAGCAGTCATTGAAGAACGACGCTGAGTTTTTTATCGAATACTTCGCTTTTGACCTTATCATGGATGATGATGGGACATGTCAAGGTGTGCTTGCTTGGAATTTGGATGACGGCAAGATGCATCGATTCCAGGCGCATATGACTGTGCTTGCAACGGGTGGTTATGGTCGTGCGTACTTCTCAGCCACTTCTGCACACACGTGTACAGGTGATGGAAATGCAATGGCTGCTCGGGCAGGCATTCCACTTCAGGATCAAGAATTCGTTCAGTTCCATCCTACGGGTATTTATGGTGCAGGTTGTCTGATCACTGAAGGTGCACGTGGAGAAGGTGGTTATCTTACTAACTCGAAAGGTGAACGCTTCATGGAGCGTTATGCACCAACGGCCAAAGATCTGGCCAGTAGAGATGTTGTATCACGCGCAATGACGCTTGAAATTCGTGAAGGCCGCGGTGTTGGCGATCACGATGATCATATCTTCCTGCATCTTGAGCATCTTGGTGGTGAAGTGTTGAATAAACGTCTTCCGGGTATTACCGAAACGGCGCGTATTTTCTCTGGTATTGATGCGACGAAAGAACCTCTCCGAGTGCTTCCAACTGTGCATTATAATATGGGCGGAGTGCCAACAAACTATCGTGGTGAGGTGATTGCACCAACTGCAGATGAGTCTGATCGTGTTAATCCAGGCCTTATGGCGATTGGTGAATGTGCGTCGGCTTCTGTCCATGGTGCTAATCGACTCGGTACAAACTCATTATTAGATTTGGTCGTGTTTGGGCGCGCTGCGGCTATTCGTGCAGCTGAGCTCGTAAAACCAGGTGCGACATTTCCACCATTGAATATGGCGTCTGCTGATAAAGCCCTCGCTCGCTTTGATAAGGTGCGTCATTCCAGTGGCGAAATACCAACGGCGGTCATTCGCGATGAACTACAACGTGTCATGCAGAACAATGCGGCAGTTTTCCGTACTTCAGAAGTCCTGAAGGAAGGCGTTGAGAAGCTTGATGATGTGACGGCAAAAATGACCGACGTCAAAGTCCATGATCGTTCACTGATTTGGAATTCCGATCTGGTTGAGACATTGGAATTAACGAACCTGGTGCCGAATGCTGTTGCGACCATGTACTCTGGCGAAGCACGCCATGAGAGCCGTGGCGCGCATGCGCATGAGGATTATCCGGATCGTGATGACAAGGAATGGATGAAGCATTCACTTGCATGGATTGATGAGAACGGTGGCTGCAAGATGAGCTATCGCCCCGTCCATGAATACACGCTGACGGATGAAGTTGAATATATTGTACCCAAAGCGCGGGTCTACTGAGGAAGGTTTGAGACATGGTTGAATTCACACTGCCGGCCAACTCGAAAATCACCGAAGGGAAGACCTTTAAGGCGACGAGTGGCGGCAACATTAAATCGTTCAGAGTATATCGTTGGGATCCTGATAGCGGGGAAACACCTCGCATTGATACCTTTGAGGTCGATCTCGATAAATGTGGGCCTATGGTCCTTGATGCGTTGATCAAGATTAAGAATGAGATTGATCCGACACTAACGTTCCGCCGCTCATGCCGCGAAGGCGTGTGTGGTTCATGCTCATTTAACATCGATGGCACCAATACACTTGCATGCACAAAGTCGATTGATGAAATCAAAGGCGACGTTAAAGTTTATCCATTACCGCATATGCCGGTGATCAAAGACCTCGTGCCTGATTTGAATGTGCCTTATGCACAGTATCGCTCGATTGAGCCGTGGCTTCAGGCAGATACCCAAGCGCCAACAACAGAGCGCCTGCAAAGCCCCGAAGAACGCGACAAGCTTGATGGTCTGTGGGAATGTATTCTGTGCTTCTGCTGTCAGACATCATGCCCCAGTTATTGGTGGAATGGTGACCGGTACTTAGGTCCTGCAGTCTTGCTACAAGCGTATCGCTGGATTGCGGACAGCCGTGATGAGGCAACAGGTAAACGACTGGACGATCTGGATGATCCTTATCGTTTGTTCCGTTGTCATACGATCATGAATTGCACGAATACGTGTCCGAAGGGGCTTAACCCTGGCCGCGCGATTGCAGAAATCAAAAAGGCACTTGTTCAGCGACGCTGAATGAGTGCCCAGTGATCTGCGGCATTATCAAATGTATGCCAGCAACAGATTGTTATTTTAGATCAATAGATCCATTGATATCAGCGGCAAGGCCTAGGCTTTCGATGCTAAGGGTAACTTTTGCCTCAATGGTTTCGTCGCCAGTTAATTTGCCACTTTCGACGGCAGCTCGCACAGCGCTCTCAATCTCACGTTGCGATGTGACGCCGACGTTCTTGAGAAATTTCCGAACCTGCATGTTAAAAACGTCTTCATCCATTTGATGTCTCCTAGAGTAAAGTAAATGGTTCTGTCGATTGGCGTGGTAACGGCACTGTTCAAAAGGCCATTCATTCCATAATTACATGGATGTCCCATATATATAAGAGTGCGTTGCCCTGCCGACAATAACGGATAAGTGGATATCGAAATGTATATACCTAAGCATTTTTCTAACCAAGACCTAGCCTTTGCACAAAATTTGATCGCCGAGAATGCGTTTGGCCTGTTTATGTCTCCCGTAGGCCATCAAGATGGTTCGCCGGAACTTAGTCACATTCCGATGATTATTATTGATGATGGCACTGACTATGGCCGCATTATTGGCCATGTCGCCAAGGCCAATCCACATTGGAAATCTTTTGATAGTAAGGCGCCTGCCTTCGCAGTTTTTTCAGGTCCACATGCCTATGTTTCACCAAATTGGTATGTGAGCAAAGCAATGGTCCCTACATGGAATTATGCGGCTGTTCATGTGCATGGGGCACCACAAGCTATACATGACGATGTTCGTGCTGAGGAAATCTTACGCCAGTTGATTGCGGCATTTGAACATGACGGAACGGGAAATTGGTCCATGGATCAATTGCCTGACGGTCACCTTAGCCGCCAACTCAAAGGTATTGTCGCGTTCGATATGCCCATCACGGGTTACGAAATTAAGGTGAAGATGAGCCAAAACCGCGGTGCTGATGATGTTGCTGGTGTTGTTTCAGCTCTCAAGCAGAGCGACCATCAAAGCGATCAGGCAACAGCTGAAATGATGCAACAGCTTAGCACCGGTTAACTGGATCAAGATCCGTATAATTAAACTGTGGCCAAGGTCTAATCTATCCGTTATCGCCGGTGTTTCATGCGCTGGCACTGAATGATAAAGTCTTCTCGTTGACGGGGGAGGTTTTATGAATCTAAGCCATTTACTGAACGAGCGTGCCGCGCAAGATCGTCCTTTGCGCGTTGGACTTATTGGTGCAGGTAAGTTTGGATCCATGTTTTTGTCGCAGGTTCGTCTAACACCTGGGATGCACCTATTAGCGGTTGCTGATCTTGATGTTGTTGGTGCACATGCTTTGCTTATTGAGACGGGTTGGACGCCAGAACAAGTTTTGGCGACTTCAGCTGCGAAAGCATTGTCTCAAGGAACGACATGGGTCACTGAGGATAGCGATGCATTAATCAACGCTGGTGGGTTGGATGTCGTTATTGAAGCAACAGGTGTGCCCGAAGCAGGGATCATTCATGCGTTAGCGGCATTTGAGCGTGGTCGTCACGTTGTAATGGTCAATGTCGAGGCGGATGTCCTTTGTGGCCCATACCTTAAACAGAAAGCGGATGCGGCAGGTGTCGTCTATTCCTTGGCATACGGCGACCAGCCGTCACTTATTGTAGAACAAGTTGATTGGGCGCGTGCAATCGGGTTGGAGGTTGTCGCGGCGGGTAAAGGCACTCTGTATGTGCCTGAGTTTCATGCATCGACCCCGGATACGATTTGGGACTACAACGGTCTGACGGCAGAACGTGCTGCTGCAAGTGGCATGAACGCAAAGATCTTTAACTCATTTTTGGATGGCACCAAATCAGCTATAGAGATAGCTGCTGTCGCGAATGCCTGCGATTTAAATGTACCGGCAGGTGGATTAGCGTTCCCCCCATGCGGCACTTCCCGATTAGCATCAACTCTCATCCCTTCATCAGCCCGCGATGCGGCATAGGCTATAGGTCAATTATTTAGAAATGTCGTCACCTCAAACTAAATACGTAGAGCTTGTTGCCAGTGGAGCGATAAACGCGGACCACGCGCAATCCCGCGCAATGGCAGCTCTCAGCCGCCTCGGCGATGATCTTTATGAATATGATGATCAGATGGGTAAGAAAGGTTGGGCTGCACGCCTTGGGATTGGCAAAAGAAAGCAAGCTCTTCCAAAGGGTCTCTATCTTTGGGGAGGGGTAGGTCGCGGTAAATCCATGATTATGGATTTGTTCTACGAACATGTGCCCATACAACGTAAACAACGCGTTCATTTCCATGCATTCATGCAAGAGGTTCATCGACGCCTTCATGCCTTCCGCGAAGCACAGAAAGCAGGAAAAGTCTCGGACGAAAAAGATCCTGTCCCAGCGTTGGCGCGGGTTATTTCTGAGAAAGCCTGGTTGCTTTGCTTTGATGAATTTCATGTTACTGATATTGCTGATGCGATGATACTTGGACGCTTGTTCGAATGTTTGTTTGAGCAAGGGGTCGTCGTTGTAGCGACGTCAAACCGGCATCCAAAGGACTTGTATAAGGATGGTTTGCAGCGAGATCTGTTTTTGCCCTTTATCGATATTCTCATCAGCCGCATGGATATTATGGAAGTCGAGGCTAAGCGTGATTATCGACTTGAGCGACTTCAAGGGATGGATGCGTATATCACGCCGTCAGGGCCTGAGGCTGACGCAAAACTTGAAGATAGCTTTGCCTCACTAACCGTTGGTGTAACTGCGGCGGCGTCGACGTTTGAAGTTAATGGGCGAATTGTTGATATTGCAAAAACAGCGGAGGGCGTTGCTTTTGTTGATTTTGAAGAGTTATGCGCAAAGCCTTTGGGGCCGGGTGATTATTTGGCTATCGCAGGCCGTTTTCATACGGTTATCTTGCGTAACATCCCTCATCTTGGGCCTGAAAATAGAAACGAGGCAAAACGCTTTGTGACATTGGTTGATGCGTTGTATGAAGCCAAAGTGAATTTTATTTGCTCAGCAGCAGTACCCCCAATGGAACTTTATAATGAAGGTGACGGAGCCTTCGAATTCGAGCGTACAGTCTCGCGACTTATGGAGATGCAATCTCCAGAATATATAGCTCTCCCACATCAGAAGTAACCGTACGGATGACGACTGGAAAGCATACTTTACGGCATCGGAAATTGAAGCTGTGTCATTAAAACTTCATTTGGAATGTGGCGCGATGTTCGTCATTTTAATGAGATGACTTTAAAAAGAGCGCCCTATGACAGTTAAAATAGCGATCAATGGTTTCGGTCGAATGGGGCGATTATGGATGCGGGCGGCATGGGGCTTCGAGCCAACCAAGCCAGCGACACTGGCAACTCCAAACGGTATCTGGGGTGATGGTGGCATCGAAGTTGTCCATATTAATGAACCTAACGGGACATCAGAAATATCTGCGCACTTGTTGGCGTTTGATAGTGTTCATGGCAGATGGCCTTTACATGCGCGTGCCGATGATGAAGCTTCAGTATTATTGGGCAACAAACGTATAAGTTATTCTCAATTATCAAATTTAACAGATGTGGATTGGAATGCTTTTGGCGTTGATATCGTCATTGAATGTTCTGGTAAATTTAAAAGCAGAGACGCGTTGCAGCCATACTATGACGCTGGCGTTAAAGCGGTTGTCGTATCGGCACCGGTCAAAAATAATGCATTAAATATCGTTATGGGCGTTAACGATGACTTGTATGATCCTGAAATCCATAATCTTGTCACGGCGGCTTCCTGCACGACCAATTGCTTGGCGCCTGTGGTTAAGGTTATTCATGAGTCGATTGGTATTAAGCACGGCATGATTACAACTATTCATGATGTGACGAACACGCAAACGGTGCTCGACAAACCAATGAAGGATATCCGCCGTTCACGTTCAGCCTTATTGACTTTGATTCCAACATCAACTGGGTCTGCGACGGCGATCACGATGATATTTCCTGAGCTTAAAGGAAAATTAGACGGCGTTGCAGTTCGTGTTCCTTTGCTGAATGCGTCGATTACGGATTGTGTTTTTGAAGTTAATCGAGAGACATCTGTTGAAGAAGTGAACGGTTTGCTCAGTGTTGCCGCTCAGGGGGCATTGGCAGGAATTTTGAATTTTGAAGATCGCCTTTTGGTTTCAAGTGATTTTAAAGGTGATACGCATTCATCAATTATCGATAGCGCCTCAACAATGGTGACGGACAAAACGCAGGTAAAGATTCTGGCATGGTATGACAAAGAGATGGGTTATGCGCATCGCCTGTATGAATTAAGTGAAAAGGTCGCTCTCTCTATTCAAAGATAATGTGATCTATCTAATGGTAACCAAGCTTTATGCTCGATATTCGTAATTACGCTAGTGTCACTGCTGCATATTGGGGGTTTATGCTCACCGATGGTGCCCTGCGAATGTTGGTGCTGCTACATTTTCACGCGCTTGGTTACACGCCGTTTCAACTGGCGATGTTGTTTTTGATCTACGAGTTCATGGGGATTGTCACAAATACTTATGGTGGATGGATTGCAAGTCGCTACGGGCTAAAACTCACCCTGACCTCAGGTCTTACATTTCAAATTATAGCCTTATGCGTGCTCAGCGGATTAGATCAGAGTTGGCCAACCACTCAGTCAGTGATTTTCGTCCTTGGTGTGCAGGGGCTTTCTGGTATAGCCAAAGATCTTACGAAGATAAGCTCCAAAAGTGCGATAAAACTGATTGTGCCAAAAGATACGCCTGGCGCGTTGTACAAATGGGTAGCGTTGCTGACTGGGTCTAAGAATGCAGTCAAAGGCGTAGGTTTTTTTGTAGGCGCATTGTTGCTGTCGATCTTTGGATTTCAGCCATCCTTGTGGATTATGACTGGGTTCCTTCTTGCGATTCTAGTGGTCTCAAGTATTACGGTTAATCCTACGATTGGCAGGGCCAGTAAGAAGTCGAAATTCTCGCAAGTGTTCACTAAATCCAGGGCCATTAATCTATTGTCTGCAGCGCGCGTCTTTCTTTTCGGGGCGCGTGATGTTTGGTTTGTCGTGGGCGTTCCTGTTTTTTTGTATGACCAGCTTGGTTGGAGTTTCCACGAGGTCGGCGCCTTCATGGCATGCTGGGTTATCGGCTATGGTTTCGTGCAAGCCATCGCGCCGAAATTGACTCTACGATCCTTGGACGGTCAAAGTGCTGAAATACGTTCAGCGAAATTCTGGATCGTATTACTTTTTGTTGTCCCCATCGTGATTGTGGTGGGGCTTCATCTGGAAGTGGACCCAGGCATGTTGCTGGTCGGCAATTTGGCATTGTTTGGTATCGTGTTCGCCGTAAATTCGGCGATTCATTCTTACCTTATTCTTGCGTTCTCTAAGCACGATGGTGTGAGTGTAAATGTAGGCTTCTATTACATGGCCAATGCGGCTGGTCGATTGCTTGGTACATTGCTCTCAGGTCTTTCATATCAGGCAGCAGGATTGACGGGATGCTTGGGCGTTGCTGCTGCATTCATTTGCATCTCAGCACTGTTTACGTTTGCTCTCCGAGAGAGCGTTTAAGCATCAGCATCACGCTTATACATACGTGTTGATAATTGACGCGTAAAAATTATGGACTTAATGGTCCAATAAACGTGGGAATCCTTGCTCTGATTTAGTAAAGGCGTTACGAATCAATAATACGGGCTTAATAAGAGCTCAATGACATTCATAGAAACGCTACAGGAACGGATTAATGGCAAGAAATAAAATTGCGCTGATTGGTGCAGGAAATATTGGCGGCACGCTCGCGCATCTCATTGGACTAAAAGAACTTGGTGACGTCGTATTATTCGATATCGCTGACGGCATCCCACAAGGTAAGGCTCTTGATATCGCTCAGAGCTCACCTGTTGAAGGTTTTGATAGCGCCATGTCCGGTGCAAAAAGCTACAGTGCAATCAAAGGTGCTGATGTCATTATCGTGACGGCTGGCGTTGCTCGTAAACCAGGTATGAGCCGTGATGATTTGATTGGCATTAATACAAGTGTGATGGAGCAAGTAGGTGCAGGCATTAAAAAGTATGCCCCTAAAGCATTTGTTATCTGTATCACGAACCCGCTTGATGTGATGGTTATGATTTTGCGCAATGCTTCTGGATTGCCGCACAATAAAGTCGTTGGTATGGCAGGCGTTCTTGATAGCGCGCGGTTCCAGTATTTCTTGGCTGATGCCATGAACGTATCTGTCGAAGACGTAACGGCGTTTGTGTTGGGTGGCCATGGCGACTCAATGGTGCCTTCTGTGCGTTACTCAACAGTTGCAGGTATCCCACTTCCAGATTTAATCAAGATGAAATGGATCACTCAAAAGCAGGTGGATGATATCGTTCAACGCACCCGGATGGGCGGCGGCGAAATTGTCTCACTTTTGAAAACTGGTTCTGCATTCTACGCCCCAGCATCTTCTGCTGTTGCGATGGCTGATAGTTATCTTAAAGATAAAAAACGTGTGCTTCCATGTGCAGCTTATTTGAACGGCGAATACGGCGTTAAAGGTATGTACGTTGGTGTGCCAACGGTGATTGGTGCCAAGGGTGTCGAGCGTATTGTTGAGATCAAGCTTGATGCAACTGAGCGTGCCATGTTTAAAAAATCTATAAAGGCTGTTCAGGATTTGATGACGACAACAAACAACCTCAAGAAAGCAGCAGAAAACACTCCAGCGAAAAAAGCATCAGCAAAAAAAGCTCCTGCTAAAAAGACTGCGGCTAAGAAGTCGCCTGCGAAAAAAGCTGCAAAAAAAGTAAGACTTAAAGGTAGGCCAAGATAAACACCGCTCCCGGGTAAACTGGGGGCGGATAAAACGGGGACAGGTCATGAATATTCACGAATATCAGGGCAAGCAGTTGCTCTCAAAATATGGCGTTGCGGTTCCGAAAGGGCATGTTGCGTATACAGCTGATGAGGCTGCGAAAGCTGCCGAAGAATTAGGCGGAGGCATTTGCGTTGTTAAGTCGCAAATTCACGCTGGTGGCCGGGGTGCTGGGCGTTTTGAAGGTAAGCCTGACGGCAAAGGCGGCGTTCGCGTTTCTAAGTCTGTTGACGAAGTTCGCACGAATGCCGAAGAAATGCTTGGTCATACGCTGATTACTAAACAGACGGGACCAGCGGGCAAAGAAGTAAAGCGCCTTTATATCGAAGAAGGCTGCGATATCGCCCGTGAACTGTACCTTGGAATGCTGTTGGACCGCGAAACCTCGCGCTTGACGATTATGGCTTCGACAGAAGGTGGCATGGAGATCGAAGAAGTTGCCCATGCAACGCCTGAGAAGATCATAAAGGTTGCCGTTGACCCAGTGACAGGGATCATGCCTTTCCATACACGTCAGATTGCTTTTGCACTTGGCCTTGAGGGTGCTCAGGTTAAGTCAGCATCAAAGTTTATCATGGCGCTCTACAAGGCGTTCAATGACCTCGACTGTTCGATGGTTGAAATCAATCCATTGGTGGTTACGGGATCAGGTGATGTGATCGCACTGGATGCAAAAGTTAACTTCGACGACAACGCGCTTTATCGCCACCCAGACGTTGAAGAAATGCGTGACGAAGACGAAGAAGAACCAGCTGAACTTGAAGCAGCCAAGCATGAACTAAATTACATCAAGCTTGATGGTTCAATTGGCTGCATGGTCAATGGTGCAGGACTGGCGATGGCAACAATGGATATCATCCAGTTGTACGGCAGTTCACCAGCGAACTTCCTTGATGTCGGTGGTGGCGCAACAAAAGAGCGTGTCACTGAAGCCTTCAAAATCATTCTAGCTGATCCCAATGTCGAAGGTATTCTTGTGAATATCTTTGGTGGTATCATGCGATGCGATGTGATCGCTGAGGGTGTTGTTGCTGCGGCTAAAGAGGTGAATATCTCTGTACCGTTAGTGGTTCGTCTCGAAGGCACGAACGTCGAGAAAGGGAAGCAGATCATGGCAGATAGTGGTCTTCCTATTATTTCAGCTGACAATCTTAGTGATGCCGCCGAGAAAATTGTCAAAGCCGTGAAGGAGGCCTCCTGATGTCCGTACTTGTAAATAAAGAGACGAAGGTCATCTGTCAGGGTTTCACTGGCGCGCAAGGCACGTTTCATTCAGAGCAAGCCATTGCATATGGCACAAAGATGGTTGGTGGTGTGACGCCAGGTAAAGGTGGAACAACTCACTTGGATTTGCCTGTTTATAACACCGTCGCTGAAGCTGTCGACACAACGGGCGCCATCGTTTCGGTTATATACGTGCCGCCTCCGTTCGCAGCTGACGCAATCCTTGAAGCTATTGATGCCGAAGTTGAATTGGCTGTCTGTATTACCGAGGGTATTCCTGTCCTTGATATGGTCCGCGTCAAACGTGCGCTGGAAACATCAAAGACCCGCCTTATTGGGCCAAACTGCCCAGGTGTGATTACGCCAGGTGAATGCAAAATTGGTATTATGCCAGGCCATATCCACCGTAAAGGCTCTGTTGGTATTGTTTCGCGTTCGGGTACATTGACGTATGAGGCAGTTGCACAAACAACGGCTGTTGGTTTGGGCCAAACGACATGTATCGGTATCGGAGGTGATCCTGTTAATGGAACCAACTTTATCGATTGCCTTGAGTTGTTCTTGGGCGACGACGAAACAGAAAGCATTGTCATGATTGGCGAAATTGGCGGATCAGCTGAAGAAGATGGTGCTCAATTACTTAAAGACAGCAAGACCAAGAAGCCGGTTGTTGGCTTTATCGCTGGATTAACAGCGCCTCCTGGCCGTCGTATGGGTCACGCTGGTGCCATTATCTCGGGTGGCAAAGGTGGCGCCGAAGATAAAATTGAAGTGATGAAATCAGCGGGTATCTTTGTAACTGACAGCCCCGCTGGTATAGGTGAAACAATGTTGAAAGCCCTTAAGGGATAAGCTTCGGAATGACGCTTAAGGCTTTTGATATCAATGCAACCGTCGCGTCCTTGCCTTTGTTAAAGGGGCGAACCCCTGAAACTGAAGGCGCGGAAGCGGCGGCGGCATTTGCAACGATTGCAACGACTGAAAATGGTGCTGTGTTCACCGGTAGTTTTGAAGGTCAGAGTGCATGGGAGCGTCACCCAAACGGGGATGAGCTCGTGCAGGTTATTGGCGGTGAAACTCAATTAACAATTATTCAAGAGCAAGTGCCTGTAGTCCTTGAAATGAAGGCTGGTATGGTCACTGTTGTACCACGCGGGTGTTGGCATCAATTCAACGCACCAACCGGCGTGACCGTATTAACGATGACGCCCCAACCAACAGATCATTCATCTGAAGATATTTTGGCGAAAACAGGTTGAGGCAATAAGATCTTGCTCAAGCAGGGTCATTGAAAAACGAGCTGATCCAGGCAGCATATAAAGGATCAGCAAAACAAAGAGTAGGGAGGCGCCGAGCAGGCGCGATGCATATGGACGGAATGGACCCGACACAGTTTCTGTTTTCAGGTAACCAGGTTTACGTTGCTGAGCTTTATGAACGGTATCTTGATGATCCACATTCTGTTGATCAGCGCTGGCAAGAGTTCTTTGCTGAGCTCGCAGATGATGCGACAGAGTTATCTGCAGAAATTCGTGGTGCATCTTGGGCACCTTCGGATGCGAGTGTCTTAGGCCAAGGGTCGCTCGAGACCTTGTCTGAACAAATGACTGCGGGACAGCAGCCAGCTAGCGCTCAAAACCAGTATGCGCAGCCAATGACAAATGGACGCCAAGTTCGTGAGGCGACACTCGATAGTATCCGCGCTCTGATGCTGATCCGCGCTTACCGAGTGCGCGGGCATTTGCGAGCGAAGTTGGACCCGCTTGGTCTGCAGGAACAATCAGAAAACCCTGAACTCGACCCTCTATCATACGGTTTCCAAGATAAAGATTTGGATCGTCCAATCTTTATCAATTATGTATTGGGTCTCGAGCAGGCGACGTTGCGCGATATTATGCGTGTCCTCGAGAAAACATACTGTGGCTCAATCGGTGTTGAGTTCATGCATATTCAGGACCCAGATGAGAAGTCTTGGATTCAAGAGCGTATCGAACGCATTAGAAATCAGCCTGATTTCACGACAATGGGTAAGAAAGCAATATTAAACCGTCTTGTTGAAACCGAAGGTTTTGAGAAGTTTCTGGATAAGAAGTTTACGGGCACAAAGCGATTTGGCCTTGATGGTGGCGAAAGCCTTGTTCCAGCGATGGAGCAGATATTTAAGCGTGGGTCGCAGATTGGCGTTGAAGAAATTGTTTTGGGGATGGCACACCGTGGTCGCCTCAACGTGCTCGCCAACGTAATGTCGAAGCCTTTCCAGGCGATCTTCCATGAATTTAAAGGCGGCTCTTCTAAGCCAGAAGATGTTGGTGGTTCAGGAGATGTGAAGTATCATTTGGGATCGTCTTCTGATCGCGTGTTTGATGGTCGCTCGGTTCATTTGTCGCTGACAGCGAACCCATCGCATTTGGAATGTGTGAATACAGTTTGCTTAGGCAAGGTGCGTGCAAAGCAGCGCCAGAAAAACGACGGTGACCGCGAAAAAGTTATGGCGTTATTGCTGCACGGTGACGCAGCATTTGCTGGCCAAGGCCTGGTGCCTGAAGCTTTGGATCTATCTGGTCTAAAGGGGTATCAGACGGGTGGTACAATCCATATCATCATCAACAACCAGATTGGCTTTACGACAAATCCGAAGCATTCACGTTCATCACCGTATTGCTCGGATGTCGCAAAGACGGTGGCCGCTCCAATTTTTCACGTGAACGCTGATGATGTTGAAGCTGTTGTTCACGTATCAAGAATTGCGACGGAATATCGTCAGAAATTCAAAAAGGATGTTGTCATTGACATGATTTGTTATCGCCGCCACGGCCATAATGAAGGTGACGAGCCTATGTTCACACAGCCACTGATGTATAAGAAAATTGGCGCACACCCAACAACACGGGAAATCTATTCCCAGAAGTTGGTGCATGAAGGCGTCATGACTCAAGACGAGGTTGATAGCGAAAATGCAGCTTTTCAAACCTACCTTGAAGAAGCCTTTGAAGCAGCGGGTGGCTACAAAGCCAATAAAGCAGATTGGCTGGACGGTGCGTGGGCTGGAATGTCTGTCGCTTCAGGTGAAGATCGCCGCGGTTTAACGGGTGTCCCTCTGGAGCGATTGCTCGAAGTTGGGGCGGGCTTAACAAGCACACCTGATAACTTTAATGCCAACCCTAAGATTGTTCGCCAGTTAGATAACAAACGGAAGATGATCGAAACGGGTGAAGGTATTGATTGGGCGACCGGCGAAGCCCTTGCCTTTGGGACGCTATTACTTGAAGGGCACCCTGTTCGTCTATCGGGACAAGATTCTGAGCGTGGAACGTTCTCTCAGCGTCATTCGGTTTTAGTCGATCAAGCGAACGAAAATCGTCATACCCCATTGAATAACCTTAGGTTTGGCCAGGCGCCATACGAGGTGCTGAACAGCCCACTTTCAGAGGCTGGTGTTCTTGGCTTTGAGTATGGCTATTCGCTTGCAGAGCCAGGGATGTTGGTTCTTTGGGAAGCACAATTCGGTGATTTCGCAAATGGTGCACAGGTTATTATTGATCAATTCATTACGTCTGGTGAAGCGAAGTGGTTGCGCATGTGTGGATTGGTTATGCTGTTGCCGCACGGCTACGAAGGTCAGGGACCTGAGCACTCATCAGCACGTATGGAGAGATACTTACAATCGTGTGCCGAAGACAATATGCAGGTTTGCAATTGCACGACACCGGCTAACTATTTCCATGTCCTTCGCAGGCAAATTCATCGTGAATTCAGAAAACCTTTGATCTTGATGACGCCAAAATCACTTCTCCGTCACAAGCGGGCGGTTTCTAAGATTGAAGAGATGGCTGAAGGAACAAGCTTCCATCGCGTTCTTTGGGATGAAGGTGAGTTTGTTGCTGACAATAAGATCAAGCAGGTCGTGTTGTGTTCAGGTAAAGTTTATTACGATCTTGCTGAAGAACGAGATAAGCGTGGGATCAAAGATGTATATATCCTACGCGTTGAACAGCTTTATCCATATCCAGAAAAAGCTCTTGAGAATGAACTCTCACGCTTCCCCAATGCACGGGTTGTTTGGTGTCAGGAAGAGCCTCGGAATATGGGAAGTTGGACATATATTCGCGAGCCGCTTGAAGACCATCTGCGTAATATGGGGCATTCGGAGATTGTTGTCCGATATGCTGGTCGTGATGCAGCTGCAGCACCTGCTACGGGTCTTGCGAGTAAACATGCTGCCCAGCAGGCGGCGCTTGTTGATGATGCTCTAACGGTTCACAGCCGTGGTGCTAAAACATCAGGTCGTGCCGTAAAGTCATCGGCTAAACCTGCGGCGAAGAAAGCCACAGCTAAAAAGGCCGTGGCAAAAAAAACTACAACGAAAAAAGCGCCAGCAAAGAAAGCGGCTCCTAAAAAAGCTGCAGCGAAGAAACCTGCGGCCAAGAAGCCTGCAAGTAAAAAAGCTGCGCGTAAATAATTGATGACCCAGATATAGATCGAGGAACGATAACATGGCTATTGAAATCAAAGTCCCGACACTTGGGGAATCTGTTACCGAAGCAACAGTTGCCAAGTGGTTTAAGCTACCAGGCGACGCTGTCGCGCTGGATGAAGCTGTCTGTGAACTAGAAACTGACAAAGTTACAATAGAAGTGAATTCGCCAACTGCGGGTGCATTAAAAGACATCGTTGCAGCTGAAGGATCAGACGTCGGCGTTGGTGCACTTTTAGCAACATTGGATGAAGGTGCCGAAGGCGCTGCGGCATCTGCGCCGCCTCCTGCAGAAGAAAAGGCTGAAGCGCCTGCACCTGCTGCGGCAAAAGAAGAGCCAAAAGCCTCGCCTCCGCCGCCACCAGCATCTGCGGCTCAACCTGCAGCAGCACAACCAGCTCCTGTAACGGCCAATCGTCCACCACTGTCACCGGCTGTTCGAAAGCTTGTCGATGACAACGATCTGGATGCATCTCTTATTAAAGGGACCGGGCCTGATGATCGTGTAATCAAGGGCGATGTTCTAAAAGCAATGGAAGATGGTTCGGCGAAAAGGCGTGCTGTAACTGCACCTGCGCAATCGGCACAGAGTTCGCGTGGCTTTACACCGTCGGCTGAATTACCACCTCGCCCAGAAGATCCGCGCGAAGAACGCGTCAAAATGACGAAGCTTCGTAAAGTTATCGCTGGGCGTCTTAAGCAGGCACAAAATACAGCTGCAATGCTCACAACCTGGAATGAGGTTGATATGGGCGCGGCTATGGAACTTCGGTCCGAATACAAAGATAACTTTGAGAAGAAGCACGGCGTACGTCTGGGCTTTATGTCCTTCTTCGTACGTGCAGCTGTGATTGCACTTAAAGAATGGCCTGCGATCAACGCTGAAATCTATGGCGAAGAGCTAATCTACAAGAACTTCTATAATGTCGGTGTTGCTGTTGGTACGCCAAATGGTCTTGTTGTGCCGGTTCTGAAAGATGCCGATGAGATGCGGTTTGCTGAGATTGAAGGCGCAATATCTGACTTTGGTCGCCGTGCCCGTGACGGTAAGCTCGGCATGGATGACATGATGGGTGGCACATTTACGATCTCAAACGGTGGTGTCTTTGGTTCATTGAATTCAATGCCGATTTTGAATGTCCCGCAATCAGCTATTCTTGGTATGCATAAAATTCAGAAACGTCCTATGGCTGTTGGTGATAAAGTTGAAATTCGTCCCATGATGTACTTGGCACTGAGCTATGATCACCGGATTGTCGATGGTCGTGAAGCAGTTTCGTTCCTCGTCCGGATGAAGGATCTAATTGAGGATCCACAACGCATTATGTTGGATGTGTAGCAGCAAACTTTCATGTCGACATTTGAAATCATTGTTCTGTTTGTATTTGTAGGCTTTGTTTTCGGAATGGTTCAGGTTGTGAAACTTTTTTTGAGGTGGCGACCTCGCAGCCCGCATGCTGGCGCTGATATTGATCTTATGAAGGCTGCAAAGACTAGCAGTTGGGAAGAAGGTCAGCGTGGCGGGCGGTTTTAAAATTGAGGATCGGGGAGTAAATTTATGAGTGATACTTATGATGTTGTAATTGTTGGTGGTGGCCCCGGCGGCTATGTGGCTGCTATTCGTGCGGCTCAGCTTGGCTTGAAGACGGCTGTCGTTGAAAAGCGCGGTCGTTTGGGTGGCACTTGCCTCAACGTTGGATGTATCCCCTCAAAAGCTTTGCTGCAGTCGTCTCATCATTACGAAATGGCTGAGCATGAATTTGCAAGCCACGGTATCAAGGCTCAAGTATCACTTGATCTAAAAACGATGATTGGTCGTAAGGACAAGGTTGTCGAAGATCTCACAGGTGGGATCGAGTTCTTAATGAAAAAGAACAAGATCGATTATGTGATTGGTGAGGGTGTGATTACTGCGGCTGGTGAAGTTACGGTCAAGCCATCTGGTAAAGGAGCGAAGAAAAAGGTCCTTAAAACCAAGAATATCATTATCGCGACGGGCTCTGAATCAACACCGCTAAAAGGCGTTGATGTTGATGAAAAGCAGATTGTTACGTCAACGGGTGCACTCGAACTGGGTAAAGTGCCTAAATCAATGGTTGTGATTGGCGCGGGTGTCATCGGTCTAGAGCTTGGTTCTGTCTGGCGTCGACTTGGGGCTGAGGTCACGGTCGTTGAGTTCTTAAATGTCGCGCTTCCTGGTATGGATGGTGAAGTTTCCAAGCAAATGAAGCGACTGCTGGAAAAGCAGGGCATCAAATTCAAGATGAAGACGAAAGTCACCGGTGCGAAGAAAGCGAAGGCTGGTGTCACACTGACGATGGAGGCGAGCGAAGGCGGTAAAGCTGAGAAGTTAAAGGCTGATGTTGTCTTGGTTGCGATTGGTCGCCGCCCATATATAGATGGTCTCGGGTTGGATAAAGTCGGTGTTGAAATATTAGATCGTGGTTTTGTCAAAGTTGACGATGACTTCCAAACTAACGTTGAGGGTATTTATGCTATTGGCGACGTGATCGGTGGCGCGATGTTGGCACACAAAGCTGAAGACGAAGGTGTAGTTTGCGCTGAAATTATGGCGGGGCAAACAGGCCATATCGATTACGGCTCCATCCCTGGTATCGTTTATACTCACCCAGAAGTCGCCTCTGTTGGAAAAACAGAAGAGCAGCTCAAGGAAGCGGGCGTGAAGTATAAGTCTGGTAAGTTCCCATTCTCGGCTAACTCTCGTGCACGCTGCAATGCGGATGCGGATGGATTTGTCAAAATCCTCGCAGATGCGGAAACGGACCGCGTCCTTGGGTGCCATATCATTGGGCCTCAAGGTGGCGATTTGATTCAAGAAGTCGTCAATGTGATGGAGTTCGGTGGTAGTGCTGAAGATATTGCGCGGATTTGTCACGGTCATCCGGGGCTACCCGAAGCTGTTAAGGAAGCAGCGCTTAGTGTTGATGGACGCGCCATTCATATTTAGGGATTCTCAGATCAATGAGAATGCGATAGCATGATTGACCACGTATCAATTGCCGTTCGCAATATAAAGGCGAGCGGTGATTATTACGAAACCGTTTTGACTCCCCTTGGTCTGTTGAGATTAGTGGACTGTGAAACCGCAATCGGTTTTGGGAAAAAGTACCCAGAATTCTGGTTGAATCTTCGCGCTGATATGAGGGTTGTTGAGGAGAATCCAGGCAACCATATTTGCCTTCGTGCTCCAACAAACGAAGCGGTCATGGCCTTTCATGATGCCGCCATCTCTCATGGTGGCCGATGTGATGGGGCGCCCGGCTTACGACAAGCGACAATGACAAAATACTTTGGTGCGTTCATTCGTGATTTGGATGGCAACAAAATTGAAGTCGTCTATTTCCCAAGAAAGGATGGTTCATGATCGAGGGAACACACTTTCCAAGTGTTGATAGTTTTTTAAATAAACATCATTTCGATAATACTAGAAATATAGTTGTAATTTTATAATCATCGTATTATAAAATCATTATGGATGAAATTACTGCCACCGATTGCTTTGCTGCCCTTGGGCACCCAACGCGCCTACAATTGTTTCGTGCGTTAGTACGTGCGGGAGATGATGGGGCGCCAGTGGGTATTCTTCAGGATGAACTTGGGATACCTGCGTCAACGTTATCGCACCATGTGCAGGCACTGACCCGTGCGGGTTTGGCGCATCAGCAACGTGATGGTCGCGTTTTAACGACCCGCGCCGATTATGCCACCATGCAAGATTTGATATCCTTTTTAACCGAAAGCTGTTGCAAAGGCCTTGAGCCAGGGACGTCGACTGATGAGTGAAACAACGATTGAGCCAACCAATGCCGATACATCGTCGTGCTGTGGTCCAGCCAAACCGAGTGCTAATGACCATATTTTGAAGCGCATCTATTTTACGCTCAAAAATAATATGGCAGTAACGGTGACAGGCGTTCTATTCATTGTGTTGTTGTTTGCAGATACGGCACAAGTTCCTGAAACACTTAAATTTGTTCTACAAAATCTAGTGCAAATAGCCCCGTTCTTAGGTTTAGCAATCGGCTTGGCGGCTTATGCAAAAGCATCAGGCGCGGACGGCTTAATCGCTCACGTGTTTTCTGGGCGGTTAGGTTTCATGATTGTAGCTGCGGCGTTGTTTGGGGGGCTCTCACCCTTTTGTTCATGTGGCGTCATCCCATTGATTGCAGCGTTGCTGGCGATGGGAGTGCCGCTACCGGCGGTTATGGCTTTTTGGTTAGCTTCTCCGATTATGGACCCATCAATGTTTATTTTAACGTCGGCAACTTTAGGTCTTCCATTCGCCATCGCCAAGACTATCGCTGCAGTCGGCATTGGCTTGATGGGTGGGTATGTGACCTGGGGAATGCAGAATGCTGGATTGCTTCAAGACCCTCTCAGAGAAGGAATTGGGAATGGTGGCTGCGGTGCATCCAGTGTTCGGGCACCTCAAGAAGTGGTTTGGAAATTCTGGGTTGATAGCGCACGTGTGAAGACAATGCGAAATGAAGCCCTGACCACGAGCTTGTTTTTAGTTAAGTGGCTAACGATTGCGTTCTTCTTTGAGAGTATGATGCTTACTTATGTGCCCGCAGATATGATAGCGAATGCCCTCGGTGCGAACAGCATGTGGGCAATCCCAACGGCGGTCATCGTTGGTGTGCCTGCATACTTAAATGGGTACGCCGCATTACCGCTTGTGGATGGTTTGATTGGTATGGGTGTGAGCCCGGGTGCTGGAATGGCATTCCTTGTCTCTGGGGGTGTAACCAGTATACCTGCAGCTATTGCTGTCTTTGCCTTAGTGAAACGTCCATTATTCATGCTTTATATTGGACTAGCTTTAGTCGGCGGCACGTTGGCGGGTTTAGGTTATCAAGTGTTTGTTGTTTGAAGACAAGGAAGTGAGATGACAGCTCGACGCGCCATTATATTTCTTGCGATTGGCGAAACTATTTATTGGGCAGGACTTTATTATATTTTTGCAGCCCTGCTTGTTCAATGGGAGGCTGCAGAACCTTGGCCAAAGACACAAATAACGATGGCGTTTACGGGCGCAATCTTGATGGCGGCAATATTTGCACCTATCGCAGGACGGCAAATTGATCGTGGCAATGGGCCTAAGGTTCTTACGTTTGCGGCTCTGATAGGTGCTGCGTTAGTGGCGTTATTGCCGTTTGCGAACTCTGTCTGGATGTTTGGGGCAATATGGCTGGGTGTTGGGGCATGCCTGGGTGGATGTCTTTATGAAACTTGTTTCTCGCTAATAACTCGAACGCGCGGCGACAATGCTAGGCGAGATATCACACTGGTGACGCTCTTTGCAGGTCTCGCCGGCACACTCTCATTTCCGCTTTCTAATGCGATATCAAATGCTTATGGCTGGCATGCTGCCATATGGACAATGGCGGGACTCGTTGCATTTGTTGGTGTGCCGCTTGTCTGGCACGCGACAAGTTTTCTTGAAAAAGAGTATCAAAAAGAAAATGCGGCTCGCGATGATGAAACGAAGGAAACGCACTCATCAACTTTTAATATTCGCAGAGTTCTGTCAAAGCCTGCGTTCTGGTTCATAGCCATCGGGTTTGCGATGCTTGGCTGCAACCACGGAGTCATTATCAATCATATTCTACCTATACTCACTGATCGTGGACTAACAGGAGATGCGGCAGTTTTGGCGGCATCGATGATTGGGCCGATGCAAGTTGCTGGAAGGCTCGCCATGATGGCAGCCGAGAGACGTGTGAGTAGTCATGCCATTACGTCAGCATGTTTTGTTGGCGTCGCTTGCGCTGGCGCAGCGCTCTATTTTTCTGCTGTTGTGCCTGCTCTGGTGGTCGCATTTGTTATTTTGCAGGGAAGCGGCCATGGCGTGACAAGTATCATGCGCCCAGTCATTACAAAGGAAATCCTTGGGACACAAAACTTTGGCGCGATCAGTGGTGCGGTTGCGGTGCCATACTTGTTAGCCTGGGCAGCGGCACCCGTAGCAGGGTCATTGTTATGGGAAGCCGGTGGTTATGATCTTGCGATAATTGTTGTCATTGTCTCTGCATTGACCGGCTTGCTGTTTTATCGCGCAGCGGTTCACTATTCGTCTTAATTCGTTTTCCGACGATGCGCCCGGGGATGGGCCGCCGCGTGCACGGCTTGCAATCTTTCGCCATCAACTTCGGTATATCTTTGTGTCGTCGACAGCGATGCATGCCCCAACAATTCTTGAATAGTTCTCAAATCACCACCACCTGATAGAAGGTGCGTGGCAAAGCTATGACGCAGTGCATGGGGCGTTGCAGTATCGCTTAGGCCCAACAATGTACGGACGTCGCGCATGCGGCGTTGCGCAACAGCAGGGTTTAAACGTTTGCCACGCGCACCCAGGAATAATGGGCCATCTGCATCAAGTGTATACGGACAAATTTCAAGATAAGCCTGTAGTTCACGAGCAACGCTTTTGAGCAATGGGACAACGCGCTGCTTATTGCCTTTACCAGATACAATGATTCGATCGAAACCTTCAATATCGCGAGGCGACAGTCCAAGCGCTTCACCAATACGCAACCCACATCCATATAAAAGAGCAAACAGTGCGCGGTCTCGTTTTCCGTGCCAGGGCTCCAAGGCCAGGTCTTCAACCGCATCCAAAGTCTCGAATGCATCTTCGACGGATAAAGGTTTTGGCACTGTGCGGGGGAGACGAGGTGTTTCAATCGCCATGACGGCCGCGTTATTACAAATGCCCCGTTTATCAAAGAATGAGAATAAGCTTCGGAGAGAGCTAAGCCCTCGTGCCATTGAAACGGCTGTTAATCCATCGGCTTGGCGCTCCGCTTGAAATGCCCATAAGTCATCTCTGCGTAGGCCCGCTAGATCTTCAATTCCAGGCATAAACCCAAGTCGGCGTTCTATATACCTCATGAAGATTGAGACATCCCGTTGATAACCGTCGACAGTTCGGTTCGATAACCGACGCTCATGAGCGAGCCAAGACAGCCAATCGCTCAAAGCGTTTGCAAGTGCGGGTTGGACAGGAAGGCCGATCAAGGTTCTGCGCCAGAAAGCCTCATAACGGATGCCTCGACGACGCGTGCTAAGAACGAGAATAATTCTGTGCCTTGGCTGGGTGCAAATGTGTCGTCTCGTGCGCCGAGTGCAATGAGGCCATTTGGCATGGCGACACCTGGCTTTATGCGTGAAATCGCTGCCGATTGAACAAGTCCGGCGGCACTGCCAAATACAATCCCATCATCCCAAAACTCTCGATACAAGTGAACGTCCTGATCCGTACCAACAATCGCGTCAACTGTTCCCGGCGGTAATGTGCGCAGGTATTCACTGAGGACTGAAACATTGTTATCATCGGAAGGCTCGAAGCCTACAATCGCGACATCTACATCAAGCAAGACGGGTAGATCATCGGATACGATCCTGTATAGCTGTTGCAAGGTGTTAGCGTGGAGCATTGCCAAAATAGCAGCATGTGTCCGTGTTTGGATCGACATGTTACTGCGGCTCGTCTCAATAACATCTTGTGCGCAGGTGCGCAGTTCATTGATCTCGCTATCCCGGCGCTGTAATTGATAGCGCTGAAAATCGACAACCCCACCGGCGACGAATCGGTCCGGCAGATCGATGCAATCAAGAACATCTGGATGTTCAGAGAAGAAACCTGGATTGTTCATCAAGAAAGTTGCGACATCATCAGGTTTTAAGTTTTCGACTTCACAGCCGTCAGAATCTAATACGTCAGTACTTTTTATGTTCATTATTTTTCCCAGTATTCACGTGCCCAGTGTGCGAATCATTTCATTATACCGAATTTCGCCTTAATAAATAAGAAATGCAGGAAAAACCTTTGATCGCAGAAAAATCAGAAACGCCTAAACCATTGAGTTTTGACCCAGGGTCAACCGTGGCTGTTCTGCTGCCGTTGCCGTTGGCAGGGCCTTATGATTATCTCGTCGGGCCCCAAGATCATTATCGAGTAGGCGATATTGTTAATGTCCCGTTGGGTTCGCGCCGTGCAACCGGCGTTATCTGGGGCCAGGCATCTGGTGATGTTGATCCTAAAAAATTACGCTCAATTGATGGCCCTCGTGAAACGCCACCGTTGCCACCTGCCTTGGTAAAACTCGTGGATTGGGTCGCTGCGTATACCCTTTATCCTCAAGGGGCAGTCCTTCGAATGGCTTTAAGCGTGCCGGATGCCCTTGATCCACCGAAGCCAACTAAGGGATATACGTTGGCATCGGTATTGCCTGAAATCCGTTCGACCAAAGCCCGAGACAAGGTTCTCGCGTTCTTGAAAGAAGCACCCCCTTTACCTATTGCCGATATCGCACGTGAGGCTGGATGTGGTGCGTCTGTCGTAAAAGGGCTTTTTGATGTGGGTGCGTTGATCGCTGTGAATATGACGGCCACAAGCGATTGGCCAGTTCCTGATCCTGATTTTGGTGGTGTCACACTGTCTGACGATCAGAAACGGGCTTCAGAAATTTTGTCATCATCAGTGCAGCAGGGGTTCAAGGTCACATTGATCGATGGTGTGCCGGGGTCGGGAAAGACGGAAGTATATTTTGAAACGTTGGCACGTGCCCTTCAGAAAAATAAGCAAATCCTTGTTATGTTGCCTGAGATTGCGTTGAGCGCGCAGTGGTTGGAGCGATTTGAAGCTCGTTTTGGTGTAATACCCGCCATGTGGCACTCTGAACTAACACATGCAAAGCGCCGGGATGCCTGGCGAGCTGTCGCCAATGGGGATGTACGCGTTGTTGTTGGCGCCCGGTCTGCATTGTTTCTGCCATTTGCAGATTTGGGGTTGATCGTTGTTGATGAAGAACACGATGGCTCTTTTAAGCAAGAAGAAGGGGTTATTTATCATGCGCGCGATATGGCCGTCGTCCGCGCGCGCGTTGAAGATATCCCATTAGTCCTTGTGTCGGCGACGCCATCTCTTGAAACGGTGACGAATGTCGCGCGTGGGCGGTATGAAGAAGTGTCACTGCCTGCAAGGCATGGTGGGCAAGATTTAGCTGATTTGTCTGTTGTTGATATGCGCAAGGATGGCCCATCCCGTGGATGCTGGCTGTCACCTTTGCTTACCGAGGCTTTAACAAAGACATTCAATGCCGGTGATCAGGCAATGCTTTTCCTCAACCGTCGCGGTTACGCCCCTTTAACACTCTGTAGAACATGTGGTCACCGGCTTCAGTGTCCGCGTTGCACGGCTTGGTTGGTAGAGCATCGTCAGCATGGCCGCTTACAATGTCATCATTGTGGGTTTCAAACGAAGCTGCCAGAAAAATGCCCGAGTTGCGAAGACACCGACTCGATGGTGCCGTGTGGGCCTGGCGTCGAAAGGCTCGCAGAAGAAATCGAAATATTATTCCCAGATGTTCGAACAATTATTGCAGCGAGTGATATGGTGCAAGGCCCTAAACAAGCCGCTGAATTGGTGCGCCTAATTGAAGAAAAAGAAATCGATCTGGTGATTGGTACTCAAATTGTAGCTAAAGGGTATCATTTTCCAGGATTGACGTTGGTGGGCGTCGTTGATGCGGATTTAGGTCTTACAGGTGGCGAATTCCGTGCTGCGGAACGTACCTTTCAGCTGTTGTATCAAGTTGCAGGGAGAGCTGGGCGCGGTGATCGCCCGGGCGAGGTCATACTACAAACCTATATGCCGGATCATGCAGTGATGGGCGCATTGCTATCTGGTGACCGAGATACCTTTAATAAGGCGGAAAGTGACGCGCGTGAACAGGCAAGCATGCCGCCATTTGGCCGTCTTGTTGCTTTAATTGTTTCTGGCCGTGATGAAAGAGATGTTGATGCGACGGCTGCGAATCTCGCGCGTATCGCGCCAAGGCCGGATGGAATTCGTGTTTTAGGGCCAGCACCTGCACCAATGGCACTTTTGCGAGGGAAACATAGGCGTCGGCTATTGTTGTCTGCGCCTCGTGACGTGCAAGTACAGGGAATCGTTAAAGATTGGGTCCGCCGTGCATCGATCCAGAAGAAAGTCCGAGTGCAAATTGATGTTGATCCGGTCTCATTCTTTTAGGGGCAAAATTAAGATTCTGAAGAATTGTTATGCGTCCTGTCAGTTAGGCCCAAAGCGGATATCTTAAATGGTTGATTCATAATCAGTTTTTATGAAGTAAAAAAGCGCTCTAAGCCGGGTTGCACACCCCTAATCAGTATGGTACCTCTTCCCCGCTTTCGCAGGAGTTTCCTGCGGAAACACGAGTGGTGTCATCGAGCCATACGATATCGGCTTAAAGGCGCAGAAGAGGCAGGCAAACAAAAGACTATAATAAGTCTTAGCAAGAGGGATTTCCTAGGTGGCAGCGGATAGTTCGGGCGCGGCTGGGTTGGCAGGTCGATACGCAACGGCACTCTTTGAGTTGGCCGAGCACGACAAGAAACTCGATGACGTGTCTAGTGACCTACAGCAACTAGGTGCGATGATTGATGACAGCGAAGATTTCGCTCGTCTTATCAAGTCACCTGTTGTGTCTCGAAATGATCAGGTTAAAGCAGTTGACGCTATTGCTGACGCGGCGGGCTTTAATGATCTCACAAAGAATTTCGTTGGTGTTGTTGCAGATAACCGTCGGTTGTTTGCGCTTCCCAGCATGATTAAAGCGTATCAAGCCCAACTCGCGTTGAGCCGAGGTGAAGCCACTGCTGAAGTGGTATCTGCCAAAGCTCTTACAGCGGCTCAGTTGAAGGCTGTTGAAGGTGCGCTCAAGAAAGCGATCGGTACGAAAGTGCAGGTCGAACAACGGGTTGACGAAAGCTTGCTAGGCGGGCTTGTCGTTAAAGTTGGATCACGCATGGTCGATAGTTCATTGAAAACTAAATTACAGAAAATGCGCCTCGCAATGAAAGGGGTTGGCTGATGAAAATCAATGCCGCAGAGATTTCGAATATCCTTAAGAAACAGATCAAAGATTTTGGTAATGAAGCTGAAGTCGCTGAAGTTGGGCAAGTCCTGACGGTTGGTGATGGTATTGCTCGTGTCCATGGTCTGGATAAAGTGCAGGCTGGTGAGCTCGTTGAGTTCCCAGGCGGCATTAAAGGAATGGCCCTGAACCTTGAGGTCGATAACGTAGGTATCGTTATTTTCGGTGATGACCGGACCATTAAGGAAGGCGATACCGTTAAGCGTACAGGTGATATTGTTGACGTGCCGATCGGCAAGGGGCTTTTGGGCCGTGTTGTTGATGCACTTGGCAACCCGATCGACGGTAAGGGCGACATTGAATACACAGAGCGTGCTCTTGTTGAAGTGAAAGCACCTGGCATTATCCCGCGTAAATCGGTTCATGAGCCGATGCAAACTGGCCTGAAGGCGATCGACTCGTTGATCCCTGTTGGTCGTGGACAGCGCGAATTGATCATTGGTGACCGTCAGACCGGTAAGACAGCCGTTATTCTGGATACGATTTTGAATCAAAAATCAGTGAACGATAACACTGATGATGATTCTAAGAAGCTCTTCTGCATCTATGTTGCTGTTGGCCAGAAGCGTTCTACTGTTGCTCAGCTGGTTAAGACGCTCGAAGATTACGGCGCACTTGAGTATTCAATTATTGTCGCTGCGACGGCATCTGATCCGGCACCGCTTCAGTTCTTGGCTCCATACACTGGTTGTGCGATGGGCGAGTATTTCCGTGATAATGGTCAACATGCAGTTATCTTCTATGATGACTTGTCAAAGCAGGCTGTTGCTTATCGTCAGATGTCTCTGTTGCTTCGTCGTCCTCCTGGTCGTGAAGCTTATCCTGGTGACGTTTTCTATCTTCACTCCCGCCTTCTTGAGCGTGCAGCGAAAATGGGTGATGAAGCTGGTAACGGTTCATTGACAGCATTGCCGGTTATTGAAACGCAAGCTGGTGACGTGTCTGCATATATCCCTACCAACGTGATTTCGATTACTGATGGTCAGATCTTCCTCGAGACGGACTTGTTCTTTAAAGGCATCCGTCCTGCTGTGAACGTCGGTTTGTCAGTGTCTCGTGTTGGATCTGCGGCGCAGATCAAGGCGATGAAGCAGGTTTCTGGTTCTATTAAACTTGAACTTGCTCAGTACCGTGAAATGGAAGCTTTTGCGCAGTTTGCATCTGATTTGGATGCATCTACACAGCAGCTCCTTGCTCGCGGCGCACGTCTCACAGAGCTTTTGAAGCAGCGTCAGTATCAGCCACTTCCCGTTGAACAGCAGGTTGTGGTTATTTTCGCAGGTGTTGAAGGTTTCCTCGATGGTATCGCGCTTAATAAAGTAACGGAATTCGAACGCCGTTGGCTGGACGAAGCAAAAGATAAAGGTGCCGACGTTCTGACTGCAATCCGCGAAGAGGGTGCAATGTCAGACGACACCAAGGAAAAGCTCACTAAATTGCTTGAAGAATTCACGAAGAATTTTTCTTAAGCCTAGGAACACGGACCAGGAAGACGCCATATGGCCAATCTGAAGGACCTGAAAAGCAGGATCGCTAGCGTCAAGAAGACGCAAAAGATCACCAGCGCCATGAAGATGGTTGCAGCTGCGAAATTGCGTCGTGCGCAAGAAGGGGCTGAAGAGGCTCGTCCTTACGCAGTACGTATGGAGCGGATGCTAACATCTATTGCAAAAAGTGTCGGTGACACTGAAGGCGCGCCTAAAATGCTGACCGGTACAGGCGGTAATCGTCAATTGTTCTTGGTTTGCTCGTCAGACCGCGGACTATGTGGCGGTTTCAATGGTACGATCGTTCGCGAGACGCGTAAGCGTTTACGTGAGTGTGCATCAAACGGTACCGAATTCATGATCATCACGATCGGACGTAAAAGTCGTGATCTTTTGAAACGTGAATTTAACGACAAGATCGTTGCAAGCTTTACCGATATCGGTCGACGCGGTGTTGAATTTGATGAAGCAGCGGAAGTTGCTGATAAAATCACGGATATGTTCGAAGCAGGCGAATTTGATGTCTGCACTGTGATTTATAATAAATTCCAGTCTGCAATCTCACAGATTGTTACACCACGGCAGCTTATTCCATTTAATCTAGCAAATGCTGATGATGGTGAAGACGAAACGGCAGAAAAGACGGATGGTCCTCGGGCAGTCTTTATTTTTGAGCCGGACGAAGAAGAAATTCTTGAAGATTTGCTGCCGCGAAACATTGCGACACAAATTTTTCAAGCACTACTCGAAAGTTCAGCGTCTGAGCACGGTGCACGGATGACTGCAATGGACAATGCAACCCGTAATGCGGGGGACATGATCGACGGATTGACGATGACCTATAACCGGACACGTCAGGCTGTGATCACTAAAGAATTGATTGAAATCATCTCGGGCGCGGAAGCGCTTTGACAACTAAGACGCCGTAAGGCAACGGAGCACAACGATGGCAAATAACGTCGGTAAGATTATTCAGGTCATGGGCGCAGTTGTTGACGTTCAGTTCGAAGGCGAATTGCCTTCGATTTTGAACGCACTTCATGCCGATAACCACGGCAAACTCTTAGTTCTTGAGGTTGCACAACACTTGGGCGAAAGCATGGTTCGTACCATCGCGATGGACTCCACTGAAGGTGTTCAGCGCGGTCTCGAAGCGACCGACACTGGTGAGCCTATTTCGGTTCCTGTGGGTCCTGAGACACTCGGACGTATTATTAACGTGATCGGTGATCCGATTGACGAACGTGGTCCGGTAAAAACGAAAAAGCGTGCACCTATTCACGCTGTTGCACCTCCATTCGTTGACCAATCAACGGAAACAGAAATTCTTACCACGGGTATTAAGGTTGTTGATCTGATCGCACCTTACGCTAAGGGTGGTAAAATTGGTCTGTTCGGTGGTGCCGGTGTTGGTAAGACCGTTCTGATTATGGAATTGATCAACAACGTAGCTAAAGGCCACGGCGGTTATTCTGTCTTTGCGGGTGTCGGCGAGCGTACACGTGAAGGTAACGACCTTTACCATGAGATGATTGAATCTGGCGTTATCGACCTTGAAGGCGATAACTCTAAGGCAGCTCTCGTATATGGCCAGATGAACGAGCCTCCAGGAGCGCGTGCACGTGTTGCTTTGACAGGTTTGACGCAGGCTGAGTATTTCCGCGATGAAGAAGGCCAGGACGTGTTGTTCTTCGTGGATAACATTTTCCGCTTCACGCAAGCAGGTTCTGAGGTGTCAGCGCTTCTTGGTCGTATCCCATCTGCTGTGGGTTACCAGCCAACGTTGGCAACTGACATGGGCAACATGCAAGAGCGCATTACGTCGACAAACAAAGGTTCTATTACGTCAGTGCAGGCTATTTACGTGCCTGCCGATGACTTGACTGACCCAGCGCCAGCGACGTCGTTTGCTCACTTGGATGCAACGACGGTTCTAAGTCGTCAGATTGCTGAACTTGGTATTTATCCTGCTGTGGATCCACTCGATAGTAACTCTCGTATCTTGGATCCGCGGATCATTGGTGACGAGCATTATAATGTTGCGACTGAGGTTCAGCAGACTTTGCAGTCTTATAAGAACTTGCAGGACATTATCGCGATTTTGGGTATGGACGAGCTTTCAGAAGAAGATAAGCAAACAGTGTCTCGTGCTCGTAAAATTCAGCGCTTTATGTCTCAGCCGTTCCACGTTGCTGAAGTCTTCACAGGTACACCAGGTGTTCTCGTGTCTCTCGAAGATACGATTAAAGGCTTTAAGGGTATTATTGATGGCGAATATGACCATCTCCCAGAAGCAGCATTTTATATGGTTGGCACGATCGAAGATGTAGTCGAGAAAGCCAAAAAGATGGCTGCGGAAGCCGCGTAATTAGGTTCTGAAGGGGACTGAAATGGCCGATATGGTCGAATTTGAACTGGTTTCACCGTCGCGGCTCTTGAAATCTGAGCCGGTAGAGATGGTTATTGTGCCGGGTGCCGAAGGTGATATCGGTGTCCTGCCTAACCACTCGCCATTGATTTGCACGGTTCGTCCAGGCGTTATCAAGATGTATGAAGGCGGTAAGGTTTCTGAAGAAATCTTTGTTGCTGGTGGTTTCTGCGAAGTATCTACCGAGCGCTGCACAGTATTGTCTGAAGAAGCGATGATGATTGCTGATATTGACGCGAGTGAAGCGCAAGCGCGTCTTACAGAAGCAGAAAAGGCTGTTGCCGCTGCTGATGAAGGCGATAAAGATAAAGCTAAAGGCGAGCGACGAGTTGCTGAAGCAATGGTGGCCGCCGCCGCGATGGCCTAACTCTTTCCTTTTGAGATTTAAGAACGCGGTACTTCGGTGCCGCGTTTTTTTTTGGATTTTTTATGATTAATATTGAAACAAATAGATTGCTTATAAAGCCCTATATCGATGCAGATGCACCGTTGATGGCATTATTGCATTCGAATCCTAAAGTTATGGCGTTTATGAAAGATCGGAAGCCATTAAATGCGGATGAGGCGGCAGCAACGTTCGCGCGCTATCTAGAGTGCTGGGAGATTGATGGGTTTAGTATTTTCTCAGTTCGTACAAAAGAAACAGATACTTTTATAGGAGAGGCGGGATTTTGGCATCGACAGGATAAGCCAGGTGTCTCAATGCGCTATTTGCTTGATAGTCCTTACTGGGGCCAAGGATACGGCTCCGAGATGAACGTAGCGATAACTGCATGGTTGTTTAATGAAACCGACGTGAAGTCATTTTGGGCAGTAACGCAGGCCCGGAATAAAGGGTCTATCGCTATTCTCCGACGATTAGGTGGCGTCATCAGTGAAGCTGCGCATATGGGTGTCGAAGGCCTGTTGCGTATCGATGTAACGCGATCAGCTTGGAAAGTTTCTCAAGCGCACACCTAAGGCAAAAGACAATGGACCAGAATTTGGTAACAGACCGGCTACTTCTACGGCCGTACATCGAGAGTGATTTCGAAGCATTTGTGAAAATGCATAGTGATCCAATTTTAAAAGCAAATACGCATGGTAAAGCCATGAATAGACTTCAGGCGCGTGATTTGTTTGACGGCTATAAGGATGCATTCGCAAAAGATAATTTTGGTATGATGAACATCCGTAGCCTAGAAGACGACGCGGATATAGGGGAATGCGGGCTCTGGTTTCGCAAGGATGCCGGGGGCTATACGCTCCGATATACGGTCCTAAAAGATCACTGGGCCCAAGGTTATAGTCTTGAGGCTGTTGATGCAGTTCTAGAGAATGCGTTTAAAGTGCATGACTTAAAGCACATGCAAGCAATTGCGATGAACCATAACGTTCGATCAATAAAAGTTTTGGAACGCGCCGGGTTTGTTCAAACTGGAAATAGTTTCAGGGATATTCATGGATTTATGCGGTTTGTGTTAACGCAGTCTCACTGGCAGAAACGTAATGAATAAAGCTATTCATCACGAAGACGGTCCGTGTCTCGCCTCTCCCTTTTAGTCGGGCGACCTGCACCAGGGTCCCGGTGCGCAGTGGGTGCTGGGACGTCTGGGTCTTCTTTGGCAGTTGGCGCTGCTGGAGGGGACAGGTCATTGTAAAGAGCCTGTGCCTCAGGGGCCGGGCCTCGCCTCGACGCAATAGCAACAATTTCAATGACGGAAAGTTGTTTCCCTCGAGCAAAAGTAAGAACGTCCCCAGGTTTTACGCTTTGGTTTGATTTTGAGATTCGTTCAGAATTAACACGGACTTTTCCGCTGGTGACAAACGTTTGAGCGATAGTGCGGGTTTTAAAAAACCGAGCGTGCCACAACCATTTATCGATCCGAATGGATGGCGCGCTCAACGTCGACCTCCAAATGATAATTCACTTAATTTCGCAAAGGGTGAATCTGGATCAACAACTTCCATTTTAGTTGGCTTCGTTTTCTCTTTTGAGTTTTTGTACTTCTTATTGAATTTATTTCGATTTGGCGCGTAGCGGTTCTCTGGTGTTCCATCGGATGACTTGCGCTGGGTTCGACGAAACCCTAATGCCGTCATTACTTGGGGAAATTGCTCAAGGTTCGACCCAACAAGGGAAATAAGATCTGAAGGTGCCACGAATGGGCCTGATTTGGACAATACCCAAGCTTTGGAAGAAAGGCGCTCGGCCATATCTATACGCACTGCAATGGGTCCCAATGCCCTATAACCAGAGGCTTCAAGAAATTCAACATCATCATCTTTATGGAGTGGGATTGATACGCGCCCCGGGGTAGGTAGAATTGGTATGCATTCGTAATTACGAGAGAGTGCCCATAACATAGCACGCCATTTGACAGCTTCTGGTTTTAACAAGGCAGGCATATAGGCCATATCTCGACCGATCTTTACCCCGAATGCTTTAAGCTGGCGCCGGTCTTCTCTGGTAAGTGCATCTATTTGCATGGCTGCATCGCCACGCTTCAGCGATCCGAGTCCTTCATGAAGTTGGAAGCATAGTCCTCTAGCAGCACCCTTAAGTTCGTTGTTGTCCAATTTCATAAGATCAGCAAAAACACGTTCTATCGTACCTGTAAGCCAAGATTGCAGGCGCTGTTCAATCAAAATTCTGTCGTGCGGTTCAAGGATGTCGTCAGCAATCACGGAAATGCCGGGGCGAAGGGGGGCTGTACCAGATATGATTCTGGCAATGTCGACACCATTCCATTGGAGGTTAGGGATACTTGTGCCTTTAGGCACACTCAAAACAAATTCTTTATCCGTCGTATCTGAAATCTGTCGCGTCTTTCGTGACATCTCAACACGTAATGCACGTAATGCAGCATTTGCGACAGCCCGAGCTGCGTCTCCATCAATAGCGTCGTCAAACTCGAATTTCAAACCATTCAGTCGGCCAACGGGCTCGCCTTCGATTAGCACATCACCATTTTTGCGAATGGCTGCGATAAGGTCAGGGTTATCTTTAAGTTTGGATATTAGAGCTGAGGTCTTTCGGTTTACAAACCGTTGCGTCAACCGGTCGTGCAACGCATCTGAAAGCCTATCTTCAATAGCGCGTGTTTGATTTTGCCAATGCTCAGAGTCTACGAGCCAGTCGTTTCTGAATGATACATAGGTCCAGGTTCTAATACCCGAAATTCGCCCGATGAGTGTTTCAATATCTCCATCAATGCGATCAAGACGCTTAACATTTGCAGCAATCCAATCTGTCGGTAATCGTTCAGTCTTATTTGTTAAATGGCGATAGATGGACATCACAAGATTGGCATGGGCATCACTCATCACGCCGCGGAAATCTGGAATCTGACAGACATCCCATAACAACTGGATGCGCTCAGGCCCTTTGGCTGTTTCCGCGATATCGGTCTCTTTATGAAGTCGATCAAGAATAAGCTCGTCATCTGCAGTACGCGCGCGGTGTAACCCAGGTAGCGAAGGGCGTCTGCTAAGACTTTTACGGAGTGCCGCGAGTGATGAAAGATCTAGGTCTGTATTACGCCAATATATTTGTTCAAGACTATCAAACCGATGCTCTTCGATGCGTTCTGCGGTGTCGTCATCAAGGGTGCCTGCATCGATGGTGGTGCCGAATGTTCCATCGTTCATATGGCGACCAGCGCGTCCCGCTGCTTGGGCGAGCTCTGATGGTGTGAGCTTACGCACCCGTCGGCCATCAAATTTCTCTAGGGCCGCAAAGGCGACGTGATCAACATCCATATTGAGGCCCATGCCGATCGCATCTGTAGCAACCAGATAGTCGACTTCGCCTGCTTGATACATGCCAACTTGCGCATTTCGTGTGCGTGGACTGAGCGCGCCTAGAACAACGGCTGCACCACCTCTTTGTCGCCGTATAAGTTCGGCAATTGCATATACGTTAGATGCGCTGAACGCGACGATTGCCGAGCGAGTTGGAAGCTTGTTTACCTTGCAAGGCCCGACGTGGGTCAAAACTGAGAACCTAGGGCGCGTTATAATTTCGGCATCTGGGACCAGCTGGATGAGCAGGTTTCGTATACTTTCTGCACCCATAAACATCGTTTCGGCTGAGCCGCGTGAATGTAAAAGACGGTCAGTGAAGATATGACCTCGATCAGGATCAGCACACATTTGAATTTCATCAATGCCAACAAATGCGACATCAAGATCAACGGGCATAGATTCAACGGTGCAAAGAAACCAGCGCGCAGTTTTTGGTAAGATTTTTTCCTCACCAGTAATTAAAGCAACCTGATCTTTGCCTTTGAGAGCGATTGCTCTGTCATAGTTTTCGCGTGCTAAAAGTCTTAATGGGAAACCAATAATACCAGACGAATGCGCAAGCATTCTGTCCATTGCATAATGGGTTTTGCCAGTATTTGTGGGGCCTAGAACTGCGGTAATCCGCCCCGGTTCGTTAAGGTCTTGAGACATGTCCAGAGACTGGCCGGATGCGGCCCCGATATCAAGGGGATACAAAGGTATTATTTTTTACCTAAGGTTGATTGTAGCCCTCCTCGAATACGTTACTATAATCATGCTAATAGAGGACTTTGAATGCGTATTCTTATTGTTGATGATGATCATTTCACACTTTTGGCAATGGCCAGGCCGCTCAGAAAGGCAGGCTACGAAGTGGTGGAGGCTATGCGTGCCGAGCAAGTAATGACGGCAGCCGAGCATGGAGAATTCACTATCGCTGTCATTGATATCTTTATGTCAGGCATGGGGGGCATTGAGGCGATCCAGCGTATTCATGCGGGAAGCCCAGAATGTAAGATTTATGCAGTCACATCAGGCATGGGTGATTTGTCTGCGAAAGACACGATTAAAGCAGCGGTTAAGATCGGCGCTGAAGGCGGTTTCGAGAAGCCAGTTAATATTGATGCATTGCTGGATACTATACGTAAAATTGGCCCGCCGACCGAGGAAACAGCCTCTTAAGGGTAAATTCTGCCTATTCAGGGGTTGCAGTACCAACATTTTCGGCACATATCGGGCAAATAAGTTTACCTGCTAATTCATTGGCAGGGCGAATAAATATGTATTCACGGGGGTGAAAATTACGATGACTAAAGAAACATATTCCTTTCAGGCCGAAGTCGGGAAGATTCTCGATATTGTGGCGCATTCTTTATATAGCCAAAAAGAAGTGTTTCTGCGCGAGCTTATCTCTAACGCATCTGATGCTTGTGACAAATTACGCTATCATTCGCTAACAGAACCGGAACTTCTCAGTGGCAACGGTAATTTCGCTATTACATTGGCCGTTGACCCCAAAGCAAAGACTTTGACCATATCGGATAACGGTATCGGAATGAGTAAGGACGACATGATTGATGCGCTGGGCACGATTGCAAAGTCTGGCACGCAAGCCTTTGTGGATGGCCTTAAAGACGCACAATCTGACGGAGAAGATGCAAAGTTGGCTTTGATTGGTCAATTTGGTGTTGGTTTCTACAGCAGCTTCATGATTGCGGATAAAGTCGAAGTTGTTAGCCGGAAAGCTGGCGATACCGATGCATGGCGTTGGACATCAAATGGCCAGGGTGCATTCGATATTGAAAGCGCAACACGTGAAGAGCGTGGCACTGACGTCATTGTCCACGTGAAAAAAGACGCAAAAGAATTCTTGGAAGTGCTTCGCATCGAGAATGTTGTCAAAACGTACTCCGATCACATTGCGCAACCGGTTATCTTGAAAGCCTCTAAAGATAGCGAAGAAGATAAGACACTGAATAGTGCGTCGGCGCTCTGGACACGTGAGAAAAAAGACATCACTGCTGATCAGTACAATGAATTTTATCATCATGTGGGAATGGCTTTTGATGAGCCTTGGCTGACACTCCATAACAAAGTGGAAGGCGCCATTAGTTACACGAACTTGTTGTTCGTCCCTTCTAGCCGCCCATTCGACCTGTTCCATCCTGAGCGCAAAGGTAGCCTCAAACTCTATGTGAACAGAGTATTCATTACGGATGATTGTGAAGCCTTAATCCCCGGTTATATGCGCTTCTTGAAGGGTGTTGTTGATAGCGAAGACATTGATCTCAATGTTAGTCGCGAGATGCTGCAACATAACCCAGCCGTTGCTAAAATCCGTAAAGCCTTGATGAAACGCGTGCTGAACGAACTTAAAAAGAAGGCAGAAAAAGCGCCAGAAGAGTACGCAACTTTCTGGGAAACGTTTGGAATGGTTTTGAAGGAAGGAATCCACGAGGACATTGAGAACCGAGACCGCCTCATGGAACTTGTTCGCTTCAAGTCATCATCAGTCGAAGGATGGACATCCCTTAAAGATTACGTCTCACGGATGAAGGCAAGCCAAGACGCAATCTATTATATCTCTGGCGCTGATGCCGAAGCGGCGGCCCGGAGCCCACAACTTGAAGGGTTCCGTGCCAAAGGGATCGAAGTCTTATTCATGACCGATCCTGTCGATGAGTTCTGGATGCCAGCTGTTGGTATGTATGATGAGAAGCAGTTTAAATCTGCGACCCGAGGCGATGTCGATCTATCTAAAATAGATGGTGATAGTGATGACAAAGATGGCGATGATAAAGATAAAGCCAAAGAAGATATGCCTGCAGGTATGGATGCGCTTACCGCTGCTTTTAAAATCGCACTTGGCGATAAAGTTAAAGACGTACGAACATCAAGCCGCCTGACAGACAGTCCTGTATGCCTTGTTGCCGAAGAAGGAGACATGGACATGCATCTGGAGCGTTTGCTTAAACAACATCAGCAAATTGATCAAGGTTCGCCGCGTGTTTTGGAAGTTAATCCAAAGCATTTGCTGATTATGAACTTGGCGGGTGTTGCGGAAAAACAGAAGGGCAAAGATGCGTTGCTTGATGACGCCGCATTTCTTTTGCTGGATCAGGCCTTGATCATTGAGGGGGAGCCAGTGCTCGACCCGCAAGCATTTATTCGACGTATGACCGAAGTGATGCAGAAAAGTATGCCGACTTAATACAAATCTGTTTTAGGGTCACAAAAAGAAAACCCCCAGTTTTAGGCTGGGGGTTTTCTGTTGATAAATTATGAGGTGATTAGCTTAGCGAACCGCAGAATCTTTGAATACGCTGACATGCGTCTTCTAAGACATCTGTTGCCGTTGCGTAAGAGATCCTGAAGTGTGGGCTCAACCCAAATGCTTCGCCATGGACCGCAGCAACACCTTCAGCTTCGAGAAGCTCTGTCACAAAGTCTTCATCATTTTCAATAACCTTACCAGAAGGTGCCTTTTTCCCGATCAGTCCTTCGCAAGATGGATAGACGTAGAATGCCCCTTCTGGGGTTGCGCACGATAAACCGCTTGCTTGATTAAGCATGCTGACAACCAAGTCACGACGCTCTTTGAAAACAGCATTATTTGATGCAATGAAATCATGGGAGCCATTCAATGCCGCAATTGATGCAGCTTGTGAAACTGCAGCCGTATGCGTGATCGACTGGGACTGTACCATCGTCATTGCCTTGATCATTTCTTTTGGACCGCCAGCAAAGCCGACACGCCAACCTGTCATGCAATAGGCTTTAGACATGCCATTCATGGTCAATGTACGTGATTTTAGTTCAGGGTTTACTTGCGCAATTGTTTTGAATTTGAAGTCGTCATAGACGAGGTGCTCGTAGATGTCATCTGTGAAGGTCCATACGTGTTCGTGCTTTTTCAACACATCTCCAAGTGCCTTGAGGTCAGCTTCGGTATAGCCACTGCCCGTAGGATTGGATGGTGAGTTCATGATCAACCATTTGGTCTTTGGTGTGATCGCTGCTTCGAGTTGCTCGGGTGTCAGCTTGAAGTTGGATTCCTTGGGGCAATCGACAATCACAGGCACGCCACCGAATAACACAGCAATATCTGGATAGCTGACCCAATATGGGGCTGGGACGATAACTTCGTCACCAGGGTTCAGAGACGCCATCATCGCATTAAAAATGACAGGCTTGCCCCCGCAGCTGACGTGAATTTCATCGCGGCCATAATCGAGATCGTTGTCGCGTTTAAATTTTGCTGAAATTGCATCTAGCAATTCTGGAACACCGTTCACCGCTGTATAGCGGGTCATGCCCTCATCCAAAGCTTTCTTCGCAGCGTCGATAATATGCTGCGGCGTATCGAAATCAGGTTCGCCAGCGCCAAGTGAGATAATATCACGACCTTCTGCTTGGAGGTCACGAGCCTTTTGGCTAACGGCAATTGTTGGGGATGGTTTAATAACGCTCAGGCGCTTAGCGACGATCGACATATGAAGTCTCCGGAGAGTGAATTTAAATACAGCTTAATGAGGGAAAACTTTACGCTCCTGCTTGTTTGTCGGCAAGCGTCTGCCAAGAAAACAACGCAATTATCGCATATTGATGCCGCAAATTCATCGTGAACTACATCCTCGGTATTGTTTCTGGAGGATTTTCAATGCGCCGCGATCATATACACCTGTTTTTGTTTTTAAATGCTGTCGCACTTTTATTATCACTTTTGGTGACGAGTGTGACGATGGCTGGGCCCGCAGTGCCATCTCAAATGATGGATAAAGGTGGTCTGTTCTTGCCAGGAGATGAAGCAGGAATGGTTGTGCCAGCACCCTTACTTCATACGGAGATAGAAGCGTCAGTTAGCGGGCCAATTGTCCGATATCGAATGCGTCATACGTTTATCAATGAGAGTGATGAGTGGACTGAAGCAATTTACACATACCCATTGCCAACAGACAGTGCCGTTGATTCATTGGAAATGACCGTCGGTAAACGAAAAATCATTGGTAAGATAACAGAAAAAATAGAGGCGAAACGTCAATTTGTTGCAGCTAAACAGGCTGGCAAACGCGCGAGTCTGGTACAGCAACATCGGCAAAATTTGTTCTCAACGTCATTGACGAATATTGCACCTGGCGAACAAATTATAATTGAAATTGGATTTTCAGAAACTTTACGGCTCGTGGATGATGGGTTTCGTTTGCGTATGCCATTAGTTGTGGGGCCTAGATATATTCCTGGTCAACCTATAGCTGGATATCAAATGTCAGGTTGGCATTCGCCGACCGACATAGTGCCGGATGCTGACCAAATTACACCGCCGTTAAGAACTGAAAATGAAGGTTCTGGAAACCCGGTAACTTTATCCATCGATATTGATGCTGGTTTTGGTGTGGATGCTATCGAAAGTCCAAGTCATAAAATCAATATTGTTAGAAATGGTGACACCAAGGCCAAAGTTTCACTGGTTGAGACTGTTCCTGCTGATAAAGATTTTACGTTGATTTGGCAGGCAAAGGCCGGAGGTGCGCCATCCGCCGGGTTCTTCAACGAGCGTATTGAAGATATGCATTATGGACTTCTGACACTGACACCTTCGATTCAAAAGAAACTTGATGCAATAGCACCTCCTCGTGAGGTTGTGTTTATTGTTGATACATCGGGATCAATGGAAGGCACATCAATTAAACAAGCAAAGTTAGCTATCGAGATGGCACTAGAGCGCTTACGTCCATCAGATACATTTAGGATTATCCGGTTCTCTTCTAATGTCAGTGCTTTTCAAATGCAGGCAGTTTCTGCCACCCCTGCAAACATTAACTCAGGGAAGCAGTTTGTGTCCTCGCTGCTTGCTGAAGGTGGGACCGAAATTGTTGCGGCAATGGGGCATGCATTGTCTCATCGTCGAGACAAGAACAGGCTTACTCAAATTATCCTGATGACTGATGGTGCTGTTGGCAATGAAGACGCATTGTTCGCGTTGATCCACGATCAAATCCAATTGTCACGTTTGTTTACTGTTGGTATTGGGTCAGCACCAAATGGATATTTGATGACCCGTGCTGCGACTGCTGGGCGTGGCACTTATACATTCATCGAAAATATTGATGAAATTTCTCAGCAAATGGCGAAATTGTCCGAAAAGCTGGAACGCCCAGCTATGACGAATATATCGCTGAATTGGCAGGGGCACTCTGCGCCTGTGTCATATTGGCCCAATCCTGTGCCTGATTTGTACAATGGCGAACCTATCTCTGTATTAGCAGCATTCCCTGTTGGCACGACAGGCGTCACGGTATCAGGACAAATTGATGGCAAACTTTGGTTCACGCCGGTCACTTTGCAAGGGGTACCGCAACGCCCAGGCATCGCTGCTCTTTGGGCGCGGCAGAAAATCAAAGGGTTGGAGGCGGCTTTATTCCATGATGATGACCCAAAATTGGTAAAGGCTGAAATTCTTGGGACAGCACTAAAGTTTGGATTGGTAAGTCGTTACACAAGTTTACTTGCGGTTGATGAAAAGAAAACGCGTCCGGAAAATGAAACGCTGGTTGCACATAAAATTGCGACGAATTTACCGGATGGCTGGGTTCGTTCAGAGGATATGAAACCCGTTATAAATGATCCAACACCATTGCATCCCATGAAGAGCTTTGATCGTGCGGATCCGAGCCTCAAGAAAACGATGCGTAGTGCGGCTTCAGAATTGTCTGGTTTGCCGCAGACTGCAACTGCTGGCCCCTTAGCTCTGATCCTTGGTTTGCTTGCCTTTGTCGCCAGCTTGGTCATTTGGCGCAGGCGGGAGCCGCAGTCGTGACGCGGGCTCGTGAAGTTGCAGGTATTGTTCTTCTAGCGGTAAGCTTTGTTTTAATCGGGTATGGCTTATTCATTCCCGCTAAGGCCGTGGTGGCACAAGTGCTGTTAGAGCGTGCGTGGATGGTTGCACCAAAGGATGGCAAGGCGCCAAAACCATGGCCGTGGGCAGACACAAATCCGATCGCACGGATCAAAGTGGATGACTTAGACGTTTCTGAGATCATTCTTGCAGGTGCTCATGGAAGGTCACTTCCATTCGGACCAGGGCATGTTGATGGTACGTCAGAGCCTGGGCGCCCTGGATATAGTGTTGTTGCGGCCCATCGTGATACGCATTTCTCATTTCTTAAGAATATTAAGATTGGCATGGCGATCAGTGTTGAATTACCTGGCGGGCAATCATCCAATTATGTGGTGGTGGATATGCGTGTGCTAGACGCCCGTTCTGAGACGATTGTCATCAACCATGCCACAAACACGCTTAGCCTCGTTACATGTTATCCTTTCAAGGATTGGAACCCGGGAGGCCCCATGCGCTATGTCGTAACGGCTATTGGGGTGTAAGTTTCTAGAAACCCTGAGTGGCAATCTGCCATGGGTTCGCATATATATAGGGCATGGAAACACGGCCCCTATTTATCCCTGAGAAGAGACCTGCTTTTAGCGAGGTCGCAAAGTATGCGCTCACATCTCCGTTTGAGCCTGCAGGTGATCAACCAAAGGCTATTGAGGACCTTACAGCAGGATTGTTGGCTGGGGATCGCGAGCAGGTCTTATTAGGTGTGACGGGGTCTGGAAAGACCTACACTATCGCGCATTGTTTGCAGAATTTATCTCGTCCAGCCTTGGTTTTGGCGCCAAATAAGACGTTGGCAGCCCAGCTTTATGGGGAGATGAAAGAATTCTTCCCAGAGAACTCAGTCGAATACTTCGTCAGTTATTACGATTATTACCAACCTGAAGCATATGTGCCGCGGACGGATACGTATATTGAGAAAGACGCGTCGGTAAACGAACAGATTGACCGGATGCGCCATTCAGCAACGCGTGCTTTGCTGGAACGCCCAGATACGATCATCGTCGCATCGGTGTCATGTATCTATGGTATTGGTGCGGTTGAGACGTATTCCGAGATGACGGTCAAATTGCAAGCTGGTGATACGGTCGATCAACGCAAACTCATGAAGAAACTCGTTGCCTTGCAATACAAGCGCAATGACCAAAACTTTTACCGTGGATCATTTCGTGTGCGTGGCGATGTCGTCGAGTTGTTCCCAAGCCATATGGAAGATCGTGCATGGCGATTATCATTCTTCGGCGATGAGCTGGAAGGTATATGGGAGATTGATCCGCTCACGGGTGAGAAAACGTCAACTCTGAGCAATATTCGTATTTACCCAAACAGTCACTATGTTACGCCACGCCCAACTTTGATGCAGGCGATACCGCAGATCAAAGAAGAGATGAAAGCGCATCTTGAGGTGTTGCGTGGGCAGAATAAATTGTTGGAAGCGCAACGCCTTGAAGAACGTACGATGTTTGATATCGAGATGTTGGAGACGACAGGGCACTGTGCCGGCATTGAGAACTATTCTAGATATTTGACGGGGCGTAATCCTGGTGATCCACCGCCAACGTTGTTTGAATATCTGCCTGAAAACGCTTTGTTAATCGTTGATGAGAGCCATGTGACGGTGCCGCAAATTGGTGGCATGTACAAAGGTGACTTCAGCCGGAAATCGACGTTGTCTGAGTTTGGCTTTCGCTTGCCATCGTGCGTTGATAACCGACCGCTTAAATTTGAAGAATGGGATGCGATGCGCCCGCAGACAGTTTTTGTCTCGGCGACTCCGGGCCCTTGGGAACTAGAGCGTACGGGTGGTGTATTCGTGGAGCAGGTTGTTCGCCCAACGGGACTTATCGATCCGCCATGTATTATTCGTCCCGTCGAAACGCAAGTTGATGACTTACTTGGTGAATGCCGAGACGTGGCTGCAAAAGGTATGCGTGCGTTGGTGACGACATTGACGAAGCGCATGGCTGAAGATTTAACCGAGTACCTCCATGAACATGGTGTTCGGGTGCGATACATGCATTCAGATATTGATACATTGGAGCGGATTGAAATCATTCGTGATCTTCGTCTCGGCGCATTCGATGTGTTGATTGGGATTAACTTGCTACGTGAAGGGCTGGATATTCCGGAATGTGCCTTGGTGGCCATATTGGATGCCGATAAAGAAGGTTTTCTTCGTTCAAAGACGTCATTGGTTCAAACTATTGGGCGAGCGGCGCGTAACCTTGAAGGCCGGGTTATCCTCTATGCCGACAAGATGACGGACAGCCTGGACTATGCAATTAGCGAAACCAATCGTCGCCGGGAGCGACAGACAGCCTACAATACAAAGCACGGCATCACGCCTGTAAGTGTGAAAAAAGGTATCGCAAATGCAATCGAGAGTGTTTACGAAAAAGATTATGTCACGGTGGATACGGGTGCGACGGGCAAAGTCGAGCTTGTTGGTCATAACCTTAAAAAAGTGATAGCAGACCTCAATACCAATATGCAGGCTGCGGCCGCAGATTTGGAATTTGAAGAAGCCGCAAGATTACGAGATGAAGTCAGGCGTCTTGAAGCGCATGAACTTGGCCTCGATCGACCAGGTATATCAAACAAAGCTCGCGCAAGCTGGCAGCCTGAAGGTAAAAAGAAAAAACGTCGCGGGCGTTAATTACCCTTCTTCAACCATCGCTGTTTTGCGGTAGATCACACAGAAATTGTTTGAAGGCATTTTAACCGTCTTTATGAGATGCAGGCCGCGGCGACGTGCCTCAAAAGCAACATCGTCAAGATTTCGAATGCCCCAAGATGCGTCGCGCGCGCGCAAAGACTGATCAAACGACTCGTTTGATGGCGCTGTATGTTTGCCGCCGACCTTATAAGGGCCGTACATGCAAAGGATGCCGTCTTCCTGAAGTATGCGACCCGCGCCTTCGAGCAAGCCGATACAAGCCTCCCAAGGTGCAATGTGAATCATGTTGGCACACATCATGGCATCAGCATTTTCGACAGGCCAGTTTTCAGATGTGACATCAAGGTGTAAGGGGGCGTTTAGGTTTTCTAGATTAAATTCTGTCCGCCATGCATGAACGGAACTTCGCAGCTCAGGGTCCATGTCGCTCGGCTGCCACGTGATATCGGGCAGATTTGATGCAAAATGGATGGCGTGTTGACCCGTGCCGCTGGCAATTTCAAGCACCAGACCTTGCTTTGGGAAAATCTCTTTGAGAACGGCCAAAATAGGATCTTTGTTGCGTTCGCAAGCTTCAGAGAAGCGTTTTTCGTAAGTATTCTCATTCATGATGTGGAGGTTGCCGTCGGTTGTTAGATGAAACAAGGAAAAACCGTATTTTAATCATGGTTGTTCGCTTGGAAAGCCTGTGTTAACCACAGGTATGCTTGCAAAAATAAAATCATTTTTGAGCGGTGAAGGCGAAGGTGGAAATACACCTGACGCTACTGACGATGGCGTTGCGGCGGCGGCTGTTGCCGTATTTGTTGAGGCTGCGCAACTGGATGGTGATTTTGATGAAACCGAACGCCGTGTCATATGTAAGATTCTGATTGAGCGTTTCCAGCTGTCGGCTGAAGATGCGGAAGCTTTGATCAATGATGCGCTTCGCGAACATGATAGCCCGAATAAAGTATATGCAGCGACACGCTTAATCCGAGATGTATTCTCGGATGAGGAGCGTATCGATGTTATGGAGATGTTGTGGGAAGTTGCCTATGCTGATGGCGAAGTCCATGACTATGAGGCAAATCTTGTGCGCCGTGTTGCCGGATTATTATATGTCCAGGATAGAGAGAGCGGGCGCGCTAGAAAAAGAGTATTAGAGCGCTTGAATTTAGACGAGAGCGAGTGAGGATTTTAGAATGACGTATATCGTTACGGAAAACTGCATTAAATGTAAGTATCAAGACTGTGTTGAAGTTTGCCCAGTCGATTGTTTTTACGTGGGCGAGAACTTCCTCGTCATTCATCCTGACGAATGCATCGATTGTGGCGTTTGTGAGCCAGAATGTCCGGCTGAAGCCATTATTCCTGATACTGAGCCTGGTATTGAGAAATGGCTGGAGATCAACACGAAATTTGCGTCAATCTGGCCAAATATCACCCGTAAAGGTGAGCAATTGCCAGATGCAGCAGATTGGGACGGAAAAGCTGATAAAGCCGAAATGCTAAGTGAGAATCCTGGGCAAGGCGACTAAGTCTTTATAATATATAGATTTTCTGTTCGTAAGCTTTAAGGGGTTCGCGTTTGGCGCTGCTCTTTCCCGCATTGCAAAAATATGCTATGATCCTGTAAGATTTGATCATACCGCTTAAGGGCCCCCGGGGGCCCTTTCGTTGTGTGGATCACTGACCATATGCGCACCGTGCACATGATATGTACGGATAGAGCCAACTCAAAGATTGAAGAAGAAAGATACCATGGCTGAACAAATGCTATTTAATCCAGGTGATTTTGTTGTCTATCCAACACATGGTGTTGGGGAAGTCCTCCGTGTTGAAGAGGAAGAGATTGCAGGTCATCAGCTTGAGCTTTTTGTCATCAATTTTGACCGTGATCGCATGACGCTTCGTATTCCTGTTAATAAGGCTGCGAATTCTGGTTTGCGCAAGCTGTCATCAAAAAAGCGTATGGATGAAGCGATGCAAACATTGAAAGGCCGTCCACGTGTAAAACGGACAATGTGGAGCCGCCGTGCTGCTGAATATGATCTGAAGATCAATTCTGGTGATCCGATTTTGATTGCAGAAGTTGTACGTGACTTGCACCGTAATGTTGGTCAGCCAGACCAATCGTTCTCTGAGCGTCAGATTTATGAACAGGCTCGTGATCGTCTGGCTTCAGAAGTAGCTGCCGTTGATAAGACGGATATGGAAAAAGCTACGACGAAGCTCGAGCAAATCCTGCAAGTGGATTAATACAAATGTTGGACCTGTCGGAAACGGCGGTACATTTCAATGAATGCTGAACATTCATTTCCCACCCTGCCAGAGAAAATCATCTCTGGTGGGCAAACGGGAGTCGATCGCGCGGCCTTGGATGTGGCATTAAAACTCGACATTACCTGTGGTGGTTGGGTGCCGAAAGGTCGGCGGGCAGAAGATGGCCCCATTTCCAGTATCTATCCAATGCAAGAGACGTCTAGCTCAGCGTATGCAGCACGAACACGTGATAATGTTGCGCTTAGTGATGCAACGTTAATCCTGACACGTGGAGAGCCATCGGGCGGCACAAAGGAAGCTTTGGCTATCGCCCAGGAATTGAAAAAGCCATATCATATTGTTGACTTGAAGCGGACCCATTCACCGTTGACCGCTTTGCGGTGGCTGGAAGCAAAAGCGCCCAGCATTCTTAATGTGGCGGGGCCTCGGGAAAGCGAAGCACCAGGTGTTTATGAGGAGGCGAAAGCGCTCTTAACACATTTGTTGCAATTGGTCGGTGGGTCTAAGGCGTAATCGTTTAATTTTTTACAATTTTAACCGTGCCGCCTGCTTTCAGCCCGTTTGATAATTCATTCAGATTAAGCGCTTTAAACCAATCATCATTGAATTTTCCAAGCTGCATCTTGTTGGCCAGGCTGTTTTCGGTTTCACCCGACTTTACTTTATGCAGCCTGATGCGAGGTGCATTGATATTTGTGGCTTCGTCGGGGTTCAAGATGCGAAAGCTGTATGTTACACGCCTCAATGGCAGTGACATTTCTTCTGTAATACTTGGGGCCGTAGCAAATAGGAATCGGAAGATCTGATCTCTATTGCCACGTATAGCCAACATGCGGAGGTCCCTGGCTCCTTGGTTGGTGTTAACATTTGCAGTTGCGGTAGCGGCATCAAGACCATTGATCGTTAAACGCTGAACATCGTTTGTGGTGATCTTGGCATTTGGCGCCCAGGTTTTTGAAATGTAGTCCGTTAAATCTGCAAAGCCTGTCGCGACGTTTGGGTTTTCCATATCAAAAATAATATTTGTATCTTTGCCATTAGACCCAGTGACAGCACTCTTGCTATTCTCAACAGTAAAACTGGGTGGGAACGTAAATTGAAATCCAATCTGTGGATGGACAAAACTATCTCCTCGCATAAAGCCTTCTTTAGGGTCTTTGCCGAAAATGAGCCCGTCTACTTGGCTCAAGAATAGTGCCCGCTCGCGCTTTGCACCTTTGGGCATATTCGTACGCGCCAGTGTTCGCGCTTGTTCAATGCGCTCTGACGTCCTCGGATGTGTCGACATGACGGAGTAATTATCTCTAGATTTACCTGCTTTATCAGCTTCGATCCCATTTTGCATATCAAGCTTCGCAAAGAAATCTGTGAGTGCAGCTGGTGAATACCCGGCTCTACTCATGTATCTCGCACCTAGGCGATCGGCCTCGAGTTCTTGGTTCCGAGAATAACTTTGAAGGGCTGCCTGCGCACCGAATGAAACAACATTATTCAAACCTGTAGGCGCGCCGAAAATACTTCCCAGAATACCAACAGCTGTCAGGCCAATGTTTGTTGCTTGAGCAGATGAATGGCGTTGAGCGGAGTGCCTGGCTGTTACATGGCCAATTTCATGGCCGATGACACCTGCTAATTCAGCTTCATCTTCGCAAAGTGCGATCAGGCCACGCGATACATAGACATATCCACCAGGCAATGCGAATGCGTTCACAGTATCGTCATTCAATACAAAAAATTGGAATTCTGCATCGGGTAATTCAGATTTTGCGACAAGTTTCCGCCCGATCGTGCGAACGTATGCTTCTAGTGCTGCGTCATCGTATGTCCCGCCAAATGCCTGAAGCATCTTTGGATGTTCTTCAGCGCCGATACGAGATTCGTCTTCTTCTGACATGAAGGCAGTAAAGCTTTGCTCGCCGGTTGCACGGTTTGTAGAGCATCCTGAAAGCAACAATGTGCTTATGACGAGAGTGCTGAGAATCCATGACGAATTAAAACGATGCCGCATTGCGCGTCCTTTGTGTTGGAATATTGATTTAGCTTAGCGCATCGATACTATAGGGCTCAACAATGGCATTTATTGGGCAGCGTTATCTATCAAGTAATTCTATTTGCTCTGGATGTGTTGCCCGGATCATAAGTCCATTCCGTTTCGTTAACCAGCCTCGGACGCGAAAACTGCGCCCTGTCCATGCTAACGGATCAAGAGATGCTTTATCAAACAAGCGGCGCGATTTCTAGGAAATTGAGATTGTAAAGTCAGTACGCCAGTCTGATCCGAAGTTAAGGTAAACGTTGCCTTTAACGTCAGCAGAATCAACGATTCAACCTTTAATCAACTGAAATGTGCCTAATTGATCGTTCAATGTATCTACATCTGAGTTGCGAATTGCATAATAGGGGAGTGCCCAAATTCCTCGCTAGGCTTGTCGAGCGTCACGTTCAAGAGCGAGCATTTCCGAAACACGTGATCTGTTGTCCGGGAAGCTGTAGACGCGCGCTAACCCAAGCCAAAGCAGTTCTCCCTGAATCCAGGTTTCCGTATTGTCGTTGTTCTGCACATTTATATGGGCAAGCCAGCGCCCATAGCGATCCCGGCGCGCACCGCCAAATGATAACATAACACGTTTTCCCAGGCTTAAGGTTTCAATCGCAATTTTTGATTCTTGTGCCAAAGGCCATATCGAAAAGTTTTTCCGTCCAAGCGGAAGCTTGGGTGCTTGAATGCCAACAAGTCGGATTTCATTCCCATCTTTAAAGGGCGGGCTAATAAAGACAGTGTCGCCATCGATAATTTCACTGATTGTTGCTTTGTGGGGCTCATTCGCTTGAGCTATATGTGTGCATAAGAACAAAAACAATAAAGGCAGCAATCTAATCATGGAGACCCTCAGAGATCATTGTGCGGATATCCTCGAGGGTTGCGCCACTTTGACGTAGTTTCTTAATCGAAAGGCTATCGTTGCGCTTGGCCAGCCTGTTGCCGTCCTTGTCTATGATCAAAGGATGATGGTGGTATTGGGGTACATTCAGGTTCAGTATTTTTTGTAATAAACGATGAATATCCGTCGAATCAAAAAGATCCTGCCCGCGTGTTACGAAAGAAATTTTTTGGAGATGATCATCGATGACCACAGCGAGGTGATAGCTTGTTGGTGTTTCTTTACGTGCAATGACGATGTCACCAAACCTCTCAGGATGAGCACTGATTCTACCTGCAGCCTCGTCTTGCCATATTAGAGGTCCTGCCGACATACAGGCCTTCTTAATATCTAAGCGATAGGCGTGCGCCTGTCCGTTATTGATTGCTTTGGAACGTTCGTCGTTTGATAGATGCCGGCACGTTCCGGGGTATACAAGGTCATCAGGGCCATGGGGGGCGCCACCTGCGGCTTGTATATCTGATTGGATATCTTGACGCGTGCAGAAGCATGGATAGACGAGTTCCATCGACATGAGTGTGTCTAGTGCAGCTTTGTAATCTTCAAAATGCTCGGATTGGCGACGTACAGGTGCGGGCCATTTAAGGCCAAGCCAACCAAGATCATCAAAGATTTGCTGTTCAAACTCTTTGCGACTTCGGCCTTGGTCAATATCCTCTATGCGCAGCAAAAACCTGCCATTGGCCCGTTGCGCCTGTTCATATGCAAACATTGCAGAATATGCATGTCCAAGATGCAAAAATCCGGTTGGGCTGGGTGCAAAACGGCTGACAACGGTCATAGTTTAAGTCTGATCTATTTCATTTGTAGCGGACGACGTGACAATAACGATACTTATGCGCTAACACTTGTGCACCCGATATTTAGGAGCATATAGAAAATGAGCGAAGAAACCCCTGAGCTTCCAAAACTTGATGGCCCAACTCTAGAGCCATTGGGCGGTCGCGTACCTAAGCAACTGGTCATTCTGTGTCACGGCGTCGGGTCTGATGGTGATGATTTGATTGCATTAGCGCCGTTTTTTCAAAAAGTACTGCCAGATGCGCGGTTCATGTCGCCACATGCACCATCTCAATTCGATGGCGGCCCGATTGGATATCAGTGGTTTAGTTTGCAAGATTTCAGCATGGAAGCTCGAATAGAAGGTGTTCATGCCACGGGCCCTATATTGAATAGATATATAGATGAGCAACTGGCTGAGATGGGCCTTGAAGACAAGGACCTCGCTTTGGTTGGGTTTTCCCAAGGAACCATGATGGCATTACATGTTGGCCTTCGACGTCCAAAGGCGTGCGCAGGGGTTCTCGGATACTCAGGCATGCTCGTAGATGCCGATAACCTCGCCAATGAGATTACTGTGAAACCGCCAATATTGCTCTGCCATGGTCAAGATGACGAGGTTCTGCCTTTCGACTTCATGCCCGCTGCACTTAACACGCTTCGTGAAAATGGCGTGCCATGTGAAGGCCTTGCGCGCCCAAATTTGGGGCATGGCATTGATGATGACGGCATTAAAGCTGGTATGTTTTTCTTGGCAGATGTGTTCGGTGTAAAGCTGTAGAATATTTAAGTTTTGTAGATGAATTCATTATGTGGGATTGCTGTCACTAACATTTAACTCAATCTTATTTTGCATTTTCTCAATATCGTGTACTGTTCTACCTGTCTGGATAGGAGATATAGTATTTGATGTCCATTATTGGTTATCCGGCTTTAGCGCTGAACGCAGACTTTCGTCCGCTCAGCTACTACCCCCTTTCGGTTTGGTCGTGGCAGGACGCACTTAAGGCTGTCTTTTTGGGTAGAGTCTCCGTTGTATCCAATTATGATAAAGTAGCGCGATCTGCGAGCGAAGAATTTCAACTTCCTAGCGTGATCGCGCTCAAAGAATATGTGCAGATGAATAAGCGACCGGCTTTTACGCGCTTTAACGTATTTTTACGTGATGCATTTTCATGTCAATACTGTGGTCAGCGGCTCGCAACTGAAGTCCTGACATTTGACCACGTTATTCCTCGTTGTCGAGGTGGAAGAACAACTTGGGAAAATGTCGTGACGGCGTGTTCGCCGTGTAATCTTGCAAAAGGCCACAAACTACCGAAACAAGCCAAAATGTTTCCTATGCGATCACCAGAGCGGCCTTCGACATACCGGTTGCAAGAAAATGGACGTGCCTTCCCTCCAAATTTTCTTCACGAGAGTTGGCGGGACTTCTTGTATTGGGATAGTGAACTAGAAGCTTAATTACGTAGCTTCCATATTTGAATTTGAAATGCCGCTTCTTCAAATGCCTGCTCATAGCAATTGATGCAGGAGCGTCGCGGCTGGACAGTTCAATGCTTATGCGGCATATCATTTCATCCCGTTTGATTGAGAGGAAATCGTTATGTTTAACAAAGATGCATTCATTGATGCCTGTGGCAAAGCTGTTAAAGAAGGACAGGCGTCAGTTCGTTCACTTGTGACAGAAGCTGTTTCTGATCCAGCAAGTATCATGAAAGAACTTGGTGAGCCTAAAAAGGCTGGTATCGATCTTCTACATCGTTCTTCTGATCTGACGGTCATTAATTTCATATGGTCGCCATATATGACCTTGATCCCGCACAACCATAATATGTTTGCTGTCATCGGTGTTTATAATGGCCGAGAGGATAACGTGTTTTGGAAACGTACAGACAATGGTCTGGAGGCGGCGGGTGCTGATTCTCTTGGTGTCGGCGATGTTAGGACGTTGGGGCACAGCATTATCCATTCTGTGACCAATCCATTAGACAAATTTTCTGCTGCTATTCACGTTTATGCAGGTGATTTTTTTGAGCCTGATGAGCCACGAAGTGAATGGGAGCATGAAAGCCTGCAGGAGCGCGATTGGGACGTTGAGACGACGCGCCGCGCCTTCCGTGAAGCTGAGGAACGCTATAACGCCGTTAACGGCTGAGCTTATAGCATTTAAATTCCTGAGACATTCGTGCCTGAGAATAATTTTGTAAGCTCATCATGGCGAATCATATTATCAAGATAATCCAATGTGCCTGCACCAAGGCCTCCAACGGCGCTGCGAATCAAACCCAATATTGAGCACATAATGCTGCCACCTGTGCTGATACGGCGTACACCCATAGTTTCCAGCTCATCCAGTGGTATATCAAAACTCTTAATACCAACGAGAATATTTACAGGTTTCGTGAGGGCGTCTAAGACAGCGGTTATCTGCTCTCGAGAGCGCACATCCGGCACGTATAGGCAATCGGCACTAGCATCTTCATAAAGCTTCAGGCGACGGATGCTCTCATCCAATGGGTCTGGATATCCGACCAGAAAACATTCTGCGCGTGCGGTGAGAACGAATGGTGCGCCCATACGATCAATGGCTTCACGAGCAGCACGAACGCGGTCTGCCGTCTCTTCTAGCATAATTAACTCACGTCCACTGGTTAATTGATGATCTTCAATGCTGCCACCCATAGCCCCTGCTTCAATCATCATCTTGAAGGTCTCAGCGACGTCCTCAGGCGTATCGCCATATCCATCTTCGCTATCGACGCTAATGGGGACAGTTACGGCATCAGTCATCTCTTGAACAACACGCAAACATTCGTCACGGCTAAGCGCGCCTTCATAATCTGGAAGCCCTTGGGTATAGACAATGCCGGCACTCGTTGTTCCCAAAGCTTCAGCCCCTGCTGCTTGCATGATCTTAGCAGAACCTGGATCCCATGCGTCTGGCATGCGGATCATTGGGCCATTGTGATGCCGTTCTAAGAATTCATTTCGTTGCATGAGATGTCTCCATTCGTCAATTTCAGTGTTTAATCTTAACTATGGTGGGAATTACAAACCTTATCATTATTTAACAGTTCGCTTACCATCGAAATATGGATGCATGAGGAGTTTCAGATGTTTAATTATGGCTGGGAAAAAGCAGATGCTCGGGCTGCTGCTCGTATTGGCGCTATGATTGGTGTGCCTGCTCGGGCAAATATGTTGGCAGCAATGGCAGGCGGGCATGCATTAACGGCGACAGAACTCGCCATGCACGCAGGTGTAACGCCGCAAACGGCCTCGAGTTATTTAAAGAAAACGATGGATGCAAACTTCATTGCCGTCGAGAAGCAAGGTCGCCATAGATATTACCGACTTGCCGACCCGCGTGTCGGGGATGTACTGGAGCCACTTGCACAATTAATCCCTGACGGCCCGGTTGTACATCGAAAACCATCAAAGATTTTGAGCGAACTTAGAGAGTCTCGCATGTGTTATGACCATCTGGCCGGTGTTCTAGGCGTTGCACTTGCAGATGCTCTAAGAAAAGAGGGGTTTGTAACAGAAGATGATCAAGACTTTCATACAACTGAGGCTGGTGCGGCGTTCTTTGTGGGCCTTGGTATCGATTTAGGCCAACTCAATGAAAAACGTCGTCACTTTGCCCGTCGATGTCTTGATTGGAGTGAGCGCAGGCCACATGTGGGCGGGACTTTGGGGGCTGCACTCGCGGATAAATTCATTAAAAATGGATGGATTGAGCGAGTGACGGATACACGCAAGGTTATACTCACAAATCAGGGACGGAGTGCCCTGAAGGCAAAATTGAGTATCACCGCATAAAAAATGTACGCAGGCTTTGACATTTGGTCGTTTTTGCCTATGTTCTGCGGTTTCTGCCTGGGAATGTGGGCTAACGGCTTAGTTTCGTTATTCCCCGCCGCCACGAAGACGTGGGTCGGACTACCGGGCTCATAACATCCGGTTAACGTAAAAGAGAGACAAAATGTCAAAACGCGTAAGTTCAAAGTATAAAATTAACCGTCGCCTAGGTGTAAACCTATGGGGTCGTCCGAAAAGCCCAGTAAACGTCCGTGATTATGGCCCAGGTCAGCACGGTCAGCGCCGCAAGAAGCCCTCAGACTTTGGTCTGCAGCTCATGGCAAAGCAGAAGCTGAAGGGTTATTACGGTAACATTTCAGAGAAGCAGTTCCGTAAGTATTATAAAGAAGCTGTTCGCCGTCGTGGTGATACATCGGAAAACCTCATCGGTATTCTTGAGCGCCGCTTAGATGCAGTGATTTACCGTATGAAATACGTTCCGACTGTTTTCTCAGCTCGTCAGTTCATCAACCACGGTCATATTACAGTGAATGGTATTCGAGTGAATATTCCTTCCTATATGGTTAAAGAAGGTGATGTCGTAGAAGTCCGCGAAAAGTCACGTCAGATGCCACTCTTATTGTTGGCCAGCGAAAGCTCAGAGCGTGAAGTGCCTGAGTACGTTGAAGTGAACCATCAGCGGATGACGGGTACATTCATTCGTCAGCCAAAGCTGGAAGATGTTCCTTATCCAGTTCAGATGGAACCAAATCTGGTTATTGAATTTTATTCGCGTTAATCACGGTCAAAGTTTTGTTTCGCAAAGCCGGTATCCAATGGATGCCGGCTTTTGCATTTGTATCGCCTTCCATTCATTCTATTTGCTAAAGTCTATGTATGAGTAATCTCTCTGCCCTAGTTGTCGCACACAACGAAGAAGCGATCTTAGATGATTGCCTTACCCGCCTATCGTTTGCCGACGAAATCGTTTTGGTTGCTGATCGCTGCACTGACGAAACCGTCGTCATTGCCAAGCGACACAATGCGAAAATTATTGAAGGGGCATGGGAGATAGAAGGTGTTCGACGTTCCGTTGGTATTGAGGCTTGTAGCTGTCTTTGGATACTTGAAGTCGATGCCGACGAGTGGATTGAGACTGATCTTGCAGAAGAAATAACGATTACTGTTGAAAAGAATCAAAATGATTTCTTTTTTACGCCCATACATAATTACGTTTATGGCCGCTACGTTCGGCATGGTTGGATGGCGGCTCTTGCACCCGATTTGCGTGGAAGTCTTTTTCGCAAAGGAACTAAGACCTGGGGGATGGAACGCGTTCATCCAAATATTTCATTTTTAGGGACAAGAGGTGCAGATCTCATAGGCGGGGTCCGTCATAACTTCGCCAAAGATATTTCTACTCTCATGCAACGGTTCAACCGCAATACCTCTCTCGGTGCAGAAGACATGGCAAGTAGGGAAGATGACCGGCGAACCAAGACGATGGCGCGTAAAGTGCTATCTCGATTTTGGAAATGCTACGTTACACGTAAAGGTTATAAAGAAGGCGCTCTTGGGTTTATCATATCTTTTCTGTCAGCACTCTATCCGCTTGTTGCACATTTAAAGACGCGCGAGATTAATGCTCGCGCAGAAATGATGCCAACCCCAGAATAGCCTCTTGGTCATTAAATAAACAAGATGAACGCTGCTCAATTCGAACAATCACATTCTTATAATACTCTTCGTCCGAAATCAGCTTAATAGCTTCTGCTATATACGCGTCTTCAGTCCCCACATTAAGTTCATCAATACCCATCAATCTAATCATTGCTGAGGTATGTTGCCCGCGCATAAATTTACCAGGAAGCGTTACGACGGGCTTTCCCATTGCGAATGATTCCAATGATGTATTTCCGCCTGACCATTCGAAGGTATCTAAAATCACACGTGATCCTGCAAGGTGGGATAAGAATTTTTGCCGATCACACGGGGCAATAAAACGGAGAGTTTCGTCAGGGTCTAATCCGGCACTTTTGAATGCACGTGCTATCCGGGTTTGGAAAGCAGCCGTGACTTGAGTGATTGGATGCGCGAAGAAACTCAGCGTCCTGCCAGGTATTTGCTTTATAATTTTAGCAAAAACATGATCTTGATGTGGTGGAATTTTGAATAACGATTGTGCACATTGAAAATCATGCGAAATTTTATCTTTCGGCATTGACGGACGGGCGTAATCTATCGATAGATGAGGCAAGCAAACCAGGTTCTCAGTATAATGTGCTTGGCTTCCATTAGGCTCCATGAGTGCAGAACTCAAGAAAGTATCAATCGTTGGCAAACCACTGGTTACAGGATGCCCCCACGACATAGCCTGCCGCGGAGCTAATCGGAGTGCCGCTAAAACTTGTGTGCGCGGGTCCATGCCGATATCAGGGTAAATGATAATATCAGCGGCTAATTTATGAATATGTGATGCAATCTCTATGATGCTTGTAGATGCCGTGAATGATCCACTTACAGCAGCACACATGTCTGTTGTTCTGCGGTCGCCGGCGCCACTCGTAGAAACAAAATGCACATCGAACTCTGCTGGCTCTAACCCTGTCACCCAACCTGAAAATAATCGTTCAATTGTATGGCTCCGGAAATGAGCTGAGACAAATACGATACGTTTGCGGTCACGGTTTGGGATAGGCGCCAGTTCCGAAAATTCAGAATATGCGGTTTGAGTAATTGTTGAGACCTGCTGACCCCATTCTGACATCAGCAGCCGGTCATCTGCACCTTGATATGCCAATGCAAAAGGCGTGATTTCGCTGATTGCGGCAAGTGCGGCTTGGATACCCTCAGGTGTCGTTTGAATAGGTGCATCTCTAATTTGCATAAGCCCTGCCTGCCAATGGGCGCGCATGTCTTGGCGTTGGTTCTCACTCTCGTATATTTGGGGTAGGGCAAGCTTAGCAGCCCAATCGGCTTTAATGAAACATGGACGACTATCTAAAGCACGTTTGAATGATAATACACCTGTCGCACAATCATTCTGTGTCACTTGGATTGATCCAAGATTATACCAGGCATCTGCCAAGGTTGGATCAATAAGCAAAGCACGATCAAGGAGTACCTGTGCTTCGTCGAGTTTGCCTGCTTCCCGGTGTAAATTACTTAAGTTATTCAAAGCTGCAGAATCAGATGGAGATTTCTCAACAAGCTCTAATAACAAAGATATTGCTCGTTGATTATGACCAGTATTTTGTAGGGCTGTTGCCAAATTACGGCCTGTTGCGTCGTTTGGCGCCAGTCCGAATGCTGTTTCAAACAAAGGGACGGCCAGGGACGCGTACCCTTGGGCTAGATATAGATTTCCAAGATTGAAATGACCTGGGGCATAATTTGGATAGCTGCCTATGAGTTCACATAGAACACTTTTTGCCTCATCCCAGTTCTTCGTACCTTTTAAGGCCGTTGCGTAAGCATTCGCAATATTGGGATCATTTGAATGTGTTGCCAGTAGGTTTTTGAACGTTACGGCAGCGTCATGGAATAACTCGGCGCACGTTTGGACGAGGCCTAAGTTTGATTGGAATTGAGCAGTCTGAGGCAGAACATCAATCGCTTGCTTCAAGAGGCTGATTGCTCGTTCATGCTCACCTTTCTGGTGCGCAATAAGACCTAAAAAATGTAATATTTCAGCATGATTGGGATGCTGGGCTAGAACATCATGGTAAATGGCTTCTGCCTCGTCCAGCTTGCCTTGCCGATGTAAAGCAAGGGCTTCATCGATTTGTCTGTCGATAGGAGAAACATCGTTTGGCATTAGAGCCACACGCCTTCGTGAAATGAGATGACCGTTCGTTTAGGCCTGGAAATCGACAATTCCGCCACGTGGTGGCTGTTCTGGCAAAGTTGATGGATCTGCCTGTAGATCATCAATAGATCGTTGAGATTGTCGAAATTCTTGGGCTTGGATCGAGTCGAACTGCTGCTCTGCGTTTGCCCGTTCTGCAAGGCGTGTATTTCGTTCCGCGAGTAGCTGCTCAAAACCATTGTCATCCTGTGCAGCTAATGGAAGGGGCGCAATCGGTTGTGTTACTGCTGCTGTTGGCGTGAGCGGCTGTGCACTTTGATCTGCGAAACGTTGGTCAGCAGCATCGACCCGTTCATCGGCATATAACTGCCGTTGATCTGCAACATCACGAGCGACACGTTCATCAAGACGCGCATCCTTTACAGCGAGTTCTCGAGATGCGTCAAATCGTTGGTCATCGTCAATACTACGCACAAAATCGCGCTGAAACCGGGATTGAGTAAGGTCCCGTGCGGCTGCATCGGCACGTTGACGGTCTTCTGTGAACCGTTCAGCCTGACGGTTACGCGCAACGGCTTCCTCGCGCTGTTGGGCCAGGGCACGCTCTGTCGCTTGATCACGCTGGACCCTAAGGCGATCAGCGCTGGCAACACTAGAAATTTCTAACGCCATGTGTAAACACGCTACTCAAACGGTTAAGCTCGGCGTATTCTACGTTATATTACCTGAAAGGTTGTCATTTCTTGACTACCTAATTATAGCGTTCTACGCCGTATTTGCAAAACTTATGGTGGATGAGAGATACTGTAGTATTGTTCGCTAAGGAGAATTTCGTTTTGGAACTAATGCCCGTTTTAACACCGATGCAAGCGCTAGCGACTGCGACGGCCTATATCGTCATGGCAGATAAGAAGGCCGTGCCTGAAGAGCGTGAGGGGTTGGTGAGTTTGCTTGGGAAGCATGTGTCGAAACGTGAAATGAGTTCGACGCAAATTCAACGACTTACAGCGGACGCCTTCGCGTATGTTACCAAACATGAGTATGATAAATTCCTTTTATCAATTGAGGATACGCTAACGCCGGCTCAGATTATTTCGGTGATTGCTAATATGTATGAGCTCATGATTGTCGATGGACATGTTATTGCCCGAGAGAAAGAGCTTGTTGATGAGTTTTTTCGCTTCTTCGATATCGATCGACGGATCGTCAATACAGTGCGTGAAATCCTTATGATTAAAAATGATACGACAATGTTTCTTCGCGATGATCATCCAAATAATGGTTCGGATTTCAGGTTTATGTTCCTCGATCGTATGGATACAGAGAGTTGAGGCATTGTTACGCCTTGCCAAAAGGTTGCATATTTAACTCTGGTCAGTTAAGAGCTTCGAATGAAATTTCCTGATCCCCTTATCTGTGGGCGTTTGATTAAACGCTATAAACGGTTTCTGACCGATGTCGAATTAGATGACGGCACTGTTGTTGTCGCGCATTGCGCAAATTCTGGCTCTATGGAAAGTGTGAAAGAGCCTGGCTCTGAGGTTTGGCTCTCACCTGCACGTAATCCAGATCGTAAGTTGAAGTTCACCTGGGAGCTTGTTCGTGTTGGTGAGACCCTCGTTGGTATTAATACCGCATTACCCAACTATATCGTTTCTGAAGCGATTGAGGACGGGAAGATCAGTGAGCTAAATGGGTATGCATCTCTCCGCCGAGAGGTGAAATACGGTAAGAATTCCCGGATTGATATCTTGCTCGAGGATGATGCTAAACCTAAATGCTATGTTGAAGTGAAGAATTCAACGATGCGCCGTGATTTGGTTTCTGGCCCTGTTGAATTTCCAGATGCGGTAACAACCCGAGGCGCAAAGCACTTGGTTGAACTGGCTGACATGGTTAAAGAAGGCCATAGATCAGTAATGTTCTATCTTGTGCAGCGTGAAGATGCAGATAGTTTTGTGGTCGCTGATGATATTGATCCGACATACGCGAAAGGTTTGGAAGCAGCAATGAAAGCAGGCGTTGAAGTTGTCTGTTATGCTTGCCGTCTGACCCCTAAATCTATTGATGTTACGCATCCAGTCAAAGTTAACATATAAATTATGCGGCTGTGAAAAACCGCTAAGGGCCTTGTATAAGGTCAAACATGATGGACAAAACAATGAATGATCATGCAGAACAAGTCCCCAGCCGTGATGGCCGTTTCATCAAAATTCATGATGAGGCAGGTTTTGAAGGTATGCGTAAGGCAGGCCGTTTAGCAGCAGAATGTCTGGATTTCATTACGCCTCATGTTATTCCAGGTATGAGCACTGATGAGTTGAATACCTTGTGCCATGATTGGACGTTAGAGCGGAAGGCTATTCCGGCACCGCTAAATTATCGTGGTTTTCCAAAATCAATCTGCACATCAATCAATCATGTCGTCTGCCATGGCATCCCGAGTGCAAAAGTAATTGTTGATGGCGATATCATTAATATTGATGTCACGGTTATTCTGGATGGTTGGTATGGTGATACGAGCCGTATGTTTTATGTGGGCAAGCCGAGCTTGAAAGCACAGAAGCTGGTTGAGACGACATTCGAGTGCTTGTGGCGTGGTATCGAAATGGTTCGACCCGGTGCGACACTTGGTGATATTGGTCACGCAATTCAATCTTTTGCGGAATCTAAGCGATATTCAGTTGTTCGGGATTTTTGCGGTCACGGTCTTGGGCGTATTTTTCATGATGCTCCAAATATCATGCACTTTGGCCGACCTGGTGAGGGCGAGGTCTTACGTGAAGGGATGTTCTTCACAATTGAACCTATGATTAACTTGGGCCGGTTAGATGTTAAAATTCTGTCTGATGGATGGACTGCAGTAACCAAGGACCGGTCACTTTCAGCGCAATTCGAGCACTCACTAGCTGTGACTAAAGATGGGTATGAAGTGTTTACCCTCTCGCCAACGGGGCTATTCTGCCCGCCATTTAACGTGTGATGCCATGGATGCCCCTGTAACCCGCAACGCGGATCATGTGGAGCATCGACAAAGATTACGCACGCGATTTCTAAAATCTACTGGTGATGGCATGCCGGATTACGAACTCCTTGAAATGGTTCTCTTCGCCGCGATTCCAAGAGGCGACGTCAAGCCGTTGGCGAAACGCCTGTTGAAACGGTTCGGCAGTTTTACTGATACGATTGCATCGCCGCCTGATATTCTTTTGGAAGTGGAGGGTAACTTTTGGTGTTTGTCCCTTCCTCGCTAAGCGGGGCGTTGCCTCTGAAGCTGACTACAAACGTCATGCTGCGCTCAAAGGCCTGTGGATGCATCATGCGCAGGTCGGGTGGCGTGATCCTGATCTCACCGTACGGAATATTGCTGAGATATCTAATAGCATTGAAGCGGCGAGCGGTTATGTTGATTGTTACGGTATTTGCCTGGATTGGAGCATGGGGTAGCCGGGAGTACAGCCGATGATTTGATTGAAGCTGGGGTTGATCAGCAGACGGCACGGAAAGTTAAAGCGGATATGATGCGGGCAGCTGGCGCAATGATTACTGATCGACCTGATCGCGACCCCCATGATACCCTGAAAAATCTTGCGACATCGGGGGGTGCCGAGGTTGGATTAAAAATGCTTAAAGATGCGAATGCGCTTGAGCCTTGGGGGGCGGCAATGGATGCGGCAATGAAAAAACTTCAGACGTTGGGCCGTTCCTGAGCCAGAACGGCTTTGCGGCGAGCCCGCTTCTCGCGTCCTTTACGTCGCCGTCGGCGGATATATTTCAGAGATAAGGTATAGCTTATCCAAGCACCGAATATCGCAAATGGTAGACATCCCAATGCCATTGAAATACCAATTTCCTGTGCCAAAAGTCCGAGCAAATCGATTGAAGCATGCCAAATACCAGCACCGTCTACGAATGCCTGATCCGAAGAGCCTAAAAATGTCTCATACCCAGTTATATTGTCCCAGCGCCCAAGGATAATTTGTCCTGTGGCATAGAAGACGTAATAGATCGGCAGCATTGTGAAAACGTTGGTGACCCAGGTCCAAGCGCAAGAGATGACAAGGCTGAAATGTAGGCTTTTTGCAGGCTTTAAAATGAGCCACGTCATAAAACATAAATACATTTGAATGCCGACGAGTGGCGTAAGCGCCCAAAACATTCCAACCGCAACTCCGCGGGCAGCATATTCGGGGGAATGTGGACTACGACGCAGAGGTATGAGCAACTTGAGGCGTAGAAGGCGCCTCATATTTTCCATGAAACTTCTTTTAATTTGCGTCGCTGCAGCCATGGACTTCCCTTAAGTCGAGTTTTGTCATGTGTTCGTTTGCACCAGATGATGCCAGAAAACTCAGCGTGTTCAATATCACAAATGGATCGATCACCAGTTCGTTATGATAATTCAGATCACAGCTCAATGACGCACTTATGTGTTCCACTCTATGCGTTGTGTCCGTTATGATCACATTCGATTGGGGGGTCTTGTGTCTATCACTGTTGTTCGTGTCTTTGTCCCATTTGCGCTCGGGTATTTGCTGTCTTATCTGCTTAGAGTTGTCAATGTGGTCATCGCTCCATCATTGATTGAAGATTTAGGTCTCAGTGCATCTGATTTAGGATTGCTGACCAGCGCCAATTTGTTCGCTTTCGCTGCCTTTCAAATTCCTCTTGGCGTTTTACTTGATCGGTATGGTCCAAGAAAAACTGAAACTGTCCTGCTCATTATTGCAGCGATTGGCACAGCAATGTTCGCAATGGCAGGGTCATTGGCAATGCTGACTTTGGGGCGCGCTTTAATTGGACTGGGAACGTCAGCATGTTTGATGGCAGCATTCACGGCATATGCCCTTTGGCTTTCAAAAGATAAGCTGCCAACAGTGAACGCTTATCAAATGGTTGCAGGTGGTATTGGCGCATTAGTTGGAACGACGCCCATAGAATACCTTGAAACGATCACCGGATGGCGAGGGGTGTTCTGGGTATTAACAGCCGTAGCCGTTTTCATGGCTGCTATGGTTTACTTCGTTGTGCCGCAGCGTAAAGACACCAAGCCATCAGATGAAAGCTGGTCTGACGTGATATCTGGCGTCAAACGGGTCTTTACGAGTCCATTGTTTTGGCGTGTGGCACCGCTTTGCGTGACATCGCAAGCAGCTTTCCTTGGTATTCAAAGCCTTTGGTTAGGCCCCTGGTTCCATGATGTTTTAAAGCTGGATGCTGGTGCAACGGCAGATGCGTTATTCTGGGTCGCTGCTGCAATGGTCATGAGCTATATATTCTTGGCATGGGTGACAAAGTTTTTTGGTGACCGCGGGGTTGGTGCGATCAAAATTTCGGTCACAGGCATGGTGATTTTCTTGATTGTTCAAGGTTTGATCTTTGCTGAGGTTGTTCCTGTAACTGTTGTTACGTGGATGATCTGGGCCTTTACGGCAACGTATGGAATTGTTTGTTATGCAGGTCTGACACAGAGGTTTCCAATCGCACTCGCAGGTCGCGTTGTGACGGGAATCAACGTTCTCGCATTCTTTTCAGCATTTCTGGTGCAATGGGGCGTTGGCCTGATTATCGACCTATGGCCTATGACAGAAAGTGGGGGCTTTCACCCGGATGGATATCGATGGGCATTCGGTCTCGTCGCAGCTGTTCAACTCATCGCATTTGTTTGGTTTCTATCATTTAGAAACGAGCGGGTAGCTGATAGTCACGTGTGACCGGGCCATCCTTTTCATAGCCACGGACAACTAGTTTTCCTTCCATGGCGTTGGCGACCACAGCAATCCGTGTGGTTTCGTTCAGTATTGGATCGGTAACCCAATCAAAACCATCGGATATTTTATCACGCGTGCTTTCCATCAGTACTAATCGGTCAGTGCTTTGATGGCCGCGCCCATGACCTGGGACATCGCGCTGTAACCAATGATTTGCGCATGATGTTGGGCTCTCATGAACACTCGCAGCATTTTCTTCGCGCTCTATCAAGCATGCTTGATTGGGGGCTGTTCCACTTAGTGTAAAGAACGCCGGAATGGCTAATGGTGTTTCAGTAAGAAGCTCTTTGGCTTCGTCATAGGTTGCGCAGGTATCAAAAACATGGCGCAGAAGGTGTGAAGGCGGTGGCGCTTTACGCGTTAATAGTCGGCCTCTATTGATACCCCAATCAACCCAGCAAGACCTTGTCCATTTTCTGAAAGGCGGCTGGTTTATTGCAGCAGAAAAACGACCTGGTGCCATGGCCGTAACGACACCCGAGAACCCAGGCCACGTCACATTAAAATAAGATCCTGCTTTACCTTTGAATTTGGCGACCACAATCGTTTCACCAAGACCGTCCAGTGGCCAATCCAGAGTACGTAGCATCCGGCTCCCATTTCCAGATGGATCCGGGCCAGCACCAGTGGTGCAACTCCACTCATAGGACATATTCAACAACCAAGCACCGCCGCGACCAGCTTCTTGCGCCACGCTATCGATTTCGGCGGCAAGGGCATCATTCTGCCGCTTAAGCCATGTCTTAGACACGAAGTCGCCGATCCCGATGGCCAGAGACCCGTAGTGTTCACGACCTGCGGTTATAATCGCTTGGAAACGACTTGCCTCGGCACGGGCAACGTCTAGCGCGCCAAATTGTGTGGCGTCGACAAACGGAATATCGACAAGAACGGGACTTTGATCTGAGTTTGTATTCATAATGTATCTTTATACCCGCCAGATATTGCAAAGTCATGAAAAGGAAATGTGTTTGTGGGCTTTAAAAATCCGTATTCAAGAGTATGATCGGCCCGCTTCTATAGGAGATTAAGCATGATTCCGCGTTACAGCCGACCTGATATGACCGCTATATGGGATGCATCTAATAAATTCCGAATTTGGTTTGAGATTGAGGCGCACGCATGTGACGCCCTTGCTGACATCGGGGTTATCCCAAAAGAGGCAGCTGCGGCTGTCTGGACTAAAGGTGACAAGCCTTATACTGCAGAGCGTATTGAGCGGATTGATGCCATTGAGCGTGAAACCAAGCATGATGTGATCGCGTTTACGACTGAACTTGCCGAACAAGTTGGCGAAGAAGCCCGGTTTGTTCATCAGGGTATGACATCATCGGATGTTTTGGACACGTGCCTCTCCGTTCAAATGATGCAAGCGGCTGATATTCTTCTCGCTGATATTGATGGTTTGCTCGAAGCGCTTAAAAGACGGGCTTTCGAGACCAAATTGATGGTGTGCATGGGCCGATCACACGGCATTCATGCAGAGCCAACGACGATGGGACTCAAGTTCGCACGTTTCCATGCAGAATTTTCCAGAAACAAAGTGCGTCTTGAAGCGGCCAGGGCAGATATTGCTACCTGCGCAATTTCAGGCGCCGTTGGTACATTTGCAAATATTGACCCGCGCGTTGAAGAACATGTTGCAGAAAAGCTTGGCCTATCTCCTGAACCAATATCAACGCAGGTTATTCCTCGTGATCGTCACGCGCAGTATTTTGCAACGTTGGGCGTCATTGCCAGCTCGCTAGAGAACGTCGCAGTCGAGATCAGGCATCTACAGCGTACGGAAGTCCGTGAAGCTCAGGAATATTTTGCACCGGGTCAAAAAGGCTCATCTGCAATGCCGCACAAGCGGAACCCAATTTTAACTGAGAATATCACAGGGTTAGCGCGGATTGTTCGTGCAGCTGTCGTGCCTGCACTTGAGAACGTTGCTTTATGGCATGAGCGAGACATCTCTCATTCATCTGTTGAAAGAATGATTGGCCCTGATGCTACGGTAACATTGGATTTTGCTTTGGCGAGATTGACCAGCGTTATCGATAAGCTGGTTGTGTATCCTGATAATATGCTGGGCCATATGAATGCGTTTGGTGGTATCCATGATGCGCAGCGCGTCCTGCTATTCTTAACTCAAAACGGTACGAGCCGTGAAGACGCATACAAAATCGTCCAAAGGAATGCGATGCGAGTTTGGAAAAGCTTTGGCATTGATCAGGATAATCCTGACACGCCACCGGTCTTGGATGATATTGAAAAAGAAGCCGCCAATCACGATAACCGATTGGCGTTCTTCCTCAGAAATGATCCAGAGCTTGCAAAATTACTACCTGCTGACGATCTAAAGCGATTGCTCGAAAAAGATTCGATCAGCTACCACACAGCACGGGTCGATGATATTTTCGCCCGTGTGTTTGGTTCGTAAGCTCAGTTTAGATTTCTGCTTTGATCTGATCGATAGCAACGCTCTCAAGCTCGCCAATCTTCGCACGCACCTGATCTTCAGTTACGGGAGCTGAGTGCTTTTCAATGTCGCTCATGACTTTGCGCATGACATCTTCGATACCAGGTTCATCCAAATCGGAGATGACAACTTCTTTCGCATAGGTATTAGCTGCATCATCAGTCAGGCCAAAAATCTCAGCGAGCCAAAGGCCAAGTAGCTTATTTCGACGACTTTCCGCCTTGAACAATAGTTGCTGATCAAGTTCGAACTTAAGCTCTTCACCCTTTTCGCGTTTAGAAAAAGAATCGGCCATTGGATAGCTCCCTAAATGTTATGTTCTGTTAAGATATAGATAGTCTGCTCATCCAATTCTCGCAAGCTGTGCATGACTGGTTTGTCTACTAAGTAGGGATTATATTCAGTTTATGTGTACCGTTATCATTCATCGTGCGCCAAAGGCGCCTTGGCCAGCTCTTATCGCGGCTAACCGCGACGAAATGTCAGGCCGTCCATGGCGTCCACCGGCCCGCCATTGGGACGATCATCCTCATATTATCGCGGGCATCGATGAAGAAGCAGGCGGTACGTGGATGGGTGTTAATGATGATGGCGTCTTGGCGGCAGTTTTAAATCGTCCAGGGTCTCTGGGCCCAGCTGAGGGCAAGAGATCTCGAGGTGAATTGCCGTTAGAAGCGTTAAGCCATTCTGAAGCGAAAGAGGCAGCCGAAGCATTGGCGCATTTAGATGGGCGTGCCTACCGAGGTTTTAATCTTGTGATTGCGGATGCGTTAGATGCGTTTTGGCTTCGTTCAACCGGCGATGTTTCAACGATCGAGGCCCATATCATCCCACCTGGTCTTTCCATGGTGACGGCTAATGATATGAACGATCATTCTTCGCTACGAATTTCACGCTATTTGCCACAATTCCAAGCTGCAGATACGCCAGATCCTGACCATGATGACTGGTCTGCATGGTCTGAGTTGATTGCGAGCCGGCAAGCTGATGATGAAATGAGTGGGCGCGGCGCTATGACAGTCGGGAGCCAAGAAGGCTTTGGAACTGTTTGCTCATCATTGATTGCGTTACCGGGGCCTGACAGATTTGGCAAAAAGCCTAAATGGCTTTTTGCAGACGGGCCTCCGGATATCACATCCTTTAAACCCATATCATTTGAATAAGCTGCACCAGATTAATACGTCAGGTAAGACTTAAGCAGCACCCATATACTCTGGCAGCCATCGCTCATTCTGGCTTTTAAGCTTTCCAACGCTGATCACTTCGCCATTTGAGAGTTTGAGGTCCTTACCGCCGACCTGGCCAATCTTGGAAGCATGGACGCCAGCTGCTATCGCCTTACTCATAACAGCCTCTGGATCGTTAGTTGATATGATATATCGCCCTTGGTCCTCACCAAACAGCCATGCGTGTGCAGGAATGTCGCCATTATCGACGTTAATTTCAGCTCCAATACCACCGCCCATGGCCATCTCTGCAACACTTACCAGTATGCCACCGTCCGAGATATCATGGCAGGCACTGACAAGACCTGAGATGATAACATCGCGAACAAAATCACCGTTTAGTCTCTCACGTGCGAGATCAACCGGAGGCGGAGGGCCATCTTCGCGATTATGGAGTTCACGAATATATACACTCTGGCCTAAATGACCCTTCGTATCGCCAATGAGGACAAGCGTTTCTCCCTCATGCTTCAGACCTAAACCGACAGCCTGATTGTAGTCAGACAGTAATCCAACGGCGCCAATCGTGGGTGTCGGCAGAATGGCTTGACCATTGGTTTCGTTGTAAAGCGAGACATTGCCTGACACGACAGGGAAGTCGAGTGCCAAGCAGGCTTCACGCATACCTTCAATGCAGCCCACAAATTGCCCCATGATTTCTGGCTTTTCTGGATTGCCGAAGTTCATGTTGTCCGTAATGGCGAGCGGCGTTGAACCTGTTGCAGTCAAGTTGCGATATGCCTCGGCGACAACTTGTCGGCCACCTTCAACGGGATTGGCCTTGCAGTAACGAGGCGTGCAATCTGATGTTGCAGCCAAGCCTTTCTGGGTGCCGTGAACGCGAACAAGCGCTGCGTCTGCGCCACCTGGCCTGCCGATGCCGAGCGTGTCACCCATGACCATATGGTCATACTGTTCCCATATCCAACGTTTTGACGATAAGCCGGGGCAACTAATGAGTGTTTCTAACGCAGTCATCAGCTTCGTTGGCGCTGGGATGTCACTGGCGCTTAGCGGTTCAGGATCAGGCGTGCGAACCCATGGACGATCATATTCTGGAGACGCTAAAGCAAGCGGATCAATTGGAAGGTCCGCAACGATCTCGCCTTTGTGACGAAGGACCATATGGCCGCTATCCGTCAAATGGCCAACAACCGCAAAATCCAATTCCCATTTGTCGAAGATCTTTCGTGCATCTTCTTCACGGCCAGGTTTCAAGACCATCAGCATGCGCTCTTGGCTCTCAGACAACATCATTTCATATGCGGTCATATTCTCTTCGCGCTGAGGTACATGGTCGAGGTCGAGTTCTACGCCCATGCCACCTTTGGATGCCATTTCAAATGATGATGACGTAAGGCCTGCAGCACCCATATCCTGAATGGCGACGATCATATCGGTCGACATGAGCTCCATGCAGGCTTCAATGAGTAGCTTTTCAGTAAATGGGTCGCCGACTTGAACGGTTGGGCGCTTTTCTTCGTTATCTTCAGAAAATTCTGCAGAAGCCATTGTTGCACCATGAATGCCATCACGGCCGGTTTTTGATCCAACATAGACAATCGGATTGCCAACGCCAGATGCCTCTGAATAGAAAATCTTATCCGTGTCTGCGATGCCAACAGTCATGGCGTTAACAAGAATATTCCCGTTATAGCTCTCGTGGAATTCACATTCACCACCAACAGTCGGAACACCGACGCAGTTGCCATATCCACCGATACCCGCAACAACACCTGAAACAAGGTGCTGTGTTTTTGGATGATCGGGACTACCGAACCTAAGGGCGTTCAAGTTACATACAGGTCTAGCACCCATGGTAAATACATCACGCAGGATGCCGCCAACACCTGTTGCAGCACCTTGATAAGGTTCGATATAGGACGGATGATTGTGGCTTTCCATTTTGAAAATAGCTGCCTGACCATCGCTAATATCCACAATGCCAGCGTTCTCGCCAGGCCCACAAATCACTTGAGGCCCTTCTGTTGGCAATGTTTTAAGCCATTTTTTAGAGGATTTGTATGAGCAATGCTCTGACCACATCACCGAGAAAATACCCAATTCGGTCAGATTTGGTATACGCCCGTCGAGAATTTCGAGGATCTTTGTGTATTCTTCATCAGATATGCCATGCTTGGCGATGACTGCAGGGGTGATTTCACTCAAGAGTTTATCCCTCAATTAAATGGCGACCGTTGCCCGTTTCATAGCAAATGACAGCATGGGGATACACACCTTTAATGCAGAACGTATAAATTCGTGGTTGCTTTGCCCCGGGTTTGCCTCGGTTTTGCCACAAACCCCTTGATGTAAAACACAGAATGTGTGATTTTCAACTTGTAAGAATAGGTTGTTTTGAGATCCTCATGCGGGCAAAAGCCCTTGGATTCGCGGTTGGGGTTGCGCTAGCTAGTGTTAGCGCAGGGTCTGCTATTCCGCAAGCTGTGACATTCGACCTGATAAAGCTGCGTTTCATGTCCGTGCACTTCAAACAGAGTTAATGGTTACAGCCCTCACGTGTGATGCGCGACCGCAATACAATAACTATGCCAAGAAATTCCAAAATACATTTGTTGATCATGGTCACGCACTCAAACAACTATTTCGTTTGAGCCATGGTGCTGGTGCTGAAAAGGTATTGAATTCTTATATTACAACACTTGCTAACCGCGCGTCGCAGCGTTCAATTTCAAAACGTTCTCATTATTGCAAACGCACATTAAGAACATTTATAGCGCTCAAGCACATGAAGCCACGTGAACTGGCATTATTTTCAATGAAACGCCCTGCTGGAGATGTTGATGTGCCAAGTTCCTGCCGCCCAGAAGTTATCTTGGTAGATAAATCCAAGTAACTTAAAGGCTTTAATTCAGAAATTTCAAACGTTAGACGCTTTTATTGAGGGAAAACAATCTCAACGCGGCGGTTTTGCGGCTCGCGAACACCATCTGGTGTTGGTGAAAGCTGCTCAAGCTAGCCTTTACCCGCAACTGCAACTTTGTTGGTTGCAATGCCAAGGCTGTTAAGTTGTGTCCGTACTGCCTGTGCGCGCTTTTCAGATAGCTTTTGATTGTAGCGTCGCGTTCCAGATGTATCTGCATGGCCTGTTGCCTGGATGCGGCTAATATTGCCTTTGCGCGCGTTCTCAGCAGCACTTTTTAAAATTGCGATAGCTTCATCTGAGATAGTTGCGCTGTCCCAATCAAAGAACACGATATAATTGCGAGCAATCGGTGCTGGTTCTGCTGGAGCAGGCGCAGGTGCAGGAGCAACGGCAGCCATTGGCTTTTTTTTCGCCAAACGTATAGCGAAGACCAACCATAATGGAATAAGAGTTATAATCCGCATCGACGCGGCTACCGTTTGAAAGGTTAACCTCGACATCTTGCAGCGTATAGTAACGATACTCGAGCGAGCCCGTCCAATTGTCATCTAACTGATATCCAACGCCTGCAATACCTTGCAAGCCAAAACCTGTCCCTGAACTGTTCACTCTATTGGCACCAACGAGTGACGCATCAACGTTAATACGACTGACGCCAATACCTGCGCCGAGATATGGAATGAAAGCTGTGCCAGTGGCAAAATCATAGTAACCATTGACCATTGCGCTTAAGACTGAAGAGTTGCCCCCGTGCTCGTTCCGCCACTTTTACTCACAGTGTTGCTGCGTTTGCCGAGTTCAATTTCACCACGAAGACCGTTTGCATAGGCATGGCCAAGCGATAGAACGCCAACATAACCAGTGTCATGGTCAAGTTCGTTAGATGTACCGTTTCCGTTAAGTTCGGTACCTTACGTGATGTTAGCGCCAGCACCGGCACCAATGTATGTACCCGTGGCACGGTCAGCCGCGTTCGCTTGACCCGATAGGGCTAGAGTTGCAATTGACAGTACTGCTAAAACTTTGACATCACGCATCTTTAAAATTCCCAGATAAATGTTCGCCGCGGCACATTGCCTGCGATGCGAAACGTAATTGTAAGTAACATACACATAATTACGATCAAAGTTAAATTATTGATTACGTCGTATAATCTTCAATGATGACAAAATTATGGAAGTAGCCAATTAACCAAACGCGGCAAGTAGCCCTTCAAACATAGGTCGACCATCTGTGCCGCCCAGAGACGGCGATACAAGGCGTTCTGGATGAGGCATCATACCAAGCACATTTCGCTTTTCGTTGAGAATGCCAGCGATATCATCCATGGATCCATTTGGATTGGCATCATTCCCACGTGCACCGTCTTCGGATACATAGCGAAAGGCAATCCGGTCTTGGTCATTCAATGCCATAAGTGTGTCATTATCGGTGACGTAGTTACCGTCATGATGGGCAACAGGGATACGAATAACCTGGCCTTTTTGATAATGAGCGGTAAAAGCGGAATTCGCGGTCTCAACTGATAAATGCACGTCTTTGCATACAAACTTTAGATCCGCATTTCTCATGAGTACACCTGGCAGAAGCTCAATTTCAGTCAAAACCTGAAACCCATTGCAAATACCAGCAACAGCGATGCCATCGTCAGCACGTTTTTTGACTTCGCGCATAACTGGAGACTTTGCAGCCATAGCGCCACAACGAAGATAATCGCCGTATGAAAATCCACCCGGCACCACAATTAAATCGACCTTTGGCAATTCAATATCGCCATGCCAGTGCATAATGACTTCGCCACCGGTTACATCTTCTAAAGCGACTTTCGCGTCACGATCACAATTGGAGCCGGGAAAAACTATGACGGCTGATTTCATGAGGATTATTCCTTTATGATCTCGATCGTGTAATTTTCAATCACCGTATTGGTGAGTAATTTCTTGCACATATCTTCGACCTGGGCATGCGCTTTTTCAGGATCAGTCTCGCTCAGCTCAAGCTCGATAAACTTTCCCTGGCGAACATCTTCAATACCTGAAAAATTTAGTCCGCTGAGCGCGTTTTGAACGGCTTTGCCTTGAGGGTCGAGAACACCATTTTTAAGCGTAACGTGAACCGTGGCTTTCAAGAGATCGTCTCCATATAAATTTGGCGCTGTATTTGCCTCATTTCATGCCCTAGCCAGACTACATTATCAACGCCCTTTGCTGAGCCGTGCAGTTTGCCCTGACTTTCAATACGTTATGACTTTGCCATAAGGCATGTGTTTTACTGCATCGCTGCTGGACCGGGCATATCGGTTGGTCCCGATTCGGGTAAAATACCTAATCGACGTGCGACTTCCTGGTATCCCGCTTCGGCATTTCCCAAATCCTGATCAAAGCGATCATAGTCTAGTTTTTCGTTAGTTTTAATATCCCACAGCCGACAATTATCGGGGCTTAGTTCGTCAGCAAGGATAAGTCGGACAATCTCGTCTTCCCACATACGCCCAAATTCAACGCGAAAATCTACGAGTCTTAACCCAACGCCGAGAAAAAGGCCGGACAAGAAATCATTGACCCTTAATGCCATCGCCATCATTTCGTCGAGATCAGTTGGTGATGCCCAATTGAAGGCCGTAATGTGCTCTTCTGAAACCATTGGATCGCCGAGTTCGTCAGATTTATAATGATATTCGACGATAGACCGGGGGAGAGGCGTTCCCTCCATTAGACCAAAGCGCGATGCAAACGTTCCTGCGGCCGCATTGCGGACAGTTAAGATGACAGGGACGATTTCGACTTCACGAACCAATTGCTCGCGCATATTCAACCGTCGAACGAAATGCGTCGGGACGCCAATCTCTGTTAGGCGCATCATCAAATATTCAGAAATTCGGTTATTCAGCACACCTTTTCCAGTAACGGTACCTTTCCGCCCGTCGCTGACGGATAAAGCATCATCTTTGAAATATTGAACGAGCGTGCCTGGCACAGGGCCTTCGAAAAGGACCTTTACCTTGCCTTCATATACTTGTCTACGTCGTGCCATTAGTGCCGTCCCGTCCATGTTTAGCGGCTGAATTATATGCGCGCGCGCGGGTGGTCTCTTGATATTCGGCACCCTATATCAGGCTCATTGATGGAAAACAACGTACGTTGACGGCTGTAACCCTACATTGTGAAGGGTTGACGGGCGTTCACCGAGACGCCATATCTCGTTTATAATTGAAAACGGAGACGCTAAAACATGGCTATGGCTGCTGCGGATATCGAACAGATGATTAAAGATGCGTTACCTGACGCCGAGGTTACGATTAATGACCTTGCTGGTGACGGTGACCATTATGCGGCACATGTTGTCTCTAAAGAATTTGCGGGAAAGTCCCGCGTTCAACAGCATCAACTGGTTTATCAGGCGCTTAAAGGGCGGATGGGCAATGAGCTCCATGCGCTGGCCCTGCAAACCTCTGCACCCGAATAGGGCACTCTAGGTAAGGAAGACGCTATGAGCGACAATCCAACAAATACACAAATTCAAGGCGAAATTGACGGCAACGATGTTGTCTTGTTCATGAAGGGCTCGCCAATCATGCCACAGTGCGGTTTTTCCGCTGCTGTAACTCAGGCACTGACAATGATGGGCGTTAAATTCAAAGGCGTCGACGTACTTGAGAACATGGAAATCCGCCAAGGGATTAAAGACTTTTCGAATTGGCCAACCATACCTCAGCTTTATGTAAAAGGTGAGTTTGTCGGGGGTTGCGATATCGTTAGAGAAATGTATGAGTCTGGCGAGCTCAAAAAGCTCTTCGATGAGAAGGGTGTTCAATACGCCTCGTAAGCCTCAGTTTCCTAGGGAGCTTTTACGAGGAGCTTTTGAGGGAGGGGTCGCGCAGTGCGCGGCCTTTTTCCGTTTGAGCTCTAATTTTTCTTAGGATTTGCTTTTTCTCCAAGCGAAACCTCATCACTCCCCAACGCCTCAGCCAAGCGCGATCCAGCACTGCCAGGACGCAAAGGTTGTTGCTGCGTTGGCGCAGGCGCCCAAGCGGTCATTGTCAAAATTTGGAACGTCGCAGGTATCCGACCTTCACTGTCGCTAAACTCCTCGACGTAATTCGCCATGGCGCGCATAAGAATCTCTCGCTTTAAAGGCGTTTTTCGGCGTTCGAGAACCGCATTGCTCTCGCCCATGCCGCGCAAATCTTTGAGTAATTTAAACGGTTCCGTATATTTGACTGTGACGATCTCGGTATCAACGACCGGGAGTGCGAATCCAGCACGTTGAAGCAATGCACCCAAGTCTTGAACGTCAGCGAATGGCGATACACGCGGACTCAGGCCGCCATCAATCTCGATTTCTGCTTCAGCAAGTTTGTTGCGGAGTTCATGCAAAGTGTCGCCACCCAGCACAGCGCCTAAGAACAAGCCATCCGATTTGAGCGCTAGCCGAATTTGTGCAAGTGCACCGGGCAAGTCGTTGACCCAATGTAAACTTAAATTGGATGCAATAACGTCAAAACTTGCCAATTCGAAAGGCAGTGATTCTTCATCGCATGTCAGCGTGGGATTGCCATTTTTGGCTTGAGCTCGTGTTGCAAGTGCGCGGGACAAGTCTGTTTGGAAAAGCTTTTCGATCTTGCCTGACCCTGCAAGAATTTTTCCTACTTCTCCCCCATGGCAGCCAATATCGAGGCCGGTCTCAAATGAGCGATTAATATCAAACAATCTGTCACATAATCGCTCTGCGCCTTCTATAAATAGAAAATCGTAAGCGTCAAAATCTTCAGCAGCGCGGTCGCGATGGCGCTGCACAAGCTTACGATCAAAAACGTTCATAATGTCGCATGATAAATCCATGGAGGGTATATGACACGTTTGCATCGAATGCTCAAAAAAAGTGTTAAAGCGCTCGCAGATAATCTTTGGCCGCCGCTCTGCATATCATGTGACTTTCCGATACAGGATTCGAATGGGCTATGCTCGTCATGTTGGGCCCGCATGCGGTATCTGAGCGCGCCTCAGTGCTATGCATGCGGTGTCCTATTCCCTTTTGATGTTGGTGTGCAGGCATTGTGTGTTGCCTGTACAAGGTCACACCCGCCTTATGAGAATGCCCTGTCGGCCTTGATATACGATGATGCTTGTCGGGGAATGATTCTGGCGTATAAACACGGTTATAGAACAGATTTGGCCCCAGCTTTAACAAGAATGATGATGCGCCCTGGTGCTTTTTTGCTTGAGCGTGCTGAAATTGTTGCGCCGATACCGCTACATTGGACCCGTTTGATGTCGCGTCGATATAATCAAGCCGGATTGCTTTCTAACCGGTTGGCAAAGATTGGACGCACACGTTCCGTTCCAGATTTGTTAATGCGGACCAAGCGGATGGGCTCACAAGGCGGAAAGTCGAGTGCGGGACGCCGACGGAATGTATAGGGGGCATTTGCCCTTCAACAACGCTATAAAGGAATGTTGATTGGTAAACGTGTTTTACTGGTTGATGACGTCTTAACAACAGGCGCGACAATAGAAACTGCGGCACGGGTACTGATTAAAGGTGGGGCATCTGCTGTTGATGTCCTGACAATTGCGCGCGTGGTTACGTCAGGCCTATGATTATCGGCATATCTGATTATATTCATCACAACAATTTGGAGAATACATGATGGCTAAGGTTGAAATTTACACGACGGCGTTTTGTCCTTACTGCACGCGCGCGAAGAGTTTGCTGAAAAGCAAAGGCATCCAGTTTGAAGAGCATGACGTGATGATGCGTGCATCACTTAGGCGCAAGATGTCTGAAATGGCAGGGGGCGCTACATCTGTGCCGCAGATTTTTGTGGATGGACTGCATATCGGCGATAGCGATGGTATTCAGCAGTTGGATGCTCAAGGCAAACTCGATGCGGCGCTTGGCATTGCCAATTGACGAAGACGTTTAAGGCAGCGCTCGTCCAGATTACGGCAGGGTCTGACCCTTCCAAAAATGCATCTATAAATAGCGCATATCTGGATGAAGCAGTGGCCGGTGGGGCTGAATTCGTTCTGTTCCCAGAAGTTTGTAACATGATTGAGCCTGACAGAGATGCGTGCCGCCAAAAAGCTCGATCGGGTTTAGTTGATCAAACTGTTGTTGCTTTGCAAAACAGTGCGCGAAAACACGGTGTTTGGATTCTTGTTGGGTCTGTTGTTGTGCAATCTGAAGCAACACCGGTAAAGCTCGCAAATCGATCCTTCCTGATTAATGATCAAGGTGAGATTGTTGCCACCTACGACAAGATGCATTTATTCGATGTCGATGTTGGAAGCGGTGATGTTTACCGTGAAAGCGATACGTATCACGGGGGATCTGAACTAACGTTAGCGTCTACGCCATGGGGTCCGATTGGCATGACTGTTTGTTATGACCTTCGTTTCCCGCATCTTTACAGGGATTTGGCCAAGGCAGGTGCCGTTATGTTGACCGTGCCATCTGCATTCACACGACCAACTGGCGAGGCGCATTGGCATGCGTTGCTCCGTGCCCGGGCAATAGAAACTGGGGCGTTTGTCATAGCGCCCGCTCAGACGGGCGTGCATAGCGGTGGTCGTAAAACTTATGGGCATTCGATTGCGATTGATCCGTGGGGCGTCGTGCTGGCTGATGCGAGTGTCGACGTTGGCGTTACTTATGTGGATATTGATCCATCTGAAGCCGCGTCAGCGCGCAGGCGCATTCCTGCCCTCAAACATGATCGGGAATACGAGATTATTCGCGCAAACCACGGGTAATTCATAAGTTTATGCAGGATGGTTCAGGTTGACCGTCATTGCGCGAAGTGGTTTCGAGATTATTCACAGCACAGATTATTTGTTTTACCCCGGGGCATTCGCCGCTATCGATAATTCCATGCTGGTAAGCAACAACCTGAAGCTTGTTTTGAACAAGTGACAAAAGCTCACCACTTTTTAGAAGGTGGTCGGGATTCCGCGGGCGGTTATAGACTTCGTTGCCAAGCGCGAATGTTTCGTAAAGAAATACGCCGCCAGGTGCGAGAGCATCCAATAAAGCGCTAAAATGTGGTCGGTACAGATAGTTGCTTACGATCACTGCATCGAAAGTTCGATTGCCGAGTGGCCAGGGTTTCCCTGTTTCCATGTCGGCTTCAATGATTTCTGCAGAGTGACTTTCAATAAATGACTCAAGAGGCACAATGTTTTTATCAATAGCTGTGACTTGAAACCCATTATCGCCGAAAAACCTTACGTGGCGACCGCCCCCTGCAGCAACATCGAGGACCGTTCCGTTTTGTTTAATGAGACCTTTGAATCGTTTGAACCATAGGGATGGCTCTACCATATTAAGATGGCGGGAGGTATGCGGCTTTTGCTGAATGTCTGTCATGGGACCATTATGCTAGGTGATGATACATTTTGTTAACGCTTTTTTTTAAAGAATACGGCACACTATCCATGCTTAATGGCAATTTGTGGAGTTTGTGAGACTAATGATCAAGTATTCAGTTCGTTGCGACAAAGATCATGTTTTTGAAGCATGGTTTAAGGATAGTGCGACTTTTGACGCACAATCTAAAAGCGGCGACATCGTTTGTCCGCAATGTGGGAATAATCTTGTCGTTAAGGCCCCAATGGCGCCGCGAATTGTAAAATCACAACAATCAGATGTATCGCAAGAATCCCGTGCTCGCGAAGTAGCTGAGCGTATTCTTGAAGCTGCTGTCGAAATGCGAAAAGAGGTTGAAGAGAACTGCGACTATGTTGGTGACCAATTCGCATACGAAGCACGTAAAATTCATTACGGTGAGGCAGATGAACGTGGAATTTATGGGGAAGCTAGTGATGAAGAAACCCAAAAGCTTGATGATGAGGGTATCGATGTCATCAAGCTACCGAACGTTCGTAAAAACAGCTGATAGATGCTGAGTTAGTCTTTTTCAGCAAACGCCAGATAATTTACATTAAGATCAGTGCTTAATCGCCAAATATCTCTCATCGGATTGTAACTCATGCCACTCATTGATGAGATATCCATATCTGCTTGGCGCAACCCTCGTGCGAGTTCCGATGGTTTAACAAATTTCTTCCAGTCGTGAGTGCCGACGGGTAACCATCTCAATACATACTCAGCCATGACCTTTGCTAGTGCCAAGGACTTCAATGTTCGGTTTATCGTCGATAGAACCATACCACCGCCAGGCCGAACCATTGCCGCAGATGTACTCAGGAACATGTCTAAATCAGCGACGTGTTCTACAACCTCGAGATTGACCACGATATCAAAGGTTTCGCCAGTTTGAACGAGTTCCTCTGGTTGTGAATTGCGATAATCGATATTCAAGCCAGCGCCTTTGGCATGCAGTTTTGCGACTTCAATATTGCGTGCTGCTGCGTCGATAGCCGTGACGTCTGCACCAAGGCGCGCCAGTGGCTCAGATACAAGTCCACCGCCACATCCCACATCAAGGATACGCAGTCCTTTAAAGGGGGTGGCGGATTCAGGGTCTAAACCCAAGTGTGAAACAACATGGTCGCGAATGAAGGCAAGGCGAACGGGTGCAAGCTGATGGAGTGGCCGAAACTTCCCCGTTGGGTCCCACCATTCATCAGCAATAGCAGCAAACCGAGCAACTTCGTCTGTATCAGCTGTACCTTGCTTTATGTTGTCTTTGGTATCGTTTGGTGCAGTTTTCGTGGTCGTCATGGCTGCCTCGGAACGGGTTTCTATAGTGTTTTAAGCCGGATCAGGGTTGCCTGAAATCAACCCACAGAGTATGTATGCGCCTATACTTTAACTCAAGCTAGTTTACGCGGTTGTTCCAAGAAAGTCGTTACCAAATGGCACGAATTGTTCAAAAATTTGGAGGCACGTCTGTTGCCAACACAGACCGCATTAAAGCGGTTGCCTTGCGCGTTAAGGCTGAGGTTGATTCTGGTAACCAGGTTGCAGTTGTCCTGTCTGCGATGTCAGGAGAGACCAACAAGCTTGTTGAGTATGTGACGTCGATCAGCAAATTGTATGATGCACGCGAATATGACGCGATCGTTGCGACCGGTGAGCAAGTGACCATTGGATTGCTCGCAATTGCACTTCAAGATTTAGGTGTATCCGCCCGGTCATGGTTGGGTTGGCAAGTGCCGATCCATACTGATGGCGTGCATGGTAAGGCACGCATTGAGCGGGTTGAAACTGATGAGATGAACGTGCGCCTTGAGCTTGGCGAAGTTTGCGTTGTCGCTGGTTTCCAAGGTATTGGTCCGGATAATAGAATTACGACACTTGGGCGTGGTGGATCAGATACGAGCGCGGTCGCACTCGCAGCAGCTTTGAATGCAGATCGCTGCGATATCTATACGGACGTTGATGGTGTCTATACAACAGACCCAAGAATTACGCCGAAAGCGCGCAAACTAGAGAAGATCTCCTACGAAGAAATGTTGGAGATGGCGTCTGTCGGCGCAAAAGTGCTGCAGACACGCTCAGTTGAATTGGCAATGAAACAAAAAGTTCGGGTGCAGGTGCGCTCGAGCTATAACGATGAGCCCGGAACGCTCGTGGTTGATGAGGATGAAATCGTGGAACAAGAACTAGTTAGTGGCATCGCTTACAGCCGTGATGAGGCGAAAATTACTTTGGTTGCTGTACCTGATCAACCTGGCAGCGCGGCTGCAATCTTCGGTCCATTGGCGGATAACGGCATAAACGTTGATATGATTGTCCAAAATATATCTCAGGACAATCACGCGACGGATATGACTTTCACATTACCAATTGCGGACCTGGATCGCGCAGTTGCGACACTGGAAGGCAACCGTGACGTTTTGCAGTACCGCGAACTTCGCTCAGATAAGGATGTCACCAAGTTGTCTGTGATCGGCGTTGGTATGCGGTCACACGCGGGCGTAGCCCAGCGTATGTTTACTGCTTTGGCCGATAAAGGCATCAACATTCAAGTTATCTCAACGTCTGAGATTAAAGTGAGTGTACTGATTGCTGAAGAATACACAGAGCTCGCGGTTCGTGCATTGCACACCGCGTATGGACTTGATTCTGATTAATTAACTCGTCGAAAATTTGCCACGAAGGAATCTCGAGGCATGTCTGAGAAAACGCCACGCGCAAAAATGATGCCCGCCCCGCGGCGTCTTCTGGCGCGTGTTCGCGATCTCATGGCAGCGTCTGGTACGGCAGAAGAGCGCCTCGATCATATTGCAGAAATTGTTGCTGCAGATTTGGTGGCTGAGGTTTGCTCGATCTATGTGCGCCGTGCAGGCGATATTATTGAGCTTTTTGCGACGCGTGGCTTAAAGCCTTCAGCGGTTCATAACACCCGCCTGCGTATAGGCGAGGGCATCATTGGTGATATTGCGGCCATGGCGCGGCCGTTTGCACTTGCCGATGCCCAGGAACATCCAAGTTTTGCATACCGCCCCGAAACGGGTGAAGAGGTCTTTCGCTCAATGATGGGTGTGCCGATTATCCGCAGTGGGCGGGTTATCGGTGTGATGGCAGTCCAGAACCGTACGCGAAGAAACTACAATGATGAGGAAGTGGAAAGCCTGCAAACCGTCGCCATGGTATTGGCCGAATTGGTTGCAGGTGGCGAACTTATTGATCCGAAAGAGCTTTTGCCGGCAGACGGTTTGGCGACAGCGCCTTTGCGGCTCGAAGGATTGCGATTGAATGGTGGGATTGGTATTGGCCAAGCGCTGATCCATCGCCCCCATTTTCGTATTGAGCGTCTCGTTGCCGAAGATGCCGACGTCGAACAAGGTCGATTGCAAACTGCGTTCATCGAGATGCATGGCGCTATTGATGACATGATGATGTCTGAGAGTATGCAAGCTGGCGGCGAGCATCGTGATATTCTTGAGACCTATTCAATGATTGCACGTGATCAAGGCTGGTTGAAGAGAATGGAAGAGGCAATTAATGCGGGCCTTACAGCAGAAGCAGCGGTCCAGCGCGTTTTGGACGATATGCGCGCACGGATGGCCAAGGTAACAGATCCTTATCTTCGTGAGCGTGTCTATGATTTGGAAGATATTGCGCATAGGCTTTTGCAGCATTTACTTGGTGCACCAAGTAGCCCTGATCTCACGCGGTATTCTGATGGGGCCATTTTGATTGCGAAGTCTTTGGGGCCTGCGCAATTACTTGATTACGATGCGGACTCCTTAAGTGCGGTGATTTTGGAAGAAGGGTCACCTACGGCCCACGTGGTGATTATTGCGCGCGCATTGGATTTGCCCATTTTAGGTCGCGTTAAAGGAATCCTTGATCGCATTAGTGATGGTGACCCGCTCATCGTTGATGGTGACCGTGGACAAGTGTTTGTCCGCCCCGGCGATGATATCCGACAAAGTTTCCTTGATACAAAACGCATACACGAAGAACGACGAGAGCATTATAATGCGCTGGTCCCACTTGCATCTGAAACGACAGACGCTGAGCATATATCGCTGCTGATTAATGCGGGACTATTGGTTGATGTGGAACAGATGCCTTTGCTTGGCGCCGAGGGAATTGGATTATTTCGCACGGAAATTCCATTCATGATGCGCACAGAGCTCCCAAGCATCGAAGATCAAACGGAGATGTATCAGCGGATCATAGAGGCTGCTGCTGGGCAGCCTGTGACTTTTCGGACATTAGATGTAGGCAGCGATAAAACCCTGCCTTATCTGGAAAGTGAAGATGAAGAAAATCCGTCAATGGGGTGGAGAGCTATTCGGGTTGGTCTTGATCGCCCTATGCTTTTGAGGCGGCAAATGCGTGCGATGATTCGCGCAGCAAATATTTGTAAAACAGATATATCAATTATGTTCCCAATGATAACAGAGGTCGCTGAGTTCCAAGCGGCAAAAGTGTTGCTTGATCGTGAGTTTATAAGCGAAGGTGGCAATGTGTATGTCCGTGCGGGCGCAATGTTGGAAGTGCCAAGCTTATTGTTCCAGTTGCCGCAGTTATTGGAGCAAGTTGATTTTCTCTCGATCGGTTCTAACGACTTGATGCAATTTCTATTCGCGACTGACCGAGGGAATCCGAAGCTTTCCGATCGATATGACACTCTGTCGCCAGCAGCTTTAACAATGTTAAAGGGTATTGCTGTACAATGCTTGCGCACAGACACTCCGGTCACGGTTTGTGGTGAAATGGCAGGGCAGCCACTTGAGGCAATGGCCCTTATTGGTCTTGGGTTTCGGCGACTATCAATGGCAAGTCCAGGGATAGGCCCGGTAAAGGAAATGGCACGGTCTCTGAACGTCGCAAATCTCAGCGATTTCATGACGCCGCTTTTGGATGGGTCAGAACATAGTTTGCGCGGTAAGCTCAGGAGTTTTGCTCTAGATCACGGTGTTGCCGTTTAATTTGGGCCTCATAGTTAATGGTGGCTAAGGCCAAATGCTGGATTATCCTTGTAAATCAAAGGCGAAATGTGAGAATAATCTCCAAGAGCGGGCCCGAGACATCGCGACTTGCGAAATCGCGTTCCGTAACAACGGGTTTGATGAGCTGAATGAACACTAAAAGCCAGAAAAAAGAAGATCCAAAAGGGAACGATGAGCGGACTCCGCAAGTTGGTGCGCTTTTGCGTGCATCTAGATTGCGCGTAGGCGAAGAACTGCGCGAAGTATCAGATGTTCTATGTATTAAGTTTTTGTATCTTGAAGCGATTGAAGAATGTCGATATACGGACTTGCCTGGAGATACTTATGCGGTTGGATTTATACGCTCATACGCGGAACATCTTGGCCTCGACGGTGATGAAGTTGTACGCCGTTATCGCACGGAACAGATGGGTAAAGGAAACTCAAGCGAGCTTCTGTTTCCGACGCCAGTCCAAGATAGCGGTGTGCCTAAAGGCGCCATTGTTTTTGTTGGATTTTTAATTGCCCTTCTTGTTTACGGTGGTTGGTACGTCACAACAACGGATGAGAGCATTCTCTCAGATATTATTTCGCCGGTACCAGACCATTTGAAGCATCTCGTGACAGGTGACGATGCGCCAGACAATCAAAGTGCTGACTCAAGCGAGGCGCCTGCAACATCAAGCACCTCCACAGATATGTCGTCTGATGGTTCGACGACTGATGATGCTGTGCGCGCCAGTGCAGATGCCGCTGAACAGATCGCGAATGCTGCAGGAGAAGTCGCAACAAGAACTGCAGACGCCGCACGGGCTGCAGCTGAAGCAGCTGCCGAAGCCGTAACTGCTGAGCCTTCGTCGAGCACTCAAGCGACGCCGAGCACCGAGCAAGTTGCTACAGACGCGCCCGCATTTGAGGTAACGACACCAGCCGCAACGTCTGCAGCCACAACGAATGAAACATCAGACGTATCGACACCGTCTGCAGTCGTAACAGAGCCAGCTCAAGTAAGTGAAGCGCCCGCGCCGTCAGCTACAAATACGAGTGAAGTGATAACGCAGCCAGTCGCTGAAGCAGCCTCTGACGTTGCGCCAGTCACACCTGAAACTGCGGCAACAGAGACTGTAGAAAAAATTGTTGAAGAGACAGCACCTGCGACAGCAGAAACAACTGAGGTCAGCGCTCTAGTCGAGCCTGCTGCTGCAGATGCGGCGACAGAAAGTGTCACACCGCCAGCTTCTTATGAAGTAACGGCAGAAGACTTAAACTCACTCGTTTTGCGCCAAGCCACATCTAGCGATGAGCAAACGACAGCGACAACATCAAACACGGCTGCGTCATTGTCTGGAGTATCAATCCGCGCGACGAGCCGCAGTTGGGTTGAAGTCCGTGACCCTTCGAATGGAAATGTGTTGTTTACCGGCGTTATGAGTATCGGATCTGTTTTCGATGTTCCAGATACAAATGGGCTTGTGCTTGATACAGGGAATGCGGGCGCACTCGATATCACTGTAGAAGGCGTAAGCGCTCCAAAAATTGGTGGTGTTGGGGACGTACGTAAAAGTGTCTCCTTAAATGCTGAGCGGCTTAAGGCCGGGACAGCGACGAACCGCTAAAAAGAGAAGTATCATGACAAACCTTATTGCTCCCATTCTTCGTCGCCAATGCATCCCCGTGCGCGTCGGAGACGTTGTTGTTGGCGGTGGTCCTATTGTTGTTCAATCAATGACGAATACGGATACAGCGGATATTGAAGGAACAACGCAACAAGTTGCAGCGCTTGCTCAAGCGGGCTCAGAGGTTGTGCGTATTACAGTGGACCGGGATGAAGCTGCCAAAGCTGTTCCTCATATTCGTGATGCGCTTGATAAGATGGGCTGTGATGTACCGCTTGTCGGTGACTTTCATTATATCGGTCATACTCTGCTGACAGACAATCCGGCATGCGCTGAGGCTTTGGCTAAATACCGTATCAACCCTGGTAACGTTGGGTTTAGAGAAAAACGTGATCGACAGTTCACGACGATGATCGAAGTCGCGATGAAATATGATCGCCCCGTTCGGATTGGTGTGAACTGGGGAAGTTTGGATCAAGATCTTGTCATTTCCATGATGGATGAGAACGCGAAGTCTACGAACCCAAAGTCTGCATCTGATATTACCGAAGAAGCATTGGTAACCTCTGCTTTGCAAAGTGCTGCTTTAGCACGCGATCTCGGCATGAGCGCTGATAAGATCATTCTTTCGTGTAAAGTCTCCGCCGTACAAAGTTTGATCCGCGTTTATCGTGCGCTTGCGCGCCAGTGTGACTATGCACTTCATCTCGGCCTTACCGAGGCTGGTATGGGCTCGAAAGGTATCGTTGCTTCGACCGCAGCTCTTGCCGTGCTTTTACAAGAAGGCATTGGCGACACGATCCGTGTTTCTTTGACGCCTGAGCCTGGTGGCGACCGTACTGAAGAAGTGATTGTTGCGCAGCAAATTTTACAAACTATGGGTATTCGTTCTTTTATGCCTTTGGTCACGGCGTGCCCAGGCTGTGGACGCACGACAAGTACAGTATTCCAAGACTTAGCTGGCAAAATACAAAGCTATCTTCGTGAACGGATGCCAACCTGGCGTGAAAAATATGTAGGCGTTGAAGATATGAACGTTGCGGTTATGGGCTGCATCGTGAATGGACCCGGTGAAAGTAAACACTCTGATATTGGAATCTCTTTACCAGGCACGGGCGAAACACCGTCTGCACCTGTATTCATCGACGGTGAAAAGCGAATGACCCTTAAAGGGCCAGGTATCGCCGAGGAATTCCAGGGTATCGTCGAAGAATATGTAAAGAACCGTTACGGCGATGACGCTAAGTCCGACGCTGCTGAATAACTGAACGGACAAAATAAGTATGGCATCTCTCCAGCCGGTTCGCGGCACCCACGATCTTTTACCTGATGACTTGCGCGCACAGCGGTTTGTTCAAGATACTGCTGCTGCAATTGCACTTCGTTATGGTTTTGAAGAGATGACGCCGCCGGTGTTTGAATTCACCGACGTGTTCCAACGTACATTGGGCGATACATCAGATATTGTAATAAAAGAAATGTATACGTTTGATGATAGGGGAGGGGATAGCATAACTCTCCGACCTGAATTCACAGCGGGTATCGCACGTGCATTTATGTCGAACGGTCTTCAGCAGTCAGTGCCTGTGAAATTTTTCGCGAGGGGGCCTGTGTTCAGGTATGAACGTCCACAAAAAGGTCGCCTTCGCCAGTTCCATCAAGTCGACGTTGAAATCTTGGGTGTTCCTGGCCCGCAAGCAGATATTGAAGTGATCGCAGTAGGTGCGCATTTGTTACTTGAGCTCGGTGTGGCCGATGACGTGACATTGGAAATCAATACGCTTGGAGATACAGAAAGCCGTCAGACCTACCGGGAAACCTTGGTGGAGTATTTGACAGCCCACAAATCGAAACTCTCTGAAGACAGCCTAAAAAGATTAGAAAAAAACCCACTTCGAATTTTTGATTCAAAGAATGAGGGCGACCGAGAAGTTATGGCCGAAGCGCCGTTGCTGCAGGAGTATTTGAACGATCACTCCCGCACATTCTTTGATGATGTCTTGCAAGGGCTCGCTGACGTTGGTGTTGAGACAAATATCAATCCGCAGCTTGTTCGAGGCCTCGATTATTATTCCCATACCGCATTTGAGTTTGTGACGACAACTTTGGGCTCACAAGGTGCGGTTCTTGCTGGAGGCCGTTATGACGGCCTGATGGAACAGATGGGTGGTCGTGCAATGCCTGGGATCGGTTGGGCTGCGGGTGTCGAAAGATTAGCAATGATGGTTGGTGATGCCGCGCCGACTAAACGTCCTGTTGCGATTGTACCTGTGGGTGCACCGGCAGCTCGAGAAGCAATGAAAATAGCACAAACCTTACGTGAAGATGGTTATCATGTTGATCTTGGGTATTCAGGTAACATGGGTAAACGTATGAAGCGTGCAGATAAAGCAAACGCTATCGCTTCTGTGATACTTGGCGATGACGAGTTGGCTAAAAACGTTGCAACTGTTCGCGATATGCTAAGCGGCGAACAAGCTGAGGTGCCTCTCTCCGATCTTCGGGAGCACCTAGCCAAGTATCGTTAGCGATCGCGATGGGCGTCAACGCGACATCAAAAACATTTCTTATCGTTGGAGCCAATCACCGTTCTGCAGGTGTCACTCTGCGTGATCGTATGTTTGTTGATGATGATGCAGTCCCTCAGTTTTTGAACTCTTTGCGCCATGCCCAAGTTAATCAGGGCATGGTTCTTTCGACGTGTGATCGTGTTGAGGTGATGGTTTTTTCTGATGATGTAAATCAGGATTTTGACGCCATCAAGAAAGTAATGTCTGAACATGCAGATTTATCATCCAACGAAGCGACTACGTTAACCTCGATACAGGATAATGAAGCTGTTGGGTATTTGTTTCGCATCGCATCTTCGCTAGAGAGTGTAGTTGTTGGTGAACCACAAATTCTTGGACAGGTGAAAGCCTGTCATAGACTCGCGCGTAACCAAGATATGATAGGCCCTGAACTAGAAGGCCTAATGCAGGCAGCCTATACCGCCGCGAAGCGGGTCAGAACTGAAACAGCCATTGGTGAGCGACCTGTATCGATTGCTGCGGTTGCTGTTGGTGTTGCACGTGATGTTCATGGTCGCCTTGAGAATGCAAATACACTCATCATCGGCCAAGGGGATATGGGCGAGGTTATTGGGAGCGAGCTCATTCGTGCAAATATTGGTAGTTTGTCGGTTGTGGACATTGGATCTCGTTCTTCCAGCGCATTAGCCACGCAACTCCGTGCCAGGCATATCCCAGAAGACGGTCTTTCTAATGCGCTGATTGATGCGGACATCGTTGTTACTGCATTGGGTGGACGCTCGCTTGCTTTAACGGCAGACATGGTCCGCACTGCACTCAAAGCACGTAGGTTCCGCCCGCAATTTATTGTCGACGCGGGATTGCCTGGAGATGTGGAGCCATCCGTAGATCGGCTTGATGATGTGTTCTTATATGACCTTCAAGATTTAGAGCGACTTGCCATTGAAGGATTAGAGACCCGTGTCACCGAGGCTGATGCCGCCGCTTTTATTGTACGTGATGAAGTTGCGCGATATGGCCAGGATCGACAAGCACGGAAGGCTACGCCAGCACTCAGTGCACTTCGGGCCCATGTAAATGCGTTGAGAGATCAAGCCCTCTTGGATGCTGGAGGTGATGCGGAACGTGCTACACATATGCTGACCCAGCGGTTGTTACATACGCCAAGTGAGCGTTTGCGGAGCAAAGCTGCGGCAGGTGAAAACATTGAAATAGCTGAAGATCTCATCCGAGATTTGTTCGGTATTACTGAAGACGAGGAAAATTCATCGTGAGTATGGAAGAACATCTTGAGAGCATGACGTCGCGCTTCGACGAACTGACGCATTTAATGTCAGCGGACGGCGTAACTGGAGAGGAATATGCAAGCCTTTCGAAAGAATATGCGGACCTGACACCAATTGTTGAAGCTATCAATGCGTTCCGTGAGGCGCGTCAGGAATTTATTGATGCTGCAGCAATGATTGAAGACCCTGACAGTGACGCAGATATGAAAGCGATGGCTGAGGAAGAATGTCGTTTATTAAAAGATAAAATTCCAGAATTAGAAAACGTCGTTAAATTAATGATGGTGCCTAAAGATGAAGCTGATAGCCGAAATGCTATTTTGGAAATTCGCGCAGGCACAGGCGGAGATGAAGCAGGCCTTTTTGCTGCAGATTTATTTCGTATGTATCAGCGATATGCTGCACGGATGCGCTGGAAATTTGATATTATTCATCTTCAGGAAACGGGCGTTGGTGGAGCCAAGGAGGCGATTGCGGAAATTACGGGGAAGGAAGTTTTCCGATTCCTTAAATTTGAAAGTGGTGTTCATCGGGTCCAACGCGTACCGACGACAGAATCAGGCGGACGGATACATACCTCAGCTGCCACTATCGCTGTGATGCCAGAAGCAGAAGACGTCGATATCCAGATTGAGGATAAAGATCTTCGCATCGATACATTCCGTGCGCAGGGTGCAGGTGGTCAGCACGTGAACACAACAGATAGTGCTGTGCGTATTACGCATTTACCCAGTGGTCTTGTGGTCTCACAACAAGATGAGAAATCACAACATAAGAATAGAGCGCAAGCGATGAAGGTTTTGCGCGCGAGGCTTTACGATGCAGAACGCGAGCGTCAAGCATCGGAGCGTGCAAAAAACCGTAAAGATCAGGTGGGTTCAGGCGACAGATCTGAACGTATCCGTACGTATAATTTCCCAGAGCGCCGGGTTACTGACCATCGGATTGGCCTCACGCTTCATATCTTAGATGCGTTTTTGAATGGAGAGATCGACGAAGTTGTTGATGCGTTGCTCTCTGAAGATAACGCGCGCCAATTGGCGACGATGGAATGACATCTGTTGCCCAGGTATTAAGTGTTGGGACGAAGCAGCTTACAGATTCGGGTATCGAAGATGCTAGGTCTGAGGCTTGTGGCCTGCTTGCCCATGTGATGAACTTAAACAAAGCGCAGGTGTTTGCCAGGACAGATGAAGAATTAGACGCACAGGTAGTTGGTGCTTTTGAGCTTAGTGTAAAAGAACGCGCGGTAGGTAAGCCCTTTGCACATATCACAGGGAAACGTGAATTCTGGAGTATGCCATTGCAAGTATCCCCAGCCACACTCATCCCAAGACCAGACACTGAAACAGTTCTTGAACTCGTCACCGAAGTATTTAATGACCGTGAAGCACCTCGTAATATCTTGGACTTAGGGACAGGAAGTGGATGCCTGTTATTGGCGCTGCTGAATATCTTTCAAAAGGCGAACGGTATTGGGTTGGATATTTCGAGAGAGGCAATCAGTGTCGCAAACCGTAACGTTGATTGTCTCGGTTTGAGCGATCGCGCACAAATGATTTGTGGCTCATGGCATGATGCCATTGATGGTCAGTTCGACTTGATTGTTTCCAATCCTCCATACATTCCGACAGACGATATTCCCAGTCTGGACAGAAGCGTACGTGATCATGAACCGCACCTAGCACTCGACGGTGGGTCAAAAGGTCTTGATGCGTATCACTATTTAATACCTATGAGCGTAAATTTGCTTCGATCAGATGGTATTCTCGTGGTCGAGATTGGAATTGATCAGGCAAACGATGTCGCTGAGATTGCGGCACAGTCAGGGTTTGCGCAGTATCGCGTGCGACGTGATCTATCTGGAATTGAAAGAGCATTATCTTTTTACAAAAAAGATGTTGGAATAAGCTAAGGTTAGGTTTAGTTTTTTAATCTGTTCAGCCTTTTGGGGCTGTGTGAGATTGCCTTACAGTAGGCGCTACTCATCGTTCAACCATAATCGTCATCTTCTTTAGGGACGAATCATGAGCCAAGCATGTATTTGGTGTGGGTTGAGCGCTGTTTTTCAAATGAAGCATTCAGAGAATGATGAAACACAATCAGAATAACAATAATAATAATCGACGTAACCGTTCCCGTGGGACTGGGCGAAAGTACCCTAACCAAAAAGGCGGTTCGTTTGATAGCAATGGTCCTGAGTCGAAAGTGCGCGGCAATGCTGCGCAAGTCTTGGAAAAGTATCAGGCTCTTGCGCGTGATGCGAACTCAGCAGGTGACCGCATACTTGCTGAAGGGTATCTCCAGCATGCAGAGCACTATTATCGAATTCTGAACACAGATAATGAAAATGCTAACCGTGAGAATAATAATCGTGGACGTCAGGACCAAAATAATCGTGAAGTAAACAGCGCTGGTGATGTCACGAACAACGGTCAAAACAACACGAGCGATCAAGTGCCATCTGAGAATGCTGTGCAGAGTGAAAAAGCGCCACGCCGAGATAATTCTAATCGTCGCAATCAAAAAACATCTGAACCTGTTGAAGCTGAGACTAATGTTTTTGCTGCTGAGGAAAAGTCGGTAGAGACAGCAACGCCAGAAACTACGGCAGAGCCTGTTGAAGTCATCAACGTAAAAGAAGAGGCGCCTAAAAAGCCTCGGACACGCAAACCACGGAAACCAAAAGCACCTGTGGCTGATGTTGTTGTTTCAGACGTTGCTCAAGCTGCTGATTAAAAAAAATAGGCGATCGGTTTTCCAATTATAATATGTGGATATCTGTTCCAGACGTTACGTGTCCGCTTTTAATGACGCGCGCGTATACGCCGCAGTCAATGTGCCCGTAACCCCGTTGAAGATCTTTTGGAATATTTAGATCACGTTCAGCGGTCACGGGATTTATATTCGTTGCGCCGCAGCGGTCGATGGGTACCGTGACTTCGAGCACAGCATCCCCAATCTTGATATGCTTGCCACATAAATCTATTTCGGCCCAAGCCTTTATTCCATCAATCAACAAGTTGCCACGGAACCGTCTCGGATCGATCTCTTTCCCAACGATGCGTTCTAAATCTTTTACTGACGCTTTGTTTATAATGGAAACTACGGGATTGTTATGATCAGAGAGAACATGACCCTCAGCGACTTCAACGAGCTTTGGCCGACCTCTGGCTTCGTCTTTCATAAATGCTGCAAAAAAATCTTCGATCATGGTGCGGCCAATTTTTTGTGTTAGAACGCCACGTGCGACCTGATTTCCGCCTCGCTTAATCGTTAATGCGTCCGTCGCATCATCAAAACTGGTTTCAAGCTGTGCAAGTTTTTCATTCTTCATAAGCATTAGAAAGCTTGTTTTAGGCATCCATTCGGCACTGGCGCCAGATACTGGCGTGGAGCCAAGGGCAACGGCAAACCGTCGATCATTAGGCATGACGAGACCTTCGCTTAAGGTCACGGAATCCAGCTCTTCAGGCGTTAACCCTTTCACAGTATGGCGATAGATTTTTTGAAGTTTCATTGTCATAAAAACAGATTGAAGAGCCAAATACACAGTGTCAATCGATTGGCTTGTCGCCGTCACAAAATTTTAAAGCTAACCCGTCTTGAAATAAAAGCTTATGGAAATCACGAAGCGCTTTATCTGACACGGCACCGTTAAGGCCATCTATAAATTGAGCATCAAAGTTTGGTTGTCGAAGAAGGCTCACAACGCGTTTGCGCGCCAATGTGAGCGCCTTGCCCTCCGGCAATACACCTGCGCCACAGAATTTAACAAGACGTACCGCCCAGTCTCTAAGGTGTGCTTCAGGGCTATCAAGCCGATCGATGATACTTTCGTCGACAAGATAGCGTTCTAATACACCATCTATATGCGTTGTTACTTGTTGTTTGACGTCATCGGGCAGTGCTGAAGATGTCGTCGCCATGAATGCGCCAGTTGCTGAAACCATTCGATCTTTTGGTGACATTGAACGGCGACATAATTCATCAATGACGTGGGCACTGAATACAACATCCAGTTCTTTAATAATGTCAGCTAGATGATCATCTGCAATCGTCGTTTTTGTGAGTTCGGCTAAATACATAACGCCGCGAGCGGGATCAGGCAGTAATTTTACGGTAGCATTAATAACAGCGAGTTTACCCGTTGCCCCACCTTCCTTGATAAACTGACTACCGCGTAACGTCATAGCTTCAGCACCTTCGGCGCCAGATAAAATGCCGCCAGGTACGAGCAGTTGCGCCATGACGCGTTGGTATTCTTCCATTTCTTTGGATGGGTCTGCTTTATAAAGAGATGCGGAGGATTTTAATTGGCGGAGTGCGCGATCTATTAAAACAAGCCGGCTCGCCGGAAGAATATTTTTCTTCATTAAAAAGTTTAATCGCTCAGTTACCTCTTTTTCATTACTTTTTTCAATGTCGTAAATACCTTCAGATAAATCTATCATGCTGATGATAGCGCTACCAAGAGATCGCTGCCATCCAAGGAGCTCTTGGATGAGATGCGTTCCAAGCAGGTCGGCAATGACTGTATCTAAAGTTAAACAGCTTTGCGGCCCTTTTTCTATGTTCACAAGAACGCAAAGCTTGTCCAGCTTGTTGATCCAACTTGGGATTTTCTGTAGCGCTCTGGACAGGACGACCATCGCCAAATACTCAGGCGTATCTCCTTTGATCGTTGAGACGGTTGATAGTGTATCTGAGAATTTTTTTGATAAATTTGGCAGCTTGAATGATGCAGCTCGTTTCGCTTGAGCTGTAATCTGATCAATAATTTCGATAATTTGTTTTTGTCGTTTTTTTGCGCCTAGAGCGCCACCGCTACTTTGTGATTGCGCGACATGACTTGTCGCTGAAAACATCAAACTGTCTCAGTCTGCAAGGCGCTGAATCTCTTTGTGATTGTGTAACACTTCTGTCGGCGTAAGTGTGATGCTTTCCAAATAACTACGAAAAATTCTATTAAAAATAATACGGCTTTCGAGACTAAAAAAGTCTCGAGGCTTTTCGCAGTAAATTTTAATTTGTTCAACGGTTGCGATTTTTAGGAGCTGGCTGCCTTTAACTGATTGTGTCTCCTCAAAAATAACCTTTTCTTCGACAGATCCATCATGTTTGACCCGGTTTGCCACAACACGTGCACCAGCACATTTTTTGTCTGAGAGGAATTTTTTAGCCATCGTACGCGCATCTATTTCACGCTCACGAATAGCTTCCGTGGCCCAACGGTTATTCTTGAAAACCTGGATATCGAAATTACCTTGATTCGACGCCATTGAACGACACCCCTATCGTTAACATTACAATCTATAGCATGGAATCCATGACTGAAAACTTTCGGACGTAGTCATGAAACAAATTAAAACAATCAGTTAACATTAGACCGATGATGGCTTTGCACCCATTCTGTCAATTTGTTGATGATGGGCTTGCAGTGATCGCCTAACAGGCCATATCTGAAGTAACATGACCACAAATCGCGAGGGGTTATCGCTGCCCAATTGGGGGCGAGCACCGTCGGCGCAATGAGAGGATAAAGGCATGGATTTCGAAAACTTCACAGATCGTGCGCGGGGCTTCATACAGTCTGCGCAAACATTGGCATTACGTACCAATCACCAGCAACTCACGCCACTACATGTATTGAAAATTCTTCTGGAAGATAAAGAAGGGTTGGCTGCAAATTTGATTGATGCCGCTGGCGGTGATCAGGGCAGGGCAATCGAAGCCACAAACCGAGAGTTTTATAAGATAGCCAAAGTCGAAGGTGACGGTGCTGGGCAGCTTTATCTTGCACCTGAAGCAGCAAAACTTTTTGACCAGGCAGAGCAACTTTCAGAAAAGGCAGGTGACAGCGTTGTGACTGTTGAGCGTGTTTTGCTTGCGATTGTTATGGCAAAAGACACTGTTGCTGCCAAAGTTCTAAGTGATGCTGACGTGACGCCGCAAAGCTTGAATGCTGCAATCAATGAATTTCGCAAAGGTCGCCCAGCCCACAGTGCGAATGCAGAAGATAATTATGATGCGTTGAACAAATACGCGCGTGATCTGACAGCAGCTGCGATGGAAGGCAAGCTTGATCCCGTTATCGGACGTGACGAGGAAATTCGCCGCACGATTCAAGTCCTGTCTCGCCGGACAAAAAACAATCCGATACTGATTGGTGAACCTGGTGTGGGTAAGACCGCAATCGTTGAAGGATTAGCACAACGAATCGTTGATGGAGACGTGCCTGAGAACCTCAAGCAAAAGACATTGATGGTTCTGGACTTGGGAGCACTTGTTGCAGGCGCAAAGTTTCGTGGCGAATTCGAAGAGCGTCTCAAGGCTGTCTTGAACGAAGTGCAAGCCGCTGCAGGCCAAATTGTTATGTTCATTGATGAGATGCACACGCTGGTCGGCGCTGGTGCTGGTGAAGGTTCAATGGATGCATCGAATCTTTTAAAGCCCGCTCTTGCGCGTGGCGAGATGCATTGTGTCGGGGCGACTACACTGGATGAATATCGCAAGTATGTAGAAAAAGATGCAGCGTTAGCTCGCCGCTTTCAGCCTGTATTTGTGTCTGAACCAACAGTTGAAGATACGGTTTCGATATTGCGTGGCATTAAAGAAAAGTATGAACTGCACCACGGTGTTCGTATTATAGATTCATCACTGGTCGCAGCTGCAACTTTGAGTTCTCGGTATATCACTGACCGCTTTTTACCAGATAAAGCCATCGACTTGATGGACGAAGCTGCGAGCCGCTTGAAGATGCAGATCGACAGTAAGCCAGAAGAAATTGATGAGTTAGATCGGCGCATAATTCAACTGAAGATTGAACGTGAGGCGTTAAAAAAAGAGACGGATAATGCGTCTATAGACCGACTTGTAAAGATTGATGATGAACTAGAAGGTCTTGAAGAAACATCTGAAACTCTAACGAGTCAGTGGGAATCTGAGAAAGCGTCTCTCGCAGATACGACCAAGCTTAAGGAAGAGCTTGATGCTGCAAGAATTGCTGCCGAGCGCGCGGTCCGTGACGGGCGTCTCCAGGAAGCGGGTGAATTGACGTATGATGAAATCCCACGTCTTCAAGAGCAACTGGCGAAAGCTGAGGCGGGTGAGCAATCCCATATGCTTGATGAATCCGTGACAGCTGAACACGTGGCGCAGATCGTCTCGCGCTGGACGGGTATTCCTGTCAGTAAAATGCTTGAAGGTGAGCGCGATAAATTATTACGTATGGAAGATTCTCTACGTGATCGCGTTATTGGTCAAGACGATGCGCTTGTCGCTGTATCAAATGCTGTCCGTCGTGCACGGGCGGGGCTTGGTGATCCAAATCAGCCAATTGGTTCGTTCTTATTCTTAGGCCCAACGGGGGTCGGTAAAACAGAACTGACCAAAGCCCTTGCGTCATTCATGTTTGATGACGAGCAAGCCATGGTTCGGATGGATATGTCTGAGTATATGGAGAAGCATGCCGTCGCGCGGATGATCGGCGCGCCACCTGGATATGTCGGATATGATGAAGGTGGTTCGCTGACGGAAGCTGTGCGTCGTCGTCCATATCAAGTCATCCTTTTTGACGAAGTCGAGAAGGCGCATCCGGATGTTTTTAACGTGTTACTTCAAGTGCTTGATGATGGCCGCTTAACGGACGGCCAAGGTCGAACGGTTGATTTCAGAAACACGTTAATCATCATGACCTCTAATTTGGGCAGTGATGTCATTGCGAATCAACCAGAAGGCGAGGATCTCGAAGTGGTCCGTCCAATGGTGATGGAGGTTGTGCGCTCAGCTTTCCGCCCAGAGTTCTTAAACCGATTGGACGAGACAATCTTGTTCCGTAGGTTAGCGCGAGAGCACATGGATGGTATTGTTGAAATCCAACTCGACCGCTTGCGTTCAAGGGTTATGGATCGTGGTATTACGATTGAACTCGATGAAGCTGCACGGGCTTGGATTGCTGACCAGGGATATGATCCTGTTTATGGCGCAAGACCTCTCAAGCGTACAATTCAACGTGCCCTTGAAAACCCGCTTGCACAGGCAATCCTGGAAGACCGGATCAATGATGGAGATGAGATTAAAGTCTCTGCCGGTAAAGATGGCCTCATGATTAACGGCGAACGCGCGTAAGCCGCTAAATAAAGCATCAATCCCTCCCTCCTTGTCATGGGAGAGAGGGATAAGGTGTTTTTTATGAAAGCCCGACGACGCCTTTATCTGCTAGGGTATCAACGTCGTTGTCTGTGTAACCAAGTTCACTCAGTAACTCATGTGTATGCTGGCCCAAGTTAGGTGCTGGCACTGTCGGCGGTTCTGGCGCGGCAGACATATGCGGCGTTGTACGCGCGAATTTGTAACTACCGACTTTTGGATCGTCGATATCGATGAGCATTTTTCTCGCTGCAACATGCGGATCTGAAAAAACATCATCGGCCCGATTTACAGGACCACATGGGACGCCTGCAGCATTCAGTGCTGCCACAGCTTCATCACGCGTTTTCTCACCCAAATATGTGCCAATAATTTCATCAATCATAGGAATGTGCTGTGCGCGTGCTGGACCCGTTGCTGTTCGCGCATCTTCTTTTAGGTCCGGATGCCCCATCGCATCAGCAAGGCGTCCCCATAGGATGTTATCTGGGCAATGTAATGCCACCCAGCCATCAGAAGCTTGGAACGCGCCGCGTGGATAATAGTTCTTTGGCTTGCCGCGTTCGCCAATTTCGCCAGCCACGGAATAATACGAGATCATCTGTTCGTTCAGTGCCAGCATGTTGTCGAACATCGCACTGTCGACAAGTTGTCCTTCACCCGTACGTTCACGCATATAAAGCGCCTGCATGATTCCTTGTGCTGCCATAGTCCCAGACAAAATATCTGCGAGGCCGTAGATCGTCCAACCAGGCGGTTTATCGCTGTGGCCAACCAAATTCATCATACCACTCATACCTTCGGCAACGATATCGAAAGAAGGGCGATCCGAATACGGTCCTGTATATCCAGGCATTCGGCCGAATCCAGATATAATCCCCCATATCAACCTTGGGTTTGCTGCGCGCATGTCCGCGTTGCCAAGCCCGAGTTTGGTCATCGAGCCTGGGCGTAAATTCTCAACAACAACATCAGCAGTAGCACATAGTTTTCGAAAGACGTCTTTGCCTTCGGGGTCATGAATATTTAAGGCGAGGCTTTTCTTATTACGGTTATAACCCATAAACCCGGCGCCCTTTTTGTGACCGTCTTTCTCGGCAAAAGGAGGCATTGATCTACGAGGATCACCAGTGCCAGGACGCTCAATCTTAATCACCTCAGCACCGGCGTCGGCGAGCATCAATGTGCAATAAGGTCCCGCCATATATTGCTCTAAGCCTATGACACGGACGCCTGAAAGTGGCCGATCCATTAGTCGTCTCCGATCCATTCAAAGAGCGAGGCAACACCCATGCCGACACCGACGCAAAGCGTTGCTAGGCCGTACTTTACAGGCTTCCCTGCTTTGGCACGCCGTGACATCTCATGCGTCATTGTGACAACGATCCGTGCGCCTGATGCGCCTGTAGGATGACCGAGCGCAATCGCGCCGCCGTTTACATTCATCTTGTCATGATCGATCCCAAGTCTGCGCATGCAGCCAATCGCCTGCGCCGCAAACGCTTCATTCAATTCAATCAAATCTATGTCATCAATGGAAAGATTAAACCGTTTCAAAAGCTTCTCTGTCGCAGGCACAGGCCCATAACCCATGACACCCGGATCAACACCTGCTGATGCAGCACCAAGCCATTTTAATTTAGGTTTCATACCGAGGGCCTCGGCACGGTCTGATGACATCATGAGCAATGCGGCGGCACCATCGTTAATGCCGGATGAGTTGCCGGCTGTCACCGTGCCGTCTTTTGTGAAGGCAGGGCGAAGTTTTCCAAGATCAGTAATATCCGTATCAACAACGTATCCGCCATTCTCGGCGCGTGCTCTTACGTGCTCATCAGTATTGATAATAATGGGATCGCCTTTTCTTTGAGGAACGGCGATCGGTGCAATCTCTTCGGCAAAGGCGCCAGCGTTCATTGCCGCGACAGCACGGTTCTGACTTTCAATGGCGAAAGCGTCCTGTTCTGCGCGACTAATCTGCATCTCGCGGGCGATGTTTTCGGCTGTTTCACCCAATGAAATGATTGGATACATTTCGTCCATTTTCGGATTATTAAAACGCCAACCTACTGTTGTGTCCCACATCTTTGGCGCTTGATTGGTTGGAACCCGGTCAGGTTTACCCATGACCCAAGGGGCGCGGCTCATGCATTCGACGCCAGATCCAAAGTAAATATCGCCTTCACCGGTTGCGATACATCGTGCTGCGGAATTGACCGCATCCAACGCTGATGCGCAGTTACGATTGATGGTGACACCTGGAACTTCTTTTGGAAAACCGGCTAATAGCGACGCCATTCGCGCTACGTCTCGGTTATCTTCTCCAGCCTGATTACCGCATCCTGCATAGACTTCATCAATGAGCGCAGGATCAATCCCGGTTCTGATTGCCAAAGCTTTATATACTTCTGCTAACAGATCATCTGGACGAACTTTTGATAGTCCTCCACCGAATCGACCAATAGGACTTCTCACTCCGTCTATGATGACGACATCCGGCATCTTAATTCTCCTGCTTAAATTTTATGTGTATTGGGATAGATCGGTTTAATTTGAACGTATGACGGGTGCATTGCTCCCGGAAGGTGCGGGTTTCCCACGTGGTGACACGGTGATGAGAATCTCTGAGCCTCTTAATGTGATCGTGCTGATTTGCATTTGAAGAATTCGATCTTCTCGCTCATAGGTGAGTACACTTGTTGGTGCACGTACAGATGTGATCTCATCCCATCCAAATTGGGGTAGGCGATTGCGATAAAAATCGAAGATTGCGACAGTGCCTTGATTAGCATTTAAGGCCAATTGCCCAAACCAATTCTGGGTTCCGACGATAAGTGTACGATCTACAATCATATTTGCGCCCTCGGGAATCGGGATGTCGGGAAAAGCACTGGTATTCGGTGTGGTGCCGTTGGAAGCGTTATTTGAACTGCTACCACTTTGTAATTGGGCCGTTTGGGTGCATCCGGACACTACCAATAGTGCTGCCAGAGCGAAGCAGATATACCATATATGTGATCGTCGGCGTAAAAGTTGCTCCAAGATGTAATCTCCTTAATATTTTTATCAAACTACGCTTGCTAAAGGCAGCGCATCATCATATACCACCCATTGTCGGCCAAGGCCAAACGCATGTTTAAAGTTTTCCATAGACACACGGATTACTCAATCGGCCGATTGGAGATATAATCTTCGTCCTCATACGAATGGGGTTTGACAAGCCGGTGCGTGCGCACTAAAAGCGCGCTCCTCCGGTCGGACTTCTTCGGTTGGGGCCGTGCCAAGCAAGCAATTGTTTAGTACAACGCTGATGACTATTGTTGATAAGGAAGAGATACGTGGGCGGCGGTCTGTTGTTCGTTCAAGGATGAACTTACGGA